>Ga0163215_100059_pt1 | contig 400036 bp, 418 predicted proteins | sample SynspAceP_FD_185934 | JGI IMG/M metagenome (GOLD analysis project Ga0163215, IMG submission 185934) | Saline lake microbial communities from Ace Lake in Antarctica - Synechococcus sp. Ace-P (Hybrid Assembly) | ecosystem: Environmental > Aquatic > Non-marine Saline and Alkaline > Saline | place... | reverse complement strand
CAGCTACCGCTTCAATCGGCGGTTCAATCTGGCGGCAATGACCGAGCGTGTGGTTCATGCCATCTGCAGCTGTCAAGCACGGCCGGAACGACTCCTGAGGTGTGCGGAGTTTGCTACCTAATCGAGAAGGCGGAAGGGAAGCGCCCGTTTTTCTGCAGGCTCTGGAGGGCGGCGGCGCCCTGGCCAAACTCGATCTCAAGGGCGAGCCGATTCGCTCGCGCCTGAACGATCGTCTACAGCGCTTGCCGGCACCCGAGCTGCTGGAGCCGCGCCTGCACCTGATGGGGATGTTCCGCTATCTGGCTGATGCGGCCAACATCCGGCTCTGCGCCACCGGCACCCGCCTACCGGTGGTCAAGGAGGGCGACTTCATTCAGTTGGAGAAGGCCTACCTGGGGGCCCTTCCGGCTGGAGCGGCCGGAGAGCCGCTGTTGGTGAACCTGGAGGGGCTGATCGCCCAGCGTCCCTCAGCTGAGCCGGGCCGGGGGCCGGAGCGCACCTTGGTGGTGGAGCGTTTTGTGGGGGTGCATCCCGGCAAGGGCTGCCCACCGGTTATGGCTGCCTCAAGCGGTTCTTCAAAATCGGCTGTCGCTCCTACGCCCAAGCCCTCCCTGCGCGGCACCCTCTGGCGGCTGCAGGCCCTGCAGGGCGAAGACGGACCCAAGCTGATTGCCCCGCCAGGCCAGCCGGTGGAGCTGCAGCTCGATGCCGAATCGGGGCGAGTCAGCGGCAGCGGCGGTTGCAACCGCCTGATCGGCGGCTTCCAGCTCAGCGGTGAACTGCTCAGCTTCTCCAAACTGGCTGGCACCAAAATGGCCTGCCCGCCCCCCGTGATGGACTTTGAGCGCCGCTACAACACGGCCCTCGGGCAGGTGCGCCGCTGGAGCCTCGACAAGCAGAACCTGCTGCTGCAGAACGAGCAAGGGCGCACGCTGCTGCTGTTCAAGCCCGCCCCATCAGAGCGATGACAACAGCGATCACAGCGTCGTCCACGGTGCCTGTGACGACTGATGGTGCGATTCGTGAGTTCAGGGCAGCGTTTCGTTCACTATCGGGTTGAGGGGCCCCTGCGAAAGCCTGCTGAAGCTGTCACGACAGCCCAGGCTCCCAGCTCAACAAAAATGGGTCGCCTGAGATTCGAACTCAGGACCAATCGGTTAAAAGCCGAGTGCTCTACCGCTGAGCTAGCGACCCGCCCGGATGGGCAGCCCTGACGGGCACCAACGGAACGTATCACGTGGACGGGGGGGAGTTGAAGCCCTTGCGATCGCCACCTTCAACAGCAGGCACCAACAATGGAAGCGCCCACACCTTTGCCCGTCGTCTGTGGCCGTCGAGTCTGCGCCGAACCAGGCTGACGCCGCCTGGCTCAGCCCCCGCCTGGATCCGGCCGCCTGGGTGCACCCCAGTGCCGTGGTGGAAGGGGATGTTCACCTGGCGGCCGGTGCCAGTCTCTGGCCGCTGGCCGTGGCCCGGGGCGATCTTTGCTCGATCGTGGTGGGGGAGAACAGCAATGTGCAGGACGGAGCGGTGCTTCATGGCGATCCGGGCCAGCCGGTGCTGATCGGCCGTGAAGTCACGGTGGGGCATCGGGCGGTGGTGCATGGGGCCGTTCTTGGCGATGGCTGCCTGATCGGCATCGGCGCCGTGGTGCTCAACGGCGTGACCGTGGGGGAAGGAGCCCTGGTGGCAGCTGGCGCCGTGGTCACAAAGCATGTGCCGGCCCGCACGCTGGTGGCGGGAGTGCCCGCCCAGCCCCGGCGCGAACTGAGCCTTGAAGAGGTTGCTGCCCAGCGGCAGCACGCCTTGCGGTATCGCGATCTGGCCGCCAGGCACGCCCGCCGTGGCGCCAACAACCCTGGCGGCCTAACAGGCGAACGGTCACGGGGCTCTGCGCCTGCCGATTGCTGAGATTTGGATCAACCCGACCCACTCGCCCGAGGCCACGCCCCCTGATCCCTAGGATCACAGCACGCTGACATGCAACTGATGGACGCTCGGCTCCTGCTGGTAACCGCTCCGATCCTGCTGGCCGTTGGCTGGGCGGTGTTCAACATCGGTCGGGCTGCGGTCGGTCAGCTGCAACTGATGCTCAAGCGCTCGCGCGCCTGATGGTGTTGGTCATCGGCGCCGGCCTGGCCGGTACCGAGGCGGCCTGGCAGATCGCCCGGGCTGGGGTGCCGGTCCGGCTGTTGGAGATGCGCCCGCAGCTGCGCTCACCGGCCCACCACAGCGCTGAGTTCGCCGAGCTGGTCTGCAGCAACAGTTTTGGGGCCCTCTCCCCAGACCGGGCCGCCGGCTTGCTTCAGGAGGAATTGCGCCGGCTCGGATCCACCGTGATCGGCACCGCCGATCGCCATGCGGTGCCAGCCGGCGGAGCGCTGGCCGTTGATCGTGGCCGCTTCAGCGCTGCCCTCACAGCGGCGTTGGAGCGCAATCCGTTGATCACCGTGGAGCGCGGCGAGCAGCGCGCACTGCCTGATGCCAACGAAATCTGCGTTCTGGCCACCGGTCCGCTCACCAGCGATGCTCTCGCCGAGCAGGTGCGGCTGTTCACCGGCCGGGACGACTGCCATTTCTTTGATGCCGCCAGCCCGATCGTGGAAGGGGAGGGTCTGGATCTCTCGGTGGCCTTCCGCGGTTCGCGCTACGACAAGGGCGATGCCGACTACATCAACTGCCCGATGGACCGTGGGCAATATGAGGCCTTCCGCGACGCCCTGCTGGCAGCGGAGCAGGCCGAGCTCAAGGATTTCGAAACAGAGAGCGCCACCTTTTTCGAAGGCTGCCTGCCGATCGAGGAGCTGGCCCGCCGCGGCGACGACACCATGCGCTACGGGCCGCTCAAACCGATCGGCCTCTGGGATCCGCGCTGGGGTGATCTCTTCGATCGCGAGGTGCGCCGGACCCGGCGGGCCTACGCGGTGGTGCAGCTGCGCCAGGAAGATCGCGACGGCCGGCTCTGGAATCTGGTGGGCTTCCAGACCAACTTGAAGTGGGCGGAGCAGAAGCGGGTCTTCCGGCTGATTCCTGGCCTGGAGAACGCCACGTTTGTGCGCTTCGGCGTGATGCACCGCAACACCTTCCTGGAGGCCCCCCAACTGCTGGAGCCCAGCTTGCAGTTCCGGCGGCGGCCCACCCTGCTGGCCGCAGGTCAGATCACCGGCACCGAGGGCTACGCCGCAGCGGTGGCGGGCGGCTGGCTGGCTGGCACCAACGCAGCACGACTGGCCCAGGGCCAGGAGCCGCTGCAACTGCCGCCCACCACCATGATCGGCGCCCTGATCCACTTCATCACCACAGCTCCGAGTGGCAAGTTTCAGCCGATGCCGCCCAACTTCGGTCTGATGCCGGAGTTGCCACAACGCATCCGTGACAAGCGCTCCCGCTACGGGGCCTACCGCGATCGCTCCTTGAAGGATCTGGAGCCCTTTGCAAACAGCACCGAGTCGGAACTGGACCCATCGGCATCAGAGGCAAGTGTCACTGGGCTTCAACAGGCCACGGCACTCCAAGCCGCCTCGGCGGCCCAGCTGATCAGTTGAAGCGAAGCAGGCGCTGAAATCGGATGAACCGGGTGAAATCACTCTTCTAGGAATATGATTGCCTCACCCACACCATCTCGCCATGCTCAAGTCGCGATTCGGCAACGCCGTCGCCATCACCTGCGGTGCTCTGCTGACCCTGAATCCGGGAACTCTGGCGCAGGCCTGCACAGGTGGGGCCCTGACTGCCGCCGATGGGGGCGTGGCTGTGGGACGCACCCTGGAATTCGGCAAACCGCTCGATTCCCAGATCGCCATCTGGCCAGCGGGAAGCCAGTTCACGGGATCGAGCAACCGTGGAAAGGGCCTGAGCTACACCTCCCGCTACGGATTCATGGGAGCCACAGCGGCTCAGTACACCGACATGATCCTCGATGGCCTCAATGAAAAGGGCCTCAATGTCGGTCTGTTCTATTTCCCCGGCTACGCCCAATACACCCCCGATGCCAAGGCAAGGCAAGAGCGCACCCTGGCCCCGGCCCAGTTGGGCGCCTGGCTTCTGGCCAATTTCGCCACGGTGGAAGAGGTCAGGGCCGGCCTCAAGAACGTGGATGTCACGGCCCAGGTGATCAGCCTGCTGGGTGAGGTGCCCCAGGTGCATTTCAAGGTGCAGGATGCCAGCGGCAAGAGCATCGTGATTGAGCCCCGCGATGGCCAGCTCCTGGTGCATGACAACCCCACCCGGGTTCTCACCAATTCCCCCACCTTCCCCTGGCAACTCACCAACCTCACCAATTTCATGAAGGCCAGCAGTGCCTACCCACCGCCAATCACAGTTGGTGCCCCTGGCGCAGGTGAGCTCAAGCTGGTGCCCTTCGGGATGGGAAGTGGCGGCTTTGGCTTACCCGGCGATTTCAGCCCGCCTTCCCGCTTCGTGCGCATGGTGTTCTTTACCCAAAACGCCGTGACCACCCCCACCACAAAGGCGGCGGTGGCCAACCTCTTCCACATTCTCAACAACTTCGACATCCCGATCGGTGTCGCCCGGCCGCCTTCCGGCACGGCGGAAGTGAGTCCAGACTTCACCACCTGGACGAGTGTTTCCAACCTCAAAGACCTCACCTTCAACTGGAAAACCTTCGGAGATCAGCGCGTAAAAACCATTGATCTGCGCCAGGCCCTCGCCGCCGCCAACGGCCAGTTGAAACTGCTGCCAATGGGCTCCCAGCAACCTGATGCCGTCAGTCCCACGCTCAACGTGCTGGTGAACTGAGCGCGGCAGCCGCCAAGCGGCCCGGTTCTGAAGGATTCGGCCCGGCACCCACTGAACGGCTTGGCTCGGCCTGGCTTGCCTCAGTCCTATGGTCGCTTTTATTGGCTTCAGCACAGCGGTGGACCGTCCCGAGTACGACGCGATTGTGATCGGCTCCGGCATCGGTGGGCTGGTCACCGCCACCCAGCTGGCGGTCAAGGGTGCCCGGGTGCTGGTGTTGGAGCGCTATCTCATCCCGGGCGGCAGCGGCGGCAGTTTCGAGCGCGAGGGCTACACCTTTGACGTGGGCGCGTCGATGATCTTCGGCTTCGGCGAGAAAGGTCACACCAACCTGCTCACCCGCGCCCTGGCCGCTGTCGGCGAACACCAGGAGACAATCCCCGACCGCTCCCAGCTCGAATACCACCTGCCCGATGGCCTCACCGTGGCGGTGGACCGCGACTACGACACGTTCATCGAGCGGCTATCCGCTCTCTTCCCCCATGAAGCCAGCGGCATCCGCCGCTTCTACGACACCTGCTGGAGCGTGTTTCGCTGTCTCGATGCGATGCCGCTGCTGTCGCTCGAAGACCCGGCCTACCTGGCCAAGGTGTTCCTTCAGCACCCCCTGGCCTGCCTGGGCCTGGCCCGTTGGCTGCCGGTCAATGTGGGCACTGTGGCCCGCCGGCACATCCAGGATCCGGCGCTGCTGAAGTTCATCGACATGGAGTGCTTCTGCTGGTCGGTGATGCCGGCGGATCTGACGCCGATGATCAACGCCGGCATGGTGTTCTCCGATCGCCACGCCGGCGGAATCAACTATCCGAAGGGAGGGGTGGGCAGCATCGCTGTCAAGCTCGCACGTGGCCTGGAGCGCCATGGCGGCGAGATCCGTTACAAGTCCAGGGTTAGGCGGGTGCTGCTGGAGCAAGGCCAGGCCGTGGGCGTCGAGCTGGCCGGGGGAGAAACGATCAGGGCCAAGCGGGTCATCTCCAACGCCACCCGCTGGGACACCTTCGGCTCCCTGGTTGAACCGGAGCAGATCCCAGCGCGTGAACACGTCTGGCGCAAGCGTTACAAGGCCTCGCCTGCCTTCCTGTCGCTGCATCTGGGGGTGGATGCCGGGGTGATCCCCGTTGACAGCCACTGTCACCACCTGCTGCTGGAATCGTGGGCCGAAATGGACGCCGAGCAGGGAACGGCGTTCGTTTCGATTCCCACCCTGCTCGATCCAGATCTGGCGCCAAGCGGCCATCACATCGTCCATGCCTTCACGCCCTCAGCCATGGAGTCCTGGAAGGGTCTGTCCCCAACGGCCTATCAGGAGGCCAAGCAGCGGGCCGCCGATCAGCTGATTACCAGACTCGAAGCGATCTTTCCCGGGCTTGGAGCGGCCATCAGCGTCAGGGAAGTGGGCACACCCCGCAGCCATCGCCGCTTCTTGGGCCGCCATCAGGGCAGCTACGGGCCGATTCCGGCACTGCGCCTGCCAGGCCTGCTGCCGATGCCGTTCAACCGCACAGGGATCCCGAACCTCTACAGCGTCGGAGATTCCTGCTTTCCCGGCCAGGGCTTGAACGCCGTGGCCTTCAGCGGCTTCGCCTGTGGCCACCGCGTCGGCGCCGATCTGGGCCTCAACCCCTGGGCCCTACCCGAGTAATTGCGCCAGATACACCACAGAAGCAAGAGAGCCTTTGTAAGATTGATGCAATTCGCAACAAATCCAATGGCTGCTGTCGCTCCCACCCCCGAAGAGCTTGCTCGCTACCTGGAGCAACAGGGTGCCATCAGCAAGCCTTGGCTGCTGCTGCAGCTCAGGCTCAGCAAGCTCAAGGAAGAGAAAGAGATGACAGGGATGGGCGGCGACGAATACCTACGTCGCATTCAAGACGCCCATCAAGACCTGATGCGGATCGGTACCTTCTGGAAAGGCCGTGAAGCCGAAACATTTGGAACCAGGGGAGGTTCGGTCCATCAAGGAGATGGTTGAGGCAGCGTCTGCTTGCGTCTCTTCTGCTTCGCTCCCGCAGCGCTACCCGATCGCGCCCCTGATCCGCCTCACGCTGATCACGCTCTATCTGGCCTTGGTGTTGCCCCTGCCACTCCTGGCTCCAGCGCCATTGCAGGCTTGGCTGCTCGCCGCTCTCCCCCTCGGTTTGGCCTTGGTTCTGGCGTTGCTGAGCGAAGAAGTCTGCCTGGACAGCGATGGCATCCGCGTCAGCCACCCACGTTGGTGCAGCTGGTTTTTACGTCGCGGCTGGCAGCTGGCATGGCCTGAGATCAGGGCGCTCGTCCCGGTCAGCACCAGTCAGAACGGAACGGTTTATTACGTCATGGCCAACGACCGGATGTCCTTTCTGCTGCCCCAGAGGGTGGCGCGATTCGAAGATTTCTTGATGCGCTTCGAAGTTGCGACCGGCCTCAAAACCACCACAATCCAACGTCTCACTCCCCCCTGGACCTACTGGACCCTCGCTGCCCTGAGTGGGCTGCTGCTCGGCGGCGAGCTGCTCACCTTCGCTTGGGCACCAGACCGGGTGATTCAGCTGGCGGGAGTCGGCTGAATCAACTGGCGTTGGCAACCTGACGCAATGAAGGGCTGTCGTTGACTGGGCTGTTGGCGTCCGGCAAGGTTTCGAGGCTGAAGCGATAGCCCTGTTGGCGCACCGTTTCAATTCCTCCTCCTTCACCAAGCCCGGCCAGTTCCAGCTTGCGCCGCAGGGTGAGCACCTGGGTATCGACGGAGCGTGGGCCCCCACTGAACGGTGGCCAGGCCATGCGCAGAAGTTCTTGGCGGCTGCGCACCATCCCCGGCGGCATCAACAGAGCGCAGAGCAGGGCGAACTCGCGGGGGCTGAGTTCAACGGGCTGGTCACGCAGCATCACCTGGCGCAACAGCAGATGGACCTCCAGGGGGCCAACGCAGACCCTCTCCTGCAGACCACTGCCACTTCGCCGCAACAGGCTTCGGCAACGGGCCGCCAGTTCTTCCAAGCCGAATGGCTTGCGTAAGACGTCGTCGGCACCGGCATCCAGCATCGCCACCACCGGATCGGCACCGGTTCGTGCCGTCAGCACCATCACCGGGCAGCGCAGATGGGCGGCCAGGCTGAGGGCTGAACTCTCCTCGAGCAACTCGGCACTGACCAACAGATCTGGAATCTGATCCTCACAAAGCTGAAGCGCTTCAGCAGGCGAGGCCACGGCAGCCGCCAGATAGCCGTCCTGACGCAGGCGCTGAGCCAGCACGGTGCGCAGGGTGGGATGGGGCTCCACAACAAGGATGCGCTTGAGGGCTGAAGCACCCTGACGTCGCTCAAGCCCGGCTGGGCCGGCGGCCGACGCACTGTGTTCAGGATTCTGGCTCGGCCTTGGCTCCACACGACATCCATGGGGAGCACTCAAGCTACTCGCTATTAAGCTGGTTACCGAGCTAACCGGTGCTTCGACTCCCGCCCCCTGCCATGACCGCGCTCCAGAATCCCGAAGCCATCAGGCATTTTCAGTCGCTTTGCGATGCCTGCCAGGGCTTGGTGAGCCGGTATCACAGCCCTTCGGAGCTGCGGCTCTATGCCGATGGCTACCTGCATGCCCTACGCCGAACCTCGGTACTTGACGCCCAGTCCCAGCGACGTCTGGAAGAACTGATCGATCGTTGGATTCTCGATCCCTCCTCTTTCATCGGCCCGGAAGGGGGCCTGAACGCCCTCTACGAGTCGGGAAGGGCCTATTAGGACCTAGCGAAGCGGAAGCGGCTGCTTAAGAAGCCAGGGCCACGGCGAAGGTTTCGCGCAGTTCACCGGAGTTGTACATCTCAATGAAGATGTCTGATCCACCCATGAACTCGCCATTGAGGTAGACCTGCGGAATCGTCGGCCAATCGGAGAACTCCTTGATGCCCTGGCGGATCTCAGGATCAGAGAGAACGTCGAAGCTTTCGAACGGCACGCTCAGAGCATTGAGGATCTGAACAACGTTGTTGGAGAAGCCGCATTGGGGCATCAGCTTCGTGCCCTTCATGAAGACAACGACAGTGCTGCTGCCAACCAAAGTCTTGATCCGTTGCTCGACGGCGCTATCCATGGTGGTCTGATGTGGGTGATAAGGGGATTGGAGGTGTACTCAGGCTGGAGGAGCCGTCTGAAGGGCCAGGGCATGGATGGCTTCGCTGGCCAGTTCGCTGCGAAGCGCCCCATAGACCAACTGGTGTTGCTTGATCCGGGAGAGGCCGGTAAACGCTGATGACACCACCTTCACTTGAAGATGGTCACCACCGCCGGTGAGGTCGTCGACTTCCACCTGGGCATCCGGAAGGCTGCCACAGATCGCCAACCTGACCTGATCCGGAAGGACCATTGCGATCTCCTGTCTGCTTTGAGCTGGAATCTAGAAGCTCCGCCGCCAATTCTGGCTGGCGGGCGGGCGGGAGTTTCAGTTGGCTGGTGTCGTTCCAGGGGCTGGCGTACCAGCGGTGTAGGGAGTGGTCGTGAAACCAAGCTCCACCAAAGCCTGGTAAGCCCTGCGACCTTCCTCGCGGGCCGGCGTCATCACCCTGACCACCTCGACCAGCAGGGGGACAGCCACTTCCGGCTCGTTCTGGCGCCGCAGCAGGGCCGCCAGGCGCAGGTTGGACTGGGCCAGGAGCTCCAGGGCTTCGCGACCTTTCTGGTCCATCTCCCTGGGGATCCTCGCGTCGAGGCCACGGAAGGCCCCGCTCAAGTCGCGGTAGAGACCCAGCAGGCGCAGGCTGACATCCCTGGCCAGGTCGTAGTCCTTGCGGGCTGCGGCGAGATCACCGCGGCTGACGGCGGCATCACCGCGGGCCAGCAAGGCATTGATCGAAGCCAGGTTGAAACTGATGCCTGTGCCTTCCAGAACCTTGGGGGGCTCGTTCTGGGCCAGAACCCCCGGCGCTGGGAAGAGGGGAAGGATGGCGGCAGCCAGGGCTAGGCCAAGGGCGGCAAGGGGCCGGCGCACGTTGGATCTGCATACATTCGGGGCGACTCTAAGGGGACAGGAACGGACGCCCCACCGCCTCGCGGGCCGCTTCCTCGGCTGATTGCATCGCCTCAGCCAGCTTTTCATTGAGGGCCTTCACCGCTGATCGCCCCTGGCCATTGACATGGAGCACGGAGCCAAAACACAGGGCCGCACGGCTGCGCCGCTCGGGTCTGACCTGGCTGTAGCCAAGCCCCACAGGCACAACCTGAACCACCACACCCTGGCTGGCAGCCAGCACCGCCAGCCTGGCCAGGCCCTGATGGAGCCGGATCGGTCCGTCCTGGCGCCGGATCTGACCTTCCGGAAACACCACCAGCTGCTGACCTGCCGCCAGCAGATCCACCGCGTAGCGCAATGTGGTGGTTCCAGGCTTGCCCTGGTCAACGGGGAAGCAGCCCAGCCGTTGCAGAAACCAGCCCTGGATCCCCTGCATTTCAGTGCGGGTCACCATGAAACGGCAATCACGCCCACTGACGCGGCGGCCAGCGGCCCTGGGAATCAACAAGGCATCCCAGCGAGCCCGGTGGGTGGGGGCGAGCAGCACCGCCCCCTGATGGGGCAGGTGATGGGCTCCGATCACCTCGATGGAGCGGAACTGGAAGGGCAGGGCCAGATCCTGGGTGCAAGCCATGGCCAGGGGAGCCCAGGCCGGGCTGATACCCGAGCAGAGCCGACGCTCACGGCGCAGCAGGATGCGGTCAGCTGAGGGCGAAGCGACCGGGGCCGCCGCTGCATCGAGGACCTCCTCCCGCGGATTCACTGCTATCTGCGCTTGCCTAACGCTTAAAAAGCTAGGGGGCCGAGCCCTGCAGCGATCATGCGCTCGGGCAGTTGCCGCAGCGGTCCGGGGTCGATCCATAGGATCCATTCAGTCATTGATCCCTGCCATGGCCAGCCTTGGCGTGAATATCGATCACATCGCCAATGTGCGCCAGGCCCGTAGGGCTCAAGAACCCGATCCAGTCACTCTGGCGCTGCTGGCAGAACTGGGCGGAGCCGATGGGATCACCGTTCACCTGCGCGAGGACCGCCGCCACATCCAGCTCAGGGACCTGGAACTGCTGCGCTCCACCGTGCGCAGCCGCCTCAACCTTGAAATGGCCGCCACAGCCGAGATGGAGGCCATCGCCCTGAGCATCCGCCCCGACATGGTCACCCTGGTGCCCGAGAAACGGGAGGAGGTGACCACCGAAGGGGGGCTCGATGTGGCCGCCCAGCTCCAACCACTGACCGCCCTGGTGCAACGCCTGCAGGCGGCCGCCATCCCCGTGAGCCTGTTCATCGATCCAGAGCCCGCCCAGCTGGAGGCCAGCCGGGGCTGCGCAGCCCGTTGGGTGGAGCTGCATACCGGTGCCTACGCCGATGCGGCCTGGGCCCAGCAACCCCTGCAACTCGCTCGCCTGCACGAGGCCACGTCATTAGCGGGCCAGCTCGGGCTGCGGGTGAATGCCGGTCACGGCCTCACATACCAGAACGTGGAGCCGATCGCCGCCATCGAGGGAATCGAGGAATTGAACATCGGCCACACGATCGTGGCTCGCGCCCTGGCCGTAGGCCTGCAAGAAGCGGTGAAACAGATGAAGGCGCTGGTCCAGAATCCGCGCCGTGTCCCCCTGTTCGGCGGCCTCTGCCCATGAGTGACCCTTCTGCTTGCACCTATTTCTTTGTGGCCGCCAGCGCCGCCTTCCTCACGGTCGAGGAACCGCTGGAAGAAGTGCTGCGCGAGCGGGTCCGTCACTACGCGGAACTGAACAAACCGATCGACTTCTGGCTGATTCGCTCGCCTGCCTTTCTGGCCGCCAGCGAACTTCAGGCCCTGGCGAGCTCCGTGCCATCCCCAAGCGCGGCAGTGGTTTCAACCGATCCCAAATTCATCAACTTCCTGAAATTGCGGCTTGAATTCGTGGCCAAAGGCAGTTTTGTGGCTCCCAGCGCATCCATACCCGATCCCCTGGCCACCTCCAACTAGCCAGCTGAATGACGAGCTAGGCGGCCTGCTGCTGCTTCTCCACCATCCAACCGGCCAGAACTTTTTGCTGGCAGGCATCCAGGGCCTGATCGCTCAAGAGGCGTTCGCGAAGGCGCTCGAGATCTTCGGGGTGGAGTTCACCATTGGGCTGCCAATGGAGATTGGTGGCGATCAAAGTGTTGACTTGCTGACGCATCTCCAACACATCGTGGCAGATCCCAGGGCGGCTCGAGACTCCAGATCCCCTGGAATTCCTGAAGAGATTCATGAAATCCGGTGGCTGCGCCGTCACTTTCTTCAGCGCAAGCCCCTCAGAACAAGCCCAGAAAGCGGCGGCGGCCTTCAGCTTCTGACTCCTTCTTCTGGTCTCGGCCGTCCTGCTGATGGCGGGGCCGTTGATCACCGATCGTCAACAGCGCTTCCTTGTTCTTCCACCAGACCCAGTCACGGATCGGCGGGGTGGCGAGCAGGTCGGCCCGGCTCAAGCGCAGGCCGAGCTTGGCGGAAGCCTCAAGCAGCACCTCCACCATGGCCTCCCCGTCGGCACAGGCGGCCAGGGCTTCATTGGTGCGTTTTGCGCCATTCAGCGCCTTGACCAGCAACTGGACCTTCTGGGAGACGGGCAGGGAAGCAGGATCCATCGGCCCGCAACGAAGGGGATTGAAACGTAGTACCAGCGCCGAACAGAGGCTGAGACGCTCTGGGCAGACAGAAGGGCGATCGAAGGGCGAGAATGAACGAGCGCGACACCAGCTAACGCGCATTTTTGATGGCGTTCCCGACGCAAAGGCTTCATCACTGGGTGATCGGGGATGTGCATGGATGCGCCCGCTCGCTGCAAGCCCTGATTGCCAGGCTCCCGATCCAGGACCGGATCATTCTTTGTGGTGATCTGATCAATCGCGGCCCCGAGATCGAGCGGTCGATGCAGCTGGGCTGGAATCTGGTCTGCAGCGGCAGGGCCGTCTGGCTGCGCGGCAACCATGAGCAGCGGCTGCTCTGCGCCCTGGAGCGCGGTGGAGGCCTGGCCAATTCCGAGCTGGCCGGATCCGACACCTTCCGCCAACTGGGAAACCGGCAGTGTGCGCTCTGGAGCAGCCGACTGACCAGCTTGCCCCGTGCCTACTGGGGCGACGGCTGGGTGGCGACCCACGCGGGCTTTGACCCGCTCACCTGGGCGCCTGATCTGGGCATTCGCTCCCGCTTCTGGGAGGCCTACGACGGCAGGTACGGAACAGTGATCATCGGCCACACGCCCCAACAGGAGGTGAAACGGCTCCAAAACGCCATCGTCATGGTCGACACCGGCGCCTGTTACGGCGGCCGGCTCACCGCCTATTGCCCTGAAACCGGCGCCAGCTTGAGCGTGCCCGGCAGCGAACAGGTCGAACGCAACGAACTGGCCGCTTTCGATCCCAACGCCGACCGGCGTGGGCGGCTTCTGACCTCAGGCCGTTGCTGACGGTCTTCCGCAGCAACCGGGCCGAATTCCTTGCCAGCGTGCTGGCCCAGCAACTGCTTCTCGATCCGCCTGGCCCCTGGGAGACGGTGCAGGTGGTAGTCAACACCTGGCCCACCAGTCGCTGGCTGGGCGAACAGCTGGCCGTCGAACTGGGCGGCATCGCCGCCAACCTGCGCTTTCCCTTTCCCGGCAGCCACCTCCGCCAGATCGTCAACCATCTGCTGGGCGACGATCCCGGCGGGGCCGATCCCTGGCGTGCCACCAACCTGGTCTGGCCACTGCTGGAGCTCCTGCCCGAACTGGTGGCAAGCGACAGCGCCGCCCTGCTGGCCCGCTGGCTCGAAGGGCGATCGGACCGGCAGGCCCTCGACGGGCCGCTCTGGCAACTGGGTCGGGCGATTGCCGATTCCTTCGACGACCTCAGCCTCTATCGCCCGGACCTCGAATCGGCCTGGCTGCAGGGCCTTGACCATGGCGACCGCGGCGGTGCCCTGCCGCCCCTGCAGGGCTGGCAGCCCCTGCTCTTCCGCCGCCTCCATGACCGCCTCGGGGTGAAGCCATTTGGGCTGCGGGTGATCGAGGCCATCGAACGGCTGGGCCAAGGCACCGCCCACACCGACGGACTGGTCGGCCCCCTGCGCCTGTTCGGCCTCAGCAGCAGCGCCCCGCTTCAGGTGCAACTGCTGCAAGCCCTCGCCGGCACCCTGCCGGTGGATCTCTACCTGCTCACGCCCTGCCGCGACCTATGGCAACGCTGCCGGAACCGGCGCCGCGAACTCAGTGATGCGATCGCCTTGGCGGAGCCCTTCGCGCTCGACTGGGTGGAGCAGGCCCCCGGCCTGGAGGCCCGCTTCGGCCGGCTCGGCGGCGAGTTCCAACAGCTCCTTGAGGGAACCGGCGAAGCCCAGCTGGGCCGCTCCAGCGAGCGCGATCTGTTTTTTCTGCCGGCGACGGCAGCGAGCGAGCAGGCCCGCCGTCCCGATCTGCTGGAGCAACTCCAGGAGCAAATGGTTGACACGGAGCCACACCAGCCCCTGAAGCTGGAGCCAGGAGATCAGTCGCTGGAGTTCCATCCCTGCCCGGGCCGGCTGCGCCAGGTGCAGATCGTGCGCGACAGGCTGCTGCAACTGATGGCGACTGACGCCAGCCTCGAACCACGCCACATCCTGGTGATGACGCCGGATGTGGATCGACTGGCCCCGTTGCTCGCCGCCGTCTTCGGCGACGCCGAAGCCACCGGCGTGCTGCTGCCCTGGCGGCTGACCGACCGCAGCCAACAGAGTGAGGCCGGCATCGCCGCAGCCCTGCTGCAACTGCTGAAGCTCGGAGGTGAACGCCTCACCGCCTCGGCCTTCCAGGCTCTGCTGGAGAGCGCCCCGCTGCAGGAGCACTTCCAGCTTGATGCCGCCGAAGCCGCTGAGCTCAATGGGGTTCTGCAGGCCTGTGGCTTCCGCTGGGGTCTGGCGGCGGGCCAGCGCAGCGGCGATGCCAGCCACAGCCTGGCCTGGGCGATCGACAGGCTCCTGCTTGGCCTGGTGCTACCCGATCGGCCCGGTGTGGCCGCCGGGGGCTGTGCGCCGCATCAGCTGGGCGGTGCGATCGAGCGGATCGGCCGCTGGATCCATCTGCTCACCAGCCTGCAGCAGGTGCTCACCGAACTGGACACGGCCCGCAGCAGCGGCGCCTGGGCGGAGCGTTTGCCCCTCCTGCTCAGCCGTCTGTTCGGCGATGGCGGCGAGCGGGGCTGGGAGCTGCAGCTGATCCGCGAAGCAATCGCTGAGTGGACGTTGTGCGCCGGCAGCTGCACGCTGCAGCTCACCGCCCCGGTGGTGGCGGCCGTGCTGGAAGAGCGGCTCTCCGCCGACAGCGGCCGCTTCGGCCACCGCAGCGGGGCCTTGACGGTGAGTGCTCTTGAGCCGATGCGCGCCATCCCCTACCGGGTGATCGCCCTGATCGGCCTTGATGCCGGCAGCTTCCCGCGCCTACGCCAGCGCCCCGGCTTTCACCTGATGGAGAAGCAGCGGCGGCTCGGTGATCCCAGCACGGCCGATCAGGACCGCTACGTGCTGATGGAGGCCCTGCTCTCGGCCCGGGACAACCTGCTGCTGTTCTGGAACTGCCGCGATGAACACAGTGGAGAGCAGCTGCCGCCTGCGGCACCGATTCGCCAATGGCTGGAGCTGCTGCGCAGCGAACTCGGCGAGCAAGCAGCGGCGGATCTGGTGATCGCCCACCGGGCCAATCCCCTCGATCGCCAGAACTTCCTGCCCAGCCACGGACGGGCTCCGGCCAGCTGTGATCGGCGTCTGCTCCGGGCGCTCGAACGGCTGGAGCAGCCCGAGGGGCGCCGGGCTGGAAGCGGGCCGCGGCTGACTCCGGCGGCCCCACTCGCCTGTCGCGGTGGCCAGAGCGAGGCGCCACCGAACCGGTCACTCCCCGCGGCCGAGACCTACCAGGCCCTGCGCGACTGGCTGGTGGCTCCCCAGGGGGAGTGGCTCAAGCAGCTCGGCCTGCGGCCGCGGGAATGGGTGGAGCCGATCGAGGATCTGGAGGATCTTGAACTCAGCGAGCGGCAGCGGGCCACTTTGTTGCGGCAGGCCTTGACCGAAGCCGGTTCGCCCATGCCAGCCGATCCACCTGACTGGAGCGAGCTCACCGCCGGGCGCGGCCTGCTGCCGCCCCACGCCGGCGCCGAACTGGAGCGGCAAGTCCTCGATCAGCGCTGGACTTCCCTGGGGGAGCTGCTCGCCAGCTTTGGAGAAGCCCGCCTCGAAACCCACCACTGGCCTGGCCTGAGCAGCGATCGGGAGGACGCCATGGAAGCAACCGTGTGCTGGCACGGCCAGCGTTTGGTTCTGCTCCAGACCAAACAGGCCCGTGCCGGCCACAGGCTGGAGCTGACACTGCAGTGGCTGCTGGCCATCGCCGCTGGCGCCCCTGGAGCGGAGGCCGTGCTCATCGCCCGCGATCAGAACAGCTTCAAGGAGCAGGAGCGGTTGCGGGCCCCGAGCCCTGCCGACGCCAGCGCACACCTCCAGCAATGGCTGGAGTGGCAGCGACAGCACCGGCCGTGCTGCTGGCCGGTGCCGCCCAGCAGCGGCTGGGCCTATGCCGCCGCGGAGTGGAAGAAACCCGGCAGCGGAGCCGCCAAGGCACGCACGGAATGGGAGGGCAGCGATTTCGGCGGCCACGCCGAGCGGGAGGAGGAGGTCATGGCCCTCTGCTTCGGATCCAGCACCCCGTTTGATGAGCTGCAGGAGGGAAGGTTTGGTCCCTTCACAGACCTGACCACGGCGCTGCACACTCCCCTGCTTGAGCTGGGGAGCAGGCCATGACAACCGAAGTGGCCCAGGCCAGCAACGATCGGGGCCATCAGGATCCAGGCTCCGACTTCCAGCCCAACCAGCTGCCCCTTGGGACCGGTGTCGTGCTGCTGGAGGCCAGCGCCGGCACCGGCAAGACCTTCGCCCTGGCCCACCTGGTGCTGCGGCTGGTGGCGGAGCGGGGTTTGCCCCTGCGCGAACTGCTGGTGGTCACCTTCACCGAGGTGGCCGCCGCCGAGCTCAAGGACAGGATCGGGCGGCGCCTGGAGCAGGCCCTACGCGGCCTGGAGCCAGCTGCGGCGAGCCAGCGCCCCAGCGGCGATGGCGTACTCGGCGAATGGCTGGACCAGCGGGCAGGGACGGGCCCGGGGTCTGAGCAGGCAACCAAACAACTGCGGGCCCGCCTGCTACTCGCCCTTGAAGACCTCGATGCCGCTGACATCACCACCATCCATGGCTTCTGCCACCGCACCCTGCGCCGCCACGCCCTGGAGGCCGGCCTGGGACCGGAGTTGGAGCTCGAATCCGATGCCAACCGACTGATCGAGCAGACCTGCCACGACTACTGGCAGCAACAGGTTCTGCCGTTGCCGGCCCATTGGCTGGAGGGTCTCAAGCGCCAGGGCCTGGGCCTGAACCAGCTGCGGCAGCGGCTCAGCAAACTGGAAGACAATCCAGCCCTGGCCCTGCCCGCCCTGCCGCCAGGCTTCGTGGCCGATCAGCCGTTGGGCGATCAGCTCACGGCCTACTGGAGCGAGCTATGGCCCCGGTTCTGCGAACAGTGGCAGCAACGGGGCGAGCTCCTTTACGCCGCCTTGAAAGAGGCCCCCGTCCACTGGATTTCGCTGGGAGCCCGAAGCGATAAGACCTACCCGGCCAAGCCCAGGAACGACCGTCACCAAGCGGTTTCGGCCTGGCTGAAGGCCCAGGCGACAGCTGGGAGCCACGCCCAGGGCGGGGACACCTATGCCGCGCTGGTGGCAGGCGACAACCCCCTCAAGACCTATTTCCACCCGGGGCCGTTCACCAAGGCAGCGAGCCCCTGGGAAGGCCCTGAGGTGTCCCTGCCAGAGCGGCCCCTGATGGAGGCGGTGGCGGCCCTGGTGGATGGACCTGCCGAGGCCGCCCAGCTGCACTTCGCCCACTGGGCTGTGCGCGAACTGCGCCAGCGGCGCCAGCGCAGCGGCCGGATGGGGTTCGGGGATCTGCTCACCGCCCTCGATCCCGGCCCCGAAGGCCAGGAGCACGGCGAACTGATCGCCGCGATCGGGGGGCGCTACCAGGTGGGGCTGATCGACGAATTCCAGGACACCGATCCACTGCAGTGGCGCATCCTGCGCCAGGCCTTCAGCTGCCCGGACCGTCACCTGCTGGTGATGGTGGGAGATCCGAAGCAGGCGATCTACGGCTTCCGCGGCGGAGATCTGGGCACCTACCAGGCCGTGCGCCACTCCACCGAGAGGGTGGTCGCCCTGCGCCAGAACTTTCGCTCCTCAACGGCTTTGGTGGAGAGCCTCAACCGGCTGATGGAGCCCGGCCTGGTGCGCTCCGGCCTGCGCGTGCCGGCGGTGGTGGCCCAGCGCAGCGGCGGCCTCCAGCTGACCCTGCCCCCAGGCAACTCCCCCCTGCAACTGCTCTGGCTGGGGGAGGGATCGCGCAGCGAGCTGGAGCGGGGGCTGCCCGAGCAGATCGGGAGGCTTGTTCTGGAATTACTGGAACGGGGCATCGAGGTGCGCGAGGGCGACCAGCGGCGCGGCCTGCTGCCGGAGGACATCTGCCTGCTGGTGAGCCGCCACACCCAGGCCGAATTGCTGCGCCAGGCCCTCGAGCAACGGGGCATCGCCAGCCGGCTGGTGAGCAAGGCCGATCTGTTCCAGAGCGAAGGAGCAGCGGTGCTGCAACGGTTGCTTGATGTCCTTGCCGAACCGGGCAGCGAACGGCGGCGGCGCTTGCTGGCCGCCTCGCCCCTGCTGGGCTGGAGCGCCGAAACGATCGCCCAGGCACCGGCCAGCGCCTGGGAGTCGCTGGCGGAGCGGCTGGTCCGGTTGAGCGCCATCGCCACCAACCGCGGCCTGCTGGCGGCCCTCGGGGAACTGATCAGTCCCGAGGTCATGGCCGGAATCGTGCTCAGCGGCAGGCTCCTCGCCGACCTGCAGCAGGGCGCCGAGCTGGTCCAAGAACGCATGCACCAGGAGCGCCTGAGCGCCGCCGCTACCGCCGACTGGCTGCGGCGACGGCGGCACCATCCACCCCTGAGCCCACCGCAGAACCACCAACCCAACAGCGCCGCAGTCCAGTCGGCCGTGGCCATCGTGACCATGCACCGCAGCAAGGGCCTGGAGTTTCCTGTGGTGATCTGCCCGTATCTCTGGCAGGCCCCGACCAGCGGCAGCAGCCGCAGCAACAACAACGCCTGGCCCCATCGCAATCCCCACTGGGGCCCGGGGCTCGCCGCCCAGACTGCCGCCGATCAGGCCAGGCGTGAGGAAGCCGAACGGCTGGCCTACGTGGCCGCCACCCGGGCGATGGAGCTGCTGATCCTGGGCTACGGACCCGCCAAAGACCAGCAGTCCAACCCGCTGGAGCCCTGGCTCGTCGATCAGCGGGCCTGTGGCCGCAAGGGGCTGGACTCCCTGCAGCAGATCGCCTTGCCAACGGAGGCGCACAAGAGACAGCGCTGGCAGCCTCCGGCCCAGATTGGGAGTCCCGCCACTGGCCCGATCCCCGAGCGCCCCCTCGCCAGCGGCTGGGGTCGCAGCAGCTATTCCAGCTGGACCCACGGCGCCTCCTCGGCCCAGGGGGCCGCCGCTGGCCTCATCCCCCCCAACCTGGAGGAGGGCCGTGACACCGATGCGATCACCAGCGCAGAAAGCCAGGCAGGGGAGGAATCGGCCCTGGCCGATGAGCAACAACCCTCGCCGGCCGATGGCTGGTCTGCGCTGGGGCCCCTCGCCTTCTTCCCTCGCGGAGCCTCGGCCGGCGATTGCCTGCACCGCATTCTCGAGCGGGTGGATCACCAGCTCCCGGCCGCCGATCCAGGCAACAACCAGCAGGTGGAGCTTGAGCTACAGCGAGCCGGCATCGGGGCTGAGCACCACGAAGCTGTTCTGAGCTTTCTCGATCAGCTGCGTCTCACTCCGGTGGGCGGTGCCCTCGGCGATTTCCAGCTCTCCGGGCTGCCGGTGAGCCGGCGGCTCAATGAAATGAACTTCGACCTCCCCCTGGCCGGTGGGCCAGGGCAACTGGTCCGGGCCGCCGGCCTGGCCCGGGTGTTCCGGGATCACCCCTGCCGTGGCGGCGAGGGCTACGGCGATCAACTGGCGAGCCTGGAGGTGGCCAGCCGCGGCTTCCTCACCGGATCGATGGATCTGATCTTCACCGCCCCCGATCCCAGCGGCCAGGAACGCTGGTGGGTGGCCGACTGGAAGAGCAACTGGCTCGGCGTGCGCGATGGGGCCGGCCAACCCCTGGCCTGCGGGCCGCAGCACTATGGCCAGGCCGCCATGGAGGGGCTGATGGTCGCCAACCACTACCTGCTGCAAGGCCATCTCTACCTGGTGGCCCTGGATCGCTACCTGCGCTGGCGGCAGCCTGGTTACCAGGCCGAGCAACACCTCGGTGGCTACCTCTACGTGTTTCTGCGGGGGGTGCCCGGCCCCCAGGCCGCGATGGTGGCTCAGTCGATCCCAGGAATGCTGGTTGAAACGGTTGATCTGGCCAGGCTCGCAGCACTCGACACCCTGCTGCGCGAAGGGCAGCCATGACCAGCTCTTCCCATTCTCCAGCTCCATCACCCCAGTCCCGTCCCTGGCTGGGGCCGTTGGCAGACGCCTTGGCCGAGGCGCTGCCCCGGCTCTACGGCGTCCAGCCCGATCCGCTTGTGCGCGAGCTGATCGTCGCCCTGACGGGCGCCCTGGAACGGGGGGAACTGGAGCTGTCTCTGCAGGGACCGCCGCCGGAGGGGGTGACAGCCGCCGCCTGGCCCCAGGGCCACAGCGACGCCCTGGAGCGATCTGGACTGGCCCAGGAATGCAACGCCGCCACCGGAGCGCTGCCGCCACTGCTGCGCACCGGCCAGGGGGTGGGCTGGCGCCTGTGGCAACAGCAGCTGCAGACCCTGCTGGCCGAGCTGGAGCAACGGGCCCAGGCCGGGCTGGCGGAACCGATTGCGGACGACGCGCAACAGGAAGCCGTGGAGGCAGCCGTCCGCCGCGGTGGCCTAGATCAGCAGCAGCGACAGGCCGTGCAGGGGCTGCTGAAGCATCGCTTCGTCCTGCTTGGCGGCGGTCCGGGCACGGGAAAAACCGCCACGGTGGTGCAGATGCTGGCCGCGGTTCTCAGCCTCAGGCCCCAGCTGCGCGTTCACTTATCTGCCCCAACAGGAAAAGCGGCGGCACGGCTCAAACAGGCGATCGACAGCCGCTCCGCCTCTTTGCCAGAGACGTTGGCGGGCCAGCTGGCTGGCCTTCCCTGCACCACCCTGCATCGCTTGCTGGAGAGCCAGGGGGAACGCTTCGGCCGCCATCGCCAGCACCCTTTGGCCTTGGATCTGGTGGTAGTGGATGAGGTGTCGATGCTGGATCTGACCCTGGCCAGCGCCCTGCTCGAAGCCCTGCCGGAGCAAGCCCAGCTGCTGCTGGTGGGAGATCCAGACCAGCTCCGGCCAGTCGGACCAGGGGCCATCCTCTGCGCATTAGATCAGCCGGAGCAACGCCGTGGGCTTGGCGAGGCCGCCATCACACTCACCACCACCTACCGCAATCAGGGTGCGATCGCCGCCGTTGCCAATCGGCTGCGCCAAGGGGATCGCCAGGCCGTGCTCGATCAACTCGAGCAGCTGGGAGCCAACGACAACATCTCCTGGCTGCGCTGCGCGCCCCCCAGGCTGCCGGCTGAACTCAAGGTGCGCATGCGAGCGCAGCGGGAGGAGCTGGGCCAACGCGCCAGGGCTTTCAGCCCAGAAAGCCCTGGCAGCGCTGCAGCAGGAACGGCCCTGCTGCTGCAGTTGGAGGCCTTCGTGGTGCTCTCGCCCCTGCGGCGAGGCCCCTGGGGTACAGAAGAACTCAATCGGCTGCTGCTCGAAGACCAGGGCGGGCGAGGTGCCGCCTCCTGGCCAATCGGCACGCCGGTTCTTTGCACCCGCAACCAGCCCGGCGAGGATCTGGCCAATGGCGATGTCGGCGTGGTCGTGGCAACAGCCACAGGCCGAGCAGTGCTGTTCCCAGGGCTGGGCGGCAACAATCAACAAGACCTGCGGCTGGTTCACCCGGCCCTGCTGGAGGGGGCGGAAGCCGCCTTCGCCCTGACCATCCACAAGGCCCAGGGCAGCGAATATGCCGCTGTGGGCCTTGTGGTGCCCCGCTCAGAGGTCGGGGAGTGGCGTGGCCTTTACACCGGATTGACCCGGGCCAGGCAGGAGGTTGTCTTGGTCACCCCCCAGGATCCAGGCTGGCTGCCTGAACTCCTGGCTTAGAGGGCAGAGGCGGAATGAATCAGCGGAAAAACAGCAGCTCCTGGTAGGTGGGCAGGGGCCAGACGGAGTCGTCAACCAACGTCTCCAAGCTGTCCACGGATGTCCGGAGGGTGTCCATCAGGGGCAGAAGGGTGTTGGCGCAGTAATCCATGTGGGCTTGAACCTCGCCATGGGGAGAAGAGCCGATCGCGCTCTCTAGGGCCGCGCAGGCCTGCATCAGCTCCTGGCTAAGGCCGGAGATTTTGCCAGCCAAGGCCTTGTCAGGGGAGAGGCCCAAGGTTTCCTGATGATTCAGGGAATTGGCCAGATCACCGAGGTAGGTCATCACCGCTGGATAGATCTGGGTGCGTGCCATCTGCAGGGCAACTTTGGCCTCCACTTCGATCGCCAGAACGTACTGTTCGGCATAGACCTCAAAGCGACTTTCCAGCTCCACAGGGCTCAGCACCCCTTCACTGGCAAACAATTCGCGGACATCAGGGCGTTGCAGCACGGAAAGAGCTTCGGCAGTGTTGTGAAGGTTCTCCAACCCTCTCTCCTCAACGGCCATGTGGTGCCACTCCTTGGAGTATCCATCTCCCCCGAACACAACAGAGCCATGCTTCTCCATGATCCCCTTGAGGACGGAGATTGCAGCGATTTCGAGCGATTCACCAGCGGCTATTTTCGCCTCCACTTCACTAGAAATAAAACGGAGCGAATCAGCCAGGATGGTGTTCATCGCCACCAGCGGGCCAGCCACTGACTGGTTGGAGCCGACGGCGCGGAATTCGAAGCGGTTGCCGGTGAAGGCAAAGGGCGAGGTGCGGTTGCGATCGCCTGGATCTTTGGGGAATTCCGGCAGAGTGTCGACACCGAGTTGCATCAGGCCGGCAGAAACCGAACTGGTGACTTCGCCGTTGAGAATCTGCTTGTAGACCCCTTCGAGTTGGCTGCCGAGATAGACCGAAATGATCGCCGGCGGCGCCTCGTTAGCCCCGAGGCGGTGATCATTGCCCGCGGTGGCGACAACGGCTCGCAGCAGCGGACCATAGAGGTGCACGCCCCGAATCACAGCCCCGCAAAACAGCAGAAACTGCATGTTTTTGTCGGGGGTGTCGCCGGGGTCGAGCAGGTTTCCCTGGGTGGCATTGCCCACGGACCAGTTGACATGCTTACCGGAGCCGTTGATGCCCTCAAACGGCTTCTCATGCAACAGGCAGTTCATGCCGTGCTTGCGGGCCGTATTTTTCAGCAACGTCATGGTGAGCTGCTGGTGGTCAGTGGCCACGTTGGCGGCCTCAAAGAAGGGAGCCAGCTCGAACTGCCCTGGAGCCACTTCGTTGTGGCGTGTCTTGGCGGGGATGCCGAGGGTGTACATCTGGCGCTCGACGTCCTGCATGAACACCTGCACCCGTTGGGGGATGGCGCCGAAGTAGTGATCGTCGAACTGCTGCCCCTTGGCCGACGGAGAGCCGAACAACGTGCGGCCGGCCAGCAGGAGATCGGGACGCAGTGAAACGAAAGCGCTGTCGACCAGGAAATATTCCTGCTCAGCGCCACAGCTTGAATTGACCGGGGCCACGTCTTGGTACCCGATCAATTTGAGCAGGCGTTGGGCCTCGCGATTCATCGCCGCGTTGGAGCGCAGCAAGGGGGTTTTCTTGTCAAGAGCTTCTCCTGTCCAGGAGATGAACACCGTGGGGATGCAAAAGGTGACCCCGTTCGGGGTTTCCATCAAGAAGGCAGGACTGGTGATGTCCCAGGCGGTGTATCCCCGGGCCTCAAACGTGGAGCGAATACCGCCGTTGGGGAAGGATGACCCATCGGGTTCGCCTTGCACCAGGACCTTGCCGGTGAACTCGGTAATGGTCGAACCGTCACCTTGAACTGAAATGAAGCCGTCGTGCTTCTCAGCGGTGCAGTTGGTCAGTGGGTAAAAAACGTGGGCGTAATAAAGCGCGCCCCGGCCGGTTGCCCACTCCTTCATGGCCTGGGCCACCACGTTGGCGACCGTAACGTCGAGCTTGCCGCCTTCCTTGATCGTTTTCTGTACCGACTTGAAAACTTCCTTCGGCAACGCCGCCTTCATCTTGGCTAGATCGAAAACGTCATGGGCCCAGAGGTCCTGGAGAGGGGCATTGGGAGCCGTTGTCGCCGCCGGACGATCCTGGATCGTCTGAAAAGCGGAGAGACGCTGCGCGCTGGGCATGGGTCGAGAAAGTGATCTGTGAGGCATCCTTGGTGCCAGGCTGCCGGCGGGATGAAGCCGTTGCTACCGATCAGATCGCAGCCGATCGGGCAGAGAAGAGGCCCGGACCCCAAGGGTTGCTAAAGCAAGGCAACCAAGGAGGCTCTCCGGCGCTGATGGGACAGACTGAACGGGTTGCTCGACGCACCCCGATGATCCGTTACTACCTCCTGCTTCCGGATCCAAAGGGTGGCGAAGCCACGCTCGGCCGCATGCTCGACGACCGCTCCGAGGCCTGCTTTGACATTGCGGCCACTCCACCCGGCTGGCAGACATGCAGCAACCAGATCCAGAGACGGCTGCATTCCCACGACAAGATTGCCGAAATCAGCCTGGCGCGTGCCCAGGCCTGGCTTCCGTCGGCCTTTGCCTGAGTTCAACCAGTCCAACGCACCCGGCGCCAGAACTGCTCCAGACTACTGAGGCCATGCTGAACGGCGGTCCGAGTCAGCAGCCGGGTGTCAACAGTTCTGAGTTAACAGCTCTGAGTCAAGACTTCTGAGTTAACAGCTCGGACTCAAAGCTTCCAATCAGCAGGCCCTGCCCCACGGACGCATGAAGGCCATCCGGAATCGGGAAGGCCATCTCGATTCGGCTACCCGAAATGTTGCCATCAGAAGCAGACGTAAAAGTGAGGGAATCCTCAAAGCCATGCGCTTTTGCGGGGCTCAGCGCAACCCGCGGGTAATCAGTGATACAATGATTACTCACCCTTTGATAAAGGGCAAGGCAGTCTTGCATCAGGTCGAATCGGCCAGAGATTGGGATCACTGCCGGCCTGTGTTGAAGGATCTCCCAGGCCTAAGCCTCGTCAATTTTTTCCGTGACCCAGCAGCCTTCCGCGTGCGAGAGCTTCGCGTGCTCTTCGGACGCCACCAGCCAACCGCAGCCTGACACCACCATTTCTGATTTGCCTGCATCCCTTCCTGCCACTCCCTTGGATACCAGCCCAGCAGCAACGCCAGAGTCTCCGGATGTTCCGGAGGCCCCTGAGACCATTGAATCTGGCCAAGGCGACGTTGAGATCGAAAACGGCTTCTCCTGTTTCGGCCTCAGCGAGCAACTCGTTAAGGCTGTTGTTCTCTGCGGCTACACCACTCCATCACCGATTCAGAAGGCTGCCATCCCTGAGCTGATGCTCGGCCGCGATCTGGTTGGCCAGGCCCAGACAGGAACCGGCAAGACAGCCGCCTTTGCCCTGCCCCTGCTCTCCAGGCTGGATCCCAACCAACGCACCCCCCAGGTGTTGGTGCTCACCCCCACCCGGGAACTCGCCCTGCAGGTTGCCGAAGCCTTCAACACCTACGCCAGCCAACTGCCCCAGGTGCGCATTCTGCCGATCTACGGCGGCGCCGATTTCCGTGATCAGATCGTCAGGCTGAAGCGTGGTGTTCAGGTAGTGGTCGGTACACCTGGCCGGGTCATGGATCACATGCGGCAGGGAACGCTCGACCTCTCCGGACTTCGCAGCCTGGTGCTCGACGAAGCCGATGAGATGCTGCGGATGGGCTTCATCGACGACGTCGAATGGGTGCTTGAACAACTCCCTGAGCAGCGCCAAGTGGTGCTGTTTTCCGCCACAATGCCCTCGGAGATCCGCAGGCTCTCCCGCAAATATCTCAAGGATCCAGCTGAAGTCACCATCCGCCAAAAAGGGGCCGAATCGAGCACCATTCGTCAGCGCCATCTAGTCGTCAATGGATCCCAGAAACTCGAAGCCCTGACCCGTGTTCTTGAGGCCGAAAGCAGCGAAGGGGTGATCATCTTTGCTCGCACCAAGGCCATCACCCTGGCGGTCTCTGAAGCCCTTGAACAGCATGGCTACGACGTGGCCGTCCTCAATGGAGACGTGCCCCAGAACCAGCGCGAGCGCACCGTCGAGAGGCTGCGCAGCGGTCAGGTGAATGTGCTGGTGGCCACCGATGTGGCAGCCCGCGGCTTGGATGTCGAGCGCATCACCCTGGTGATCAACTACGACATTCCCTTCGACAGTGAGGCTTACGTCCACCGGATCGGTCGCACCGGCCGTGCCGGACGCAGCGGTGACGCCATCCTGTTCCTGACACCAAGGGAAAGGCGTTTCCTCTCCGGTTTGGAGCGCACGGTGGGCAAGCCGATCGACTTGATGGAGGTGCCCACCAATGCCGACATCAACCAAAACCGGCTCGACAGGCTGCGTCAGCAGCTCACAGCCCTGGTTAAGACGCCGCGAGCTGCTGAACAGGAATTGGCCCTGCTCAGCGAGATTCTGCAACGGGTGGGTCGCGAGATCGAAGCCACGCCAGATGAACTGGCCCTCGCTGCCCTGCAACTGGCGGTCGGCACGAAGCCACTGTTGGTCCATGGCAACGAAGACTGGCAACGGTCCAGCGGTCAACGTGACAGGGAGCGCTCCCGTGACGGCGATGATCGCCGTGGCGACCGTCGTCGCCCCGAGCGACAAGGTCGCGAGGAAGGAGGCCACACTCCCGACGCCAACATGGAGCGTTTTCGCATTGAGGTGGGCTGGCGTGATCGGGTCAAGCCCGGCAACATCGTGGGAGCCATTGCCAACGAGTCCGGGCTCACCGGACGCAGCATCGGCCGAATCCAGATCTTTGACACCCACAGCACCATCGATCTGCCCCAGGGAATGCCTGAGGATGTCTTCGATGCTCTGCGGCGCCTTCGGGTGATGAACAAGGAACTGGAAATCAGTCGCCTCACGCGCTGAACCTCGTTGACCCTCTGACCGACGCATGACTTCGCCAGCGGCTGTGAGCCAATCCCTCTTGACGTTGATTTCTCCCAGCTGTTGGTGGCTCCAGCGCAGCGCGGCCTTGGCAGCAGTTGCTGGCCTGGCTTTTTCAGGCCTGGTTCCTGATCAGGCCATGGCCCAATCAGACGACGTGGTCGTGACCAGGCTCTGCCTGGCCGGGTTCAGTGCGGCTTTCCAGGCCGCCAGGCAGGTGGCGCCTCCCGGCATGAACACCTACGCCTGTTCCTGCTTCGTGGAGCAGATCAACCAGGGCTCTGACCTGGCCTCAGCGCAATCCACCTGCCGGGAGCGGGCGATCGCGCGTTATCGCATGTGATCCCTGGGATCAGGCGCATGTTCCAGTCAGGCCATCGGTGCAAAGAGAGGACACCTCCTCGAGGCTGATGGCTTCGAGTGAGGCGATCAGTGTGGGCTGAATGTCAGGACTTTCTGACATAATCAACGTGTGGAGGAGATCGAGTCGATCGGCCAGCGCCAATTCGCCACTCTCACTCCAGGCCAGGCTCCAGGGAACGGGGGCGGGCATTGGATCAGCTAGCAGAGTTAGGATTTGCTAACAATGGCTGAATTTTTCAGTGTTGGGGCCACTTCCCAGATTTTTTTCAACTTCTGTTGGGACATGTCCACCGTCCGCAGGCAGGCGCGCAAGTTGAAACTGACCAGCCAAGAAAAGCCTTAGCGAAAGCCAGGAACCACCCAGACAGAAAACTCGGATCGATCCCAATCCTTGATCGATCCCGCAGCGTCCCTGGCGGCACAAGCCTCAGACAGCGCCTTCAAGCAGATCGAGCAGCTCGTGATCCTGCTCGCGGCTAACGGCCAGGCGGCGCAGCTGATCGGGCGGCTGCAGCAGCAAAGCTTCACCTTCGTGATGCTCGGGCAGGGCCGCTCTGAGGGAGCGGCGGCGAAGTTTGGCTGTCCAGCGCTGGGAGCGGTTGTAAGAGCGAGAGCGTGTCATGGCGATGGCCTCAATCGCAGCCCATTTGTTCTAGCTGGAATGGCCAAGGGAAACAGCTCAGTTCAAACACAAGCCAACGCGCCGGGTTGAATGGCTTTCATCCGCCGAACGCTCAACCCCATCCATGGCCCCATCGCCACCCTCTCCAGCCCTCCAGCGTCTGCTGGCCACGCTGCGTCCCCACAGGCGTCTGGTCTGGCTGGCGGCGCTCTGCTCGGTGCTCAACAAACTCTTCGACCTGGCCCCACCGGTGCTGATCGGCCTGGCGGTCGATGTGGTGGCCAGACAACAGAACTCCTGGCTCGCCGGGATCGGTATCGGTGGTGTTCCCTCCCAGCTGGCCCTGCTGGGGGTGCTCTCGTTCCTGATCTGGAGCGCTGAATCCCTGTTCGAATACCTCTACGGGCTGCTCTGGCGCAACCTCGCCCAGACCGTGCAACACGAGCTGCGCCTGGAGGCCTACGACCATCTCCAGCGCCTTGAGATGGCCTTCTTCGAGGCCGGCAGCAGCGGCCGTCTGCTGGCCATCCTCAATGACGACATCAACCAGCTGGAGCGGTTTCTCGACCACGGCGCCAACGAACTGCTGCAGCTTGTTACCACTGTGCTGGCGGTCGGCACGGCGATGGCGGTGCTCTCCCCAGGGGTGGCCGGGGTCGCCTTTCTGCCGATCCCGGTGATTCTCTGGGGGTCTGTGATCTTTCAGAAACGCTTAGCCCCCCGCTACCGGGACGTGCGCGAGAAAGCCAGTGATCTCAACAGCAGCCTGGTCAACAATCTCGGCGGGATGCTGACGATCAAGAGCTACGCCGCAGAGGCCTGGGAACTCGGTCGGATCGGCTCCTTAAGCGACGCCTACCGGCGCAGCAACCGCCGCGCGATCCAGCTCTCGGCCGGCTTCATTCCCCTGATCCGTTTCGCGATTCTGTTCGCCTTCGTGGCGATCCTGGTGATCGGCGGCCTGCAGGCCTGGCGAGGAACGATTGCCATCGGCAGCTACAGCTTTCTGGTATTCATCACCCAGCGGCTGCTCTGGCCGCTCACCACCCTGGGCCGCACCCTCGACGACTACCAGCGGGCGATGGCCTCCAGCGACCGGGTGCTCGACTTGCTCGCCACCCCAATGGCGATCCCAAGCGGTGATCGACCCTTGCCACTGCAGGAGGTCAGAGGAAGCCTGGAATTCCGCCAGGTCAGCTTCGGCTACGGCGGCCGCGAAGGATTGATTGAGAACTTCAACCTGACCATTCCAGCTGGCCATACCGTCGGCATCGTCGGGGCGACCGGCTCGGGCAAGAGCACCTTGGTGAAGTTGCTGCTGCGGCTCTACGAGGTGGATCAGGGCGAGATCCTGCTGGATGGGTTGCCGATTCGTGATCTCAGGCTCGACGACCTGCGGCGGGCGATCGGACTGGTGAGTCAGGAGGTGTTCCTGTTCCACGGCAGCGTGGCCGAAAACATCGCCTACGGCAGCTTTGGGGCCACCCCGGCGGCGATAGCCCGTGCCGCCCAGCTGGCTGAAGCCAGCGGCTTCATCGACGCCCTCCCTGAGGGCTACGACACCGTGGTGGGCGAGCGCGGCCAACGCCTCTCGGGCGGGCAACGGCAACGCATCGCCCTGGCCAGGGCCATCTTGAAGAACTCTCCCGTGCTGATCCTCGATGAGGCCACCGCGGCGGTCGACAACGAAACCGAGGCGGCGATCCAACGCTCCCTGGAGCTGATCACCGCCGAACGCACCACCCTGGTGATCGCCCACCGGTTGAGCACCGTGCGCCACGCCGATCGCATTGTGGTGCTGGAGGCAGGCCGGATCATCGAGAGCGGCCAGCATGAAGACCTACTGCAGCGAGGAGGCGTCTACGCCAGCCTCTGGCGTGTTCAGGCGGGATTACGGACCGATGAAGCCCTCAGCCTCTGAGATGGGGCCTTTCAACGCTCTTCGCGCGAATGTTGCAGCATGGAGTCGAACTGACTGCTGTCACCAGGCCGCTGCGGCCACGCCCATGGCGCTCAACTCCGGCTCGTTTCACCTGTTGCCCTCTCCACAGGGTGAGCTGTTCGAACTTCCGCTGCGACGCCTTCAACCGACCCAGTTCTGCCTTGGCTTGGCGGAGGTGCGGGCCCGGGCGAACGATTTCCGGCTCGAATCGATCGAAAGCCGGCGCCGCTATCTCAAAAGCCGGCCTGTGCCGGTGGCGGTGAGCAGTGCTGGCGAGCACTGGATGATTGATCGCCATCACCGGCTCAGGGCCCTGCTGGATGTCGACCCCTCCGGGACGGTCTTTTGTGCGGTGGTTCTGGAGCTCAAAGGAGCCAGCCGGCTCCATTGCCTCGAAGAGCTCAATCGCCGGGGCTGGCTCTATTTGCAGGATGGCCAGGGGAACGGTCCCTATGCCCCTGAGCAACTCCCCCAAAGCCTTGAAGCGATGCAGGACGACCCTTACCGCAGCCTGGTCTGGAAGCTCAAGCAGGAGGGCCTGATCAAGGCACAGCCGGCCGTGCCATTTCTCGAATTTCACTGGGGCGCCTGGTTGAGGCGGCAAGCCCTGCCGCCCTTCAGCTCCAGCGAGCTGGATCCCGCCCTGGTCCAGGCCCGCCTACTGGTCCGCAGCCGGGCCGGCTCGGGGATCCCTTGACGCTGATGCCAAAGCAATGTGTTCTGTAGCGGGTGAATTCAAATACCATTTGTGTACTCCACCCCCTAACGCCACACTCAGGGGTTGGGAACCAACGCTTTAACGCCCCTCGGGCATCGTCAGCCTTGCCATTCCAATCCAAACGTCCCAAGCCGAGCCGTCCCTGGCCCGTGTTTTTTGCCATGGTGCTTGGCCTCAGCGGAGGCTTGTTTTTGGCGGCTCCCCTGTCTGGCTTGCTGGCCGGCGACGAAGTCCGTGGGACCAGACCGCTCAGCAATCCGTTTGGCCGCTGGGTCGATACCGATCAAGACCTGCTCGTGCTTGGTTCAGATATGAGCGGAGCCAACACCGATGTGATGTTGACCCTTCGGGTCGGTGAGGGCCGCACCACGATCACCCAGGTACCGCGTGACACCTACATCAATTCCGATCGGTTTGGCCCCCTCAAGGCCAACGCCCTCTACGCCTACGGCGGCACCGAGGCCGTCAAGCAGGAGCTTTCCGATCGTCTGGGCCGACCGATTGGCCACTACCTGATCATCAAGTTGGGAGCCATCCGCCGCATGGGAGACGTGCTGGGCGGCGTTGAAGTCGATGTCCCCAAACGGATGTACTACGTCGACAACAGCCAGGGCCTCTACATCGATCTCCAACCCGGACGGCAAACGCTCAAAGGTCGGGATCTGGAGGGCTTTCTGCGCTGGCGCCACGATGAGAACGGCGACATCGGCCGTATCGATCGCCAGAAACTTGTGCTGGCCGCACTGTTCTCCAAAATCATCCGTCCGGAGAATCTGGTTCGGCTTCCCAGCCTGCTCGCGGCTGCTGGCGATGATGTCAAAACCGATCTCGGCCCGATGCAGATCGGTGGCCTGATCACGGCAATGGCCACCACCACGTTGACAACCGAACGCATCGGCGGCCGGCCCTTCGATCGCGACGGCATCAGCTACTGGGAAGCTGACTGGCCCGCCGTCACCGCTGGCAGCAACTCCAAGGGCGAAGGATCAGGCGAAGGCCGGTATCGCTTCTTGTTCTGACGCTCAGGCGGCGGCCAGATCAGCAGCCAGCTGCTCGGCAAGCGCCGGAGCCGTTGCGAACGGTCCACTGAAGCCCGCGAAACTCCACAACCCCGGCGCCGCCGCTATCGGACCAACCAAAGGCCCGCCATCGGCGCAGAAGGCCACCGGCACCTGGCGATAGTCGGCATCAAGGCGCGCAAGGGCTGGATCCAGCAGCGCCAGCCCTCGGCGCAAGCGTTGCTCCATCCGCGTGGGATCGGGAGGCACAAGACCTCCGGGGCCGGCGGGCACCAGTGTGATCTGCCCCAATAAAGCCCCGCTCCCCCAGGGGGCCAGGCCAGCATCAACAATCCAGGCGTCCTGCGTCAGCGCGGCGGACCTGGCCTCCAGGGCCGGCCGGCGCCAGGCACGCGGTTGCACGACCCTGCCGCGCCGCACCTGCTCAAGCCAGGGATTGCCAGCGGGAAGATCCCTGACAATCAGCACACCGGCCCAGCTGTGACGCAGGTTGGACACAAGAGATGGCCACAGACTCCGGCAAAACGCTCCTGCGGCCAGAACAACCTGGCTGGACTCGAGGCTGGCGGATGGCGAGGGGTCCGGCCCAGCCAACCGCAGGATCCAGCCCCCCCCTGGACGTGGCTGCAGGTTCAGCACCCGGGCGTCGAGCTGGTTCACCCCGGCGGCGGCAAGAACCCTTGGCAGGGCAGCCGTGAAGCGCCTACTGTCCACTTGCCCCACAGGCAACGCGGCGCTGAGCAAGGCAAGGGCTGGCGGTGGCAGTTGGTCAAGCCATCCGCCCCAGCTGTGCAGCACCAGCCCGCTGGCAGCAAAGCCCAGCGGGCCATGACACGACTCCAGCTGCCGCCAGTGACGGCGAGCGGAGAAGCCAAGCATGGCTCCGTAGCTCAGTGAGGTGGCCGAGCCAGGTGGATCCGCCGGATCTTCGGCTGGTGCCACCAGGGTGACGGCCAGACCGCGGCTGATCAGGGCGAGGGCAACCAGCACACCGGCCAGGCCACCGCCCACGACAACCACCGCATCGCGCGGCGCTGCCATGGCTCAGATCTGCAGGGTGAAGGAGGTGATCACGTTGTGGAACAAGTCGCTCACTTTGGGCCAGCGGGCTTCGTTGGTGCTCGCCGCCAGGGTGTACAGACGGCCACGGTCAACAACAACGGTGGCCAGTTCGTGCCGGTCCCGATCGGCGAGATGAACGGCGTACTCCAGGTCATAGAAGGTATGGCCGCCATCCTCACGCTCGATCGCCTCGACCAGTTCGGCCTGGCGGCCACTGCCTTCTGGGGCAATCACAATCCGGCCCAGCTTCTCTCCCACCGCCACGGCGCTACCGAGATTCTCGAGGCTGTTGGTGTCATTCACATCGGAGATCACCAGGCTGAGGGTCTCGTCGCTGTTGATCAGATCGTGGAAGACCACCTGGGGACCGTCGCTGACGGCCACCCGATTCCAGCCGGTGGGATAGAGAAAGGCGTAGCGGCCATCGGGGCTCTGAAAGGTGTTCAGGCCCGCCCCCGACGCACTGCAGCCGCTCAGACCGGCCCCGATCAACAGGGCAGCGAGAACCCAGCTGAACAGGCGGGTGAGGAACGACGACGGCAACGACAAGGGCAGCACAGGGGAAGGGGACGGAGCCATCAGCTGACGACCGGTGCGAGGGAGGTGCCAGAGCACCGCCGCCATTCTGAACCGTGCCAGGACGCAGGCCCCTAGATTCCGGCCAGTTGCGGCGGTTCTCTGAGCGGCTTCACCCGCCCACTGGCCCGGTTGATCGACCAGTTCGAGCGATTGCCGGGGATCGGGCCTCGCACGGCCCAACGCTTGGCCCTGCACCTGCTCAGGCAGCCCGAAGAACAGATCCATGCCTTCGCCGATGCCCTGCTGGCGGCTCGCAGCCAGGTGGGCCAGTGCAAACGCTGTTTTCACCTCTCGGCTGAGCCCCTTTGCGAGATCTGCCTGAATGAAACGCGCCGCAACGGCCAGCTCTGCGTGGTGGCCGATTCACGCGACCTGCTCGCCCTGGAGCGCACCCGGGAATTCAAGGGGGCATATCACGTGCTCGGCGGTTTGATCTCGCCGATGGATGGGGTCGGACCAGACCTTCTGCATGTCCAGTCGCTGGTGCAGCGGGTGGACAGCGAGGACATCAGCGAGGTGATCCTGGCGCTGACCCCGAGCGTGGAAGGTGACACCACCAGCCTCTATCTGGCCAGGCTGCTGCGGCCGTTCACCCCTGTCAGCAGGATCGCCTACGGCCTGCCGGTAGGCAGCGAACTGGAGTACGCCGATGAGGTCACCCTGGCGCGAGCCTTGGAAGGCCGCCGCAGAATGGATTAGCGATGGCAAGGGATGCAATGAATCCAGCGGCGCAAACGGTCACCGGCCGTCGCCACAGCGCCATCGCCCCGGCCGAGCGGCTGCCGCCATGGCTGCGACGACCGATCGGCACGGCCTCAGACCTCGAGGCAGTTCAGGAGGTGGTCAAACAGCAGCGGCTGCACACGATCTGCGAAGAGGGCCGCTGCCCCAACCGGGGCGAGTGCTACGCAGCCGGCACCGCCACCTTCCTGCTGGGCGGTCCGATCTGCACCCGCAGCTGCGCCTTCTGCCAGGTGGAGAAGGGCCAGGCTCCGGTTCCCTTCGATGCCGACGAGGCCGAACGGGTGGCCGAAGCCGTTGACACCCTCAAGCTGCGCTACGTGGTGCTCACCGCTGTCGCCCGCGACGACCTGGCCGACCACGGCGCCAGCCTGTTCACCGGAACAATGGCGGCGATACGGCGCCGCCATCCCCAGATCGCGATCGAGGTGCTCACCCCTGATTTCTGGGGCGGCCATCGCGGCGAAGCGGAAGGTGTGGCGGCCCAGCAACAGCGCCTGGGCGTAGTCCTGGCGGCAGAGCCGGTCTGCTTCAACCACAACATCGAGACGGTGCAGCGACTGCAGGGGCAGGTGCGCCGTGGTGCCACCTACTCCCGTTCCTTGGGATTGCTGGCGGCCTGCCGGCAGCTGGCCCCCGCCATCCCAACCAAATCAGGCCTGATGCTGGGCCTGGGCGAAACGCTCGAGGAGGTGATGGAGGCCCTGGCCGATCTCCGGGGCGTGGGATGCGAGCGCGTCACCATCGGGCAATACCTGCGGCCTTCCCTGGCTCACCTGCCAGTGGATCGCTACTGGCGACCCGAGGAATTTATGAAGCTGGGAGAGCTGGCCCAAGGCCTGGGCTTTAACCAGGTGCGCTGCGGACCACTGGTGCGCAGCAGTTACCACGCCGGCGAGAACTAAGACGTCACATCTGCCGGGAGATCGGCGGATCTGATCAGTGGAACTGATCGGCAGATGTGATCAGCGGGGGAGTCAACAGGAAAAACAAGCCGGGCCACAGGAACGCACCAATTCAATTCGTTCTTTTCAATCAGGTCTTCTCAATCAGGTCTTCTCGATCAGTTCTCCACGAAATCACAACCCTGTTCCATACAATTTGAGAGCTTCGCCACCTTCAACATCGCCATCGTGGTGCTGGCCATCGGCCGCTGGCTCAACCAACGTGTCGCGATTCTTCGAGATTTCAATATCCCAGAACCGGTCACCAGAGGTCTGCTTGCTGCTGGCCGTCGTCCATGGTTTCACCGGGATCGAAGTCGGCTTCAACCTGGCAACCCGTGACTTCCTGCTGCCCTATTTTTTTGCCGCCATTGGCCTGAACGCCGACATCAAGACGTTGATCTCAGGCGGCCGACCGTTGCTGGTGCTGGTGGCGGTCACCATCCTTTACATGATTCTTCAGAACCTGACGGGGGTAGGGGTGGCCAGCCTGTTGGGTCTCAATCCGCTGATCGGCCTGCTGGGGGGATCGGTTTCGTTGCTGGGCGGCCACGGCACAGCCATTGCCTGGGCACCGCGGTTCGCCGCCAGCCATGGCGTCAGCAATGCCCTGGAAATCGGCATCGCCTGTGCCACCTTCGGTCTGGTGCTGGCCTCCTTGATGGGCGGCCCGATCGCTCGCCTGCTGATTCGTGGCAACAAGCTTCAACCGCGTCTGCCGCCAAGGGAATCCCGGCGGGAGTTGATCGGAGGCGAGGCCGAGTCGATCAGCTATTTCAGCCTGCTGCGCACGCTGTTCTGGTTGAACGTGAGCCTGGCCCTGGGCGAGGGGCTCCATGAAGCCTTACAAGCAGCCGGCCGCAATCTGCCGTTGTTCGTGTGCACCTTGTTTGGCGCCATCCTGCTCACCAACACCGTTCCCCGCCTGGGACGATTTCAGTGGCCAGCCAACAGCCGATCGCTGACGATCATCTCAGAGATTTCCCTTGGCATTTTTCTGACGATGTCGCTGATGAGTCTGCAGCTCTGGACGATCGCTGAACTTGCCGGGCCGATTCTCACCATTCTGGCGGCACAGTTCGTAGTGGCTTTCCTCTTCGCCATTGTTGTGATCTTCCGTGTGATGGGCCGCGACTACGAAGCTGCTGTGATCTGCTCAGGCTTCGGCGGCATCTCCCTCGGTGCCACTCCCACGGCGATGGCCAACATGGCAGCTGTAGCCCAGACCTACGGCCCGGCCCATCGCGCCTTCATCATCGTGCCACTGGTTTCTGGATTCTTCGTGGATATCAGCAATGCTTTGGTGATTCAGCGCTTCCTCAACTGGCTGGGCTGAATTCAGGCAACTGCTAGGTTGTGCTGGGATTGAATCGCAAGTTGGCAGAAAAACAACCATGACCATCAAGATCGGCATCAATGGCTTCGGCCGTATCGGCAGACTGGTGTTCCGCCGGGCGTTCGAAATCGAAGGAATCGAGGTGGTCGGCATCAATGATCTGATCGATATTAATTACATTGCATACATGCTTCGCTATGACTCAACCCACGGCCGCTTCAAAGGGGAGGTGTCGATCAGCGATGGCCAGCTGATCGTTAATGGCCGCAGCATCCGCGTGACAGCCGAGCGCGATCCCCGCCAACTGAACTGGGGGGATGTTGGCGCTGAGATCGTTCTAGAGGCCACCGGCCTGTTCCTCACCGATGCCACCGCCCGGGCGCACATCGAGGCAGGCTCCAAAAAAGTGGTGCTCTCCGCCCCATCAAAAGACGGCACGCCGATGTTCGTGATGGGGGTGAACCACAGCAGCTATGCCGGCGAAGATATCGTCTCCAACGCCTCCTGCACCACCAACTGCCTGGCGCCGATCGCCAAGGTGCTGCATGACAACTTCGGCATCAAGGACGGGCTGATGACCACCGTGCATGCCACCACCGCCACCCAAAAAACGGTGGATGGCCCTTCGGCGAAGGACTGGCGGGGTGGCCGGGGGGCAGGGCAGAACATCATTCCCTCTTCCACAGGCGCTGCCAAGGCGGTTGGCAAGGTGATCCCTGCCCTCAACGGCAAGCTCACCGGCATGGCCTTCCGGGTTCCAACCCCCGATGTTTCGGTGGTGGATCTCACCGTGAATCTGGAGCGGCCCGCCAGCTACGCAGCGATCAAGGCGGCGATGAAGGCGGCCTCAGAGGGCCCGATGGCGGGCATCCTCGGTTACACCGAAGACGCTGTGGTCTCCAGCGATTTTCTGGGCGAATCCTGCACCTCAATTTTTGATGCCAATGCAGGCATTGCCCTCACCGACACCTTCGTCAAAGTGGTGGCCTGGTATGACAACGAGTGGGGCTATTCCTGCAAATGCCTCGACCTGATCCGCCACATCGCCACGCCCACAGGGGGCCTTCAGGCCTGAACCGATCGCATGAAGCGCTGGAGATGGCGACTCTCCAGCTCCAGCACGCGCCGTGAAAAGTCCTGGTCGATAGCGAGCACGGCATCGAACGAATCGACAGGAACCGCCAGCAGGCGCGTGCCATCCACGGCCGCCTCGATCGTGTTTTCCGTTGAGCTGTGGGTGAGGACCTCCAGCTCATCGAGCACCTGGCCAGGCTTGAGCTGGTCGTCGCGGCGGGCCTCTCCCTCCCGGTAGCGCACCACCGCCTGCCCTTCGATCAGCAACAGCAGCTCGCGGCAGCGATCGCCCACTTCTGTGATCAGCTCGCCGGCGGCATAGCTGCGCAGTTCGGAGGCCTCCGCCAGGGATTCGAGCGTGTCACTTCTGGTGCGCCGGAAGAAATCACTGGCGGCCAGGAACACCCGTTTTTCAAGATCGGGAAGGGCGGCCAGCTCAGGCATTCGCGGCGCCCCCTCTGCTGACCCCTCCTTGGCCCCGGGGCTGAGCACCAGCGCGGCGGCCTGCCTCAGCAGTGGGGGAGAAGACGGAAGCAGAAATGCAGGGGCGCGGCTGCGGCCCCGCTGGCCATCGAGGCGGGCGATCAGGAGCAGGGCCGCCGCCGCGATCGTGGCGGAGCGATCCTGCAGCAGGCTGTCGAGGTGATCGAGGCTGGCCTCCAGCGGGATCTCCAGGGAGCAGGCGGTGGCCTCGGCGCCGGGGCTGCTCAGAGCTGCCAGCAGCTCGGGTGCCAGACGCTCGCGCCAGGTTTTCTGCTCCAGCAACTCCAGCAGCACCAGGGGCGCAATCCGTTGCAGACGCTCGACCAGACCCGGCAGTTGCGGGTCCCCCTGCAGGCTGATGAAGGCCTCAAGAATCGCTGCCACGCTCAGTTCCTGCCGGTGGCGGATGTGATCGGCAAGCAGGGTGCGCACGAACAAAGGCTGCTGTGCCAGCGAGGGCTGGTGCAAGGCGCGGAAGGCCTCTATCAAGGCGGGCAAGCGCTGCAGCAGCACGTCGGCCCTGTGGGCCACACCCTCGGTGGGCTGGAGCATGCCAAGGATGCTTTCCTGCTCCTGTGCCGTGATCGAAAACTGGCGCTTCAGGGAATCTCGTGCAGCAGGATCGGCCGCCTGGGCCTGGCGGCCCTGCAGCAGGACCAGCCGCTCCAATGACTTGCGATAGCCACTCAGCCGTACCTGATCCTCAAGGCTGCGCCGGCTGTCGGGATCGAGCAGGGCCGGATCCTCCACCCCGAGTTCCTCCAAGAGTTGCTCATGTTCGGCATCGGCAATGCCGAGCTCCCGGCGCATTTGCCTGAGCACATCCAGGCTGCTGGAGACGTTCACGTAGCCCTCAGCCAGGGCGTCTCGCACCACGCCTTTGTAGGCCTCCTGCCGCTTCTCACGGGTGAATCCAGGCAGCACCTTGGCGAGCACATAGACCTCATGGGTGTTCAGATCCCGCAGGGTGCGTCCATCAAGGAACTGCCCAACGTTGAGCTGCAGCCGCTCGAGTTGCTTGCGAAAGCGGCTGGCCAGATTCTCGCGGCCATAAAGATCGGGATCACGATTCCAGGCCCGGTATAACCACAGCGTGCTCAGCATCACCAGCAGCAGGTCAAGCAGCGCTTGCAGAGGCAGGGGCAGCAGCAGAATCAGGGGCCGACCGGAAAAGATAAAAAAGACATTGAAGATCCCGAATGTGCAGAGACAGAACAAGCGATGCCGCACCTGCAGGCTCTGGTCAGATTCCAGAGCTGAATCAGATTGCAGGGAAGAATCGGAAGACTGGCTTGCACGGTTGTGGTTTTTTCGGGCGCACGTTTCTACCCAGTGACCGATCCGGATCCCCAGCCAGGTGCAGAGCCCCAGCACCAAGGGCACCGCCACGAGGCGTGGCAGGTTGATCGGCTGACCAAACAGAAAAAGGCCCGGACTGAGCAGGGTGGCGAGTTGATCACTCTGGCGGATCCAGGCCCCTGAAAAATAATAAGCCCAGTTGCCGGCATAGAGGTAGTAATAGAGGAAATAACCGATCACCAGGCCCACGTAGCCATAACGATCAAAGCCGGCTGTGGGTTGAGCCAGTGCTGCCCAATACATCCGCTCGGCATCGATGTCGATGCAGGGTTGCTGGCAGGCCACGCAGGCGCTCTGCTCGGAACCATCCGGCAGCACCGTGCGGCACATCGACTGGGTGATCAACTGCTCGCTGGTGTGGGCTTTGCTGCCCAGCAATCCGCTGGGTGTGGAGTAAACCGCTTGCACTGGGGCCATCGGACAGAAGTATTGGCACCAGGCCTTGCCGCCGAACAGATAGCCCACCGTGATCGCACAGGCGATCGTGAACAGCAACCAACCAGCCAGCACCAGTCGATCGGCATTGAAGAACAGCAGCCGGCCGCAGAGACCGACGAACAACCAGCCGAATTGCAGCCGCCCGTAGTGACGGCCAAGCCAGGAATCGGGAGGCACTTTGGCCAGCTCCATCCGTTTCTTGCCGCTCTTGGCGTTGATCCGCTCGAATTGCCGTTGTAAGCCCAGCGCCCGGGGGATCTGGGAGAGGAAGGAGAGCGGGCAGATACGGCGCCAGAACTCGTGGCCGAAGACCAACAGAATGAAGACAGCCGAAGGAACGATCGCGCCCCAGAACAGCGTGGTGCCCAGGGGATAGGGCCGATCGACCCGGCAGACACCCTGAACCTCAACGCAGGCCCCAGACAACCGCAAGGGGCTCCAGGGATGGGTGGGTTCCGTCAGTGCCGCCGACCAGGGGTCATAGAACAGCGAGGCGATGATCAGAAGCCAGCCGGCAGTCAGAAACCAGCGCACCAGGTGCATCCGCGACTCCGCAATCTGGTTCGCCATCCCTCGGCCAAAAGAGTGGGGCGAAGCTAACCCGCTTAGCGCAGATCTGAAGGACTGATCTGGAGCGGGGTCAGGATTGCACGGCATCGCCGCAAGCCTTCCTGGCAATCTGCCGCCATCAGCAGACCTGCCCCGCCCCAGAACACCCGCAGAACCAAGTCGAGAGGCCCACTGCCCACCGCCCGGCCAGGCACGAATCCAAAACGCCGGAAGTAGCGCACCAGGCGCTGATGTTGTCGCTGTTCATCCCGAATCGCCAGCAGCTGGGCTCGGCGGCAGGGCGTTTGCTCCAGGGCCCAGGCAAAGGTGGCGGCCCAGATCAGCACCCCGACGATCCGGTCGTCGGAGCGCACCCGCAGGGTGTCGAGATGGAGGCCAGAGGGGAGCGGCAGGGCCCAGCCCTTGAGCTCACCGAGTAACTCCGCCGCTTCCCCCTGCCGGCAGCGGGCCACCCCGACCCGCAGGCCCCAGACCCCCAGGCGCCGGCCAACCTGGAGGCGAAGGCGCAGACCGCGTGCCGCGGCCAACAGCTCGATCGCGGCGAGGCTGGGCAGGCCTGGGGGCAGGTCGCTCATGCCGGGTAACGCTCCACCGCAAGCACCGCGCCGATGGGCAGGGGACCGTAGAGATGGGGGAAGCGTTCACCGCCAGGCGGCACCGGCTCCAGCTTCAGGGGAGCCGTGAGCCGGTCGGGATCAATGGTGAGCAGCCGCACCGCCCCGGCATCGGCGTAGAAACGCTGGTAGGTGGCGGCCAGCTGGTGAGCCCAGCTGGCGTGGATGAATCCCACCTGCTCCAGGCTCTGGCCCCGGGTCGAGCGGAGATACACCCCTGCCGCCTCTGCCTCGTCCCATTCAGCGGCCAGTGCCAGGTGGTAAAGGAAACGGGGAGAGCGCCAGCGCAGTTGCTGGCCCATCACCGCCGAGAAAGCTTCGCTGGCCAGAAAACGCTCGAGCCAGTGCTGCAGGGGCCCAAGCCCGGGCTCGTTGTCGAAGCCGGCCGGGTCGGCCAGGCGGAACTGACGCACGAACGGCAACAGGGCCAGATCGGCAAGGCAGGGGCGCGAGCCCAGCAGCCAGCCGCCGGCCCCAGCGGAAATCCCGGCGGCCAATGCCGCGTTCCAGCGATGCAGAACCGCCAACGCGGCCTGGCGATGGGCCGTCGCATCGGCGCCCGGATAGCGACTGGCGTATTTGAAGCGATCGAGATGGCCCTTGAACGTTCCGTCATTGATCGCCACCAGTTCGTCGCTTCTGCGGGCCAGCTCGGGCTCGCCGCGTCGCAGCAGATCCTGGGGATCGGACTGCCCCAGCGCCCAGTGCATCACCTCCAGGCTCTCCTCAATCACCCAGACCGGCCGGCCGCTGCTCGCTGGGCCTTCCAGCACCGGCACCGTGCCCTTCGGTGACACCGCCAAAAGCTCGGCCGGCTTGGCCTGGAGGCTCACCTCGCGCAGCTCCACCGCCAGGCCAGCCGCGCTCAGGGCCAGCCGGGCGCGGATCGCGTAGGGGCAGCGGCGAAAACTCCACAGCACCGGAGCCTGGCCACTCACCGCGCGGCCAGGAGGCGTTGCAACGACGCAGAGACGCCGACACGCTCGGCGGGATCTCCAACAAGCGTTAGCTCGCCGGACTTCGGCCACCAGTTGAGGCGAAGATTGGTATCTGGCCCACCGAAAATGAACATCTCGAACTGACCTTTGTGTTCCCAGTGGCCCTGGCCATCGAGGGAATCCACCAGAACCTTGAGCTCATCAAGCGTGCCAAGGAATGTCATCGAGGCGGATCGCAGCAAAGCCAGTTTACGGAGCTGGACTGGCTTGGGGATCCACCGCCCAAGCTGCAGAACCGATGTGGTTCTCCCCCCGCCCGCGCGCCAGGGAGATCTGGCGTTGGCGCTCGGCGAAGCGAGCACAGTCGGCGTTGCTGAATTGGCCGATGCAGTGGTGGCAGCTCACCCCTTCCACGTAGCTGGGCTGCTGGCGATCGGCCAGCGAGAGGGGCAGCCCGCAGGCATGGCAAAGGCTGTGGCTGCCGGGCTCGAGCCGGTGATTCAGCGCCACGCGCTGGTCAAAGACGAAACACTCGCCCCGCCAGCGGCTCTGGCTCTCGGGCACCTCCTCGAGATAGCGAAGGATCCCCCCCTTCAACTGGTGCACCCCCTCGAATCCCTGCTGCTGGAGATAGGCCGTGGCCTTCTCACAACGGATGCCGCCGGTGCAGAACAGGGCCAGCCGGCGGGGCTGGCGCGCCGCCACCAGAGCGTGGAGATCGCGCTCCACCCAGGCTGGAAAGTCGCGGAAGCTGGCGGTGGCCGGATCGATCGCCCCGTCGAAGCTGCCCAGCGTCACCTCATAGGTGTTGCGGGTGTCGATCACCAGGGTGTCTGGGTCCGCGATCAGGTCGTCCCACTGCTGCGGCGGAACGTCGGTGGTCTGCCGTTGCGCCGGCTGGATCTCCGGCCGGCCCATGGTGACGATTTCAGCCTTGATCCTCAGCTTCAAGCGGTGGAACACCTGCCGCTCACTCCAGCTGAATTTGGGCTCAAGATCGGCCAGGCGGGGATCAAGGCGCAGCTGATCGAGAAAGCCACGCAAGCCAGTCTCAGGCCCGCAGAGCGTTCCGTTCAGACCTTCCTCGGCCAGCAACAGGGTGCCTTTCAGGCCAGCGGCCGCCGCCAGCGGCAGCCATTCGGCGCGCCGCTGGCGGAGCTCGCCGGGCTCGAAGCTCACGAACGCATAGAACGCCGCCACCAACCAGGGGGTATCGCCGGAATCGCTCACACCGTGTTGAGGCTGGGTACTTCCACGCTCACGCCCGCCGCCGCCAACAGGGCACGATCAGCCGCCACATCGGGGTTGCCCGTGGTGAGCAGGGTGTCGCCGTAAAAGATCGAATCGGCGCCCGCCTGCAGGCAGAGGATCTGGGCCTCACGGCTGAGCTGTTCGCGGCCGGCGCTCAGGCGCACCCGGCTGAAGGGCATCAGCATCCGAGCGGTGGCCACCATCCGCACCAGCTCCAGCGGATCGAGCGGTTCCTGTTGCTCCAGTGGTGTGCCCTCCACCGCCACCAGGGCATTGATCGGCACGCTCTCGGGGTGGGGATCGAGGTTGGCGAGCACCTGCAGAAGCCCGGCCCGGTCGGTGTCGCTCTCGCCCATGCCGATGATGCCGCCGCAGCAGACGGTCAAACCCGCCCGGCGCACCCTGGCGAGGGTTTCAAGGCGCTCCTGATAGGTGCGCGTGGTGGTGATCCGGCCGTAGAACTCGGGGCTGGTGTCGAGGTTGTGGTTATAGGCGGTGAGGCCAGCGGCAGCCAGCCGTTCGGCCTGCTGGTCGGTGAGCATGCCGGCGGTGACGCAGGCCTCCAGGCCCAGGGCCCGCACCCCGGCCACCATGGCGAGCATGGCGTCGAAGGGGGCACCATCGCGAATGTCGCGCCAAGCCCAGCCCATGCAAAAGCGATGGGCGCCTGCGGCCTTGGCAGCGCGGGCCCGCTCCAGCACCGGCTCCACCGCCAGCTCCGGGCGACCGCTGACATCGGCGCTGTGGTGCATCGATTGGGGGCAGTAGGCGCAGTCTTCTTCGCAGCCGCCGGTCTTGACGCTCAGCAGGGAAGCCAGCTGGACCCGATAGCCAGGATTGGCGGCCCGGTGCACCTGCTGGGCCTGCCAGAGCAACTCCAGCAGGGGTTGCTGCAGGAGATCTTCGATCTCCTGGCGGCTCCAGTTGTGACGCAGCGGAACCGGCAAGGTCTGATCGCCGTTAGCGGAGCTGACAGCGGCGGGTGAGGGGGCGGAGGGGGCGATCAAGACGGGACGTGGGAAGGGGGAGTGGGGGGAGCGACCGGCGCAGGGGCCGTGGCTGTGACACCGCCGAAGCGACGCTGGCGGTTCTGAAAATCGAGCAAGGCCTGCACCAGGGCCTGCTCGTTGAAATCGGGCCAGAGCACATCGGTGATGTGGATTTCGGCGTAGGCCAGCTGCCAGAGCAGGAAATTGCTGATCCTGTATTCACCACTGGTGCGGATCAGCAGATCCGGATCCACCTCCCCGACCGTCTGCAGCTGGCCGGCGAAGGCGGCTTCATCAATCGCGCCTGGATCGAGCTCACCCCGCGCCACCGCTTCGGCCAGCCGCCGGGCCGCCTGGACCAGCTCCCGCCGACCGCCGTAGTTGGTGCAGACGTTGAAGTGAATCCCCGTGTTGGCGGCGGTGCGGGCCGTGGCGGCAGTGATCAGTTGCTGCAGGCCCGGCGGGAGCTGCTCGAGATCGCCGAGGAAGCGGATCCGCACCTGCTCGCGCTCCAACCCCTCCAGCTCCCGGGCCAGAACCCGCTCAAACAGGGTCATCAGAAAACTCACCTCCTCGCCCGGCCGATTCCAGTTCTCGGTGGAGAAGGCATAGGTGGTCAGGGCGCTGATGCCCCAGTCACTGCAGAGGCGCAGGGTGCGTTTCAACGCCTCCACGCCTTCGCGGTGCCCCATCACCCTGGGCAGGTTGCGCTGGCGAGCCCAGCGCCCGTTGCCATCCATGATCACCGCCACATGGGCGGGCAGGCGGGCCGGGTCGAGCAGGGCCGGTAACGGCGCGATTGCTTGCCGGGACGCCTGGATCAGGTCAGTGGTCGCCAGGGAGCGACTCATGCGCGGGATTCGGGCGTGTCCTGCGTCACGCTACGCCCGGTGGGAAGGGGCACCACCGATCCATGGCCTGGCTTGGCAGGTGGTTTCGGAGCTGGCATCGCCAGGGCTTCGCTGAGCAGATCACGCAGCCGGCTGCTGGTGATCGGTCGCTCCAGGCGCCCCTGACGGGCCAGCGACAGGGTGCCGGTCTCTTCGGAGATGACGATGCACAGGCAGCGGTCAAAGCGCTCGGTGATGCCCATCGCCGCCAGGTGGCGGGTGCCATAACGGGCAATCCCCTGGCGCGACAGGGGAAGGATCACCCCGGCCGAGAGGATGCGGTTGCCCTTGACCAGCACGGCCCCGTCGTGCAGAGGCGTGTCGGCGGCAAACAGGTTGAGCAGCAGGTCGACGGAGAGCAGGGCGTCGAGCTCGATGCCGGGATTGAGAAAATCCTCAGGACGCAGATCACTGCCGAGATCCAGAAGGATCAGGGCACCGCGGCGGTTCTGGGAAAGGCGTCCGGCTGCTTCAGTCAGCAGGGCAACCGAACCGGAGAGGCCGGCATCAGCGCGTTGGCTGCCGAGTAACACACCCAGCCGGCCAGTGCCGAGCAGCTCCATCAAGCGCCGTAGTTCCCCCTGCCAGAGGATGGCCAGGGCCAGGCTGCAGCCGAGCACCACCGCTTCGAGCAGACGGGTGGTGAGGGGCAGGTTGGCAAAGCGCTGGACCACCCAGACCAGGGCGACCAGAAACAGCCAGCCGCGCAGCAGCCAGAGAGTGCGCGGCTCCCGCACCCTCGCCAGCAGGACCACTCCGAGGGCAGAAGCGAACAGAAGGTCGAGAACCAGGCGAATGTCCACAAACCCCAGCCAGCCCACAACAGGTCTTGTTCGTTGCCGTGCTCAGGGTACCGGCGAGAACCGCTCCGGTAAGAGGTCGTGGCGCAGCAGTTCGTCCGGCTGCTCCCGGGCCTGCACCAGCTCGGCCACGCCCCCCTGCACCAGCACGGCCGCCGGCCTGGGGATGCGGTTGTAGTTGGAGGCCATCGAGGCGTTGTAGGCCCCTGTGGCGAAGACGACGATCACATCACCCCGGCGGCTGGTCGGCAGGGCGAGGTCGTGGAGAAGCACATCACCGGATTCGCAATGCTTGCCCACCAGGGTCACGGTTTCGCTGGCAGGGGCGGTGGGCTGGTCGGCCAGAACAGCGGTGTACTGCGATTGATAGGTGATCGGCCGGGGGTTGTCGCTCATGCCGCCATCCACCGAGAGATAGGTGCGCAGGCCGGGGATCTCTTTACGACTGCCGAGGCTATAAAGGGTGAGACCAGCTGTCGCCACCAGGGAGCGACCTGGCTCACAGAGCAGGCGGGGCAGGGCTAGCCCTCGCTCACTGCAGGCGGCATTCACTGCTTCAGCCACGCCCTGCACCCAGGCCTGAATCGACGGCGGATCATCACCGGAGACATAACGAATACCGAGCCCTCCGCCCACGTTGAGATCACTGCAGGGATGGCCAAGCGAACGGGCGAGGGCGAGGGCCTCAGCCATCACGCCGGCGAGATCGTGGTGGGGCTGGAGTTCGAAGATCTGGGAGCCAATGTGGGCGTGAAGCCCTTCGAGGCGGGCCCAGCTGCAGCCGACCAGATGTTGCAGCACGGCCTCGAGCTGGTCGGGATCAAAGCCGAACTTGCTGTCGAGGTGCCCGGTGCGGATGTACTCGTGGGTGTGGCACTCGATCCCCGGCGTGAAACGCACCATCAGCCGCACCGGTTCAGGGCGGGCTGCCGCGAGCTCTTCAAGCAGCTCAAGGTCGAGCCAGTTGTCGACCACCACGGTCACCCCATGCTCCACCGCCAGTTCCAGCTCTTCGCTCGACTTGTTATTGCCATGCAGCACGATCCGATCGGCTGGCATACCGCCACGCAGGGCAGTAAGCAGTTCGCCGCTTGAAACGGCGTCAAGTCCCAGGCCTTCCGAGGCCACTAGAGCACTGAGTACCAGGCTGCTGTTGGCTTTGGAGGCATAGAGCGCCAGGGAAGGTCCGGGGTAATGGAGGGCCAGGGCGTCGCGATAGGCGCGGCAGCTGGCGCGGAGGGTGTCCTCATCGAGCACATAGAGGGGTGTGCCGTAGCGGCGTCCCAACTCGCTCAGGCCACAACCGCCCACTTCCAGCCGCCCGAGCGCATCAAGTCGCGCGCTGAGGGGGGCGAGGTTGCGGTTGGGGCTGAGCGTGTCCTGATTAGCCTCCAGCGCTGGCTGCAGACCCGGCTCGGCGGCGGCACGATCGAGTGGACTGAGCACGTTGAAGGAGGTCATTGTGATTGGCCTAGACCCTTGGGCTTTCAATCGTAAGGACCGTGGCGCACTCTGCTGAAACCTGGGTAGCGCAGCCACTGCCCAGGCCACTCACAACCAACGATCTCCAGGCCTGTGCCGCCCTCGACCGGCTGGCCCTCGGCGGTCTTTGGAATGAGACGCAGTGGCAGCGGGAGCTGGCTGAACCGGATCGACCCTGCCTGGGGCTCGGTGCAGGACCCACGCTTGTGGCGATCGCGGCGGGCTGGGTGATCTTCGATGAGCTGCACATCTCGCTGGTGGCAGTTGATCCCAGTGAGCAGCGGCGGGGCCTGGGCCGTCGCGTTCTTGAGGCCCTGCTGCTGAAAGGACAGGCCATGGGCTGCAGCCGCGCCACCCTGGAGGTAGCGGTAGGCAACGGGGCAGCCCTAGCCCTGTACGGCACGCTGGGCTTTTGCACCCAGGGACGGCGTCGCTGTTACTACCGCAGCGGCGAAGACGCTCTGATCCAATGGCTCAGTCTGGAAGCCAGGGATTGAAGCCAGCAGGCCTGGCCAGGGCGACATTACTGGGAAAGTGCCGGGACATTCGCCAAATGGATCGCCTCAAAGGTTCGGATTGCCGACCTTCAATGATGCGGAAGACCGCAAGATTTGGAAGGGCAAGCTATGAAGATCAACACCGTGGTGCCCTGTTCTGGCAATGACTTTGGCGATTCTTGCCGCGAATCCACCGGCACCCGCTTGACCCTGATAAGTTATTAGGACTTGCACAGGCACCGCCAATGTTCGAGCGGTTTACCGAGAAGGCCATCAAGGTCATCATGTTGGCCCAGGAAGAGGCTCGCCGTCTCGGCCACAACTTCGTTGGCACCGAGCAGATTCTGCTGGGCCTGATCGGCGAAGGCACTGGTGTGGCCGCCAAGGTTTTGAAATCCATGGGAGTCAATCTCAAGGACGCCCGGGTTGAAGTCGAAAAAATCATCGGCAGGGGCTCCGGCTTTGTGGCCGTCGAAATCCCCTTTACGCCGCGGGCCAAGCGAGTCCTGGAACTCTCGCTCGAAGAAGCACGTCAGCTTGGGCACAACTACATCGGCACCGAGCACCTGCTGCTTGGTCTGATTCGTGAAGGCGAAGGCGTCGCCGCACGGGTGCTGGAAAACCTTGGCGTTGACCTTGCCAAAGTGCGCACCCAGGTGATTCGGATGCTCGGCGAAACCGCCGAAGTGGCAGCGGGCAGCGGCAGCAAGGGCTCGACCAAAACTCCAACCCTCGATGAATTCGGCAGCAACCTCACCCAGTTGGCTGCTGAAGGCAAGCTTGACCCCGTGGTGGGACGCCACAACGAGATTGATCGGGTCATTCAGATCCTGGGTCGGCGCACCAAAAACAACCCCGTGCTGATCGGCGAGCCTGGCGTCGGCAAAACCGCCATCGCCGAAGGCCTGGCTCAGCGGATCACGGTCGGTGAGATCCCCGACATCCTCGAAGACAAACGCGTTCTTACTCTCGATATCGGCCTGTTGGTGGCCGGCACCAAATACCGCGGTGAATTTGAGGAACGCCTCAAGAAGATCATGGAGGAGATCCGTAGCGCCGGCAATGTGATCTTGGTGATCGATGAGGTTCACACCCTGATCGGCGCTGGAGCTGCGGAAGGAGCCATCGATGCCGCCAACATTCTCAAGCCGGCTCTGGCCCGGGGCGAATTGCAGTGCATCGGTGCCACCACCCTCGACGAATACCGCAAACACATTGAGCGGGATGCGGCCCTTGAGCGGCGCTTTCAGCCGGTGATGGTGGGTGAGCCGTCCGTCGTCGACACCATTGAGATTCTGCGGGGCCTGCGCGAGCGTTATGAGCAGCACCACCGCCTGAAGATCAGCGATGAGGCCTTGGTGGCCGCAGCCACCCTTGGCGATCGCTACATCAACGACCGCTTCTTGCCCGACAAAGCGATCGATTTGGTGGATGAAGCCGGCAGCCGCGTGCGCCTGATGAATTCCAAGCTGCCTCCAGCCGCCAAGGAGTTGGATAAGCAGCTCAGGGGCGTGCAGAAGGAAAAAGAGAATTCTGTGCGCGAACAGGATTACGGCAAGGCCGGTGAACTGCGTGACAAAGAAGTGGAGTTGCGCGAGCAGATTCGCCTCATCCTCCAGACCCGCCGCGAGGAAGAGCCCTCCGCAACGGAGGCAACCACCGACGTCGACCCTGCCGTCGCGGTGCCCGAAACTGCCGTCGCTATTGAGTTGCCGTTAGCGGGCGCTGATGGCGACCGCAGCCCGGTGGTCACCGAGGAAGATATCGCCCAGATCGTGGCGGCCTGGACTGGTGTTCCAGTTCAGAAACTCACCGAAAGCGAATCGGTGAAGCTGCTGAACATGGAGGAAACTCTCCACCAGCGTTTGATTGGTCAAGACGAGGCCGTCAAGTCGGTGTCCAAGGCGATCCGGCGGGCCCGGGTGGGTCTTCAGAACCCGAACCGCCCGATCGCCAGCTTCATCTTCTCCGGACCGACCGGCGTTGGTAAGACGGAACTCACCAAGTCATTGGCGGCCTATTTCTTCGGTAGCGAAGACGCCATGATCCGCTTGGACATGTCGGAATACATGGAGCGCCACACGGTCAGCAAGCTGATCGGCTCGCCTCCGGGTTATGTCGGCTTCAACGAAGGTGGCCAGCTCACCGAAGCGGTCCGCCGTCGCCCCTACACCGTTGTGCTCTTCGACGAAATCGAGAAGGCCCACCCCGATGTGTTCAATCTGTTGCTGCAGCTGCTTGAAGATGGTCGTCTGACCGATTCCAAGGGCCGGACGGTTGATTTCAAGAACACCTTGATCATCATGACCTCGAACATCGGTTCGAAGGTGATCGAGAAAGGTGGTGGTGGGCTCGGCTTCGAGTTCTCTGGTGCCGCCGCTGAGGAAACTCAGTACAACCGGATTCGTTCGTTGGTGAATGAAGAGCTGAAGCAATACTTCCGCCCTGAATTCCTCAACCGTCTCGACGAAATCATTGTCTTCCGTCAACTCAGCCGTGACGAGGTCAAGGAGATCGCGGAAATCATGCTGCGTGAGGTGTTTAGCCGCATTCTTGAGAAGGGCATCGAACTCTCAGTCACCCCGGCCTTCAAGGAGCGCCTGGTCGAAGAGGGTTACAACCCCAGTTACGGCGCCAGGCCCTTGCGCCGTGCCGTGATGCGCCTGCTCGAAGACAGCCTGGCCGAGGAGTTCCTCTCGGGCCGCCTCAAGGATGGCGATTCGGCTGTCGTCGACGTCGACGACGACAAGCAGGTTGTGATCCGTCCGAAGGGTGAAACCGTCGCGCCGCAACCCGAACTCGCTGGTGCTGGCGTCTGACCACTCTGGCCATCCAACACGCGATTGCACCTGCCGTCGTCCTTCGCGGCGACGGCGCCTGGGAAGCCGCCCTTCCCCGCATCGCCAGCCTCTGCCGACGTCCCTTGCTGCTTGGGCGCAGTGACTACACAGCTGCGCTTCGCCAGCAGTTGTTGGCTGATCTGGTAAGCCAGGGTCTCGCCCCCCTGGCAGCAGAGCTGCAGTTCGATTGCTGTGAAACCGATCTCAGCAACCTGGTTCAACAGATCACCAGCGCCAAGTCCAGCCTCAACGCCAAATCGCACACCGAGGCCATTGACGCGGTGATCGCGGTCGGCGGCGGCAAGGTTCTTGATGCCGGCAAGCTTTTGGCCCATCGCCTTGGCCTGGCTTGCATCACCGTCCCTACCAGCGCCGCCACCTGCGCAGGTTGGACGGCCCTGGCCAATCTCTATTCAACCGGCGGCGCCTTTGAGCGTGACGTGACCCTGGATCGCTGCCCCGATCTTCTGGTCTTCGACCATGCCTTGGTGCGCCAGGCGCCACCGGCCACCTTGACCAGCGGAATCGCTGATGCCATGGCCAAGTGGTACGAAGCGTCGGTCAGCAGCAGCAACAGTCCCGATGGATTGGTGCAACAGGCCGTTCAGCAAGCCAGGGTGTTGCGGGATCAACTGATGCTCGAAGCGGAGGAGGCTTTCCATAACCCCGGCAGCGAGGCCTGGGTGAGGGTCGCCGAAGCCTCTGCCCTCACCGCCGGACTGATCGGCGGCGTCGGTGGTGCCAGCTGCCGCACCGTTGCCGCGCACGCCGTCCACAACGGCCTCACCCAGCTGAGTGCCTGCCACGACAGTCTCCATGGCGCCAAAGTCGGCTTTGGTGTGTTGGTCCAGCTCAGGCTGGAAGAACTCCTCAGTGAGAATCGTTTGGCCGTCCAGGCGCGCCGTCAGTTGATCAGCCTGTTCCGCAAACTCAAGCTTCCCGTCTGCCTCGAAGACCTGGGCCTGAGCCGGGTGAGCCTTGAGGAGCTCCAACAGGTCTGTGCCTTCGCCTGCCAGCCCGGCTCCGATCTACACCACCTTCCCTTTGCGGTCAGCCCCACGGTTCTGTTGGCTGCCCTGGTCAGCACCACGGAAGGCTGCGAGGCGGCGCCCGAGCCACACCGAGCAGTCATCGCCCAAGCCGAACGGAGCCAACTTGAAGCCACTCGCACCGGACCGGACGCTTGAGCCTCTCCCCAACCCCTCCCCCTCCACTCCTGGGAGGCCGGGCACTGCTGGAGTGGGCAGCAACATCCTTGCAAGATCCCTTGGGACGGGAACTGGCTGCAGCCGTGCAGTGGTGGACGTTGCCTGGTTTGCCGGAACAATGGCCGGTAGCGGTGCTGGGCCAGGGAGAACCGCTGCTGCTCCTGCACGGCTTCGATAGCTCCTTGCTGGAGTTCAGGCGGCTGGCCCCGCTGTTGGCAGGCCGGGCCCAGTTGTTCATCCCCGACCTTTTTGGGTTCGGATTCAGCCCCCGTTGCCGCGATGGCCCCTATTCCCCAGCCGGGGTGCTAGCCCATCTTGATGCCATGTTGGGGGCTATCGCCGGCCTCGATGCCAGGCCTGTGGGTGTGATTGGCGCCTCCATGGGTGGTGCGGTGGCGGTCGAACTGGCCCGCCGCAGACCAGAGCGGATCCGGCGGCTGCTGTTGCTGGCGCCGGCGGGGCTCACCGGCCGCCCGAAGCCATTGCCCCCGCTGCTCGACGAACTCGGCGTGTGGTTTTTGAGCCGGCCTGCCGTGCGCCGCGGTCTCTGTCGCCAGGCTTTCGCGGACCCAGAAACCAGTGTGGGGCCGGCCGAAGCAGAGGTCGCCTCGCTGCATCTACGCACGCCAGGCTGGGCCGATTCGCTGCGACGCTTTGCCCGCAGCGGTGGTTTCGCCGGTTGCGGCAGCCCGCTGCCAGCGCAGCCGCTGCAGGTGCTTTGGGGAACCAACGACCGGATTCTGCGACCGCCGCTGAAGCGGGCAGCCATGGCCCTGCTGGGCGCGCGCGTGATGGAGCTCGAGGACTGCGGTCACCTTCCCCATCTGGATCAGCCCAATCAAGTGGCCGCCTCCTGGTGAACCAGAGGCGGCCATTGCCAAGAGGGGAGCAGGAACGCTCCTCCTGGTTCTCACCAGAGGCCGCGAATCGGCTCTAGCACCGGTGCGGGCTGGAAGATCGGCTCAGTAGCCGGTGTGAACTGCATGACTGCCTCACAGGCTGGATCGATGGCATGGGCGGGAAGCGAGAGAACGGTGCTGGCCGCTGAGAGGGCAGCGCCCGCCAGCAGAGCCCTGAGGGTGGAGGAATTCATGACAAGCCTGTGCTTACTGTTTCAGCGGAAACCACAACCATTCGCTGTCGGCATGGCCAGAGTTGACACGGCTGACCAACCCATGGAGCCCCGCAGCGGCCCGATCCTGCAACTCATCGCGGCCGGACTTCAAGTTTGGATCGGCAGCCAATGCGAAGCCGTGCAGAACCTGGAGCTGCAGCTCCATGGCACCGCCCTGCAATTGCTGCGCGGTCAATTGCAGGGGGTCAGCCTGAGCGGCCAACGGGTGGTGTACAGGGGTGTGGCGATTGAGTCGGTGCACCTGCGCAGCGAAGCCATCCAGGTGAAGGTGGCGGCCCTGATCAGGAGCAAGGCCGTTGAGCTCGACCATCCCTTCATCGTTCGTGGCCAGGTGTCCTTCAGTGCTGGTGGCCTGGTGGAAACCTTTCGCCACTCCCGCTGGCAGGCCTTGGGCGACAGCCTCGCCGAACAACTGCTGGGGATCACTCCGCTGGCCGATCTGCGCTTGACCGAGAACACTTTGATCTTCAGCGCGCACGCCACCGGCGAACACCCGGAGCTGGAAATTGAAACGCGCCCCTGTGCGCTGGATGGCAGCGTTGGCTTCGTCTGCCTCGATGGCACCTTGAAGCTGCGCCTGCCGATGGATCCCGCCATCCAGATCGAATCGGCCGGCGTGCAGGACGGCAGCCTGCAACTGCAGGGTGAGGCGCTGGTATCTCCTTGAACTCAGCTGAACAGATCCGAACTCAGCTGACCAGGGGCAACACCAGGGTCACGAAGTAGAACACCACCGCCGGAGTGAACAGATAGCTGTCGATGCGATCAAGGATGCCGCCATGGCCAGGAATGGCGTCTCCGGAATCCTTCACCCCGGCATCCCGCTTCATCATCGATTCGGTCAGATCACCCACCAAGGCGAACACCGAGACCAGAGCGCCGAGCAGGCCGCCGATCGCCCAGCCCCAGGGCCAGCCCAGCAGCACGCCACCGACGCCACCGACCAGCACACTCCAGGCCAGCCCACCGATGGCGCCCTCAATCGTCTTCCCGGGCGAAATCGGCGAGAGGGGATGGCGGCCGAGACGGCGGCCAATCACATAGGAGCCGATGTCAGTGGCGACCACCAGCAGGCAGGCCAGCAGGGTGAGTGCCATGCCTGAGCTGGCCGGCCCGCCGAGCTCTGCCAGTCGGGGGGCCAGCAAGCCGTCGCTGAGGTCACGCAGCCGCAACCAATGGCTGGGAAGAAAGCCCAGATAGAACAGCCCGAAGATTGAGGCGGCAATATCGGCGATGGTGCCGGTGACGGGCTGCAGCAGTAACCAGGCACAGATTGCCGCCCCTGACACCGGCACGACCGCAGCGGCCAGGTCGGCGGCCATGCCACCACCGCTGCCCCACTGGGTGGCGATCAGCAGCAACTGGCAAACCACCAGGGTGGTTTTGGTCGCAGGGCGGATGCCTTTGAACTGGGCCAGGCGGAAGAACTCCAGCAAGGCCAGGTGCACGATCACGCCCACCGCCAGGGCAAACCACCAGCCGCCCAGGCCCACCACCACCAGGCCGAAGCCCCCGGCGGCAAGACCGCTGACCACCCGGGACAGCGAGGTGGGAGAACGACGGGCCTGCTTCACCCGTGACGCTCGGCCGCGATCAGAAACAGGGGCTCAGCAGCCGCCAACCTGGCCTGGCTGCCGCGACGCTGCATGCGATGGACCGTGGCCTGAACCACCTGCACATCCAGCGCCTCAAGCTGACCCAGCGTGTCGGTGGCATCCACCAGCCCCTCAAGGTTGGCCGTACTGATCACGAGCCGGCCGCCAGGCTGAAGGGCGCGCCAGACAACATGGAGCACGGCCGAAAGCGGGCGCCCCACTTCCAGCAGCACCCGATCCGGATGGGGGGGCAGCAGATGGAGGTCGTCGGGGGCCTGGCCTGCCTGAATATGGAGATTCTCGATCGCAAAGCGCCGACGGTTGCGCTGCAGCAAGTCGATCGCCTCAGGGTCCCGCTCCAGGGTGTGAACCGTGCCGGCAGGCATCAACCGTGCGATCTCCAGGGCCAGGGCTCCGGTGCCGCCGCCCACATCCCAGACCACTGAGTCGGCCCGGGGACGCAGATGCGCCAGCAGCATCACCCGCAACTCCATGGGAGTGGGACTGAAGCCCGGGGCGTCCTCGAAGGCGGCATCAGGTAGGCCTGGGGTCACAAAATCCCAGGCAAAGCAAGCTCCAGAGCCAGCACCTGCAGCACCACTTGAACCGGGTGAGGATCCGAATCGATTCGCCAGGCCTCCAGCGCCCATGGCCAGCGCCCTTCAGACCACAACCTTCACGCTATCAGCGATCTGACCCGGCCAGAGCCGTCGCTGCTCCTGGAGCCACTCAGCCCGCCCCTGATCGATCCGCTCTCCGGGGATGAGCAGGGGAATGCCCGGCGGATAGGGACACAGGGGTTCGGCCGCCAGCCGGCCCACTGCTTGGGCCAGGGGTACGGCCTCGCTGTCAGAACGCCAGGCCAGGCCAACGGGCAGCTCCGGCTCGGCCACCAGCGGCAACGGCGGCGGCAGAAAGGCCGGCAGCGGCACACCGCCCAGGCACGCGGCCAACCGGCTGAGCTGACGGGGCAAGCGCCGACTCAACAGCGGCGGTGGCACCTGCCCCAGACAGAAGGTGAGACAGCCAGGTTCGGGCAGCTCGGCGATCACCCCACGCTCGCTCAACCAGTCGTCGGCCACCAGGCCGTTGACGCCCAAGGCGGCCGTGTTCAGCACCAGACGGAGCGGATCCTGATTGGCGACGACCGGCAGGCCAGCTGTCTCCAGCCGTTCGCGCAACCGCGCTGCGATGCCAAGGGCGCGCTGCAACTGAAGCGCGCCGCGCGGACTGTGAAGCTGGCAGAGGGCCGCCTCCACGGAGGCGAGCAACAGGGCACTGGGGCTGGAGGTCTGCAGCCAGAGCAAGCCACGCCACAGCGCTTCGGGCTCGACCCGTTGCCCCTGCAGCAGCACCACCGCGCTCTGGCCCAGACCGCCGGCGGCCTTGTGCAACGACTGCACAACCACGTCCGCCCCTGCCGCCAAGGCCGGGACCGGCAACAGCTTCGCTGGCAACCCCGCAGCGCCGAAATGGGCCCCGTGGGCCTCATCGACCAGCACCGGCAAGCTCCGGCGGTGGGCCAGGGCGATGCAACCCGCCAGGTCTCCGGCCAACCCCTGATAGGTGGGATGGACAAGCACGACGGCCGCCAGTGAACCGGCCTGCTCCAGCACCCGCTCCAGCCAGGCCGGCGTCGGTGGTTGCCACAAACCGGTGGCGGGATCGAAAGGCAGGTCGAACAGCACCGGCCGGAGCTGGGCAAGAACGCAGCCGTGCAACAGGCTGCGGTGAAGGTTGCGGGGCAGCAACACCCGGCTGCCGGGGGGGGCCAGGGCCAGCAGGGCCGCCTGAAGCAGGCCGCTGGAGCCATTCACACCGAACCAGCAATGGTCAGCGCCGCAGAGGCCAGCGGCATCGGCCTGGGCCAGCGCCACCGCCCCCTCGGCCTCCAGGGGTCCGCCGATCGAGGACAGTTCGGGTAGATCCCAGCGGGCCGGCGAAGCGGCCAGCAGCCGGCGGAGACCCGGTGCCAACCCCCGGCCACGCCCATGGGCCGGCAAATGCAGCGGCAGGGTGGGGCCCGGGCCAAGAAGGGCCTGCAGCAGGCGCATGGTCACCGCCGAAGTCTCCTTAGAGTTTGTTCTGTTGAGCCTGCCCGTTCAGGAGCTCCTGCCATCGTCACCCGCGCTCCGGCCCCCTTGGCACCCCCGTTCACGACCGATCGGGACCCAATTTTCTCCTACGACCCCCGGGCCGACCGTCGTTGGCTGCTGTTGCGGCCCTGGATTCTGATCGCCCGGCTGGTGGTGGTGCTCTGGCAATTGCTGGGCCTGGCCGTGGTGCTGGCGGTTCAGGGAACCAGCCAAGACGCCAAGGTTCAGCAACAGGTGGGGAAACGCATCCTCACCACCCTCACCGACCTGGGGCCCTGCTTCATCAAGCTGGGCCAGGCCCTCTCCACCCGCCCCGACCTGGTGCAGCGCGCCTGGCTCGAGCAGCTCAGCCAGCTCCAGGACAACCTCCCGCCCTTCCCCCATGCGATCGCCCTGGCGGTCATTGAGGAGGAGCTCGGCGCACCGGCCGACCAGCTCTTCGAGCATTTCCCCGCCTATCCGATTGCAGCGGCCAGCCTCGGCCAGGTCTACAAAGCGGAGCTGACAGGCGGACACTGGGTGGCCGTCAAGGTGCTGCGTCCGAACCTGGCCTATCTGCTGCGCCGGGATCTGGTGTTGATCCGGCTGCTCGCGGTGCTCAGCGCGCCATTCCTGCCCCTGAACCTGGGGGTGGGCCTCGGCGACATCATCGATGAGTTCGGCCGAAGCCTTTTTGAGGAGATTGACTACCGCCGCGAAGCTGACAATGCCGAACGCTTTGCGGCCCTGTTCGCCACCAACCCAGCCGTCACGGTGCCAAAGGTGGAGCGGCTGCTCTCCAGTCGCCGGGTACTCACCACCAGCTGGATCCATGGCATCAAGCTGCAGGATCGCCACGAACTGGAGTCCCATCACCTTGAGCCCGAAGCCCTGATCCGCACCGGCGTGATGGCGGGGATGCAGCAGCTGCTGGAGTTCGGCTATTTCCACGCCGACCCCCACCCCGGCAACCTCTTCGCCCTGCCTGGCAAAACCGGTCCGATGGGCCATGTGGCCTACGTCGATTTCGGCATGATGGATTCGATCAACGATGCCGATCGCCTCACCCTGACGGCGGCGGTCGTTCATCTGATCAACCGGGATTTCCTTGCCCTGGCCGGCGATTTTCAGACCCTCGGCTTTCTGCGCCGCAACGCCGACCTCACCCCGATCGTGCCGGCCCTGGAAACGGTGCTCGGCGGCCAGCTGGGTGAAAACGTCGGTTCGTTCAACTTCAAGGCGATCACCGATCGTTTCTCCGAGTTGATGTTCGATTACCCCTTCCGGGTACCGGCGCGCTTTGCCCTGATCATCCGGGCCGTGGTCAGCCAGGAGGGCCTGGCTCTGCGGCTTGATCCCAGCTTCCGAATCATCCGGGTGGCCTATCCCTACGTGGCCCGCCGGCTGCTGGCAGGGGACACCGCCGAGCTGCGCGAAAAGCTGCTGGAGGTGCTCTTCGACAACCAGGGGCGCCTGCAACTGCAGCGGCTCGAAAGCCTCCTGGCCGTGGTCGAACAGGATGAGGCCAACGCCGACCTGCTGCCGGTGGTCGGAGCCGGACTGCGCCTGCTGCTGGGTCCCCGTGGCGACAGCCTGCGCCAACGGCTGCTGCTGATGCTGGTACGCGACAACCGCTTGCACACCGACGATCTCAAAGCGCTGCTCGATCTGTTGCGTCGCACGTTTTCCCCGCTCAAGCTGGCGGGCGGAATGCTGCAACGGCTCAACCCCCTGGCCCCGGCAGCCTGAGCAGCAGGGACAACGGCAGGGGATCGCTAGGGTCGCTATCCGATCCCATGCCTGCTTTCACCGTGATCTCCGAGCCGATCGATCTGAGCGAAGCCACCGCGCTCGCCTCCGGTGGGGGCTTCACTGATCTCGACGCCCAGGAGATGCTGTTGCAGTACGTGCCGATCGGCCAACCGCCTTTTTTCCTCGCCGGCGTGGGCCTCGTGATCAGCCTGCTCTGCGGCCTCACCTTTTCCAAGCTGGTGCAGAACCGGCTGGATGGCTGGAAACAGGATCGCCTGGCGCTGTTGCCCCTGGGCACGGCCGAAACGGTGGCCTCCTACACGGGAATCATCCTTGGAGTCAGCCTGTTCATTGGCGGCAGCTTGCAGGTGTTCGGCTTCGGTGGCGGCACCGCCCTTCTGGTGGCCTTCCTGCTGTCGTTGCTCACCGCCGGTGGCCTCTGGATCCAGCTGGAGCGTCTGATGGGCCAGGTGCAGGACGGCAGTTTCAAGGCCGTGGACTTCGACAACTTCGACCAGTTTTTCTGAGGCGATCAGGCCACCAGATAGCCCTCCAGGCGACGGGACTGGGAGCGGATGCCTTCGAGGGCGCGGCGCTCCAGGTTACGGGTCTTGTCGCGGCTCATGCCCAGCTCCCGGGCGATTGAGGTGAGGCTCATCGGCTCTGCGACGTCCATGCCATAGCGCATCTTCAGCACATCGCGCTGCAGCTCCGGCAGTTGCTCCAGCAGCGCCCGCATGTCACCGCGCAGGCACTCGTTATCGACGTTTTCCTCGGGCAGGGTGCCATCGCCCTGCAGCAGGTCGAGCAACTCGGTGTCCTCGCCGTCGCCCACCTTGGTTTCCAGGCTCACCGGTTGCCGCGCCCGGCAGAGAAGGTCCTTCACTTCCTCTTCCGGCAGCTCCACCGCCACCGCCAGCTCGCTCAGGCTCGGGGTACGCCCCAGTTCCTGGCTCAGCTCACGCTGACCTTTCTTGAGCTTGTTGAGCGTTTCGGTGATGTGGATCGGCAGCCGGATCGTGCGGCTCTTCTCGGCAATCGCCCGGGTGATCCCCTGGCGAATCCACCAGTAGGCGTAGGTGGAGAACTTGTAGCCGCGGGTGGGGTCGAACTTCTCAACGCCGCGCACCAGACCGATCGTGCCCTCCTGGATCAGGTCGAGCAGCTCCATGTTCCGCTTGGTGTATTTCTTCGCCACGCTCACCACCAGGCGCAGGTTGGCGGCCACCATCCGCTCCTTGGCGCGGCGCCCGCAGGCCAGCTTGCGCTTGAGCACGGGCTGGCTCAGGCCCAGGGCCTGGGCCCACTGCGCCTGGCTGGGGGCCTGGCCTCCGGCACGCATCTTCAGCTCAATCTCCACCTCTTCAAGGCGTATCAGATCTTGAACCTGGCGGCCGAGGGTGATCTCCTGCTCATGGCTGAGCAGGGGCACCCGGCCGATGTCGCGCAGGTAGGAGCGCACCAGGTCGGCGCTGGGAATGATCGCCGTGGAGGAATCGGCTGCGGCCATGGAAGAAGAAGGCATCGGGCCGGTACGCGAGTTAGGAAACCCTTGTATTTCGTAATTTACCATCTCCGCACGCAATGCTCTGCAGCGCTTCCCCTGCTGTCTCCACTGCCGCTGCTCCTGGCTCCGGCAGACTGGCTCTCCTGGCGCAAGCAATCCGGGCAACAGCGATGGCAGCGGAACGGGAACGGATTCAGAAGCTGCTGGCCGGCGCCGGACTCTGCTCCAGACGACATGCCGAGCAGCTGATGCGCGAGGGGCGGGTCCGGGTCAACGGCGTTGTGGCCCAGCTAGGCGATCGGGCCGATTCCCGCCTCGATCGCGTCGAAGTCGACAACCAACCGCTGCCCAATCCGGCTGGCAGCCTCACCGTTCTGCTCAACAAGCCCGCCGGGGTGTTGTGCAGCTGCCATGACCCCGAAGGCCGCACAACCGTTCTGGACCTGCTGCCCAGGGAACTGACAGAGCAGACCGGACTCCACCCGATCGGGCGGCTTGATGCCCACAGCCGCGGCGCCCTGCTGCTCACCAATGACGGAGCGCTCACACTCCAGCTCAGCCATCCCCGTTATTCCCACAGCAAGACCTACCACCTCTGCCTGCGTGGCCATCCGGACCGGGCCTGCCTGGATCGTTGGCGCCAAGGGGTCCCCATTGATGGCCAGCCGTCGCGACCCGTCGCGGTTCGTGTCTTGAACAACCCCGGCAACAGCAGCGACCACACCTGGCTGGAGCTGCGGATGCGCGAAGGTCGCAACCGCCAGATTCGGCGCACGGCGGCCCTGTTGGGTTTTCCAGTCCTGGACCTGCAGCGAGTGGCGATCGGGGCCCTGACACTGGGAGATCTGCCCGAAGGCCGTTGGCGGCACCTTTCCGGCCAAGAATGGCTGGATCACGGCTGACCCTCGCCTTCCCATCCGCTTCCATGGCCCCCTCCTGGTTCGTTTCCTCATTCCCTGGCCCCCTTGGGCGCTGGCTGCGGCGGGCTCAGCCGGTGGCGGCGGCGGCGGCAGAACCCCCAGCCGATCCCTTGCTGACGGTGGGTCTGATGCTGCGGCGGCATCGGGAAGCGCGGGGCCTGAGCCTGCGCCAATTGGCCAACGAGACCCGGATCAGCACGCCGGTGCTGGAGGCTCTGGAGCGGGGTTGGCGGGAGCGACTGCCGGAAACGGCTTACCTGCGCACGATGCTGCCCCTGCTGGAACAGCACCTGGCCATGCCGGCAGGTTCCATGGCGAACGCCCTGCCGCAACAAGCGCCTCCAGTCCACGACGGCTGGGATTCCAGCCGGCAGCCCTTCCTCTCCCGATTCACGCCGGGCTCCATCGATGTCTTCACCACCTGGCAGGGGTCGGTGCTCTATGCCCTGATCAGTCTCGGTCTTCTCTACGGGCTGAACATCCAGCAACAACGGCTTGCGGCGGCCAACCAACTGACCCTGCGGCCGGTGTCGCCCCTGCCGCTGGCCATGCAGGACGGCCCGGCTGAGGCCAATGACGAGCTGCTCAAGGCCTATCCGGAACTGCGGCCGCTGCGGCTGGCCGAACGGGGCGTGGCGATGCAACGGCTGCGGGGGTTGGAGAGCGGCAACGCCATGCCATCGGCGGGGGTGCTGCGGCTGCAGCTGGCCGAACCGACCAGGATCGACCTGAGCAGTGAAAGCGGCGAGCGCACGCAATTGCAGGCGGCCCGAGGCGAACTGGTGCTGCAGATGCAGCCGCCGATCCAGCTGCAGCTCAACCCCGCTCCCAGTCGACCGGCCGTGTTCTGGGATGGTCAGGCAGTTAAGGCCGAGGCGACTCAGCCGGGCCGCTTCCGCATTCCTCCGGCGGCTGAGACAGCGGTGCCGTCCCCGGCTGCGGGCTCACGGCCGTAGCGACGGGCCAGTTCGCCGAGACCCTGCAAGGGTCCGCGCAGCGCATCGATGGGCTGCTCCAGCCGCCAACACCAGTTGCCCGTGCTGGTGCCAGGCGTGTTGAAGCGGGCGCGGTCATCGAGGTGGAGCAAATCCTGGAGGGGAACAATGGCCAGTTCGGCGGAAGAGCCCAGCGCCAGTTCCAGCAACTGCCAGCCGGGCGCGTCGATGTGCTGGCCGATCAACTCGCCGACCTGGTGACGCCGGTCCTCGCTGAGGTCCTGCCACCAGCTCAGGCAGGTGGCGTTGTCGTGGGTGCCGGTATAAACCACCCAGCGATCACCCCGATAGTTGGCAGGGAGATAGGCGTTGTCGGCGTTGCCGTCGAAGGCGAACTGGAGGATCTTCATGCCTGGCAGGGCAAAGCGATCGCGCAACGCCTCCACCTCCGGCGTGATCACGCCCAGGTCTTCGGCGATCAGGCGCAGGGGTCCATCGCCAGGCCCCAGCAGGCTGCCCAACAGGGCATGGCCAGGAGAACGTCTCCACCGGCCCGCCTGGGCCGTGGTCGCGTCGCCGGGCACGTCCCAGTAGGCCTCAAGGGCGCGGAAATGGTCGAGGCGCAGCAGATCAAAGAGCTGGAGTTGGCGCGCCAGGCGCCGTCTCCACCAGCGAAAGCCGCCCAGCCGATGCCGCCACCAGCGATACACCGGCGTGCCCCAGAGCTGGCCGCTGTCGGAGAAGTAGTCGGGTGGAACACCGCTTTGGCTGAACAGCGAGCCATCAGAACGCAGCGAAAACAGCTGACGATTCGCCCAGACATCGGCACTGTCATGGGCCACGTAGAAGGGCAGATCGCCGATCAGTTGCACGCCCAAAGCGCCGGCATGGTCAGCGAGTCGTTGCCACTGGCGTTGCAGGTGCCATTGCAGCAGCGCTTCTTGAAGCAAGGCGTCAGCCTCCTGCCGATCGAGCTGCCGCAAAGCGGAGCGCCCATGGCGGGCCAGGGGTTTGGGCCAGAGCCACCAGGGCTGCTGGCCATGGCGATCGCGCAGCACCATGAAGCGACAATGATCCTGCAGCCAGCCGGCCTGCTGGTCGCTCCAGTTTTGGAAGGCACGGAGCTGCTCGGCCGGTTGGCCGCTCCAGCGCCGCAGCAACAACCGCCCGAAGGCCGCAGCCCTCAGCGGGCAGGCGTTGAGGTCCAGCTGGTCGTCGCGGCTGGCCGGCAGTTCCTTCAGATCGTCAGCAGCCAGGAACCCCCCAGCCACCAACTCCGAGCCATCAAGCAACCAGGGGTTGAGGGCGAAGCCACTGGGAGAGCTGTAGGGAGAGCCGGTGCCATCGGTGGGGGCCAGGGGCAGCAACTGCCAGGCCCCGATGCCCTGCTCGGCCAGCAACTCCAGCCATTCCAGGGCCGCCGCCCCGAAACTGCCACTGCCAGACGTGCCGGGCAAGGCGGTGGGATGGAGCAGGACGCCGCAGCGCCGCGCGGCCTGCTTCTCAGATGCTGTCTTGCTCACGCGCTGGGAAGGCGGTAGCGGCTGATGATTTTCTTGGCGAAGGCCGGTATGTGCTGATCCGCCTTCTCCGGGTGGTTGCGGCGCACCCAAAGCGCGTTGCGGGTGAAATGGGAGTCGATCGAGAAGCGACCGTATTCCAGACCTTTGGGACCCACCCGCTGCACCAGCCAGCCCACCACCTCAGCCAGCCAGCCGGGCAGCTTCACCGCCTTGTCATAGGCGCCGATGCCCTGTTGCACGGCGGCGCGCCGATCACCGCTGCTGGTCACCGGCGCAAGCTCCAGTTCAGGCTCGACCAGATCCAGCAGCAGCTGGCCGAGCGGGTTGCGTACCACCAGCCATTGGCGGCCGAAAGTGGCACCCATGTACCCCACGACCAGATCGGCTCCGGCATTGACGTAATCGAAACAGCTCAGGCAACTGGGCGCGAAAACATCCTTGAGATGGGGCGTGTCGAGGCCGAAGAACGGCACCGTTTCCTGGCGGCCATCGCTATGGCGGAAATGAATGCGGAAGTCCTGCATGAACTCGTAGTGCACCACGGTGGCCGGCGAGCTGCTGGCGCTCTCCAGAAAGGTCTGCAGGCCAGCGCGGCTGACATTGTCAACACAGGGCATGCCGAGCACGTAGAGCTGCTCGAGTGGGAGGGTGTCCTGGACGGCTCGCAGGGCCTGGATCTGGCAGCCCACGCCGATCGCCAGCAGCCTGCGAATGCCGCTTCCCGGCAGTTGCTCCAGCACCTCAAGGTTGGGGGAGAGGGTGGGCTTGTTCACCCGTGCCGCCAGAACCTCTTCCGGGGTGCGGGCCAGCACCGGCACCGGCGTGAAGCGATCGTCCGGGCTCTGCTGCACGCAGAGCACCGCATCCACCAGCCCGCTTTCCAGCGCCCGCACCCCGATCCGGCTGACGATGCCTGTCCACTGGGCACCGGCGATCGGTGGACCCAGCCTGGCGCTGACCATGCGCTGGTGAACCCCGAAATACAGCTCGTCTTCGTTGTTGAGGTCACGGCTGCGGCCATGGGCTTTCTCCTCGAGACGCTCGAACTGCTGGTTGAGGAAGGCACAGGCGTTACGGACATACGCCACCCAGCGGCTGTCGCAAAGGCCGCAGTCACTGCAGAGATCCTTGGCTGGCTTGGGGCTCCCCTTGGCCAATGGCCTGGCCCGTTCGTGGGGGGGGAGAGAGGCTGTCGTCAAAGTCAAATCCTGCCGTTGAGCGGCATAGGAGCTCACAACCTATCGGTCGTTCGGGCTGGCCTGCACGGGCTGGGCGAGAGTGGGACAAATCGATCCAGGGAACCGACGCCCATGGCCGGCGGCCAGAGAAGCACAATCAGCTCCAGCCTGAGCAAGGCAGGTCAAGAGCTTGGGAACCGAGCTCGCAAGGCGCCGAGGCGCACGTATCTACTGGTCCTGGCCACAGCGACTCTGGGCCTGGCAGGCGGCATCGGCGCGCTCAATCTGGTTTGGGCCCAAGCCGATCCTGAGCGAACCGGCGCCCACCAGGCAGGAGAGCGCGCCAGGCTGAGCCCTCCGCCCACTCGCCCGATCACGGTGCTGTTGATCGGCAGCGACGCCGATCTGCTCGGGCAGGCCAGGAATGGCGCCGCCCCTTCAGGGCCCGCCAACAGCGACGCCTTGCTGCTGGCACGGGTGGATCCCGCCGGGGCCCTGCGGCTGCTGATCCTTCCCGCCGACCTGGCCGTTCAGCTACCAGGCGAGAAGCCCCCGCAGTCGCTCGGTTCGTTGTATCGAGAGGGCGGGCCAGCCCTGGCCAGCAGCTCCGTGGCAGCCCTGCTGGGGCTGGAATCCGGTCAACCCCAGCGCTATGTGGTGGTGCCCCGGGCCGCCCTGCGCAGCCTGGTTGATGGGCTGGGCGGCGTGGAGATGAATCTGGAGCAACCGTTGCGCTCCACCGACAAGACCCAGAATTTCGAGGTGGATCTGCAGGCCGGCCTGCAGAATTTCAGGGGCAATCAGGTGGAGCAGATGGTTCGCTTCCTGGAACCATCCCTGGGCGAACAGGGTCGCCGGATCCGCCAGCAGCTGGTGCTTGAAGGCCTCTTCCAACAGCTGTCCCGCCCTGAACAGGGATCTCGGCTGCCAGAGCTGCTGACCCAACTGGCTCCGCAGGTCGACACCAACCTCTCCACCGGTGAAGCCCTCAGCCTGCTCAGTGCGGCAACGGCCAATCCCAAACAGATCCGCTTTGACCAACTGCCACTGGCGCGGCCCAGCAAGGCCGACCAACCCTTGCGGCAGCTCCAGAAGAGTGCGGCCGTGCCGCTCTGGCCCAAGGGCTGATTCAAGCCAGCGCCAAGCGCTGCCAGCCCAGCTGCAGGGCTGCGGCCAAGGCCAGCTCCTCGGCGTCTTGGTCGGAGCCGGAAGCAGGGTTCTCCTCTCCAACCATGCCAAGCCAGGCCAGACCTTCGCGGCGGCGCATTGGCCCCTCCCAGGGGCCGCCCCACTGAATCAGGCCCACCAGGGGCACCCCGCAGGCATGGAGAAGCGCGCTGTAGGCCGCCGGGATGCCACCGCCGGCAGCGGCTGCGGTGATCAGAAGCAGCGTGGGTTGCCGCCATGAACCCAGGGAATCGGCCCAGCGGCCATCCGGCTCGATCCACTGCCCCGGATCCAGCGGCAACGGCGCCAGCCAGGGGCCATGGCGCTCAGCCAAGGAGGCCAGACGAGCCGTGGCTGTGGCCTGAGCCTGGGCGGGCCAGCCGGCCAGCGGCAAGGCCAGCAGGTCCGCCAGGCGGCTGGCCGCCTTCAGGGTGGTCGCGGCGTCACAGCCAGCACCGACCAGCATCAGGCGTTGCTCGGTGCGGATTGGCCCAGGCTGGACTGTTACGGCCCCTGTCTTTGCCATTTTTTGCAGTTCTAACGGCGACAGGCTTCTACCATCGGGACTAAGCCATGCGTCATCGCCGCCGCCGTGAGCAGTTTCTTGACCGCTGAGCAGGTGAAGCAGGGCGCGACAGCCCACGACACCAGGCGGCTGAGGCTGTTCAGTGGAACATCCAATCCAGGATTGGCCCAGGAAATCGGCGCCTACCTGGGAGTTCCGGATGGCCCGAGGGTGATCAAACGCTTCGCCGATGGCGAACTTTATATCCAGATCCAGGAATCGATTCGCGGTTGTGATGTCTTCCTGATCCAGCCCACCTGCGCTCCGGTGAACGATCACCTGATGGAGCTGCTGATCATGGTGGACGCCTGCCGCCGCGCCTCCGCCCGCCAGATCACCGCCGTGATCCCCTATTACGGCTATGCCCGCGCCGACCGCAAAACCGCTGGCCGCGAATCGATCACCGCCAAATTGGTGGCCAATCTGCTGGTGACCTCGGGGGTGGACCGGGTGCTGGCCATGGACCTGCATTCCTCCCAGATCCAGGGCTATTTCGATATTCCCTGTGATCACATCTACGGATCACCGGTGCTGGTGGATTATCTCTCCGCCCGTGATCTCGGTGAGGTGGTGGTGGTCTCCCCTGATGTCGGTGGCGTCGCCAGAGCCCGGGCCTTCGCCAAGCGCATGCACGATGCGCCACTGGCGATCATCGACAAACGACGCTCCGGTCACAACGTGGCCGAGAGCCTGACCGTGATCGGTGATGTGGCTGGCAAAACCGCAATTTTGATCGACGACATGATCGACACCGGCGGCACGATCGCCCAGGGGGGCCAGTTGTTGCGGGAACGGGGGGCCCACAGGGTGCTGGCCTGCGCCACCCACCCCGTGTTTTCACCGCCGGCCATTCAGCGTCTCTCCGAACCGGGCCTGTTCGAAGAAGTGTTGGTCACCAACAGCATCCCGATTGCCCCCGAGTGCAGCTTCCCCCAGCTCCAGGTCTTGTCGGTGGCCAAGATGCTGGGTGAAGCGATCTGGCGCATCCATGAGGAGAGCTCGGTGAGCTCGATGTTCCGCTAAGGCCAAGGCCGGAACTTTGGTGGCCACCACCACTGGCAGGGGCTGGTCCGAGCCGATACTCTCCGCCCTGGTGCCACAGCTTTCACCATCGCTCCGATCCTTCCCGCAGAGCCCGAGAACCCCGCCCCAAAGGCGGAGCCCATGCCGATGGCCATGCCCCTGAGGGTTCGACTCAAGGGCTCCCTGCCGGCCCTGCTCACCACCCTGCTCACCGCAGGATTACAGGGCATTGGCGCCCTGCCGGCCCTGGCGGCCAGCCCCCGGGTGGGCGTCTGGCTCACCAACAGCCCCAGCCCCCTCTACTACGACCGCCGCCGACTGGAGAAGGCCGTCGACGAACTGGCCGCCACCGGGATCAACACCCTCTATCCGAATGTCTGGAGCCGGGGAGCGACGTTCCACCGCAGCCGCTTTGCACCGATCGAGCCGGCCCTGCTCAAGGCCGATGCCTCGTTAGACCCGATCTGTCACCTCACCAGCGCGGCCCATCGCCGGGGCATGAAGGTGATCCCCTGGTTCGAATATGGCCTGATGGAGCCGGCCGATGCCGAGGTGGTGCGCCGTCACCCGGAATGGCTGCTGCGCCGCAGCGACGGCAGCACCCTGTACGCCATGCATGGGGCCAACCTCAAAACCTCGCCGCTCAAGGATCTGCGGGTCTGGTTGAACCCCGCCCACCCTGGGGTGCGGGCCCGGTTCATCGGCCTGATCGGCGAAATCGTGCAGCGATGCAACGTGGATGGCATCCAGCTCGATGACCACTTCGCCTGGCCGGTGGAACTCGGCTACGACACCTACACCAGCGCCCTGTTCCGCAAAGACACCGGCCGTGAACCGCCGAGTGATTACAACAACAGAGAATGGATGACCTGGCGCCGCCAGCAGCTCACAGGCCTGCTGCGGGAACTGCGCCGTGAGATGAAGCGCTCCCACAGCGGCTCTGTGGTCAGCCTTTCGCCCGGGCCCTTCCGCTTCTCCTATAACCACTGGCTGCAGGACTGGGAGATCTGGGCCCTGGGCAACCTGGTGGATGAACTGGTGGTTCAGAACTACGCCTATTCGGTGAATGGGTTCGCCAAAGACCTCGACCAATCGGCCTTAGTCAAGGCCCGCCGCTGGGGCATGCCGGTCCAGATCGGCATCCTGGCCGGCTTCGGCAAGCGCACCACGCCGATGCCTGCTCTGAACCAGAAGGTGAAGCTGGCGGCCGGCAAAGGAATGGGAGTGATCTACTTCTATTGGGAAGGCCTGTGGGGGGTCCACGCCGGCCCCGAAGGTGCGGCCGCCCGCAAAGCCGGCTTCCGCAAGCTGCACTCCAGCGCCTTCCCCTAGATCAGGATTTACGAGATCAGGATCGGCAAGATCAGGATTGGCGCCCTTCGCTGCCGAGGCACTGATCCACCACCTCGCGGGTGTTCGCCGAGAGTTCGGCGGCCGAGAGCCGGGCGGCGGCTTCGCGCATCCGTTCGCCGCGAAGGGGGCCGTAGCTCTGCCAACGGCTGAAGATCTTGGCCATGCGCGAGGCCGTGATCGGATTGCGGCGATCCAGGTCGGCAATCTGATCGGCCATGAAGCGATAGCCCTCACCTCCAATGGCGTGGAACACCGGCGGGTTGCCGGCCAGTCCGCCCAGCACGGCACGGATGGAGTTGGGAGCAGCCGCATCGAAACGCGGGTGGGCCAGCAGCCCACGCACCCGCTCAAGGCCATCGCCGAAAGGAGCGCTGGCCTCAAGGGCAAACCAGGCGTCAAGGATCACCGGTTTCTCCTGCCAACGCGCGTAGAAGGCGGCCATCGCCGCGCTGCGCTCTAGGCCCTCCCAGGGCTGCAGGGCCCGCAAGCCCGCGCGAGCCAGGGTCATCGACGGGCCATCCACCGCGGCCGCGGCCGCCGCCATCACGCCACGATCCCCGGCGGCGGCCAGCCAGGTCCAGGCTGTGGCGGTGAGCATCCGCTCGCCATTACCCGCTGGCCAGGCCTGATCCCAGTGCTGGCGGCAACGCTCGAGGGCCGAGCCAAGCGGGGCGGCGAGGGCTTCACCGAAGCGCCGCTGCAGGGCCAGCTGGGCCGCCAGGAGCAGCGGTGGATCCGGCGTGTCCATGGCCTGTTCAAGCTCGGCCATCCCCGGCAGGGCCATCAGGCAACTGCGGCTGGCATCGCCCAGGTCGTCTTCATTCAAGATTCGCTCAAAAGCAGCGATCAGGCCCGATTCCAGGGCGCTGTCTGCCTCACCGTCGGCGCGGCTGAGCACCGCCTGACGCAGCAGGGTCTGACCGGCATCCCAGCGGGCGAAGGGATCGGAATCGGCAGAGAAGAGCAACAGCAACTCAGGGCGTTGCCGCTCGATCTCCAGCCGCACCGGCGCTGAAAACCCCCGCAACAGCGACAAGGCCGGCGGCTCGCTGGAGCTGGGCAGATCGGCGAAACGAAAGATCTGCTCGGCCTGATCGATCACCAGCAGGCCTTGGGCGCCCAGGGGAAGCTCTTCGCCGCCAGCGCCCAGCAGGCCAAGGGCCAAAGGAATCACGAGCGGTTGCTTCTGCGGCTGCCCCGGGGTGGGCAGGGTGTGCTGGCGCACCTTGAGTTCCAGCACGCCGCCGGCCCCATCCCAGCGCCGCTCGATCCGTAGCACCGGGGTACCGGCCTGGTGATACCAGCGGCGGAAGCGCTGAAAATCAAAGCGAACGGATTGCGATTCTCCGTTCTCTGCCCCAGCGGTGGCGGCCTCTTCCATGGCCGCAACAAAGTCTTCGCAGGTGGCGGCGGTGCCGTCATGACGCTGCACATACAGCGCCATGCCAGCCATGAACAAGCGGTGTCCCAGCAGGGTGTGGAGCATGCGGATCAGCTCCGAGCCCTTTTCATAGATCGTCGTGGTGTAGAAGTTGTCAATCGCCTGGTATTGGTCAGGCTGTACCGGATGGGCCGTTGGACCGGCATCTTCACGGAACTGGGTGTTGCGCAGCATCGAGACATCCTCGATGCGCTTGACAGCAGCGGAATGGAGATCAGCAGTGAAGGATTGATCCCTGAACACCGTAAGACCCTCTTTCAAGGAGAGCTGGAACCAGTCGCGGCAGGTGATGCGATTGCCGGTCCAGTTATGGAAATACTCGTGGGCAATCACACTCTCGATGCGCTCGAGTTCGCCGTCCGTTGCGGTGACCGCATCGGCAAGAACCAGCTTGGAGTTGAAGATGTTGAGGCTCTTGTTCTCCATCGCGCCCATGTTGAAATGGCGCACGGCCACGATGTTGAATTCATCGAGGTCGTACTCCAGCCCATACACGCGCTCATCCCAGGCCATCGCCCGTTGCAGTGAGGCCATGGCGTGGGCGGTGAAGGGGGCATCGCCGGGCTCCACGTGGAGGCGGAGTTGCACGCTGCGCCCCGAGGCTGTGGTGAAGGTCTCGCGCACCTCCTCCAGCCGGCCGGCCACCAGGGCAAACAGGTAAGAGGGTTTGGGGAAGGGGTCGTCCCAGATCGCATAGTGCCGATTCCCCTCCAACTCCCCCTGCTCCACACCGTTGCCGTTGGAGAGCAGCACCGGGCAGTCGCTGCGGTCGGCCTCCAGGCGCACGCGAAAACGGCTGAGCAGATCAGGACGATCAGGATGAAAACTGATCCGCCGGAACCCCTCGGCTTCGCACTGGGTCGTGAACAGTCCGCCGCTGGCGTAGAGCCCTTCAAGGGTGGTGTTGGTCTGGGGCCGGATGCGCACCAAGCTGGTGAGCAGGAAGGGCCCTGGCGGTGGCGCCAGGATCACCAGCCGGTCGTCCTGGCGCTGGTAGGCCGCCGGCGGCAGGGTTTCGCCATCGATGGCCAGTTCCAGCAGTTCGAGGTCCACGCCGCGCAGTTCCAGCGGCGGCGATGGTGACGGGGCCTGGATGGCTGGGGCAAAGGCCAGGGCCGCCTCCACCAGGGCCTGGTCCGAGAACAGGCGCACGGTCAGGTCCGTGCGATCGAGGCGATAGGGAAACGGCTGGTAGTCGGCCAGCCGGGTCACGCAGTGGGGAGCCAGGCTCATCGGGTCTGGAAAGCAACGCTTCCTTGATCCTGGCGCCCCGTTCGGCCCTCACCAGGGCAGGGGGTCGCGGCCCTGGCCGGCATTGCAGCCCACCTGGGAACCCAGCAGGGCCCCAAGAGGCACGGCCCAGGTGCGACCGTCCTGGCGCGAAGCGGCGTAACCGAGGCCGCCGCCGAGAACACCGCCGACTAAGCGGCCGATCGAGCAGCGTTGCTGAAGATTCTGGGCGTCCTGCCAGCTGCTTGGGCCCTGCTGATAGGGGGCCGAGTTGATGCGTTGGCTGGGGTAATCCTGGAAGGGGGCCGGGAAGTTCCTCGCCAGAGAGACGGGGGCCTGATTCTGCCAAGACCTCGAGCCGGCGAGGGCTTCGGCAGGAACAGCCAGCACCAGACCAAGAACAGCGGCGGCCAAGGCGGCCGGTGCCTGAGAGCGAAGCGAGAGCGTGAAGACCATGGCGTGTGAGGCGGTGGAGATCCCCGAAGGGATGCCATCAGCAAAGCCCCAGTCCCCGATCAAAGTGCAACTGAGAAGGCCTCCAGCTACGTCTGAATGCAACCGCCACTTACGGAGCTGGAGGCCGGGCTCCGCCAGCACCCTGTTGCTTGATCGCGTCCTGCACCCGCTTGACCACATCGGCAGGGACCTCCGCTGGGCAGATCTCGACGGCTCCGATCACTGCGGATTTGGTGGACCCACGCCAGATCTCCTCGATCGTGAGTGCCTTGGTGCCCACCTGCTGGATCAAGCCCCCATGCAGCCCCTGAATCACCTGGGCGATGGTTTCGCCGGCGATGCCCACCGCTGTATCGAATTCAACCTTGGCGCTGCGTGAAATGCAGACGTTGACAGCCGCAATCCTGGTGTAAAGCGACATCTCCGCTTCGGTGGCCGGCGCGGCCTGGGCCTCGGGAACCAGCAGCGTCAGGGGGACAATCATCAGGGAGGCCGCCAACAGACGGCTGCTCCAACGAGAGGGAAGTCGCAAAGCAAGAGTGATCATCAACCCCCATGCTGAACCATGATCAGCGGGACATCAATCCACCAGGAGTGCAGCCCATGGAGTGGCTGACCTTGGACTGGACCCAGGACTTGCCCCAATAAGCCATAGGCTGGATCCAAGTTTTGGTTCTGTGACTGGTGCCCGGCTCAGGGGACATGGTCCCCATCACCCTGGATCAGGAAGCAGCTCCTGCAACCCGTCAAGCCCTGACGCTGCTGATTGTCGCGACCTCCCAGCACCTGAGCTCGCCGGGCCTGCGCGGGGTTCTCCAATTTCTGGAGAGTCATGACTATGGCTTCGAGCTGAATCTTCAGATCGCCGATCCAGCCAAACGCCCCGAGTTGCTGGAGCTCTATCGCCTGGTGGCCACCCCCGCCGTGGTCAAGCTCCACCCAGCGCCTCGTCAGGTGTTCGCCGGCAACACCATCCTCGAGCAACTCAAGGGCTGGTTGCCCCGTTGGCAGCAGCTGGAGATGGTGAGCGGCCTGGGAATGAGCCTGCGCCCGGTCGAGAACGATGGCAGCCGCAGCCAGCGGGAACTCCAGCTCGAAGACCAGCTGCTGGTGCTGCGCCAGGAGAATGAAACACTGATTAATCGGCTCGGGGTGCAAGAACGGCGGCTGCGGATGGTCGCCCATGAACTGCGCACGCCCCTGACCGCCGCGAAACTGGCCCTGCAGAGCTTGCAGCTTGGACAGATCGACAACAGCCGCTGCAAGGACGTGCTGAACCGCCGGCTCGACGACATCGAGCATCTCTCCAAGGACCTGCTGGAGGAGGGCACGACCCGATGGGAAGCCCTGTTCAATCCCCAGCGCCTGGATCTCGGCTCAGTGGCAGCGGAAGCCCTGCTGGAGCTCGAAAAACTCTGGGTGGGCCGGGACTTGACACTCCTGGCCGATGTTCCCGCCGACCTGCCTGATGTCTTCGCCGACCAACGGCGCATGCGCCAGGTCCTGCTGAACCTGCTCGAAAACGCCCTGAAATTCACCCCTGAAGGGGGGCAGGTGACGCTGAGAATCCTGCACCGGACCAGCCAGTGGGTTCAGGTGTCAATCTGCGACACCGGCCCTGGAATCCCGAGGGAAGAACAGGAACGGATTTTCCTCGACCGCGTCCGCCTCCCCCAGACCTCTGCCACCACATCGGGATTCGGGGTGGGTCTGTCGGTGTGCCGGCGAATCACCGAGGCCCACGGCGGTCGCAGTTGGGTGGTCTCGGAGCCAGGCGAGGGAGCCTGCTTTCACTTCACCGTCCCGACCTGGAAAGGCCAGCACGCCCTGGCCCAGAGTCCGCCTTGACGAAGGGCCACTCCAAACCGTAGTTTCCAACCACGGTCCGCCTGGCTTAAACGCTGTGCCCCGTGGCCTTGCCCCCATCGTCTAGAGGCCTAGGACACCTCCCTTTCACGGAGGCGACAGGGGTTCGAATCCCCTTGGGGGTATTCAATCGAAGAGGTCGAAGCGTTTTTGCTGACTTTTCGATTGACAACCATTGGCTATTAACGGCGATTCGCTGTTTACAGCGATTGCGCAACCATCGAGCTGTTTAGCTATTTCTGATTTAAATGGTTAGTTTTCGAGGTTTTTCCTCTTCTTTGGCTCTTGTTTTGTGCGAAAACAAACTCGCAGTTAGAAAGGGTTAATCAGTGCTGACTGGCTCTGATGATCAAGCGCTGCTAGGTGCAGCGAACAACGGCTGACCCTGCGTTCGCGATCAAACCTGATTCAGAGGCCTCGTTCAGGCTCAGAACTGCTGCGGCAGGCCTTGGCTGGCCCGACGTTGGGCCTCCCGCTGCACGGCCCGCAGATTGGCGGCCAGATCCTCACGCAGTCGCTGCTCGATCAGGCCGATCGGCATGCCCTGGCGCCCCTGAACCGTCAGTTCGTAGAGAAGCCTGGAGCCCAGGCGATCACCGCTCACCCGCCAGGCCCCCTCGAAGCGCCGGAAATCACCCTGGGTCATCGCGAAGTGAAGCAGGCCTTCCTCGGGCTTTTCGGTCAACTCGAGCTCAACGCGAGCCTTGAAGCGCAGACCGCAGAACTCCTGGCAACCGACCTGCTCCAAGCCCACCCGGGCGCCGCGGCGCCAGAGCAGGCGGGAGGTAGCGAGGTTGGGGATGAAGCGGCTGAGGTTCTCGTAATCGGTGATGACGTCCCAGACCAGGGCATGTTGCAGATCCAGGCGCAGCTGCACGGCCAGGCGGCGCACACCCTGGGGAAGGCGCTCCATGTCCTGCTGGATCGTGTCGAGGTCACAGGCCGGCTGGTTCGGATCCAGTCGAGGCTGGGGGGCAATACCGAAGGCCGAAAGTTGCGCCAAGAGAGAAACGCCGAACTCGGGGGGTTGGGAGGTGAGGGCCGCTACACCCCGATGTCAGAACCCAAACCTAACCCTGCCGATCTGGGCGCTGGTGGGCAAGGCCTGGAATTGCCTGCCTGATCAGGCTTGCCTATGATTTGGGCGCATTTTCAGGAACGGTGGCTGAATGCGCACCTCGACAGCAGCGCTTGGCCAGAGCGATTCCCGCATGTTCACCCTTGTGGTTCAGGGACTGGGCGGTCCTAGTCAACGAACCGCCGAGCGACGCCTCAGCGTCTGCTTCAGCCAGATGCAAGCCACCCTGCGTCTGATCAACCAGCAGGGGGCTCGCCTTCTTTCGGTCACGCCGATCGGGGACTCCCCCGAGGCTGAAGCCTCCCCCCCAGTTCCCACCACCCCCTCTCCAACTGTGACCACCACCAGCGCGCACGAGGCACCACCCGTCAACCTCTACAAGCCGAAGGCCCCCTACCTCGGCACCGTGCTGGGCAACTATCCCTTGGTGGCCGAAGGGGCGATCGGCCGGGTGAACCACATCACCTTCGACCTCTCCGAAGGCAATCTCCACTACGTGGAAGGCCAGAGCATCGGCATCATTCCCGACGGCGAAGACGCCAACGGCAAGCCCAACAAACTGCGGCTCTATTCAATCGCCAGCACCCGCCATGGCGACGGCCTGGAAGACAAGACGGTTTCCCTCTGCGTCCGCCAGCTCCAGTACGAAAAAGATGGCGAGACCATCTACGGGGTCTGCTCCAGCTTCCTCTGCGACATTGAGCCAGGCAGCAAGGTGAAAATCACTGGCCCAGTGGGCAAGGAAATGCTGCTGCCTGCCGATGAGGAGGCCAATGTCATCATGCTGGCCACCGGCACCGGCATCGCCCCGATGCGCGCCTACCTGCGCCGCATGTTCGATCCGGGTGAACGTGCCAAGAATCCTGGCTATCAGTTCCGCGGCAAGGCCTGGCTGATCATGGGTGTGCCCACCACCCCCAACCTGCTCTACGAAGAGGATCTCCAGTCGTATCTCACCGAGTTCCCTGACCACTTCCGCTACACCAAGGCGATCAGCCGTGAGCAGAAAAATCCTTCCGGTGGGCGGATGTATATCCAGGACCGGGTCGCCGAACACGGCGAGGAAATCTTCAATCTGATCGAGGATCCCAAGACCCACGTCTACATGTGTGGCCTCAGGGGCATGGAGCCAGGCATCGACGAAGCCATGACCGCCGCTGCCACCGCCAAGGGGCTGGATTGGAGCGTGCTCCGTCCCCAGCTCAAGAAGGCTGACCGCTGGCACGTCGAGACCTACTGAAACGGGTTTCAGCCGCTGGGTTTGACGCTCTTGGCTTGCCTACGGGCAGGCCATTTTTTGCCGAAACCAGCACAAATCTGCCGGCAACGCTGCGCAGGTGCCGTCCTGCCAGCTTTTGTGGGTAGATCAGCCTGAATGACGCCCTCTCCATGACCAGCACCCTCACCAATCCACTCAGGGTCGGGTTGCGCCAGGAGCGCGTGATCTCGCCCCAGTGCCTGGTGATCTTCGGTGCCAGCGGCGATCTCACCCACCGCAAGCTTGTGCCTGCGCTGTTCGAGCTGTTCCGCCAGAGGCGGTTGCCCAGCGAGTTCGTCATCCTCGGCTGTGCTCGACGCCCCTGGAGTGACGACGACTTCCGCGGCAAGATGGCCGAGGCGCTGGCTGAAACGATCCGTGATCACCCCCGCGACTGGGAGCAATTCGCTGGAAACCTCTACTACGAACCGGTCGACTTGCAGCAGAGCGAGCAGCTTCTGCGCCTGGCCGATCGCCTCGATGGCCTCGACCGCCTGCGGGCCACGCGGGGCAACCGCACCTTCTATCTCTCCGTTTCACCTGATTTTTACGGCAGCGGCTGCCGCGCCCTCGCCGACGCCGGCCTGCTGAGCGACCCGAAGCGCAGCCGGGTGGTGATCGAAAAACCATTCGGCCGCGATTACGGCAGCGCCGAGAAGCTCAACCGGATCGTGCGGGCCTGCGCCCAGGAGAATCAGGTCTTCCGAATCGACCACTACCTGGGCAAGGAGACGGTCCAGAACATTCTGGTGCTGCGCTTCGCCAACACGATCTTTGAGCCGATCTGGAACCGCAATTTCATCTCCAGCGTGCAGATCACCGCCGCTGAAACCGTCGGGGTGGAGGAAAGGGCCGGCTACTACGAGAGTTCCGGCGCCCTGCGCGACATGGTCCAGAACCACCTCACCCAGATGCTGGCGCTCACCACGATGGAAGCGCCAGGCCGTTTCGACCCCGAAGCGATCCGCAACGAAAAGGCCAAGGTGCTGCAGGCCGCCCGCCTGGCCAACAACACGGAGCCCTGGAAATGCTGCGTGCGCGGGCAGTACAGCGCCGGCGGCAGCCCCAGCGACCCGTTCAAGGCCTACCGCGACGAGCCGGGCGTGAACCCGAACAGCACCACCGAAACCTATGTGGCGATGAAGCTGTTCATCGACAACTGGCGCTGGCAAGGCGTGCCCTTCTATCTGCGCACGGGCAAACGCCTGCCGAAGCGGCTCTCCGAGGTGGTGCTCACCTTCCGGGAAGCTCCCGTCCACCTCTTCGATGCCGCCGGCGGCAGCCCAACGGCCAACCAGCTGATCCTGCGCATCCAGCCCGATGAAGGCGCTGGCTTTGTTTTTGATGTGAAGGCGCCGGGTTCAGGCATGCGCAGCCGACCGGTCGACATGCACTTTTCCTACGACGAATCTTTCGGGGAACCGTCTGACGAGGGCTACGTGCGCCTGCTGGCCGACGCCATGCTGGGTGACCCCACCCTCTACACCCGCGCCGATGAAGTGGAAGCCGCCTGGCGGCTGTACACGCCGCTGCTGGAGCTGATCGAGGACAGCCCCTGGCAGTTGCCGGTTCAGCCCTACGAGGCCGGCACCTGGGGACCCGGTGCCGCCGACAGCCTGCTGGCCTCCGACGGCCTGATGTGGCGCCGTCCCTGAGCTCCAGACACCTGACCAACCGCCGACCCTCCCTGCGCTCGCCCCGATGTCCCCCCAGCTCACCCTTCAGGCCCCGCTCGAACTCTCCCCTGACGAGGTGCCGAATTATCTCGAGCATCTGTGGGGCAGCGAACTCGACGCCTCCACCGGAGCCTCCACCTTCACCCTGGTGGTCTGGGAGCCGTCGTGGCTGCAGCAGCAGCTGATCCGCACCGGCCACATCGACGGGCCGATCAACGGCCTGCTCAACAAGGAGCTCTTCGCCGCCGCCCGCTCGGTCACAGCGGATTGCGGCTTGCCGCTCTGCACCGCTCCGATGGCCCCCGAGCTGTCCCACGCCCTGGGTGAGCAACCGGGTGAACACAAGGCCGAGGATCTGCGCGGTCAGTTTGTGGACCAGGCGATCAGTGCCCACCGCCCGCGCCGGCTGATCACCCTGGCCCCGACCCTGCGCGAAGACCACCCGCTGGAAACGCTGGTGGCCGCCTACTGCCCCCTACCGGAGGAGAGCAGTGGCAGCCCACCGGCCTGTGGCGACGTGGTCGTACTGCGGGGCGGCAAGGGCGCCATCGAGCAAGGCCTGGCCCTTGTGGGTCCGCTGGTGGCGGAGGAGCTCCCTTGCTGGGTGTGGTGGAACGGATCTCTCGATGAATCCCCCGATCTGCTCGAAGCCCTGGCTCTGCCCAACCGGCGGGTTGTGCTCGACAGCTCGATCGGGAATCCCCGCCGCTGCCTCGATGTCTTGGTGGACATGATCGCCACCGGACGAGCGGTGAACGACCTCAACTGGTTGCGGCAGCGCGGCTGGACCGAATCCCTGGCGATGGTGTTCGATCCGCCCGGCCGCCGTGAGGCCCTCAACAAGGTGGTGCAGCTCGACATCGACGTGGAAGGAACGCACCCGGTGCAGGGCTTGCTGCTGGCGGCCTGGATCGCCGATCGGCTCGGTTGGCATCTTCTGAACAGCTACCAGATCCCCGCCGACGGCCTGGATGTGGGCATCGGAGCTGAATTCCAGCGCTCCGATGGCGAGAGCGTCCAGGTGCGGCTGATGTCCGTTCCCGTGGGGATTCCCAACAGCCATCCCGGTGCCCTCGTTGGTCTGCGGCTGATCTGTTGCCCGCAGGGGAAAAAACCGCTGTGCGTCATCCTCTGCTCCGAATCGGGCGGCTGCATGCGCCTCGAAGCCGGTGGGGTGGCGACGATGGAACTGGCCGAGGAGGTGGTGAGCGTCTCGGGGGACAGCGAGGAGATGGAGATGGCCCGCTTGCTCAGCGGTGGACACGACTCCACCAATCCCCTGCTCGCCGCCGCCGCGCCCCTGGCTGCCAAGCTGCTGCCTCTTTGATCCGCGTCCCGACGACCCGCCGGCATGGCCTGTTTGATTGCGGCCCCCTGCAGCGGCAGCGGCAAAACCCTGCTCAGCCTCTGCCTGACGGCATTGGTGCGCCAGCGGGGCGAGACGATCCAGACCTTCAAGGTGGGACCGGATTACCTCGATCCCCAGCTGCTCAGCCTGGCCAGCGGCCGGCCCTGCCGCAACCTCGACAAACTGCTCTGTGGCTCCGACTGGGTGCAGCGCAGCTTCCCCTGGTGGGGGCGGCAGGCCGATCACTGCCTGGTGGAAGGGGTGATGGGCCTCTTCGATGGCCGGGGACCTGGCCTGGAGGGCAGCTCGGCTGAACTGGCCTTGAGCCTTGAGCTGCCTGTGGTGCTGGTGGTGGAGGCCAGCCGCCAGGCTGGATCCGTGGCCGCCCTGGTGAGCGGCTTCCGCGACCATCTCGCCAGCCTCCACGTTGCCGGGGTCGTGCTCAACGGCGTCAGCACCGAGCGACATCAGGCCCTGCTCAGCGAAGCCCTGGCGGCCATCGCCATGCCGCTGTTGGGGGTGCTGCCCCGCCACCCCAGCCTCAACTTGCCCTCACGGCACCTGGGCTTGCTCCCCGCCCACGAGCTCGAAGACGTCGAGTCCAGCCTGGAGGCCTGGTCCGATCTGGCTGAGCGCCACCTCGATCTCGGCCGGCTGCTGCCGCTGCTGGAGCCGCCGCCCAACCCAGGCCCTGCGGGCCACAGCCAGGATCCGATTCGCTGGTGCCTGAAGCAGGCCAGCCCGCAGCCTCAGCCGCGGGCCCAGTCCCAGGCCAACGCCAAGGTCCAGCCGGTGCGCCTGGCGATCGCCAGCGATGCCGCCTTTCACTTCCGCTACCCCGAAGCCAGTGAGCTGCTGGCCGGGCTCGGCCTGGCGCTGCTGCCCTGGCAACCGCTGGCCGATGAGCCCCTGCCAGCCGGCTGCCAGGGCGTGATCCTGCCTGGGGGCTACCCAGAACTGCACGCCGCCGCTCTGGCAGCCAGTGGCCGCAGCCTTGCTGAATTGCGCCGTGCCGCCGCGGCCGGATTGCCGATCTATGCCGAGTGCGGCGGCCTGCTGCTGCTCGGCGAGCAGCTGGTGGACGACAACGGCGGGGCCCACGCCATGGCGGGGCTGTTGCCGTTCTCAGCCCGGCGCGGCGCCCTGCAGCTGGGCTATCGCCAGGCCAGCCCCCTGGCCGACGGCCTGCTGGTCCGCCAGGGGGAGAGCCTCTGCGGCCACGAATTCCACCGCTGGGAGCTGCAGCCAGCGGGCCTCAGGCGGCCTGGGGCGGAGCCAGCGCTCTGGCAGCTCGAAGGCTGGGGCTGGCCGCAACGGCCGGAGGGCTGGAGCCGGCCGAACCTGCATGCCAGCTGGCTGCACCTGCACTGGAGCGGCTGCGCCCAGATCTGCCATCGCCTGGGGGCCGCCGCCGCCGCCGCCCAGCCGCTGGCCCCCGCCCATGCGGCAACCTGAAGCCGGCACGCCGTTCGTTTTTCACCAATCGACCCTTGACGACCTCCCACCAACACCCCACGTCGGAGCTGTGGTTGTTACGCCACGGCGCCACCACCTGGGCCCGCCAGGGGCGCCACACCGGCACTACCGATCTGGCCTTGTTGCCCGATGGCGAAGACGAGGCCCGCGCCCTGGCTTCGGTGCTCTCTCCCCTCAGCTTCGCAGCGGTGCTCTGCAGCCCGCTGCTGCGGGCCCGTCAGACCTGCGAGCTGGCGGGGCTGGCCGGCGCCGCCCTGCCCTGTGAGGATCTGCGCGAGTGGGACTACGGCGACTACGAGGGCATCACCACCGCCGAAATTCGCCAGCAGATCCCCGGTTGGAGTGCCTGGAGCCATGGTTGCCCAGGCGGCGAGAGTGTGGCCCAGGTGGATCAGCGCTGCCAGCGGGTGATCGCCTTGGCCCTGGCCCTGGTGCCGGCTCCCGGCCAACGGGTGGCGCTGTTTGCCCACGGACACATCCTGCGGGCCCTGGGGGGTTGCTGGCTGGGCCTGGGGGCCGCCGGCGGCGGCCTGCTGTCGCTGGCCACCGGTACGGTCAGCGTGCTCGGTCACGAACGGGAACAACGGGTGATCCTGCGCTGGAATGCCCCCACCCCTGCCAGCTGAGCCGATGAACCAGGTCGGTCTCTGGGGCGAGCTGATCGCCTATGGCAGCGGCGTCAGCCTCAGCCCGATCCACATCGGCCTGCTGTTTCTGTTGCTGCTCGGTGCCAACCCGTTGCGGCGGGGAGGACTGTTCGTGCTCGGTTGGATGGTGACAATCGCGCTGATGGTGGGCCTGCTGCTCACCGTGGGCCACGGCTTTCTGCTGAGCATGGAGCAGGGCACCAGCCACCGCACCGGCCTGGACCTGCTCGGTGCCGGTGCCCTGCTGGCCCTCGGGCTGCGCGAACTGCTGCCGAGCAAGCAGGGTCTCAAGGAGCCGCCGGCCTGGTCCAAACAGCTCGATCGCCTCAGCAGCTTGCCGTTGCCGCTGCTGATCGGCGCCAGTGCGGGCCTCGAAGTGATCAGCCCCGACGATGTCTTTCTGGTGGCCAAGGCGGCCGCCGCCCTGCTCGCCGCCGGGCTGGCCTGGCGCCAGGAGTGGATCCTCGCGGCCCTGTTCACCGTGGCCGCCAGCCTGCTGTTGCTGCTGCCCTACCTGGCTGTGGTGCTGAACCGGCAGGGGATCCTGCCGCTGCTGGAGCGGGGCAAGGCCCTGCTGCTGGCACGCAGCGATCTGGTGGTGGGCGGCCTCAGCCTGGCGCTGGCCGGCTACCTGGGCTGGCAAGGGATCGAGGGCCTGCGGCTGAGCTGAGGCTGAGTTCGGCTGAAGCTGAGTTGATCGGGCCCTTAGCCATCGCCTGTTTCCTCCTCCTCCAACCAGCGCCGCCAGTGGTCCGCGTCGGCTTCGCTGCCTTTGGAGCCCACCATCCAGACCGCCGTACGGGCCCGGCTGACCGCCACATAGATCAACTGACGGCGGAGCAGGGGATCGCGGGGCCAGAAGACATCGGCATCGATGAACACTTCGGAGAAACTGCTGCCCTGGCTGCGGTGCACGGTCATCACAGCAGCAGGACCCAGTGAGGCGAAGGAATCGCGCACCAGGAAGTAGCGCCGCCAGAGGCTGCGGCCTTCTTTTTTGCCCGCCTCGCGGGCTTCCGCCGCCAGGCGGGCCAGCACCGCCTCAAGCTGCCGGCGCCCCAACGATCCAGGCGGGGGAAGGAGCCGCAGCGAGAGTGGCGTCTCGCTGCTCTCCACAGCCACCACCTGGGTGTCGATCACGGGGCCGCCACTGACGCCGAAGCCGGCCAGGTCACAGCGCTCCGGAGTGACATCGCGCACCACCAGCTCCCGATTCGAGGCCAGCACCATGTCGGGTTCTTCGCCACCCTCCTCACCCTGCGGGCAGGCCGGTGCCATCACCGCCTGGCGGGTGAGCAGCACTTCGCCGGGCAGCACCGGCAACTGATCAGCCATGGCGCCATGGATGGCGCGACGGGCCAGGGGCACCAGCTGCTCAAGCGAGCGGTTGGTGTAACAGAGGATCCGGGCCTGATCGGGGTTGTCACATTCGGCCGCCCGGCGCAGGGCGGCCTGGGCCGCCTCCAGCCAGGGCTGACGCTCCAGCAGCGCCACCAGCCCTCCCTGCTGGCGCATCACCGGAAGCAGGGGCGGGAGCCGGCAAGGCAGGCGCTGCTCGCGCAGGCCAGTGGCGAGGCGAAGCACCGGCCCCTGGTGGCGCACCACCTCGCTCAGGGCGCAGCGGTGGGCCCGCTCGATCTCAAACACCGGACTGGAGGGGGCGCCAACGGGGGGCAACTGGGCCGGATCACCCACAAACACCAGGCGGGTGGCAAAGGGATGGGCGCCTTGCAGGGCGATCTCCAGCAGCTGGCCATCCACCATCGAGGCCTCATCGATCAGCACCAGGCCCAGGTGTTCGAGGGCCACAGCCGTCTGCTCGGTGGCCTCGCAGACTTCGCGGCCACCCTGGCGCCGCAACTTCAGCCGCAGCAGGCGGTGCAGGGTGGAGGGATGCCAGGTGGCCCGCAAGCCGCTGAGGTCGAGGTAATGGCGCAGCACGCTGACCGCCTTGTGGGTCGGGGCCACCACCGTCCAGCAGAGGCCAAGCTGCTCAACATGGGCCAGAAACGCCATCGACAGAAAGGTCTTGCCGGTGCCGGCATAGCCACTGAGCACGAAGGGGGTGCCATCCGCAGGCCTGGCCAGCCAGCTGACGAAGGCCTCAACGGCCCGTTGCTGGCCGGCGGTGAGCGCAACCGCTGCGGCCGGACCGGGGCCCCTCAACCGATCCGAGCCACTCAACCGATGGGAAGCCAGCCCCAGCCCCGGGCGATCTGCAGGGGGGAGCCGGCCAAGGCCAGGCCACAGAGGGCGATCGCCGGACCGATCAGGCTGCCGACGAGCACCTCGAGGCGGGTGTGGCCCAGGGTTTCCTTGAGAAGCGCCGTTGCCGCAGCCGTGACCGGAAGCTTGTCCGATAGATCTGCCGGTTGGTCTGCTGGGAGGTCTGTTGGTTGATTCACGCTGGCCTCCTGCCAGAGCGCCGCAGGAAGGCTGTTGATCCGTTTGGCCTGCAGGCCGGCGGCGTAGCGCACACCGGTTGCGTCGTACATCACCACAAAGGCAACGGCGCAGGCCAGGGCAAAGAGGGGGTCATCAAAGCCCAGCTGCCAGCCGGTGCCGGCGGCTGCGCCGGTGACCAGGGCCGAGTGACTCGACGGCATTCCGCCGGTTTCGAGCAGGACCGCCGGCCGCCAGCGTTGATACAGCACCAGTTCGACCAGCACTTTGGCGAGCTGGGCCAGGCCACAGGCCGCCAGGGCCCAGGCCAGCACGCCGTTGCCCAGCAGCTGCTGGGGAATCGAGCCTCCCGCAGAGAGCACGCTCATCGATCCCGACTCGTGATGTAGTCAGCCAGAGCGAGCAGGGGCTGGGCCTTGGCCTGCCAGGGGAGAAGGGCCTGCTTGGCTTCAGTCACCAGCAAATCAGCCCGCTGGCGGGATTCCTCCAGCCCAAGCAGCTTGGGATAGGTGGTTTTGTCGGCCGTCAGATCCTTGCCGGCGGTCTTGCCGAGCACCTCACTGCTGGCGGTCAGATCGAGGATGTCATCGATGATCTGGAACGCCAGGCCGATGCCGCGGGCGAACCGGCCAAGGGCATCGAGTAGGGGCTCCGGGGCGCCGGCAATCAGGGCACCGCTCAGCACCGAGGCCCGCAGCAGCGCCCCTGTTTTATGCAGATGGATGTACTCGAGCGTGCCCAGATCCACCGGCTGGCCCTCCGATTCCAGATCCACGACCTGGCCGCCGACCAGTCCAGGAGCACCGGCGGCCAGAGAGAGCTCACCAACCACCTTCAGCAAGCGCTCGGCCGGCACCGCCGGGCTGCGTCGCGCCACCATCTCGAAGGCGCGGGTGAGCAGGGCATCACCGGCAAGGATGGCGTTGGCTTCGCCGAACACCTTGTGATTGGTGGGGCGACCGCGGCGCAGGTCGTCGTTGTCCATGGCGGGAAGGTCGTCATGGATCAACGACATGGTGTGGACCATCTCCAGGGCCACGGCGGTGGGCAGGGCCAGGGCACTGTCTCCGCCAGCCAGTTCACAGCTGGCCAGGCAGAGGATCGGGCGCAGGCGCTTGCCGCCGGCCAGCAGGGAGTAGCGCATCGCCTCCCGCAGTGACTCCGGCCGCTCCGGTCCGAGGGCGCCATCAAGGGCCGCATCGACACGCAAGCGCGAGGCCTCCAGGTAGGCAGCGAAATCAAAACCCGTGCTCACCGCCACGGCCATCGGTACCAGCGCGTTGGCCGGGATTCTCTCAGGCCATCGCACGGCATGGCACTCAAACAAGAAGATCCGCCAACGGATTGTCAACTCCCGGCTGCGCCGCTGAGCTGCGCTTCCACCAACTGGTCACCGTATTGAGCAGCAACATCGTCACCGTCATCGGGCCGACACCACCGGGCACTGGCGTGATCGCCGCGGCGATCGGCTCCACCTCCGCAAAGCGCACGTCACCGCAAAGCCGCCCGCGGGCCGCCGGGCCGGCCGCTGGGTCTGGAGCCAGGCGGTGGATGCCGACATCCACTACCGCGGCCCCGGCTCTGACGTGCTCAGCACCCACCAGCAACGGCTGTCCGGCGGCCACCACCAACACCTCGGCCTCGCGCGTGAGTGCGGCCAGATCTCGGCTGCGGGAATGGGCCACGGTCACCGTGGCATTGGCAGCCTGGAGCATCAGGGCCATCGGCTTGCCCACCAGGATGCTGCGGCCGACCACAACAGCCCTGGCGCCTTCTAAAGCGATGCCGGCGCGCCGCAGCAGGGCCATCACCCCGGCTGGGGTGCAACTGCGAGGACCGGGCTCCCCCTTGAGCAAACGACCGAGGTTGAGACTGTGGAGCCCATCGGCGTCCTTCTCCGGATCAATCGCCGCCAGCAAGCTCGCCTCGGGCAGGCCGGGGGGAAGGGGAAGCTGCAGCAGGATGCCGTCCACCTCTGGATCCTCGTTCAATCGTCGGATCACGGCCAGCACCTGATCGGGCGTGGTGTCCACGGGCAGATGGGCGCCGAGGTTGCGAATTCCCACCCGCAGACAAGCCTTTTCCTTGTTGGCCACGTAAACCCCGCTGGCGGGGTCTTCGCCGACCCTCAACACCGCCAGTCCGGGCGGGCGACCGGCCTTCTGGAGATTGGCGGCGATCAGCGCGCTGAGGCGCTGTTCCAGCTCCGCCGCCAGTTGACGACCATCGAGGGACAGAGCCATCGCCGGCGTGCTCAGGTTGTACCAGCATGACAACCCGGCCGCCGCGGCACGCCTCGCTAGCGTTGGTGGACCGGCGGCGGAGATGGTGCTGCACCTGGCTCGCGCCAAACGAACCTGGCGCCAATGGCTGCGGCGGGAATCGCCGCGTCAGGCCTTGTATTGCTGGAAGATCAGGGATTGGCTGGCTGTGCTGCTGGTCTGCGCCCTGGTGGCCCTGGTCTCGAGCTGGCCCTGGCTGGTGGAGCCGATTCTGCGGCCGGGCATCCCGGCCCCGTTCAGTGCTGTGGCACCGCGGGAAGCCACCGTGGTCGACACGGACGCCCTGGAACGACGCCGCTCCCAGCTGGGAACCCGCACCAACGTGCAGGTTGTGGATCGCCAGGCCAACGTCGAACTGCAGCAACGCCTGGAGCGCCAGCTCCAGGAACTGGCCCAGGTGGCCGCAGGCCCCCAGGACCGGGTGGCCCCGCTGGAGCTGGCGCCGCCTGAGCAGGACTGGCTGATGGCCCAGAACCCAGAGCAACGCGCGGCCTGGAATCAGGCCTTGCGCCAGGCCCAGCAGCGCATGCTCAGCCAGGGGGTGGTGGGAAGCGTGGCGAAACAGCAACTGGAGCAGGCCGCCAGCCTGCAGCTGGCCCCATTGCCGGAGACGGCCAAAACCCTGGGCAGCCGCCTGCTGGCGGTCAATCTGCAGGGACGCACCAACCTGCGCAACGATGCCGGACTCAGCCAGCGCTTGATCGAAGAGCTGCTCAACCAAGAAGGGATTCCGCGCATCAGGGTGAAGCAGGGGGACCTGATCACCCAGCAGGGGGAGCCGATCAGCCCCCAGGCCTACGACGTGCTCGATTACTTCGGTATGGTGGATCGCAGGCCCTTGTTGAGGGCCTGGGTGGTCCATTTCCTCGAAGCCTTGGCCGCCTGCCTGGTGACGGTCCTGATCATCCGTCGCTGGCGCAGCAATCTCGAGCCTCGCCACGCCCTGCTGGTGCTTGGCATGCTTCTGGTGGTTCAGGGCTTCAAGCTCTGGCTCGGCAACACCGCCAGCCCCCTGGCCCTGCTGGTGCCGCCCACCTTGCTGCTCGCCCAGGCGCTGGGGACAACCACAGGCCTGGCCTGGCTGGCCTCGGCCAGCTTGTTGTGGCCCCAACCGCTCGACGACTACAGCGAGGTCCGCCTGATCGTCGCGGCGGTGGTCGCGGCGGTCGCGGCGGTCCTGGCGGGGCGACAGCGCAGTCGGGCCCAGCTGGTTCAGCTGGCGATCCTGCTGCCCAGTGGCGCCCTCGCCCTGCAGTGGCTCATGCTCCAGATCGTGGCGCTCTGGCATGGCCGCACCCGACTGCTGCCCAGCGGCAGCGAATTGGGCGGGGAGGCTTTGCTGATGGGCGGCCTGCTGATGGGCGGCCTGCTGCTCGGCCCTTTGGTGGAGAGCTTCTTTGGCCTGCTCACCCGAGCCCGCTTGATGGAACTCGCCGACCTGCAGCGGCCGCTGCTGCGGCGGCTGCAGGTCGAGGCGCCCGGAACGTTTGAGCACACCTTGATGATCTGCGGGCTGGCCGAGGAAGGAGCTCGCGCCATCCATTGCGACGTGGACCTGATCCGCACCGGCTCCCTGTATCACGACGTTGGCAAACTGCATGCGCCGCAATGGTTCATCGAGAATCAGTCGGAGGGGCCCAACCCCCATGACCTGCTCGATGACCCCGCCGGCAGCGCCGCCGTTCTGCAGGCCCACGTGGATGAGGGGCTGAAACTGGCTCGCAAGCACCGCCTGCCCAGGCCGCTGGCTGATTTCATCCCGGAGCATCAAGGAACCCTGCGCATGGGGTACTTCTTCCACCAGGCCCGGGAGCGAGACCCGTCGGTGCCCGAAGCGAACTACCGCTATGTGGGACCCACCCCCCAACGCCGAGAAACGGCGATCCTGATGCTGGCCGATGGCTGTGAGGCCGCCTTGCGCTCGTTACCCCCAAACACCTCAGAGCAAGAAGCGAGTGCGATGGTGCGCCGGCTGATCGATGCCCGGCGCTTAGACGGCCAGCTCAAGGACAGCGGACTGAGCCGCGGCGAACTCGAACTGGTGATCCGTGCCTTCGTGCGGGTCTGGAAGCGGATGCGTCACCGACGCATTCCCTACCCGATTCCGGCCCGCAAGGCCTACAGCGCCTGAATGGTGCCCAACCCCGTGGCGATAGGGTCCATGCAGGCAGATCCGCCCATGGTTTCTTCTTCGCTTCTCTCCTCCGCAGGATCTGGCTCCAGGATCGGTGTGCTGATCTGTGGCCACGGCAGCCGCAACCGACTCGCTGTCGATGAGTTCGCCCGGCTGGCCACCGGGCTGCGCCAGCGCCTGCCCCAGGTACCGGTGGAATACGGCTACCTGGAATTCGCCCGGCCGATCCTGCGCGACGGCCTCGAAAGCCTGCGCCAGCAAGGCGTGGACCAGGTGCTGGCGGTGCCCGGGATGCTGTTCGCCGCCGGCCACGCCAAGAACGACATCCCCTCCGTTCTCAACACCTACACGGCTGAAACCGGCCTGCGCATCGACTATGGCCGCGAACTGGGCATCGATCTCAAAATGATCCAGGCGGCCGCCGCCAGGATCCGTGACGCCCTCGTGCCCGCCGCTCAGACGCTCCCGTCTTTGCACGACACCCTGCTGGTGGTGGTGGGGCGGGGCTCTTCGGACCCGGATGCCAACTCGAACGTCAGCAAGGTGACCCGGATGCTGGTAGAAGGCATGGGCTTCGGCTGGGGGGAAACGCTGTATTCGGGGGTCACTTTCCCGCTGGTGGAACCGGGTCTGCGCCATGCCGTGAAGCTGGGCTTCAAGCGGGTGGTGGTGTTCCCCTATTTCCTGTTCTCCGGCGTGCTGGTCAGCCGCATCCGCCACCACACCGAGCGGGTGGCGGCCGACCATCCAGACATCACCTTCCTTGCGGCCTCCTACCTCGGCGATCACCCCCTGGTGATAGACACCTTCCAGGAACGGGTGGAGGAGGTGGTGCGGGGCGACACGCAGATGAACTGTTCGCTCTGCAAGTACCGCGCTGAGGTGCTGGGCTTCGAGACCGAGGTGGGAGCGCCCCAGCGCAGCCACCACCACCACGTGGAGGGGCTGATCGAAGGCTGCACCCTCTGCGAGCGCGAATGCACCGGGGCCTGCCAGCCCGACGGCGTGCCGATCCCCCTGGGGCATCAGGCCCACAGCCACGGCCACGGTCCTGACCACAGCCATGACCATGGCCACGCTCCCTACCCCCAGGCTGACCATCCGCTGGGCCCACGCAGCCTTGGCTCCAGCGGCTCAGCCGTCTCGACTCCAGGCGAGTCCCAGGAGACAAGCAACCGATAGGTTCTGCTGATCAATCAACGATTTCCCCAGCCGAAGCAGGTTTTCCCCAGCGAAAGCATGGTTTTTCCACAGGTTGAGCGGCGGGAACCGGCTTGATAGCGAGACATCTGGGGATTGTGATGAATTCATCCCCAGGAACTTGACAGCAGCGTGCCATCGCTTTTTCCAATCGACGCCGGCGGCAGGGACAGCCAAAAAACGAGCGAGCGGTTGGCTGTCTCATCCCAACGCCCGGTGGGTTTGGCTGGGATTGGTCGCTTTGACGCCAGGCCATGGTCTGTGGCTTGCTAGGCACGAACGACGCAGGACTGGCAGTTGGGCAACGGTTCAGATCAGGGCCATCGGCACGACGACATCACAGGCAACGAGCTGGTCTCCCTCGAGGCCGAAATTCCCGAGGTGCTCTTCGATGGGATGCGGGAGTTCATTCGCAGGCACCCCCACTGGGACCAATACCGGCTGGTCAGCTCCGCTCTGGCCTGCTTCCTGTTTCAGAACGGCTGCACAGACCGCAACGTCACCCAGCACTACCTCAACGGTCTGTTCCTGCGCCAGGAAGCCAGCTGAGGGGCACAAAAAAAGCGGAATCATGATTGATTCCGCTTTGGTTTCTCCCTTGCCCGACCCTGTGAAAGGTCGCCCCCAGATTGTGCGGCTGGCTCCTTAGAGGCGTTGTGGTCGTTGACACCAGTCGCCCGCTCCCGTCAGGAGCCGCGCACAAGATCGTGAGCCGCCCGTTCACAGGCTCTCCAGGTGATCGCCATCTCCGTGAGGGTGGGGCTCTGCCAACCCGAACTGGGCCAGCAGGCCCCATCGGTGAGCAGCAGGTTGGGGGCCCGCCAGCAGCGGTTCCAGGGGTCGAGCACCCCGTCCTCCGGCCGCTTCGCCATGCGGGCACCGCCCAGTTCATGGATGTAGTAGCCGGGTGGAAGCGCCTCGTTGGACACGGCCAGGTTGCGGCGCAGCAGCGGCTCGGCCAGGGGGATCAAGAAAAGGTCTTCAAGGGGTCGGATCTGCCCCCCCGCGGCTGTCACCACCTCCCCCATCCGCTGCTGCATGTGGGCCACCAGCCGCCGTTCGTTTTCGCCCCAGTGGCAGTCGATGTGGGCGGTGGGCAGCCCCCAGGCATCCACCTGATCGGTGTTCAACGTGAGGCGGTTGTGAGCTTCGGGGAGCACCTCGCCAAGACCGCTGAGGAAGCCCACCGCTTCGCTGCGGCGCCGTTTCAGCGGCCCGGGCGGGTCGAAGCGTTGCAGCCCCGCCCAGATTCCATAGCCGCGCAGAAACGGCAGCGCGCCCCCATCGCCGAGGTTCACGGTGTTGGGGATGAAAACGCTGCCAGCAGCGGAGAGTTCGGCGGCTTGGCGGGGGGCTGGCTGGTCCGGGATCGCGAAAAAGCGGCAGCTGGAGATGTGATCCATCAAGTAGCGCCCCAGGCAGCCGGAGGGGTCCTCCACCCCACCGCTCTGGTGGTCGGCGCCGGAGTGCAGCAGGATCCGAACCGATTCGAGGGTGGAGGCGCAGAGCACAACCAGGGCCGCCGGGGCGCGCCGCCGGCGGCCGCTGAGCCGTTCAACAAACACCACGCCATCGGCACGGCCGCTGCGGCGATCACAGCTGACATGGCTCACCACCGCGTTGCTGCGCAGGGTCACCCGGCCGGTGGCGAGGGCCCGGCCCAGGGCACCGGCCTGGGAGCTGGAGGAGGGCCAGGGCTGCTGCCCATCGCCGCGGTTGCCAAGGGCGAACCCACGGGAATGGATCAGGGGGAGGCCGAGATCCTTACCGATCGCCTGGCCCAGGTGCCGCTCCGCCGGGGTGTAAGGCAGCGGCGGCAGAAACTCCCCATCAGGAAGCTGGGGCAAGCCATCACGCTGGCCATGCACGCCCAGCAGCCGCTCCAGGCGGCCGTAATAGGGCGCCAGGTCTTGGTTTTCGATCGGCCAGCAGGGGCCGTGCCCATCGCGGGCAGCCGCCTTGAACTCGTAGTCGGAGAGCCGCAGGGTGATCCCTCCCCAGGTGAGGCTGCGGCCACCCACCTGCCGGCCACGGCTCCAGACAAAGGGCCTCGCTTCGGGGGTGGTGTAGGGGTTCTGGAGCTCGTCGACGTAGAGATCGGGGTTGGTTTTCCAGTAGCCAGGGTGCTGGGCCTGGAGCCGTTGCCGACCGCTGCTGAGCTTGCTGAGCCGGCGCAGGCTGTTGAGCGGCTCACTGCCGAAGGCCTGGGATGGGCTGAGATTGGGGCCGGCTTCGAGCACCAGCACCCGTAGGCCCGCCTCCGCCAGCACCATCGCCGCGACCCCACCGGTGGCACCGGAGCCCACCACCACCGCATCGAATCCATCGAGTTCGCCTGGGGAGGAGGAGGTCGGTGCGATGGGACAAGGTCGCCGGAGGCGAGAGGCTAAACCAGTGGCAGCAACGAAGGCAGACGCCTGGAGCAGGCCAGGGGTGCGGCCGGCCGCACAGAGATCAACAACAGAGAAACAACGCAGAGAACAACTGAGCCACTAGCAAACAACCAGCAAGAATAAAACAGCCATCAAGAATCAAACAGCGCTAAGTATCAAAAGGCGTCGAGAATCAAGCAGCTGTCAAGCACGAAGCCAACAACAAAGATTTAACGTCCGCCAGAAACGAAGCCGCTGATGGATCAATAGTCCAATTTAAATCATTCTCAGGTTCGGGATTTTCAGCTTCAGTCCATGAATCGCTGGTTATTGCGTTGCCCTCAAAGACAACCCGATTGCTGCGGCGCCAGCACCAATCAGAGATCGAAGAGGCCAAGTGCCATTCCAGGCAAGCCATCTAGAAAGGCATTCCAGTCAGCCCATCTAGGCAAGCCTTCCAGTCATGCCAACTCGATCACGCTGAGCATCAGCCGCCCAGCATCAAAAAACCCCCAGATGCTGAACCAGCATCTGGGGGTTTGAAGTGGTGGCGGGGAGGAGATTTGAACTCCTGACCTTCGGGTTATGAGCCCGACGAGCTACCAGACTGCTCTACCCCGCGCCGCTCTGGAATCTTATCAGTCGAAGCGCAGCTCCCCTTGCACCGCCAGCTCCAGACCCAGGCCAGGCGATAGGAACTGCTGGCCGAGTTCTTCCAGTGCGAGCGGGGTGAGCCAGTCAAGTTGCTTGAGCAGATGCAGCGCCACGGCCTGTTTGGCCCGGCTGGCGCCGTCTTCCACCTTGATCGCCAGGCCCAGGCCCTCGCCCATCCGGGCCAGACACTGAATCCCCTCGGCGCCACCCTTGCTGACAACAAGACCGTGGCTGCGGCGCATCAGCTCGGTGTCGAAGCGGCCTTCGCCCGCCACAAGCTCAGGGTGCGCCAGCATCGCCCGGCTCAGCCGCTCCAGCTCAGGCTGCTCGGAAGCCCCCAGGTGGGCGAACAGCAGAGCCATCTGGGCGAGCTGCATCTGCAGGGTGGGGGCGCCACAGTCATCGCGAGCGGCGACCAACTCCGCCCCGGGCAGGCCCAGCAACTCACCCACTTGCTTGAGCAACTGCTGCTGCAGGGGGTGGTCGGTCTGCAGGTAAGACTCCAGCGCCCAGTTCATCCGCCGGCAGGTGGCTAGAAAGGCGGCATGTTTTCCCGAGCAGTTGTGCTCCAGGGGGCTGGCGCCTGGTCGGGGCTGTGGGCACTGCAGCCGTTCAGCCTCCAGATCGGCACTCCAGAGAATCTTGAAGGCTTCGCGGGCCTGGGCGGGGGTGCCGGTATGGGAGGAGCAGGCGATCGCCAGGCCCCGATCACCGCTGCCGGTCTGGTCGGCGGCGCCGCTGCTCACGAACATCTGGGCCTGGAAGGGCTTAAGGGCCGAGCGCACGAAGCTCAGCTGCTGGGGGTCACCCGCCCGCATTAATACCCGCCCGCGCTGGTCGCAGACCACCGCATGCACCCGGTGCACCGACTCGGCAATGCCGTTCCTGAGCAGCAGCACCTCCAGGGGAGGAACCCCAGGGCGTTGGGGTGAGCTGAAGCTGGAGGGCAGGGTCATCGCCACATCGTCAGTGCTTTTTCAAAGAGCCTGGCAGAGCCCGGTACCGAGCAGAATTAAGCCCGCGGCCAGCCCCAGTCCCAGTTCAAGCCGCGCCAGCACGGGACGGACTTCATGCAGGGCCACCAGCAGATCCTGCTGGCGCCACGCCAGGGGCTTCTCCCACACCTGGCCGTCATACCAACCGGATTCTTCGTACTCCACCCGCTCAGATCGCAGGCGCCTGTGCACGTAGCTCCAACCCAGCCATTGACGCAGCAACAAAAACACCGCCGGCAGCACGGCGAAGACGGCAGCCACCAAAACGAGCCGGGGAAGGTTGTGACGCAGGGGCCAGCTGCCACTGGCAATCAACAGAGAGAGCGGCAGGCTGATCAGCCAACACCAGGCCAGGGGGCGGATCAGGCCAGAAGCCTTGACTGCCGGCCAGGTGAAAAACCAGGACGCACAGAGTTGGCGGTACTCCTCAAGGGGCCGCTGGTTCGTCGGCACCGGACAGGGTGGGGACGGGCAGGCCTGATCCATGGGGGCGCAACGGCGGAATCTCGTCGGGCGGGAAGGAGCTTGAGCTTAAGAACGGCACCTGTTCGCCGTGCCCCCAGAACGCTTCGAGGTCGTAATACTCACGATCGCGGGCGCTGAGCACATGGACGATCAATTCGCCGTAGTCGAGCAGAACCCAGTGGCCTTCACGCTGACCCTCCTTGCCGCGGGGCAGGCGGGTGGCTTCAAGCTCCAGACGGTCTTCGACCGAGCGGGCAATCGCCCGCACCTGAACATCGGAGAGGCCGGAGCAGATCACGAACCAGTCGGCCAGTGACGACACCTCATCCACCCGGATCAGGCAAATATCCACGGCCTTGCGGTCGTCGCAGGCCTCGGCAGCCAGCCGGGCGAGCTGATCACTATCCATAGACGTTCTCACTGGTGACGGACTGGCGACTTCCCTGCTGTTGGGCCATTTCGGCACGCGCTTTCTCCGCACTCTTGCGCAGGGCTTCGAGGCGGTCTTCGTAGAAGGAGCGTTTGCGTTTCTTGCGGGTCTGTTCCACCCGCTCTTTCAGGGCGCCACCCAGGCTCTTGTAAGCGTTGGGCAGGCTGTAGCCGAAGCGGGTGGCCAGGGAAATGGCCCGCTCGTCGGCGGCAATGGCGTCCTGCAAGCGCTTCTCAGAGTTGTTCTTGAGATACAGCCGGTAGCCGGCAAATCCCGAGAGGCCCATGGCCATCATCAGCAACAGGCCGTCCTGCACCCAGAGCTCACCGATCGCACCGCCCAGGCCGATCGCCAGGGCGGCCATCTCCCAACCGTCACGGGGCACCGCATCGTTCTGCACCCGGCCCACCTCGTGCCAGAAGAGCAGGTTGCGGTGATCGAGGGCCAGCTGATCCCACTGATCGAGATCCACCTGGATCTCCACCTCATCGCGACCAATCTCTTCGATCGAGATCAAGGCAGGATCGGCAGAGGCGGCGGCTTCCACAAACACCCAGCTCTGCATCTCCGGAGGGAGGAGCCCCTTCAGGCGCTGGAGTTCGCTCATGAAACCGGCGGACATCGTTTCGATCCTGCATATTAGCGAGATCGGCCGCCAGCGAAGGGCAGCAGAACCATCGGGGTGCGTGAGAGGCTAAGCCCGTTTGGCCCCTCACCCATCCCATGCCCCGACGGTCGGATCTGCGTCGCATCCTGCTGCTGGGTTCAGGGCCGATCGTGATCGGCCAGGCCTGCGAATTCGATTATTCCGGCACCCAGGCCTGCAAGGCACTGCGGGATGAGGGTTTCGAGGTGGTGTTGGTGAACTCCAACCCGGCTTCGATCATGACCGATCCGGAGATGGCGGATCGCACCTACATCGAACCGCTCACCCCCGACGTGGTGCGGCAGGTGATCGAACTGGAGCGCCCCGATGCCCTGCTGCCCACCATGGGCGGCCAGACCGCCCTGAACCTGGCGGTGGCCCTGGCCGAAGACGGCACCCTTGAGCGCTTCGGTGTCGAGCTGATCGGCGCCAACCTGCAGGCGATCCAGAAGGCGGAAGACCGGCGCCTGTTCAAGGAGGCGATGGAGCGCATCGGCGTGGCGGTGTGTCCGTCCGGCATCGCCTCCTCGCTGGAGGAAGCCGAGCGGGTGGGCGAAGAGATCGGCACCTACCCCCGCATCATCCGGCCGGCCTTCACCCTCGGCGGCTCCGGTGGCGGCATCGCCTACAACCCCGAAGAATTCCAGGCCTTCTGCAAGAGCGGCTTAGAGGCCAGCCCGGTCAGCCAGATCCTGATCGAGCGCTCGCTGATCGGCTGGAAGGAGTTCGAGCTGGAGGTGATGCGTGATCTCGCCGACAACGTGGTGATCATCTGCAGCATCGAGAATCTCGATCCGATGGGGGTACACACGGGCGATTCGATCACCGTGGCGCCGGCCCAGACCCTCACCGACCGCGAATACCAGCGCCTGCGTGACCAGTCGATCGCGATCATCCGCGAGATCGGCGTTGAAACCGGCGGCAGCAACATCCAGTTCGCGATCAACCCCGCCAATGGCGATGTGGTGGTGATCGAGATGAACCCTCGGGTGAGCCGCTCCTCGGCGCTGGCCTCAAAGGCCACTGGCTTCCCGATCGCCAAGATCGCCGCCCGCCTGGCGGTGGGGTACACCCTCGACGAAATCCTCAACGACATCACCGGCGCCACCCCGGCCTGCTTCGAGCCCACGATCGACTATGTGGTCACCAAGATTCCGCGCTTCGCCTTCGAGAAGTTCCGCGGGTCGCCTGCGGTGCTGAGCACCTCGATGAAGTCGGTGGGGGAGGCGATGGCCATCGGCCGCTGCTTCGAGGAATCGTTCCAGAAAGCCGTGCGCTCGCTCGAAACCGGCCATGCCGGCTGGGGCTGTGACCGCCCCGATGAACCCCTGGAGCCCAGCGACCTGGAGCGGATGCTGCGCACCCCTGCCCCGGATCGCATCTTCGCGGTGCGCGCCGCGATGGTGGCCGGCCGCAGCGACGCCGACATCCACCGGCTGAGCGCCATTGATCCCTGGTTCCTCGCCAAGCTCAGGCGGCTGATCGAGGCCGAAAACCGCCTGCTGCACGGACGGACCCTGGAGCAGCTCGCGGCAGCGGAGCTGCTGGAGCTGAAGCAACTGGGCTTCTCCGATCGCCAGATCGCCTGGGCCACCAGCAGCGACGAGCTGAGCGTGCGGATCCGGCGCCAGGCCCTCGGGGTGAACGCCGTGTTCAAGACGGTGGACACCTGCGCCGCCGAGTTCGAATCCAGCACCCCGTATCACTACGCCACCTATGAGCGACCCCTGGAACGGCTGACGGGCGCTGGTCAGATCGAGCAGCTGCCAGCGCAAGACGAAGTGAGGCAGGAGAAACGGCGCAAGGTGATGATCCTCGGCGGCGGTCCCAACCGGATCGGCCAGGGGATCGAGTTCGACTACTGCTGCTGCCACGCCTCGTTTGCCCTGCGCGGCGACGGCTTCGCCACGGTGATGGTGAACAGCAACCCGGAAACCGTCTCCACCGACTACGACACCAGCGACCGCCTCTACTTCGAGCCGCTCACCCTCGAGGACGTGCTCAATGTCATCGAAGCGGAGCGACCTGAAGGGGTGATCGTCCAGTTCGGCGGCCAGACACCGCTCAAGCTCGCCCTGCCCCTGCTGCGCTGGCTGGCCACGCCGGAGGGGCTGGCCACCGGCACCAGGCTGTGGGGCACCTCACCTGAATCGATCGACCAGGCCGAAGACCGCGAGCAGTTCGAGGCGATCCTGCGCCGGCTGGAGATCCGCCAGCCCCGCAACGGCCTGGCCAGAACCGCTGACGAAGCCAGGGCGGTGGCGGCGGCCGTGGGCTACCCCGTTGTCGTGCGTCCCAGCTACGTGCTGGGCGGCCGCGCCATGGAAGTGGTCTTCGATGAAACCGAACTCAACCGCTACATGGTGGAGGCCGTGTCGGTGGAGCCCGACCATCCGGTGCTGATCGACCAGTACCTGCAGAACGCGATCGAGGTGGATGTCGATGCCCTCGCCGACCGGGAAGGCCGGGTGGTGATCGGCGGGCTGATGGAGCACATCGAGCCGGCAGGCATCCATTCCGGCGATTCGGCCTGCTGCCTGCCGGCGGTGTCGCTCGGTGCCGGAGCGCTGGCCACGATCCGGCAGTGGTCCAGGGAGCTGGCCCTCGCCCTCCAGGTAACCGGCCTGATCAACCTGCAATTTGCGGTCCAGCTCGATGCCGAGGGGCGCGAGCAGGTGTTCATCATCGAGGCCAATCCCCGCGCCTCACGCACGGTGCCGTTCGTGGCCAAGGCCACCGGCGTGCCGCTGGCCAAGATCGCCAGCCTGCTGATGGCCGGCCACACCCTCGCTGAGCTGGGTCTCACCGAGGAGCCCAAGCCGCCGCTGCAGAACGTCAAGGAGGCGGTGCTGCCGTTCAAGCGCTTCCCCGGCGCTGACACCCTGCTGGGCCCGGAGATGCGCTCCACCGGCGAGGTGATGGGCAGCGCCGCCGGCTTCGGCATGGCCTATGCCAAGGCCGAGATCGCCGCCGGCGATGGGCTGCCCACCACTGGCACGGTGTTTCTCTCCACCCACGACCGCGACAAGCCTTCGCTGTTGCCGGTGGCCCGGCGCCTCGCTGAGCTGGGCTTCGCCCTGATCGCCACCAGCGGCACCGCCCTGGCCCTGCAGGAAGCCGGGCTGGAGGTGGAGCCCATCCTCAAGGTTCATGAGGGGCGGCCGAACATTGAAGATGCGATTCGCTCGGCCCGCATCCAGCTGATCATCAACACCCCGATCGGGCGGCAAGCGGCCTTCGACGACGGATACCTGCGCCGCGCCGCCCTCGACTATGCCGTTCCGACGGTGACCACCCTGGCCGGTGCTCGGGCGGCAGTCGAAGCGATTGCCACCCTGCAGAGCGAGCCGCTCACCCTCTCGGCGCTGCAGGACATCCATCCGGCTCTGGGACTGGGGAAACACAGGCCAAGCCTCCAGGCTCCCTAAGATCGCATCCATCTCTGATTCGATTGTTTTGACCATCTCCGCCCCCGCCAGCACCGCCCCAGGCACCGACCTGCGCGAGCTCTTCCAGGCGGCCTACCAGAACCGCTACACCTGGGAACCGGGCTTTGGCGGCTACGCGGGCCGTTGCGTCTGGGAGCAGGAGGGCCAGCGCGCCGAAGGCCGTTTCATGGTGGGCGCCGACCTCAAGGCGAACGTGGAGGGCATCGACGACGAGACCATCAGCAAAGCGGTGGGCTCCCAGCTCTGGGAGGTCTGCATCCACCGGGTGCGCCGCAGCTTCGAGCAGACCCACGGCGCCAACACCTTCACCGCCGGTGACACCAATGAGGTGGGCGTTGAGGTGATCGTGGGCGGCAAGAACAGCGGCGATCGCTATCGCATCGCTAACGATGTGGTGACGATGGTGCACCGCCACATCCACGGCACGGTGGTGACGATCTACACCGGCAGCACCACCGACACTGGTGCCGGCTACCTCAGCCACACCTACAGCAGCCTCTACACCGACCCCGCCAGCGGCGCGGCCAAAGGTGGCAAGAGCAGCTTCACCGACACCTTCGTGCCACTCGGCGGCCAGGGCCCCTGGGTGCTGAGCGAACGGGTGATCGCCACCGAGGCCTTCAGCGGAGCCGATGGTGAAAGCCAGCCGGCCAGCCGTCAGACCTTCCGTTTCGAAGAGCTCACGGCCCATTGAGCCCGCTGGCTTGAATCCCCAACGGTTGCTTCACGAAAGGTGGCTGAATTAGCCTTCAGCCGCCATTCAGCCGCCTTCGGGAAGCGCCGTGATGCCCTTGAGGCGTTCGTTGAGCTGGAACGCCATCGACTGCCGCCCAACCGCCAGCACCTTGAGGGTGTCTTCGTGGAAACGCAACTGGGCATCCGCCACCTGCATGCCACGCACCAGTTCCTTCACATCGTCTGGAAGGGTGTTGAGGTCGTAGCGCTTGCCCTCGAAGGTGAGCACCGGCGGGAGGGAAGCAGGATTGGTCAAGGCAGTAGCAAGCGAGGTGAGTGAACGTTACGGCCCGCCTGGCCCTCAGGCCGCGACCCGGATCAGCTGTCGATTGCAGAGTTCACGGTAACGGCCGTCGCGGGCCATCAACTGGTCGTGGCTGCCCTGCTCAACGATGCCACCGGCCTCGAGCACCAGGATCTGGTCGGCTCCCTGCACGGTGGCGAGGCGATGGGCAATCACCAGCACGGTGCGACCAGCCATCGCTTGCTCCAGGCCCTGTTGCACCGCCTGCTCGGATTCAGCATCGAGGGCGCTGGTGGCCTCATCGAGCAGCAGCACGGCCGGGTTGCCGAGCACGGCCCGGGCAATCGCCAGCCGTTGCAGTTGACCGCCGGAAAAATTGCTGCCCCGCTCCTCGATCCGGGCCGCGTAGCCACCCGGCAGGGCTTCGATGAAGTCAGCGGCATTGGCCAGCCGTGCTGCCTGGCGCACCTGCTCGCTGCTGGCTGGACGTCCGAAGCGGATCGCCTCTGCCACCGTTCCGGAGAACACGGAGCTCTGCTGGGGCACCAGGGCGATGGCACGGCGCAGATCGGCGGCGCGCAGGCCGGCCAGGTCCTGGCCGTCGAGCAGCACCCGACCGCGCTGGGCGGTGTTGAAGCGCAGCAACAGGGAAAAGAGGGTGCTCTTGCCGGCTCCCGACGGCCCCACCAAGGCGACGAGCTGGCCAGGGGCCGCTGTGAGCTGGAGGTTGCGCAACACCGGTTTGGTCGGGTCGTAGCCGAACCAGACGCCCTCCAGGCGCAGCTCCCCACGCACCGAGCCCAGCGGCCTGGCATCGATCGGATCGGGAGTTTCCACGGCCTCCGCTTCAATCGCCCGTAGGCGCCGCAGCGAGGCCTGACCCTGCTGAAACTCGTTGTAGTTGGTGGTGAGGTGGGAGATCGGATCGATCAGCATCAGCAGGGCCGCCACATAACTGCTGAACCCCTGGCTGTCGAGGCCTCCGGCCTGGATCCGCGAGGCGCCGATCAGCAGCACCGAGAGGATGCCGGCCGCTTCGATGAAGCCCACCACGGGGTGTTGCAGGGCCAGCAGCTTGAGGGTGCGGTAGCGGGCACGGCGGTGCAGGTCGATCTCCTGCTCGAAGCGTTGCTGCAACCAGGGTTCAGCGGCGTAGGCGCGCACCAGCGGCAGACCGCTGATCGCTTCGCCCAGCAGCCCCGCCAGTTCACTCACCTGTTTCTGGCTGCGTTCGGCAGCGGCCATCACCCGGGCACCGAAGGCACTCACCAAGACCGCCACCAGCGGGGCCAGCAGCAAGGTGGCCATCGACAGCTTCCAATCCAGGAAGACCATGTAGCCGAAGACCACCACCAGCTGCAGCAGGCTCGGGGTGCTGTCTTGGATGGTTTTGTAGATCACTTCACCGACCCGGTCGGCGTCCTCGGTGAGGCGATAGGTGAGATCGCCGGCCGAGAGCTTCTCGAGCGCGCCGAATTCCAGCTTCTGCAGGCGGGCGAACAACTGGCTGCGCAGGGCCTGGCTGACCTGCAGGGCCGGGGAGGCCAGCAGGGTGTCCTGGCCGAACTGGGCCAGTTTCTGCAGCAGAAACACCGCCAGGGCCTGCAGGATCACCCGCAGCACGGTGGGGAAATCGCCGGCACCGATCGCCGGGATCAGCTGACCGGCCAGCCAGGCCAGCAGGGGCCAGCAGGCCACAAACACCAGCATGCAAACCCCTCCGGCCCAGAGCCGGCGGCGATGGGGCTTCAGCAGCGGCAACAGACCACGGAAGCCGGCCGGGGAGGGTGCGAGCATCGGCAGACCTTATCAGCGCTGTTTCAGTGCCCCCGCCTGCGGCTGAACCCATGCGCCTGGATCAATTCCTCAAATGGCAAGGGCTCGTGGCCACAGGCGGCGAGGCGAAGTTTCGGGTGCAACAGGGGGAGGTCCAGGTCAATGGGGACGTGGAGCTGCGCCGGGGCCGCCAGCTCACCCCGGGCGACAGGGTGACGTTCGGGCGCCACAACCTGGAGGTTCCTGCCTCCACCTAAGTTGGCCATCGCTCCACTGGTAAGGGTTCCTGTGCATAAAGCGGTGATCGCCGGCAACTGGAAGATGCACATGACCTGCGCGCAGGCCCGGGCCTACGCCCAGGCGTTCGCACCTCTGGTGGCACACATCCCCGGCGACCGGGACGTGGTGCTGGCCCCCCCGTTCACCGCGATCGAGGCGCTCAGCCAGGCGCTCTCCGGCAGTGGGGTGAAGCTCTCCAGCCAGAACGTTCACTGGGACAGCGGCGGGGCCTACACCGCTGAAATTTCAGCTGAAATGCTCCTGGAGCTCGGCGTGTCCTACGCGATCGTGGGCCACAGCGAACCCCGCAAATTCCACTGCGAAAGCGACGAGCAGATCAACCTGCGGGCCCGCAATGCCCAGGCCGCCGGCCTGATTCCGATCGTCTGCGTGGGCGAAACCGAGGCCCAGCGAGAAGCCAGCGAAACCGAGCGGGTGATTCGCCGCCAGGTGGAGCAAAGCCTGGAGGATCTCGATGCCACCCATCTGGTGGTGGCCTACGAGCCGATCTGGGCGATCGGCACCGGCAAGACCTGCGGCGCCGAGGAGGCCAACCGCATCTGCGGCCTGATCCGCGGCTGGGTGGGCCATCCCGAGGTGGTCGTGCAGTACGGCGGATCGGTCAAACCCGACAACATCGACCTGCTGATGGCCCAATCCGACATCGACGGGGTGCTGGTGGGTGGCGCCTCGCTGGAGCCAGCCAGCTTCGCCCGCATCGCCAATTACCAGGTGGCCGTGAGCGCCTGAATACCGTGCGCTTGGCCTGGGGCCAACAACCGTCCGAGTTCGGGGCGCTCTGCCTGAAACAGACGCCTGGGGAGTTCCTTGAACAGCAGGAAACCCGAGAACTGCGACACGCAGGAGCTCACCAGAGTGTTCTCGTCGGCCTGCTTCTCCTCGGGGCTGAGGTCTTGGAGACGGTTCAGCGGCACCTTGCGATCAAAGTGGCCGCGGTTGAATTCGCTCTCCATTTCGTTGAGCACCGCCTCGAAGGCCGGGCGCTGGCCGTTGGGGTCGTTGCATGCCGCCTTCCCGATCTCGATGGAGCAGAAGCGGCGTGAGCAGGTCCTCGCGCAGTTGCGCGGGGCTAGCTTGCGCGAAGATTGTCTCTACGGCACCAACCTGCGCAACGCCGATCTGACCGCTGCCGATCTCAGCGGCGCCTGCCTGGTGGACGCTCGCCTGCCTGTCGGTCCCAAGGGATGCGGCTGAAGCTGCTGATTGGTGGTGGGGTGATCCTCGCGGTGGCTGGACTGGCGGGCTGGCTGTGGCTGGGGCGATCCAGCGGCGGCCCTTTGAAGCTGAGTGGACGCATCGAGGGCTACGAAACGGATCTCGGGGCCAGGATCGGCGGCCGTGTGGCTGAGGTCACGGTTCGCGAGGGGGAGCGCGTCAAGGCCGGGCAGCTGCTGGTTCGCCTCGATGACGAGGAGGTGCGCGCCCGCCTGCGCGGCGCCCAGGCGCGGCTGGCTTCCTCCCGCCAGCAGTTGAGCCAGGACCGCTCTCAGATCGATGTGGTCGACAGCCAGATCCGCGAATCCCGCCTGACCGTGGCCCAGGCCGAGCAGGACAACCTGGGCCGGGTGGTGCAGGCCAAGGCCTACCTGGCCAGCGCCGAAGCCCAGCTGGCCCAGGCCCAGGCCCAGCAACGGCTGGCCAAGGTCACCCTGGGGCGCACGGACTCGTTGGTGCGGCAGGGTGCCGCTTCGCGCCAGTCGCTGGATCAAGACCGCACCGCCCTCGAAACCGCCGAAGCCGTGGTGACCGCCCAGCAGCGCCAGGTGGAGGCGGCCCGCGGCGCCCTGGCGCTGGCCGCCTCCACCGGTCTCAATCCCTCCATCCGCGCGGCCCAGCTGCAGGCCCTGGGTGACCAGCGCCAGCGCGCCCTCTCCCGGGTGCTGGCCGCAGAGAGTGATGTGCGCAGTGCCCAGGCGGCGGAGCAGCAGGTGAAAGCGGAAGCCGCTTACTTGAGCATCCGCTCGCCCCTGGCCGCCGTGGTGATCTCCCGCAGCGTCGAGCCTGGTGCGGTGGTGGCCAGCGGCCGCATCCTGCTCACCCTGCTCGATCCCGCCACGGTGTACTTGCGCGGCTTCATTCCCCAGGGGGATCTCGGCCGGGTGCGCCTGGGGCAACGGGCCCGGATCTTCCTGGATTCCGATCCCAGCCAACCGCTGGCAGCCCGAGTGGTGGAGGTTGATGCCCAGGCCTCCTTCACTCCCGAGACCATCTATTTCCAGCGCGACCGGGTGCGCCAGGTGTTCGGTCTCAAGCTGGCGATCGACAACCCGGCCGGTAACGCCAAACCGGGCATGCCCGCCGATGCCGAAATCCTCACCCCCTGATCCCGCCGCCGCCACCGCTGTGGTGGTGAGCGTGGTGGGGCTGCACAAGCGCTACGGCAGCCGCCCGGCTGTGGCCGGTCTGGAATTCAGCGTGCGGGCCGGGGAAATCTTCGGGCTGATCGGTCCCGATGGCGCCGGCAAAACCAGCACGTTTCACATCCTCGCTGGGGTGATCGAGCCCAGTGATGGCCAGGTGCGGGTGCTGGGCCGGCCGCCCCACGAGGCCCGTGAGCGGATTGGCTACCTGACCCAGCAGTTCTCCCAGTACCCCGACCTCAGTGTTGAGGAGAACCTGCGCTATGTGGCCGGCCTGCGGCTGGTGCCCACCGAGCTCTGGCGGGAGCGGCGCGGCTCCCTGCTCAGACGCCTGGGTCTGGAGCCCTTCGCCGATCGTCTGGCCAGCCAGCTCTCCGGTGGCATGAAGCAGAAGCTGGCCCTCTGCTGCGCCCTGATCGACAGACCCCAGCTGTTGCTGCTCGATGAACCCACCACTGGAGTGGATCCGGTGTCGCGCCGCGACTTCTGGGACGTGCTCACCACCCTGGCGGAGGAGGGGGTCACGATCGTGGTGGCCACCCCTGATCTGGTGGAGGCCGAGCGCTGCCACCGCATCGCCCTTGTGCAGCAGGGGCGCCTCGAGAGCCTGGGCAGCCCGGCTGAGCTGAAACGGGAGCTGGGCCTGAGCCGGCTGGAGCTGCGGGGGGCTGCGCCGGTGGCGGCTGAACCGCTGCTGCGCGGTGGCGCGATCGTTGACGTGCAGACCTTTGGCGATCGGCTCGATCTGCTGGTGAACGATGCGGCCGCGGGCGAAGCCCAGGTGCGAGAGCTGTTTCGCCAGGAGGGTTTGCCGCTGCAGGAGCTGCGCCGCAGCAGCCCAACACTTGAGAATGTGGTCGTGATCCGCCAGCGCCGCCAGGCCGGGGAGCTGCCGCTGCTGCCCTTCCCCCAGCCCCAGGCCGTGCGCCGCCACCGCTCCGATCTCGCCATTGACGCCCGCAACCTGAGCCGCCGTTTCGGGAACTTCGAGGCCGTGCGGCAGCTGACGCTGGAGATTCGCTACGGCGAGATCTTCGGTCTGCTGGGGGCCAATGGTGCGGGCAAGACCACCACGATCAAGATGCTCTGCGGTCTGCTGGCCCCCAGCTCCGGCCAGATCGTGCTGGCGGGGGAGTCGGAGCAGCTGCGGGGGCCGGATCTGCTGCGGCGGATCGGCTACATGAGCCAGAAATTCACCCTCTACGACGATCTCTCGATCCGCGAGAACCTGGAGTTCTACGCCGGGGTCTATGGCATTCCCGGCCCCCTGCGCCAACCGCGCATCGACTGGGTGATTGCCAGCTGCGGCCTCCAGGGCCAGGAGCAGATGCTCACCGCGCGGCTGCCCGGCGGTTGGAAGCAGCGGGTGGCCTTCGGTGCGGCAGTGCTGCACGATCCGGAGGTGCTCTTTCTCGATGAGCCCACCTCCGGGGTGGATCCCCTGGCGCGGCGCCAGTTCTGGAGCCTGATCAACGACTTCGCCCGCCGCGGCACTGCCATCTTGGTGACCACCCACTACCTGGAGGAAGCGGAGCAGTGCAACCGGCTCTGCTTCATGGTGGCCGGCGAAAATGTGATCGAAGGCAGCCCCGAAGCGATCAAGGCTGCCCAGCCGGGTCAGGTGCTGGAGCTGGTGTTGCCGCCGGATCAGCTCCAGCGCGCCACCCTGCTGCTGCGCCGCCACTGGCAGTCGTGGCGGGTGAGCCGTTTCGGGGATCGGCTGCATCTGGTGCTGGATGATCCCGAACGGGAGATCGAGACGCTGCGGCCGCTGCTGGCCCAGGCGCAACTCAGCCTGGAGGAGCTGCGCCCGGTGCCCCAGTCGCTTGAGGATGCCTTCATCGGCACGGTGCAGCGGGCCCAGGCGCCAGAGAAGGAGCAAGCGTGAAGCGAATCCTGGCCCAGTGCCGCAAGGAGCTGCTGCAGTTCCGCCGCGACCGGCTCACCCTGGGGCTGGCGTTTCTGCTGCCGCTGCTCACCCTGCTCATTTTCGGTTTCGCCATTCGCCTCGAAACCAAGGTGATCCCGATCGTGGTTCAAGACTTCGATCGCAGTCCGCTCAGCGCCGCCTACACCGATCGCCTCTTCGCCACCGACCAGTTCAAGGCCGCTCCCTGGCTGGGCAGCGGCGACCCGGTGGCCGCTGCGATCGATCGGGGCCTGGCCAAGGCGGCGGTGATCATCCCGCCGGAATTCAGCCGCCGCATCAAGGCCGGTCAGGCGGTGGAGGTGCAGGTGCTGGTGGATGGCACCGACGCCAACAACGCCCGGGTGATCCGCAACAGCATCCAGGGCATCACGGCCTTCTTTCTCTCAGAGAAGGAGCTGCTCAACAATCCGCCGCCGGTGCGGGCGCTGACGCGGCTGTGGTTCAACCCCGGCCGTAAGGAGTCGCTTTACATCGTGCCGGGGGTTTATGCCGTGGTGCTCTGGATCTTTCCCTCTCTGCTGGCCGCTATCGCCATGGTGAAAGAGAAAGACAAGGGCACAATTTTGCAGGTCTATGCCTCGGGGATCCGCCCATCGGAGCTGCTGCTGGGTAAGTCCCTGGCCTACCTGCTGGTGGGGGTGAGTGTGGCTGTGGTGGTGATGGGGCTGGGCGGTCTGATCTTCCAACTCAGCTTCGCGGGCGACCCAACACCGCTGCTGGTGGGCACCACGCTGTATCTGGCGGCGGCGGTGCTGTTCGGGTTGTTACTGGGGGTGCGCAGCGCTAACCAGAATTCGGCGGTGCAGGGGGTGTCGCTGCTGGGTTTTCTCTCGGCCCTGCTGCTCTCGGGCTTCATTTATCCGCTCAGCAATATTCCGCCGCCGCTGTCGCTGGTGTCGGCCTTGATCCCAGCGCGATATTTCATCGTGATCAGCCGTGATGCCTTTGTCAGGGGAACGGGCTGGGCCGGTGTCTGGCTGGATGTGCTGATGATCCTGGCCCTCGGGGCGCTGCTCTACGTGGCCACGTTGCGCTCGCTGGGCTCCCTGCAGCTGGCCGATGGCGGCGAGGGTGGGTCGTGAGGATCCTGCGTCACTGGTGGCGGGTGCTCTCGGTCAGCCGCTTCTGGGCCCTGGTGCGCAAGGAGGTTCAGCAGATCCTGCGCGACCGGCAGCTGATCAAGTTGCTGATCATTCCGCCCACGTTGCAGCTGCTGATCTACGGCTTTGCCCTCAACCCCGAGGTGCACAACCTCAAACTGGGGGTGGTTGATTACGCGCAGGTTGCGGCCAGCCGGGAGCTGGTGTCGGCCCTCACCGCCAACCGCATCTTTCTGGCTTCCTCCTATCCCCGCAGTGAGCGGGAGCTGGCCCAGCAGGTGGAGCGCGGCGAGCTCACCGCCGGCCTGGTGATCCCACCGAACTTCAGCAGGCGGCTGGCGGTTGGCGACACCGCCGAGGTGCAGGTGTTCATCGATGGCGTCGACGCCAACAGCGCCGGCATTGCCAACGGTTACATCCAGCAGATCCTGCGCCGCTTTCGCCCGGAGCCGGGGGCATTGCCGCCCAGCGCGCCGGTGCGTACCCAGGTGAGCTTTCTCTACAACCCCGGCCTTACCAGCAGTTGGTTCTTTGTGCCGGGGGTGATCGGCATCGTGCTCACCTTGATCGCCACGCTGGTGTCGGCGGTGACGCTGGTGCGCGAGAAGGACACCGGCACGCTGGAGCAGCTGCTGATGACCCCAGCTGCGGCCTGGGAGATCTTGATGGCCAAGATCCTGCCTCTGGTGCTGCTGCTGATGGGCGATGTGCTGCTGGCGCTGTTGCTTGGCCGGCTGGTGTTCGGTGTGCCGATCCGCGGCAATCTGCTGCTGCTGTTGACCCTCTCGGGCCTCTATCTGTTTGTGGGGATCGCTGTGGGGATCATGCTCGCCACGGTCTGCCGCTCCCAGCAGCAGGTGATGCTCACGGCCTTCTTCATCACCCTGCCGATGATTCAGACCTCCGGGGCGATTGCTCCGATCGAGAGCATGCCGGCCTTCTTTCAGGTGCTCTCTCTGCTCAACCCCTTGCGCCACTTCATCGCGATCCTGCGCGGGTTGATGCTCAAGGGTGTCGGCCTGGAGGCCCTCTGGCCCCATGCCTTGGCCCTGCTGGTGATGGCGCCGCTGCTGATGGCGATCAGCGTGTCGCGCTTTCGCAGCCAACTGAGCTGATCGGCGTCAGTTTGGCGTCAGACATCGTTTCAGTCCCCGCCATGGCCCCAGCTCCTGCCGACCCTGGAGAGTCCGCCAACCCGGCGGTGGGGTTCGGCTGGGGGGCGGAGCGGCTGAGCACGCGGCCGGCCACACCTCGCTTCACCTATGGCTTCGGCCGCAGCACCCAGCTGGCCTCGCTGGTGAATGCGGTGCTGATCAGCTCCCTGCTGGTGGGGCTCACGGACTGGGGCTGGCTGGACCCGCTCACGGCCATCGGCGTGGGTCTGGCGGTGGCCTGGAGTGGTTGGCAGTTGCTGCGCGATGCGTTGATGGTGGCCCTGCGCTCCCTGTCGGCGGTGGTTGACGTGCATCACCTGCATGTCTGGGCGATGAGCACCTCCCAGAACGCCCTCACGGCCCGCATTATTCGCCAGCCAGCTGGGGGCAACGACATGGAGCTGCTGCATGAGGCCAAACAGCGCCTGGCCCGCATTGGCATCGCCCACAGCACCCTGCAGATGGAGCTACCACCAGCACGCCTGCCGCCGGCAGCCCAACTCTGAGCAACACTCAGATCTGATGTCTTAACGCCAGGGCGCTGGCCTACTCCAGCTTCTGGGCCAGGGTGGTGAGCATCTGATCAAGGTAACGCTCGGGAATCCCTTGGCGACGGGCGATTTCACCGGCCTGGAGCAGGCCATCGCCTCAATGAACATCAGCCAGCTCGATCAGGGCCACCAAGGGGTACTCCGTTTTGGTGCTGAAACTCACTGATCACCGCGTGCCCCCACCATCCTGACAAGGGATCTACGTTTTTTGCGTGGGGTTTGGGGTGGACGTCACAGCGGCGCACGCGGTGCGGGGCTGGGGAACAGGGAAAGGAAGCCTGCGCGGCGCAGATCTTCCGCTTCGGCGGTGGCATTCCAGAGCGATTCGAAATAGAAGAACGCCACACCCATGCCTTTCTGCTGGACCGTCTGCACCTGAGCCTGAATCAGCTGCATTGGTGCTGGCTTGGTGCGTAGCCCCGTCATCACTCCGATCGCGGTGGGAATCTTCTTCTGGGTTTCCGCGAGTTCGGGGCGGGCCACCTCGGTGGCGAAGCTGGCCACATCAGGCCGGTAGAGCTGCACGATCACTTCATCGACGATGTTGCGCCGCACCCAGCCTAGCCAGTCCTGCAACTGCAGCTTGTAGGCGAAGTCGTAGTAGTTGGGAGAAACGGAGACGATCGCATTGGCTTTTTTGGCTTTCACAGCTTTGTGCAGATGGACCATGAAGGCTGAAATCTTGTCAGCGCGCCACTTGATCCAGGCCTGATCCATCGGGTTGCTCGGCACCGCGCGCTTGGTTTCCCTGGTGTAAAGCGCTTTGGTGTAACTGTCGTAGCCAAATTCATTGGGCAGGCTCATGTGGTCATCGAACTGGATGCCATCGCCGTCGTAATTACCCACCACTTCCAGCACTAGTTCGGTGATGAACTGCTGCACCTCAGGCCTGAATGGATTCAGCCAAACCACTTCCCCTGCCGCGCTGATTGAGGTGCGGCTTCCGTCTCGCCGCTCAGTGAGCCAGGTGGGGTGTTTGAGGGCCAAGTCCGAGAATGGCGGCGCCATGAAGCCGAATTCGAACCAGGGAATCACGAGCATGCCTTTGGCATGGCCCTCGCTGATCACATCGGCGATAATGTCTTGGCCTTCCAAGCCTTTATAGGAAAACGACTGAATCTTGCGGTCCCTGGTGACCTCGCTGGTATGGATGGCGTAGCCGGAATTCCAGACCACCGGATAAACAGTGTTGAAGTGCATCTCCTTCAACTGATCCATCGCCGCTCGCAACTTGGTGCGATCACGCATGGTGGTCATGTCGTTGGTGGTCATCCAGACCCCCCGGATCTCGGCGCGGGCGCCCTCGGCGGCCGTAGGGGCGGGCAGAAGCGGCACCATCGCCAGCAGCAGCCCGCAGAGCATCAAGACCGGCAGCAGCCAACGCGTTCGTTTCATGGCGCCGTTTGGATCAAAAGCCGGCTGACGCTAGCGGCAGTTGGCGCCCTTCCCCAGAGCCAGAACTTGTCGGCCGTAAAGGCCAGCAGGTTCCGAAAACGGAGGGGGTGGGATTCGAAGCCGGCGAAGGCTCCCGCTTCCCTTCGCCGGTTTTCAAGACCGGAGCCATCACCCACTCGACCACCCCTCAAAGGGCCCTGTCAGTTTCCCATGCAACCCACGCCTGGGGGGCTGGGGCTGAGGATGAATCGCGCCAACGGCAGCACCGACCATGGCCTCCACCAGCGCAGCGTCGGCTCCAGAGGCCGCTCTCCCCTGGGGTTCGCGCACCTACGTGATGGGGGTGATCAATCTCACCCCTGATTCCTTCAGTGATGGTGGCCGTTTTGATCGGCCTGCAGACGCCCTGCATCAGGCCCGAGCGATGCTGCGCCAGGGGGCGGATCTGCTGGATCTGGGGGGGCAGAGCACCCGGCCCGGCGCCATGGAGATCAGCGCCGAGCAGGAGCTGGAGAGGGTGTTGCCGGCCCTGGAGCTGATGCGCTCCGCCTGCGCGCAGCCTGGCGGCCCCCGCTTCTCGATCGACACCTTCCGATCAGGGGTGGCCGCCGCTGCCCTGGCCGCCGGAGCCCACTGGATCAACGACGTGAGCGGCGGTCGCCGTGACCCCGCCATTCTTGGCGTGGTGGCGGAATTCGGCTGCCCTTACGTGCTGATGCACAGCCGCGGCGATAGCCGCAGCATGGATGGCTTGGCCGTGTATGGCGATGTGGTGGCCGAGGTGCGCCAGGAGTTGCTGCGCGCCACAGACATCGCCCTGGCGGCCGGGGTGCGGGCCGATCAGCTGATCTGGGATCCGGGGCTCGGCTTTGCCAAAAACACCGAGCAGAACCTGGCCCTGCTGCGGGGCTTGGCGGAGCTGCGCCGCGAAGGGTTCCCCCTGCTGCTGGGCCCATCGCGCAAACGGTTCATCGGAGCGGTGCTCAACGAACCCAGGCCCCGAGCCCGGCTGTGGGGCACGGCGGCCGTCTGCGCCCAGGCGATCACGCTGGGCACCGATGTGCTGCGGGTGCATGACGTGGGCCCGATTGTTCAGACCGCCCGGATGATCGATGCGATCGTCCGCCCGCCTTTGGCGCTGCGTTGATCCCGTCAGCAGGAGCTTTGCGAAACCAGATCACGGCTCATCACCTTGCTCCAGGCCGCCACGAAATCAGCCACGAACCTGGCGGATCCATCGTTCTGGGCATACACCTCCGCCAGGGCCCGCAGCTGGGAGTTGGAGCCAAACACCAGATCAACGCGGCTGCCGCTCCAGCGCAGTTCGCCGCTGTGGCGGTCACGCCCTTCAAAGCTGTCTGCGGCTTCAGAGGTTGGCGTCCACACCGTGGCCATATCGAGCAGGTTCACGAAGAAGTCGGTGCTGAGCGTGCCTGGCCTGTGGGTGAACACCCCATCGGTTGAGCCGCCGACATTGGCGCCGAGCACCCGCAGCCCTCCCACCAGCACGGTCATCTCCGGCGCACTCAAGCCGAGCAGCTGGGCCCGATCAATCAGCAGTTCCTCCGCCCGCACCGTGAAGCTGCGCTTCTGATAATTGCGAAAGCCATCGGCCTGGGGCTCCAACACCGCAAACGACTCCACATCCGTTTGCTCCTGGGAGGCATCGCTGCGGCCGGGGCTGAAGGGCACCTCCACGGCATGACCAGCGGCGCTGGCCGCGGCTTCCACCGCTGCGCCACCGGCCAGCACGATCAGATCCGCCAGCGACACCTGGGTGCCATCAGCCTGAGCGGCATTGAAACGCTGCTGAATCCCTGCCAGCACCGCCAACACCCGCGCCAGTTGCTCGGGCTGGTTCACCTCCCACTGATTCTGGGGGGCCAGGCGCAGGCGGGCGCCATTGGCGCCGCCGCGCTTGTCGGAGCCGCGATAGGTGGAGGCCGACGCCCAGGCCGTCGCCACCAGCTCCGCCACCGAGAGCCCTGAAGCCAGCACCTGGGCCTTGAGTGTGGTGATGGCGGCGACACCGATCAAGGAGTGGTTGATCGGTGGAATAGGGTCCTGCCAGATCAGATCTTCGCTGGGCACTTCGGGGCCGAGATAGAGCGCTTTGGGGCCCATGTCGCGGTGGGTGAGCTTGAACCAGGCTCGGGCGAAGGCATCAGCAAAGGCCTGCTGATCCTGGTGAAAGCGGCGGGAGATCGGCTCGTAGATCGGATCGAAGCGCAGCGACAGATCCGCGGTGGTCATCATCGGCCGATGCCGCTGTGTTGGGTCGTGGGCGTCAGGAATCAGGTGCTCATCGCGCACATCCTTGGCCCGCCACTGCCAGGCGCCGGCAGGACTCTTCTCCAGCTCCCACTCGTAACCGAAGAGCATCTCGAAGTAGCCGCGATCCCAGGTGGTGGGGTTGGGTTTCCAGGCCCCCTCGATCCCGCTGGTGGTGGAATCACTGCCCTTGCCGCTGCCGAAACGGTTGTGCCAGCCCAGCCCCTGCTCTTCAATGCTGGCCGCCTCTGGGGCGGGCCCCATCAGCTCAGGACTCCCGGCTCCATGGGCCTTGCCGAAGGTGTGGCCGCCGGCAACCAAGGCCACGGTTTCCTCGTCGTTCATCGCCATGCGGGCAAAGGTTTCGCGCACATCGCGACCCGAAGCCACCGGATCGGGCTCGCCATTGGGGCCTTCCGGGTTCACATAGATCAAACCCATCTGCACAGCGGCGAGGGGGTTCTCCAGCTCGCGTTCGCCGCTGTGGCGTGCATCACCCATCCAGCTGGTTTCGTTGCCCCAGTAGATGTCTTCCTCCGGTTGCCAGATATCGACGCGCCCACCCCCGAAGCCGAAGGTGGGGAAACCCATCGACTCGAGGGCACAGTTGCCCGTGAGCACGATCAGATCAGCCCAGGAGAGGCGGTTGCCGTACTTCTGTTTGATCGGCCAGAGCAGCCGCCGGGCCTTGTCGAGGTTGCCGTTATCAGGCCAGCTGTTGATCGGAGCAAAGCGCTGGTTGCCGGTGCCCCCACCGCCACGGCCATCCCCGGTGCGATAGGTGCCGGCGCTGTGCCAGGCCATGCGGATGAACAGACCGCCGTAGTGCCCCCAGTCGGCGGGCCACCAGTCTTGGGAGTCGGTCATCAGGGCGTGCAGATCCCGCTTGACGGCAGCGAAATCCAGCTCGTTGAAGGCCTCGGCGTAGTTGAACGCTGCCCCGAGCGGATTGGAGGCCGGTGCGTGCTGATGAAGGATGGCCAGGTTGAGCTGGTGGGGCCACCACTGCCGATTCGACTGATCCCCGGCGGTTGTGGGCGCGCCGGAGCGGCCCGCCAATGGGCACTGGCTGATGGCAGTCATCGACGGTTTCCTAGCAAGGGACGTGGGCTGGCGTCATCCCTCTCGACCGTATTAAGCAACGCCGGGGGGAGCAGGTGCCCAACACAATCCTTAGCGGCTGAGGGACCAGGCTAAGTGGCTCGATGCTCAGGGATTCCCTGCCTGCGTTGTCGGCTCTCTGACTCGAGGCAAATCAGAAACGAGCCCGATCATGGTCATCGCCAAGGTCGGCCTGCACGCACTCTAAGGAGCGATTGTCATGCCTCCATCCAAAGAAAGAGAGACCCCCTGAACAAAATCCGATGCGGCACTGGCCAGGAATAAGGCCACATTGGCTACTTCTGACGGCTCTCCAAAGCGATGCAGGGGTATTCTTTGCTCTTTCGATTGTCTGGGTTTTTCCATGGAAGGACTGTCCCAGATGTCATGGCCCATTTTGGTCAGGATAACAGTCGGGCAGAGTGCGTTGATATGAATATTGTGTGGCCCCCATTCAACGGCCATGGTCCTGGTCAGTTGGTTGAGGGCTGCCTTTGATGCCGCATATGCACCTAGTCCAGGAGTGCCGATGAAGGCTCCAATCGATGAGATGTTGACCACTTTGCCGTGTCCCCTCTTGATCATCTGGGGAACAATGGCCTGAGAAAGAATCAAGGCTGAGCGAAGATTGACTGAAAATACATCACTCCAGTCGTCCTGTGTGATTTCAAGGATCGACTGAACCCTGGCGATGCCGGCATTGTTGACAAGGACATCCCATTCCGGGGAAAAGGCTAGTGCTCTTTCACCTGCTCGTCCTGCTCCCTCGATCGACGAAACGTCTTCTTCGATCACCCAGCAGTTGCGATGATTGTTCTCGACAATACCTTTGATCCTGCTCAGTCCCTCTTTGTCCCTGCCGATCACTCCGATGTCTGCTCCAGCTTCGGAGAATCTTTCAGCGATTGCCGCACCCAGGCCTTTGGAGCCTCCCGAAATCAATGCCTTTTGGCCATCGAGTCGAAAATCTTTCATCCCTGTCTTCTTCTCCAGATCATGTTTGACTTCAGCTCCTTTCGGTGCTGGTTTCTGAACCTTCGAAATGAATTCGTTTCGATCCTCTCAACTCTTGCCAGGGTCAGAATCCGTTGTCAACCACCAGGGTCTCTAGGGCCAACTGGCCCGGCTTCGGGAGGGGGTCCTGGGTGCCCTTGCCGATGGCCACCATCGGCCCCATCACGTGATCCTCGGGCAGGTGAATCAGTTCAGCGAGCTTCTCGATCTCGAAGCCGATCATCGGGCAGCTCTGATAACCCAGGCCAGTAGCGGCCAGCATCAGGGTCTGCATCGCCAGACCGATCGAGCGCTGGGCCTCATCGCGCTGAAGCCACTCCCGGCCTTCGTGGAAGGGGCCCATCCAGCCCACCAACAGATCAGCCACCGGCTGGGGGGCATTGGCCCAGTAGCGCTCGGGTTGCTTGCTCCAGGCCTTGAGGTCTGCGGTGAACAGCACCAGCAGCGAAGCGTCGGTGATCTGGGCCTGGTCGTTGCCGTAGTCGCGGCGGATCCTGGCCCGCAGCGCCGGATCGCGCAGGATCACGAACCGCCAGTGCTGGATGTTGAAACTGCTGGGCGCCTGGATGGTGATCTCCAGCAGCCGCCGCTCCTCAGCAGCGCTGAGGCGATGGTCGGGATCGAAATGCTTCACCGCCCGCCGGGCATCGATGGCGTCGATCACATCCATGGCAGGAAGGGCAGGGTTGGCGGCGCTGTGACCCTACAGGCTGTTTTTGCCATCCTGCAGAGCCCTTAGCTCCAAGGGGCAATCAGAGGGCAAAGTCGCTCGTTACCCTGGGCGCCGCTGCAACTCGGGCATGGGTTTACTGGTGGATGGGGTCTGGCGCGACCAGTGGTACGACACCAGCAGCAGCGGTGGCCGCTTCATCCGCTCCACCGCGCAGTTCCGCCACTGGATCACGCCGGATGGCCGGCCCGGCCCCACTGGCGAGGGGGGCTTCCGAGCCGAAGCAGGTCGCTACCACCTCTACATCTCCCACGCCTGCCCCTGGGCCCATCGCACGGCGATCTTCCGCAGCATCAAAGGGCTCGCCCCGATGCTCTCGCACTCGGTGGTGCACTGGCAGATGGCAGACCAGGGCTGGACATTCGCAGCCGGCGACGGGGTGATTGCCGATCCAATTCAGCACGCCAAGGTGTTGCACGCGATCTACACCAGCGCCGATCCCGGCTACAGCGGTCGCGTCACGGTGCCACTGCTCTGGGATAAGGAAACAGGGCAGATCGTGAACAACGAATCCTCGGAAATCATCCGGATGTTCAACAGTGCCTTCAATGACATCGGCGCTGATCCTGGCGACTACTACCCCGAGGATCTCTGGGATGAGATTGATCAAATCAACCAGCTCATCTACGAAACGGTGAACAACGGCGTCTACCGCTGCGGATTTGCCACAACTCAGGAGGCCTACGACGAGGCGATCCAACCCCTGTTCGCCACCCTCGACCTGCTCGAGCAACGGCTCTCCGATCAGCCTTACCTGGTGGGCAGCCGCATCACCGAAGCTGACTGGCGCCTGTTCACCACCTTGGTGCGCTTTGATCCGGTCTATGTGGGGCATTTCAAATGCAACCTGCGCCGCATCGTCGACTATCCCAATCTCTGGCGCTACGTGCGTGAGCTCTATAGCTTTCCCGGTGTGGCCGAAACCGTGAACATGCAGCACATCAAAGGGCATTACTACCAGAGCCATCCCACCATCAACCCGTCCGGCGTGGTGCCGGCAGGGCCTTTGATCAACTGGACGTAGCCGTTCAGGGAGCCGTGACGCCCTCGATCCGGTCTTCGATCTCCTGGTAGATCTCCTGGAGCTGGGCGATATTCTCCTCGGAGGTTTCCCAATAGCCGCGGCCGTTCACTTCCAGTAGGGTGCCCACGATGCGGCGGAAGCTGTGGGGGTTGAGCTCCAACAGCCGCTTGCGCATCTCCGCGTCGTTGATGAAGGTGTCGTTGGCTTCCTCATAGACGAAGTTATCGACGGCACCGCTGGTGGCACTCCAGCCCAGGGTGAAGTTGAGGCGCTTGGCCACCTCGCGCACCCCTTCATAGCCGGAATTGAGCATGCCCTCATACCACTTGGGGTTGAGCAGCTTGGTGCGTGAATCAAGCCGGATCGTTTCGCTTAAAGAACGCACCTGGGCGTTGGCCGTGGTGGTGTCAGCGATGTAGCTGGTGGGTGCCTTGCCGTCGTCACGCAGGCCGGCGATCAGTTTGGTGGGGTCGGAATCGAAGTAGTGGCTCACATCGGTGAGCGAAATCTCAGCCGAATCCAGGTTCTGGAAGGTCACATCGGCGGTTTTCATCGCTGATTCGAACACGTCGCGGTTCTGGTTCATCTCACCGGGGTTGTCGGCGTTGAAGGCGAAGGTTTTGCGTGAGAGGTACATCTCCTGGAGATCTCCTTCCTCCTCCCAGGTGCTGTTCTCCACCGCCAGGTTCACATTCGATGAATAGCTACCGCTGGCATTGGAGAACACCCGCGTGGCCGCCTCCCGCAGCGAGATGCCCTGAGCTGCGGCCTGCTCCCGGCTGTGCTTGCGCACAAAGTTCATCTCCAGTGGCTCATCGGCCTCCGCGGCCATCTTCACGCCCTGATCAATCAGGCCCATCTGGTTGATGAACAGATCGCGGAACACACCGGAGCAATTCACCACCACATCGATGCGGGGGCGCCCCAACTCCTCAAGCGAGAGCAACTCCAGCTTGTTGACCCGGCCGAGGGAATCGGCCACGGGGCGCACGCCGATGAACCAGAGGATCTGGGCGAGGGATTCGCCGTAGGTCTTGATGTTGTCGGTGCCCCAGAGCACGCAGGCGATGGTTTCGGGCCAGGTGCCCTGCTCGGCCTTCTGGCGCTCGATCAAGCGATCCACCACCACCTTGGCGGCGGCAATGGCGGCGCGGGTGGGAATCGACTGGGGGTCGAGGGCGTGGATGTTCTTGCCGCTGGGCAGCACACCCGGGTTGCGGATCGGATCACCGCCCGGACCCGGGATCACGTATTCGCCATCGAGGGCCCGCAGCAGGCTCTCCATCTCCATGTCGGCGCAGATCTGCTCGAGGCAGAAGCGCAGGTAGCCGAACAACTTGTCGAGCTCAAGCGGATCCACGCCCGCAAAGCCCGAGGACCGGCAGGAGCTCAGCCAGGGGCTGGGGCGCTCATAGCCGAAGCGCTCCAGCAGGGCGAAGAACCAACCAAAGCGACCCTTGAGATCGACCCGGCCATCGCTGCCCGTGACCGCGCGCACCATCGAGCCCACCGCCGCGCGGCAGGCCTCAGTGATCGTCTGGTTGAGCTCCACATCGACCAGCACCCCGGCGTCGTTGCCGCGGTAGATGGCATCGATCGTGCGCCCGAGGCTTTCGGCGATCAGGCCCGGCAGGCTGCGATAGCCCTCTTCCTCACGCTCGAGAGCGGCGATGCTCACCAGGGTGGCAATCGCCTCCTCAGCGGTGGGTGGTTTGCCGATCGTGTGCAGGCCGCAGGGCAGCAGCCGGCTCTCGATTTCCATCAGCTGGCGGTACACCGCACCCACCACCGAATCGCGGCCCTCAAGGTCCAGCTCGGCGGCCTCACCCTCCGGCAGGGTCACGTCCTTGTCGAGGTTGCACTGGCGGGCTGTTTCCACGATCGCATTGACGATCTGCACACCCCTGGAGCTCTCGCGCAGCTGCTGGTAAGAGCCCACCAGTTCGCCCAGCTCCTTCAATCCCCTGTAAAGCCCGGCGTTCTCAGCCGGTGGGGTGAGGTAGCTGATCGTGGCGGCATAGCCCCGCCGCTTGGCGATCGTGGCCTCCGACGGATTGTTGGCGGCGTAGTAATAGAGGTTCGGCAGGGCGCCGATCAGTGAATCCGGGTAGCAGGTTTCGCTCATGCCCATCTGCTTGCCGGGCATGAACTCCAGCGAGCCGTGGGTGCCGAAATGCAGCACCGCATCGGCGCCCCAGACCTTCTCCAGGTAGGTGTAATACGCGGCAAAGCCGTGGTGGGGGCTGGCACTGCGCGAATAGAGCAGCCGCATCGGATCGCCTTCGTAGCCGAAGGTGGGCTGCACGCCCACAAAAATATTGCCGAAGTGGCGGCCGTAGATCAGCAGGTTGGTGCCATCGCTGTTGAGATTGCCGGGGGGCTTGCCCCAGTTCTCTTCCAGCCGCTCGGAATAGGGGGTGAGCCGCTCGTACTCCTCCACGCTCATGCGGTGGGCGATCGCCAGTTCCGGTGCGCCCTGGAGGGCCTCGGGATCATTGATCACCGCTTCCATCAGTGCCTTGGAATCCCGCGGCAGGTTCTGCACGTCGTAGCCCTGGCGCTTCATTTCCTCGAGCACCCGGTGGATCGAGCCGAAGACATCGAGGTAAGCCGCGGTGCCCACGTTGCCCTTGTCGGGCGGGAAGCTGAACACCGTGATCGCCAGCTTTTTGGTGACGCGGGGCTTGGTGCGCAGCGAGGCCCAGCGGATCACCCGCTCGGCGATCGCTTCGACCCGGTCCTGGAGGGTGTGGGCCTTGCCGGTGGCGTCATCGCGGCCGGAGAGCACGATCGGCTCGATCGCGCCATCGAGTTCGGGGATGGCGATCTGCAGGGCCACCTGCACCGGGTGTAGGCCCAGGTCGCTCTCCTCCCACTCCTGGGTGGTCTGGAACACCAGCGGCAGGGCCACCATGTAGGGCCGGTTCAGCTTCGAGAGGGCCTCGATGGCGCGGGGATGGTCCTGGCGGGCCGGGCCACCGATCAAGGCGAAGCCGGTGAGGCTCACCACCCCATCCACCAGCGGCTGGTCGGGATCGAGCGGGTCGTAGAAGAAAGCCTTGACGGGCTTGGAGAAATCGAGCCCGCCGCAGAACACCGGAATCACGGTGGCGCCGCGATATTCCAGTTCCTGGATCACCGCCACGTAGTGCGCCTCATCGCCGGTGACGATGTGGCTGCGCTGCAGCACCAGACCGATCACCGGACCGGCCTTGGCCTTCTCGCTGAGGTCGGCGCGGCTGGAGTTCCAGTTCAGATATTCCTTGAGGTCTTCGAACATCCCCGGCGCCAGGGGGTGCCAGAGGCCCAGATCCGGGAACACCACCGGTTCGGCCACCTCAAGCGCCGGCCGGCCAGTGTCGCCCTTGGGGAATACATATTTATCGGCCAGCATCAACAGCAGGTTGCGCAGGTTGTCCGGCGTTCCCCCCAGCCAATACTGAAAGCTGAGCATGAAGGAGCGGGCATCCTGCGCCTTCTCCACCGGCAGATATTTGAGAACCGTGGGCAGGGTGTTGAGCAGTTTCAACATCGCGTCCTGGAAGCCGGCGCCATTGGCCTCCTTGCGCTTCTTCATGAAGCTGGCGATGGCGCTCTTGCTCTGGCCCAGCTGGGCCATCGAGAAGGTGCCGAGCTTGTTGAGCCGCATCACCTCCGGCATGGAGGGGAAGACCACGGCGGCCTTGAGCCGATCGCGGTGGGGCGCCACCGCCTCCACCACCTTCTGGGCCAGATCTTCAATGAAGATCAGCGAGGCGATGAACACATCGGCTTCGGCCACATCGGCGCAGAAGGCGGCGTAGTTCTCCGGATCGCGCAGCTCCTCAATCAGGTAGCCGCTCAGGTCGACGGCCAGGGCACTGTTCTGCTCGTTGAGGCTGTTGGCCGCCTGGGTGAGGGCGTTCTGGTACTGGGGCTCGAGCACCACGTAGACCGCCCGCATCACGGCCCGACCCTCACTGCCGGCGGGGCCATGCTGGTCGTTCGGGCGAACACGGCGACTGGCGGAGCGGACCTGCGTGAACATCGGCGCCGGGGTGATTGAGCAATATGAAGAAGCTTACGGACTCCGCTGTTGGGGCGAGGCTTCTGAAGCCAAGGCGTAACAGGTCTTGCCTGGCCTTGCTGGCCCTCCGCCCGCGCGATCGGCCATAGGCTCAGCGGATTCGTGCCACTGCAAGCCCTTGATGACTGCCGCCAACGGGCCGTCCGATCACCCTGCAAGCCAGGTCGCTCCAATCGCCGTGGTGGTGGCTGGAGCTCTGGGCCGGATGGGGGCTGAGGTGGTCAAAGCGGTGACCGCAGCCGCCGACTGCCAGCTGGTCGGCGCGATCGACACCACCCCCGGCAAAGAAGGGGCGGATGTGGGACTGGAACTGGGCTTGGGTGAGCTGGAGGTGGCGATCAGCGCCGACCTGGAAGGGACTCTCTGTCAGGCCAGCCAGGCCGTTCGCCAGCAGCCCGCTGGGGCAGTGCTGGTGGATTTCACCCATCCAAAGGTGGTGTACGAGCACACCCGTGCCGCGATCGCCTACGGGGTGCACCCGGTGATCGGCACCACCGGCCTCAGCCCGAAGCAACTGGCGGATCTGGCCGGTTTTGCCGAGAAGGCCGGGATCGGCGCCGCCATCATTCCGAATTTTTCCGTCGGCATGGTGCTGCTCCAGCAGGCCGCCGCCGCCGCCGCCCGCTTCTACGACTTCGCCGAACTCACCGAGCTGCACCACAACCGCAAGGCCGACGCCCCCAGCGGCACCTGCCTCAAGACCGCCGAATTGATCGAGGAGATCGGCAAAAGCTTCAATGCCCCCCAGGTGGAGGAGCACGAAACGCTGGCGGGCTGCCGCGGCGGGCAGCGCGAGAGCGGCCTGCGCCTGCACTCGATCCGGCTGCCGGGCCTGGTGGCCCACCAGGAAGTGATGTTCGGCGCCGCTGGCGAAACCTACGTGCTGCGCCACGACACGATTGATCGCTCCGCCTACATGCCGGGGGTGCTGCTGACCGTGCGGCGGGTGCGCCAGCTCAACGGCCTGGTGTATGGCCTCGAACGACTGCTGTGACGCCATGCTGATCCCGCTCAAAGACGGCGAGCTGCATCGCCTGATCCCGGCGGTGGCCACCGGGCCCCAGTTCAACTTCTGCAGCGGCAACCCCCGCAAGATCCTGCAGCGGGTGCTGATCTCCGTGATCGGTGGGGTGCTGTCGCTGCTGATCGCCCAGAGCAGGATCGCGATGCGCTTCGGGCCGATCTGGCTGGTCTGCGGCTTCGTGTTTTTGCTCTATATCCTCTGGGGGCCGATCGTCGAAGCGGGGCGCCGCAACGCCACCCTGCGCCGGTACAAAGCAGGGGCGATCTTCGAAGGGGTGGTGGCCGACCTGTTCACGCGGGAGCGCATCGTGGAGCGCAAGGAACAGGCCGATGGGCGGGGCCGACTGGAGCTGGTGGAGAACCGCCGCACCTGGCTCTGCCTCCAGCTCGAAGACGAGGAGGGCTACCTGGGCCAGGTGCGTTTCCCGATGGACAAGAAGCACAAGACGATCCGCAAAGGGATGGCGATCCGTTGCCTGGTACTGAGCGAGCGGCCTGACTTCTCACGGATCGGGGCCCTCAGCGACGCCTGGATCCCTGGCCTGAAGCTCTGGGTCGGGGAGTACCCGTTTCTGTTGCGGCCAGCCTTTGAGGAGCTCTGCCTCCGCCGCCTGCGCTGAAGTTTCCATCACTTCCGTTACGAAGCGAAACAATGTGTTACAATTACGCCATACCAAACGAAGTCACCATGACCCAAGTCACCTCCATCGCACCCACCACCGACCGCGCCCCGATCCGTGGAGCCACCGTCACGATGGAAGACGGCGGTCGCCTCAACGCTTTTGCCACCGAGCCCCGCATGGAAGTGGTGGCACCTGAGGGCGGCTGGGGCTTCCACGAGCGCGCCGAGAAGCTCAATGGCCGCATGGCCATGCTCGGCTTCATCGCCCTGCTGGCCACCGAATTCGCTCTCGGTGGCGAAGCCTTCACCCGCGGCCTGCTCGGCATCGGCTGAAACGGGCTGAAACGGACGGTTTTCCGACCTGCTTGATCACCCTTGGATCCACTTCAACATCAAAGCCGCAACAGACTTCTGTTGCGGCTTTTTTTATGGGGTATCCGCAGGCCCCGCAGGCTGACCGATGCGCGCTCCACTGCTGGCTCAGGTGCTCGGAGCCGGTCCCACCGGTGCCCTGGCCGCCCTCGCCCTCGCTGAGGTGGGCTGGCAGGTGCACCTGGAGGATCCACTCTCTGCGGAGCAGTTGCTGCGGCGCCAGCGTGCTTACGCCCTGTCCCATTCCAGCCGTCTGCTGCTCCAGCGCCTGGGCCTCTGGCAGGAACTCACCCCTGACCTGGCTCCGTTCCGGTCGCTCCAACTCTGTGATCTCGAGGTAGGCGGGCGAGTGCCGTTCAGCAGCGCCGATCTTGGGCCTGCGGCCCGGCATGCACCGGCCACTGACTGCGTGGGCTGGGTGCTGCAGCACAGGCCCTTGATGGAGCTTCTCCTGGAGCGGCTCGAAGCCAACCCATCGGTACGGCTGTCCCTGGGAGAGGCTGGTAGCAGCAAGGGTTCTGCGCAAACGGCCGATCTGGTCGTGGCCGCCGACGGCAGCGATTCGCCCAGCCGCTCAAGCCTCGGCATCGGCAGCTGGCGGCTGCCCTACCGGCAGGCCTGCCTGAGCGTCCAGGTGCGCCTGCGCGGCTCAGCGCCGGATCAGGCCTGGGAGCTGTTCCGCGCCCAGGGACCGTTCGCGGTGCTGCCGCTGGGTGGCGATCACTTTCAACTGGTCTGGAGTGCACCGGCCCAGCGCCTGCGGGCTCTGGAGAGCCTTGATCCGGTGGCCTTCCTCGACCAGCTCGCCGGAGTTCTCCCTGATGGCCTGCAGGTCGAGGCCCTGCTCGATACCCCCCGCGCCTTCCCGGTCGCCCTGGGGATGGCCCATCGCTGTCACCGTGGCAACACCGTGCTTGTGGGGGAAACCCTGCACCGCTGCCATCCCGTTGGCGGCCAGGGGCTCAACCTCTGCTGGCGGGATGTGCGCGCCCTGCAGAAACAGGCGGAGCGGGCCGCCCGCGGCCGGCTGGCGGTGGCTGCCATCGGCCGCTCCTATGCCTGGAACCGCTGGGGGGATGTGCTGCTCACCCTGCTCGCCACCGACCTGCTGGTGCGCTTGTTCTCCAACCGCCAGCCGTTGCTGCTGGGATTGCGGCGCCTGGTTCTGGGCCTGCTGGGGAGCGGGGCGCCGCTGCGAAGGTTGAGCTTGAAGGCGATGACCCTGGGGCCTTGCCAGCTGACCGCTCCATGGTCAGAGTGAAGAGTCTCTCCCTGGCGTTTGCGTCATGGTGATCAGCACCACACCGCAACTGCCCCCGCCCTCTGCCCTGGTGCGCTACTTGCGCCTTGAGCTTGGTCTCAGCGACAATGCCCTGGATCTGGGCGTGAAGCAGGCCCAGCTGGAGCAAGCGCCCTTGCCGGTCATTCTCTGGCGTTTCGGTCTGATCAGCCTGGAGCAACTCGATCGGGTCCTGGCCTGGCAGGACAACCAGGACTAAACGATCTGGCCGGTCAAAAATTTCAGGCGTTAATCATTCAGGCGTAGACGATCAGTGATTCCACGGGCTGATCAACAGGCAGGCGCTGGCGTCCCTCCAGGGCTGCCAGTTCGGCCACGAAGCCAAAGCCGCAGAGCTGCCCGCCAGCCAGTGTCACCAGTTCGGCGCAAGCAGAGGCGGTGCCACCGGTGGCAAGCAGATCGTCGATGATCAGCACCCGAGGGGCTCCGCTGAGCGCATCGTGCTGGATCTCCAGCCGGTCGCTGCCGTACTCCAGGTCGTAGTCGACGCCACACACGGCGCCGGGCAGCTTGCCGGGCTTGCGCACGGGCACAAAGCCCACGGCCACCACCGTGGCCAGGGCGGTGCCAACGATGAATCCCCGCGATTCGATGCCAACGATCAGGTCGGGCTGGAGCCGTTCACAGACCTGGGCGAGCTGGCGCATCACCTCACCCCAGCCCAGCGGATCGCGCATCAGCGGCATCAGATCACGGAAGAGGATGCCGGGCTTGGGAAAATCGGGAATCTCCCGCACCAATCCGCGCAGATCGGGCGTCTGGACTGGATGAACTGGTGTGGAAGGGCTGGCCATGGCAAGCGGGCGCGTGACGAATCGGCTCGGGCGCTGGCATCATCGCAGCCATGGCCAATGCTTCTTTGGGCGAGTCTTCCCTGGCTCAACCTCCCCTGACCCAACGCCCTGCCGGCGCCCGGATCTCCCGCCGCGGCCTGGAGCGTCTTGACCTGATGTTGCTCAGCGTCGAAGCCCTCGACCTCAACGGCGGCGAGGCGATGGTCTGGATGGCGGCCCAGCTCGGCTTCGGCGAGCTCTTCCCCAACCGGGTCGAACTCTGGAAGCGGCGGTGTTACAACCCACTGCGACTGGCCTGCCGCCGCGGTGAACTGAGCGAACCGGAAACCGACGCCCTGATCAGCCTGCTCTGCGCCCTGGCCGACCGCCTCTATCCGATGCTGCGTCAATTGCTTTCCTCCACCGAGCCTGAGGCTGTCACCGGCCAGCGCTGGGGCCTGTTCCAGGGCCGGCTGGAGGAATTGATCCGGGAGCGGCTCAACCCCCGGCGCGGAGGTGTTCAGAAACTTCTCGATCCCGCCTACGGACCCCAGCTGCGGCGTCAGCTGATCCATGGCCTGGCCTTTGGCGCCGGCCAAGGTGGGTTCGATCGCCTCAAGGCCAGCCTCATGGATGCCTCCGCATGAAGCTGAGTTACCGCTTCGAGCAAACCAGTTGCCGGCTTCGCCTCGATGGCCTGCCGGACTACTCGGCCGCGCAGGGCCAGGACGTGATCGGCATCCTCACCGGCTGGGAGCTCTCCCTCGCCGGTCACCCGGCATTGGAAGGGAAACGGGAGCATCTCGCGGCCCTGATGCAGGCCGTGCTCCCCTATGCCCGCCATCTGGTCAGCGGGGTGCCGCGCCGCTTTGGAGCCCAAGACAGCCCGGTGCAGATCCAACCGATGGAGGGCGAAGCGAGCCTGACGAGCCACCGGGTGCTGGTCCGCAGCAGCCAGCCCGACACGTCCCCCCTTGAACTCGCCTTCGACGATGCCGAGCTCTCGGACCTGGTCCGCTGCCTGGATCAGCTGCGGCTTGATCCGCGGGTGCAGGTGGATTTCGAGCTTCCCGCCGAGCGACCGCTTCCCCGCCGGGAGATCCTGGAGCGCATCCCCCTGCGCCAACGCCTGGCCTCCCCCCTGGCGGCCATGGCAGCGCTGGCGATCACCACCTCGATCGGCCTGATGCTTCCCGTGCCACGCCGGCCGGCCATTCCATCGGCCAACCCGGCGGTCAGCCCAGCGGCGACGGAAGCCCGGCCTGAGGCAGCAGTGGATCCCGTCCCTTGAGGATCGCTGTTCAAGACCATCTGTTCAGGATCGTGCCGTTGGGGTCAAACTCTTGATGTGGACGCTGGCACGACGGCGAACGTGAAACAAAGCCCATGACGACAAGCCCATGACGGACAGCTGGTCAGAGCTGAGACGACGTGTCAGCCGTCTGGGAACCTCCCTTGATGTGGTGGTGCGCAGCGATCCGGAGGTTTGCGGGCTCAGCGGCAGCAATTTCCATCTCACCCTGCACCACGGTGGCCAGGGCGACTGCACGGTGGAGGGGCTCAGCCTGGTGGACTGTCCCAACGAACTGGTGTTGATCGAATTCGAGCGCTGGATGCGGGGCGCCGGCTACAGCCTCCATGGCTGAGCACCACCTCGGGGCAAGAGTGCCGCAGCGGAGCATGACGCCATGAATCTGCTCAGTGAACCGGGCTTCAAAGCCGGCCAGGACCGCAAGGTCTTCCGCAAACGCCGGCGTCGCTCGCCCTGGCGCGAACTGCTGCTCGCCTTGCTGAACATCGGCATCGGAGCCGGGATCCTGCTGCTCCTGATCCAGTTGCCCGAACGACTGGATTCACTGCTGTTGGTCAGCAAGGTGATCAGCGTCCTGCTCAAGGGGATCAGCCAGATCGGCCAGGGGATCGTCGCTTTGGCGGCTGGATTGCTGCAGACGCTGGGGATTCTGGTGGTGGTGAGCCTGGCGATCGCGGCAATGCTGCTGCTGGCCAATGGCCTGTTTCGAATCCTGCGCATGGCCCTACCGGGCGTCGGCGGTGTGTTCCGGGTGCCAGCCGAGCTGGCTCGCATGCTCTGGAGCGTGGTGCAGATCCGCAAACCCGATCGCGACGACCCATGAATCCGGAGCGACCTAGCGCCGCGGGGCCAGTGAACGGCGCAGTTGCCAGAACTCCTCGAGGGTGACGCTGCCGTTACGGTCCCGATCAGCCTCTGTGAATCGCTTGGACAGCCATGGAAACGCATCGGCCTCACGCAGGCTCAGTTGCCCGTTGCGGTTCTGGTCGGCTTTCTGGAACATCTTGCGCAGCCGCTCGCCGAGGTAATGGGTCCGGGCAGGGGCCAGGTCCAGGGGCCGCAGGTAACCCCGGCCGGCCGCGTCAAGCCGCTCGAAGTTCATTTCAAGAAACAGGTGCCCCCTGGCCTCCGCTGGCGTGATCCGGCCATCGCCGTTGCGATCAATCCGGCGAAACCAGCTCTTCATTCGTTTCTCGTAGCGCATCAGCTGGAGGGAGTCCTGGGCCTGGCCCACGCCAGCGCCGGGCCCGCAGACGATCCCAGCCAGGGCCGCCAGAGCAAGGGCCAACGCCAGGGCGCCCCGAATGGCGGCAGGAGGCCGGCAAAGACCCCGAAGCGGGCCGCATGGCAAGGCAGACAGCATCGGCTCACCCTATGGAAGAAGGAGCTCACGCTTCAATCGATTAGCTCTCTGCATGGCCCTAAGCCATGACCGAATCCAACCGACAGCAGTGCCAGTCATGGTTGGACAAGCCACAGCCAGGCTGGGCGCAGCCGAATCGGGAGCGGCTGCATTCCGGCTCCATACAGTTCAAGGACCGAACCACCCCCAAGCCATGAGCCGAGTCCACACGATCTGGGTGGTGGATGACGATCCGGAACTGCGCCAGCTGCTGGGCACCCACCTCACCGACCAGGGCTATGACGTGCGCTGCCTGACCGATGGCCGCCAACTGATGGCCAGGCTCGAATTCCAGCGGCCCGACCTGCTCGTCCTCGACCTGATGCTGCCCGGTGATGATGGGCTCACCCTGCTGCGCCGGCTACGCGATGGCCGTGACGATCTGCCCGTGGTGATGCTCACCGCGCGGGCCGAGGCCGTCGATCGGATCATCGGGCTGGAACAGGGCGCCGACGACTACCTGGCCAAACCCTTCCTGCCCCGGGAACTCACGGCGCGGATCGAAGCGGTGCTGCGTCGCCGCGGCACCATGCCGGCCGGCACACCCCTGGCCGATGGCGAGGTGATCAGCTTCGGCACCAACTGCCTTGATCTCTCCGCCCGCACCCTGGTGCGGGACGGAGAGGCGGTGGTGATCACCAGCGGCGAGTTCAGCCTGCTGGCCGCTTTTGTCCAGCACCCGCACCGGCCGCTGTCACGGGAGCGCCTGATCGAACTCGCCCGCGGCCCCGGCAGCGAAACCGACAGCCGCAGCATGGATGTGCAGGTGTCGCGGGTGCGCCGCTTGATCGAACCTGACCCCAGCCGTCCCCGCTACCTACAGACCGTCTGGGGCTATGGCTACGTGTTCGTACCTGACGGCTCCCCCCGGAGCCGCTGATCCATGGCGTCCTCCTTTCGACCTGTAGCCCTGTGGCTGCGATTGGGGGTGTTTTTTCTGGGTGGCTGGGCTTTCAGTCTTTTGGTGCTCCAAGCCCTGCTGGGGGCCCGGATCGGCCAGGCCCAAGTGGCGCAGATGGGCCCCCAGGTGGCCCTCAACCTGCGCCTCTCCGAGTTGGCCTTGGAACGCTTTCCGCCCGCTGCCGTCTCCCAGCTCAGTGGTCTGCAGCTGGGGGTGGGCATCCCACCAGCTTCTGACCAACAACGCGGCTTTCTCGGCCGCAACTCCGACAACACACTCAACCGGCAGGCGGCGCAACTGAAGCTCGAACTCTGTCGCCGCTTGCCGCGCTGCCCCCAGGTCGTTCCCACCCACGGCACGGCCCGGGGCGTCTGGATCGAACTGGCCTCGCCGCTGGAGCCGGTCTGGCTCTACGCCGGAATCCGGCCCCAGCTGGGTTGGCCACCCGACCCCTTGCTGGCCACCCTCTCGCTGATCAGCGGCAGCGTCGTGGCCGGCGCCCTGTTCCTGTTGCTGGAGGTGCAACGGCCGCTGCAGCAACTCCAGAAAGCCCTCGGCCGCGTCGGCCTCGTCCGCGAGCCCAACCCCCTGCCCCAGCGTGGGGCTCCGGAGGTGCGGCGCCTGGCCCGCCACTTCAACGCCATGCTCGAGCGCCTCTCCAACAGTGAGCAGGAGCGGGCCACGATGCTGGCCGGCATCGCCCACGACATCAAGACACCCCTGACCCGCCTGCGCTTGCGGCTGTCTTTGCTGCCGGCTGCAGGGCTGTCGGCAGAGGGACGCAGCAAGGCGGAAGCAGACCTGGATGATCTCGAGCGGATCACCGGCCAGTTCCTGTTGTTTGCCGGTGGCGGCAGCAGCGAGCCGGCCGTGGAGGTTCCTTTGCACGAAGTCCTAGCCGAGTTGGCGGCCCGCTACGACGGCCAGCCCCTCGATTTGGATCTGGCCGCCGTGACGGCCTCGATTCAGCCGATTGCCCTGGGCCGGGCCGTCGCCAATCTCGTCGACAATGCCCTCAGCTATGGCCAACCGCCTGTACTCCTGCGCCTGCTCCCCTGGCAGAAGGATGGCTTCGAGTTGCAGATCTGGGACAGGGGGCCAGGCATCGCCGAAGACCAGCGTTCCCAGGCGCTGATGCCTTTTCAGCGTCTTGACGTGGCCCGTGGCGGCCATGGTCACTGTGGATTGGGTCTGGCGATCGCCCAACGGGTGGCCCGCGCGCACGGGGGCGAGCTGAAGCTCGGCGTCGGTGCCGTGCCTGGGGGGGCGGAGCAGGGCTTTTGCGTCAGCCTCACCGGCCACTCGATCGAGCTGCCCGCCGGCAGCAAAGCGCCAGGGGGCTTGAAATCGGTATCAATTGAGCAGTCAAGGGCCAAGAGGCCGCTTAAAGGTGGGCCAGACTGATCCAATCAGGACTGACGCGATGGGTAAGGGCAAGCATCACAAAAAGTCGAAGGGAAAGAAGGGGGGATCAACCGAGCCGTCCAGCTCCGCCGCAGCACTGGCGGGCCTTGTTCTCAACGACCGCTATCACCCATCGACCCTGCTGGATGATATCGAGGAAGGACCATCCAACGGCCGACGGGAGAAGCTCTCCAAGAAGTTTTATGAGAAAGAACTCGAGCGTCTCCAAGTCGAGTTAGTGAAGATGCAGTACTGGATCAAGCACACCGGCTTTCGCATGATCCTGCTGTTCGAGGGGCGCGATGCCGCCGGGAAAGGGGGAACGATCAAACGGATCACCGAACCGATGAACCCCCGCGGCTGCAAAGTTGTTGCCCTTGGCACCCCATCGGATCAGCAGAAGACTCAATGGTATTTCCAGCGCTACGTGGAGAATTTCCCTTCAGCCGGTGAAATGGTTCTCTTCGATCGAAGCTGGTACAACCGCGCTGGTGTGGAGCGGGTGATGGGATTCTGCACGGAAGAGCAGGTGGAACAGTTCATGAAATCCTGTCCTGAATTTGAGAGAATGCTGGTCGATTCAGGCATCGTTCTTCTCAAATACTGGTTCTCTGTTAGTGATGAAGAACAGGAACTGCGTTTTCAATCGCGGATCGACGACCCAGCCCGCCGCTGGAAGTTGAGCCCGATGGATCTTGAATCGCGGGATCGCTGGCTGGAATTCTCCAAAGCCAAGGACCAGATGTTTGCCCACACCAACATTCCCGAAGCTCCCTGGTTCACCGTTGAAGCTGATGACAAGCGTCGCGCCCGCCTCAACTGCATTCGCCACCTGCTCAGCAAGGTCCCCTATGAAGACATGACTCCTGAGGCCATCGAGCTGCCGCCCCGCAAGAGTGGGGGTGACTACCAGCGGCCACCGATGAACGAGCAGTTCTACGTTCCCAACGCCTATCTCTGATATGGCCGAGTCTGATTCCGCCGATCGCCCCGCCATCCCGGCCACGGCCCCGCTGCGCGGGCCGGCTGGTTCCTTGATCTATTCCGGCAGCGATGGTCGTCAGTACATCGTCAGCGGCATGGCAGAAAGCCCCGGCCAGTTGGAACTAACCAAGGCTTTCGACGCCCTGCGCGGTGAAGCGGCTGGCCTTCGCGACCTGATCCATCGTTGTCGGCAGTGGGTGGAAGCCGCCTCCGCCCATGGCCTCAGCCGGCCAGAGGCGGCCTCGGTGCTGCTGGGTCAGTTAACCCAGGCCCTGGAGAACGGCGATGAACCTGGGTCGATCCCACCAGTTCCTCCTTGCTGACAGGCTGCCTTTCTGCTGAAAGCCTTCACTCCTGCTAACGCGTCGATCAGCCGAGTTGCTGAAACCAAAATCCCGCCAATTGCCAGCTGCTCCAAAGAAAGATCAGCAGGAAGAGCCAGTTCAGCCAGGGTGGTCGCTTGTCGTTCTTGAGATCCATCCGGTAAAGGGCAGCGACAGCAACGTTATCTGTGAGTCATCGGATCAACGAGACATCTGGATCAACGAGACACCCGGATCAACGTCCCTCGCAGGGCAGCAGCGGCTGATCGGCTTCCTGCTGGCAAAGTCCCCAGCGCCCTCCCTGGGGGCCTTCGTTGCTCCAGCGCACCACCTTGGCCTTGGCCATGCCCTGAACCTCTGTGGCCGTGTCCGAGGTAATCACAACAAGTTGGCTCTGGCGAGCAGTCCCATCAGAGCCAGTCCCATCACGGCGGTCGTTGGGACCGCGGTAGTCGTAGCGGCAGTAGACCGGGGCGCCGCCGGAACAGGCGCTGAGGCTGGCCAGGGTGTTGCCAGCACGCTCGCGGTCGAGGGCATCGGGTCGACGCTGAGGCGCTGGACGCCAGCCCTTGGCCCGCAGGTGGCGATCGGCCTCAACGATCGGCTGACCCACCCGAAGCAGGCTGCCGAGGTCGGCACGGACCGATCCGCTCACGGCATAGGCCGCGAACAGTGCAGCCATCAGGCGAGCCACCACGAACAAGACAGGAGCGACGGGAAGGACCAGGTTGATACGCAGGGGGCACTGACGGGGTGATTCACCATTTGTTCGCTGCCGTGGCTACCTGTGCCGTCTTCTCCTTTCTTGGCTTTCCAGACTGGGCACCGCTCCATCTCTATCTCGGTGACGGGGGCTACCCGGCTGCGGCGGCCCTGCGGCTGGCCGCCGCTTCAACCGATCGTGACGCCATGGCCTTCGGAGCGGCAGGCTTGGTGGCGGGGTTCCTGCGCTGCCAGCGCCAGGGAGAACCGGTTCCCTCGCCTGCGGACTGCGCCGAGTGCGACTACCGCTACTTGATCGTCTACCGGCTGGGAGGGACATGCCCCCTGAGAATTTCCGCCTGGGGGCGTGAGCTGGAAGGTCCGGGCTGGAAACGGCGCTGCGGCCCGATGCCCATGGAGGCCTTCCTCAGGCGTTTCCATCCGTGTCGACCCCTGAAGAAGCCGATCCCACAGGAAGCTTGGAGCGCCTGAGGTCGTGCAACCCCTCCAGCTGGTTGTAGACGGCAAGCAACTGCAGCCTGATGTGGTCGGTGTTCTCCAATCGGGAGAGATTGGCCAGCACCGTTTCGATCTGGGCCTTGCTGTCGATCAACAACCGGCACTCGCTGGTACCGGGCTCATAGCTCATGGGTCATGACTCAAGGATGGCTGAAACGGCTCGGAAACAACTCAAGAACAATTTGGCGAAAGTGAGGACAGTGGCCATGCGAGGAACATGGCTACGGCGAATCAAAGCTGGTCCTGAGGGGTCCTGTAGCCCCATTGACCCTACTGAAGCGAATCGGTCGATGCTGTGTTGTTGGCATGGCCACCAATTCACTCGGTCAGCTCTGAAGGCGCCGCTGCTTCCGCCCCTGCGGGCACCAGGACGAGGAACAACCACCACCAGGCCAGAACGGCCAGCACCACAGGCAGTGTGATCCACCAACGCTGGAGCAGAAGCCAACTTGAGCCACTGATGACGATGCCTGTGGTCAGGATCGTCCAGGGCTGGCACCACCAGGGTTTACTCGCCCAGAGGGAGACCCGGGCTGCAGGGCTGGCTACTGCAGGGCTGGCTGTCGGTTGGGTGTTGTCAGGGCCGGGGCTCAAGTTGCGGTCCGCCATCGTCTGCAGCCACTCAAGACGGCTCAGTCTTCCATCCCCGTGCAGCGAGGCCGTACTGGCCGGCGGGGCTTCAGGAATGGAACAGCAGCACCAGACCCTTGGGGATCTGGTGAAATTCCCGTTCCTCACGGCTGAGATCCAGGCCCACCTGCAGGCCTTCCTGCAGGGCCTCCTCAAAGGGAGGTTGGGCCGGAGCCTTGCCGGCCAGCCAGAGGGCGGCGATGCCGACCGAGGTGGCATGCCAGCTGAAGCAGCTGGTCAGGCCGATCGATGGTTCATCGAGGGCATCCTCCAGGAGTTCGCGAATCGCCATGGTGGGCACGAGCTGCGTTCAGCATCCGGATCAGAGAGCAGGAACGCAATCAGCTGAGAGCATTCGTGACGTGCGCGCCCTTCTGGCGCCCTCTACGGTGCCGAAATGCCTGCCCTGCCCAGCTCCATCGCCCTCGTGCACGAATGGTTCACGCCCCGTTCGGTGGGTGGGGCCGAACAGGTTGTGCGGGAGCTGGACCAGCTGCTCCACCCCCAGCTGTTCGCTCTGGTGGATGGGGAGAGCCGCAGGCCTGAAAGCTGGCTGGCTGGCCGCCGAATCCAGACTTCCTTCGTGCAGCGCCTGCCCTGGGGCCGCAGCCATGTACAGCAGTACCTGCCCTTGCTGCCGCTGGCGATCGAGCAGCTCGACCTCTCTGGCTACCCCCTGGTGATCAGCAGCAGCCATCTGGTGGCCAAGGGGATCCTCACCGCACCGGACCAGTTGCATGTCAGCTATGTACACACGCCGGTTCGCTACGCCTGGGACCAGATGCACGCCTACCTGGCGGGTTCGGCGGTCGCCCGCGGCCCGCTTGGTCCCTGGGTGCGCTGGCAACTGCACCAGTTGCGCCAGTGGGATGTGATCAGCAGTCGGCGCCCGAACCGGTTGATCGCCAACTCGCGCTTCACGGCGCGGCGGATCCAGCGCTGCTGGGGGCGCCCGTCTCAGGTTCTCCATCCCCCGGTGAATGTGGAGCGATTCCGCTGGGATCTGCCACGGGAGGAGTACTACCTCTCGGTCTGCCGGTTGGTGCCCTACAAGCGCGTTGACCTGGTGGTGCAGGCGTTCAACCGCAGCGGACTTCCCTTGATCGTTGTCGGTGAGGGACCGGAGCGACGGCGACTTGAGGCCATGGCTGGCCCCACTGTGACCTTTCTGGGCCATCGCTCCACCGAGCAGGTGAACGAACTGATGGGTCGCTGCCGCGCCTACGTCTATGGCGGGCTGGAAGATTTCGGAATCGCCGCCGTGGAAGCCATGGCCGCCGGTGCCCCGGTCATCGCCCTGGGACAGGGCGGACTGCTCGACAGCGTTCGCTGCCTGGCCAGCGGCGCCAGCCAACCGACCGGACTGTTGTTTGGCCAGCAGACCAGCACGGCCCTCGTCGAGGCCCTGTCTTTCTTCGAAGAGGGACAGCTCTGGAAGCGGCTGCCTGCTGAAGAGCAGCAGCGCTGGGCCGCCCAATTCAGCCCTGAGCGATTCCGCGACCGGCTGAGGGTCCTGCTGGAGCGTTACTGGGACCAGCATGTTGAAGACCAAGGCAACAACCGCACCGCCCTGCCTTTCCCCCTGGCCTGAAGCCTCTGTGCCTCTGGCCTGAGTGACCTTCGCCGCTGGTGGAAGCGGGAAATGATTTTTACAGTTTGAGCATGTCGGCGAGCTTGTAACCATTCACCAGCCCAACCCACTTCGGCCGAACCCGCGCGAGCAAGCCTCTGGAGTGGTGGCCCTGTTGGCAACGTCCACCGTTTACACCCCGTTGGTTCGTCCAGCCCTGAATCCAACGGCGGCGTTTCCCGCCAGCGAGCCATCAGGCCGTGCTGTTGTCCCGGCCCACGCGCTGATCGAGGCGCAGTCGAAGCGCTCGAGGGTCATCAAGCGAACAGGCGATCTGTTGTTGTCCCTGGCGGTGCTTGGGCTGGGCAGCCCTTTGTTTCTGCTGTTGGCCATTCTGGTCAAGTTCAGCTCACCGGGGCCGGTGTTCTACGTCCAGCGGCGGGTCGGGCGCAGTTACAGAGAGTTCGGCTGCATCAAATTCCGAACCATGCGTCCGGACGCCGATCGCATCCTGCACGCGCTTCTGGAGCAATCCCCCGGACTTTCCGCCGAGTTCAAGAAAGACTTCAAACTCAAGGCCGATCCGCGCATCACGCCCATCGGCCGGTTCCTGCGCCGCTCCAGCCTTGATGAACTTCCCCAGTTCCTCAACGTGCTCAGGGGACAAATGAGTGTGGTCGGGCCTAGGCCGATCGTCAGAGCCGAGCTCGAACGCTACGGAGACCAGATGGATACGGTGCTGGCGGTCCGGCCTGGCCTCAGCGGCCTCTGGCAGGTGTCCGGTCGCAACAACCTCTCCTACCCGAGCCGGGTCAGGCTTGATGTCAGCTACGCCAGACGCCAGACCTTCTGGCTCGATCTCACGATCATCATCCGCACCATCGGAGTGATCCTGTTGCCCATGGACAGGGGCGCCTACTGAGCCAGAACCCTGTCAGCGAGGAGCGCCAGGGCCAGGGCCATCAACAACCAAGCCACTTCCAGTCGCTTGTTCAACGACAGGATCCTCTCAACCCCGGCTTGATCGACCGCCGCGAATCCGACGCCAAGCAGCGGCTTGAGGCGACGTTCTCCCCGGTAGTGATTGACCCCTCCGAGCTGCACCTGGGCCGCCTGGGCATAGGCCGCCTGGGAAAGGCCGGCATTGGGGGAAGGGTCACTGCGGCCCTCCCGAAACGCACATCCCACCTGTCCCCACGCCTGCAGGCCCCGGCCGCTGACCAGGGGGAGGCTCAGGGCCACGAACCGGCAGGGCAACCAGGTGAGCAGGTCATCGAGGCGAGCGCCGGCCGTGCCGAGCCACTGCAACCTTCCGCGGCGATAGCCCAGCATCGAATCGAGGGTGCTGGAGGCCTTGTAGGCCCAGGCCAGCGTGAGTGGCCCTGGCAGGAAACCTTCGCCCGGATTTGGGGTTGCTCCCCACAGACCAACTCCCCACAGGCCGAATCCCCCCAGCCCAGCCCCCACCAGCATCCAGAACAGGGGAGCGAACAATCCATCCACGCCGTTCTCGGCGGCCGTTTCCGCCGCTGCCCGCAGAATGCCGGCCCCATCAAGATTCTCCACATCGCGGCCGACGATCCAGGCCAAGCGAGCACGGGCCCGCTCCAGCCCATGCTCGCTTGGCCCATCGCTGGCAGCCCCAGCCTTGTCAGCCCCAGCCTTGCGGCCAGCCAGACCCGCCAGAACGCCTCGCACGGCCCGATCCAGGCTTTCACCCGCCAGGCAACTGGCCAGGGCCAGCAACAGCAGCGGCTGGCCGATCAGAGGCTGCGAGCGAGCCAGGGATTCCAGGGCCCAACCCAGGCCGCCACTTCCGCCCACCAGCAGCACGGTGATCAGGCCACCGGCGAGCCGTAGGCGCCAAGGCTGATCACCTGCCCAGGCCTCGGCCCGTTGGCGCAAAACGGCGATCCACCAGCCCATCACCTGAACCGGATGCAGCCAGCCCGGCGGGTCGCCGATCAGCCGATCGAGCAGGCAGGCCACGGCGACGGCAAGCCAGGGGAGCAGGGCAGGGTGCGCGGATCCGATCAGGTGGTCTTGAGCCAGCTGAACATCGAGCGCAGCCCCTTGCCGACATGCTCAATCGGGTGCTGGGAATCACGCTGGCGGGCTGCGGTCATCGCCGGTTTGCCGGCCTCGCATTCGGCCACGAAATTCTTCGCGAAGGTGCCGTCCTGGATATCAACAAGAATGCGCCGCATCTCCGCCTTGGTCTCCGCCGTGATCAGGCGAGGGCCACTCACATAGTCGCCGTATTCGGCGGTGTTGGAGATCGAATCGCGCATGGCGGTGAGGCCGCCCTTGACCATCAGATCAACGATCAGCTTGACCTCGTGCAGGCATTCGAAGTAGGCCAGCTCGGGCTGATAGCCCGCTTCCACCAAGGTTTCGAAGCCGGCTTTCACCAGCTCACTCAGGCCTCCGCAGAGCACCGCCTGCTCACCAAAGAGATCGGTTTCGGTTTCTTCCTTGAAATTGGTTTCAAGGATGCCGGCGCGGGTGCCGCCGATCGCCTTGGCATAGGCCATCGCCAGACCGCGGGCCTGGCCCGTGGCGTCCTGGTGAATGGCGAACAGTGCTGGAACGCCCTGGCCGTTCTGATACTCCCAGCGCACGGTGTGTCCAGGACCCTTCGGCGCAATCATCACCACGTCCACATCGGCGGGAGGAACGATCTGGCCGAAGCGGATGTTGAAACCATGGGCGAAGCTGAGCACCTTGCCGGCGCTCAGGTGCGGCGCGATCTCGGCGGCGTACACCGATTTCTGGGTCTCATCAGGGAGCAGCACCATGATCCAGTCCGCCTTGGCACAAGCCTCGGCGACGCTGAGCACCTCAAGACCATCCGCCTTGGCCTTCTCCACCGAGCGGCTGCCTTCGTAGAGCCCCACCACAACGCTGACGCCGCTGTCCTTGAGGTTGAGGGCGTGGGCGTGGCCCTGGGAGCCGTAGCCAATGATGGCAACGGTTTTGCCGTTCAGAAGGCTGAGGTCGGCGTCGGTGTCGTAGAAGAGCTGGGCCATCCGGCTGATCGGGCAGGGCAGAGGCGGATCCTACGGTTGGGCCGATCCCGCCCTCAGGCTTCGCTGGGGTGCGCGATGACCCGATCGATCAGGCCGTACTCCATCGCTTCGGCGGCGCTGAGGAAGTAGTCGCGATCGGTGTCCTTGGCAACCTTCTCATCGGGCTGGCCGCACATCTCGGCGAGCGAGTGGTTGAGCATGTCCTTCATGCGCAGGATCTCGCGGGCTTCGATCTCGATGTCACTGGCCTGGCGTTGGCTGGTGCCACCGAGGGGCTGGTGGATCATGATCCGGCTGTGGGGCAGGGCCACCCGCTTGCCCTTGGTGCCGGCCGCCAGGAGAAAGGCGCCCATGCTCGCCGCCAGACCGACGCAAATGGTGACCACCTCCGATTTGACGTACTGGATGGTGTCGAAGATCGCCAGACCGGCGGTGACCGAACCACCCGGAGAATTGATGTACAGGTAGATCGGCTTGCTGCTGTCATCGGAATCCAGATACAGCATCTGGGCCACCAGGCTGTTGGCAATCCCGTCGTTGACTTCCTGGCCGAGAAAGAGAATGCGCTCTACACCCAGCCGGGTGTAGATGTCGACCCAACGCTCGTACTGGCTGCCGGGCAGACGGTAAGGAACGCTGGGGGTGCCGATGGGCATGGTGCTGGAAGTGGGGTAGGTGGAACGGGAGGGAAGGGAAAGGCAGTAGGTAGGCCGTCAGGCCGCGCCGGCCACCGGCGCTGGAAGTTCCTTCTGGCTGGTCAAGATCCGATCGATCAAGCCGTACTCCAGGGCCTCGGGCGGCGTGAGGTAGGTCATCCGATCGGAATCCTTGCTGAGTTGCTCGGCGCTGCGGCCGGTGTTCTCCGAGAGCATGTCGAGCATGGTGCGTTTGTTGTGCAGCACCTCCTGGGCCCTGATCTGGATGTCACTGGCCTGACCGCGAGCGCCGGAGCGGGGCTGGTGCAACACGATTGAGGCGTGGGGCAGGGCGGCGCGGTGGCCCTTGGCGCCGGCCGAGAGGATCATGGCGGCGGTGCCCATCGCCTGGCCGATGCAGATCGTGTGGACGGGGGGTTTGACGTAGCGAATCGTGTCGCAGATGGCGAAGGCTTCGGTTTCAAACCCGATCGCATCGCCGGTGTACCAACTCGTCCCGGTTGAGTTGATATAGAAAAAGATTGGCTTCTCGGGATTGTCGAATTCCAGATAGAGCATCTGCGCGACGATCAGCTCGGTCACATCCACGCCCATCTGGCGCTTGGCGTCGTCGTCGGAGAAGAGTGGCAAACCCAGATAGACGATTCGCTCTTTCAACAGCAGCGACGGCAGATCCGGCGGCGGTGTGCGCATCGCTGCCGAATCGCCGTAGTAAGGGGCCGACACCGACATCAGGTCTCAACGTTCAACATCAGGCCCGAGCCTAGCGGGGGCCAGCTGTGGGCCGAACCACAGCCCCCTCCTTGGGAACGTCTGGATCGCAGCGGGCAAAGACCATGCGGCCGGTCGAGGTCTGCAGGGCTCCGGTCACGGTGACGGGCAGCCGTTGGCCGATCCGCTTGCGGGCCGCCTCCACCACAACCATGGTGCCGTCCTCCAGGTATCCGACCCCCTGATCGGCTTCCTTGCCCTCGCGCACGATCTTCAGCTGCAGGGCATCGCCGGGTTGGACCTCTGGCCGCAGGGCGATCACCAGGGCGCTCAGATTCATCACCTTGAGTTCCTGCACCTCAGCCACCTTGGCCAGGTTGTAATCGGCGGTGAGCAGGGTGCCGGCCGTATCGGCGGTCAGCTTGAGCAACTTGTCGTCGGCGCCATTCCCTTCGTAGCGGGTGCTGTTCACCACCAGGCGGCGGCCGTAGCGCTCACGCAGCACCGCCAGCAGGTTGAGGCCACGGCGGCCCTTGCCGCGTTTTTCGTTGTTGCTGGAGTCGGCCAGCTGTTGGAGTTCGTCGATCACGGCCTGGGCCACGATCACCTGGCCCTCCAGCAGGCCCGAATCGAGCAGCCCACGGATGCGGCCATCAATGATCACGCTGGTGTCGAGGATCTTGGCGCTGGCGGGTTTCAACACCCCTTCGGCCACCAGCAGGGCGTCGGTGCTCGCGGGGTTGAACAGGCGCAGCAGGGTGCGTCCGTGCACCTCGGCCAGGTTGTAACCCAGCACCCCGAAGAAGACGTTGCTGAGCACCGCCGCCAGGGGCTTCACGAAAATCACCTCCCAGGGAAGCGGCAACAGCAGGATCGGGGCCAGCAGCAGGTTGGCCACCAGCAGGCCCATGATCAGTCCGACTGCCCGGCTCACCAGCAGATCGGTGGGCATCGCCCGCACCTGCCGCATCAGTCGGCGGCGCAACAGCTGAAAGAAGAATCCGGCCAACAGGCCGAAAAAGGCGCCGAAGCCAGCCAGCACCCAGCGCAGGCCCTCCAGGTTCGTGACCTGATCCAGCAACCCAGCAGGCAGCAGGTCGACGCCCAGCCAGCCGGTGGCAGCGCCGGAGATCAGAAACAACAGCAGGATCAGCGGGTCCACCATGGGTTGGTCTGGGCTGACCGTTGCTCAGAAGCTGCAGCATGGCCGATTCCGGTCGATTTGCCTTGCTCGGATTTCCATACCGTTGCCCGCGGCCGGCCCGCGTCCCATGCGTGAACCCCGCAGCGCCTACCTGCACATCCCCTTCTGTCAGCGGCGCTGCTTCTATTGCGACTTCGCGGTGGTCCCCCTCGGAGACAAAGCCGACGGCGCCCACTCCAACTCGATCGCCGCCTACCTTCCGCTGCTGCACTGGGAGATCAGCAGTGCCCCATCAGGGCCGCCCCTCTCCACCGTGTACCTGGGCGGTGGCACCCCCTCCTTGCTCACCCCCGAGCAGATCGGCGCCTTGCTCAGCCGCCTGGACTGCCAGTTCGGCCTTGCTGCCGGTGCGGAGATCAGCATGGAAATGGACCCGGCCAGCTTCGATCAGCGCCGCCTCACCGGCGTGCTGGCCGCGGGCGTCAACCGCGTCAGCCTGGGGGGGCAGAGCTTCGATGACGCCGTGCTGGAGACGCTGGGCCGCCGCCACCGGCGCGCCGACCTGCTTGAAGCCGCCGGCTGGCTGGCCCAGGCGCAGCGGCAGGGGTCGCTGGGCAGCTGGAGCCTCGACCTGATCCAGGGCTTGCCCCAACAGGACCTGAACCACTGGCACAACCAGCTGCGCCAGGCCGTGGCCGTTGACGCCCCCCACCTTTCGATCTACGACCTGATCGTCGAACCCGGCACCGTGTTCGCCTGGCGCCAAAAGCGTGGCGCGTTGCCACTGCCCGATTCCGACCTCGGCGCTGACCTGATGGCACTCACCTCCGAGCGGCTGAAGGCGGCGGGCTACGGCCACTACGAAATCTCCAATTACGCCAGGCCCGGCCATGTTTCACGCCACAACCGGGTGTATTGGAGCGGGGCAGGCTGGTGGGGTTTCGGGCTGGGAGCCACCTCGGCCCCCTACGGACGGCGATTGGCCAGGCCACGAACCCGGGCCGCCTATGGGGAATGGCTGAGCGAAGCAACCAACCGAGCAACCAGCCAGGCCGAGCCGGGCCCGACGCCAGGCCTCACGCCTGAGCAGAGCGCTTCTGAGCTAGGTCTACCGTTTGATGAGCTGTTGATGGTGGGCCTGCGCCGGCGCGAAGGGGTGGCGATGGGGCAGATAGCGATCGACTACGGCCTCAGCCGCCGCGCACTGGCCTCGCTGCGGCAGCGGCTGCAGCCGTTCCTTGAAGAGGGCCTGCTGCTGATTGAGGGGGACCGCTGGCGCCTCAGTGACCCGACTGGCCTGGCCCTCAGCAATGCGGTGCTGCGGGAGTTGCTGGGCTGGTGGGATGAGCGTTCTGGGCCCGCACCCACCTCTGAAGCGCCTCGATCGCCAGACCACGACCATCGATCAGGGCCGGGCTGAACGGAGGCTGGCGGCTGCCGAGCCCGAGCAGATCGGCGGTCACCCGCACCTGGCCGTCGCAGTCGTCACCGGCTCCGATGCCGATCACAGGGATCGCCAACTGCCGCCGCAGCCGGCCAGCCAACTCCGCAGGCACATGTTCGAGCACCAGGGCGAAGCAGCCCGCCGCCTGCAGATCCTCGGCCTGGCAGCACAAGCGCTCCTGGCTGATCGGGTCGTTGGCCTGGCGCCGATAGCCGAACCGATGCACCGACTGGGGAGTCAAGCCGAGGTGCCCCATCACCGGGATGCCACTACGCACCAGGCGATCAACCACCACAAGGGTTTCCGGTTCAGCCCCCTCCAGCTTCACGGCCGCCGCCGCCGTCTCCTTAAGAACCCTTCCGGCTGCCGCCACAGCCTGATCAGGCCCGCACTGATAGCTCAGGAAGGGCAGATCGCAGATCAGCAGGGGTTGCTGACCGGGCGCTCGGCTCAGGCCCCGGGCCACGGCGCGGGTGTGGTGAATCATCTCGTCGAGCGTCACCGGCAGGGTGGTGGGGTGACCCAGCGCCACCATCGCCAGCGAATCACCCACAAGCAGCGCCTCAGCGCCTGCCTCCTCCACCCAGGCCGCCGAGAGCGCATCCCAGGCGGTCAGCAGCCGGATCGGTTGCCCCGCCTGTTTGCGCTCGATGAGATCACCGGGACGGATCGGCACGACAGGCAGGGCTTCTAATCAGGCTTGCTATCATCGCTTCGACTCGGACCGATGCGGCCGGGACGCCCAAATCTGGTCAGAACCGGAAGGGAGCAGCCACACGGGATGCTCCAGGCAGGCGTCGGCTCCGGGTCACCCCTTTTGCAACTTGGCTGACTTCAGGACGTTGACCTTGAAGGTCAAATCTGTGGCATGCCAACGCAAGGCCAACGAAATCCAGCCGCACACAACGCAGCTGCACGGTCAGCAGGTAGGGAATGGCCGGCCCCGAAGCTCCGGGTCACTCGTCCTCGGTGCGGGTCTGGCGGTTCAGCAGGAAGGGAGGGATCTTGGCACCCCGTTGATCGCCGGCGGGTTGGGTCAGAGCAGCAGGCTTGGGGCTGGCGAAACTGGAGGTGACGTTGTCTTGGTGCCTGTAGGCAATGCCACTTTCAAAGCCGGTGGCAATCACGGTGACGTGAATCTCACCTTCGAGCTTTTCATCCACCACGGCGCCAACAATGATGTTGGCATCGGGATCAACCAGGTCGTAGATGACCTCGGCGGCATTGGTCATGTCCTCCAGGGTCATGTCCTTGCCACCGCTGACGTTGATCACGCAGCCCTTGGCCCCATCGATTCGTGCTGATTCCAGCAGCGGGCTGCTCATCGCGGCCTGGGCCGCTTCGGTGGCACGGGAGCGGCCTGAACCCACGCCAATGCCCAGCAGGGCTGTGCCGGCCATCGTCATCACCGAACGCACATCGGCAAAGTCAACGTTGACCAGGCCGGGTTTGGTGATGATGTCACTGATGCCCTTCACACCCTGACGCAACACGTCGTCGGCGGCGCGGAACGCTTCTTGCAGAGGCGAACCGGCGATCGCATCACGCAGCCGGTCATTGGGGATGACGATCAGGGTGTCGACATGCTCAGCCAGCCTGGCAATGCCTTCCTCCGCCTGCTTCTGGCGCTTGCGCCCCTCGAAGCTGAACGGCTTGGTGACGATGCCAACGGTGAGGGCGCCGCACTCCTTGGCGACTTCGGCGAGGATCGGTGCCGCTCCTGTGCCCGTGCCGCCACCCATTCCGGCGGCAATAAAGACCAGATCAGCGCCCTCAAGCGCCGCCAGCAATTCGGGGCGCGATTCTTCCGCCGCCTTCTGGCCGATCACCGGGTTGCCACCGGCTCCAAGCCCCCGGGTCAATTTCTGGCCCAACTGCACCCGCTTCTGGGACGCCGACTGCAGCAGCGCCTGAGCATCGGTGTTGAGAACCCTGTAGCCCACCCCTTCGAGATCGGAGGCGATCATCCGGTTGACCGCGTTACTGCCGCCGCCGCCGACCCCGATCACTTCGATCCGCGCGGTCTGGCTGGGCACGATGCCGTTGCTGCTGGGAGAAGGGGAGTGGGAGGGTGTGGTCACGGAAAAGTGCAGAGAATCTGGGTAAGTGGAGGTGGTATTGGCGTCAGGTGCAGTCTCCACGAAGAACCCTCATCCATTCGGCTTCGGCAGCATTATGTCTGCCAAACGTGAAACCCCATCTGTTTAAACGATCACTTTTGCTTGGAAGCCTGATTCGAGAACAATGACCGGTCAATTGGTCCCGGCCGTAACGGTCCCGGTGGAACCCTTGGCAGCCTCCTTGGCGGGGGCAGCCGGCAGGCCCAGTTCCGGCTTGTCGGGATCACTCAGATCAATCGATTGGATGGTTCGGCCCTTGAGTTGGCCTGGCAGCTCCCCGGTGAGGTGATGCATCAGCTCAAGGCGACGCAGGAGCTGGGCATCGGCCGGGCCCAATCTCACCTGGCCCAGCGCCTTGGTCCGCAGCAAAAGATGGCCATTCGGCTCGAAACGGATCTCTTGCAGTGGGCTGCCCAGGCTGTTGCGCCGCTCCAGGATCTGGGCCAACGCCGGACGGTGCCACTCCTGCCAGCCCAGCACCGAGACCATCGGCTGCGGACTGGTCCTGGTGAGGGCGACCTGCTGGTGGCTCAGGCTCATCCAATTGCCCAGACGATCGACGTAGCCCCGCTCAAGACCAGCGCCCTTTCCCCGCTGCGCCCGTGCGACGGCCTGGCGGTCGACCAGATCGATCCGCAACCGAGGAGGCAGCATCAGCCGCTCAACCTCGACGTTCTCCACCGGCAGCGCCGCCGCCAGCCTCTGCTGCAACTGCTTGGGTTGGAGGTTGAGCAGCAGGACGGGGAATTGCAGCCCAGCGGCCTCAACCACCTGATCACGGCTCACCTGCTGGCTGCCGATCACGTTCACCTGCTCAGGACCGCGCAGGCTCCAGCCATGGCGGAGTAGTCCGTAGCCGAGACCAGCCGCACAGGCCGAAAAGAGGGCCAATCTCCAGAGGTTGTGGAGCCGCTCCCGGCGGCGCTGATCGCGCAGCTGCCGCCTGCGCTCCACACCGGGAGCTAGGGGCTTTGGGGGGGTTGGGGACTTTGGAGACGTTGGACTCACAGCTCACAACGGGAGCGCGCCATCAGATCATCCATCCAGCGGCGTGCCCGCTCGGCATCGGAGAAATCCAGATCCTTCTGTTCGCCATTGCCGACCAGGCGCAGGCGGCAACTGCCCTGGCTTTCTTCGGTGAGCGGCGCGTCACCGGAGCCGAGGGCCATCAACTCCAGCAATTCGAGCTTGCTGATCACAAAACTGCCCTGGGGCTTGAGCTGGCCGGCCTCGAAGCTGCTCCAGGTGAGCACGCCATCGAGCAGCCGGGCGGCGCCGCAGCCATCAAGTTTGGCGAGCTCAGAGCCTTCAGCCCAGCAGCGGAACAGGCGCTGCCGGCGGCGCTCCAGCCAGCCAAGGGCGGTGAGCATCACAAAGACCACCAGCAGGGGCAACCAGAGCAAGCCGTGACTCATGGCGCCAACGCCTCTTCAACCATGCGGAACCCATAGTCTCCCGCCGCCTCGACCAACTGGTGCACCAGATCCACAAGTGATACACCGCTGGCCTCCCACAGCATCGGCACCATGCTCTGGCTGGTGAAGCCCGGCAGCGTGTTGATTTCGTTCAGCCAGAGGGTTTCAGCGCTTTCATCGTAAAAAAAGTCGACCCTGGCCAGCCCCGCCGCCGCCACCGCCTGGCAGGCCCGGATCGCCAGTCGTTGCAGTTCCGCCTGAATTCCAGCGGGCAAGCGGGCTGGGATCAGCGTGCGGCTCAAGCCAGCGGTGTATTTGGTCTGGTAGTCGTACCAGTCGGCCTCGAAGCAGATTTCACCCACCACCGACGCTTGCCACGTTGCTGCGGCGCCTGGCCCGCTCGCGCGCACCGCACATTCGAGTTCCCGCGCCGTTACCCCCTGCTCCACCACCAGACGGGGATCGAAGCGGGCCGCCTCTCGCAGGCCCTCCAGCAGGGAGCGGCGGTCTGTGGCCTTGCTGATTCCCACGGAGGAGCCCAGGTTGGCCGGCTTGACGAAACAGGGATAGCCGAGCTGACGCTCCAGCCTGCCCAGCAGCTGTTCAGGTTCGGCCTCAAGCTCAGCGGCCTGAACCGCCGCATAGGGGACCTGGGGTAATCCGGCGGCGGCGAAGGCGGCCTTCATCGCCTGCTTGTCCATGCCCACCGCCGAGCCGAGCACCCCGGAGCCCACGAACGGCACCTGCATCAGCTTGAACAGGCCCTGGATCGTGCCGTCTTCGCCATTGGGGCCATGCAGCACCGGAAACCAGACCTCCACATCCAGCGCTCCCTCGGGGAGCCCCTGGAAGCCATCCCGTTGCGGAGCCGCCGGGAGATCGGCAGCCGTGGCCGGCACGCCCTGGCCCAGCACCACCTCGGCAAGGGCGGGAGGCCACCAATGGCCCCGCTGGTCGATGTAATAAGGCTTCACCTCATAGCGCGCGGCATTGGGGCCGCTGCGCAGGGCGCCGATCACGGTGATCGCCGATCGGATCGACACGGCATGCTCACCTGAGACACCCCCGAACACCAAGCCAAGGCAGCGGGGGGAGCGGGGCATACGCAAGGGAAGGGCCGGATCGGCGCCAAACGTATCAGCGATCGGGGTTCTGCCCAGGGGCAGGGCTCAGCGCACGGCCAGGCCGCTGAGCGAGAAAGCCCGCACCGACTCGATCTGGACCATCACCCGATCACCGGCTTGGTAGATCTTTTCCCCGCCTGTTTGAGTTGCCGGGAAGAAGGTGAGCCGGTTGGTGCGGGTCCGGCCCATCAGCTGGGAGGGATCGCGGGGGTTGCTCCCCTCCACCAGCACCTCCTCGCGGCGGCCCAGGTAACGGCCACTGCGCCGGCGGGCTTCACTCTCCACCAGGGCATTGAGCTGCTGGAGCCGCTCCACCTTGACGGCCTCACTCACCTGTCCTGGCCAGGTGGCGGCAGGGGTGTTGGGGCGCGGCGAGTAGGCGGCGGTGTTGAGCAGGTCGAAGCCGATCTCCTCCACCAGGTCCATGGTGGCGCGGAACTGGGCCTCGGATTCGCCCGGAAAGCCCACAATCGCGTCGGCACTGATCGCCGCATCGGGCATCTGCTGGCGGATGCGCTCGATGATCCGCTTGTAGCGGCTGACGCTGTAGCCGCGCGCCATTGCCTTGAGCAGGGCGTCATCGCCGCTCTGAAAAGGGATGTGAAAGTGTTCGCACACCTTGCTCAGCGAGGCGCAGGCGTCGATCAGCCGTTCGGTGAAGTAGCGGGGGTGGCTGGTGGCGAAGCGGATGCGCTCGATCCCTTCGACGTCGTGAATGTGATGGAGCAGGTCGGTGAGCGTGTGCTGACGCCGACCCTCGGCAGTGATGCCGGGCAAGTCACGACCGTAGGCATCAATGTTCTGGCCCAGCAGGGTGATTTCGCGGTAGCCCCGAGCCGCCAGGGCTTCGATCTCCTGGCGGATCGTCTCGGGGGTTCGCGACTGCTCCTGACCCCGCACCGCCGGCACAACGCAATAGGTGCAGCGCTCGTTGCAGCCGTAGATCACATTCACCCAACCGCAGACCGCGCTGTCGCGGCGGGCCGTGGTGATGTCTTCAAGGATGTGATGCTCGCCGGTGGCCACCACCTGCTGACCGCTCTCCACCTGCTCCAGCAAGATGCCCAGGCGGTTGGCGTGCTGGGGCCCCATGACCAGATCCAGTTCGGGCACCCGCCGCAGCAGGCTCTCACCCTCCTGCTGGGCCACGCAGCCGGCCACCACGAGGGTGAGATTGGGATTGAGGCGTTTGCGCTGGGCCTGGCGGCCCAGGTAGCTGTAGACCTTCTGCTCAGCGTTGTCGCGGATCGTGCAGGTGTTGTAGAGCACCAGATCAGCGCTGTGCTCATCGGTTCCAGGGGCATAACCCATGGTTTCGAGAATCCCGGCCATCCGCTCGGAATCCGCCTTGTTCATCTGGCAGCCGAAGGTGGTGATCCAATAGCTGCCCCGGCGCGTCAGGGTCGGTGTCATCCTCTCAGTCTCAACCACGGCAAACACTGGGTCCATGCAAGGGCGCCTGCAGCGATTTTCGCTCATCAAAGACGTGCCGCTGGCGATCAGTCGCGGCACGACCGCTTCGGTCGAACGCCTGCTGGTGGAGGTGGAGCACGGGGGCCTGATCGGCCAGGGCGAAACCGGCGGCTTCGAAACAGGTCATCGTCACTTCAGCACTGACGCCGTGGCCGAGGAGCTGGAGCGGGTGCTGCCCCAGCTGGAGGGCCTGGGTGCCAACGGCACAGCCCAGGATCCCTCAGCCTGGCAAGCGCTGGAGCCCCTGCTGGCACCCCTCTCGCCACCGGCCCGCTGTGGCCTGGATCTGGCCCTGCACGACTGGTGGGGCAAGCGCCTCGAGCAGCCGCTCTGGCGGCTCTGGGGACTGGAGCGCCAGGCCTGCAGTCCCACCAGCATCACCCTCGGCCTCGGCTCCACAGAAGCGGTGCTCGCCAGGCTGGAGCGTTGGGGCCAGCAGCTGGGCGTCACTCCGATTCGCATCAAATTGAAACTGGGCAGCCCCGACGGTCCAGGCCATGACCGGGCCCTGGTGCGCACAGTTGGCCAGGCCCTGGCGGGGCCGATGGCCGGCAGCCAGGCCGAGCTCCAGGTGGATGCCAATGGCGGCTGGGACCTGGCCACCGCCTGTCAGCTGATTCCCTGGCTGGCCGAGCAGGGGGTGGTGCTGGTGGAGCAGCCGCTGCCCGCCCTGGCCGATCCGGACGCTGACACTGCCGGCTTCGCCGCCCTTGACACCCACTGCCCGATCCCGCTGGTGGCCGATGAGAGCTGCTGGGACCTGGCCGATCTGCTGCGGCTGGCTCCCCATGTGGATGGGGTGAACATCAAGTTGCTCAAAACCGGCGGGCTGCGTGAGGCCGTGCTGATGGCCCAGACGGCCCGCAGGCTCGGTCTCGATCTGATGCTGGGCTGCTATTCCGACAGCGCCCTTCTCAATGGCGCCGCGGCCCAGTTGCTGCCCCTGGTGCGCTGGCCGGATCTCGACAGCCATCTCAACTTGATCAACGACCGCTTCGAGGGACCCGATCGCTGCGGCGACCTGGTGCAGCCCTCGCTGCGCCCGGGCCTGGGCGTGATCGCCTCAGCGCGATGCTGAGCGCCACAGCGCCGATCGTGCTGCTGCTGCACGGGGGGCTCGACAACCTCTCCGGCAAGACCGGCCTGGCCCTGTTGCGCTACCGGCCGGGGCCGATCGTGGCGGTGGTGGATCCGGGCCATGCCGGCGGCAGCCTGGAGGCGATCACCGGCATCCGGCGGTCGGTGCCCGTGGTGGGCGATCTGCGCTCTTCCCTCGCCTATGGGCCCCAGGTGGCGGTGGTGGGCCTGGCCCCTTCCGGTGGAACCTTGCCAGCCGGGCTCCGCAACGACCTGCTGGTCGCCCTCGACGCCGGCCTGTCGGTGGCCAGCGGCCTGCACACCCGCCTTGGCGACGACCCTGAGCTGGCGGCACAATGCCAGCCGGATCGGTGGATCTGGGATCTGCGCAAGGAACCGCCGGGTCTGGAGGTGGCCAGCGGCCAGGCCGCTGGCCTGGGCGGCCAGCGGATCCTCACGCTGGGAACCGACATGGCCGTTGGCAAAATGAGCGCCTGCCTTGAGCTGGTGGCCGCAGCGAGGCGCCAGGGTTGCGCAGCCCGCTTCGTCGGCACAGGGCAAGCAGGCATCCTGATCAGCGGAGCCGGCGTGCCCCTCGATGCGGTCCGGGTCGACTACGCCGCTGGCGCCGTGGAGCAGGCGGTGCTGCAGGCCGCCGCAGGGGCCGGGCCCAACGCCACCTTGTTCGTGGAAGGCCAGGGTTCGCTCTGCCATCCCGGCTCCAGCGCCAGCCTGCCCCTGATCCGCGGCTGCCAGCCCACCGGCTTCCTGCTGGTGCACCGGGCGGGCCAGACCCATGTCAAGAACCATCCGAGCATTCCCCTGCCGCCCTTAGCCGAGCTGATCGCCACAATCGAGCAGCTGGCCACCCTCGGCCGATCGGACCCAGCCAGCCCGGCTCCGCAGGTGCGCGCCGTGGCACTGAACACGGCGCTGCTCAGCGAAGCGGAAGCCCAGAGCCAGGCCGCCGCCATCGAGACGGAAACCGGACTGACCTGCGCCGATCCGGTGAGAAGCTCCGCAGCAGCCGATCGGCTGCTGGAAGCGATAAGGGCGAGCGAGGGGATTCGAACCCCCGTATGGCGGCACCACAAGCCGCTGCCTTAACCACTTGGCGACGCCCGCCGTGGTCTTTGCCAATGTATCAAGCAGCCCTGCCCCCTGACTTGCCCCGTGCGCCATCCGCCATGACGATCCGATGGAGAACGTTGGCCATCGCCGCTGCGGGTCTCGGCGGTGGCGCCTTGGCCCTGGCCTTCACCAATCCAGGTCCGCCCGAATTTGAAGACTTTGCTTCCGAACAGCTGGTCGAGAGGGCGATTGGCGAGGTCTGCGGGCCCGATGGCCTACCGGCACCGCTAAGGCTTGTGATCAAGAATTGCCCGGAGCTGATCCGTGGCCAGCGCCAGATGCTCGGAAGCCTGGCTGGGCAGAGCAGCCGGCGCCAGAACTTCGGGCTGTTCAGCCTCTACCGCACAGCGATTGGCGGCCCGTCCGTGCTGCCCTTCCTCAGCCTTCCCACCTACCACGCCCTCACCTTGGCGGGGGCAGGCCAATTCGTGATCCTGAGGACATCCAGTGACGCCAACGACTCCTCCCCCGGCAATCCCTAATCAGGGCTTGGCAGCACAGCGCCGATGACGGACCCGACGTTGAACCCAGCGCAAGTGACCACGCCGGACGGCCTGCCGCCATTGAGGCTGCCGCGCAGCCTGCTCGACCCGCTGCGCAGCGACCTGCCCCGCGCCGATGGCGAAGGACTGGTGAGCGTGCGCCTCGGCCATTCAGCCGGCCGGATCACCAGCATCAGCGCCTACAGCCCCCAGCCGGGTGAGCTGTTGCCGCTGGCGCTCACGCCCCTACTTGAGCCCCATGCCCACCTCGACAAGGCCTTCACCTGGGAGCGCCACCCCAATGGCTACGGCACCATGGCCGGCGCCCTGGCGGCCAACCAACAGGAGCACCTCCAGCGCTCACAGGAGCAGGTATGGCAGCGGGGCGAACGGGGCCTGCAGCAGGCGTGGCGCCAGGGCTCCCGGGCCATGCGCAGCCATGTGGACAGCGCCGGGCCTGCTGCGGAGGCCAGCTGGGAGGCCCTGCTGGACCTGCAACAGCGCTGGCAGCAGCGGCTGACCCTGCAACTGGTGGCCTTGGTCCCGGTCGGGCACTGGGCCACGACCGCGGGGGCCCGGCTGGCCAGACGCCTGGCCAGCCGGGCCGGGCCAGCGACGGATGGGAGCTCCCTGCCGATCCTGCTCGGTGGGGTTCTCGGCGCCCCCTTCTCGGCCGATGCCGGCGAGCGAGCCGGATTGCAGGCTCTGCTGCGCTTGGCTGACGAGCTTGGCTGCGGTGTCGACCTGCACGTCGATGAAAGCAGCGGCGAAGGCGGCAGCGCTGGAGCAGGCGTCGCCCTGGTGGCCCGGCTGGTGAGGGAGCAGCGAATCGCCATTCCCGTGACCTGCAGCCACAGCGCCAGCATGTCCCAGCTTTCCAGCCGTCGCTGCTTGGACCTGGCCGACGTGATCGCCGAGGCGGGGCTGGCCGTGGTGGCCCTGCCTCCCACCAACCTCTGGTTGCTGGGCCACCACGGTGGGGACACGCCGAACTCGCGACCGATGGCGCCGATCCGCCAACTTCAGCGGGCCGGCGTGACTGTGGCAATTGGTGGAGATAACGTCCAGGATCCCTGGTTTCCAGGCGGTGATTTCGATCCGCTCGAACTGTTGCGGCTGTCGGTGACAGCCGCCCACCTAGCCCCATGGCAACGCCAGGGTCTGATGCCGTTCACCACCGCTGCGGCCAGGCTGATGGGGCTGGCCTGGGACGGGGTGCTGCGCGAAGGGGCGCCCGCTGACCTGATCCTCCTGGCCGCCAGCAACTGGAGCGACCTGCTGGCCCGCTGCCCGCAGCGGCGGGTGCTGCGCCAGGGCCAGTGGTTGCCCCCCCTGGAGGCTCCGGCCTTGCAGTCGCTGCTCGATGCCCTGCCCGTGGGGTAGGGCCACCTGTCAGAACAAGCTCACCATGGGCTTCGCCCTCTTTTCTTGCCGCCGTGTCCGTCAAGCCTGCCTTGAACCCCTTCCCTGAGGGCCTGCCCGAGGATCTGCCTGCAGCGGCCACGGCAGCCCAGTTGGCGGCGATCGAAACCGAACTCAGCGAGGCCAGCGGGGCCACCGGCTCAGGGCCAAAACTGGTGCATGACGGGCCAGAGCTGGCGCGCCTCTCGCGCGACTGTTTCGACTACTCACCGGTGTTGCAGCCCTTGCTGAGCGGCCGATTGGCCCAGCTGGTGGTCAAAGCCAGCCGCCTCGAGGAGGTGCTGGCCGTGGCCAAGGCCTGCAGCCGGCAGGGTGTTCCGTTGACCCTGCGCGGAAGCGGCACCGGCAATTACGGCCAGTGCGTGCCGCTCGCGGGCGGGGTGGTGCTCGACCTCAGTGGCCTGAACCGGATGCGGCAGCTCGAGGCCAGCTCTGGGATCGTCACGGCCGAAGCGGGCTGCCTGCTGGCCGACCTCGACCGTCAACTGTCGGTTTCAGGCCGCTCACTGCGGCTGGCCCCCAGCACCTGGCGCAGCGCCACCGTGGCTGGGTTCATCGCTGGCGGCTCCGGAGGCATCGGCTCCCTGCGCTGGGGATTCCTGCGCGATCCAGGCAATCTGATCGGCCTGGAGCTGGTGACCCTGGAGGCGGAACCCCGCCTGCTCCAGCTCGATGGAAGAGCAAGCCGGCCGATCAACCATGCCTACGGAACCAACGGCATCATCACGGCGGTCCGCCTGCCCACCGCCGCCGCCGTGAACTGGCAGCAACTGGTGGTGGAGTTCAGCCACTGGGAGCGCGCCCTCGAAGCCGCCCGGATGTTGCCTGGCACAGCCCTGCTGCTCCACAGCCTCTGCCTGCTGGAGGAAGCTGTGGCCCGTCAAATGCCAGCCATCGGCGGCCAAGGAGCAGGCGGCTGCCCAGCGGCCCGTGGCCATCGCCTGCTGCTGTTGGCGGCGCCCGATACGCTCGAAATCCTGCCCCACCTGCTGGCGGATCTGGGCGGGACCCTCATCTGGCAGGCGCCGGAACAGGGCCAGCGGGGGCTGCCGCTGCGGGAACTCTGCTGGAACCACACCACCCTGCATGCGCGGGCCCATGACCCGGGCTGGACCTACCTGCAGATGCTGCTGCCCCAACCGGAAGCACCCTTCCTCTCGGCCCTGAAACAGCGCTGGGGCGAGGATCTGCTCTGGCACCTTGAGGGGGTGCGGCAACAGGGGAGCCAGCGGCTGGCGGCCCTTCCGCTGGTGCGCTGGCGCGGCGCAGAGTCCCTTGCCGAGCTGATCGCTGAGGTCCACCAAAACGGCGGCCTGCTGTTCAACCCCCACGTCTTCAACGTCGAGGACGGCGGACTCGGTGTGGTCGATGCCGACCAGGTGTCAGCCAAACATTGCTATGACCCGGCCGGACTGCTCAACCCAGGCAAGTTACGGGGCTGGGCTGAGCGAAAGCGCTGAAAGCAAGCATTGAGGAAAACGCTCAACACTGCAGGCAGCCCGGGGTCAACGGCATTCGAGGCTGAGTCGGGTGCTGACGCCGGTGACCGGATGGGTGCCATGGGCCCGCAGGCAAAGTTGCCGTTGGTCGGCGCGATCGAGCAGGGCATCGCTGAAGTCGGCGTTCTCGATGCGGGCCTCACTGAAGTTGCTGCCAGCTCCAATCACGCCGCGCAGCAGGGCACCGCTGAAATCGGCACCGCTGAAGTCGACCCGGTCCATCAGGGCATCGCTGAGATCGGCCCCACGGAAATCGGCCCGCGAAAAACTGGCCTGGGTGAGGATCGAACCGCGCAGGTCGGCGCCGGCGAAGTTGGCATCGGCGGCGGTGGCCCCGGCAAAGGAACTGAAGGCCAGGGCCTGGCCACTGAAATCAGTGCCGCTCTGATCGGTGAGGGTGTAGTCGACCCGGTCCTGGAACAGGGCCTTGCCCTCGACCGCCAGCAGCGGTGCTGGAGATACAAGCGCCAGGCAGACCAGCGCAACGGCCCCGAGGCGGAGCAGCCAGCTCCAGGGCGGCTGGCCGTGGTCGATTCGCGCCATCTCTTCATCTCGCAACCACCGCCTCACTCTCACCCGGAACGGGTCCATTCCTCACCCTTCAGCTCGCCGTGTTGCTGAGTTCGCCGCCAGCGAGCAGGCTGCCCAGCAGATACAGCGACCCAGCCACGACCACAGCCTGCGGGCCGCCGCCGGCGCTGAGCTGGCGACTGGCGTGGATACTTGCGCAAGCTGTGGCAGCGGCGGCCAGGGCTTCAGGAAGATCGGCCGCGGCGCTGAGCTGATCGGCCAGCTCGGGGCAGGCGGCCAGCAGGGAGTCGCGATTCCAGCTGGGATGGCCGGGCACCGGCACCAGCCAGGCCCGCTCTCCAGGAGCCAGCAGGGCACCGAGCAGCTCGGGTGCCTGCTTGTTGGCGAGGATGCCGACCACCCACAGCCAGGAATGGGACGCCCCGGATCGGGGCACCCGCTGATCCAATTCCGCTCGCAGGGCCACGGCGGCCGGAACGTTATGGGCCCCATCGAGCAGCAGGGGTAGGCCGCGCCACCAGGCCGGCTGCAGCCGGGCCGGCCAGCGGGCCGCAGCAAAACCCGCGGTGATCGCCTGGTCGGGAATCGTCCAGCCCTTCTGCCGCAACGTCTGCAGCATGCCGAGGGCAACGGCGCTGTTGAGGCGCTGCACCTGGCCGGGCAAACCACTACGCCAGTGCAAGTTCCCCGCACAAAGCTCATCACCGCAGACCTCAAGCGGATCCACCCAGAGCAAGGAACACCCCAGGGCTGCCGCCCGCTGCTGCAGGGCGGCAGCCACCTCCGGGAGCTGGGGCGCGCTGACTGCGGCGGCGCCGGGGCTCAGGGCTCCGGCCTTTTCGCTGGCGATCAGCCCGAGGGTATGGCCGAGATACTCGGCATGGTCGATGCCGATCGTGCTGAAGCCCACCACCTGCCGATCGGGGTGCACGCTGGAGGCATCGAGCCGGCCTCCCAGTCCCACCTCCAGCACGACAATCTCCAGCCCGGCCTCGGCGAAGGCCAGAAACGCGGCGGCGGTGATCAGCTCGAACGGAGTGAGGGCATGGCGTTGGGCCAGGGGTTGCAGCCCCTGGAGCAAGAAGCGCAGCTGGGGCGCTGGGATCTCGCTTGGGCCCAGCCGGATCCGCTCGCACCAGCTCACCAGGTGGGGGGAGGTATAGAGGCCGCAGCGCAAGCCAGCGGCGCTGAGAGCGCCATGGAGAAGGGAACAGATCGAGCCCTTGCCGTTGGTGCCGGCCACCTGCACGGCCGCAAAGCGACGTTCGGGATGGCCGAGTTCGGCCAGGGCGGCCTGCAGACGCTCCAGGCCCAGGTCAATGCCGCGGCGGCTGAAGGGCTCGATCAGATCTGCAAAGCTATCGACGCCGTTTGGCACTCAAGCGGCGGCGATCGCCTGCAACGCCTGCTCCAGGCGTGACACGGCCAGGTTCAGCTGGCGGGGCTTGATCACCAGGGGTGGCACGAAGCGCACCACCCGCGGTCCAGCGGGCACAACCAGCAGGCCGAAATCGATCGCCTTGCGCACCACCTCAGGTGCTGCCGGGCCATCGGCCCGCAGCACCAGGCCCTGCAGCAAGCCCCAACCCCTCACCCCTTCGAGCTGCTGGGGGCGGCGGCTGACCAGATCAGCCAGCAGTTTCTGCAGCAGCACACCCATCTGCTCCACATGCGGCACCAACAGGCGGCGTTCCAGTTCCTGGGCCACGGTGAGCGCAGCGCGGCAGGCGAAGGGATTGCCGCCGAAGGTGCTGGCATGGTCGCCGGGGCGGAAATGGTCGACGGCCTGCTTGACGGCAAGCGCCCCGATCGCGATGCCACCGCCAAGCCCCTTGGCCAGGCTGATCGCATCGGGCTCCACCCCAAGCTTCTCGTAACCCCAGAGGCGTCCGCTCCGGCCCATGCCGATCTGCACCTCATCAAAGATCAACAGGATGTTGCGCTCATCGCAGAGCTGGCGCACCCGCCGGAAGAAGGCCGGATCGCCGGGGTTTACCCCCCCTTCACCCTGCAGGGGCTCGAGCATCACGGCAGCTACCCGGGGGCCACTGGCTTCGGCTTCGGCAAGCAAAGCCTCAAAAGCCTCAGGGTCGTTGTAAGGAAAGAAGCGGAATCCTTCCACCATCGGCTCGAAGCCCTGGTGGTAGCGGGGCTGACCGGTGGCGCTCACCGCCGCCAATGTGCGGCCGTGGAAGCTGGCCTGGGCCGTGAGGATGACCGGCCGCTCAATGCCTCGCACGAGATGGCCATGCTTGCGGGCCAGCTTGATCGCCGCTTCGTTGGCCTCGGCTCCGGAATTACAGAAAAAGACGCGATCGGTGCAGCTGCGGCTGGTGATCCAGGTGGCGAGCAGTTCCTGTTCCGGGATCCTGTACAGGTTGGAGACATGCTGTAGGCGCCCGAGCTGGCGGCTCAGGGCCCGACGCATCACCCGATCGCTATGGCCAAGAGCGCAGGTGGCGATGCCGGCGACGCAATCGAGGTAGCGATTTCCGCGACTGTCCTTGACCCAGACCCCCTTGCCCTCCACCAGCTCAAGAGGAAACCGGGTGTAGGTGTCCATCACCGCACTTTGTGGCGGCGTGGCGGACTCGCCTGGGCGAGCCAGGGCTGTGCGGCCAGGTGCAATGGGAGCGGTGGGACTCGAACCCACAAACCCGAAGGCGCTCGATTTTGAGTCGAGTCCGTCTACCAATTCCGGCACGCTCCCATGGGCAAAACTTTAGCCGCGCCTGTGCTCAGACTTCAACGCGACGGATCGCGGCGCCGACACTGTTGAGCTTGCCTTCGAGGTCGGAGTAGCCCCGATCGAGGTAGCAAAGGCCCTGCACGGCGGTGGTGCCTTCGGCCGCCAGGCCCGCCAGGACCATGGCCGCAGAGGCGCGCAGGTCCGTGCCTTTCACTGGCGCTCCGCTGAGCTGGGGGACGCCCTCAACCAAGGCGGTGTTGCCGTTGAGACGAATGTTGGCCCCCATGCGCTGCAGTTCGGCCACGTGCTGGAGGCGGTTCTCGAAGATGTTCTCCACCACCATGCTGGTGCCAGGGATCGTGGCCAACAGGCTCATAAAAGGCGCCTGCAGGTCTGTGGGGAACCCGGGAAAGGGTTGGGTGCAGATGTCAACGGGACGCAGGTCGCCTGGATGGATGGTGAGGCCGGCTGCGGAGTCCGTGAACGAACAGCCGGCATCTTCGAGCTTGGTGATCACAGCGCTGAGATGGTCGGTCGCGATCGGGCCAACGGTCAGCTCCGAGCGGGTGATCGCAGCAGCCAGCAACAGGGTGCCCGCTTCGATGCGATCGGGGATCACGGCGTAATCGGCTCCATGCAGGGCCTTGACGCCAACGATGGTGATCGTCGGGGTGCCGGCGCCATGCACTTCTCCGCCCATCGCCACCAGAAGACCGGCGAGATCCACCACCTCAGGTTCGAGGGCAGCGTTCTCGATCACCGTCTCCCCATCGGCCAGGGCGGCGGCCATCATCAGGGTTTCGGTGGCCCCAACGCTGGGGCAATCCAGGCAGATGCGTCCACCTGAGAGGCGATTGCCGCGGCCTGGAACGGCCGCTGAAACGATTCCGTGCTCAATGACCACCTGAGCCCCGAGTGCTTTCAGGCCCTTGACATGAACCGCGACGGGCCGCGAGCCGATCTGGCAGCCCCCTGGCATGGGGATCTTGGCTACACCGAGCCTGGCGAGGAGAGGGCCGATACAGAAAAAGCTGGCACGCAGGCTGCTGACCAGCTCGTAGGGCGGCATGGCCCGGCTCAGGTGGCTGGCGTCGAGCTCGACCCAATCAGGGCCGCTTTTCACCTTGACGCCAAGGGCCATCAGGATTTCCCCCATGGCCGCAATGTCGGTGAGAGGGGGAACGTTGCTGAGGCGCAGAGGTTCTTTGGTGAGCAGGCAAGCCGCCATCAACACCAGAGCGGAGTTTTTGGCCCCGTTAACGCGTACTTCACCAGCCAGGCGACGACCACCGGAGATCTCCAGCTGGGGTGTAAGCAAAAGCTGGGGAGCCACGGTGGCGGTCAGGGGCATGGCTCTAGGGCATGGATTTGTTTGGGCATCTTGACAACCAAGCCACGGATCGTCTAGGCGTCCGCCCAAGAAACTGTCTTATCTAGTCACAAATTCAATTTCAGGAGGTTCAGCGGCAGGTGAAACAGCTTCGGCAACCCAGCCTTCAGCCCCCGCCGGGAGATGGGGGGATGGGGCACCACGATGTTTTATGGTTTGGAGCCCACTTCGGTGGCGGGCCAGCGGATGTGGCGGAATTGGTAGACGCGCTAGTTTCAGGTACTAGTGGCAGCAATGTCGTGGGAGTTCAAGTCTCCCCATCCGCATTTTTCACTCCAGCTCCAAACGTGGCTACTGTTTCTGCCCGGTGTTGGGTCCCATGCACCGCTGAACCAGATTTCCGATGATCGTCCTCAAGATCACCAATGCGTCCGATGTGGTGGCGGGAAAAATCGGCAAATTCCTCGAAAGCCTCACCCCCGACGCCTTCGATCAAATCACCATTGAAGACATCGTGGTGAAGAAGTTGGTGGAGAATCTTCAACAGGAAGGCCTGAAAGGAGAAGTGGCCTCGATCCAGGGCATTGACCTGGTAGAGGCGAATCTGGTCCTGGAAGAGTCCACCATGGTTCGTCGCCATCAGCACTTCTGAGCCGCTGATCACCAGCCGGCGCCATCCGCTGGTGGCCCGATTCCGGGCCTTGCAAAAATCTGAGGGCAGGCGTGAGCAGGGCCTGCTGCTGCTTGAAGGCACCCATCTGCTCGAAGAGGTCATCAGCCTTGGCCTGGCACCCAGAGAGGTGCTGGCCACCCCGGCCTGGCTGCAGCGGCATCCTGCCTGGAGCCCGATGCCGGCCCTTCGCCCCGTGTCCGAGTCGGTGCTGGCCGCCGTCGCCACCACGGCCCATCCCGACGGGGTGGTGCTCAGCCTGCCCTGGCCCGATCCGGCCGCTGAGGGGCCAATCGGCTTCGTGCTGGCGCTCGATCATCTGCAGGATCCCGGCAACCTCGGCACCTTGATGCGCACGGCCCTGGCCGCCGGGGTGGAGGCTCTCTGGCTCGCTGGCGGGGCTGATCCCTGGCAACCCAAGGTGCTGCGGGCCTCCGCAGGCGCGGCCCTGGCCCTGCCGCTGCAGCGGTTTGAGGCCCTGGCTTCGCGGTTGCAGCAGGCGCGCCAGCAGGGGGTTCAGGTGGCGGCCAGCGTGGTTCCAGCAGGCGACGCGATGGCAGCCGCCACCCCAGCCACTCCGTATTGGCAGCTCGATTGGACCCGCCCCACCGTGCTGCTGCTCGGCAATGAAGCCGCAGGGGTGGCGCCCGATCTACTGGCTTGCTGCAGCCACCACGTCACCATTCCCCACAGCCGCGCCGTCGAGTCGCTGAACGTGGCGGTGGCGGCCGCTCCCTTGCTATTGGAGCGCTGGCGCCAGCAACAGGAGAGAATGCCGGCTATTAGCAGCAACGCACCACTGTGAGTTTCGACTTCGATGTGATCGTGATCGGGGCCGGCTACGGCGGCTTCGATGCCGCCAAGCACGCGGCCGATCACGGGCTGCGCACCGCCATCGTCGAATCACGCGACATGGGCGGCACCTGCGTGAACCGAGGCTGTGTGCCCTCCAAGGCCCTGCTGGCCGCCAGTGGCCGGGTGCGGGAACTGGCCGACGTTGAGCACCTCAGGGGGTTTGGCATCCATGCGGCACCGGTTCGCTTCGAACGCCAGGCAATCGCCGACCACGCCCACCAGCTTGTGGCCGCGATTCGCGCCAACCTCACCAAAACCCTGGAGCGCTCCGGCACCAAGATCCTGCGCGGCAAGGGTCGGCTCGATGGCGCCCAGCGGGTGGCGGTGCGCGAGGCCAGCGGCGTCGAGAAGGTTTACAGCGCCAAGGAGGTGATCATCGCCACCGGTTCCGACCCGTTTGTCCCACCCGGCATCAACACCGACGGCCGCACCGTTTTCACCAGCGATGACGCGATCAACCTGGAGTGGTTACCGCGCTGGATCGCGATCATCGGCAGCGGCTACATCGGCCTGGAATTCGCCGACGTCTACACCGCCCTGGGCTGTGAGGTCACGATGATCGAGGCCCTCGATCGGGTGATGCCCACCTTCGATCCCGACATCGCCAAGATCGCGGCCCGGCGGCTGATCGATGGCCGCGAGATCGACACCCGTGCCGGCCTGTTGGCCCGCAAGGTGGAGCCGGGTTCACCGGTGCGCATCGAGTTGGCGGACATGGCCAGCAAGGAGCTCGTGGAGGTGCTGGAGGTCGACGCGGTGCTGGTTGCCACCGGCCGGGTGCCGATCAGCAAAGATCTCAACCTGGCCAGCGTGGGGGTGCAAACCCAGCGCGGCTTCATCCCGGTCGACGACGCCATGCGCGTGCTGGCCAACGGCGAGCCGGTGGCCCACCTCTGGGCCGTGGGCGATGTGACCGGGAAGATGATGCTCGCCCACACCGCCGCTGCCCAGGGCTCTGTGGCGGTGGAGAACATCCTTGGCCACAGCCGCCTGATCGATTACCGCTCCATCCCCGCCGCCACCTTCACCCATCCGGAGATCAGCTCGGTGGGCCTCAGTGAAAGCGACGCCAGGGCGCTGGCCACCAGCGAAGGGTTCGAGCTCGGCCTGGTGCGCAGCTACTTCAAAGCGAACACCAAGGCCCTGGCCGAACTCGACAGTGATGGGCTGATGAAACTGCTGTTCCGCAAGGACAGCGGCGAAGTGCTCGGTGCCCACATCTACGGGCTCCACGCCGCCGACTTGATCCAGGAGATCGCCAACGCCGTGGCCCGCCGCCAGGGGGTGCGCGAACTCGCCAGCGAAGTTCACACCCATCCCACCCTCAGTGAACTGGTGGAGGTGGCCTACAAGCAGGCCGCCGCCCAGCTCTAAGAACCAGAGCAACCCATCGATTCCTACGATCAGTACCCTTGCCACCGGCCTTTGGAGATTCGCCGCCGTCCCCCCAATCCACCGGTGAAGGTGGCCCACCTTCAGTACGGCATCCCCCACAGCGAAGCCGAACCCCGTCACATCCTCGAAAAGATTGTGTGGGCGAAGGATCGTGAGATCACCGCCGATAAAGAGCGCGTCAGCCTGCTGCAACTGAGGCAGCAAGTGGAGGCTCTGCCGCCCACCCGGGATTTCGTGTCGGCCCTGCGGGCCAGTTGCCGCAAGCCGGCCGTGATCGCCGAGATCAAAAAGGCCAGCCCGAGCCAGGGGGTGATCCGGGAGGATTTCGATCCGGTGGCGATCGCCTCGGGCTATGTGGCCGGTGGGGCCAGCTGCCTGTCGGTGCTCACCGACAAGACCTTTTTCCAGGGAGGGTTTGAGGTGCTGGTGGCGGTGCGGCAGGTGGTGGAGCTGCCCCTGCTCTGCAAAGACTTCATCCTCTCCCCCTATCAGCTGTATCAGGCACGGGCTGCCGGCGCTGATGCGGCCCTGCTGATCGCCGCGATCCTCAGCGACCAGGATATCACCTACCTGCTCAGGGCCGCCCGCAGCCTCGATCTGGCCGTGCTGGTCGAGGTGCATGACGAGCTGGAACTCGAACGGGTGCTGGGCCTAGATGGGGTGGAGTTGATCGGGATCAACAACCGCGATCTCACCACATTCACCACGGATCTGGCCACCACCGACAGCCTGATGGCCCGCTTTGGCGAGCGCCTGCGCCAGAAGGGAGCCCTGCTGGTGAGCGAATCAGGCCTGCACAGCCGTGGGGATCTCGACCGCGTTGTGGAGGCCGGTGCCGATGCGGTTCTTGTCGGCGAGGCCCTGATGCGGCAAGCCGATGTGACGGCGGCCCTGGAGCAATTGATCAGCGGTTGAGGGCTGCTCCCTCCGGGAATTTTTCTGTTGGATCCGGTGATATGGACGTGGAAACCCCATCAGGCCAAGGGTCATGAACAAAATTGCCCTGGAGGAACACTTCAGTGCCCCGGGTCTTGAGCCCTCCATCAAGGATGTGGCGTTCTTCGATCCCGACATTCTTGGCGCCATTGAGGCTGCCTTGCCTGATCTATCAGAACAGCGCCTCCAAGCCATGGATCGCGCTGGGATCTCCATGGCCGTCCTTTCCCAGACGGCGCCTGGTGTGCAATCCATCAAGGATGCGACCCTTGCGGTGGAGCTTGCCCGTCGCGCCAATGATTTTCTGCATGTGCGCACGGCGTTCGCTCCTGAACGGTTTCGCGGTTTCGCTTGTCTTGCTCTGCAGGATGTTGACGCTGCCTGTGATGAACTCAAACGTTGCGTTTCAGAGCTCGGTTTCGTGGGGGCCTTGGTGAATGGTTCCACCGGTGGTGCCTACCTGGATGAACCCCAATTCGCTCCTTTTTGGCACACGCTCGAACAGCTTGATGTGCCGCTTTATTTGCATCCTGGGTTGGTCAGCGGAGAGTCTCAGGCCTTCAACGGTCATCCTGAGCTGGAGGGCGCCGTCTGGAGCTGGACCTGTGACACCGCCACCCACGTCCTGCGGCTGGTGTTCTCCAGGGTGTTTGACCGCCATCCTCAGGCCTCGGTGATCCTTGGCCATATGGGTGAAACCCTGCCTTACATGCTCTGGCGGCTGGACAGCCGTGCCGACGTGACAACTATCGGTCGGACGTTGAGTCGATCTCCGTCAGAGACGCTGAAGAGCCATGTGATGGTGACCACATAGGGAGTGTGTGCGGATGCCCCCCTCCGGTGTGCCCTGGAGACAATGGGCGATCAGGCGGTGATGTTTTCCACCGATTACCCGTATGAAGACATTCAGCTTGCTGCCGATTGGATCGAGAACGCCGCCATCCGCGAAGACCAGCGGATCAAGGTCTGCTCCACCAATGCCCAGCGCGTCCTGCGCCTCGGGTAAAGAACCAAAGCTGGCACAGGATCTGCCCATCTCGGCCTGTTGGCAGCAGCCCCCTTCCCATCAAAAAACCCCGCCAAAGGCGGGGTGATGAGAAGCAAGCAAAGGAGCTGAGTGGAAAGGTCCCGAGGATCAGACCTTGCGGCTGTAGAACTCCACCACCAGCAATTCGTTGATTTCCAGGGCCACCCATTCCCGCTCGATCCGGGCATTCACCTTGGCGGAGAGCTTGGTCTTGTCGAGCTCCAAATTGGGGGGAATGTTGGCCAGACCGGGGAATTCCAGGTTGCCTTCAGCGAGTTGGCGGCTGGCCTTGCGATCGCGAACCACGATCAGGTCGCCGGGGCGGCACTGGTAGCTGGGGATGTCAACCACACGACCATTCACAGTCACGTGACCATGGTTGACCAGTTGGCGAGCACCGGGAACCGTGGGCCCGAAACCGAGGCGGAAGCAGATGTTGTCGAGGCGATTCTCAAGCAGTTTGAGCAGGTTGGTTCCTGTGGAGCCGTCCTGGGCGCGCGCTTTCTTCACGTAGCGCACGAGCTGGCGCTCGGAGATGCCGTAGTTGAAGCGAAGCTTTTGCTTTTCTTCGAGGCGGATGGCGTATTCGGAGCGCTTGCGACGGGCTTGGCCGTGCTGACCGGGGGGATAAGCCCGCTTGGCGGACTTACGGGTGAGACCGGGAAGGTCTCCCAAGCGCCGCGTCACCCTCAGGCGAGGACCGCGGTAGCGAGACATGAAGGAAGGGGCAAAGGGCAGGGAAAGGTGGGGCTCTGCTGCAGGCAGGATGGGGAACGTCTCCCCATGCCTGCCTGCAGTGCCGCACCAATCGGAGATCCTATCGGTTGGCTCTTCAGGAGACCGGCCTGCCTCTGGCTTCAGCAGGCTTCTGAGCGCCCTGCTGCTGGGCCTGATCGCGGCCTACCGCCGCTGGATCTCACCCTTGCTGGGCCCCCGCTGCCGCTTCATCCCCAGCTGCAGCGCCTATGGGATCGAGGCGATCGAGCGCCATGGCCCCTGGCGTGGCGGCTGGCTCACCCTGCGCCGCCTGTTGCGCTGCCATCCCTTCACCCCCTGCGGCTGCGATCCGGTCCCGGACTGAGCCCGGCTGGCCCTGCTCAAGCGGGCCCCACACCCCTCCACAGCGCCCTCTCCATAACACCCTCTCGCCGCGCACCATGGCTGCCCTCCCCCCGCTCACCCTGTTCAGCCGTGAAGGGTGTTGCCTGTGCGCAGGCCTGGCTGATCGCCTGGCCGCCCTGCCGCTCCCGCCACAGCTGCAGGTGGTCGACATCGACACCGATCCAGCCCTGAAGGCTCGCTATGACCTGGAGGTGCCGGTACTGGCCGTGGGCCGAAGCAGCGGCCTGATCGAGCTGCCGCGGGTTCCTCCCCGGCTGCGGGGTGATGGCCTGGAGCGCTGGCTGGGCAAAGCGCTTGCTGCCCTTTCCCCCCCACCAGCCTGATCCTGCCGAGCAAACTGGCCCAGCTCCGGCTCGCCCCGGCTCGCCCCGGCTCGAACCATCCACACCGCCGCCCGCTTCCAGCCCGCCATGCCCCCAACGCTCCACCCCCTGCTGCTTCAGGCCGGTCTTGCCATTCCCACTGGCCTGCCAGACGGGGAGGTCAGCGGCGTCAGCTCCGATTCGCGGCGGATCAGCCCTGGCACCTTGTTCATCGGCCTGCCCGGCGGCCAGGTCGATGGCGGCAGCTTCTGGCCCAAGGCCTTGGAGGCCGGTGCCGTGGCCGCGGTGATCGGGGTGGAAGCGGCGGCGGCGCAGCCCCCCCAGCCGGGCGATCCAGTGCTGGTGCTGGAAGGGCCACTGGCCCCCTGGCCCGGACGGCTGGCGGCCGCGTTCTGGCAAAATCCAAGCCAGAAGCTGGCCTTGATCGGTGTCACCGGCACCAATGGCAAAACCACGACCACCCACCTGATCGAGCACCTGGCCGCCGCGGCGGGCCAGACCACGGCCCTGTTCGGCACCCTGGTCAACCGCTGGCCCGGCCATCGCGCCACGGCCAGCCACACCACAGCCTTCGCCGACCTGCTGCAGGGCCAGCTGGCTGAGGCCGTTGCGGCGGGCAGCGCCCTGGCGGCCATGGAGGTGAGTTCCCACGCCCTCGACCAGGGGCGGGTGGCGGGCTGCCATTTCGCCGGAGCCGTGTTCACCAACCTGAGCCAGGACCACCTCGACTACCACCCGTCGATGCAGGCCTATTTCGAGGCCAAGGCCCTGTTGTTCGCCGAACCGTTGCTGGCGGGCTGTGCGGTGGTGAACATCGATGATCCCTGGGGGGCGAAATTGGCGGACCACCTGGCCGGCAGCCTCGGCGAGCGCCTCTGGCGCAGCTCCCTCAACGCAGCCGACGCCGAGCTGCGGATGGGGGAGCTGAGCTTCAGTGCCGATGGGGTCAGCGGCAGGCTGCATACGCCGCTGGGCCATGGCCCGTTCCGATCACCCCTGGTGGGCCGCTTCAACCTGATGAACCTGTTGCAGGCGGTGGGGGTGCTGCAGCAGCAGGGCGTGGCATTGCCCCGGCTGCTGGAGGCCATCCCCTCATTCCCCGGCGTGCCCGGGCGCATGGAGCGGGTGCGGCTGGCTGAACACTCGGCTGGCACGGAGGCCTTGCCGGCTGTGCTGGTCGACTACGCCCACACGCCAGATGGCCTGGAGAACGCCTTGGCCGCCTGCAGACCCTTCTGCAGCGGGCGACTGATCTGTGTGTTCGGCTGCGGTGGTGACCGGGATCGGGGCAAGCGGCCCCAGATGGCGGCCATTGCCGCTCGCCTGGCCGACCGGGTGGTCGTCACCTCCGACAACCCACGCACCGAAGATCCGGGGCGCATCCTTGACGACGTGGCGGCCGGCATCCCCGCCGGCACGGATCTGCTGGTGGAAGGGGATCGGGCCAGCGCCATTGCCCTGAGCATTGCGGCAGCAACGGCCGGTGATCTGGTGCTGATCGCCGGTAAGGGCCACGAGGATTACCAGATCCTCGGCACCACCAAGATCCACTTCGACGACCGGGAGGAAGCGCAGCAGGCCCTGCACCAGCGCCTGGCTTGATCGCTCCAGGAGCGGGAAGGGGTGATTGTTATCCTTACAACGCCTTTCTTCGACCCAACGGTTTCAATTCATGTCCCAAAGTGTGCCGATGCCCAAAAAGTTCCTAGCCGAACTGATTGGGACCTTCTGGCTTGTCCTCGGTGGCTGCGGCAGCGCCGTGCTGGCTGCCGTCTTTCCCTATGACAACGCCGCCGCCAACCCCCTGGGCCTCGGTTTTCTCGGCGTATCGATCGCCTTCGGCCTCACCCTGTTAACGATGGTTTATGCCATCGGCCATATTTCCGGCTGCCACATCAATCCCGCCGTGAGCTTCGGCCTCTGGGCCGGCGGCAAGTTTCCAGGCTCCGGGCTGCTGCCTTACATCGTCGCCCAGGTGCTCGGCGCCGTGATCGCCGGTGGCGTGATCAAGCTGGTCGCCAGTGGGCGCCCCGGTTTTGAACTGACCGGCAGCAATCCTTTGGCCACCAATGGCTTCGGTGCCCACTCCCCCGGTGGCTACGGCTTGCTCTCTGCGCTGGTGATCGAAGTGATCCTCACCTTCGTCTTCCTGCTGGTGATCCTCGGCGCCACCCACAAACAGGAGCTCGGCGCCATCGCCGGCGTGCCGATTGGTCTCTCCCTGACCCTGATTCACCTGATCAGTATTCCTGTCACCAACACCTCGGTGAACCCTGCCCGCAGCACCGGTGTGGCGCTCTGGGTCGGAGGCCAGGCCGTGGGCCAGTTGTGGCTGTTCTGGCTGGCCCCAATCGTGGGGGCTCTGCTGGCCGGTTGGGTCTTCAAGGCGATGTTCGATCCCGAAACAGCCTGACTGACGACCAGGCCTGACACCCATCCGGGCACTGCTAGTGGAGAAAGGAGTTGAGGGCGGCCAACAGCTGCTCCACCTCCTCGCTGGTGGTGGTCAGGTGGGTGCAGGCCCGCAGACAGTGGGGGTGATCAAGGCTGCGCAGCCAAACTCCCTGCTGGCCCAGTTGTTCCACCAGAGATTCCGGCGTGTGGCCCCGGCCATCGCCCTCCAGTTCAACACTGACCAGACCAGCTGGCGGCGGCTCCTGGAGCAGGGTCTTCAGCCCTGGGATGGCCTGAAGACCAAGCCAGAGCTGGCTGCTGCGCTCGCGGATCAAGGCCAGACGAGCCGGCGCCCCTCCGACCGCATCCAGCAGTTCAAGCGAGCAGCGCAACCCGGCCATCAAAGGAGCGCAGGAGGTGGCTACCTCGAAGCGGCGACCATCGTGGTGCCACGGATCATGGCCACCACCCGGGCCATCAAGGCCGGCATCGTTCTCATTGGCCAGGCTGCGCCATCCCCCCAGCGTCGGTCTTGATGCGCTGAGGATTCGCTCCGACAGGGCCACACCCCCCAGGCCCTCTGGACCGCAACACCACTTGTGGCCGGTGAAGGCGTAGATATCGGCCGCCGAGGCTGCCGCCGCCACCGGCAGGGACCCCACCGACTGGGCGGCATCGACCAGCAACCAGGGATGGCGAGGGTGGTGCTCCAGCCGCTGGGCCACCGCTTCGATCGGCATCACCAGACCGGTGTTCCAAAGCAGGTGGGAGAGCACCACCAGGCGGGTGCGCGGAGTGAGGGCCTGATCAAGAGCGTCAAGCACGGCCCCATCGCTGGCCACGCCTGAACCCGGGCGGATCGAGCCCACCGCCAGGGTGCTGAGCGTGAGCCCTTCACGGTGGGCCAGCTCCCGGCAGGCCGCCACCACACCGGGATGCTCGCAATCACCGATCAACAGTTCATCGCCGCCCTGCCAGGGCAAACCCCAGAGCGGCAGCACGCAGCCACTGGACACATTTTCGGTAAGCGCCAGCCGATGGGGCGGCACGCCGCAGATGACCGCCAGATCAGCGCGCAGACCCTGGGTCTGAGCCGCCAGCCACGGCCAGATGGATCCCGTGAAGGGCCCCAGCTCCTGGATACGCTGCCAGCTCTCGGTAATCGCCGCCAGCGACGGCGAAGGCAGTGGCCCCTGGCCGCCATAGTTGAAGTAGGTCTTGTTCGCCAGGGCTGGCATCAGCGCCCGAAGCTGGGCAGGGCTCAGCGGTTCGCCGCGCAGCGTCTGGGGATCGGCAGGGATGATGGCGCTCGACATAACGTTTCTAGGGGAAGAAATGAACCTTGATAGGCTTGAGCCAGGGGAGCGAAGGGATTGGGTCAGCTCGGACTGAACAGCAGGCTATGGATTGATCAGGAACCAGAGCAAGTTGAAGCGAGAATCACACAGATCAACGATCCAATCCAGGTTGAAGCCCTCAGGCAATTGGCTCGCGAGGGTTACTGCCTGCTCAAGTCCAGTATTCCCCATTCAGCTATCGATGCCTATCTTGCTATCATCCATTCAGACAACCAACCCTTCCCACTTAAAGCCAGTTTAGGGCGTGACATCTTTTCCTTCGCCAGCCTTGATCCAAACCAGCCCCTCGTCAAGATTCTCGATAGTCATTTTGCTTTTGCAGAAGCTCGGGCCCTAGGCCTGGCCGCACCAATCAGGAGCCTGCTCGCGCTGATCTTCAAGGAAGCACCAGTCACCTTTCAAACCCTGTATTTCCAAGTGGTTTCCCTCTAACATGGCTAAAGTTTTTTCCAAAATAAACAATAACACGAGCTTCTTCGAATTGCTCATACCAATCTAAAATGAATTCGATAGCTTATTGAGTGCTCAAATTGCTCGCTACCGATGATGTACTACTCACCCCCGCCAAAATTTTTGATCTCGCGATTCAACCCTGCATGGACATAGGCTCCTGGCTTGCCTGCCAAGCCCTAAACGGTATCGTGATTACCATAAATAAAGTGCCCGTCTTCAGGTATGCCGCACTCTGGATACAGCCAACAGATTTTTTTTAGCGCTTCTTTGTCGAATTCAAAATAGCGCCGAAGGGTTGTAATACTGTTTTATGCGTTCCAAGACAGAAAAACAGTTTCCGCTATTTCTTGCGAAAGCGCAATCTGTTCTGGTCACTATGTCCTGTCCATCAATAGACTGTAGGTTGTCATCTTCCCCACTAGTCTCTTTGCCTGCTGCCCAGAGGGTGGGACAGAATAGTTGTGTAGTGTACCAGCTTTCAGTTGGCCAAAAAGAGGCATTTAACAGGGCCTGAATCAGGGAAGATCCACGCCACTTGCAACTGTCTGGACCATTGGCTGAATCAATTGGCTGGATTCAATAGTCAACAGCCAAGACCCCTGACAGCTTCTCCCAAGGCCATCTACATTGCCACTGAGAGCAAAGCCGTTGCCAAAAACAACTCAGGCCAGGGAGACCCGAGCGAATCGGGTCTTAGTGAGCACGGATCAACGGTTCGAGCACGTTCAAACGATCTAGATGCAGACAAGACAACACCTTCAGTCAGGTCCGTGAACTAGGCGCTCAAGTGGGATCCGGCCTGGCTCAGAGCACCTGGCCGACCATGACCGCGGCGAGGGCGGAAAAGACCGTGATTCCAAGGGCGGTGATGGGATTCTGGCCCTGGGCTACTGCAAAGCTGGTGATCACGCCGGCGCCGAGGAAGGCCACAGCCAGTTGGGTGGTAGCGGAAGGACGGTCCAAGGTGGGCTGGCAACTGCAGGCACCGTAGGGATCAACACCCTGGCCCCAGCTGGATTTCCGCTGTTTCGTTACCCGGTGTCGGGGTTCGTTACCGGGAGTCTGTTTTCGTTACACCCCGCAACCTGGAGGCAGGCCTGGCGCGGCCGCTGCTGGCCCACTGCTTGAGGGCATCCATCTGCTCCCGTGCCGTTCGCGACAGCGGTACAAGATCGCTGGCAGCCCGGATCAGGTCCGCTTCTGAAAAGTCACGGTGGGCACCGAAGCCGAGGTGCATGGCCTCCACCACGATCTGCTCGAGTTCGGCGCCGGAGAAGCCATCGGTGCGATCCACCAGCACCTCCAGGGGGATCGCATGGGCGGGACGGCGGCGGCGCAGCTGCAGATCCAGGATGGTGCGCCGCTCGGCCGCATCGGGCAGATCGAGCAGAAAGATCTCGTCGAAGCGCCCCTTGCGCATCAGCTCCGGCGGCAGGTTGGCCACACCGTTGGCCGTGGCCACCACGAACACCGCCGTGGTCTTCTCGGCCATCCAGGTGAGCAGGCTGGCCAGCACCCGCTGGCTGGCTCCCCCATCGCTGCGGCTGTCGCCCCCGAAGCCCTTGTCAATCTCATCGATCCAGAGCACGCAGGGTGCCATCGCTTCGGCCCGGCGGATCATGTCGCGGGTGCGCGCTTCGCTCGCTCCCACCAGACCGGCAAACAGCCGACCCACATCCAGCCGCAGCAGGGGCATCGCCCAGCTGTGGGCAATCGCCTTGGCTGTCAGTGACTTGCCCGTGCCCTGGGGCCCCACCAGCAGCACCCCCCTGGGCAGGGGCAGGCCATAGCGCTCGGCTTCGTCGCTGAAGGCCAGGCGGCGCTGGTCAAGCCATTGCTTGAGGGCCTCCAGCCCGCCGATATCCGCCGGGCTCGCCTCAGTGGGGCAGTACTCCAGCAGCTCGCTGCGGGCGATCGACTGGCGTTTTTCCTCGAGAACCTCAGCGAGATCGGCCTCACCGATCTGGCCACGGCGGGCTAAGGCCCGGGCGGCCACCTGGCGGATCCGTTGTTCAGTCAGACCGCTGCAGGAATGGACGAGCTGCTCGAGGGCATCGGCAGGGGGGCGATGCCCACTGGCCTGGGCGATGCTTTCGAGCAGGTCGCGGATCTCCCGCGCCGTGGGCAAGGGCAGATCGAGCACGGTGATGCACTCCTCCAGCTCCCTGGGCACCTGCCAGTCGGGTGCAGTGATCACCAGGGTCTGGGGCTGGCGGCGCAGGCTGATCGAGAGATTGCGCAGGCGCCGGCAGATGCCCGGATCATCGCAGTAGCGATGGAAATCGAGAAGCAGAAGAATGGCAGGCTGATCCTGGGGCAGGCTTTTGAGGCTGTCGAGGGCCGCCAGCGGATTGCGGATGGCCTCGGCCGAGCGATTCGGCAGCCCGGCGATCCCATCAACGAAATCCCAGCGAAACAGGGTGCGCTGTCCGAGCCGAGCCGCGGCCAGGCCCAGCAGGGTCTCAATCCGCTCCTCCTCCAGGCTGCGGATCCAGAGGATCGGAGCACGGGCACGGATCAGCAGGTCGAGTTGGTCCGACCAGGATTCAGTCATGGGCCAGCCTCCATCGCCATCGCCTCAACGCAGTTGGCCGAGCCGCGCCCAGCGCGGATCCAGCGGTGGCTCCGAGCTGGACGAACTGGGGCCTGTGGCCGATAGTTCCGCTGTGCTCCAGACGGCCGGGCCCGGGCAGGCAGCCCCACAGTCGTTGCGGCACGGCAACTGGAGGTGGAGCTGCTCGAAGATCCAGTGACCTGGATCAAACAGGCCCAGGGGGTCGAGGCACTCACTGGGGCTATCGGTCTCAATCGGCCAAAGGCCAGAAGAATCGAGATCACCAGCGCCTGAACCGCTGAAGTTGAGCAGCTGTTGCGCAAGGGATTCGGGCGTTGACGCGTCTGGCTCCAAAACCTCGTCGCCATCAGTGCCCAGAGCGATCAGCTCCTGACAGCGAAAGTGGAGGGGATGGTCGTAGTCCGCCAGACAGCGATCACAGCGCAAGCTGATGGTGGCGCTGGCCTCGCCATTCAACTGGAGTCCATCTCCCATCCAGAGCGCCCGGAGTTCCCCGCGCACCGGGGAAAGGGTTTCGATCTCGGCGAGATGCTGGTCCAGGGCCCAGTGCGCACCGGCCTGGAGCAGGCGCAACTCCTGCAGGGGGATGGGCTTGAGCGGCAGAGACTCCGGAATAGGGGGCCTTCGCCGCTCCATCACTTCTTACCCTTGGGCTCGAAGGGAAGACGCTCCATGCCGCCGCCGGCGGTGGCGGCCACCGCGACGGTCTGCTGGGCCAGCTGCTGATCGAGAATGACCTGGAGATTATCCGGCAAGGTTTCGCGGGTGAGCAGAAAGGTCTGCAGCCCCTGGAAGATGTTGGCCACCACCATGTAAAGAAGCACCCCGGCCGGCAAGGGGAAGAAGAGAAACATGCCGGTGATCATCACCGGGGTGATCTTGTTGGCCGTCGATTGCTGCGGATTGGGCGGCATGCCCATGCCCGAGAGAATCTGCGAGATGAACAGGGTGGCACCAAAGCCCCCCACCAGGATGGCGATGTCCCAGTTGATCGCGCCGTCGGTGTAGAAGCCCACCTGGCCAAGGGCCTTGATAAACAGGAAACCGCTACGGGCCGCCAGACCAGGAACCTTGGCCTCGATTGTGGCTTCACCGGTGCTGAGCGCTTCGATCTGGCCTGTCTCGCTCACCTTGATCACCCCATCCCCCTTGGTGATGCTCCAGGAGGGGGTGTAGGCCGTACCGTTCTCCACCCCTTGGAGCAGGCTGGTGAAGGACTCACCGCTCTTGGTGTGGAAGTTGATCTGGGCCACATCGCCAACGCCCAGCTTGGTGCCCTGCTCCAGGCTGGCGATCACCGGCACATGGTTGGTTTCGGTGATGAAGATCGAATGGCTGGCGCTGTTGAACGGCTTGGTTTCGACCGCTGCGATCTGGTCAGCCGGCAGAACCTTCAGGTTCAAGGTGTAGGGCACATCGGCAAAGGGGGACCCACGCAAGGTGGCAAAGAGCGCGAACAGGATCGGCATCTGCACCAGCAGCGGCAGACAACCGGCCAGGGGGCTGCCGAATTCCTTCATCAGCTTGCCCAGCTCTTCCTGTTGCTTCTTTGGATCGCTGGCGTGGCGCGCCTTGATTTCGGCCTGCCGCTTCTGCATGACCGGCTGGGCGATCCGCATCCTCCTGGCACTGCGGATTGAGCCGGCGCTGAGTGGAAACAGGGCAAGCCTGATCACCACCGTCAAGGCGACGATCGCCAGCCCGTAACTCGGCACCAGACCGTAGAAAAAGTCGAGGATCGGGAGCAGGAGGTTGTCGGAGATGTAGCCGATCACGGCGGGGTAGCGGCGGGGGTGGAAGGGGTATGGGAATCAGTGTGCCCCAGCAGGGAGGCAATCGCGCGGGTCAGCGGTTCAGGCGCTGGAAGCCTGGGAGACGCCGAATCCTTTGCTGTCGGGGCCCGCAAGACCGGCGACCGCACCCGAGGGGCTCCTGGCAGCAAGCCGCTCGAGGATGTAAGCCTCGGTTTCGCGGAACCGTGGAACCGAGCGCATCTCCAGCTTGAAACCGTCATTAAGCACAAGGACCATGTCTCCCCAGGCACCGAAGCCCCGGGAAACAGAGCGCACCTCTCGAATTTGGCCATAGCTGATCTGGCTGCGGTCGCGGCCGAGCCAGCCACCGGTCACGGAGATCCGGCGGCTGGTGATCCGATAACGCAGCCAGAGGGCCCGAACGATGGCCCCGACCGCGAAGGGAAGGCCGATCAGGGTGAGCCCGAAGACCAGGTTGAAAATCAGATCGCCGCGGGCCGGCCCGCCCTCATAGAAGACAGGCTCCGCGATGGGGCTGGGGATGGCCTGACCCGAACCAGTCGGGAGAGTGCTTGCGTTTGGCCCTTCAGGCCCTTGACCCGTCATTGGCTCAGACCCGCCTTCTGAAACAGCAACTCACATTCTCCCAGCAAGAGCTCCTCAGCGGCCTCGGCGCTGCCGGGCTTGAGGCTGAACAGCAACCACTGGCCGCTCAAGGGCTCAGGCAAGACCCTGCAATGGTTCTGCATCCAGCCATGGATCAAGCGCCGCAGCCGGTTGCGGCAGACGGAGCGTTTGCTGACCTTCGTGCTCACCACAACTGCGCCGCGACAGGGGCTGACTTTTGCAAACGCAGAGCCTTTGCTCAGCAGAGCCTCATCGGCTTCAAGGGTGCGTAGCACCATCCAGGAGCCATGGAATCGACGACCTTTGCGATAGAGGTGATCGAAAGCCCGATACCCCCTCAGGCGCAGGTCCGGCGGCAGGGCCATCGAACCGACCGTTGCGCGATCAGACCGCCAGGCGAGCCCGTCCGCGGCGGCGGCGGGTGCGGATCACGCGCCGACCGGTGTGGGAGCGCATGCGGACACGGAAGCCGGACACCCGCTTGCGCTTGCGGCTTGTTCCTTCCAGGGTGCGCTTGGTCATGGGGCGGCTCTGCTACTCGCTCTGGGTCGATGAACCAACGTATCAGTCAGGGGGCGGGTGGTTAGTTGGTGGCCGTTTCAATCTGAATCAGCCAGCTGCCCAAGTAGCCCGCGAAAGGCACATCTCCAGGCGCCTGGGCCAGGGCATTGAACTGATACATGCCGATGTTGAACGGATTGAAGATGTTCATATACACCCCGATGGTGCGATCGTCAGGGATGGGTCGATCGGGAAAGATGTCGATCGACTGACCGCCTTTGGAGATTTCCACCGTGGCTGGAATCTTCTCCAGGCAGCGGGTTCGCGACATCATGCCGCCTTCCTGCATGTAGCAGAGCTGAATGTCATTGGCCTCGATCTTGGCCTCGAAATTGTCTGGCACCGTCACGCTCAGCTTGAGAATGGCCGTGTTGCGGTCCTTGGCGCGCAACATCAGGTAGTACTCGGAGCGCTTCAGGCGTCCGGTATCCGTCATGAAGTAATAGAGCCGTTTGTAATCGCGATCGTTCTCCCAGCGGAACTCCACCAGGCCAGGAGTGCCCTGGGCTGAAGCTGGCTGCGGCGCCACGGCACCGCCCACAACGGCACCAACCAGGCCGGCACCGAGCCCCCCCAGGGCCAGGCCGGCCGCAGCAACGGCGAGTGCGGGCTGGCCGATCGGGCCGGGCCGCCGGAAGCGTCGCCGGCGAAGCTGGCGAAGAAGGTTGGGGAAGGGCATGGAATCGGAGCCGGGGTGGGTGGAAGGAGCAGCAACCCCATTCTCTGGCCAGACCCGCAACAGGGGAGTGGCGGGAGGGCAGCCGCCCAGCTGTCAGATGTGACCGGATCTGTCCGGACGGAGGAAGGCTGCCTGGCGCAAATAGGGATGCACGGGCGGACGGCCGGGTTCCATCCAGGCATGGGCCAGCAGCCGGATGCAGCGGGGCAGGTCTCCATCGACGGCCATCTGCTGGCAATCAAGCAGGGCCACCCCGTCCCAGCCGGTGTGGCGGCGGGCAATGGCGGCGGGGAAACAGGCCGTCAGATCCGCCGTCACCGAAAAGGTGACCGACAACACCTGGGCTCCCTGCAAGCTGTTGTGCTCGATCAAGGCATCGAGAAGCTCCTCCACCGAGGCCGCGATGGCAGCCACGGTGTTGGCTTCGGCGGTGGTGGCACCTCGCAGGGCCCGCAGATGCTGCCCCTCGCTCATGGCCGCCAGAGCCAGAGCGGCTGGCCGCACCAGGCCAGCTCCAGGCTGACGGCCTGGTGCAGCTGGCCCAGCAGGTTGCGGCCAGGAATCAGGAAGGCCAGTCGTTTCGGCGGCTTGCCATAGGTGGTGGGTCTGATCGTGTCTTCGTCCAATCCCGTCAGTCGGGCCAGCAGGCGGCGGGCGCTGTCCTCGTCGCCCAGTTCATCAACCAGGCCGAGCTCTTTGGCCTGGGCGCCGCTGAAGACCCGGCCATCGGCGAAGCCTCGTACCTCCTCCTCGCTGAGGCGGCGGCCCGTGGCGACGGCGGCCACGAACTGGCCGTAGCTGGAGTCGATCAACGCCTGGAGCAGCTGGCGCTCCGCCTCGGTGAGGGCGCGATCCGGCGAGAGAATGTCTTTGTAGAGGCCGCTCTTGACGGTTTCAAAACTGATGCCGATCCGCTCCAGCAACCTCGAGAGGTTGTTTCCGCGCAGGATCACGCCGATCGAGCCGGTGATCGTGCCCGGATTGGCCACGATCTTCTCGGCCGCCACGCCCAGGTAGACGCCACCGGAGGCGGAAATATTGCCGAAGCTGGCCACCACGCGACAGCCCTTTTCGCGAAGGCGCAGCACGGCCGCATGGATCTCCTGGCTGTCGCCCACCGTGCCGCCCGGGCTGTCGATGCGCAGCAGCAGGGCCGGGTATTCCCGCTCCTCCACCTTGCGCAGGGCCTTGAGCACCCGCTCGCGCGTACCCCCGGCGATCGCCCCCTCGATCGCGATGCGCGCCATGCTTTTACGAGACTTGCGGCGCCAGGGCCAGGGCATTCGCTGCGGTGCGTAGTCGCTGGATCTTAAAAAGGTGGTTGACGGCGGCTCCAATGACCCCAGCTTCACGTTGGCTGCTGATGCTCCTGCCCTTTGCGCTCTGGGGTACGGCGATGGCGGCGATGAAGCCACTGTTGGCCGGCGCAGGCCCACTCAGCGTGGCCTGGCTGCGCCTGCTGCCCGCCGGGCTGGCGGTGCTTCTGGCCGCCGTGGTGATGGGCCGATCCTTGCGGGTGGCCCCGGCAGACCGGCTCTGGCTGCTCGCCTTTGCCCTGATCGACGGCAGCCTGTTCCAGGGGCTGCTGACCCGGGGGTTGGGCAACACCGGCGCTGGGCTGGGCTCAGTTCTGATCGACTCCCAGCCCCTGCTGGTGGCGCTGCTGGCGCGCAGTTTGTTCGGCGAGGCGATCAATCCGGTCGGTTGGGTGGGGCTGCTGGTGGGGCTCGCCGGCATCGTCTGCCTCGGCCTGCCCGCTCCGCTGCTGCAGCACCTCTGGTTGGAAGGCCCCTCCACCCTGGGCGTCGAGGCCTGGAGCCATGGCGAACTCTGGATGCTTGGGGCCGCCGTGGCCATGGCGGTGGGCACCGTGCTCTGCCGCTTTGCCATGGCCCACAGCGATCCGGTGGCGATCACCGGCTGGCACATGCTGATCGGCAGCTTTCCTCTGCTGGGAGGCTCGGCGATGGCCACCGTTCTCGATCCCGGCGCCGCGCCGTTCTGGCCGGCCTGGAGCCGCATCGACTGGGGCCTGATGACCTACGCCAGCCTGCTGGGCAGCGCCCTGGCCTATGGCCTTTTCTTCTGGTTTGCCCGCCAGGGGGATCTCACCGGCTTCACCGCCCTCACCTTTCTGACCCCCGTGTTTGCCTTGCTCTGCGGGGTGTTGCTGCTGGATGAACGGCTGTTTCCCCTGCAATGGCTGGGTGCCGGCCTGGCCCTGGGGGCGGTGGTCTTGATCAACCAAAGGCAACGGCTCTGGGAAGGGCCCAAGGTGGCGGAGGCGAGCCCATGAGCCGATCGCCCCGCAGGCTGCTGGTGGTGAGCACGGCGGTGGGAACCCTGGGCAGTGGCAAGGGTGGTGGTGTGGAAGTGACCCTGGCGGGCTTGGTCGCCGGCTTGATCGACCGGGGCCACAGCCTCACCGTGCTGGCTGCCGAGGGTTCCAAGTTGCCGCCAGGCTGCGAAGCCGCCACCCTCTGGAGCCAGCCGGGGGTGGATCAGCCCAGCTGGCAACACCAGCCGCGCCAGGGGGGCGTTCAACTGCCGGCCGGCAGCCTGCTGGCCGGCCTCTGGGAAACGGCGCTGAATCGCCAGGGCGACTTCGACGCGATTCTCAACCTGGGCTACGACTGGCTGCCCTTCTGGCTGACGCGCCATCTGGCCACGCCGCTGTTCCACCTGGTGAGCATGGGATCGGTGGCCACGGTGATGGATGAGGTGATCACGGCCGTGGACCGCTGGAACCCGGGCAGGCTTGCCTTCCACAGCGCCGCCCAGGCCGGTGACTTCCGCCTGGGCAGGCCAGCGAAGGTGGTGGGCAACGGCTTTGACCTGGCGAGCTACGTCTTCCGCCCCCGGGCCGATCCCGAAGCCGGGCTGGGCTGGGCGGGACGCATCGCCCCGGAGAAGGGTCTGGAAGATGCGGCCGCCGTGGCGGCCCAGCTGGGGCGCCGGCTGTCGGTCTGGGGGTTGCGGGCGGATCCCGCCTATGCCCTGGCGGTGGAGGCTTCCGTCCCCGCCGGCACCATCGACTGGCGGGGATTCCTTCCCAGCGAACGGCTTCAGGCCGAACTGGGGGGCTGCGCGGTGCTGCTGAACACGCCCAAGTGGAACGAGGCTTACGGCAACGTGGTGGTCGAGGCGATGGCCTGCGGGGTGCCGGTGGTGGCCTACCGGCGGGGCGGCCCGGCCGAGCTGGTGCAGTCGGGGCTCACCGGGATGCTGGTGCCCCCTGACGACGGCGAGGCCATGGCCGGGGCCGTCGCGGCAGCCGAGCAACTCAACCGCTACGACTGCCGCCGCTGGGTGGAGCAGCACTGCTCCCGGGAGGCGTTCGCGGCCCGGATCGAGGCCTGGTTGAGCGAGGGCCTGTAGGTTCTGGGCGCCTGATCTCTGTTGCGTGCCCTTCGCCCGTCCGCCGGCTTCAGCACCACCAAGCTCCCCGGTCTGGCGGGCGCCCCCCTGGCTCGCAAGCCAGCGGGCAGTGCTGCTGATCGTTCTGGCGATTGGTATCCCATTGTTCCTCTGGCAGCTCGGGGCAACGGGCCTGGTCGATGAGACCCCACCCCTGTTCGCTGGCTCAGCCAGGGCCATGGCGGAGAGCGGCAACTGGCTGACCCCCTGGGTCAATGGCCTGCCCCGCTACGACAAGCCGCCGCTGGTCTATTGGCTGATGGCTCTGGTCTATGCCCTGCCTGGCCAGGAACAGTGGAATCCGCTCGGTACCTGGGCCGCACGGCTGCCCTCTGGCCTGGCCTCGATCGGGGTGATGCTGAGCCTGGCCTTCACGCTGTTGCGCTGGCCCCAGCCGGGCGATCAGTCAGGGGAACAGCCAACCGGGACCATGCCGTCGAGGCCACAGGTGGCCCTCACCGCCTTGACAGCCGCCCTGGCCTTCGCGCTCTCCCCCCTGACGCTGCTCTGGAGCCGCATTGCCGTCAGCGATGCGCTGTTCAGCGGCTGCCTTTCGGTGGCGCTGTTGTTGTTCTGGCAGTGCTGGGCAGAACCGCGCCGGCCCTGGTGGCCGGGATGGCTGGTGCTGGGGCTGGCCGTGCTCAGCAAGGGTCCAGTCGCCCTGGTGCTGGCAGGACTGACTCTGCTGGGCTTCGGCTGGAGACAGGGGGCCCTGGCGGCCCTGTGGCGACGGCTGAGGCCCGTGCAGGGCCTGGGCCTCAGCCTGCTGGTGTCCCTGCCCTGGTACGCCGCCATGCTCGTGGTGGAAGGGCGTCCGTTCTGGGACAGCTTCTTCGGCTATCACAACCTGCAGCGCTTCAGCTCGGTCGTCAACGACCACCTGCAGCCTTGGTGGTATTTCCTGCCGGTGATGGTGGTGGCCAGCCTGCCCTTCACCCCCCTGCTTGGTCTGGGCCTGGCCAGGGGCCTGAGGGACGGAGCGCGGCAAGGGACCACCCGGGGAGAGGGTGGCAGCGAGCGCCGGCCTGCTTCAGCCTCATTGCGCAGCTTCGCCGCCTGCTGGCTTCTGGCGGTGCTGGTGTTCTTCACCCTGGCGGCCACCAAATTGCCCAGCTACTGGTTGCCGGCCACGCCGGCTGCCGCCCTGTTGATAGCCCTAGCCGCCCAGGACAGCGCCGGCGGGCGCTTGTCCGGAGGGCGCCTGTTGTGGCTTGCCCAGGGACTCACCCTCTCGCTCACCTTCACCCTGGCTGTTGGGCTCTGGATGTCAGCGCTATGGGTGCCCTTGATCAACGATCCGGAGATGCCCACCCTTCCGGCGGAACTGCTGGCCAGCAGATTGGTCTACCGAGCAGCGTTCTGCTTCTCGATCGCCACAGTGGCCGGTCTCTGGCCATGGCTGCGGGGCTGGAGCTCCACTGGTTGGAGCCGGGGGCTCGCGGGCTGGTTGCTTGGCCTGCAACTGCCCCTCGTGGCCTTTCACCTGTTCGCCGTCCTGCCGATGTGGCAGCTTGGCGATGGCGTGCGGGGGCTGCCCGTTCGGGAAATGGCCGCGGCAGCCCGGCGGGAAGTCAGGCCCGGTGAATCCCTGGCGATGGTCGGGGTGCTGAAGCCATCGCTGCACTACTACAGCCGTCAGGTGGTGCTGTATGAGGGCCTCTCGGCCAGTGGTCTGGTGAACCTGAGTGACCGGCTGGACAACGAAACGCGCCGAGGGCAGCGGCCCGCAGCGGCGACGAGCTCGCCGACCGTGCTGGTGGTGATCGACGCCTCCACCAGCCAGCTGCCCTACTGGCAAAACCTTGGTGCGACGCCGTTGGCCAGCAACGGCATCTACCGGCTCTGGCGGGTGGAGCGCGCTCGACTGGATCAGGAAGCCGAGCGTCTGCAAGCTGCGGGCAAAGCCAGGATCAGCTGGAGGGATCCCCGCCCCGAGCGCTACTGAGGCCGCCGTCCTGGCGATGACAGAAGCTGCATTGCCCCCAGCGGCCCAGTTCTCCTGCTGGCGCCGGGCTGCCGCAGCGCGGACAAGCGGAGACACCGTGAACGTCGACCCGGCTGGGGTGAACGGCCCAGACCAGCGCCTCCGCTTCGGCCCCAGGAGTGGGCACCAGGCCGGGAAAATGCTGCTGAAAGCGGAGATCGCGCACCGAGAAACCAGCGCCGCGCAGGGCTCCAAGCAGTTGGTGGCGGTTGTAGCGCAGGGCTTGTAACCACTGGGGATGGCTGGCGCCGACGCTGAGCACCCCGGCCTGGAGATGGAGAGGCTGGCAGTGGGGAGCGAGCTGGCTGCCGGCGATGCGCGGCCACGCCTGCCAGAGAGCGACCAGATTGCCGTCCCGTTTCCACTGTCCCTGGAGAACGGCGAGGCAGTCGCCCAGACCGACGGCGGCAGGCCGGGGGGGAGCCGCCAGCACCTGAATCGTGCCGATCTGCCGGGTCTGATCGCGGGGAGCGATGGCCATGGCGAAATGTTAGGTGCGGCCCACGAAGTGCGGCCAACCGCCAGCCCACACCGCTTGACCGCCGCTACCCTCAGATCCGACCCCACAGTGATCCATGGGCTTCTTCGATCGGCTCAGCCGCCTGCTGCGGGCCAACCTCAACGATCTGGTCAGCAAGGCTGAGGATCCCGGCAAGATCCTGGACCAGTCGGTCACCGACATGCAGGCCGATCTGGTGAAACTTCGCCAGGCCGTTGCCACGGCGATCGCCAGCCAGAAACGGATCAAGAATCAGGCCGAGCAGGCCGACGCCCAAAGCAAAACCTGGTACGAGCGCGCCGAGCTTGCGCTGAAGAAAGGCGAGGAAGACCTGGCCCGCGAGGCCCTTAGCCGTCGCAAGACTTACCAGGACACCGCCACCGCCCTCCACAGCCAGCTCAACAGCCAGTCGGGCCAGGTGGAAACCCTCAAAAAGAGCCTGCTGGCCCTCGAAGGAAAGATCGCCCAGGCCAAAACCAAAAAGGACATGCTCAAGGCCCGCTCCCAGGCGGCCCAGGCCCAGGAACAGCTGCAGAGTGCCGTCAGCAGCATGGGCACCAACTCGGCCATGGCTGCCTTCGATCAGATGGAGGAGAAGGTTCTCCAGCAGGAGGCGCGCAGCGAAGCGGCTGCCGAACTGGCCGGAGCCGATCTCGAAAGTCAGTTCGCCTCCCTGGAGGGCGGCTCAGACGTGGACGACGAACTCGCGGCGTTGAAAAATCGCCTGGAAGGCGGCCCCTCGGCCTTGCCCCTGCTCTCCGCCGACACCCCCACCCCGGTTCTCGAACCGGTCAAGGTGGCCGAAGTGAATGCCGAACTCGAGGAACTCAAGCGCTCGATCGACAAGCTCTGAACCCGGGTCGCCACTCCTCTGATCCGCTCCGCCTCAGCGGATTCATACAATCGCGGCACTTGATCCAACCCCGTGGCTGTCGCCGTCTTCACCGATTCCAGCTTCCAGCTCGACGTGCTGGAGGCCAGCGGCACCGTTCTTGTTGACTTCTGGGCTTCCTGGTGTGGCCCCTGCCGCCTGATCGCTCCCCTGATGGACTGGACAGCGGAGCACTATGCGGGTCGGCTCTCCGTTGGCAAGATCGAGGTGGACGCCAACCCCAGCAGCCGCGACCACTACAAGGTTCAGGGCATCCCGGCCCTGATTCTCTTCCGGGACGGCAAAGAGCTGGCCCGCCACGAGGGTGCCCTGGCCAAACCCCAGCTGCAGGCCTTCCTCGACGCCCATCTGTGACGACCCGCCATGATCGGCCGCAGTAGTGGGCCGCGCTGATGGCCAGTTCTGACGGCGAAGTCATGCCGTTGCCAAGGTCCCGGCGTTCCAGCCAACTCGGCAGTGGTGTCTTCGCCCGCAACGACGGGCGCAAGGCGACCTACCGGCAGCAGGCCTCGGCTGCCCCTGCAGGAGAGCCCCCACGGCCCGGCCTGCTCGATCTCTCCCTCGGCTCCACCGATCTGCTGCCACCACCGGCAGCGATCGCGGCGATGGCCGCCGCCCTCGCCCAGCCCAGCAGCGCCACCTACTGCCTCCATGACGCCACGGGTCCGTTTCGGCGGGCCGTGGCCGACTGGGCCCAGAGGCGTTTCGGCGTGGCGGTGGATCCGGAGTCGGAGGTGCTGCTGCTGGTGGGATCCCAGGAGGGCACCGCCCACCTGCCCCTGGCCGTGCTCAACCCAGGCGAGTCGGCCCTGCTGCTCGATCCCTATTACCCCTCCCACCTCGGCGGTCTGCAGCTCGCTTCGGCCGTTCCCCTGCGGCTGCCGTTGCAGAGCGAAGCCGGCTGGCGGCCCGACTTCGGCCGTCTTCCCAGCAGCCAGTGGGATCAACTGAAGCTGATGGTGCTGGGGTTCCCCCACAACCCCACCGCCACGGTGGGCTGCCAGGAGTGGGTGGATGAGGCGGCGCACCTGGCTGCGCGTCACAACATCGTCTTCGCCCACGACAATCCCTACGTGGATCTAGCCCTGGAGGGTGAGGCTCCGGCCCTGTTACGAAACCCGCACTGGCGCCGGTGCGGGATTGAGTTCTTCTCTTTTTCGAAGAGCTGGTGCCTGGGTGGATTCCGGCTGGCCTTCGCGATCGGAGCAGCCCCGCTGATCCTGGCCTTGCGCCAGGTGAAGGGAGTGATTGATTTCAACCAGTCGCTGGCCCTGCAGGCCGGCGCGATCGCCGCCCTTGAGCAGGCCCCCGAGTGGCCCGATCGGCTCAAGGCGGTGTACCGGCAACGGCGGGACCGCATGGCGCTGGCCCTGGAAGCGGAGGGATGGCCCGTGAGCAAGCCTTCGATGGCCCTCTATCTGTGGCTGGCCCTGCCACCGGCGGCGCGGGCGGCAGGGCTGGGATCGGAGGCCTTCTGCGCCGCCTTACTCGAGCACACCGGCGTGGCGCTTACGCCTGGCAATGGCTTCGGCCCCGCTGGTGAGGGCTGGGTCAGGCTGGCGCTGGTCCATCCAGAAGGGGCGCTGGCTGCCGGTGCCAGTCGAATCGGGCGCTGGCTGCAAACGCTCTCGCCGTGATGCCGTGATCGGGGCGATTGCGGCTTCACGGCAGCGGCTGCTCCACGCCCGTCATTCACCGGCACTGGCTTCCATGGCGCTGTCCTGGCGGCTGCATGGCCTGCCGGTGTGTGGCAGTACCGAGGTCGTTCTCAATCAACTTCTTGCCGCCGGCGCCAGCGCGCCCCTTGCCGTGTTCAGCCGGCGGCAGCGCTATGGCCATGGTCAGCGGGGGAGGGTCTGGCTCTCGTCCCCTGGCGGCGTGTGGCTGAGCGCGGCCCTGCCCTGGCCCCAGAACCCAGCCACCGCCGCAGATCCCGGCCTGGCGGTGGCTGTCGGCCTGGCCCTGCAGCTGGAAAGCCTCGGACTGAAGGCGGAAATCAAGTGGCCCAACGACCTGCTGCTCGACGGACGCAAGCTGGCGGGGTTGCTGCCGCGCTTGCGGCTGAGATCCGGGCGCATCCGCTGGGCCCAGGTGGGATTGGGGGTCAATGGCCGCAACCGGGTACCCGAGGGAGCGATCAACCTGGCCGAAGCGCTGGGACGTCGATGCCAGACCAGCGCGGTGGAGGCCCTCTCCGCCCGCATCCTCTCGGCCCTGGACTGGGCGGCGGGCCATGCCGGCGATCCGGACGGCGTTGTGATCGAAGCCCGTCAACGGCTACACCTGCCGCCCGACCCCCTGCGGATACGGGGAGAACCGTGGCAGGCCGTGGGACTGAACCGGGACGGCAGCCTCGCGCTGGCCCTCGGTGAGCGGCGCCTGGCCTGGCATCGCACGTTTTGATTCTGAAGAGCGTTTGTTTCTGAAGACCGTTCTTGACCTCAGTCATTAAGATCTTTACGCCATAGCAGCGGCTTCCCTTGCATCGCCAGCCTTACCGACACCTGCCTGGCCTGCTGCTGGGCCTGGTCTCGACGATGGTCACGCCGTTGGCCTTTGCTCAGCTCGGCGAGCCAAGCGGTGCAGGCCAAGCGGGAACGGAATCCCAGAGCCCTGCACCGACGGCGACAGAACCTTCAGCCCCTACGCCCTCCCGGGCAACCCCCGCAACGGCGGCCCCATCGGCCATGACGCCGCCAGGCAGCCTGAAGCAGGGTGCAGGCAGCCCATCCCTGCGGCTCCCAGCCGGCATTCCACCGGCTCCACGTCGCCCAGATCCAGCCCAGCTGAGGCAGGCGAAACCCCAGTCCTTCGACCGGGCCCTCGATCAACTGGACCTCGATCAACTGGTCAGAGATCGAACCGTCAGTCCAGCCGAGCGGGCCAGAGTCCGTTCGGCTGGCGTCCTCCAACCCAGTGCCCCCCTGGCTCACCGCAAGGCCTGCGCGGCCGGGGCCCTCTCCGCCAGCGAATGCCGCGGCGTTCAGGTGCGCTGGCCCGGTGGCTCCGGACCGTTGGCTGCCGGAAGTGGCGATGAAACGGGCAGCGGCTTTGCTGGAGGTGGCTTCGCTGGTGGCGGTGCCGTTGCGGGCCTCACCCCGTTACCCCCGCTGACCGTGCCCGTTTCAGCCCTGTTGACTGGAGCCGGGGGCAGCTTCCGACTCACCGATGTTTTCCGGGTGACCCCGAGGCCGGCCCCCCTGGCTGGCAACGGCAACCGCAGCCTGCTGTTTCCCCTGATCGGTTCAGCTGTCACCAGCAGTGATTTCGGTTGGCGCCTGCACCCGGTGCTGGGCAGCTGGTTGATGCATGCCGGCCGCGACCTGGCCGCTCCTGAAGGCACCCCGGTGGTGGCAGCCCTGAGCGGCCGGGTGGTCAGCAGCGGCCTGGCCGGCGGCTACGGCCTGGCCGTCGAACTGGAGCACCAGAGCCCCAAACGCCGCACGCTCTACGGCCACCTTTCCGAGCTGTTCGTCAAAGAAGGGGAATGGGTGGAGCAGGGCACGGTGATTGGCCGCGTGGGCAGCACCGGTCTGAGCACAGGCCCGCATCTGCACTTCGAGCTGCGCCAGCCCGAGAACGGAGGTTGGGTGGCTGTGGATCCTGGCGAACTGGATCCGGGCCGGAACCTCGCCGCAGGCAGCGACGCCATCGCTTTGCTGATGGGCCAACTGCTGGAGAGCCTGGAGCGGCCCCAAGCTCTGCCAAAGCCGAAGAGCAGCCCGGCGGCAGCAGGCTGACGCCGCCTACGGCGGGCCCGGCAAGCAGCGGCTCAATCAGCCACACGGCCATCGCGGAAGTGGACAATTCGCCCAGCCCTGGCGGCCACGTCGTCTTCGTGGGTGACCATCACCACGGTCATACCTTGATCATGCAGTTCATCGAAGATGGCCAGCACTTCCTGGGTGGTGTGGGAATCAAGGGCGCCAGTCGGTTCGTCGGCTAGCAGCAAGGCAGGCTGGTTGATGATCGCCCGGGCGATCGCCACCCGCTGCTGCTGCCCGCCGGAGAGTTCATTCGGCTTGTTCTCGAGCCGGTGCCCGAGGCCCACGCGCTCGAGCGCCTCTTGACCCCGCTCTCGCCGTTGGCGAGCGGGCAAGCCGGCGTAGACCATCGGCAACATCACGTTGTCCATGGCGCTCATGTTGGGCAGCAGGTGGAACTGCTGAAAGACGAAGCCCAGCCGGCGGTTGCGCAGGTCGGCCAATTCGTCGTCAGAGAGATCCTGAACCGGGGTGCCGCTGAGCAGGTAGCTGCCGCTGGTGGGCCGATCCAGGCAACCGATGATGTTCATCGCCGTGCTTTTACCTGATCCCGAAGCCCCCATCACAGCCAGGTAGTCACCGGATTCCACGGTCAAGCTGAGATCGTCGAGGGCGCGAACCTCGGTATCGCCGGATCCGTAGACCTTGCTGATGTGGCTGAGTTGGGCCACCGGCTCCAATTGGCGGTCCGTGGTGGACCGGAGCCGGGCGGTAGTGGTCATCCCAGGGCAGCAACAGTGGCCGAACCGAGTGCGATCGCCTTCTGCAGCATCGGCGTACCGGCGACGGCCCCATTGGCCCAGTTGAAGAGGGGATTGGAGAGCACACCGCCCACAGCCGTGATCAACACGCAGGCCACCAGGGCAGCCCGCAGCGGCTGCATCCCAGCGAGATTCCAGGTGATCGCCGGATAGGCCTTGACCACATCAGAGGCTTCCTGAGGCTCTTTCACCACCATCATCTTGATCACGGAAATGTAGTAGTAGATCGAGACCACAGAAGTAATCAGACCGACGACGACAAGCAGATATTGATGATCAGCCCAGCCGGCGAAGAAGAGGTAGATCTTGCCGAAGAAACCCAGCATCGGCGGAATGCCACCAAGCGAGAGCAAACAAAGGCTCAACCCCAAGGTGATCAGCGGATCTTTCTGATACAGACCAGCATAGTCGGAGATGCGATCACTGCCCGTGCGCAACGAGAACAGGATGATGCAGGCGAAGGCGCCCAGATTCATGAACAGATAGGCGGCCAGATACAGCACCATGGCGGCGAAGCCTTCCTCTGTTCCACAGACCAGCCCGATCATCACGAAGCCGGCCTGGCCGATCGAGCTGTAGGCCAGCATGCGCTTCATCGAAGTCTGAGCCAGCGCCACCACATTGCCCAGGGTCATGCTGAGGATGGCCAGCACGGTGAACAGCACCTTCCACTGGGCATCAAAGCTGTCGAAACAACCGACCAGCAAACGTAGGGCCAAGGCAAAGCCTGCTGTTTTCGAGCCCACCGAAAGAAACGCGACCACCGGCGTCGGCGAGCCCTCGTAGACGTCCGGGGTCCACTGGTGAAATGGCACAGCGGCGATCTTGAACGCCACCGTGGCCAGAACAAACACCAGGGCGAGGGCCGTGACGGGGGTGGCGCTGGTCTGCAGGGCCAGGCCAACAGCCTCCAGGCTGGTGGAGCCACCGGTGAGGCCATAGAGCAGCGAAGCTCCGTAGAGGAAAACGGCGGCTGCGGAGGAACCCACCAACAGATATTTCAGTGCGGCCTCGCCGGAGCGGGCATCCCGCTTCATGTAGCCCGAGAGCAGGTAGCTCGACACCGAGAGAGTTTCCAGGGCCACAAAGATGCTGACCAGATCAGTGGCACCGCACAGGAACATGGCCCCGAGGGTGGCGGCCAACAAAATCGCCGCGTACTCCCCCACGGGCGTGCCGCTCTGCTCCACATAGCGCCAACTGATCAACAGCGAAAGCAAGGTGGAGGCGGCGACCACGGCGCGGAAGGCCACCGCCAGGTTGTCCGCCAGGAACGAGCCTAAAAAGGATGGCTCGACCGGGGCATCCCACTGCAGCGCCAGAAGCACCAGAGACGTGCCCAGGCCCGCATAACAGATCGATGGCACCCAACGGCTGGCGGCCTTTTCGCCGGCCAAATCAACCAGCAAGCAGAGGAGCAAGGCCACCAGAACGGCGCTCTCCGGTGCAATCGCACCGGCATTGAGCTGAAGAGCCGTGACGCCCAAACCAGGGGCGGAGGTGGCGGCAGAACCCAACTCGGCGAGCAAGGTGGAAGGGGCGTCGAGCGGGTAGGTCAAAGCTGCAAAAAGACCGCCTGTTGCAGCGGACTGTAGCGGCGTTCGGCTGACTTCAGGCGCAGCCCGGCCCGCCGATGCGATAAAGAGGGGAGCGGTTTAACGCCTGCCTGTGGCGCACACCCTGGTCATCGTCGAGAGCCCCACAAAGGCGCGAACCATCCGCGGCTTCCTGCCGAAGGATTTTCGTGTCGAAGCGTCGATGGGGCACGTGCGCGATCTCCCCAACAACGCCAGCGAGATTCCGGCGGCCTACAAGGGCGAGAAGTGGGCCAACCTCGGCGTCAACACAACCAAAGACTTCGAACCGCTCTATGTGGTGCCGAAGGACAAAAAGAAGATTGTCAAGGAGCTCAAGGACGCTCTCAAGGGCGCCGAGCGTGTGTTGCTGGCCACAGACGAAGACCGGGAGGGGGAGAGCATCAGCTGGCACCTGCTCCAACTCCTCTCGCCGAAGGTTCCCGTCAAGCGGATGGTCTTCCACGAGATCACCAAGGAAGCGATTGGCCGGGCCTTGGACCAGACCCGCGAACTCGACATGGAGCTCGTCCATGCCCAGGAGACCCGGCGGATCCTGGATCGGCTGGTGGGCTACACCCTCTCGCCACTGCTCTGGAAGAAGGTGGCCTGGGGGCTCTCGGCCGGCCGGGTGCAATCGGTGGCGGTGCGGCTGCTGGTGCAGCGTGAGCGGGCCCGGCGGGCCTTCCGCAGCGGCAGCTACTGGGACCTCAAGGCCCAGCTCGCCAAAGGCACGGCCGGCTTTGAAGCCAAGCTGACCCACGTCAAGGGGGAACGGATCGCCGGCGGCAGCGATTTCGATGAAACCACCGGCGCACTCAAAGCAGGCAGCAAGGTGCGCCTGCTGGCCGAAAGCGAGGCCCTGAACCTCCAGGCCACGCTCCGCTCCCTGCCCTGGACGGTGACGGACGTGGAGGAAAAACCAACCGTGCGCAAGCCGGTTCCTCCCTTCACCACCAGCACCCTGCAGCAGGAGTCCAATCGCAAGTTGCGGCTCTCGGCCCGCGACACAATGCGCACGGCCCAGGGGCTCTACGAGCGGGGCTTCATCACCTACATGCGCACCGACTCGGTGCACCTCTCCGATCAGGCGATCACGGCGGCCCGCAGTTGCGTGGCTGATAAATATGGCCAGGACTACCTCTCCCCGGCCCCCCGCCAGTTCACCACCAAGAGCCGCAATGCCCAGGAAGCCCATGAGGCGATCCGTCCGGCCGGTGACCGCTTCCGCACGCCCAAGGACACCGGGCTCGATGGCAAGGATCTCTCGCTCTACGAGCTGATCTGGAAGCGCACGGTGGCCAGTCAGATGGCCGACGCCCGCCTGACCATGCTCAGCGTGGAGCTGCAGGTGGGTGAAGCCCGTTTCCGGGCCGGCGGCAAGCGCATTGATTTTGCCGGCTTCTTCCGCGCCTATGTGGAAGGCAGCGACGACCCTGATGCCGCCCTCGAAGGCCAGGAGGTGCTGCTGCCGGCCCTCGTTGTGGGCGATACCCCCGCTTGCAAGCAGGTCGATGCCCTCGGCCACCAGACCCAGCCTCCAGCGCGCTACAGCGAAGCCGCGCTGGTCAAGATGTTGGAGAAAGAAGGGATTGGCCGGCCTTCCACCTACGCCAGCATCATCGGCACCATCGTTGATCGCGGTTACGCCACGCTCGCGAACAACTCGCTCACCCCCAGCTTCACCGCTTTTGCGGTGACCGCGCTGCTGGAGGAGCACTTCCCGGATCTGGTGGACACCCGCTTCACGGCCCGGATGGAAACCAGCCTTGATGAGATCTCGACTGGCAAGGAGCAATGGCTCCCTTACCTGAACAACTTCTTCAAAGGAGACCAGGGGCTTGAGACCCTGGTGCAGCAGCGCGAGGGCGACATCGACCCCACCGCGTCGCGGACCATCGCCATGGAAGGTCTGCCCTGTGTGGTGCGGATCGGCCGGTTCGGGGCCTATCTGGAAGCCAAGCGCGTGGCTGAAGACGGAAGCGAAGAACTGATCAAGGCCACCCTGCCGATCGAAATCACCCCCGGCGATCTCGATACCGAGCACGCCGAGCTGATCCTCAAACAGAAGACCGAAGGGCCTGAGAGCATTGGCGTCGATCCCGAATCAGGCGAGGCCATTTATCTGCTGTTCGGGCAGTACGGCCCCTACCTGCAACGGGGCGAGGTGGGTGAGGAGAACCTCAAGCCGAAGCGGGCTTCCCTGCCCAAGGGCCTCAAGCCTGAAGACCTCAGCCTTGAGGCCGCCCTCGGGCTGCTGCGCCTGCCCCGGCTGCTGGGCGAACACCCCGATGGCGGCAAGGTGCAGGCAGGACTGGGCCGCTTCGGCCCTTACATCGTTCATGACAAGGGCAAAGGCGAGAAGGATTACCGCTCGCTCAAGGCCGAAGACGACGTGCTCCTGGTGGCCCTGCCCCGGGCGATCGAGCTGCTCGCCATTCCCAAGAAGGGTCGCGGCGGCCGCACCGCCTTGAAGGATCTCGGCAGCCCGGGCGGCGAAGGAGAGTCGATCGGGGTGTTCGACGGCCCCTACGGGCTGTATGTGAAGCAGGGCAAGGTGAACGCGTCGCTGCCCGAAGGCAGCACGGCAGACACGATCACCATCGAGGAAGCGGTTGCCCTGTTGGCGGCCAAGGCCGCCACAGGCAAAGCCAAGGCCAAGGCCCGCAAGCCTGCCACCGCCAAGAAAGCCGCTGACGCCAAGCCGACGACCACCAAAGCGGCAGCAACCAAAACGGACAAAGCCGGCGCCAAACCCGCCAAACTCCCCGCCAGCAAGACAGGCCGCCCCCGGGCCAGTGCGGTGCGGATCATCAAGGCCGCCTCGAGTTGATGCCGGCCCCGCGCGCGCCGATGCTGAGCAGCGCGCTGACGCTCGCCCTGCTCATGGGCGGTTGCAGCGGCAACCCCGTCGCTGAACAGCTGGCGGCTGGCTTCGAGTCGCCAGCCTCCCCGGCCACACCGCCGGCCCCAACCCCGGCTCCCCCCGCAACAGCGGAAACCCCGGCCAGTCCAGCAACCCCGGGGCCAACGACCCCAGCAACAACAACGGCCACAACCACCGCGCCGACGGCAACACCGGCCCCGGCAACACCGGCCAAACCCGTGGCCGGAGCCATGCCTTATCGCATCACCATCCAACTGAGCGGGGTCGATCCGGCCGCCCCCGCTGAAGCGGTGACCGCCGCCCTACGCAAGGCGGGGGTCCGATTTGAAGTGGAAACGATCGAGCGGATCCCCCAAGCTGGCGCCGAAGCCAAGCCATCAGGCCCGGGCCAAGCAGCAACCAGCTCAGCCGCACCGGCCCCCCGGTGATCCGCAACCATGGACCCGTCCTCCCGCAATCTGAGCCGGCGCCAGGCCCTGAAGCTGGTTGAAACGGCCTACCTGGCCGCCGCCACCGCCCTGCTCTGGGCCGGCCTCTATTACCTGCCGGTGGGTGGAGCCCTGTTCCGACTGGCCCTGCCGTTGCCCCTGGCCTTGCTGCAACTGCGCCAGGGCTGGCGCTGCGGTTGGGAGGGCACGGCTGTGGCAGCGCTGCTGCTGGTCGCCCTGATGGGCCCGATCCGCGGGCCCTTGGTGCTGTTTCCCTACGGCTTGCTGGCGCTCTGGCTGGGCTGGGGCTGGAGCCATTCGAGGAGCTGGTGGCTCACCTGGGGAGTGGGCCTGCTGATCGGCAGCGCCGGTTTTCTGGTGCGGGTGGCGGTGCTCTCCCTGTTGCTTGGCGAAAATCTCTGGGTGTTGATCACCGCTGCGGCTGCGGCCCTGCTGGAGCGGCTGAGCGGGGTGCTGCAACTGGGCGTCGCCCCGGATCTGCAGCAGGTTCAGATCATGGCGGTGCTGCTGGTGCTGGTTCAGAACCTGATCTATGTGCTGGCCCTGCATGCCGTGGCGTACTGGATCTTTCCGCGGCTCCAGGCGCCGATCACGGAGCCGCCATCACAATTGCGGGCCCTGGTGAGCCTTGATCCGCTCTGAGCACGACCCCGGCGGCGGAGCGGCAGAGATCTGGGCAACGCACGTTCGGCTGGGCGCTCCCAATAGCCTGCTGCTGCTGCTGCTGGCCGGCACCGAGACTGCCGAGGTTCCCGGCATCTCCGCCGCCGGGGCGACGGCGGCCTCCCGGCGCTGGACCGCCGCCGCCGATGCGGAGTTATTGCTGCTTGGACCGGGCGGTCACCGCCCCCATGCCCTGCCGCCACTGCCGGCAGGCGTCAGCCCCGCCTTGATCTCCCACGTGGTGCGCAAGGAATTGGCGCTCCTCACCCTGGTGGTGGACCTGGGCTGCCCGGTCGCACCGGCCGTTGCCCACCTGCAACTGGCCGAAGCGCCAGCCCGCTGCCTGAGCACGGGGGCCGCCATGGCCCCCGAGAGGGTCAGGGGTCTGCTGGCCCTGGGCCGGCGCTGGGGCCAACGCTGGGGACGCCAGCGCGGCACACCGCCCCCGCTGCTGTTGGCGGAATGTGTTCCGGGCGGAACCAGCACGGCCCAGGCGCTGCTCTGCGGCCTGGGCATCGGGGCCGCCGGGCTGGTAAGCGGCAGCCTCAAACAGCCGGCCCATGGCTTGAAAGGCGCCTTGGTGGAGCGGGGCCTGCGCGCCGCTGGTCTCTGGGACCAGGCCAAAGCCGGCGGAGCCGATCCCCTGGCGGTGGTGGCCGCGGTGGGGGATCCGATGCAGCCGCTGGCCGCCGGTGTGCTGCTGGCCGCCGCCGAGGGCGGGCTGCCGGTGCTGCTCGCCGGCGGCAGCCAGATGGCGGCGGTGCTGGCGCTGGCGCTTGCCTTGGCACCAGCTGGCCTGCGGCCGCAACTGGCGGGCCTGGCCGCCCTGGCCACCACCGCCTGGGTGGCGGGGGAGGCGAGCAGCGACCTGGAGCTGTTGCTGAAGCGAATCGGCGATCGCTGGCAGGTGGAGCCCCTGGCCTTTGCCAGCAGCCTGCGTTTCGGTGGCTGCCGCAGCGCCCCCCTTCGCGACTACGAGCGTGGCTATGTCAAGGAGGGGGTGGGTGCCGGCGGGCTGGCCCTCCTCTGGGAACTGAGCGGCCGCCGGCCAGAGGCCCTCGCTGAAGCCTGTGATCTGGCCTGCGAACAGCTGCAGGGCTGCTCCTAGGGTCCAGGCCATGCAGGTGCTGCCCCCCTCCCAGCTCAGGCTCAGCCGCCGCCAGCTGCTGCGCTGGGGCGCCATCGGTGGGCTCGGCCTGATGGGCTCCTGCGCCAGGCCGAGCTCAGCCCAGCTGCTCTACAGCAGCGGTCAGATGCCAGCGGCCTGGTTGAAGCGGTTGCCGGATCCCTGGCGCGGCGAGGCCAAGGAGGGGCCCGGCGAGCTGCTCAGCCAGCTCTCCAGCGCCGATCTGCTGCAGTGGCCGGAGGGGTGGATTGGCGATCTCAGCGGCGAGCAGCTGCAGCCCTTTGCTCCGCCTGACACCCCCGAGGCCACCAGGCTGTTTGCCGATCTGGCCCCCTTCGCAGGGCCGATCAGCCATCTGTTCGGCGATCCGGCCGCTGCACCGATCGCCTATCCCTGGGCCTTCGGCACCTGGTGGTTGGTGCTGCGCAACCGTCAGGACCTGGCCGAACGCCGCGCCGAGGGCTGGTCTCTGCTCCTGGATGCCAGCCTCAAGGGCCTGCTCGTGCTGCCCTCCAGCCCCCGGGTGGTGATTGAGCTCTGCCTGCGCCAACTGGGCCTGGCCAGCCAAGACGAGGGCGCCCTGGCTGATCCGCGCTTGCTGCCCCAGCTGCGCCGGTTGCGCGGCCAGGCCCTGGCCTTCGATGAACGCGATGGCCTCAACCTGCTGTTGCGGGGCAAGGCTGAAGCGGCCGTGGTGGCCAGTCAGCGGCTTTTGCCTTTGCTGCGCAGTGATCTGCGCCTGACGGCCCTGCTGCCGGCCAGTGGCTCACCGCTGTGGTGGAACCTGCTGCTGCGGCCGGCCCGCAGCCGCGAACCGGCGCCCTTGGCCTGGCTTCAACAAGCTCGCGAGCCCGCCCTGCTCAGCCGGCTGCTGGCTGCGGGTTGGGTGCCACCGCTGCAGCGCCAGGCCCTGGCTGCAGCTTTGCAGAGCTGGCCCCAACCCATCGCCTCGCTCCTGTACCCGGAGCCGGCGGTGCTGGCCAACTGCAACAGCCTCTCCCCGCTCAGGGGCGAAGCGCGTGCCCGCTACCAGACGCTCTGGGACCAGGCCGCTCCGGCTTGAGCGCAACCCACGCCTGAACCCCTAGCCCCAGAGCCGGCGCCGCGGTGGTGCCGCCAGCAGGGCGTGGGTGTGGGCGAGCAGATCAGGAATCGCCAGGCCATGGGGACAGCGGGGCAGGCAGGCGCCGCAACGCTCACAGGCCCTGGCATCGAGCTGTTCCCACCAGTGGCCCGCCCGGCCGATCAGGTTGTAGCGCTCGGTGGCAAAAGCCTCCATGCCATGGCCGAGCGCCAGGTTGCGCAGGCGCAGCAGTTCGGGAATCGGCACGGCCTGCGGGCAGGGCAGGCAGGCGCGGCACTGGCCGCAACGGCCTGGGCCGAGGCGCCGGGCCGCCGCGGCGGCAAGCCGTTCGAGAGCCTCCGTTTCAAGCCGTGTGCGCGTGCCATCGGCGGCGGCGAGACGCTCGGCCCAGGCCAGATCACCTGGCTGGGCGGCCCCGAGGCTGAGGGTGCTGATCCCTTCGCTGATCAAAAAGCGATAGGCCAGCTCCAGGGGAGCCAAAGGGGCGCAGTCGGCGCTGAGTTCCGGCGGTGGGTCGTAGAGACGCCCGCCCTTGTCTGCAGGGGAGATCGCCATCACGCCAAGGCCGGCGGCGAGGGCCCGGCGGGCCAAGGGCAGGCGCTCCTGATCAAAGAGATGGAGATGAAGGCTGCAGAAACCGAAGCAACCGCTGCCCAGGGCCGCTTCGATCAGTCCGCTGCTGCCATGGCTGCTGAAGCCCAGTTGGCCCACCAGCCCTTCGCTGATCGCCCAGTCGAGCAGCTCCTTGCCCTCCCCCTCTAGGGCCCAGTCGAGATGCTCGGGCCGGTTGAGGCCATGCACCGCCAGGTTGTCGAGCCGCTCCACCCCCAGGCGCCTGAGGCAGGCCCGCAGCTGCTGGCGGCCTTCGATCAGGCCCACACCAGGCAGGATCTTGCTGGTGATCACCAGCTGGTCGCGGCGGAGCGCCAGCTTGGCCATCGCCTCGCCCAGGTAGGCCTCGGCCGGTCCGTAGGCGGGTGCGGTTTCGAGATGGTTGATGCCGCAGGCGAAGGCGGCGGCCAGCACCCGCTCCATCTGAGCGGCGGAATCAACCGCCCGCATTGTGCCCAACGTGAACAGCGAGACAGCCGGCCCTCGGCCAAAGGGCCGCCGGGCGGGCGCTTGCTCAGCGGGGGGCACCGGACGGGTCGCCAGGGGGCGCCGTTGGAGGGGGAGGGCCGGGCTCCTCCGGATCGCCACCGGGCTCGGGCTTGCCATCCGCCTGGCGCTGGGCAAGGCGGACATTGCGGATCAGTTCGGCCGGGCTGAGCTGATCGAGAAAGCGGCGAAAATCCTCCTGATCCTCCGCATCGGCCTCGGCATCGACCGGGATCGAGGCATCGGCCACCACCTCCTCCAGCATCCAGATGCTGGAGGAGGTGCGCAGGGCCAGGGCGATGGCATCGCTGGGGCGGCAGTCGATCTCAGTGGGCTCACCAGCGGGCGAGGTGAGTTTGAGAACGGCGCGGAAGGTGCTGTCTTCGATGGCATGGATGATCACCCGCTCCAGCCGCAAACCACCGGCCGCCAGCAGGGTGGCCATCAGATCGTGGCTGAGCGGGCGGGGGGGTGGCTCGCCTCCCAGGCCGGCCAGGATGTTCTGGGCCTGGGCCTGGTCGATCCAGATCGGCACCTGGCGCCGGCCGCAGGGATCGCGGAGCAGCACGATCGGGCTGCGACTGGCCGCGTCGAGGGCGATGCCGAGAACGCGCATTTCCACCATGGCCTTGCTGCGCCTGACCGTTGTCCATTATGGGCAGGAGCTCCAGGCCGACGATGTTCACAGGGTTGGTCCAGGCCGTGGGGCGATTGCGGCGCCAGCCCAAAGGCGTGCTGGTGGAGGGGCTGGGCCGTCACTTCGCCATTGCCCTGGGCGACAGCGTCGCTGTCGACGGCGTCTGCCTGACCGTTGCTGAACTGCACAGCGATGGCTTCCGCGCCGATGTCAGCGAGGAGACCCTCAACCGCAGCACCCTGGCCACCAAGGCGGCTGCGGGCGCGCCGGTGAATCTCGAGCCGGCCCTGCGCCTCGCCGACCGGCTCGGTGGTCACCTGGTCAGCGGCCATGTCGACGGGCTCGCCCATGTGGTCGCCATCAGCCAGCAACCGGCCTCCTGGAGGCTGGAGCTGCAATGGCAGGATCCGGCCTATGGCCGCTACATCTGCGACAAGGCCAGCGTGGCCGTCGATGGCATCAGCTTGACGGTGGCGGGATCCAGCGGGGCCGGGGAGCGGTTCTGGATCGCCGTGATCCCGCTCACCTGGACCAGCACCACATTGCGACAGCGCCGGGTGGGCGATGCGGTCAATCTGGAGGCCGACCTGCTGGCCAAATACACCGAGCGGTTGCTGGCGGCAACAAGCGCCCCAGGCGGGGGAACTCCGCCGCCCATGGCCGGGATCGATGGCTCATGGCTGGCCGAACACGGCTGGGCCTAGCGTTGAAGCCGTGATTGTTCGGGATCGATGAGCATGACGGGGGAGCACGCACCGATCGCCGCCCTGCGCACCTTCACCATCGCCGAGGGGATCGTGATGATCGTGCTCGGCAGCCTGGCCCTGATCTTTCCGGTGGTGGCCTCCTTCTGGGTCACGGCCGTTGTGGCGCTCGCCTTTCTGGTGGGAGGGATCGTCGGCCTCGTCGACAACCTCTACCGCGCCAGGCATCTGAGCCGCCGGCATGCCTTCGCTCGGCTGGTGGTCTCGACCCTGTTCCTGGTCACCGGCGCCTGGATGATCAGCCAATTCCGTGGCGGCCTTGGCAATGCGGCTTCCCAGGTAGCTTCGCTGGCCTTGGCGATCGGGGTGGTCTTTGTGATCGAGGGCTTGGTGGCCATTGCTGTTGCCGCCAGCCACAAGCAGGCCGTGGGTCGGGGCTGGGGACTGGCCAACGGCCTGATCACCCTGCTGCTCGGCGTCTTGATCCTGACGATGAAGTTCTGGAGTCAGCTCTCAGTGATCGGCGTGCTCGTTGGCGTGAGCTTCCTGTTCAGCGGCATCGACCTGCTCGCCTTCAGTGCCCATCTCCATGGTCCTGGAGATGGCAAAGACTCAGCCCCATCCGCCCTACGCGAAACCAACGAAGCCAACCCCAGGACCTGATTGGCACTGGCAACAGCGAAGCGAAAGGCCGGTTAGGGCAGTTCCGGCTCGTCGTTGAGGGGGAGCAACCAGATCGAACCGGTTTCCGCGTGGATCTGGATCTGAAACTCCTGGCCGGGCTCGAGCCCCATGCGGCGGGTGTAGGCGTTGCCGATCATCAAGTTGCCATTGCCATGCACCCGGGTGCGGAATTCAGCCTGGCGTCCCTTGCTGCCACTGCCCTGGCCATGGCTTGCCTGGGCGTTGTTGCCGCCGAGACGGTAACCCTTGGCTTCCACCAAGGCCCGGTAGAAACCCTTCTTCAGTAGACGCCCACCTGGGCTGACATAGCCACAGGCTCTGGCAATCTCATCTTCTGAACAACTGCTGAGGGTTCTCGCCTTCTCAAGCAGGGCCTTTCCCACAAGCATCGCTTTTCAGTCCAGCAAGGCTTTTCCCTCTACCAAGGCTCTTAACTCCAGCAAGAATTTTCCTTCTGGAATGGGTGGGGCGGGATGATGGCGTCCAACGCGATGGCCTGACTTTAGGCCGGTCTCGAAGCAGATGACTGCTCGGTGGATGGGGAGCTATGCAGGACCTCAGCGTCCCGGAGAAGCCGCTGACAGGATTAAAGGATATAGAGGATGCCGAAGAGAATCAACCAGATCACATCCACGAAGTGCCAATAGAGTTCGGCTGCTTCGACGCCGAAATGGTGCTCAGGTGTGAAGTGACCCGGCTTGCGTGCCTGCCACCAGACAATCAGGATCATCATGGCGCCCAGGGACACGTGCAGCCCGTGGAAACCCGTGAGGGCATAAAAGGTGCTGGCGTAGAGGTTGTCGGTGAGGCCGAAGGGCAGTGAAAAATATTCGACCATCTGACCAGCCAGGAAGGCCACCCCAAGGGCCGCCGTCAGCAGCAGCCAGCGGCGGAAGGCAGATGGCCTGTCCTGCTTCAGTTCGCTGGCGGCACGGTGGAACGTGAAACTGCTCGCCACAAGCAGGGCGGTGTTGATCGTGGGCAACACCAGTTCCAGTTCGTAGATCGCTCCCAGTGGCAGGGGATTCACCGCCCGAAACGTGAGGTAAGCGGCAAAGAATCCGGCGAAGGTCATTCCATCGGCCACCAGGAAAGTGGTCAGGCCGAACATGCGCACGTCGCGATGGCCTTCCTCGTCCTCCTCAGCGGGCAGTGAAGCTGGGGACTCAACGATGCTGGCAGCAACGGTTGCGGAGGTCAAGGTTTCTGTCGCCACAGCGGCAGCACTTGATGACGGTTCGGGGCGGGGTGTCAGGGCGGCCATGGTGTGGGTCTGGGCGAATCGACAATCGGGGAAGCAGCGAGGTGGGGCAAGCCCCTGGATCATCGACCCCGAGACCAGAGCTGTTGGCCCGTGGTGGACTTGAGGTCGATCTGGTCTTCAGCGACGCCGTAGCCGTAGGGGTGGGTCACCAACGGCGCAGGGCCGATCCAGTTCTCCACCGGTGGAGGAGAACTGGTCAACCATTCCGGAGTCAACGCCCTCCAGGGGTTGTCACCAGCCACCGGGCCGGCGAAGGCACTCCAGGCCACATTGATTAGGAATGGAAGGGTGCTGATCGCCATCAGCAGGGCTCCCACACTGCTGACCTGGTTCAACATGGTGAACTGCGGGTCGTACTCAGCCACGCGGCGGGGCATGCCATTGAGGCCAAGCCAGTGCTGGGGGGCAAAGCAGAGGTTGAAACCAATGAAGGTGAGCGCAAAGTGCAGGCGGCCCAGGTGTTCGTTCAGCATCCGGCCCGTGAACTTGGGGAACCAGTGATAAATCGATCCAAACACGACGAAGACGGTTCCGCCATAGACGATGTAGTGAAAATGCCCGACAACGAAGTAGGTGTCGTGGACATGAATATCGAAGGGGACCTGGGCCAGTGCCACCCCGGTGATGCCACCGAAAACGAAGTGAACGATGAAGGCACAGCTGAACAACATGGCGCTGTTCAGTGCGATTTTGCCGCCCCAAAGTGTGGCGAGCCAGTTAAAGAATTTGATGCCGGTTGGTACGGCGATGAAGGCCGTGGCAATCGTGAAAAACAGGCGCATCCAGGGGGGCGTACCGCTGGTGAACATGTGATGGGCCCAGACGATCAAGCCGAGGAAAACAATCCCAAGAATGGAGTACACCATCGTGGTGTAGCCGAACAGGGGCTTGCGGGCATGAACCGGCAGAATTTCACTGACCAGCCCAAAGGCCGGAAGAACCATGATGTAAACCGCCGGGTGGGAATAGAACCAGAAAAGGTGTTGATACACCACCGCATTGCCTCCCAAGGCCGGGTTGAAGAATCCGGTGTGGGCGATGATGTCGAAACTGAGCAACACCAGCGTTCCTGCTAGCACCGGTGTGGCGAGAACCACAAGGAAACTGGTGCCCAGCATCGCCCAGCAGTACATGGGCAGTTGCATCATCTTCAGCCCCGGGCGACGCAGCTTCAAGATGGTGGCAATGAAGTTGATGCCCCCAAAAATGGAACTACCGCCCAGGAGCAACACACTCAAGATCCAAACCACTTGGCCGGCAGCGGGAGTGGTGAGGCTGAGCGGCGGATAGGCCGTCCAACCGGACTGGGCCGCACCGGCAATGAAGTAACTGGCAATCAGCAAAAAACCAGCCGGTGGAATCATCCAGAAAGCCACCGCATTGAGCCGGGGAAACGCCATGTCCCGGGCTCCTACATAAAAAGGAATCAGATAATTACCGAAGGCTCCATTCACCACAGGCACGATCCACAAAAAAATCATCACCGTGCCATGCAGGGTGAGCATTTCGTTGTAGGTTTCCCTGGGAACAAAATCGGATATCGGACTCAACAATTCCACCCGAATCACGCCGGCCAGGGCGCCTCCCACCAGATAGAAAAAGAACCCGGTCACCATGTATTGCAGACCGATCACTTTGTGATCGAGGCTGAAGCTGAGATAACGAAGCCAGCCTTGCGGCTGTAACCCCGGAGGGAGGCTTTGCGGTTGGGAAGTCTGGGGGGGGAAAGCCAGGGTCATCGCCAGGGGGGCATGGGGTTGAAGGGAATCAAAAACGCTCTGGAGCCGACCTCAGCCGGTGGGAGCTCCGGCTGCCGAGGCCACCGTTGCCGGAAGGTTGGAATCCAGCCAACGATCGAAGGCCTCCGGCTCGTGGACCACCACGGTGGAACGCATCCCGCCGTGGTACGGGCCGCAGAGTTCGGCGCAGATGATCGGATACCGGCCCGGCAGGGTGGGGGTAAAGGTCAACACGGTTGGCTGCCCGGGGATCACGTCCTGCTTCAGGCGGAACTCAGGCACCCAGAAGGCATGGATCACATCGCGCGCCTCCATCCGCAACTCCACCGTCTGGCCGCTTTTGACGTGAAGTTCGCCGCTGATGAAGTCGCCTTCGGGGTAATGGAAAAGGAAGGCGAACTGAAGAGCCGTTACATCGACAGGCAAGACGCCGATGCTTCCACCAGAAGCAGCACCGATTCCTCCCCAGAGGCGGGGGGTTCCAGCCTCTCCTTCTGATGACCGGACACTGGCTTGAGCGACTGGAGAGTCCATCGTCCCATGCATGGAATGGGGATCGGCGAGGGGGATCATGCCGCCCATCCGGTCATAGATGTCGTAGCTGTAGATGCCGACAAACAACACCACGATTGCGGGGATGGCGGTCCAGAAGATTTCAAGCTGAAGATTTCCTTCCACAGCCACACCATCACCAGAATCACCATCCCGCCGCCTGAAACGCACCAGGCTGAAGATCAACAGGCCAAGAATTCCTAGAAAAAGGATTGTGCCGATCGTGAAAAGTACGGCGAAGAGTTCGTCATACAAAGGGGCGTTCGAACTGGCGGCTGCTGGCAGGAGGTTGATATTCTGGCCAACCCAAAGCCCTGCCAAGACGAGGATCATGCCCACCACCAAGGTGAGAATGGCGGAGGGTATGGGCACGGACCGCATGTCGCTGGATTCCCACCTTATGGGGATCGAGGATCCGGCAAGGGCCATTGGCGCAAACCACTTATCAACTCCGATCCAAGTGCGCGATTCCACACAGGGGCTGCCCCTGTAGAGCCCAGTCCAGGCAACGGACTTCAGGGTGAAGCTTGATCGCTAGTTTGGCTGGCATGGTGCCTGGAATGCTCTTTCTCACATCCCATTTGGTGGTGGCCCTGGTGGCGCTTGTCGGCATCGGTGGCGCCACCCGGGTGATGCAAGCCGGCTTGGCCTGCCCCGACTGGCCGCTCTGCTATGGCAGCTTCCTGCCTGGTGGCCAGATGAATCTGAAGGTGTTCCTCGAATGGTTTCACCGCCTTGATGCCTTTCTGGTCGGCATCGGTTTGCTGGTCTTGCTCGTGATCAGTTTGCTGAAGCGGTCCTCGCTGCCTGCTTGGCTGCCATGGGCCAGCGGCACGGCCCTTCTGCTGGTGGCTTTCCAGGGCGCCCTCGGTGCCCTGACGGTGACCCAGCTGCTGCGATTCGACCTGGTCACGGCTCACCTGGCCACGGCCCTGGTGCTGGTGGCCCTGCTCAGCGCAATCCATCAGGGCTTGGCCTTCCGTCCCGAACCAGCCTCTTCGCTCCAGCCACCAACAAGCAGTGTTCGGCCTGGCTGGCCAGCGGCCTGGTGGATGGCCCCCGCCTCAGCTGGTTTGGCTGTGTTCATCCAGGCCATCTCAGGAGCCCTGATGGCCAGCCAATGGGCTTCAGGCCGTTGCCTTGCCAGCGGAGAAGCCTGCCAGTGGTTAGCCCTCCATCGCCAGCTCGCCACGCCTGTGGCCACAGCGGTGATTGCGCTGAGCCTGGTACCAATCCTGCTGCGCGGTTCGCTTCGGCGACAGTGGCCGCTCGCAGCAGCAGCCGTGATGCTCGTGACCTTGCAAGTTCTGCTTGGCGTGTTCACCCTTCGCCTCGCCCTGGCCGTGCCCCTGATCACCGTGGGGCACCAGATCACGGCAGCTTTGCTTGTGGCCGTACTCGCCGCCCTGGCGATGCGGACCTGGCGATCCAGCCTTCCCAGCGCCGACCTCGGCCGATCCCCTCGTATGCAGACCTCCCATGGTTAGCGCCAGTGTGACCACGGCCCCTTCGCCCCCCCCGTTGGGCGTGGACAGGCCGGTAGCCGCTCCAGCCAAGGCGCGCCTGCCCGCCTGGCTGGAAATCGCCAAACCTCGGCTGATTCCCCTGCTGCTGGCCACCACCCTCGGCGGCATGGCCCTCTCCGAAGGCTGGCCATTACCCACCTCAACCCTGGCCTGCACCCTGGGCGGTGGCGCCCTGGCCGCTGCCGCTGCCGGCGTTTTCAACTGCCTCTGGGAAGAGAATCTCGATGGCCGGATGGGGCGCACCAGTGGCCGTGCCCTGCCCTCCGGTCGGCTTTCTTCCACCACGGCCTTCTGGGCGGCGGTCGCCCTCACCCTGGCCTCGTCGCTGCTGTTGATCGTCGGGGTGAACAGCCTGGCGGCCGCTCTCTCGTTGCTCGGGCTATGCAGCTATGTGCTGCTCTACACAGCCCTGCTCAAACCCCGCACCACCCAGAACATCGTCATCGGTGGCGTCGCCGGTGCGATTCCGCCCCTGGTGGGAGCGGCCGCTGCCAGTGGGCATGTGGGTCTGGGTGGTTGGTGGCTGTTCAGCCTGGTGATGCTCTGGACACCGGCCCATTTCTGGGCCTTGGCCCTGTTGCTTGCGGAGGATTACCGCTCGGTGGGCATTCCGATGTTGCCGGTGATCAAAGGTGCCGCCCACACCACCCGGGCGATCGGCCATTACGCCAGGGCCACGGCCCTGATCAGTGGCTTCGGAGTGCTGGCCTTGCCCACTGGTGGACTGCTCTACGGGCTGCTGCTGCTGCCATTCAATTCCAGGCTGCTGCAGATGTCACGCTCCTTGGCCCAGGCCCCGGAAGACCCCATGGCCGCCAAAGGGTTGTTTCGCTGGTCGATCCTCTACCTGTTCGGCATCTGCCTGTTGCTGCTGATGGCCCGCTTACCCGGAGCCAACGTGTTCAGCCAGCAGAGCTGGGAACTGCTGGTGGCTGCCTACCCGTTCCTGCCTGCTGCAGCGCTCTGAGCGCCAGGGTTGGCACTCTCCTTGGCAGTGTTGCTCCCTTTCTAGATTAAATGAACCCATCGGCCTGGCAGGAGTGTCACAAACGGGAGAAGAAGCCACGGTGATCGAGCTCATTGAGCTACGCAGGAACTACGGCCCGGTCACGGCCCTGGCCGGCCTCTCCTTGACCGTGCCCAAGGGCTGCCTGTACGGGCTGCTGGGCCCCAACGGTGCGGGCAAGACCACCGCCCTGCGCATCGTCTGCACCCTGCTGGCCCCCGACAGCGGCAGCGTCAGGGTGGGCGGGCTCGATGCCCTGGCCCAGCCCAGGGCCGTGCGTGAACTGCTCGGCTATGTGGCCCAGGAGGTGGCGATCGACAAGATCCTCACGGGTCGGGAACTACTGGAGTTGCAGGGGGCGCTGTACCACCTCAACGCCAAGCGCCTGCAGGCGCGGATCCTTGAACTCAGCGGCCTGCTCGGCATGGACGACTGGCTGGATCGGCGCTGTGGCAGCTACTCCGGCGGAATGCGCCGCCGGCTGGACCTGGCCAGCGGCCTACTTCACGATCCAGCTGTGCTGGTGCTCGATGAACCCACCGTCGGCCTTGACATCGAAAGCCGTGCCGCGATCTGGCAGGTGTTGCGCCAGCTCCGCGATCAGGGCACCACGGTGCTGTTGAGCAGCCACTACCTCGAAGAAATCGATGCCCTCGCCGATCGGCTGGCGATCATCGATGGTGGACAGGTGATTGCCGAGGGAACGCCCACCAGCTTGAAGAGCGCCCTGGGGGGCGATCGGGTCACCCTGCGGGTACGGGAATTCAGCAACGCCCCTGAAGCTGAACGGGTCCGTGAGGTGCTGGAGCGCTGCCCGGGCGTTCGCCAGGTGGTGGTGAACCTGGCCCAGGGCCATTCGCTCAATCTCGTTGTTGAGAATGCAACGGTGATTGAACCGCTGCGGCGCCAGCTGGCCGCGGCCGATCTGCCAGTGTTCTCTCTCTCCCAAAGCCGCCCCAGCCTGGATGATGTCTATCTCCAGGCCACCGGCCGCACCCTGATGGATGCGGAGCTGCAGGTGGCCGGTAGCCGTGATCCCAAGGCGGAGCGCAAACAGGCGATGCGTTGATCCCATGTCTCGAGCCCTTTCCTTCCCTCTGACCCGGCGATGACCAGTGCACCCTCCATGACCTCCACCGTTGCCAAGCCTGGGGCGTCAATCTCCGGGAATTCAGCCCTAGCCGATCAGGGCCAGGAAATCCTCGCTCTGACCAAACGGCTGTTCCTGCAATTGGCCCGGCGGCCCTCCACGCTTGTGGCAGGGGTGTTGCAGCCCCTGATCTGGCTGGTGTTGTTCGGCGCCCTGTTCGCCAAGGCGCCTGAGGGTCTGCTGCCCGATGGCATGAGCTACGGCCGCTTCCTCGGGGCTGGGGTGATTGTGTTCACGGCGTTCAGCGCGGCGCTCAACGCCGGACTTCCAGTGATGTTCGATCGGGAATTCGGCTTTCTGAACCGGTTGCTGGTGGCACCGTTGCGATCGAGAAGTTCGATCGTGATTGCCTCGGTGCTCTACATCACCAGCCTCAGCCTGGTCCAGAGCCTGGCGATCATGGGAACGGCGGCCCTGCTCGGATACGGCTGGCCAGGGGTCTACGGCCTTGTGCTGGTCCTCGTCACCCTGCTGCTGCTCGTCTTCGCCGTGACCGGACTGAGCCTGGGCCTCGCCTTTGCCTTGCCGGGACACATCGAATTGATCGCCGTGATCTTCGTGGTGAACCTGCCGCTGCTGTTCGCCAGCACCGCGCTCGCGCCGATTTCGTTCATGCCCACCTGGTTGGGGTGGCTAGCGGCCCTGAATCCACTTACGTTCGCTATTGAACCGATTCGTGCCGCCTACGCCGGCCAAGTTTCCCTGTCAGCCGTTGTCCTCCAGGCTCCCTACGGCGCCTTAACAGGCGCCCACTGCCTGCTGGTTCTTGCAGTGCTGGCTGCGGGCCTGTTCCTCCTGATCCGGCCATTGCTGGATCGCAAACTCAGCTGAGTGCCGCCGTGCCCCTCCCTTTTTCCCCCTCGGACCTGACCCTCGCCGCGCCTGCTGCGGAACAGGGACCACTGCGCCAGGAACTGATCGCGGCCCTGCGCCGTCAGGATCCAGGCAGCATTGCCAGGCTTTCAACGCGCTGGGTCCATCGCCATGGCGTCGATGCGCTCGACCAGCTGATCCGTGAGCAGGCCGCAGAAGCCCCCGCAACCCAGGCCAACGCCCTGCAGCTGGAGTTGAACTCCCTCGCAGGCACCCTGGCAAAACCGCTGGCAACCGAGGCCGCTGTTCTCGAAACGCCGCCCCCCAACCCTGCTGAATGGGAGATCAAAGCGATCGATCCCCCTGCCACAGTCCAGGCCGTCGACACCGCCAACCCATTCGAGACGCCCTCCTTGGCTGCTGTGGCGTCCAAGCCAGAGCTGTCTACCGAGGATCCGTTCCAGGCCAAAGCGTCGATTGGCGATCCATTCGCCTCCGATCCGCCTGCCGCCCAACCAATGGCGGCGACTCCGTCTGCCCTGGATTCCTTCACGGCTGATTCCTTCATGCCTGGTTCCTTTGCTTCAGAACCATCTCCGGCGGAAGCGGCCATGGCCTCAGACCCGTTCGCCCCATTGGACCCTGGGCCGAACCCATTTGATCCAGCCCCCTTGGCGGCGGTGGCTTCGGAAGCTTCAACCGCGACAGCTATTAGCGTCACAGCCAACGATCCAGCTCCAGGCGCCGAGACCGAAACCAACCCTGCAGCGATCCCTGAGGAGGGGCACCCCGGCAGCGGCAGCGACGGCAGGCCCCAACGACGCAGCCCGATCCGGCGCTTCAAGAACTTGGTGCGCTACTGCATCGACGAGGTGGCCAGCACCTTTCAACAGGACGCCGATCTTGAAGCGAGCGGGCCCGGAGCCACTGTCCAGCCACCAGCGGCCAGCTGGCCTCTCCCCCCAACGCTGCCCTCTCCCCAGCCCGAATCAGCTAGAGGTCCTGCCGCCACTAGCCCAGCTGTTAGCAGAAGATCGTTCAGCAGCCAACCACCAGCTGAGCGGCAGCCGCGTCTCACCACGACGCCCGAGACCCCAGGGGCAGCGGCTGCGCCGCCGGTCCACCCCGATCTGGCGGCCTTGCGCTCGTGGTTGCCGGATCCACGGGACGACGAAGAGCGCCGGGCTTCTTGACCCAGCTATTCGACAAAATCCTGACGAAACCGTCCTGACCGCCGGCATCATTGCTGCGGCTTTTCTGCCCCCCCTCCTTGCCCAAGTCGTCCCCAGCCCACCGGCTCAGCCGTGCCTCCCTGCAAGGGGGGTTGATCGTCTCGGTGCAGGCGCCGGAGGGTTCGCCGATGCGGCAATGCGAGGTGATTGCCGCCATGGCGCAGGCCAGCCTGGCCAATGGGGCGATCGGCGTGCGGCTGGAGAGCCCCGAGCACATCGGAGCGGTTCGGAGACGCTGCCCGGCAGCCCTGATCATCGGACTGTGGAAACGCAGCTTTGCCGATAGTTCCGTCTACATCACGCCGGGATGGGAGGACATCAAGGCCGTCTGGGCCGCCGGCGCCGATGTGGTCGCCATCGATGCCACCGACCGCGTCCGACCGGGCGGCGAGGAGCTGACCGCACTGATCGATCGGGCCCACACCGAGCTCGGCGCCACGTTGATGGCCGATGTCGACAGCGTGGCCAACGGGCTGAAGGCGGCGGCCCTTGGCTGCGCCTGGGTGGGAACCACGCTGTATGGCTACACGCAGGAGACGGCCGCTTGTTGGCCTCCAGCCTGGGATCTGCTGGCGCCCCTGCGTGCCGCCTTGCCCGAAGGGGCGGTTCTGATCTGTGAAGGCGGGATCGCCACGGCCGGCGACGCCAGGCGGGCCAACCGCCTGGGAGCCGATGCGGTGGTTGTGGGAACCGCCATCACCGGCGTGGATCTGCAGGTGGCCGCCTACGTCAAGACGCTGGCAGGTTGAGCGAGTCGCTCACATCATTCCCGGCATGCCCATGCCGCCCATGCCAGGCATGCCCATTCCTCCCATTCCACCTGGGGAAGGTGGGGCCTCAGGTTCGGCCTTGTCGGCGATCACCACTTCGGTGGTGATCAACAAAGCAGCGATCGAAACCGCATCCTGCAGGGCCAGCCGCACCACCTTGGCGGCATCGAGAATGCCAGCGGCGATCAGGTCTTCGTATTCGCCTGTGAGGGCATTGAAACCTTTGCCGGAGCTCAGCGCTTCAGCCACCACAACCACGCCGTTGGCGCCGGCGTTATCGGCGATCTGGCGCAGGGGAGCCGAGAGGGCGCGCTGGACGATCTGGGCACCGGTGCGCTGATCGCCGTTCAGCCGGGCGATCAGACCATCAAGACCGGCAGCCAGTTGCAGCAGGGTGCTGCCGCCACCGGGGACAATGCCTTCTTCGACCGCCGCGCGGGTGGCGTTGAGGGCATCCTCAATGCGCAGCTTGCGGTGGCGCAGTTCGGTTTCGGTGGGGGCCCCGACCTTGATGACGGCCACACCTCCGGCCAATTTGGCGATCCGCTCATTGAGCTTTTCCTTGTCGTAGTCGGAGTCGGTGACCTCCAGTTCGCGTTTGATCGAGGCGACGCGTTCGGCGACGGCATCGCGATGCTCATCGCTGCCGATGATCGTGGTGCTGTCCTTGCTGATCGTGATCCGACGCACCTTGCCGAGGTCGGCCAGGCTGACGCTGTCGAGAGCCATCGCCCGGTCCTCGCTGATCAAGGTGGCGCCAGTGAGGATGGCGATGTCCTGCAGGGCGGCCTTACGGCGCTCACCGAAGGACGGAGCGCGCACCGCTGCCACCTGCAGCACACCACGGTTCTTGTTCACCACCAAGGTGGCCAGGGCTTCACCGTCGACCTCCTCGGCCAGGATCACCAGGGGCGAGGAGCCGGCCTTCGCGACCATCTCCAGCACGGGCAGAAGATCGGCGATCGCACTGATCTTGCGGTCGGTGACGAGCAGCAGGGCGTTCTCGTAGTCGCAGACCTGACGGTCGGCGTCGGTGACGAAATAAGGAGAAGAATAGCCCCGGTCGAAGGCCATGCCCTCGGTGATCTCAAGTTCGGTGGCCAGAGAGCGGGATTCCTCGACGGTGATCACCCCATCGGTGCTCACCTTGTCCATGGCGTCAGAAACCATCTGGCCGATCTGCTCGTCGCCACCGGCACTGACCGTGGCGACCTGGCGGATCGCCTCACCGGCCACGGCCTCAGACAGGCGGGCGATGCCGGTCACGATCTCGGCGGTCGCCGCTTCCATGCCGCGTCGCAACCCCACCGGATTGGCACCCGCCGCCACGTTGCGCAGACCTTCCTGCACCAGGGCCTGGGCCAACAGGGTGGCCGTCGTGGTGCCATCGCCGGCCTTGTCCTTGGTTTTGGTGGCCACCTGCTGCATCAGCTTGGCGCCGATGTTTTCGAACGGATCTTCAAGCTCGATTTCCTTGGCGATGGTGACGCCGTCATTGACGATGTCGGGAGCACCGAACTTCTTCTCGATCACCACGTTGCGACCCCGCGGCCCGATTGTGACCTTCACCGCATCGGCAAGGGCATTCACGCCGCGCTCCAGAGAAGCGCGGGATGCATCCGAGAAACTGATCAGTTTGGCCATCGGTGGGGGGTGGACAGACCGTGGGGCTGCCCGATAGACGTCAACGATCAGGCTCCCACGGCGGGGCGGGCGATGTCAGCGATGTTGTAGTGGGGAAAGCCGAATCAGACACCCCGGCTCGATAGGGTCTTGCCATGGAGGAGATGATCACCACGAGCCTGGCTGACGCTCTAAGCGATGGCAGCGCCGATCCGGGGACGGGTCCCAGTGCGATGGCCTTCTTGATCATCACGGGCCTCGGCCTGGCCATGGCCGTGGTCTACGTGCCGATCCGGCTGTTTCTGACCATGACCGTGCGCAGCCGACGGCTGAAGTTGCTGCAACGTATTCGCCGCCTGCGCGAAGAACTGGGACAACCGATCGAGGGCTGATCAGCTCATCAACATGCCGCCATCCACCTGCAAAACCTGGCCAGTGATGTAGGCGGCGGCAGGATCGGCGGCCAGAAAGCGCACGGCGCCGGCCACATCCTCAGGCTGGCCGAGCCGGCCGAGGGGAATCGCCTTGAGAATGGGCTCCACATTCAGGTCCTGGGTCATCTCGGTGGCAATGAAGCCCGGCGCCACGGCATTAACGGTGATGCCGCGGCTGGCGAATTCGGCGGCCGTGCTGCGGGTGAAACCGACCACACCAGCCTTGGCGGCGCTGTAGTTCGTCTGGCCGGCGTTACCGGTCAGGCCGACCACCGAGGTGATGTTGATGATGCGGCCGCGGCGGGCCTTGAGCATGCTGCGGCTCGCAGCCCGGGTGCAGAGAAAAACGCCGGTGAGATTGAGATCGATCACCGCCTTCCAGTCCGCGGTCTTCATGCGCAGGAGCAGGCCATCGCGGGTGATGCCGGCGTTGTTGACCAGCACGTCGAGTCGGCCGCAGCGCTCGAGCACCGCCTGGATCAGCCCGTCCACCTGCCCTTCTTCGGACACGTCCGCCTGGAGGGCATGGGCCCGGCCGCCGGCGGCCTCGATCTCGGCGACCACGGCCTCAGCGGCGCTGGCGGAATTGGCGTAGTTGACCACCACCTCAGCGCCGTCGGCCGCCAGGGCCAAGGCGATGGCACGGCCGATGCCACGGCTCGCCCCGGTGACCAGGGCGGTCTGACCCTGCAGTGGAATGGCTGCGTGAGCGGACATCGGTGGCGAAGCACTGGGCGCCCGCGATCGTATGCCGCCGCTCTCGCCGAGCTCAGCCCGCCATTGCCTCGACGGCGACGAGAGCCTTGCCGAGGATGGCGATGAAGCTCCCCAGCTGCTCCTGGCTACCCATCACCACCAGCATCTGGCCCGGGGCGAGGCGCACCTCACCGCCGGGGTTGGCGATCAGCTTCGACTCTTCCTGTTGGTAGGTGGCACCGCGGTAGCTGTAAGGGTTCCCGACCTTGGGGGCGGGGGTGCGAATCGCCAGCACCATGGCGCCGGAGCGCCGCCCCAGCTCCAGTTCCGCCAGGCTGCGGCCGTTGAGGTCGCCGAGTAGGGCGCCATCCTCACTGAGCTGGAATTCCTCCACTTCGCAGTCTGAAGAGGAGAGCAGATCCATGAAGCGCACCGCCAGGGGGCGCAGGGCCGTGGCGGCCATGGTGCGCCCGCCCGCCACATAGGGGCTCACCACCTGGTTGGCACCGGCCTGGAGCAGCTTGCGTTCCGCTTCTTCGCTATCGGAGCGGGCAATCAGCCGGCAGGCGGGGGCAATTCCGCGGGCACTGAGCACCACATAGAGATTGGCGGCATTGCTGGGCAGGGCTGCCACCAGGCTGCGGCAGCGGTGAATGCCCGCCTCCAGCAGGGTTTCATCGAGGGTGGCATCGGATTGCAGCACAACGATGCCCCGGGCCTCGGCCGCCTCTTTCTGAGCCTGATCCATCTCGATCACGATCAGGGGAACGCCTTCGCTGGCCAGTTGTTCGGCGATTTCACGGCCGATGCGGCCATAGCCGCAGAGGATCACATGGTTTTCCATCGTTTGCAGGTAGCGGCGGAAACGGTTTTCGCGCATGCGGCGGAAGTAACCCGACTCACTCAGACCCAACAGGCTCTGGATGGAGAGCTGAACCACCACCAGGCCGCCGACAATCGAGAACACGGTCACGGCGCGACCGGCGGCGGTGAGGGGATTCACCTCGCCGTAGCCGATGGTGCTGATCGTGATCAACACCATCCAGTAGGAATCGCCCCAATCCCAGCCCTCGACGATCCGGTAGCCGAGCGCCGAGAGGTTGACCACGCTCGCCAATGAAACCAGCGGCGTCAGCCAGGGGTGGCGACGGCGCAGCGACGGCGGTTGGCGGCGGCTGAAGCGGCGTTGGACGTTTTGGGAAGGGAGCATCCAGCGACGCCGTTGAACCGAAGAGCCGTGGAACAGAAGAGCCGGCTAACCGAGCCCGAGGGCTTTGAGCACCTCGGTGACCCCGAGCTGATCGAGGGAACCGGCCTCACCAACACCTTGTACCCCCTGGCGCGCGGGCAGGCTGTCGCCGCTGCGACCCAGCGCCACCAGGGGGGTGCCGGTCAGCAGGGCCAGTTCGCTGAGCAGGGGATCGCTGCTGAGCACCACATCGGCGACAGCCACCTGGGCGGCCTGCTGCGCCGGGCTGCCGCCGCTGGCCTGGCTCACCCGCAGATCAGGCAATTTCGAGCGGATCTGCTCCGGCAAGGCCTGCCAGTGGGCCGCGGGCCAGTCAGCACCGGTTGTGGCCGCTGGGTTGGGGGCCAGCAGCAACAGCGGACCAGGCCCGGGGGGGAGGGCTGCGGTGGCGGCGTCCAGGTCAGATTTCGGCAGCCGCAGCCGGAAGGCGTCGGCCTGCAGGGGCACCTCGATCGGCTGGAGCCAGGCTTCCAGCGCTTGATTCGGCCAGCCGCAGGAGGCAGCCTGTGCGGCCTGGGGCGTGAGTTGGCTGGTGGCCGAAAAGCCAGATCGGGCAATCCGGGTGGGGATGTGGGTGAGGGAGAGCAGCAGGTCGAGGGGCCAACCGGAGGCCAGATTGATACAGGCCTGAAAGTCAGGCTCCCGCACCGCACCGAGCAGGTTGGCCCACTCGGCCAGGCTGACCCCCGACTCAAAGCTGAACGGCAACACCTTCTCGACGGCCGGCAGCAGCTTCCAGACCGCCGCCGCCCCAGCCGGACAGGACACCTGCACCGTGGCAGCGAGGTGGAGGGCGGTGGCGGCCACCGCTGGCATCGCTTGCAGTTGGGTCGCGCTGCCGCCGGGAATCAAAAAAAGAACACGCATCTGGGCAGCGGCAGGCAGGCGTTGCGCGTGCTGATTGTATGGATCGGACCGGGCTTTTCCGGCCCCGAGGGAGACGCTTGTGCATTTGCTGATCGCCGCCGCCGGCAGTGGACGTCGCATGGGGGCGGAGAGCAACAAGTTGCTGCTGCCGCTCGCCGGCCGGCCCGTGCTGGCCTGGAGCCTGGAGGCGGCCCTGGCCTGCCGTGCCATCCGCTGGATCGGGATTGTGGGCCAACCGGTTGATCAGAAGGCCGTGGAGGCCCTGATCCAGACAGCGGCAGCGGACCGGCCGGTGCGCTGGATCGTTGGCGGCGCCAGCCGCCAGGAGTCGGTGCGGCTGGGGCTCGCGGCCTTGCCCGCCGAAGCGACCGGCGTGCTGATCCACGATGGCGCCCGCTGCCTGGTGGCAGCGGAACTGATCGGCCGCTGCGCGGAAGCCGTCGCGGCGGGGGAGGCCGTGATCGCCGCCACGCCGGTGAGCGACACGATCAAGCGGCTGAATGGCGCGCAGCAAGTGGAGGAAACCCTGGATCGCGCCGGGCTCTGGGCCGCCCAGACCCCCCAGGGCTTTCCGGTGGAGGCGTTGCGTTCGGCCCATGCCAGGGCGCTGGAGCAGGGCTGGAGCGTCACCGATGACGCCGCCCTGTTCGAGCGGCTGGGCTGGCCGGTTCGGGTGATCGCCGCTCCGGCTTCCAACCTCAAGATCACCACGCCATTCGATCTCGACGTGGCTGCCGCTGTCCTGGCCCAGCGGGAGGGTTAGGGAATCAGGCTGAGGCGGCCGCTGTCGCCATCAAGGCGGGCCAGCCGGCCCAGCGGCAGCGCCCCGTTGCCTGGGGCATGGCCCACCGGCAACCTGCCCACCACCGGGATGCCAAGGTCGGCGGTGCGTTCGCGCAGCACCTGCTCGAGGCTGAAGCGATGCTGGGGCGGCTCGCTGGATTCGACGGGATCGTCGCAGTCAAGGAAACTGCCGAAGCCAAGACCAGCCAGCTGTTGCAAGGCGCCGCAGAGGCGCCAGTGGGTGAGCAGGCGCTCGATCCGGTAGGGCGCCTCGCCCACGTCTTCCAGGATCAGCACAGCCCCCGCCAGAGGAGGCAGAAACGGGGTGCCGAGCAGGTGGGTCGCCACCGTGAGGTTGGCCACCAGCAGGGGGCCTTCCGCCACGCCGCCCTGCCAGGGTTCGCCCTGCAACGGCGGCAGCGGCTCACCGAACAGCAACGCCCGCAGCCGCTGCTGGCTCCACTCCGGCTCGCTGGCCAGGCCCGTGACCATCGGCCCGTGGATGCCACCGCCGAGCCCCAGCGCCAGGCGCGCCCAGAGCAAGGAGGTGACATCGGAATAACCCAGCAACCAGCCTGCCTGCTCGGGCAGGGGCTGCTCCAGCAGCCGGGCTGACCCCCAACCACCGCGCACACAGGCCAGCAGGCGGGCCCGGGCCTCCAGATCGCCGCGGCGCTGCTGGTCGTCTCCGGCCATGTAGCCCCAACGCCGGCCGGGATCAAACGGACGTTCCACCACCAAGCCCCAGTCCTCAAGCACGGCCACCCCCTGCTCCAGCCGGCCAGGGTCGCCGAGGGCTGAACTGGCCGCGACCAGCCCCACCCGCTCACCGGGCCGCAAAGGCGGCGGCGACAGAACCGGCCTGGCGGGGCGCCAGGAGGCGCTCATGCGGCCCGTCCAAGCAGCAGGGCCAGCCAGAGCAGGCCACCGAGCTGAACCTGGCGGTGGAAGTGGCGGCCGAACAGGCCAGCGGCAGGCTGACCCCGCAACAACCGGGCCTGTTGTTGCATGCCGATCGCCGCCAGGGCCCAGAGCGGCCAGAAGGGCCAGGACACCCCCTGCAACAGGGCGGCGAGCGCCAGAAACAGTGCCGTCAGGCCGTAACAGATCGCCACGACGGCAGGGGCCGCAGGCCCGAGGCTGAGCGCACTGCTGCGCAGGCCCAGGGCGGCATCATCGCGCCGATCGGCCATGGCGTACACCGTGTCAAAGCCGAAGGTCCACAGCAATGTGGCCGCCCAGACCAGTCCCAGGGGCCAGCCACCGGCAACCTCACCGGTGGCCGCAGCCCAGGGGATCAGCACCGCGAAACCCCAGCAGAAGGCCAGCAGCAACTGGGGGAAAGCCAACCAGCGTTTGGCAGAGGGATAGAGCAGCACCGCCGGCAAGGTCGCCAGGGCCAGCAGCAGGGCAGCCCCCCGCCCTTCTTCCGGCAGCAGCCCTACCACCAGCAGGGCCAGCAGCAGGCAGAGCACGAGCAGAACGGCGGCGCTGGCCACACTCACCCGACCACTGGCGAGGGGTCGGTCCTTGGTGCGCTCCACCAAAGGGTCGATGCGCCGGTCCCAGAGGTCGTTGGCGACACAGCCGGCACCGCTGACGGCGAGGCCGCCAAGACCAATCAAGCCGACGAGGGCGGCCGCCGGAGGCCCCTCGGGCAGCAGCCAGAGGGACCAGCCGGCTGGGATCAACAGGATGAGACGACCACTGGGCTTCTGCCAGCGCAGCAGGGCGACCCAACCCCGCAGGGTGGCGCGGATGTGCATCGCGGCAGATTAGGTGGGGGGGCAAGGCCATTCGAGCCTCACGGTGTGATCCAGTTGTGCTTCGGTCGTTTCTGGCTGTTCTTGGGTGGCTGCCAATTGGCTCTGGAGTGGCAAAGTGACGCCGTTTGCGCCGGGCCTTCGATCGGATGCCAGCCTCCCAAGCCCTCCCGGAGCCGGCAGCGGCGCTGCGCCATGTCGCGGCCATCGACATCGGCACCAACTCGATTCACCTGCTGATCGCAGCAGTTGATCCGGGCCTGCGCAGTTTTCGCGTTGTTCAAGCAGAAAAATCCAGTGCACGGCTGGGTGAACGGGATCCCGACACGGGCCTGCTGACCCCGGCGGCGATCGAGCGGGCCCTGCTCGCCCTGGGCCATTACCGCGAGCTGGCCGACAGCCATGGCGCCGAGCAGATTCTCACCGCCGCCACCAGCGCCGTGCGCGAGGCGCCCAACGGCCGCGAGTTCCTGCAGATGGTGCAGGACCGCCACGGCCTTGAGGTGGATCTGGTCAGCGGTCCGGAAGAAGCCCGGCTGATTTATCTGGGAGTGCTCTCGGGCATGGCCTTCGGTGATCAGGCCCACCTGATCCTCGACATCGGCGGCGGCTCCACCGAACTGATCCTGGCTGACGGGCGCGATGCCCGCGAGCTCACCAGCACCCGGGTCGGAGCGGTGCGATTGCATCGGGATTTCGTCGACCAGGACCCCCTGCCACCGGCGCTGCTGACCTTTTTACGGGCCTTCATCCAGGGATCCCTTGAGCCCGCCGTCGTCCGCGTCCAGCGGGGGCTTAAGCCAGGTGAAGTGCCCGTGCTTGTGGCCACCAGCGGCACGGCGATCACCCTGGCCGCTCTCGCGGCTGCCCAGGAGGAGCGGCCACCCCTGCGGCTGCAGGGGTTCAAGGTCAGTCGTGAGCGGATCGATCAGCTGGTGAATCAACTGGCGGCCATGACGCTCGACGAGCGCAGGGCGATCCCGGCGATCAATGAACGTCGGGCCGAAATCATCGTGCCCGGTGCCCTGGTGCTGCAGAAGGCGATGGAGATGCTCAAGCTCAAGGAGCTGGTGATCAGCGACCGGGCCCTGCGCGAGGGGCTGATCGTCGACTGGATGCTGCGCCATGGCCTGATCGTCGATCGCTTCAGCTTTCAGAGCAGCGTGCGTCAACGCACTGTTGAAGATCTCGCCCGCCGCTTCCGCGTCGACCTGCCAAGGGCCAGCCGGGTTACCGCCCACGCCCTCACCCTCTACGAGCAGTGCCAAGGCTTGCTCCATCACGACCAGGGCGAAGGCCGTCAACTGCTCTGGGCTGCCGCGATGCTGCACACCTGCGGGCAGCACATCAACATCAGCGCCTATCACAAGCACAGCTGGTACCTGATCCGCCACGGCGATCTGCTGGGCTACTCCGAGACCGAACAGGTGATGGTGGCAGCCATCGCCCGCTACCACCGCCGCAGCCTGCCGAAAAAACGCCACGAGGCCTGGTTGCAGCTGGCCAGCAGCGAGCAACGCCAGACCGTCGGGGCGATGGCGCTGCTGCTGCGCTTAGCCGCCTCCCTTGATCGCCGCCCAACCCCGGCGGTGCAGGCGATCAAGGTCAGTGCCAGGAGCGGGGTGCTGAAGATCGCCCTGGAGGCCGCAAGCCCTGGCCTTGATCTCAGCCTGGAGCGCTGGAGCCTGGCCGCCTGCGCCGAGCCCCTGGCTGAAGCGACCGGCGTGAAGCTGGTGGTGGACGCCCTGGCGCCACTGATCGGCGGGCCTGTTCCCTGAGCGGAAGCAACGGCTCGCCACTCCTCACCAACCGTCATTGGGAACCATGACAAAGCGGTGGAGACGTTCCGACCATCCGCCTTAATGGAGAACCAGCGCTCCTTTGTTCATGACGGTCGGCGACATTTTAAAGATCATTCTCGCCTTCATCCTTCCCCCCTTGGCTGTGGCCACCCAGGTGGGCTTCACTGGTGCCTTCTGGCTCAACCTGCCGTTCTGGCTTGTAGGCATTTGCGCAAAATGGCTGCCGATGATCGGCCTGCTGTTGGTATTGTACCCAATAGCTATTATCCACGCCATTTATATCATTCTGGCGCGGAAGTAAGTTCAATCGCCTAGGCCCAAGAGCGATCACAATCCCTTTACAGCCAAGGCGGGTTGGACCATTCCCCAAGGCCATCGATCTCTGATTGATCGCACCTGCTGACAACACGCTTGCATCGTCTCCGGCAAAGTTACGGGAATAGTTACTGACAAAGCGTGGCCGACAACAATACCTGGCGAGTAACTGACAATTTCAATTGAGAATTATGTTGGCAAAGCTGCCAACGATCCAGGAGAAAAATCAAAAACACAATGCCAGAGACAAGCTCTTTCAAAGAACGTCGATCTCGCTTTTGTTTTCGCTCTATGCGATCAACTGAATACGCGGAATGAAAGGCTTTGAGCCATTGTCAATGGGCGATACTGGATTCGAACCAGTGACCCCTTCCGTGTGAAGGAAGTGCGCTACCGCTGTGCTAATCGCCCGCATCCACAGATCTTAAAACACCGCCAGCAGCTCGCTCCCCTCCGACCCGCCTGTGTTGTCCTACTGGCCGGTTCTGGCCCTGCTCACGGCCTGCTGTGAAACCGGCCGTGACCTCGCCACCCGCAGCTTGCTGCGCCGCAGTGGCTGGCCCACCAACCTGGTGATGGGTCTGAGCTGCCTGGTCTCGGCCCTACTGACCCTGCCGTTTCTCAGGCTGATGGTCCAGCCCTCCGACCTGCCCCAGTTGTTGCTTGCCCTGGCGGCCAGTGGGCTGGTTAATGCGGTGGCCTTCTGGGCCTATGGCCGCGCCCTGGCCGCCGGCGAGCTCAGCCTGGTTCTGCCACTGATCAACCTCTCACCGCTGGTGCTGCTGTTCAGTGGCTGGTGGCTGCTGGGCGAGCGTCCCACCCTCAGCTCCAGTGCCGGTGTGGCGCTGTTGGTGCTGGGGGCGTTGCTGCTGGGACGAGGGACGGCCGCTGGCTCCAGCTTGGTTCAGAGCCCCGGTGCACGGCCGATGCTGCTGGTGGCGGTGCTCTGGGGCGTGGCAGCCAGCTTCGACAAGCTCGGCGTTCAAGCCAGCGGCAGCCTGGCCTGGGTGGCGTTGTTCAACCTGGCGGTGGCCCTGCCGCTGCTCACCCCGGCCGTGTTCCAGGCCCAGGCCAATGGCAGCCTCTCAACGGCTGGAACCTGGCGGCAAGCACTGGCCAGCAAGCACTGTTGGCAATTGCTGGCTCTACTGCTGGTCTGCGGTCTGATGGGTGCGGTCGGCATGGTCAGCCAGATGGAGGCGCTGCGCTTCACGGCCGTCGTCCATGTGATTGCGATCAAGCGGCTGAGCACACTGCTCAGCGCCATCGCCGGAGTGGTCTGGCTGGGAGAACCCCGCGGAGCCCTGCGCCTGCCTGGAGCCACCTTGATGCTTGCCGGAGCGGTGAGCTTGCTGGCCATTGGCATCCGCCAGCCGATCCAGTGAGCTGAGGTCCAGTGAGCTGAGATCCAGTGAACCCAGATCCACTCCCACGTTCAGGGTGTGGACGGAGAGGCTATTGAAGGTGAGGGTGTTAAAGGAGCAAGCCTGTCGCCGGCGGGGCGAAACAGATGGTCGTGACTGGCGGAATAGAGCTTGGAGCGTGCCTGGGTGGGGGCTGCAAGCGCCGGGCTGACCACGTACAGCGTGGTGCGGATCAATTGGCGCTCCCGGCTGGTGGTAGCCATCTCCCGCAACGGCACCAGCTGCAGCCACTGGTCTGGCCAGCTGACCCGATAGCCAATCGCCACAGGGGTTTCCGGAGGGTAGTGCTGCAAGAGAACCTCCTGCACCTCTTCGACATGGCGGGCACTGAGGTAGAGGCAGAGCGAGGCGCGCAGGGCCGCGAGCCGCTCCAGCGACTCGCGCTCCGGCACGCCGGTGCGGCCTGAAGCGCGGCTGAGCACGATGGTCTGTACCAGACCGGGGATGGTGAGTTCGGCCTGCAGGGCAGCGGCGGTGGCCTGATAGGCACTCAGACCAGGCACCACCTCCACGTCCAGGCCGGCATCGCCAAGCCGGCAGATTTGCTCGGCCAGAGCGCCATAGAGACAGGGGTCGCCGTCATGGAGGCGCACCACCTGGAGACCAGCCCGGGCACGATCGATCACCAGCTCCATCACCTGCTCCAGGGTGAGGGTGCTGGTGCGGATCCGCTCGCAGTCCGCGCCTGCCAATGCAGCGATCTGGGGAGACACGAGCGAATCCGTCCAGATCAGGACCTCAGCCGCCTCAATGGCCCGGGCCGCGCGCAGGGTGAGCAGGTCGATCGCACCCGGACCTGCACCGACGATGCGAACAGGATGGATCAAGAACCGCTCCGCAGGGGGGTCTCTTTGCCCGGATCTGGCAGGGCTCGTTGACAGCCATAAAGCCACCAGAGGCCAAAAGCACCGATCACAATCAGCACCAAGCTCATCAGTTGGGCCATGCGCAGGCCGCCTTCACAGAAGGGTGGAATCGAGAACAGGCAGAGCGGATCAAGGCGTAGTCCCTCGATCCAGAAGCGCCCGACGCTGTAGGCGATCAGATAGGTGCAGCTGAGGGCACCATTCGGCAGCGAGATCTTGCCGCGCTCACCCAGTCGGAAAAGAATCAGCAACAGGGCCAGAACACCCAGGTTCCAGAACGACTCGTAGAGGAAGGTGGGGTGGAAGAAAGCCTCATCGATGAACGGCGCCGGCCGATTGATGGCCGGAATCGAGAGTTTCCAGGGCAGATTGGTGGGCAGGCCAAAGGCCTCGGAATTGAAGAAATTGCCCCAGCGGCCGATCGCCTGGCCCAGGGCGACCGAAGGAACGAGCACATCGAGCAGGTTCCAGAAGGCCAACTTGCGCCAGCGGCAATAAACAATCACCGCCAGGGTGCCGCCGATCAAAGCCCCATGGATGGCGATGCCGCCCTGCCAGATCGCCAAGGCATCGAACCAGTTGAGCTGGTACTGGCGCCACTCCAGCGCCACGTAATAAAGGCGAGCTCCGAGTACGGCGGCGAGCACCAGGATCGGCAGCAGATCGGCAATCACCGCCGCTTCGATGCCGCGGCGACGGCCGAGGCGTGTGGCCAGCACCAGACCCACCAGCACGGCCAGCGCAATCAGCAGGCCGTACCAGCGCACCGTGACCGGCCCGAGCTCAAACAGGAGCGGGCCTGGAGAACGGAACATCGCGATAGGCAGGTCTGGAGCGAACATCATGGGTTGATCGCCTCAGTACGGAGTGGCTGGAGTCAAACGCCCTCGGCGGCCTGAACCTTCTCCACCTGCTTCTTCTTCAGCACCAGCAGAATCTGGGCAATGACCACCGCTGCGAAGAAGGCGAGCATGCCGTAGATGCGCACCGGGTTTTGAAGCACGATCTCAGCATCGAGCTGGCCGAAACCACCCACACCTGGATCGTTGGAGATCGGTGCACCGGCCGCCAGGACATCGCCAACGGCCACCACAACGGAGGGGCCAGCTGGAACGGTGTCACTGACGCTGGTGCCATCGGCGGCAGTGATTTCCACCACCGAAGCGCCGGCATCACCAGGGGTGATGGCACTGACGGTGCCAGCCACTGAAGCGTTGTAGACGGTGTTGTTGCTCTTCTCACCGGTGGGGTACACCTGGCCGCGGCCGCGGTTTCCGCCCACATGCAGGGAATACTTACCGAAGTGAATGTTGCTGTCCGTGCCGGGATCGGGCGAGAGGATCGGAAAGACGATTTCCTGGTGCAGATCGCCAGGGAGCGGGCCCACAAGAAGAATGTTGGGGTTGTCGTCGCTGTACTGGGTGAAGTAGACGCCTGAAGTTTCCTCTTTGAGTTCCTCGGTGAGGCGTTCTTCTGGGGCGAGCTTGAAGCCATCAGGCAACATCACCACGGCACCGACGTTGAGGCTGGTGCGGCTGCCGTCGGCTCCCACCTGCTGCAGGCTGGTGTCATAGGGAATTTTGACGACGGCCTTGAAGACCGTGTCGGGCATCACCGCCTGGGGAACCTCAACCTGGGTGACCCTCTTGGCGAGGTGGCAGTTCGCACAAACAAGCTTGCCGGTGGCTTCACGGGGGCTGTCGTAGTTCTGCTGAGCCCAGAAGGGGTAGGCCCAACTGGCCTGGGGAGCCGCCAACAGGGGAATCAGCAGGAGTGGGGCCAATAGCAGCGGCAGGAGCAGGCCAGTGGAGCTCAACCGGCTGATGGAGGCAAGGAGGCGGCGCATGGGCGGATTGAACAGGCGGGAGGAAGGGGGAAACACGCGGTCAATCAAGCCCACCAAGGCTTCTCCCCGGTGCGGAAATCGGTGTCCGACCACTGGCTCAGGAACACGGTGTCGTTCTCGACCGCGACATTGGCCAGGGCCAACGACAGCGGAGCGGGGCCGCGAACCACCTTGCCTGTGGCGTCGTACTGACTGCCGTGGCAGGGACACACAAATTTGTTGGCGCCGTTGTTCCAGGGCACAACGCAACCCAGGTGGGTGCAGATCGCATTGATGCCGTAGCTGCCGATCGCCTCGGGGCCCTCCACCAGGAGATAGGTGGGATCACCTTTCAGCCCCTGAACCAGGCTGCGGTCGCCTTCCTTGTGGGTGGAGAGCCAACCGCTGGCTGTGACCGTGTTGCCGAGTTCATCCTTGGCGCTGATGCCGCCACCGCCACCGGCGGGTTTGGGCGGGATGAAATAGCGGGCCACGGGATAGAGCGCACCGAGGGCAACGCCGGTGACGGACCCGAAAGTGAGCAGATTCATGAACTGCCGACGACCCATTCCGGGCACGTCGCTCGCTGGGATCTGGGTCATAGGAGCGTTCCTGGGTGCCGCGGCAACGTGGTGACCATTATTACCGCTGGCCTTGCCGCCACGCTTTGCCCTGGCAGGGATCCGGCCAGAGAGCGCAACATGCTGTTGTGGAGTTGGGACCCCGGTCGCCGTGCCTTTAAGCCCTAGCAGCGCCGATTCAGGCCCGGATCGTGCCGCCGAACCCCTGGCGCTCGATGAGGTGCTGCAGCTGCTGCGCAGTCGCTGGCAGGCTTCTTACGACCTGCAATTGGTTCAACGCCGGGGGCGCCTGCACCTGCAGGTGATGTGGGCGTACCTGGAGCAGCAGTCGTTTCCGCTCGACGCCGCGGGCTATGCCGAGAAGCTGCAGCAATTGCTCGAAGTGCTCAATGGTCTGGGGGTGGCCCAGCAGGTACGCCAGTGGCTTCAGACAACCCGGGACAAGCCCAGGCTGGGCAAGGCGATGAGCCTGACGTTGCAACCAGGCGCCGGCGGTCGCAGCCGCGAATTCCTGCTGTGAGCTGGCCAGCTCGGACCTGGCCAATCAGGAAGGTGCCGGCCGCAAGCGCTCGGCCATGGCCACCAGCCCCACACCGATCAAGAACAGCGCGGTGATCGCGCCGCCGAGCAGCAGCATCGTGACCGGATCGGTGGAGGGGGTCAGCACCGCGCCAGCGATTGCCGCCACGAGCACCACCGAGCGCCAGGCGCCCAGCATCGTTTCCGCCGAGATCAGGCCGAACGCCCCGAGCAGCAACTGCAGCACCGGCAACTGAAAGGCCAGGCCGGTGGCCACCATCAGCAACAGCACAAAATCCAGATAGCGCTCGATCGACCAGATCGGCTCGACCACATCCGCTCCGTAATTCACCAGGAAGCGGAGCGCCGCCGGCGCCAGGGCCCACCAGGCGAAGGCGATTCCAGCGAGAAAGAGCACCGCTGAACCAGCTACCGCCGGTGCCACCAACCGCCGTTCCCGCCGCGTCAGGCCGGGCAGAACGAAGGCCAGCACCTCGTAGAGGATGTAAGGAAGGGCCAGGCTGAGGCCGGCGTAACCCGCCACCTTGAACGACACGAACAGGAATTCACCGGGCGCCAACTGCAGGAAACGCATGCCCTCGGCAGGAACCTCCAACAGCTTCACCAGCGGGCGAGCCAGGGCCAGGCAGGCGGCCGCCGCCAGCAGCAGCACCAGCAGGCTGCGCAGCACCCGGCGCCTGAGTTCCTCGAGGTGATCCACCAGGCTCATCTCCACCTCACCGGGAAACTCATCCGGCAGCGGAGTGGCCCTCACGGGCGGCACCCGGATCGGCGGCGGTGGCGAAGCGGCGGGGATGGGAGGTGGCAGGGGGGTAGGAAGTTCGCTCATGGTGCTGACCTGGCGCCGAGGCTAGGGACCAGGGGCGCGCCGCGGCCCGGATCCCCCCAGACCACCTCACCGCCGCGATGGCGCACCGTGCCTGGACCGGCACCGGCGATCCGCTGCAACTGGTCACTGGGCACCATCACCACCGCCACGCGCCGGTTGCCGCGGGCCCGGCTGAAGTGGGCGGCAAGGTCAGCGGCGGCCTGCAGGTCCTGCTCGCCTGCAGGGGCTTCGGAGCTCTTGAGGATTACATGGCTGCCCGGGCACTCCTGGGCGTGGAACCAGAGATCACCGCGGCGGGCCTGGCTGAGGCTGATCCAGTCGTTTTGGCGATGGTTGCGGCCCACCTGCACCCGCAGGCCCCCGGGGGTGCGCAGCTCCAGGGGCTGCGGCGTCGCCTGGGCCTTCGGCGGCGCAGGGCGCCGTTGGCGAGCGCGCTGATCGGCGCTGCCGCGATCCAGCAGCGCCTCGATGTCCTGCTCCAGGGCCAGCAGGTCGTCGGCTTGATCAGCGTGTTGCTCGAGAAAGGTGAGGCTGCTGTCGATCTGCTCGAGGGTGCGGTCGTGGAGTTCCAGCCGTGGCGTGATCGCGGCCACCGAGCGCCGCAGCCGCCGGGCGCGTTTGTAGAGGCTCTGGGCCTCACTGATCTCCCCGCGGCTGGGGCTGAGTCCGCACAACAGGGCATCGGCCTGCCGCTGGAGGGCATTGGTGTTCTCCACCTGATCCAGCAGCGCCTGCTGCTGATCCCGCTGGCGCTGCTGCCGCGCCCGGGCCGCCAGCAGCCGTTGTTCCAGCTGCAGCCGCCGCGCCACGGCCTCCTGCCGGGCCAGCAGGGGCCCGTAGTAGGCGGCCAGCGCTGCATTCACCCCAGCAGCCGGCGCCTCCGTTCCCCAGCAGCGGTAGGCCGTGACGCGGCCATGGCTGGGGCCGGAGGCAAAACCGAACCGCTCCTGCTCCAGGTCGGTGAGCCAGCGTTGCCATTGGCACCACAGCTCCTGCCACTGGTGCTCCTCCAGCGCGTTCACCGGCATGGCGAGCAGCTGGCATGCCTGCTCGGGCTGATCACCGGCCAGTTGCAGGGCCAGGGCCGGGCTGATCCCCTGGTAGGTCTGCTGCAGGGCCTTCTGCAGGCTGACCGGCACCAGCGAGAGGCGGCGGCGCCAGCGCTCCATCCCCTCGGCTCTGCTGGGTAGATCCCCCTGCAGGGCGGGCGGAGGGCTGTAAAGATCTCCGCTGCCGATCGGCCGCAGCCGCGACTGTTGCTGCCGCACCTGCCGGGCCAGGGCGATCACCCGCCGCTGGCCATCGAGCAGAAAGAGATTGCTGCGGCGACCCATCAGTTCAATGATCAAGCAGCGGCTGCACGGTTCTCCTGGCCTGGCCGCGAACTGCAGCTCCACCACCCGCTCCCAGCCGGTCTGCTCAATGGCCACCAGGGCCAGGCCAGCCAGACCGTGCTGCAGCTGCTGGGCCAGGGTGCTGCCCTGGCCCTGGCGGGGAGGGGAATCGATCGCCAGCATCCGCGGCGCCTCGGCCTGCCAGCTGATCTCCAGCCAGTGGAGGCCCCGCTGACTGCGCAGGCCCAGTTGCAGGCTGTGGGGGGTGGGTTGCTGGGCTTTCTCGAAGCGGCTGGGCAGCAACGGCGGCCGCAGCTCGGCCAGCACCGCCCGCAAGGTGGTGAGATCAACGGGCTGGAGCAGCGTGGCGTTCATCGCAGCGAGGACGCGACACGGACTCCCTACTCTGCTGTCTCACTGCGCCGTGGAGCGATGGGGGTGGCGACGGACATGGCAGGGCCTTCAGCGCCCCAACCGGGGCGACTCCACGTGATCACCGGGCCCAGTGGCGTCGGCAAGGGCACCTTGATCAACGCCCTCCGCCAGAAGCACCCCCAGATCTGGCTGTCGGTGTCGGCCACCACCCGCGAGCCGCGCAGCGGTGAGCGCGATGGGGAGCACTATTTCTTCCTGAAGCGCCCCCGCTTCGAGCAACTGGTGGCCGAGGCGGGGTTGCTGGAGTGGGCCGAATTCGCGGGCAATCTCTATGGCACCCCGCGCCAGCCGGTGGAGATGCACCTGGCGGCCGGCCAGCCGGTGCTGCTGGAAATCGAGCTGGAGGGGGCCCGTCAGGTGCGGCGCAGTTTCCCCCAGGGATTTCAGCTGCTGATCAAACCGCCGTCTTTTGCCGAACTGGAGCGGCGCATCCGCGCGCGCGGCACCGACAGCGCCGCGGCCATCGAGCGCCGGCTCCAGCGGGCCCGCCTGGAGCTTCAGGCCGAAGCGGAATTCGATGCCGTGCTGGTGAACGGCGATCTGGGCCAGGCCCTGGACGAACTCGAAGCCCAGCTCGGCCTGGCCACAGGCTGAGTGGGCCCTTCGCCACAAAAAAGCGGCCCCAAAGAGCCGCGGATCGAAAGGTAAGGATGGGGCAGGTCCTGCAGAAATGCTGGCCCCGACAAGAACCGGATCCAGACCATTAAGTCAAGAAACCATCAAGTCAAGAAAAACGCAGCCCAGATGTTCATCGAGGAACGTTTTCTGCAGGCAAAGGCCTGAAGGCAAAGGTTTGCAAGCAGACCTTTGCGGAGAGTTCGCTCAGAGGAAGCGAATGATCAACGAATGATCAGATCGGGGAAGAGGCGGAAAATCTCGATCGTGAGCCCGGCTGTGAAGGTGAACCAGACGGCAGCCACGACCGGTGCGGTGGTGAGGAATTTCTTCATGGTTAGGGGAATCAGCGGGGGGAGACGGTCACTTTGGAGTCGGCTTCAATCATTTTTCCACTGACGAACTCATTGAACGCTGCCAGGGGCCAGACGGCAGCCGCCAGGGTGGATTTGAACGCCAGGGGCATGTCGATCTGGATTTCACGCATGGTGGCATCCTTGCTACCGCGGATAGCCATCAAGTAAGCGCGGCCGGCCCAGCCAATCGTGCCAGCGATGTAGAGGAAAAGCAGACCCGGGATCAGGAAATCACCGGCATGGCTGAAGCGGCCATCGACGATCAGACGGGGCAGCCCATCGGTGCCACAGAGAGCCTGGCCGTAGTTCGTGAACCGGGCCTTGGCCTGGGGGGTAGCGGCGGCACTGGCGCGCTCCTGAAAACGGGGGGTTTCTGCGCAAGGGGTGAGCCCGGCGATATCGGCGTGCGCCATGGGGGCGAAGCCGATGATCAGAAGGGCGGAAATCAGAAGGGCGAAGAGGCGGCGCATCGGTTCCGGTACCTGGGAAAGACCTGCCGCAGGGCAGGATGTCACTCCGGGACAGTAAGGGAGTTCCAGGGAGCCCATGCCCACGGTTCTGGCCGTCGAAACAAGTTGTGACGAGTCGGCTGCTGCCGTGGTGCGTGACCAGCAGGTGCTGGCCAGCGCCGTGGCGTCCCAGATGGAGGAGCACGCCCGCTGGGGCGGGGTGGTGCCGGAAATCGCCTCCCGCCGCCACGTCGAAGCCCTGCCCCAGCTGATCGCCGAGGTGATGGCCACCGCCGGCCTGGCCTTCAGTGATCTCGATGCGATCGCCGCCACCGCCGCTCCCGGCCTGGTGGGCGCCCTGCTGGTGGGCTCACTCACCGGCCGCACCCTGGCCCGCCTCCACGACCTGCCCTTCCTGGCCATCCACCACCTCGAAGGGCACCTCTGTTCGGTGCTGCTGGGGGAGCCACTGCCGAAGGGACCCTATCTCGTCCTGTTGGTCAGCGGCGGCCACACCGAACTGATCCGCGTCGATGGGGTGGGGGCCTACACCCGCCTGGGCCGCAGCCATGACGACGCCGCCGGCGAGGCCTTCGACAAAGTCGCCCGGCTGCTGGGGCTGGGATACCCAGGTGGCCCGGCGATCGAGGCGGCGGCAAGCGCCGGCGACCCGCTGCGCTTTCGCTTTCCCCAGGGGCGCGTCTCCCGCCCGGACGGGGGCTTCTATCCCTATGACTTCAGCTTCAGTGGCCTCAAGACCGCGGTGCTGCGCCTGACCCAGAAACTGGCGAACGGGGAGAGCACAGGCCAGCCAGGCGAGGCGGCGTTACCGATCGCCGATCTGGCCGCCAGCTTTGAGCACGGAGTGGCCGACGTCCTGGTGGAGCGCAGTTGCCGCTGCGCCAGGGACAATGGCCTGGGCACGTTGGTGCTGGTGGGAGGGGTGGCCGCCAATCGCCGCTTGCGCCAGCGGTTGGCGATTCGTTGTCAGGAGCTCGGCCTGACCTGGCGGGTGGCTCCGATGGCCTACTGCACCGACAACGCAGCCATGATCGGCGTGGCGGCGACCCGGCGCTTTGCCAGTGGCTTCCGCAGTTCCACAGCCCTGGGGGTGGCGGCGCGACTGCCCCTGGAGCACGCCGATCTCCTCTATGGTCCAGCCGCTGAGTTTTCTTTCCCTTAAGCTGAAGGGGCTTTACCGGTTGGTCCAATGGCTCCAGCTGAGGCTAGCGATCAGGCTTCAGGCCCCGCTCCAACCGTTCGCGATCAAGCCGTTGAAACGGCTGATGCTGATCAGGACACTGTCGTCGTGGTGGCCGGCGATGAACTCAATGCCTGGCGACGTGGGTTCACACCCCAGGCCGAGATCTGGAATGGCCGCTTGGCGATGCTTGGGCTCTCCCTTGGCATCGCCTCCCTGCTGCTGATTCGGCTGCTCACTTGACGGGTTGCTTCCATCGCTGCGGCGAGGTGCTTGCGGGAAGCCGGAGAACGCATCTTTAGGATTCTCCCCACCGCCATGGCCCTTTGACCGCCCCCGCACCGCTGGTCACGATCGTGCTGGGCACCCGGCCTGAAGCGATCAAACTGGCGCCAGTGATCCTGGCTTTTCAGGCGGCTGCCGACCTGCGGACCCGGGTGGTGCTGACCGGCCAGCACCGCGAAATGGTGAGCCAGGTGATGGAGCTGTTCGGCCTGTGCGCCGACCGCGACCTGGCCCTGATGGCACCGCGCCAGACCCTCACCCACGTCACCTGCGCGGCCTTGCAGGGGTTGCGCGAGGAGTTCAGCGAGCACCGTCCCGACCTGGTGCTCGTACAGGGCGACACCAGCACGGCCTTCGCCTCAGCCCTCGCCGCCTTCTACGAGCAGATCCCCGTTGGCCATGTGGAGGCGGGGCTGCGCACCGACAACCTGCTCGATCCCTTCCCCGAAGAGGCCAACCGCCGCCTGATCTCACAGTTGGGCCAGCTCCATTTCGCCCCCACCGGCGTTTCCGAGGCCAACCTCAAGGCCTCCGGCGTGGTCGGCAGGATCCTGGTGACGGGGAACACGGTGATCGACGCCCTGCTGCGCATGGCCCAAACCGCCCCCCAGCTGGAGCTTCCTGGCCTCAACTGGCAGGAGCAGCGGGTGATCCTGGCCACCGTGCACCGTCGCGAAAACTGGGGCGAGCGGCTCGAATCGATCGGGCGGGGCTTCCTGGAGCTGCTGGATCGTCACCCGGACACAGCCCTGCTGCTGCCGCTGCACCGCAATCCCACCGTGCGCGAACCCCTCGAGGCCCTGCTGGGCCACCACCCGCGCGCCTTCCTGACCGAGCCCCTGGATTACGACCGGCTGGTGGCGGCGATCCGCGGCGCCACCCTGTTGCTCACCGATTCCGGCGGCCTGCAGGAGGAGGCCCCTGCCCTGGGCAAGCCGGTGCTGGTGCTGCGCCGCACCACCGAGAGGCCTGAGGCAGTCAGCGCCGGAACGGCCAAGCTGATCGGCACTGATTCTGAGGCGATCGTGCGGGAGGCGAGCCTTCTGCTGGATGATGCCGGCGCCTATGCAGCCATGGCCCAGGCCCGCAATCCCTTCGGCGACGGCCAGGCCAGCGGCCGCATCCTGGCCGCCAGCCGTGAATTTCTGGCTGAACGAACAACAATGAGCTAACAGCCTTGAACAATTCCGCTGTGCGCCTAGTCCCGCTCGGATGATTTGGCCCAGGGCGGCAGATCGATGAACAACCGGGTGCCGGGCTCGATGCCTTCGAGGATCTGGGTGTTGCGGCCACTGCTGGAGCCCAGCGTCACCGCCTGGAAGGTGGGCTGATCGTCCTTGCCGACCACCAGCACGCCCGGCCGGCCGCCCTCGGTGACCACAGCCACAGTGGGAACGAGGGTTTCGGCGGCGAGGGTGCCGGTCTGGAAATCGATGTCGGCGGTCATGCCGATGCGCAGCTCGTCGTGGGGATCCACCAGCTGCAGTTTCACTTCAAAAGAGGTGACGTTGTTGGTTTCCACAGCCCGAGGCGCGATCTGACGCACCCGTGCCGCGAAACGGCGATCAGGGAAGGCATCCACCCGCACATTGGCCCCCTGACCAAGAACAACCCTGCCGATATCACTTTCCGGCACGCTCGCCACCGCCTCAAGCCCCTGGGCCAGCTCCACCACCGAGGAACTCGAGGCGCCGGCATTGGCCGAGGCGGAGGTGGTGGGGGTCACGAAAGCGCCGGGATCAGCGAAGCGCTGAGTGATCACCCCATCAAAGGGGGCGCGGATCGTCAGCTCTCCGCGCTCCACGTTGCGCTGGCTGCTGCGTTGCCTGGCGGCATCGAGGGCGGCCTTGCTGGTGAGCAGGCGGGTGCCGAAGGAGGCGAAATCGTCCTGGCTGATCGCACCGTGCTCAAAAAGGCTGCGCCGCCGTTCGTACTCCGAGCGGCTGCGGGCGTACTCCGCCTCAGCCTGGCGCACCTGGGCCTTGAGCTCGTTCTCGCGGTCCTGAAGGTCGCCGCTGTCCATCAGGGCAATGGGCTGACCTTGCCGCACCGCCTGGCCTTCCACCACATAAAGCTTTTCCAGCACACCGCCACGCTTGGGACTGACATTGACGCTGCGGACAGCTTCAAGTTCGCCGGTGCTGGTGACAACCCCCGGCAAGGTGCCGCGCTCGGCCAGGGCGGTGTAGGGGGTCAGATCCCGTTGGGAGCTGGCGCGTTGACGCTGCCAGAGGCCCAGACCGCCGGCCACGACAAGCAGGCCGACCAGGCCGATCCAGAACAGGCGGCGGGGTCGGCGCCTGGCTTGGGTGGTCCTGGGCTGGGGAACAGGGGCAACCGTGGGGGCGGAGCGCTCCACCGGCGGTGCGGGCTCAAGGGTGCGGCGGGAGATGGGGCTGCGGCGATCGCTGTTCCCAGTCTTCCTTGTGGCGGCGAAAACTGTGGCTTGCCGCTGGGGTGGAGGATGCGGCGAAGGGGCGCCACGTAGATTTGAGCCCATGCTCAAAGCCGGAATCGTCGGACTGCCCAACGTGGGCAAATCCACCCTTTTCAATGCCCTGGTGGCCAATGCCCAGGCCCAGGCCGCCAATTTCCCCTTCTGCACGATCGAGCCGAACGTGGGCAGCGTGGCTGTTCCAGACCCCCGGCTGAAGTTGCTCTCGGATGTGTCCAGCTCCAAGGAGATCATTCCAACCCGGGTGGAGTTCGTTGACATCGCCGGGCTGGTCAAAGGGGCGAGCCAGGGGGAAGGGCTGGGCAACAAATTCCTCGCCACCATCCGCGAAGTCGACGCGATCGTGCATGTGGTGCGCTGCTTCCGCGATGACGACGTGATCCACGTCTCCGGCAACGTTGACCCAGGGCGGGACGCCGAGATCATCAACCTGGAGCTGGGGCTGGCCGACCTGGCCCAGGTGGAGAAGCGCCGCGAGCGGCTGAAGAAACAGATGCGCACCAGCAAGGAGGCGCTGGCTGAAGACCAGATCCTTGAGCGCATCCAAACCGTGCTGGAGGCCGGTGGGGCGGCCCGCAGCCTGGGCCTGGGCGAGGAGGAACTCGCGGTGCTGCGGCCCCTTGGCCTGCTCACGCTCAAGCCGATCATCTACGCCACCAACGTGAGCGAAGACGACCTGTCCGGCGGCAATGCCTTCACCGCAGCCGTTGAGACACTGGCGACCAAGGAGGGCGCGGAAACAGTGCGCATCTCAGCGCAGGTGGAAGCCGAACTGATCGAGCTCGGCGCCGAAGAGCGGGCCGACTACCTCGAAGGGCTCGGTGTCAGCGAAGGCGGGCTGCGTAGCCTGATCGGCGCCACCTACCGCCTGCTGGGCCTGCGCACCTACTTCACCACCGGTGAGAAGGAAACCCGCGCCTGGACGATCACCGCCGGCATGACCGCTCCCCAGGCGGCCGGCGTGATCCACACCGATTTCGAGCGGGGCTTCATCCGCGCCCAGACGATCGGCTACCAGCAGCTGCTCGAAGCCGGCTCCCTGGGCGAGGCCCGCACCAAAGGCTGGCTGCGCAGTGAGGGCAAGGAGTATGTGGTAGCCGAAGGCGACGTGATGGAATTCCTATTCAACGTCTGACCGCTCAGGCCGCCGTGAGGCCGACTTTGATCCCGATTCCTGCAGGCCGGGAGGGCCTTGCCCCAGACTGGCTGCAGCTGCAACCGCGCGCGATGGCTGAATCCAGTTCCAGCTTCGAGCCCACCGACCCCGTGGATCCAAGCGTCACCGGCACACCCGAAGGCGGCAACGATTCCGCCTCCCCAGAGGCCAAGCCCCACAACTTCGACGTCCAAAAAGAGCTGCACCGCCGCATTCGCAACGATCCCGACTACGACGACTGGGAGTACGGCACCGAACCCCTGCCCCATGAGCTGGGCGGCTGGGTCGCCAAAAAACCTGCGGCGGAGTAGGCCTGGGCTGTACGCCGCTCAGCCAGCTCCTATCTGCTGGATCCGTTGAACTCGATCTTCAGTAGAGAGCCGGCGTCGAAGCGGCGATCTTGTTCAGGTGAATGCCCAGGTAGGCGGCTTCTTGGCTCAGGGCCATTTTCATGCTGCTGTTGCCGGCGGCAGAAGCAGCGGTGAAACGGACGAGCAACGAATCACGAAGGGCTTGATCGCGGGCTGGGCTGGACATGGCTTTGGGCATTGAGCTGGAGCGGGCGAAGCGGAAAACTGATCCGTAGCTGAAGCATAAGCGCGATCGGCAGCTAGCCGCCACCGATCTGTCTGTAGCGAATGAGACTGGATTGTTTCGTGACAAGGCGCGGGGGCTGCCCTTCTTCGCCCTGGAACCGCCCGTTGCGTGGATCTGCGGTGATGAGCCTGACCTCCAATTGTTCCGCCAGTGAAACGGAAAGAGCATCATAGGCAGAGAGATTGGCGCGCAAGTCCCAGTTTTGAGCGGTGCCCATCGCCAGCCATGCGTTGATCATGCCGTCACACGACTGCGCGCCGATAGATTTGGAGAGGTGAGCTGAAAATCATTTCTATCCACGCAGAAGTTATGTGGTTTCAGAATATGGCTGAATCTGTTCTCTTTTTCCAGCAAAAAAGCATGTCCACTGCCCGGCAGCAGCACGGTTTGGGAATTCGGCAGATAACGGCCTAATCTGGCCGCCTCTTCTACGGAAGGGAGGAGCCGATCCGCTCTTGACGCCAAAACCAGAACAGGCTGCTCAATACGCTCAAGAGGCAGTGCCTCTAAATTGAATTGACTGAGAAGAGACAACCGCCAAGCAGCACTGGGAGGGCTTACTGATTGCATGGCTGCCAACAAATTCCGTTGGCTAAGGATGGAGACTTTTTGTGGCGCAATCAGAAAAGGAAGCAGGCCCAGGCTAGAGAGGCGATAAAGCGAACTTGGCAATCGCTGACTGACTGAAGCGCCCCAAGCGATCCAGGGCTGGCGGCTTGCCGAAGAAGCAGGATTGATTAAGATCAGACGATCACATAGGCGCGGAAAATGTGCAGCCAGTTTCAAGGCCAAACAACCGCCAAAAGATTCGCCGCAAAGATAGAGGGGACGCGAGGGAGACCGTTTCTTTTCCCTGCTGATCAAATTGGCTATCTGCTGGATCAAGCCGTCCCACCCCGTTAGATCGTCTGCGGGGATCGACAAACATCGAATATCAAAGGCAGCTTTCAATCCCGCCAACTGGGGACGCAACAATTCAGCGCTACCGTCCATCCCTGGCAGAAAGACAAACAGGGGCAAGCTCGGATCAGTGGCTTGGGACGTTAACAGTCGTAGGGCTTTGGTCTTGATTGACATGCGTTACGGGGATGGATGATTAACAGCGCTGATGCAGCAACCCGCCAATCTGCTCCCAGCACGCCTGGGTTAACTCTTTAGCCAGCGAACCACCATGTCTGCCGCGATAGTGCTGCCGTAGAGCCTCATTGATAGCAACAGGATAGCCAAAGAGAAGCTGAACGCGGCGATAGACGATCGCGGAATGCCAGCCTCCACAGTTGAACAGGGGTTCTGTGGGATCAAACAAGCTGAAAAGCTTGAGCGGTGCGAGGTTATGCCTTTCTTCTTCGGTTGAAACGATTGCAACCGGCAGGATGGCCAAATCCTGAACCGGCGCCCTCAAGGCCAGATGGGCAAAACCGCGCTGGAATGGGCTGAGCTGGTTGGCCGCTTTGACCTGAACCATCGGCTGGGCGCCCTCGGGAAAAACCCCAACAACCTGCCTTGATTGCAGCAATTCAACGGACTGCTGGAAGAACTGCGTTTGCCTTTTGCGAGGCGCGTCAAGAGGGAAAGCTCCCATCGCCGAGACCATCTCTCGCAAGACGGGTACCCGACTCATGTAGTAGTGACAGGCAAACCGCACGGGACGATTCATGGCTGCCATCAATAAAGGAGCATCAAGCAAACTGCGATGGTTGCTGACAACCAAAATCCTGCCATGAGCTGGAATTCGCTCGTCGTGGTGCTGCGATACCCGCGTACCAACAGCACCGAGCAACCTCCTGGAAAGGTGCAAGGGAGCATCCGGGCCCATCCCCGCTGTCAAGCCGCCAAGTCTCATTGGCGCATGGTTCTGTTGTTACAACTCAAGGCTGGCACAGCAAGGTCCCCAATTTTTGAATTGAATTTCAGCACGATTCAATCATTACCCCCGATTGTTTGCACCTGCACATGGCCGAATGACAGGCGTTTAAAATACAATCGACTGCAACACGATTAATCACAGCATAAACGATCGCGACATAAGCGATTGCAGCCCTTGGTGATTTACGGATTCGCCTGTATCACTCCCTCTATCCTAAGGCGGCAGCATTGGAAGCGCTGGTTGATCCTGGAAAGGATTGTCTGGTTGCCGCCACCAAGCCGGCCACAGTGATTCTGTTCTGCACTCAGGTCTGGGCTCCCGCAACCCGCTTCCATGGGGTACGGCCCCAGGGCTTGAGAAACGAGATGAACACCACAGCCACCTGCAGCAGCACCTGGAGGCCAGTGGCCACCAGCCCTTGGAACCAGGTCGTCCAGTAGATCGAATCCGCAGGTATGGCTGGTGCGTTGAGCCCTTCGAGGTAGGCCGCGTTGCTGTTGAGCCACGGCTCCAACGCCACGGTGCCGAACACGATGAACGACACCGTGAGCAGACCCTTGATCACAACCCACCAGTGTTTGAAATAGCCCCAGGGCGTCACGGCGCAGAGCAGCAGACCTGTGAGCAGGCTCAGCGAGGCACAGGGGATGAGCACGACGTCATCGATGAACTTGGAGAGATCGGCGATCACCACCTGTGCGGCAAAGGCGCGCTGGACCTGGCCGAGCTGCAACAGCACCAGCAGGGCTGCCGTCACGGCCCAGGTCAGGGAGATCACCACATGGGTGGAGATGATCCAAAACCGACCGGTGACAGACACGGGGCTCAAGACAGGCTCTTTCAGACAGTCGCCAGCAAGCTACCCGTGCTGTGGAGGGAACCCCGCGACGCCTTCAGCGCCGGGGATGGGGGTGGAAGCGCCCCAACTGCCCCACCAGCAGCAGACCCAGCAGGCAGAGGAGCATCATCAGCAGCCAGAGCCCAGCGCCATGGCCCTGGGAATCGAGCAGCCAGCCCCCGAACAGGGGCGCCACCAGGGCACTGATCGCGAAGCACTGCGAGAACAGAGCCATCGCCATGCCGTGGTGGACAACCGGCGTCACCTCCACCACCGCTTCGCTGGCGGTGGGCAGGAAGGCCGCCTCAGCGGCCGCGAGGGGAACCTGGGCGGCGATCAGCACGCCCGTGCTGTGCCAGCCCAGGCTGGAGAGGGCCAGCAAGCCATTGCCGAAGGCGAATCCCACCAGGCTCAGCCCGAGCCCGAACGCCACCGGCAGCCCGGCCAGCCAGCGACCCAGGGGCCACTGCAGCAACAACAGCAAGCTGAGCTGCAGGCCCATCAACAGGGCACCGGTGCTGCTGGGCAGGGGCGCACGACCAAGGCCGCCACGCACCAGATCGAGCGGCAGGGCGCTCTGCAGCAGAACCGCCATGCCGGTGATCAGCACGGTGATCCCCAGCAGCGGCAGCAGCGGCACCACCCAGTGTTTCCAGCCGATTCGCCGTTCACCGGCGGGCCTTGCTGCCGCGGATGGCAACGGATAACGGAGCAACAAGGTAATCAGCACCACCATGCAGACCGCGTCCACCAGGTAGATGCCGCGCAGCCGCTCGCCACTGGCCAGCAGGGCACCGAGCAGCACCCCTGAGGCGATCCCCAGGGCATCAGCGGTGCGCACCAGGGCATAAGCGCGGCTCGATGGCAGGGGCGGGCAGCTCAGGGGCACGGCCAGCTCGATGGCGGGCCAGTAGATGCCCAAAGACATCCCCAGCAGCATCTGGCCGACCACGAAGGCGCCGAGCCCGGTGGCGGTCAACAGACGGGCGTCGGCCAGCAAGGACAACAACGCCGCCAGCAGCACCGGCTTGGTGGTGTTCAGACCCCGGTCGATCAACAGGCCACTCAGCAGCCGGCCCAGGGTTCCCGCCGCTGCCGACGCCGCCAGACCCAGGCCCACGGCCGTGGCGCTGAAGGCCTCCTGGTGAAACACCACGGGGGTGAGATAGAGCACGCCGCCGGCCCCGAAGCTGGCCACCAGGCGAATCACACTCAGTTCGCGCAACGGCGCGGGAAACTGGAGAAACCAGCTGGGCCGGCTTGCTCCTGTTCGAGGTTGTGTCAAACCGCTGCCGATGGCTGCCCGTCCTGCTTACCAGTGTGCTCGTGGGGGTGGGCAGCCCGGCGATGGCCAGCGCCCAGCTCAACGTGCGGATCGATGGCTTCACCCTGCCGATCGACCTGCGCCAGCTGCAGGCCTGGAGTCAGGATCCCCGCCGCATCCGCACCGAACTGGGGGTGTGGCTCGAACTGCTCGATGACCGCAGTCGCCGCGACCTCGTCACCCTGCTGCGCACCCCCCTGCTGCCAGACCGTGGCCTCGCCCTGCAGCTTCTGCAGAGCTGGGCCGGCGGCCAGGTGCTCGATGAACTCGGCGAACTGCTGCAGACCGATCAGCCCGGCAGCGGCGCCCTGCTGCTGAAGACCCTGCGCGACCTGCTGCAGAAGCCCGAGCCGGTCACGGTGGTGGATGTGCTTCAGGCGGTACCGACCCAGCAGCTGACCCTGGACCTCGATGGCGTCCTGGCCTTGGGCGCCGGCTGGCGCAGGCAACTGGAGCAGGAGACGAAGGCCCTGGCGCAGCTGCGGCAGCTGCCGTTGCCGGTTATTCAGGGGGCCACGGCACCGATGCGGTTATCGGCCCTGCAGCGCCCAACACGCCCCCGGGCCATCAACCTGGCCGTGGCCCACCGCCGTGAACCGTTGCCGCTGGAGATCTGGGGGGCCAGCCCATCAAGCCAGCGTTCCTGGGTGCTGTTGATGCATGGTCTGGGCGGCAGCGCCGCCCAATTGCGCTGGATGGCCGAAGGGTTGTCACAGCGCGGCTGGCCGGTGCTGCTGATGGAGCACCCCGGCAGTGATGAATCAGCGGTGCGGGAGCTACTCGATGGCCTGCGGCCGCCCCCGGGCGCTGAAACCATCCCGGATCGACTCGCGGATGTTCAGGCGGTGCTGGCCGCCGAAGCCAAGGGGACCGTGCCGGAGCTGGGCGAATCGGTCGTGCTGATGGGCCATTCCCTCGGTGGCCTGACCGCGCTGATGGCGGCAGGACAACGGCCAGCGGCGGGCCTGGAGCAGCGCTGCGAACGGGCCCTCAAGGGTCTTCCCCTGATCAATCTCTCCAGGCTGCTGCAATGCCAGCTGGCCCAGGTCCCCCTGCCGCCACCCCGGCGTCCCGCCAACCTGGCGGCGGTGGTGAGCATTAACGGTTTCGGCAGCCTGCTCTGGCCGGACCGGAGCCTGGAGTCCCTGAAGGTGCCGGTGTTGATGGTCGGCGGCAGCCTCGATCTGGTGACGCCGCCGGTGAGCGAACAGCTCGGGCCGTTCCTGCAGCAGAGCGATCCCCGCAGCCGCCTGGTGGTGGTGGAAGGGGCCAGTCACTTCTCACCGGTGCGGATCGAAACAACCGACGACGCCTTGCTCCGCCTCGGTGATCGCCTGGTGGGTGAGGAACCCTTCAAGGTTCAGGAGCTGTTGCTCAGCCTCAGCGCCGACTTTCTGTTCGCCCTGGAGACCGACAACAGCGTGCCGGTGCAGCGCCGTTTTCAGGAGGGCATCGGCTCCTACGTTCTCGACCAGCGCAGCGCCGAGCTCTGGCGCCGGCGACTCAGAAACTGATGCGGGGATCGAGCACGGCCACCAGCAGATCCACCGTGACGCTCACCAGCACCACCAGCCCGGCCACCACCACGACGATCCCCTGAACCAAGGGGTAATCCCGCTGGCCGATCGCCTCCTGTAGGCGGAAAGCGATGCCTGGCCAGGAGTAGGTGACCTCAATCAACAGCGCCCCGCCGATCAGGGAGGCCACGGTGATGCCGGTGATCGTGAGCACCGGCAACAGGGCATTGGGCAGGGCGTGGCGCAGCACCACCCGCGTTTCACTGAGGCCGCGGCTGCGGGCCGCTTCGACGTAATCGGAACGCAGCGCCCGCCGCAGGTTGAGGCGCAGGGCGTTGTCGAAGATGCCGCTGAGCAACACCCCGAGCGTGGCTGCGGGCAGCACCAAATGGCGGACGCTGCCGCTGAACTGCTGCCAATTGCCCGCCCGCAGGCTGTCGAGGAGGTAGAAACCCGAGCCGGTGGGCACCACCAGGCTGGCCGGGAAGCGGCCTCCCACGGGCAACCAGCCCAGCCAGACGGCAAACACCAATTGCACCACCATCGCCGCCCAGAACGGCGGCAGGGCATAGGTGCCGATTCCATAGAGGCGGCCGGCCAGATCCAGCTTTCCCTCCGGCCGGGCAATGCCGCTGAAGCCCACCGCCAGGCCCAGTACCGCCGCCAGCAGCAGGGCACAGACCCCCAGTTCCAGGCTGGCCGGCAGGCTCTTGGCGATCACTTCAACCACGGGCGTCTGATTGGTGAGCGAGGCACCCAGATCGCCCCGGAGCAGGCCAAGCAGAAACTGGCCGTACTGGGCGATCAGGGGCTGGTTGAGGCCGAGCTGCTCGCGCAGGGCCTCCCGGGCCGCTTCCGGTGCCCGCATCCCCAGCAGGGCATCGATCGGATCACCAGGCGCCAGCCGCAGCAACAGGAACACCAGGGTGGCAATCAGCCAGAGCATCACCGGCGCCAGCAGCACCCGGCTGGCCAGATAACGCAGCAGATGGCGACGACGGCTCATGTCCCGGCCTCGATCTGCAGGAGGCTGAAGACCACCCGCCCGGATCCATCGAACACCGGCGTGCTCAGGCGGGTCTGGGCCCAGGCCCGGGGTGACACCAGCCAGACCGGGATGTAGGGCGAGGCCTGCGCAGTTTCACGCTGAATCTGGCGCAGCAGGGCGATCCGCTCGGCCCCCTGCAGGCTTTCGCTGCGGCGCAGGTCGGCGGCCATCCCGGGGCGGGTCCAGAAACTGCCGCTGGCGGCACTGGCCCCCTTGAGGCAGCGCTGGCCTTCGCTCTCCTCGCAGCCAAGCAGGGGGATCAGATAGTTGTCGGCGTCGGGGAAATCGCCCATCCATTCCAGCAGGATCGAGGCAAAGGCCCCTTCACCGAGCTGGCGGTAGGCGGTGGTCGACTCCATGCTCTCGATCTCCAGGGTCACGCAGTCGCCCAGGTCACGCTGCAGCTGGCCCTGCCAGGTGAGGGCGAAGAGCCTGTCTGAGGGGATGTTGGAGCGGAAGGTGAGAGGCAGGTTGAGGCGCTTGCCATCACAAAACCCCGCCTGGCGAAACAAGGCCCGGGCCTGCGCCGGATCAAAGCTTGGCCAGGTCTCGGGATCGGAACCCGGCAGGCTGGGCGGGATCAACTGCCGCAGCGGCGCCTGCAGGCCGTGGCTGACGCGCTCGCTGATCAAGCGGCGATCGACGCTGAGGGCCAGGGCGCGGCGCACCAGCGGATTATCCAGGGGCGGCTGGTCGCTGAGCAAGGTGAGATAGCTGATCTGCAGGGCCGGACCCACCCCCTCATGCAGGCGGCCTTCGGCGGCCGAGCGATGCAGGGAGCGCTGCTGGTCGCCCTCAAGGCTGGTGGAGAGCAGCACATCCACTTCGCCGCTGCGCATGGCGCCATACAGGGCCGTCGAGTTGCTGAGGTTGACCATGTCGATGCCGCCATTGGCGGGAGCTGGCCCCCAGTAGTTGTCGAAGGGCTTGAGCCGCTGCTGCTGGTCGTTGAAGAAGGTGAGCTGGTAGGGGCCGGTGCCCACGAAGCGCCCATTGAGGAAGCTCCTGCTGTGGTCGCGATAGGCCGTTGGCGACAACGGTGTGAGGCTGACGGCGCTGAGCAGCTCGGGCAGGGCCGTGAATGGACGGCGCAGCCGCAGTTCCAGTTCATAGGGACCGCTGGCGCGCACCGAGGCAATCCGATCGCCGAGCAGATAACTGAGCTTGCCGATCGCCAGGAAGCGCTCAAGGCTGAAGACCATCGCATCGGCATCGAAGCGGGTGCCGTCGTGGAACAGAACCCCCTGGCGCAGGGGCACCCAGGCGGTCAGCCGGTCGGTGCTCATCCGGGGCAGGGCCGTGGCCAGACGCGGCTCCAAGCGGCCATCAGCAGCGATGGCGTAGAGCGGATCGCCGAGGGCGCTCAGCAATTGCATCGCCCCAAAACTGAAGGTCGCCGCAGGATCGACCGAATCAATCCGGCTGCGACCCGCCACCACAAGCCGGCCTTCCGGGCGGCTGGGCTGACAGGCCATCAGGACAGGGAGGAGGGCACTGACCAGGCAGAACCCGATCAGGCGCTTCAGAACAGGCAAGCCGACGACGACGAACCCCGGGAATCAGTGCAGGCCATTCAAGACCGTGACTGACACGTCTGGGGGTGGAGCTGGTGGAGGTCAAGCACCTGGCTGAGTGAGACCTCAAAGACCGGAGAGCCATGCCGTGCCAGGGGCCAATGGCGAACCCAGCAGCGCTGATGGGTCAGATCCACGGAGATCACCTGGTACACGGGTTCATCGCTGCCTGAACGGCTGGAGAGGCTGCTGGCTTGATGGCTGGCCTGGCCTGGGGCCAGGTGAATGCGGTCACCCTGCTGAAGAGTCATGGAACGGAAGCGGAGAACCGGAAGGATCGGGGAGGCAGAAGAAACGGAATGAACTGGGCCAAGGGTTCCGCGCCGAAACAGGTTCTGACGTTCGGCATGAACAGCCTTGCGGGGCGGTCAGGGGATGCCGACGATTGGAACGCCTGGAGCGGCAGGCTTGCCGCCGAAGCTGAGCTCAGAGCGTGCGCAGGCAGGCGGCCACGCTGCGTACATCGGGAAGGGCGGCAATGGCGGCGAGGGCAGTCCGGAAACGGGCTTCGGGCACCTCATGGGTGATCACCACGATTTCGGCCCTGCCCGCCGCCGCCTCGAGCTGCACGATCGATTGGATCGAGACATCCTCAGCACCGAAGCAGCGCCCGATCAGGCCGATCACCCCCGCCTGATCGCTGGTCTGCAGCCGCAGATAGTTGCGGTGGCGGGTGGTGGCTGGATCGACCAGACGGCAGCGCCGCCAACGGCCAGCCGCCAGCAAAGGATCGAGCCCTCCCCCGACGCCACCCACCTTCTGGATGCCGGCGATGTTGAGGATGTCGGCGACCACGGCGGAGGCCGTGGGGCCAGCGCCGGCACCGGGTCCGTAGAACATCACCCGGCCGATCGGTTCGCCTTCCACCAGGATCGCGTTATTGACCCCATGCACCCCGGCCAGGGGGTGGTCCTTGGGGATCAAGGTGGGGTGGACACGCACATCCAGTTGCTCGCTGCCATCGGGATCGGTGCCGAGGCTTTCGGCCACCGCCAGCAGCTTCACGCAGTAGCCGAGCTGGGCGGCGTAGCGCACATCGCGAATCTCCAGGCCGCTGATCCCATCGGCAGGGATGGCGGCGCGATCCACAGCACCGCCGTAGGCAAGGCTGGCGAGGATGGCGATTTTGTCGGCCGCATCGCCCCCCTCCACATCGGCGGCAGGGTCGGCTTCGGCATACCCCAGCGCCTGGGCATCGGCCAGCACCGTGGCGTAGGCCGCCCCTTCGCTTTCCATCCGGCTGAGGATGTAGTTGGTGGTGCCGTTGATGATGCCGCTCACCCGGCGCAGCCGGTTCCCCCCCAACGACTGCTTCAGGGGTTCGATGATCGGGATGCCACCACCCACCGCCGCCTCGATCAACACATAGACGCCCCGCGCCGCTGCGGCCGCGGCGATCTCCTCGCCGTGGCGGGCGATCACCGCCTTGTTGGCGGTGACCACGGATTTACCGGCGGCGATCGCCATCAGAATCAGGCTGCGGGCGGGCTCGAGGCCGCCGATCACCTCCACGACAATGTCGACGGCGGGATCGTTGACCACCAGGGCCGGGTCGGTGGTGAACAGCTCGGCAGCCAGGGCGATCGGCCTGGAGCGCCCAAGATCGCGCACCGCCACCCGCTGCAGCTGGAGTTCAGCCACCAGCGGATGGCGACCAGCTGGGGTGGAGAGGATCTCGGCAACGCCGGCACCCACGGTGCCAAGACCAAGCAATCCGATGCCGATGGTCATGCCTGGATCGCCACGAAACCGCTGATCCTAGAAATCAGCCGGTTGGAGCGCCGCTGCCTGGGATTGCATCATCTTGAGGATGTTGAGGAAGCCGTTGGCCCGCGAGGGGGTGAGGCTGGCCTGCAGGCCGGTGTCGGTGAGGAAGGAGGGATCCAGGCCGCTGACCTGCGCGGGCGTGAGGCCCTCGAGCCCGGTCATCAGCAACGCCAGCAATCCCTTGGTGATCAGGGCGTCGGAATCCCCCTGCCAGTGGAGCCGGCCCTCCTGCAGCTGCCCCACCACAAACACCTGGGAGACGCAACCGCGCACCTTGAACGAGTCCTGACGGAACTCCTCGGGCAAGGGATCGAGCTTGCGGGCCAGCCAGAGCACGTATTCGTAACGCCGCTTCGGATCCTTGGTGTCACGCAGGCGATCAACGATCTGATCGAGAGCTTCGCTGCCGGTGGCCATCAGCGCCGTGAGCGGAAACGCCAGCCGGCCAAACCGGCGAGCAGCCAGCCGAGGCTGCCGATGCCACCGAGCAGCAGCACGGAGCCAAGGGCCGGCGAGGTCAGGGGGGAGCGGGCCGGCAAGGGGGTTTCACTGACCTGATCGAGCTGGATCCGGCCTCCCTGCACGGGCAGGTCCAGAAAATCGCGGTGGCCGGGGCCCCCATCCACTTCCAGCTCCCAGGTGCCATCGGCCTGGTCAGGGAGCTTGAAGGACAGCCGGCCCTCAGCATCGATCTGGCCCAGCTCAACAGACGTGCCACCACCGGGAGCCACCAGGCGCACGCCGGCGCCAACAACAGGCTCGCCATTGGAGAAGCGACTCTCCAGCACCAGGTCTTCGCGCAGGGATTGCAGCCGCTCCAGGCTGCTCTCGATGGCATGGGCTGTGGCCCGCTGCGGCAGGCCCACGCTCAGCAACAACGCCGTTGCTGCGGCCAGGGAAGGCCAGCGCCGCAGGGATGGGTGGAGATAAGTCATGGTGTTGGCGCCACGTCAAAGGGGTGACCTGACCACAAAACCCCGGACCGGGTTCAGCAGTTTCTGGGTCTGGAGGCCAAAGCTAAACGCTGTTCAAGATGCAGACCAGCGGCTGCCGGCCGATTGACCTTTGCCAGCCTGCACCATGCGCACCATCGAGCTCACCATCATCGAAAGCGCTTCGCTCGGCTGGGAGCGCTGGCCCAGCTCCGAGGCCATCACCCGTTCCGGCATCGAACCATTGCTCGCGGGCCGCGACCCAGCCCGAACAGCTGGGGAGGGCCGTTGGCCCGCTGGGGATGCGGAATGAAACGCTTGGGTGCTGAACGACGAATTCGCGGAAACGGTCAAAGCGGAGAAGGTCGCAGACCGTGATCCTGGCAAATCAGGCCCCGGCTGGCGACCCGTCGGCACAAGCCTCAACAGGTTGAAACCATTCCAGGCCCAGCTCGCTCAGCCAGCCATCGAAGGGCAGGTCCCAGGGATCGCGCGGCAGGGTCTCCACCTGGCAACCGCCTGGGGCCACGATCACCGCTGGAACGGCGCGCCAGGCCCGGTCGCTGCGCAGACGGTCGTACCAGCCGCCGCCCGAGCCGAGCCGGAAGCCACAGCCATCGAAGGCCAGGGCCGGCACCAGCAGCAGGGCCAGATCGCCTGGAGAGAGCTCCGCCCCCGGACATTCCGCCGGGGCCGGAATGCCGCAGGCGTCTGCCACCAGGGGCTGCTTGGGGTCCCAGGCCTCGTAGCGCAACACCCGCCCGGCCGCTCCAGCCCGGATAGCAGGCAGGGCGAGGCGGGCGGGCAGGGGCTCCGCCAGGCCGCGCAGATCGGCTTCACCGGCGAGGGGCCAGTAGAGCCCCAGCCGGGTATGTGGGGGCAGCAGCGGCGGCAGCTGGCGGATCGCCGCGGCCAGCAACGGCCCCTGGGCGGCCCCATGGAGAGCGAGGCGGCGCCTGCGCCAGTGGCGGCGCCAGGCCGGTTTTCCGGCCGAGAGCGGCGGGGGTGGCGGCAGCTCCGGGAATGGCGGCAGCCTGTCGCTCACCGCTGAAACCAACCGGTTAAGGCCACGGCCAGGGCATCGGCGGCATCATCCGGCCGCGGCGGCAGCTCCAGCGCCAGCTCCCGCATCACCGCTTCGAGCACCTCCTGCTTATCGGCATGGCCCGAGCCTGTGAGGGCCAGCTTGATCTGCATCGGCGGAAACTCCACCACCGGCACCCGCAGCCGGGCCAGGGTCATCATCACCACCCCCCGGGCCTGCACAACTGAAATGGTGGTGCTGGAGCGATAGAAAAAGAACTTCTCCACCGAGGCCAGCTGCGGACGCCAGCGCCGCACAATCCAGCGCAGATCCCGGGCGATCTCCACGAGCCGATCGCCCTCGGGCTGGCCGGCAGCGGTCTGGATCATGCCGCAGTCGACCAGGCTCTGGGGCGGACCGGTGTCGATCAGGCCGTAGCCCACCCGGGCCAGACCGGGATCGATGCCGAGGATCCGCATCCCATCTCAGCCGGCCAGGGCCAGCTGGAAAGCGCTGCGATCGCTGGGTTCGCCGCGCTCAAACACCTTGCAGAACATCTTGATCACCCGGTCACCGGAATCGATCTGCTCCAGGGGGTCCTTGCGCAGGCGGTGGCGCAGGCAGCAGGCCACCACCCGGGCGACGTCGTCGTCACTCACCTCGCTGCGCCCTTCGAAGGCGGCCAAGGCCCGCGACGCCCGGTTGATCACGATGTCACCGCGCAGGCCATCCACATCCAGTTCGCCGCAGACCGAGGAGATGCGAAGGCGCAGATCGTCATCGATCTGAACCGAAGGAAGCAAGTGCTGGGCCTGCACCGCCCGCTCCTGCAGGGCCTCCTGGCTGGCCAGATGGGTGCTGTTGAAGCCCTCGGGATCGGCGTCGAAGCTGGTGCGCTGATCCACCACCTGCACCCGCAGCTCGGCGTCGCGCACGGTGCGCACCTCCACGCTCATGCCGAAACGGTCGAGCAGCTGGGGGCGGAGTTCGCCCTCCTCGGGATTGCCGGAGCCGATCAGCACGAAGCGGGCGGGGTGACGCACCGACACCCCCTCGCGCTCCACCGTGTTCCAGCCCGAGGCGGCGGAATCCAGCAGCACATCCACGAGATGGTCGTCGAGGAGATTCACCTCATCGACGTAAAGCAGGCCGCGGTTCGCCTTGGCCAGCAGCCCCGGCTCAAACGCCCGGACCCCCTCACTGAGAGCTTTCTCGATGTCGATGGTGCCGCAGAGGCGATCTTCCGTGGCCCCCAGCGGCAGGTCCACCATCGGCACCTGGCGGGGCTCGATCGGCAGCGTCTCGCCGCTCTCCGCCCGAGCCCGCACTTCGGCGCTCTGGAGATCGGGGTCGGTCGGTGAGCTGTTGTAGGGGTCGCCGGCGACGACGTCGATCTCCGGCAGCAGGTCAGCCAGGGCCCGGATCGTGGTCGATTTGCCCGTGCCCCGGTCGCCCATGATCATCACCCCGCCGATGCGTGGATCGATCACGTTGAGCAGCAGGGCGAGCTTCATCTCCTCCTGACCGACGATGGCGGTGAAGGGGAACACCCTGCGTTGGCGCTTCAGACTCACGGGCGAGGGGCCGGCACGGAACCGGATTGTTTCACAGCTGGCGTTGCCGGCAGCAGTGTGAGCACCTGGGGTGGGGTGGCATCTGCCGGATAGATCAGCCGCACCCGCACCTGTCGCCGTTGGCCAGGATCCAGGCTGATCCGGCCCAGGGCCGGGCCCTGCTGGCCCTGGCGCTGCACCAGGTGGAACCAGCGCCGGCCGGCCCGGCGACCATCCGCACCATCGAGACCGCTCACCTCCACCGTGCCGCGGAACATCACCGCCCGGGCGGTCTCCACGTTGAAGCTCAGCCCGCCTTGCGGCTTGTCGCTCTTGCGCGGCGATTCGATCGCCAGATCGAGGGCCACGGGGCTGTCGGTGTCGTTGACCAGGGGGATCTGCAGGTCGTACTCGACGCCGTAGTTGCCATGGGCGGCCCAGGCCGTGCCTGGATAGAAGGCCTTGAGTTCCGCCGTCTGCACCTGACCGGTGCCGAGGCTGCCGCGCTCAAGCGAACTGATCGGCCAGGACACCGGCGCGCTGCGCACCGAGAGCTGGGGCTTGCAGGGCTCAGAAGCGCAGGGATCGCTGAGAGTTCCCCGCCAGCGGCTGCCCTGCTGCACCCCACTGACGCGGGAATAGATGATGCCGCCGGGTTTCCCCCGCGGGGTGGGGGTGTGCTCCTTGGCGCTGAGGCCACCGTTCAAAAGGCTCGCCCAGGTGGCGGCCGTTGGGGGCTGATCGCCACCGAGGGCCGCCAGGGTGGCGATCTGCAACGGCCCATCACTTTCCAGCCGCAGCTGGAGGTTGCGGCCGTTCAAGAGGGGATCGAGGCCTTTCACCGGAATCGGCAGCGCCACCAGGGTGGTGAGCTGGCCAGCCGGCAGCTGCCACTCAGGGGCCAGCAGGGGGCTGCGCCTGTTCTGGAGCAGCTCGGCGGCCACCCGGCTTCCCGGCCCCGAGAAGGCCGAGGTGCCGTCATGGGGGAGCAGGGCGGGCAGGGGCAGGAACGGGGCTGCCGGCTGGGCGGGATCGGTCGACTGGGACAGGGCTGTCGAGCCGCTGATCAGGCGCAGGCGCACCGGCTTGGCGCCGCTGGGGGCCGCCACCACCCCCAGCCAGAGGGTGGAATCGAGCGTTTCCGGTTTACCGGCGTAGACGTGGTGGCTGAACAGCTCGAAATGCCCCTCAATCGGGGTGTTCAGGTGGGCGGAGGGCACCGCGAACGGCTGGCCAGCCAGGCCGGCGCTGGCATCGAAGGTGGAGAGCAGGATTCCCGGCTCCACGATCAGCTCGGGGTTGTTGTCGTTGACAACCAGGAGCCTGTCGAGGCCGCCCGGCAGGGGCCGCACCTGCTGGCGGCGCAGCAAGGGGGCAGGAGGCGCCTGCTGGGCCAGCACGGCCTGGGCATGCACGGGCTGGGTGAGCAACGCCGGCCAAGCGGCCGGCAGCAAGGCGGAGAGAACGGGCAGCAAGACAGGGCGCATGACGGAAGGCAGAGCCGGGACAATCAACGGGGTTGGGGCGAGGGGCTGCTGCGGCCCACCAGGGTCTGGCTGGCGGCGGCGGCCATGGCCCGAATCAGGTCGGCGGATCGGGGGTCATTGAAGGGACCTTTGACCATGAAGGCGGCGACAGCGCGCTGGCCATTCGGCAATTCGATCAAGCCGGCATCGGAGTAGGCGATGCCGATGTCACCGGTCTTGTTGAGCACGGTGACACCTCTCGCCAGCAGCTCGCTGTCGGGATCGCTCGATTCCTTACCCAGGCCTTCCAGCAAGCCGAGAGGTAGCAGGGTGTTGGTTCTGGACGTGCCCATGATCGTGCGGAAGTGATCCCTGCCGCGGGGACTGAGCTTTTCGCCGGTATCCACCAGGGCGATCGAGCGGGCCAGGTCATGGGGGCTGGTGGTGTTGGTTCCCTCCAGGTCGGGCAACCAGTTGTTGACCACCGTGGCGCCCAGGCCCAGGGCCTGAAAGCGGGCGTTGAGGGCGAGCTTGCCGCCCAACCGCTTGATCAACAAGTTGGTGGCGGAATTGTCACTGACCCGGATCATTTCAGTGGCCGCTTCATAAAAGGGAAAGCGGGTGCCGATCGGCCGGCTGGCCATCCAACCGGCGCCGCCGCCCACCACCTCTTTGGTGAGCGGAAGCGGTTCGTTCCAGCGCAGCTTGCCTGCGTCGAGGTCTTCGAGGCCGGCCAGGAGGATCGGCGTCTTGATCGAACTGGCGGCCGGCAGCGGCAGCTCTGAATCGAGCTGGGCAAAGCGTCCGTCATCGAGCACCAGCAGGAAGGCGCCGGCCTTGAGATCCTTCTGGGCTGCAGCCAGGGCTTTCCAACGCTGGCTGAGGGCGACAAGTTCCTGCTTCTGCTCAAAGCGACCGTCAGGCAGGCCGGTCTGGGCAGCCGGCGACGTGCCGCCGGCAGCGGTCTTGGGTGTGGAGCCGATCGCCCCTTGGGCCAGCCGCGGGGCCAGTTGCTGCAACACCGTGCCCGTCAGCACACCGAGCCCAACTCCCAGCACCAGCAATCGAAGCACCAGGGCAATGGGCTGGAACCAGCCGGGAGAACCTGGGCGGGAAGAACGGCCCGAACGCACGTGGGGTCAGAACTCAAAAGGCTTGGCAGGACGTTAGGGCGTCTGGCCGCGGCTGGCCCAGCGCAACTGGCTCACCATCCCGCGCAACAGGGCCACCTCGTCACTGCCCACCTGGGCGCGCTGCAGCAGCGCCCTCAGCTTGGCCATGCGGGCGTGGGCGGTGTGGGGCAAGAGAAAACCCACTTCCAGCAGCAACGCTTCGGCATCGACCAGGGCGGCTTCGAGGCTGCCGCGGCTGGCTGGCTCCGGCAGCTGTTGGGGGCGGGCGGGCCCGCCGTGGCGCAGGGACTGCAGGATGACCGCCACCGCATGGGACAGGTTCATCGAGGGGTAGGCCGGATCGGTGGGGATCCGCAGGATGCGGCCGGCCTGGAGCAATTCATCGTTGCTGAGGCCGTGATCCTCGCGGCCGAACACCAGGGCGGCCCGTTCGCCGCTAGCCACGCCGGCCTGCAGCCAGGGCAGCAGATCAGCTGGAAGCCCCACCGGCACAGGCTCGGGTTCCAGCCTGCCGCTGGTGGCCACCACCCGATGACAATCGGCGATGGCCGCGGCCAGATCGGGATAAAGGGCGGCGCGCTCAAGCAGCGGTAGGGCATGCACCGCCATCCGCCGCGCTTCCTCAGCAAGCGGATCGCAGCGGGGCTGCACGAGCCTGAGTTCCTCGATCCCGAAGTTGGCGCAGAGCCGGGCCACACTGCCCACATTGAGGGGCCCTGCCGGCTCGACGAGCACCACCACCACTGCTTGGTCAGGCGCTTGGTCTGCCGGACCGTTCAGCTCACTCGAGGGCATGCAGATGGGCGATCAGATCGGCCATGGCCTGGGGATCGGGCTGGAAGCGGGGCATCGGCGGGGTGCGGCCACTGACCACCTGGCTGACCAGCTGCCGGTCGCTGCGGCGCTGGCTGACCCCCTGGAGGCTCGGACCCACCAGCCCCTGGCCGGCGATGCCGTGGCAGCCGGCGCAGTTCATCCGGAACAGGCGGCCCCCATTCTCGGTGGAGCCGGCGAGTTCCAGCGTCTGACGGGTATAGGGATCGCTGCGGGCTGCCGGCAGCACAACCAGGGAGAGAATCACGCAGGCACCGGCGGCTAGCAGCACCAGAGCCATGATCAGTCCCTGACGCGGTGCAGCCGTTGGCGTGGGGTCGGAGAGCTCGCCAGTCACAAATGTTTCACGCCTCTCAACAGCCTGCCTCAGCCATGAAACAATTGTGATCAACGACTCGAGCCATCCCTTCAATGATTGAACCCCTGCTCTGCGGCATCGTTCTTGGTCTGGTCCCGATCACGATTGCGGGCCTGTTCGTGGCGGCCTGGAATCAATACCGCCGTGGCAGCGCTCTGGGCTGAGCAGCATCAAGCTGGTGCTTCCGTAGCGCCTGAGGTCATCGATCCGCCAGCCGGGCAACTCGAAGGCCGGAGCTTTGCTTGCGCACTCCATCAACAGCCGTCCCTGCGGCGCCAACCAGCCGCCCGCGGCCAGGCTTTGGCAGATCTGCGGCTGCAGGCCCGAGGCATAGGGGGGATCCAGATAGATCAGGTCGAAGCACACTGTGCCGAGTTCGGAGCTCCTATGCTGCGAACCGATCGCCAGCCAGCCCGGCAACGTTCGGCAAAGCACGCGGACGTCAGGGGCGCCTTGGAGGCCAGAGCGCACGGCCGTGAGATTGGCTGAGGCGGTGGCCGTCATCCGCCGGTCCTGATCCACCGCCACCACCAACTCCGCTCCACGCTGAAGCGCTTCACAGCCGATCACGCCACTGCCGCAGCAGAGATCCAGCCAGCGGGCACCGGCCAGGTCAGCAGCCACCAGGTTCATCACCGCCAGCCGTACCCGCGCCGCCGTGGGCCGGGCCGTACTCCCCGGCGGGCTGAGCAGTTTGCGCCCGCCGCTGAGCCTGAGTGTCAAGGGTTCTGCTGCTCCACCCAGCGCAGCCAGCGGCCCAGCATCCTCTGCCCCACGGGGCCGGATTTCTCCGGGTGGAACTGGCAGGCCGCCAGATTGTCCTGCCAGACCGCTGCCGTCACCGCCCCTTCGCCAAAGACGACCGTGGCCGCAGCGCAGCCCGGTTCTTCGGGTGCGGCCGCATAGGAGTGGACGAAGTACACCCAGGCGGGCGCGCACTCAGACGGCAGCAAGGGGGTGGGACGGCTGGGGATCAATGGCGCCCAGCCCATGTGCGGAATCGGATGACCGGGGCTGGCCGGCAAGGCCCGCACCCGCCCTTTCAACAGCCCCAGCCCTTCGGCTTTGCCTTCGTCACTGCCCTCAAACAACAGTTGCAGGCCCAGGCAGATCCCAAGCAGGGGGCGGCCACTGCGGCTCCAGCGCTGGATTGGCTCCACCAGACCAGACTCCTGCAGGCAGTCCATGGCCGGATCGAAGGCTCCCACTCCAGGCAGGATCAAGGCATCGCAGCCACTGGCCGCTGCCCCTGACACCACAGGCACCAGCTCCACCCCCAGCCGCTCGATCGCCCGCGCCACGGAGTGCAGATTGCCCATCCCGTAGTCGATCAATCCGATCCGAAGCCTGGCGGGCAACATGCTCAAGGAGCGAGGGGGCAGAGGCGCTGTTCGGGGTGCTGCAGCACCACCGAATGAGCCAGGTCGAGGGCATTGAGGTGATCGATCAGCTGGTAGAGCCGACCCACCCGGCGCTGATTGAAATCAAAGCGCAGACAGGGATAGATCGCTCCAGCCTCATCGCAGCTCTCGGCGGCAACAAACAGTCCGGAGCGCAGCAGATCGGGGAAGCCTTGATTGATCAGCGCCAGTTGCTGCTCGGGCAGGGGGAGATGGAGGAGCAGCTCCATCACGGTCTGGTCGCGCTGACCTGCCTGATCGGGCTGGCCTGTTGGATCGGGCTGGGGAATCTGGACAGGCTGGAGCCTGTGAAAGACCCTGTAGAAGCGGCGGATCAGCGCGACGGCTTCGGCGGCCGAGTGGGCCGTGCTCAGCAGCTCAAGATCGTGCTCACCGATCAGGCCACGGTCTTGAAGATCACAGCGCAGCGCCTGTTGCCAACCATCCCAGAAAGGATCCCCCTGCGGAGCCAACAACACCAGGGGAATCGGCGAGCTGCGGCCGGTCTGGATCAGCGTGAGGGATTCGAACAGTTCATCGAGGGTGCCAAAGCCTCCTGGCAGCACCACCAGGGCATCGCTCTCGCGCAGGAAGAAAAGCTTGCGGGTGAAGAAGTAACGGAACTGGAGCAGACGGCTCTGATGCTCACTGATGAAGGGATTGGCGTCCTGCTCGAAGGGAAGCAGCACATTGAGTCCGAAACTTCTGTCACCACCAGCACCACGATTGGCCGCTTCCATCACACCGCCGCCGGCGCCAGTCATCACCTCAAATCCGGCTTGAATCACCGCCTCAGCCAAGGATTCGGCCAACTGATAGATCTCGCTGCCCGGAGCACTGCGGGCCGAGCCGAACACCGTGACCTTGCGGGTCATGCGGTGGGGGCGGAACACGCCCATCGCTGCCTGCAGATCCTTGAGGGTGCCGTCGATCAGCCGCCAGTCGTCGTGGTCGCTGCTTGTGGTAGCGAAGGCAAGCAGTGTGCTGAGGGCCTGCTCGATCAACGGGCGCTGGGGATGGCCAGCCAAGGCCGTGGTCAGCGCCCCATTCAGATCGTCCACCGTGGCTTGATCGGAGTTCGCGGCAATGACCGAGTAGGTGGGAGCGGAGGTGGGGGGAGAAGGACTCAGCAGGAGGGGAAGCTCAGAGGTATTTGGCGATGGTGCCGGAGAGGGTGTTCTTGGGTACGGCCCCGACGACGGTGTCCACCTTCTCGCCACCCTTGAAGACCATCAAGGTGGGAATGCTGCGAATGCCGTATTGACTGGCGATATTGGGATTCTCATCGGTGTTGAGCTTGTAGACCTTCAATTGGCCTTCGAACTCCTTGGCGATCTCATCAACGATCGGGGCGACCATGCGGCAAGGGCCACACCATGGCGCCCAGAAGTCGACCAGCACAGGCACATCACTCTTGAGCACATCCTGCTCGAAGGAAGCATCGGTGACGGCGGTGGGGCTGGACATCCAACGGAACAACAAGGTTCCGGCAATCTAGCAACGGGGTTCCCGCTTCCCCGCCGCACCGGTCACGAACGTTGGAAGACAAAACGCCCGGACGCGCCGGGCGGGGAGGTGTGAGGAGTGTGCGAGCCGAAGCCCCCACAGACCGAGACTAACGCCTGTCTCTGTCTGTCTCCCCTTGTCCAACAGTTAGACCGGCCTGTGTCAGCGGCCTCCGCTCACTTGCCCATGCCGAGCTGCTGGGCCTTCTGATACACCTTGCCTTCGGTGAGCAGGGATGGGGCCACCACCACCTCCACCGACTGCATCTCCCGCAGGGTGCGGGCGCCCAGCGTTCCCATGGATGTGCGCAAGGCGCCCAGCAGATTCTGGGTGCCGTCATCGAGGCTTGCCGGGCCACGCAGGATGGTTTCCAGCTTTCCGGTGGTGCCCACCTTGATGCGGGTGCCGCGGGGCAACACCGGGCTGGGCGTGGCCATGCCCCAGTGGAATCCGCGGCCGGGGGCTTCGCTGGCCCGGGCGATCGGTGAACCGATCATCACGGCATCGGCGCCGCAGGCAATGCACTTACAGATGTCTCCGCCGGTCACGATGCCTCCATCGGCGATCACCGGCACCCGCCGCCCGCTTTCCTGCTCGAAGTCGTCGCGAGCGGCGGCGCAATCGGCGACGGCGGTGGCCTGGGGAATGCCCACACCGAGCACGCCGCGGGAGGTGCAGGCGGCCCCCGGGCCGATCCCCACCAGCACACCCGCCGCTCCGGCGCGCATCAGCTCCAGGGCCACCGCATAGGTGACGCAGTTGCCGATCACCACCGGCAAGCCCAGGTCGCGGCAGAGGGCGGTGAGGTTGAGGCTTTCGCGGCCTTCAGGACCGATGTGCTCGGTGGAGACCACCGTGGCCTGCACGAACAGCAGGGCCGCGCCGGCTTCGGCCACCGCCTTGCCGAAGCGCAGGGCGGCCACGGGGGTGGCACTGACCGCGGCAATTCCTCCCTTTGCCTTGATCTCAGCGATCCGCTGGCAGATCAGATCTTCACGCACCGGCTGGCTGTAGATCTCCTGCATCAGCGGCACAAACGCCTCCTTGCCCACCGAGGCGATCTGGTCGAGCACAGGATTGGGATCGTCGTAGCGGGTGTACACCCCCTCGAGGTTGAGCACACCGAGGGCTCCGAGCCGGGAGAGCTCGACTGCCATCGCCACATCCACCACCCCATCCATGGCGCTGGCGATGATCGGAATCTCCCGTTCGATTCCGCCCAGGCTCCAACGGCTGTCGGTGACAGCTGGATCGACCGTGCGCGAACCGGGCACCAAGGCAATTTCGTCGATGCCGTAGGCACGGCGAACCGTCCGGTTCCGACCGAGAAGAATGGTCACCGCTGGTCGTCGTCACAGTCGGGCCAAGCTATCAACCGGGCTGCGGGGGGACCGGGTGTGGCCTGCCCAGCCTGGGAGAGCTCAGCTCTTGCCGCGGAAAGAGCTCCAGCGCTGCTGCAGCGAATCGAGCCATCGCCGGCGATCACTCCTGCGCACAAGGTTGTTCCAGGAAAAACCCGTCAGCCAGATCACTCCGACCAGTTCAAGCAGGCCCGGCACCAGCGGCAGCCCTTCGATCGCCCCGAGCAGGGCGCCATAGAGGCGCAGGAGCACCACCACAGCAAGAAAAAGCCCGGCGGCCTTCAGGGGGCCGCTGTAGCGCTGAAAGGTTTTCTGGGGTTCACCGCTGCCGATCCAGTCCTTAATTTTGGCCACCAGCAGGTCCCATTCACCACCCGGTTCTGGCGCCATCGCCGGAGCCTGCAGGGTGGCCGCCAGCACGGGGTCGGGCTCGGCCGGAGCTGGCGGGAGCTCGGCAGGTTCAGGAACGGGTACGGCGATTACGAGCTCGGGCCGTGCCTCAGCAGCCGGGGGCGTTGGCTCTGCTACTGGCTCGACTGCAGGCTCGCTGACTGCCGCATCGCTGAGCGCCTCAGCCGGCTCTTCGCCGGGGGCTTCAGGGGTCGGAAATGAGGAAGATTCAACCATCGGTCGCTTCAGAACCGTCGGGTGAGCTTACGGCGTTCTGCGGATCGTGCTCAGCGACTGACGATCAGGGGTCAAGGGGAATCAGGCCACTGCGCTGCGGGAGAGGTTCGAGCGGTAGGCGCAAGGGAAAGCGACCGCTGCGCAGTTGGTCGATCAACAGGTCGGCCATGCCTGAGGCCAGGCGAGGGCTGTGGGCCGGGAAGCAGGGCAACTGACGTCCATCCACCTGGATAACACCGCTCAGCAACTGGCTGTAGGCGACATAGCCGAAGCTCGGCTTGAGGCGACGTGGAATCGAGAAATCGAGCACCGGAGCTTCCAATTGATCATCGCCCAGGCAGGCCTGGCGGGCCACCGCTGCACTGATCAGAGGGATCGGCGCCGCGATCGCCACCAGCAGACCGCTGCCGTGGCCCTCGAAGAAACAGGGGCGGATCCATTCAGGCCGCAGCTCGCGCAGCTCGACACTGACGGCGGCCACGGCACCGGGAGCGCGGGCATGGCCGCTGGGCAGGCGCCGGGTCTGGGGCTGATGACCGCTGCCGGCACCGACCACCCAGCCGAGTGCGCCGCCGACCAGCACCGGCGAACCTGGACCCAGGAAGGCCAGCCGCGGCATGGTCAGGCCGATGCTGCGGCTGCCACCACCGCTATAGAGGGCTCCGCCATAGGGGCCCAGCAGCGGGCCACAGGGACTGTGGATGATCCCTTCGGCACTGCTGAACGCCACCACGCCGTTCTCGCTGATCGCCCGGTTCAGCAGCAACTGCCCGGCGCCGATCCGCTCCAGCTTCAGGCGCGTCTTCAACTCCCGGCAGGGGTGCAGGGCCGTGGCCTCACCCGTGAGCGCCAGAACCACCTCCGCGCCGGCCAGCAGCCGGCCCAGAACCTGGGCGCCGCCCTGGCGCAGCGGTTCGACCAGCCCACCACCGATCGGCAGGCTGATCCCGCAGCTGCCGCTGCCCCCCTGGGCGCTCACCCCATCGAGCTGCGCCTGGCGGATCCGGATCGGCGGATCCGTTGGTCCGAGCTGGAGCAGCAGGGAGGCCTGGTCGGTGAATTCGGCGTTGGCGGCCACCACCACATCGGTGGCGGCATAGGCGGAAGCCAAGCCTTCCGCCGCCACCCTGGCCCGGAAGGCCGTGCCGCTGCAGACCCGCAGGTCACCGGCGCGCTGGCGCTGCTGAAGCTCGGATTCGCTGCGGGGCTCCAGGGTCATCGAGGGCCAGGGGTCGGGGGCTCAGCGGCGGGAAAGAACCAGACGGGCGGCCCGGTCTCGATTAAGCTGGGTAACGGACTTGTGGTGTGAGATGGCGGTTCCAACGGGTCCTGGCGAATCCGACGGACGGATCATCCAGACCGACCTGCGGATTGAGATGTCGCGCTCCTATCTGGAGTATGCGATGAGCGTGATCGTGGGCAGGGCCTTGCCCGATGCCCGCGATGGCCTCAAACCGGTGCATCGACGCATCCTCTATGCGATGTACGAGCTGGGCCTGACCAGCGATCGGCCCTACCGGAAATGCGCCCGGGTGGTGGGTGAGGTGCTCGGCAAATACCACCCCCACGGCGACACGGCTGTGTACGACGCCCTGGTGCGCATGGCCCAGGACTTCTCGATGCGGATGCCGCTGATCGACGGTCACGGCAACTTCGGCTCGGTCGACAACGACCCACCGGCGGCGATGCGGTACACCGAATCACGGCTGCAGGCACTCACCACCGACAGCCTGCTCGAAGACATCGAAGCTGAAACCGTCGATTTCATCGACAACTTCGACGGTTCCCAGCAGGAGCCGACCGTGATGCCGGCGCGGCTGCCCCACCTGCTGCTGAATGGCTCGTCCGGCATCGCCGTCGGGATGGCCACCAACATTCCCCCCCACAACCTGACCGAACTGATCACCGGGCTGCTGGCCCTGATCGCCGACCCGGAGATCGACGACCGCGCCTTGATGGCGATCATCCCGGGCCCCGACTTCCCGACCGGCGGCCAGATCCTGGGCCGCCGCGGCATCCGCGACACGTACACCACCGGCCGTGGCTCGATCACGATGCGGGGGGTGGCTTCGATCGAAACCCTCGAAGTGCCTGGCCGCCCCGACCGGGACGCCGTGATCATCACGGAGTTGCCCTACCAGACCAACAAGGCGTCGCTGATCGAGCGCATCGCCGAAATGGTGAACGACAAGAGGCTCGAGGGCATCTCCGACATCCGCGACGAAAGCGACCGCGACGGCATGCGGATCGTGATCGAACTGCGGCGTGACGCCTACCCCCAGGTGGTGCTCAACAACCTGTTCAAGCTCACCCCCCTGCAGAGCAACTTCAGCGCCCACATGCTGGCGCTGGTCAACAGCGAGCCAATCTTGCTCACCCTGCGGCGCCAGCTGCAGGTGTTCCTCGCCTTCCGGGTCGAAACGATCGAACGGCGCACCCGCTACCTGCTACGCAAGGCCGAGGAACGCGACCACATCCTGCTGGGTCTGTTGCGGGCACTTGATCAACTCGACCCCATCATCGCCCTGATTCGCGCCGCGGCCGATGCGGCCACAGCGCGTCAGCAACTGCAGGATCGCCATGGGCTCAGTGAAATCCAGTCCGACGCCATCCTGCAGATGCAGCTGCGCCGCCTGACGGCCCTTGAAGCCGACAAGATCCGCCTGGAACACGAGGATCTGGTTGCCAAGATCGCCGACTACCAGGACATCCTTGGCAGGCGTGAGCGGGTACTCGGCCTGATCGAGTTAGAGCTCAACAAGCTGCGCGATCGTTATGACTCCCCCCGCCGCACCGAGATCCTCGATCTCGAGGGTGGCCTTGAAGATATCGATCTGATCGCCAACGAGCGCTCGGTGGTGCTGCTCACCGAAACCGGCTACCTGAAGCGGATGCCGGTCAGCGAGTTCGAGGCCACCAGCCGGGGAACCCGCGGCAAGTCAGGAACCCGCAGCCAGGGGGAAGAGGCCGTACGGCTGTTCATCAGTTGCAACGACCACGACACCCTGCTGCTCTTCAGTGACAGGGGAGTCGTGTACGCCGTGCCCGCCTACCGCATTCCGGTGGGCAGCCGCACCGCCAAGGGAACCCCGGTGGTGCAGCTGCTCCCCATTCCCCGCGAGGAGCAGATCACCTCCCTGCTGGCCGTCAGCGCCTTTGAAGACAACGTCCAGCTGCTGATGCTCACCAGTGGTGGCTTCATCAAGCGCACCCGCCTCTCGGCGTTCGCCAACATCCGCTCCAATGGCCTGATCGCAATCAGCCTGGAAGAAGGCGACAACCTGCGCTGGGTGCGGCTGGCCGTTCCCGGCGACAGCGTGCTGATCGCCTCGCTCAAGGGCATGACGATCCACTTCCGCCTGATTGATGCCGAACTGCGCCCGCTGGGCCGCACGGCCCGGGGTGTGCGGGCCATGGCCCTGCGTCCCGGCGACCAGCTGGTCAGCATGGATGTGCTGCCCGCCGAGCTGGCGGATCAGATCGCCAGCAGTCAGATCGCCGGCAGCGGCGTCGATGCCGCCGAAGAGGAAAGCGACAGCGAGGAGGTTGCCGCCAGCGAAGGCCCCTGGGTGCTGGTGGCCGCGGCCAGCGGCCTGGGCAAGCGGGTGCCGGTGAACCAGTTCCGCCTGCAACGGCGCGCCGGACTGGGACTACGGGCGATCAAATTCCGGCGCAGCGGCGATGAGCTGGTGGGCCTGAAGGTGCTCGGCGCCGGGGTGGAGTTGTTGCTGATCAGTGAGCGGGGCGTGATCGTGCGGATGCAATCCGATGCGATCCCCCAGCAATCCCGGGCCGCCACGGGCGTGCGCCTGCAGAAGCTCGACTCTGGCGATCACCTCAGCGAACTGGTTCTGATTCCACCAGCCCTGGAGAGCGAGGAGGCCGGCGAGGTCGTCATCGATGTCCTCAGCGAGGAAGTCGACGGGGAAACGGTTGTGATTCCCGAAGGTGAAGCTGAAGGTGAAGGTGAAGAGGACACTGAAGCCGATGAGCGCGGCGCGCTTTGAGGGATAGAGGTGAGGGCCCGCTTTGAGGGTTTGCTGTGACAGCTGATGTGCTGGTGATCGGCTCGGGGCCAGCGGCCCTGGCCATCGCCAGTGGCCTCTGCGCCCAAGGCCTGCGCGTCGATGGCCTCTCGGCGGGCGACCCCCATTCCCCCTGGGGCAACACCTACGGGGTCTGGGCACCAGAACTCGAGGCCCAGGGGCTCGGCCATCTGCTGGAGCACCGCTGGTCGAACTGCATCAGCTATTTCGGATCGGCTGCGGTAGCCCATCAGCACGACTACGGCCTGTTTGATCGCACCAAGCTCCAGGCCCACTGGCTGGAGCGCTGCGAGCAGGGCCATCTGCGCTGGCACCGCGGCTTCGCCACCACCATCAGCCACGACCAGGACGGGTCCTGCCTGAGCACGGCCACAGGCAAGCAGCTCAGGGCACGGCTGGTGATCGACGCCAGCGGCCATCAGCCGGTGTTCGTGCAGCGGCCGGATCGGGGACCCATCGCCTACCAGGCGGCCTATGGCGTCGTTGGCCGGTTCAGTCCGGCGCCGGTGGAGCCCGATCAATTCGTGCTGATGGACTTTCGCGCCGACCACCTCACAGCCGAAGAGAGGCAGAACGAGCCGCCCACCTTCCTCTACGCCATGGATCTGGGCGATGGCGTGCATTTCCTGGAAGAAACCTCGCTGGCCCTGGCGCCAGCCGTTTCACCGGATGTACTGCAGCGGCGCCTCCAGCGGCGGCTGGCGTTCAGGGGCGTGGCGATCGAAGCGATCCACGACCAAGAACATTGCCTGTTCCCGATGAATCTTCCCCTGCCTGACCTGAGCCAGCGGGTGGTGGGTTTCGGCGGTGCGGCCAGCATGGTCCATCCGGCCTCCGGTTACCTGGTGGGGGCCCTGCTGCGCCGCGCTCCTGGGGTGGCTGCCGCCATCGCTGCGGCGCTCAACGATCCCAACCTCAACGCGGAGGGGGTGGCCGCAGCGGGCTGGAGCGCGGTCTGGCCGGCCAGCCTGGTTCGTAAGCACGCCATTTATCAATTTGGGCTGGAGAAGTTGATGCGCTTCTCCGAAGCAGAGCTGCGTCAATTCTTCACCGCCTTCTTTGCACTGCCCCTGCCCGAATGGTATGGATTTCTGGCGAATACGCTCACCGTTCCTGAGTTGCTTCAGGCGATGCTGCGCCTGTTCGCCACAGCCCCGAACTCCGTGCGATTGGGGCTGATTCAGCCGCAGGGCCGCGAGTTGGCCCTGCTGGGACGCGTCCTGACTGGATGAACTCAGCGGGAAACCAGAACCGGCTGGCTGGCGTGGGTGAGCACCCGTTGGGTCTGGCTGCCTAGCAGAAAGTTGCTCAGACCGCGGCGCCCATGGGAGGCCATGTAAATGAGATCACACTGATGCTGATCGGCTGCCGAGATGATGGCCTGATACGGCACCTCATGCACCACGGCTTCCGCCTTGGCCTCCACACCGGCGGCGGCGGCGATCGCCATCGCTTCGGCCAGGATTCGCTCGGAATCTTCGCGGGTGGCTGTGATCAGCTCATCGAGCGTGGAGGGATTGACCCACTGGTCAATGCCAGTGAGCGAGAGGGGAAGGCTGGAGCGCGCATGCATAAATTGAAGGCGCGCTCCAATGGCCTTGGCAAAGTCAACGGCCGAATGAATCGCCTGGGTGGAGAGTTCCGAGCCATCCGTCGGGACCAACACGTTCTTGAACATGGCTTTCAATTCACTCAAGGCACTCACCTATTCACTGTAGCTGCCGTCTCGGAATCCCACTGAACGACGCGAGAGCTTTGGCGACTTCTTGGCCGTTTGAAACATGCCAGGCAAAAATTCTGCCGTGCTGGCAACAATCACAAAGCTGATTAGCCAGGAAAGAGACTGAACAACTGGAGAACAATCTGGCCAGGAAATAGGCCATCAAATAGTGATACAGAATCAATCACCAAAACCAATCAGCTGGGAACGACGGCAGATGGCAGGGCAGCAGTTGCCCAGTCGGCGCTGTTGAGCAGCGGGAAAATTCTGTCTTCACTCTCGAGTGCCGCCAGCCATTGGCTTGGCGGCTCTGTTCCGGTTTCAAGCGCATCGAGCAGGCGCCAGAAACGGTCCAGATGGGAGAGGATCCGGTCGCGGGCCAGCTCCGTGGTGGTGCCGGCGCGGAGGATGAAGCTCCAGTCGGAAGACTGGGCCAGCAGCAGCTCCCGCCCCGCCTGGGTCAGGATCCGCTCTTGCTTGGCGCTGGTCAGGCCACAGGTCTTGCCGCTGGTCACGCCGCTGTTCACTCGTTTGACCATGGCGGCCGAGGCCCGCTCCCATTCCGGCACCACCCAGGCGTTGCTTGGGTTGAGCCAGTAGTGGTGGTAGCCACCCTGTCCCCAGCTGGAAGGTGAGGGCCGGCAGATCTGCAACGGTCTGGCCTCAGCCAACACCCCTTTCAAGCTGGTGAAGCGGAGCCCCGCTGCCGCCCCCTGGCTGAACACTTCCGCCAGAAAGGTGGGGCCCTCATACCACCAGTGCCCGAAGAGCTCGGCATCGAACGGGGCCACAAGCAGCGGCGGACGGTCCATCACCTCCTCCAGCCGCCTCAGCTCAGCGAGCCGCCCGCTGATGTAATCGGCAGCATGCTCAGCCGCCTGGGTTTTCGCCAGTTCCGGCTCATAGGGCTGCTTGAGATCCAGCGGGCAACCCTGGCCGGTCACCCGATGCAGCTTGAGGGCCAGAGGGCGGCTGCAGGGGATCCCCAGCTGTTGGAGATCGGACTCGGGCAGATCCCAGCCCAGGTCCCGATGGAACTCCCGGTAGGCGCCATCGCCGGGATAGCCCTCGCTGGCTGACCAGACCGGCAGGGTGGTGTTGCCATCACGGCCAAAGAAGGCAACCCCGGCTGGCGAACAGATCGGGGCATAGATCCCGTAACGGGGGCGGGGCAAGCCATGCAGCAGGCCGTGGCCATCGAGCACGGCATAGCGCAGGCCGCAGCTGGCCAACTGTTGATCCAGGCCCTCGTAGTACGCGCACTCCGGCAGCCAGATGCCGAGGGGCCGCTCGCCGAGCAAGCGCTCATGCTCCCGAATCGCCGTGAGCAGCTGGGCCTGAACCGCCTCAGGTGTCTGGCGCAGCAGGGGCAGATAGCCGTGCGTCGCCGCGCAGGTCATCAGATCGAGAACGCCGGCCTGCTGAAGCTGACGGAAGCGAGCGAGCAGTTCGCCCGCTTCGCTCGGCCAGTCGCTGCGGGCCTGCTGCAACTGCTCAGCCAGGGCCACTGCCGCCAGCTGCTGGCTGGGATGGGCCGAGGCCAGCAAGGTTTGGCGCTGCTGGATCCAGACCGGAAACTGTTGGTGCAGATCGCGATCGCTCAGCAGCGACAGCAAGGTGGGCGAGAGCCCAAGGCTGAGCTGCGGGCTCGGCGCGCTGCCGGCGGCACCGACCTCGAGCAAGCGCAGCAGGGGCAGATAGCACTCCAGGACAGCCTGAAAGAACCAGTCCTGCTCCAGGGAACCCGGCTGGCTGCTGCGGACGTAAGGGAGGTGGGCGTGGAGGACGAGGGCCAGTTCGCCTGCGGCCATCCCTTTCGCTCAATCGTCCAACTCTAAAGGCCAGGACAGTTCCGGATCCAGCCGCTCAGAGGAACGACCGGATGGCGACCAGGATTCAGTCACATTCTGAGTTATTTCGCGGCAACGGCTCGGGCCCAGTGCCCCTGGCCCACTTCTAGGGTCTATGCCAAGGGGTGGGAAACAATGCGGCGTTGCCTGGCAGTCGATGGACACGGCATGTTTTACGCCCAACAGAAACTCGGCTGGTTCTTCGACCCACGCCGGCTGCTGGAGTTGGCCCGGGAGGGTCCGGGCGTGGAGCTGGGCAGTGCCTTCTGGTACACGGGCCTCAAGGATCCCAGTGACCAGAGGCCCTTCCGCGACGCGCTCAGCAGCCTGGGATTCACGGTGCGAACCAAGCCGTTGCGTGAATTCGGCAACGACGCCGAGCAGCGCCAGTTCGCCCGGGCCAATCTCGATGTCGAGATCTGCCTGGATCTGATGACCGTGGCCCTGCGCAGCGATGAACTCTGGTTGCTGAGCGGCAGCCGTGACCTGGAGCGGCTGGTCGAAACACTGCGCACCTTGGGCCTGAAGATCACCTTGATCAACTGCGAAGGCATGGTGCCGCGGGAACTGCGCAATGCGGTCGATCAGTTCATCGATCTCTCCCAGCTGCGCTCCAGGCTCGAGAAATCAGAAGCCCTGCTGGCCACAGCAAGCCAACGGCTGGAGCAGAACCGTGGCGAAGGGCCGCGGGCCGAGCTGAGTTCCACCGACCTGATCCGCCCGCAACCGATCCGCCGCGAGGTGGTCATCTGCCCCTCCGTCTAGACTGGTTTCAACTCATAGTCGCTTCGACTTATAGCGGTCATGGCCAGCGATCCCGGCCGGGTTCTGATCTTCGACACCACCCTGCGCGATGGGGAACAGTCCCCTGGCGCCAGCCTCAATCTGGAGGAGAAGCTGGCGATCGCCCACCAGCTGGCCAGGCTCCAGGTCGACGTTATTGAGGCCGGCTTTCCCTTCGCCAGCCCCGGTGATTTCAACGCCGTGCAGCGCATCGCCGCCACCGTGGGGCGACCGGAGGGTCCGGTGATCTGCGGGCTGGCAAGGGCGACGGAAAACGACATCAAGGCCTGCGCCGAGGCGGTGGCCCCGGCCGCCCGGCGCCGCATCCACACCTTCATCGCCACCAGCGACATCCACCTGGAGCACAAACTGCGCAAGAGCAGAAGCGAGGTGCTGGCAATTGCCGCCGAGATGGTGGCCTACGCCCGCTCGCTTGTTGAGGATGTGGAGTTCTCCTGCGAAGATGCCGGTCGCAGCGACCCCGAATACCTCTACGAAGTGATCGAAGCGGCCATCGCCGCCGGCGCCACCACGATCAACATCCCCGACACCGTGGGGTACATCACCCCCAGTGAATTCGGCGCCCTGATTGCCGGCATCAATCGCCATGTTCCCAACATCAACCAGGCGGTGATCTCCGTCCATGGCCACAACGACCTCGGCCTGGCTGTGGCCAACTTTCTTGAAGCGGTGAAAAACGGCGCCCGCCAGCTGGAGTGCACCATCAACGGCATCGGCGAACGGGCCGGCAACGCCTCGCTCGAAGAGCTGGTGATGGCCCTGCATGTGCGGCGCAGCTATTTCAACCCCTTTCTGCAGCGGCCAGCCCAGAGCATCGCGCCACTCACCCGGATCCGCACCGAGGAGATCTACAAAACCTCGCGGCTGGTCTCGAACCTCACCGGGATGATGGTTCAGCCCAACAAAGCGATCGTCGGTGCCAATGCCTTCGCCCATGAATCGGGCATCCACCAGGACGGCGTGCTCAAGAACCGCCTCACCTACGAGATCATCGACGCCCGCACGATCGGCCTGAGCGACACCCGGCTCTCCCTGGGCAAGCTCAGTGGCCGCAGCGCCTTCCGGGCCCGGCTGGAGGAGCTGGGCTACTCCCTCGACGCCCACGATCTCGCCGAAGCCTTTGCCCGCTTCAAGGAACTGGCCGATCGCAAACGGGACATCACCGACCGCGATCTCGAAGCGATCGTCAGCGAACAGGCCCAGCAACTCGAAGCTGTTTTCACCCTCAAGTTGGTGCAGGTGAGCACCGGCAGCCAACTGCAGCCCACCGCCACGGTCACCCTGGTGGATGCCGATGGCGGTGAACGAACCACCGCCTCCATCGGCACCGGCCCGGTGGATGCGGTCTGCCAGGCCCTAAACGCGTTGGCGGGGGTACCCAATGAGCTGGTGGAATTCAGCGTCAAATCAGTGACCGAGGGAATCGATGCCATGGGCGAAGTGACGATCCGTCTGCGCCACCAGGAGATGCTCTACTCCGGCCATTCCGCTGACACCGACATTGTCGTGGCGGCGGCCCAGGCGTTCGTCAACGCCCTCAACCGGCTGCTGCATGGCCGCGAACGCACCCCTCTCCATCCCCAGCAAGCGCCGTTGGCGATTGCCGCGGGGCCGACGCTTTGAGCACATCCGCGGTGGGCAAATCAAGGGCAGCGAACGTTCTGCTGCTGGTTGTGTTGCTGGCCCTGGCGCTGCTGGTGCTGGTGCCCCTGTTCTGGTTGGTGAGCACCTCGCTGAAGGGACCAGCGGAGAACATCTTCACCACCCCGCCGGCCCTGTTGCCCGAGCAGCCCAGCCTCGACGCCTACCGGCGCCTGTTCGCCGACCACCCCATGGGGCTCTACCTGTTCAACAGCACGGTGGTGAGCCTGCTGGCGGTGGTCGGCAACCTGCTGTTCTGCTCGCTGGCGGCCTACCCGCTGGCGCGGATGCGCTTCGCCGGCCGCGGCCCGGTGCTGGCCCTGGTGGTGGCCACCATCCTGATTCCCTTCCAGGTGGTGATGATTCCGCTGTATCTGTTGATGGTGCAGCTGGGCCTGCGCAACACCCTCTGGGCCCTGATCATTCCCCAGGCGGCCACAGCCTTCGGCATCTTTCTGTTGCGCCAGAGTTTCATCGGCGTTCCGGTGGAGCTCGAAGAGGCTGCCCGCATCGATGGCTGCACGCCGGCGGGAGAATGGTGGAACGTGATGATCCCTGCCGCCCGCGCTGACCTGATCACCCTGGCGATGTTCGTGTTCATCGGCACCTGGAGTGATTTCCTCTGGCCGCTGGTGATCCTCGACGATCCCGGTTTCTACACCTTGCCCCTGGGCCTGCAGCAGCTGGCCAGCAGCTTCTCGCTCGACTGGCGGATCGTGGCCGCCGGTTCGGTGGTTTCGATCCTGCCGGTGCTGCTGCTGTTCGTGCTGCTGCAGCGCTACATCCTGCCCAGTGCCAGCGGCGATGCGGTCAAGGGTTGATCCCATCGGATCCTGTTTGCTCACCTTTCAACCCCTGGGATCCCCTGGCCGTGAGCCCAACCCTGCTCTGTAGGGTCGACATTCCTACCCGCTGATTCAGAGCCAGGCACCCCATGGACACCAGCCTGGTGCTGCAGAACCTGCTCTCACCGCCGGTTCTGTTTTTTGCCCTCGGCGTGGTTGCGGTGCTGGTGGGCTCGGATCTGGAGATTCCGGCCCCGCTGCCCAAGCTCTTTTCCCTTTACCTGCTGCTGGCGATCGGCTTCAGGGGTGGCGTGGAGCTGCAGCAAAGCGGCCTTGGCTTCCAGGTGGTGGTGACGGTCTTGGCGGCGATGGTGATGTCGGTGCTGGTGCCGATCTACTGCTTTTTTGTGCTCAGGCAGGGGCTCGACCGCTTCAATGCCGCGGCGATCGCCGCCACCTACGGATCGATCAGTGCCGTCACCTTCATCACGGCGGAGAGCTTTCTCGATGTCACCGGCACCCCCCACGACGGCTTCATGGTGGCCGCCCTCGCCCTGATGGAATCGCCGGCGATCATCGTTGGCCTGCTGCTGGTGAAACTCTCCGGCGGCCGGCCGCGCAGCGATCCAGGCCGTGGGGCTGGGGAGGCAAGCGGGCGTGAGGAGATCCACTGGCGCAGCCTGCTGCATGAAGCCTTCTTGAACAGTTCGGTGCTGCTGCTGGTCGGCAGCCTGCTGATCGGCCTGCTGGTGGCCGCCTTCAGCCCCGGAGGGATCGAGAAGATGGCTCCCTTCACCGACAAGCTCTTCTACGGCGTCCTGAGTTTCTTTCTGCTCGACATGGGCCTGGTGGCCGCCCAGCGGCTGGGAGATCTGCGCCGGGCCGGCGCCTTCTTAATTGGCTTTGCGCTGCTGATGCCCCTGGTCAATGCCGTCGTCGGGCTTGGCGTTTCCTTGTTGCTCTCCCTGCCGCAGGGGGACACGCTGCTGTTCATGGTGCTCTGCGCCAGCGCCTCCTACATCGCCGTTCCAGCGGCCATGCGCCTGACCGTGCCGGAGGCCAACCCGAGCCTCTACATCTCAACGGCGCTGGGGGTCACCTTCCCGTTCAACATCATTGTGGGGATTCCGCTTTACATGGCCTTGATCCAACAGGTGATCCCCCCAGGTTGAACGCCGATGCCACGCCTCGATCTGATCATCCATGAGCGGGAACACCGGCGGATGTTGATCGTGCTGCTAAGGATCGAGCTGGTGCCGATCACAGCGGTGCAGGGGCTTGCGGCCAAGGCACACGGTTGTGGCGAACCGTTCTGATGGCTACGGATCCCGCCCTCGCCGCTTTCGGCTCCAGCTTCACCGCCATCACCCTGGCGGAGCTGGGCGACAAGACCTTCTTCGTGGCCATGCTGCTGGCGGCCCGCCACCGCGGGCGCTGGGTGTTCATCGGGGCCTTCAGCGCCCTGGCCGCCGTCACCTTGATTTCGCTGGCTCTGGGCTATGGCCTGCGCGAACTGCTGCCGCCGGCCCTGGTTCCCTGGCTGGCGGCGCTGTTGTTCGCGGGGTTCGGCCTCAAACTCCTGGTCGATGCCCAGACGATGGGAGAGGGGGCCGCTGAGCAGGAAGCCAAGGAGGCCGAGGAGCTGGTGAACAGGGCCGAAGACCGCCAGATCGGATTGGGCAGCTGGGCAGTGATCCGCGAGAGCTTCGTGCTGGTGTTCCTCGCCGAGCTGGGGGATCGCACCCAGTTCGCCACCATCGCCCTGGCCACCGCACCGGCCTTCAGCTTCGCCGGCCTGCTGGCCGGCACCCTGGCCGGCCATGGGCTGGTGACGGGGCTGGCGGTGGGCGCCGGCAAGTGGATCGGCCGGCGGATTCAGGAGCGGCTGCTCTTTCGCCTCAGCGGTGGCCTGTTTCTCTGCTTCGCCCTCATTGCCATCCGGCAGGCCCTGGCTTGATTTCTGGCTTCAGCCCGGGGCGTAGTGGGAGCAGCGCTCGCAGGGCCCTTCCGGCAGGACAGCGCAGCGCAGCAGGGGGGTGCGGGCATTGAAGCGGCAACTGGGATCGCCGATCACCCAGTGCTGATTCCACCAGCGAGAATCCTCCGGCTGGCGCTGCACCTTCACCTTCAGGGCCACCGAGGCCAGTTCATAGCGACCATTGCATAGCCGGTAACGGTGGTGGCGCTGCAGCACCAGGAAGCTGCGTGCCCCGACCTGAAACCACAGGCCCGGCTGGGGCAGCTCCCCGAGCTCACCAACCTCGAAGTGCTCCAACAGCTGGCCGCTGCCGGCCTGGAGCAGGTCAACGCGCAGGGGGCTCAGGGGGTCACCTCCGCCGCCACCTCTGGATTGCGCCTGGAGAAGCCCCAGAGGAACAGGGAAGCCACCAGCAGCATCAACACCCACTCCGGCATCTCGAACTGGGGCAGCGCCAGACGCAGTAGCAGCCGCAGTCCGACAAGGCCCACCGCCAGGTAGCCGGCCCGCTCCAGATGGGCATACACCTCCAGCCAGCGGATGAACAATTCAGCGGTGAGCCGCAGGGCAATCACGCCGATCAAGCCACCCAGCATCACCAGCCAGAGGCGATCGGTGACCGCCACGGCGGCAGCCACGCTGTCGAGTGAAAAGGCCAGGTCGGTGACAGCCAGGGTCAGCACCACACTCCCCAGGCCATTGGCCGGCCCTGGGGGCTCCGGGTTCGTCTGTGGCTCGCCGATCTGCGCGGCGCTGTCCTGCGGAGATCTGTCCTGCGGAGAGCTGGCCGGGCTCGAGCCCAGCAGGTTGGAGCCAGCCAGCCAGAGCAGGTAGGCCGCCGCCGCCAGCTGCAAGGGCCAGAGGTTGAGCACCCAGCGGGCTGCCACGATCAGACCCATGCGAAACACCAGGGCCAGCAACAGGCCCAGGTTGAGCGCCTGACGCTGGCTCAGGGGGTCAGGCAGTCGCCGGGAGATTGCCGCCAGGGCGATGGCATTGTCGGCAGAAAGGACGGCCTCAAGGGCGACCAACAAGGGCAGCAGCAGCAGCACTTCGCTCCACTGATCCGCATGTTGCAACAGGGGCGTCAGCGATTCGATCGACTCCGCTTCCATGAACGATCCAGTGGTGCGCGTAGCCAGCCACTCTAGAAAATCCACAACGCCTTCTCAGCCCCCATGCAGTTGCAGTCCCAGCTGGTCCATGCCGAGCCAGGCCCCCGGGTGGTGCTGGTGTCCGCCTGGCAGCAGGGCGCCTGCCTGGGCAGTGCCGTCGGCGAGGGAAGCAGCGCCGAGGCGGCCGAAGACCGGGCGATCGATCGCCTCCTGAGTCGGCTGAGCCCCGATGCGGAGGTCCCCATAGCCACCGAAGGAGCCACTGCCGCCACAGCCCGACCTCCGGCTCCCCGACAGGCCCCGTTGCTCAGCGTCAGCCCCGAGCCTGCCGTCAAAGAACCATCCAGCCCGTCGGCCCCTGAGGCCGAACCGCCCACTGATCCCGAGGATTGGAGCGACGAGTTGACGGAGGTGGAGCTGCAGCTGAAGCGGCTGGGCTGGGGCCGCGAGCAGGAGGCGACCTACCTGGCGCGGGCCTTCGGCCATCCCAGCCGCAGCCGTCTGATCCGCTATGCCGACCTGCTCGCCTATCGCAACGCCCTGCGCCAGCTGGCTGAGGGCAGCGATCCAGCCCTGGTGCCCCCACCCCTGCGGCGGCCGGAACTGCTCGGCCAGTGCGATCAGCTGCTCGGCCAGCTGCGGTGGGGAGCCAGCCAGGGCCGGGAGTTCCTGGAGAAGCACTTCGCCTTAGCCAGCCGCCAGCAACTCAGCGACGAACAGCTGCTGCAGTTCAACATGCTGCTGGAGGGGGTGTTGATCGGTGAACTCCCAGTTCTTTGAGTGCCGTTCAGCTGACTGCCGTTCAGCGCCTCTGCGGGCATTCGCTCTCCAGCAGGGAGAGGGCCAGATCGAGGCGCTGCTGGTTGGCGTAGGCCTCCCTCTCCAGGGAACGCTCCAGGGCCGAGGCTCTGGCGTAGAGCGGATCGTCGAGGTGGCGCTGTCCCTGCGGGTCGAGGTTGTTGGAGAGTCCCAACAGCCGCGGTGAGGCCGACGGCGATCCACGGCGGCAACTCTGGGCCACGTGGATCGCCTCGTGGTTGAGCACGCGGGCAAATTCCAGGCTGCCGCTCTTCACCACGGCGGGCTGGATCCGGATCGTGCGCCCCGCCGGATCCCACTCGGCCGTGGCTCCCTGCCGGATCGGCGGCCCCAGCAGCAGGCGCACACCGACACCCTCCAAGGCGGGCACCAGGGCGGCGATCGCCTGGAGTTCCCGCTCGAACGCGGGTGGATTGAGGATCCGCTGCTTGATCTGATCGATCGTCAGCAGGGGATCATCGGCGCGGCGCAGGTAGAGGTAGCGAAAGCCGCCGCCGGCAAGGGGTACGGCCCGGGGCCGCCAGTTCTGGTCAGCCAGCTTGAGTTGCTCCAGCAGGTCAGGCAACTGGGGGGAGCCGAGCACCACGTCGCCCGGCCTGGGGGGCGCCGGCGCCCTGGCGATCCAGCCTTCACTGAGCCGCAGCGGCAACGCCTGCAAGGCCTCAAGCGGGAGGCCCGGGGCCTGGGGCAGCAGCGACCAGGCCAGGCCAGCCCCGAAAACTCCGCCCACCACCAGGACGAAACCCCGAAGGCCAGGTTTCCGGGGGCTTGGCTTCTGAAGGTTGTGATAGCTGGAGCGGGAGCGGGCCAGGGAGGCGGGGCGACGGCTGCGCACCATGCTGCCTCGCTTCGGCACCAGCGGCGGCTGGCGCGGAACTGGCAGGATCAAATCCCTTCGCCGGCCCAGCCTGATGCCCCTCACCGCCCTGGTGCGCCAGCTCGAGCAGGTGCCCCTGACCGGGGAAGTGCTGGAGCGCAGCAAGCGGCCGGATCGCCTGCGGCTGAGCGGCGCCGGCCGGCCGGGCCGGGCCCTGATCAGCAGCGCCCTGGCCCGGCTGGCTGCGGCGCCGTTGCTGGTGGTGGTGCCGACCCTGGAGGAGGCGGGCCGCTGGAGCTCCCTGCTGGAGCTGATGGGCTGGCCGACCACCGCCCTTTATCCCACCAGCGAAGGCTCGCCCTACGAACCGTTTGACCCCACCAGCGAGATCACCTGGGGCCAGCTCCAGGTGCTCAGTGAGCTGGTGGATGGCGCCGGCGCCCGCGGCTGGTGCGGCGCGATCGTGGCGACCGAGCGGGCGCTGCAACCCCACCTGCCGCCACCGGCGGCCCTGGCGGCCCAGTGCCTCAGCCTGCGCAAGGGCCAGCTGGTCGACCTCGACGCCCTGGCTGACACCCTCAGCCGGCTGGGTTACGAGCGGGTGCCAACGATCGAGCAGGAAGGCAGCTGGAGCCGCCGCGGCGACATCGTTGATGTGTTTCCGGTGAGCGCCGAGCTGCCGGTGCGCCTGGAGTTCTTCGGCGACACGCTCGAGAAACTGCGCGAGTTCGACCTGGCCAGCCAGCGCTCGCTCGATCCGATCGAGACCGTGCGTCTCACCCCCACCGGGTATGGCCCCCTGGTGGCCGATGCCCTGCGGGCCTCGATGCCCGATGGGCTCGAAGGCCTGCTCAGCCCCGAAGCCCTCGACCAGTTGCTCGAAGGCGGCACCCCCGAGGGGATGCGGCGGCTGATGGGGCTGGCCTGGGCGCAACCGGCCTCGCTGCTGGATTACCTGCCCGCCCACACCCTGATCGCCATTGATGGGCGCAGCCACTGCCTGGCCCACGGCCAGCAATGGTTCGACCACGCCGAAGACCATCACGCTGAGGTGCCGGTGCCGCGGCTGCATCGTCCGGCCGCCGAGGCCCTGGCCGAAGCCGGGGCCTTCGCCGGTTTCGATCTCGCCGAACTGCACGAGAGCGACCGCCATCCCAACAGCTTTGATCTGGCCGGCCGGGCCGTGCCCGCCCACCCCAACCAGTTCGGCCGGCTGGCGGCGCTGGTGAAGGGCTACCAGCAGGAGAAGGCCCGGGTCTGGCTGGTGTCAGCCCAGCCCAGCCGCGCCGTGGCCCTGCTCGAAGAGCACGACTGCATCACCCGCTTCGTGCCCAACTCCAACGACATCCCGGCGATCGAGCGCCTGATCGACCAGAACACGCCGGTGGCCCTGAAGATCAGGGGCAGCGCCGAGCTTGATGGGCTGCAGCTGCCGGCCTGGAAGCTGGTGCTGCTCACCGACCGCGAATTTTTCGGCCAGCAGAGCCTGGGGACCTCGGGCTACGTGCGGCGGCGGCGCAAGGCGGCCAGCCGCACCGTCGATCCCGGCAAGATGCAGCCCGGCGATTTCGTGGTGCACCGCAACCACGGCATCGGCCGCTTCTTGAAGCTCGAAAATCTGGCGATCAGCGGCGAATCCCGCGACTACCTGGTGGTGCAATACGCCGACGGCACCCTGCGGGTGGCGGCCGACCAGCTCGGCAGCCTCGGCCGCTACCGGGCCAGCAGCGACGCCCCACCCGATCTCAACCGCATGGGCGGGGTGGCCTGGAGCCGGGCCAAGGAACGGGCCCTCAAGACCGTGCGCAAGGTGGCGCTCGATCTCGTCAAGCTCTATGCCGAACGCCACCAGGCCCCCGGGTTCGCCTTCCCCGCCGATGGCCCCTGGCAGCTGGAGCTGGAGGATTCCTTCCCCTACGAGCCCACCCCAGACCAGTCCAAGGCGATCAGCGAGGTGAAGCGCGACATGGAGAAGCCCCAGCCGATGGACCGGCTGGTCTGCGGCGATGTGGGCTTCGGCAAAACCGAAGTGGCGATCCGGGCCCTGTTCAAGGCGGTGACAGCCGGCAAGCAGGCCGCCCTGCTCGCTCCCACCACGGTGCTGGCCCAGCAGCACTGGCGCACCTTGAGCGAACGCTTCGCCCCGTACCCAATCAAGGTGGCCCTGCTGAACCGCTTCCGCACCAGCAGCGAACGCAAGACGATCCTCGAAGGGCTCAAGGCCGGCACGGTTGATGTGGTGGTGGGCACCCACCAGCTGCTGGGCAAGGGCACCAGCTTCGAGCAACTCGGCCTGCTGGTGGTGGATGAAGAACAGCGTTTCGGTGTGCAGCAGAAAGAAAAAATCAAGGCGCTGCGCAAAGACGTGGACGTGCTCACGCTCTCGGCCACACCGATCCCGCGCACGCTCTACATGAGCCTCTCCGGGGTGCGCGAAATGAGCCTGATCACCACGCCACCGCCGCTGCGGCGGCCGATCAAGACCCACCTCGCTGCCCGTGACGACGAGGCGGTACGCAGCGCCATCCGCCAGGAACTCGACCGCGGCGGCCAGGTGTTCTACGTGGTACCGCGGGTGGAGGGGATCGAGGAGGTGGCTGAAGCGCTGCGCCTGATGCTGCCGGGCCTGAAGCTGCTGGTGGCCCACGGCCAGATGGCGGAAGGGGAGCTGGAGAGCGCCATGGTGGCCTTCAACGCCGGTGAAGCCGATGTGATGCTCTGCACCACGATCATCGAGAGCGGCCTGGATATTCCCCGGGTGAACACGATCCTGGTGGAAGATGCCCACAAGTTTGGCCTGGCGCAGTTGTATCAACTGCGTGGGCGGGTGGGCCGCAGCGGCGTGCAAGCCCACGCCTGGCTCTTCTATCCCGGCGATGCGGCCTTGAGTGAGGCCGCCCGGCAGCGGCTGCGGGCCATCCAGGAATTCGCCCAACTGGGCAGTGGCTACCAGCTGGCGATGCGCGACATGGAAATCCGCGGCGTCGGCAATCTGCTTGGGGTGGAGCAGAGCGGCCAGATGGAAACCATCGGCTTCGATCTCTACATGGAGATGCTGCAGGAATCCCTCGCCGAAATCCAGGGCCAGGACATCCCGGCCGTGGAAGACACCCAGATCGACCTACCGATCACCGCCTTCATCCCGGCCGAGTGGATCACCGAAGCCGACGAGAAGATGGCGGCCTATCGCGCCGCCGCCGCCTGCGGCGGCAAGGGCGAACTGCTGGAGCTCGCCGCCGACTGGATCGACCGCTACGGCGCCCTGCCGGCGCCGGTGAACAGCCTGCTGCAGCTGATGGAGCTGAAACTGATCGCCAAGCGCTGCGGCTTTTCGCGCATCAAACCCGAAAAACCCAATCTGGTGCTCGAAACCCCGATGGAAGAACCCGCCTTCCGCCTGCTGCGCCAGGGTTTGCCTCAACACCTGCATGGCCGGCTGGTGTACCAAGGCGGCGCCGGCAGCACGGCCAAAGTGCTGGCCCGCGGCCTCAGTGTGCTGCCCGCCGACAAGCAGCTCGAAACCCTGATGGAGTGGCTCACCGCCATGGCCAGCCAGATCCCCCAGGCTGACGGACTCACCCCGGCCCAACAACAGGACCAATCAGCGGCGCAGAACGCGGCAGTGTTGGTGGTGTGAGCGAGTCTCAGGCCCAAATCCGCACTTCCGCAAAAGTTCGTTACAATTGCCTCACTTCGGGCAAGGGCTTTGGGCGAACTGATCGATATCGGTAGTGATGCAGCAGCTCTTGATGCCAGTTTCAGCTTGGTGTGCTTTGTGGTCAGTGGCCTGGCCCTAAGCCTGTTTGCCCTGTTTCAAACCGAGCAGAAAAACAACGACGACGACGATTCCAGCCCCGGCGGCGGCTTGATGCAGCCCATCAGCTGACTCAGGCAACCTGGAATGCCGGGCGAGATCGCCAGGCAACAGGCGTAAAAGCCCTGAGCTTCAGGGCTTTTCGAGTGCGGCAGGAAGGTTGGCGCTGGTGGGGTTATAGGGCTTAGCTGGAGCTTGGCCGAGGGTTCTGAGCTGTTTGACCAAGAGGGTTTCTGCCGCCCTGTACTGACTGTCTTTGCGGGTGCCGATGTCTTCGAGTTGGAGATCTTGAATCTCTCTCTCGCTCATCTTCACCGACACATCCGGCGAAATCCCGTGCTTGTGGATGTCGCGCCCGCTCGGGGTGAGGTATTTGGCGATCGTCACCGTCATGCCGGAGCCGTCCGAGAGCCCCCGCACCGACTGAACCAGGCCCTTGCCGAAGGTTTTCTGGCCAACCAGCTCGCCGCGCTTGTTGTCCTGCAGGGCACCGGAGAGAATTTCGCTGGCACTGGCTGAACCCTCGTTGACCAGAACCACCACGGGCGACTTTGTCAGCGCCCGACCGTTGGCCCGCTTGACATCCTGAATACCATCACGGGTGCGGGTGGAGACGATGATGCCCTCATCGAGCCACTGGCGAGCGATCTCGACACTGGCGGCCAGCAGACCACCGGGATTGCTGCGCAGGTCGAGAACGTAGCCCTGCACCCCCTGACTCTCCAGGTCTAAGAGCGCGGCGCGCATGTCCTTAGAGGCATTGGCGTTGAACTGCTTGAGGCGGATGTAGCCCACCTTCATCCCATCGGGACTGGTGTTGATCTGATGTTCAACCGCGTGGAGCTCGATCCGCGCGCGGGTGAGGGGCACATCAAGCAGCTGATTGTTGCGGCGCATCTGCAGCGTGACCGTGCTGCCGGCCTGGCCACGGATCAGCTTGACCGCATCCTCAGTTGTCATGCCCTTGGTGGACTTGCCGTCGATCTGGACGATCACGTCCTTCGGCTGGACCCCTGCCCGGGAAGCGGGCGAACCAGCGATCGGCGAGACCACCATCAGCTCCTTGGTCTCCTTGTCGAGACTCAGCTGAATCCCCACCCCGGAGAGCTCTCCGGAGGTGTCGATCTGCATCTCCTTGAACTCCCGCGGGTCCATGAAGCGGGTGTACGGGTCGTTGAGGGTGCCGAGCATCCCCCGGATCGCCTCATAACCATCCTTGTCGTTGCCGTAGCTCTTGGCGAGCAGATCACGGCGCAGCTGGCGCCAATCGTCCTGCGTGAACTTGCCGGTGGTGTCGAGGTAGTCGCGGAAGACGATCTGCCAGGCCTGGTCGATCACCTCCTTCGGGCTGTCGGTGATCAAGGAGGCGGAACTCGGGGCCATGAACCACTCACCGCCAACCACCGCCGCTGCGGTGCAGACGCCGACCCCGGCCAACACAAAAATGCTGGTGCGACCACTGGCCATGCCTTGGACTCCCTGCGCCGTTGACTGTGCCTATAAACTAGCCCGCCTGATCCAGCGACGCCCTTGCAAAAGGACGGTTACAGACACGTCTGGATGTGACCCATCAGGGGTCGACCCAGCGGCCGTCCTCCTTGATCAGGGCGATCAGGGCCTCCACACCCTCGGCTTCTGGCACCCGGCGGATCTCGTCGCGGCCGCGGTAGAGGGAGATGGTGCCGGGGGTCTTGCCCACATAGCCGTAGTCAGCGTCGGCCATCTCGCCAGGGCCGTTAACGATGCAACCCATCACGGCGATATCAAGGCCGGTGAGGTGGGAGGTGGCGTTACGCACCACGTGCAGCACCTCCTCGAGGTTGAACAGGGTGCGGCCGCAGCTGGGGCAGGCCACATACTCCACCATCGTTTTCCTCAGGCCCAGGGCCTGCAGGATCGAGTAGCAAACCGGGATTTCCTTCTCCGGTGCCTCAGTGAGCGACACCCGGATCGTGTCGCCCAGGCCCTCGGCCAGCAGGGTGGCGATGCCGGCGGTGCTCTTGATGCGGCCGTAGTCGCCGTCACCTGCTTCGGTGACGCCCAGGTGCAGGGGGTAGTGGAAGCCCTCTGCATCCATGCGGTCAGCCATCATCCGGTAGGCGGCCAGCATCACCGGCGCCCGCGAGGCCTTCATCGACACGACGATGTTGTGGAAATCGAGGCGATCGCAGATGTGGATGAACTCCATGGCGCTCTCCACCATGCCCAGCGGCGTGTCGCCGTAAGTGAACAGCATCCGCTCGGCCAACGAGCCGTGGTTGACGCCGATGCGCAGGCCCTTGTCCTGCTCCTTGAGCAGGCTCACCAGCGGTTCGAGCGTGCTCTGAATGCGCGCCCCGATCGCGGCCACTTCCTCAGGGGTGAACTCGGTGCGCTTGGGATCGGGCTTGTCGAATACATACAGACCTGGATTGATGCGCACCTTGTCGACGTGCTGGGCCACTTCCAGGGCGATCTTCATGCCGTTGTGGTGCACATCGGCCACCAGCGGCACCGACCCGTAGCTGTCGTTCAGCCGTTTACGGATCTCACCCACCGCCTTGGCGTGGGCCAGGCTCGGCACCGTCAGCCGCACGACCTCGCAGCCAGCCTCATGCAGCCGGCGGATGCCGGCGGTGGCGCCCTCAATATCGAGGGTGTCCTCATTGATCATCGACTGAACCACCACCGGGTGCTCGCTGCCCACCCAGATGTCACCCACCCGCACGCTGCGGGTCTTGCGGCGGCGGATGACCGTGTCGTAGCGAGGGTTATCGGCCCAGCCGCTGGGGCCTGCCGCCTGGGCTGCCGGGGCTGACGCCGTTGTGGGGGCGAGGGTGCCGGTCATCACTGCAGGGGCCGGAAGTGGTTCAACACTGCCACAGATCAGGGGGCCACTGGCGTGTGGGTCGCTGGCGCAGCGGCAAGCCGGTCGAGCCGGCGCCGCACCTCCTGGAGGTCCTGCCAGGTGTGCCACTTCGGCGATCCCTGCTGCCGTGACGGATTGCGCAGCAGATAGGAGGGATGAAAGATCGGCAGGCACGGGCGGCCCTGCCAGGTCTGCCACTGGCCGCGCAGCTTGGTGATCCCCCCGCGGATCCCCAGCACCCCTTCCACCGCCGTGGCGCCGGCCAGCAGGATCAGCTCGGGCTTCACCAGCTCCACCTGCTCAAGCAGCCAGGGCAGGCAGGCCGCCATCTCGGCCGGCGTCGGCTTGCGGTTCTCCGGTGGCCTGCACTTCACGACGTTGCAGATGTAGGCATCACGATTGGTGTCAATCGACACGCTCGCCAGCATCTGATCGAGCAGCTGGCCGGAGCGGCCCACGAAGGGCCTGCCGCTGACATCTTCCTGGGCGCCGGGGCCCTCGCCGATCACCATCAGCCGGGCACCGGGGTTGCCGCGGCTGACCACCACCTGCTGACGCGAATCGCCTAGGCCGCAACGACGGCAGGCCTCGCAGGCGCCATGGAGCTGGCGGAGGGCCTGATCCAGGGCGCCTGAATCGCGGCTCAATGGAGACGGTTCGCCCGGCGAAAGGGAGCCCGAAATCGGTTCAGGATCGCTGCTCAAAACCAACGGCACCTCCGGGGTCGACCCTAGGCAGTGATCTGAAGAAAGCGATCCCTGCGTCAGGCAGGATGATTTCTCCATTCCCTGCTCTCCGCTGATGGAGTGCCGCCGCCCATGTTGCGGTCGAACGCTGCGCCCACACTGATGCCCCGCCCGTTGAACCTCTCGGCCCGGGCCATCGCGCTGCAACCCTCGCTCACCCTGGCCATCGCCGCCCGTGCCCGCCAGCTGCGGGCCGACGGTTTCGACATCTGCAGTCTGAGCGCCGGAGAACCGGACTTCGACACGCCCGCCTTCATCCGTGAAGCGGCCAGCGAGGCCCTTGGCCGCGGGGCCACCCGCTATGGCCCGGCCGCCGGTGAACCGGCCCTGCGTCAGGCGATCGCTAACAAGCTCAGCGTGGAGAACGGCATCCCCACAACGCCGGAGCAGGTGCTGGTCACCAATGGGGGCAAGCAGGCCCTCTACAACCTCTTCCAGGTGCTGCTGGGACCCGGTGATGAGCTGCTGCTGCCAGCCCCCTATTGGCTGAGCTACCCGGAAATGGCCCAGCTGGCCGGTGCCACGGTGCGGCGGCTGCCCACCGAAGCCCGTGATGGTTTCCGGCTCCTGCCCAGCAAGCTGGAGGCGGCGATCACCCCAGCCAGCAGGCTGCTCGTGCTCAACAGCCCCTCCAATCCCACCGGCATGGTGATGGATCGGGCCGAACTGGAGGGCATCGCCGCGGTGCTGCGGCGCCATCCCCAGGTGGCGGTGGTCTGCGATGAGATCTACGAATTCCTGCTGGCCCCCGGCCAGATCCATCACAGCTTCGCGGCGGTGGCACCCGACCTCCAACACCGCGTGTTTGTGGTGAATGGCTTTGCCAAGGGCTGGGCGATGACCGGCTGGCGGCTGGGCTATCTCGCCGGTGCTGCTGAGGTGGTGGCCGCGGCCAGTGCCCTGCAGAGCCAGAGCACCAGCAACGTCTGCACCTTTGCCCAGTACGGCGCCCTGGCCGCCCTGGAGGGTCCACGCACCTGTGTCACCGAAATGGCCGACCAGTTCAGCGAGCGACGCCGCCTGCTGGCTGACGGCCTGGCGCGGCTGCCGGGGGTTGAGCTGCAACCGCCCCAGGGAGCCTTCTACGCCTTCCCCGATATCAGCAGTTACGGCCTCGACTCGATGACCTTCTGCAATCGTGTGCTCGAGCAGGAAGGCCTGGCCGTGGTGCCTGGTGTGGCCTTCGGCGACGACCACTGCATCCGGCTCTCCTGCGCCGCCTCCCCCGCCACGATCCTGGATGGCCTGGCGCGCCTCGAACGATTTCTGACCAGCCTCTGAGCCCCCTCACCCCTCCCTCCGATGCGCTCTCCTTTCCGCCTTCCCGCGCTGCGGCGCCGAAAACGTTCGCGCGTGGTGCTGACCGGCCTGGCCCTGCTGCTGCTGTTGCCAGCCCTGCTGCCGCGCGCTGAGGCCCAGCAGAGGCTGTTGCGGATCAGTGCCATCCCCGATCAGAAACCGGAAACCCTCAACCGTCTCTACCCGCTGCTGGCCAACGAGCTCAGCCGCAGCCTGGGCGTGCCGGTGAGGTACGTGGCGGTGACCGATTACACCGCCGCCGTGAGCGCTTTCCGCCGCGGTGACCTTGACCTGGTCTGGTTCGGCGCCCTCACCGGGGTTCAGGCCCGGTTGCAGAAACCCGGCGCCAAGGTGATCGCCCAGCGTGACATTGACGCTTCGTTTCAAAGCCTGTTCATTGCCAACACCGCCAGCGGAATCAAGCCCCTGCGCAACCAGAAGGGGCTCACCGCCCTCATGGGAAAGCGCTTCACCTTTGGCTCGGAGAGCTCCACCTCAGGGCGCCTGATGCCCCAGTACTACCTGGGTCAGGCGGGGGTGAAGCTCAGGCACTTCGCCGGTGGTGCGCCGGGCTTCAGTGGCAGCCATGACGCCACGATCGCCCTGGTGCAGAGCGGCGCCTACCAGGCCGGCGTGGTGAACGAAGAGGTGTGGCAGAGCAGCCTCAGTTCCGGCAGGACCGACCCGAAGAAAGTAGCCGTGATCTGGCGCACCCCTGGCTACCCCAACTACCACTGGCTCGCCCAGCCGAATCTCGACCAGCGCTTTGGCCGGGGCTTCACCACCCGGCTCCAGTCCACGTTCATGAATCTCAATGCCAGCAACCCCCGGCAGGCCCAGATCCTCGACCTCTTCGGTGCCAAACGCTTCATCCCAGCATCGCAACGGCAATACGACCCCATCGAGAAGGTGGGTCGCGAGATCGGCAAGATCCGCTGAGCGATGGCCACCTCCAAAGAGCCCTCTCCACTGCTGGAGCTGCGTGGCGTCACGGTGCCGGGCCGCGGGGCCAACCGCCTGGAGGAGGTGTCCCTGCAGCTGCGGGCCGGGGAGCGCGTAGCCCTGCTCGGATCCAGCGGGGCGGGCAAGAGCACCCTGCTGGCGGTGGCCAATGGCCTGTTGCCTCCCCCAGCTGGAGCCGTGCTCTGGCAGGGGGCAGCGCCGGCCCGCTCCAGGCGGCTGCGGCAACGGCAGCGGGCCCGCATCGGCACCCTCTGGCAAGACCTGCGCCTGATCGAGGAGCTCACGGTGCAGCAGAACCTCAATGCGGCACGGCTGGCCGACTGGGGCTGGCCGAAGGCCTTGGCCAACCTGCTGCAGCCGCTTGAAACCGAAGCCAACGGGGCGGCCCTGCGGGAGGTGGACCTCGATCCAGCCCTGCTGCCCCAACCGGTCACCGCCCTCTCCGGTGGCCAGCGGCAGCGGCTGGCGATCGCCCGCCTGCTGCGCCAGGAGCCGGCGCTGCTGCTGGCCGATGAACCCCTGGCCCAGCTCGATCCCCGCCTGGCGGTGGAGCTGCTGGCCCTGCTGCTGCGCCAGGTCACCGGGTCACGAGCCCTGTTGCTCAGCCTGCACCGCCCTGATCTCGCCGGTGATTTCGACCGGGTGCTGGCCCTGAGGGCCGGAAAGCTGGTGCTCGACACGACCCCTGCGGAACTGAACCCCGACCTGCTGCGCTGGCTCTACGACCCCGATCCCGACCTGGACCCCGCCGCCACGCGGATCGGTCCACCATGACGACCACGGCCTGGAGCTGGCGTCCCGCCGCCCCGCTGTTGCCCCTGCTGCCGGCCCTCGCCCTTCTGCCGCTGTTGCTGGTGCTGCCCGGCCTGATCCATGGCGGCGGCTGGGAGCTGGTGGCCCAGTTCGCGGCGGCAGCGATCACCCCGTCGCTCGACCCGCTACTGCTGCGCACCGCCCTCGCCGGCCTTGGCATCACCGTGGGCATCGCCCTGCTCGGTTGGGCGCTCAGCCTGGCCCTGGGGCTGGTGGGTGGGGTGCTCAGCTCACGCATCGTCTGGCGAACCTGGCTGGGCGTGGCCTGGCCCGCCAGCGCCATCCGGCGGTTTCTGGCGGTGCCGCGCTCGATCCACGAATTGCTCTGGGGGCTGCTGTTGTTGCAGCTGCTGGGGTTGAAACCGGCCGTGGCGGTGCTGGCCATCGCCATCCCCTATGCCGCCCTGGTGGCCCGGGTGGTGAGCGACCTGCTCGATGCCTTGCCCACCGCCCCCCTCCAGGCCCTGCGCAGCGGCGGCGCCCCGGCCGGCGCCGCCCTGCTCACCGCCCTGGGACCGGCCTTGCTGCCCGGGGCCTTCAGCTACGGCGGCTATCGCCTGGAATGCGCCCTGCGCAGTGCCACCCTGCTCGGGGTGTTCGGGCTCGGTGGGCTGGGCACGGAATTGCGCCTGAGCCTGCAGTCGTTGCAATTTCACGAGCTCTGGACCGGCCTCTGGCTGCTGCTGGCGGTGATGCTGTCGCTCGAAGCCCTGCTGCGGGCCCTGCGCCACCGCTGGGGCATGCCGAGCCGGTTCAAGCTGACGACAGCTGGCGTGGGCCGCAGCGGCCGGGAACTGCTACTGGCCCTGCTCGGCCTGCTGCCCGTGCTGGTGCTGGTGGCGATGGCCCTGGAGATCAGCCCGGCCCAGCTGCTGGCCTGGCAGCCGCTGCCGCCACTGCAGGCCAACTGGCCGGCGGTGCTGGCCCTGCCCTGGGCCGCCCTGGTGGCCACCACCCTGGGCCTGACGCTGCTGGCCGCCTGCCTGGCGGTGGGCGTGGCCCCGCTGCTGTTGCTGCTGGTGGCACCCTGGCCCTGGGGTCGCCTGCTGTTGCGGGCCGTCTGGGCCATGGGCCGGCTGTGGCCGCCACCGCTCACCGCCCTGCTGCTGCTGTTCGTGCTCAAGCCCGGGGTCATCACCGCGGCGTTGGCCCTGGCTTTTCACAACCTCGGGGTGCTGGGCCGGCTGCTGCTGGAGGCCTGCGAAGACACCGCTGATCAACCCGGATCGGGCGGAGCCGAAGTGGCCCTGAGCTGCTCGGGCTGTGGTCCGCGGCTGGCCCTGCTCTACGGCCGCTTCAGTGGCCTGGCCCGCTCCTACCTGGCCTACGGCGCCTACCGGGCCGATGTGATCCTGCGGGAAACCGTGGTGGTCGGGCTGGTGGGGGCCGCCGGGCTGGGCAGCCTGCTGCTGGAGGCCCTCAGTTCGTTTGCCGTCGATGAGCTGATTGCCCTGATCGCGGTGTATGCCCTGCTGACCCTGCTGGGAGAAGATCTCAGCGACCGGGTCCGACAGCGACTGCTCTCGGGCTGACCCCCCTGCTCCCCGCGATGCCCGAGGCGATTCCCCGCAAGCTGGTGGTGCTGGGTGACAGCAGTGCCTACGGCTGGGGCGATCCGGACGAGGGTGGCTGGTGCGAGCGGCTGCGCCGGCACTGGATGCAGCTGCCCGGCGGGCCGGTGCTCTACAACCTCGGTGTGCGCGGCGATGGACTCGAGCGGCTGGCGGCTCGCCTGCCCAGCGAGGTGGGTTGCCGCGGCGAACTGCGCCGCCAGCTCCCCCAGGGCATCCTGATCAACATCGGCTTCAACGACAGCGCCCGGGTCGGGCGCCCCGATGGCCGCCACCAACTGGCGCCCGAGGCCTTCCTCTTTGGCCTGCAGCAACTGTTGCGCCAGGCCAAGGCCCAGGCGCCGGTGCTGGTGATCGGGCTCTCGCCGGTGGATGGGGCGGTGATGCCCTATGCCGGCTGCCTCTGGTACGAGCTCGCCGCCCTGCGCCGCTATGAGCGCCTGCTTGAGGAGGCCTGCCTCGAAGAGGACGTGCCCTTCCTGCCGCTGCTGGAGCCCCTGCTGGGCGATCCGCACTGGTTGCGGCTGATCGACGGCGATGGTGTGCATCTCAATGGAGCGGGCCATCAGCGGATCTTTGAGCGGGTGCGGCAGTGGCCGGCCCTGCTGCGTTGGGCGGGCCTGGAGCCGCTGGTGGCGTGCACGCCATCGGCCTGAAGGGGGGGCGTCTCCCCGAAATGGGGGGAGAAGAAATCCCCCTTTTGGGGGATAGCGCTGAGCGGGCCACTCGAAAGAGGGTGAAACCACGGAACTCCACACCCAGGAACTCCACCGACAGCACCACCACCGACAAGCCCCCCGCCCAAACCACGCCATGCCAGAGACCACCTACGCCAGCCTCAACCCCACCTTGCTGGGCCGCTATCACCGCAGTGCCGACCAACACGAACGCAACAGGCTGGTGGAACTCAACCTTCCCCTGGTGCGGAAGGTGGCTGATCGCCAGAGCCGCAGCACAAACCTGCCCTTCGACGATTTACTGCAATTGGGCTGCCTCGGCCTGATCAAGGCGATCGAAAGTTTCGATCCCGGCAAGGGCGTTGCCCTGAGCAGCTACGCCGTTCCCTACATCCGTGGGGCCATGCAGCACCACCTGCGCGACCAGCACCCGCCCCTGCGCTGCTCACGCCTGCTGCGCGAGCTCCACCGCCGCGGCCAGACCCTGCAGCAGCAATGCCTGCACCAGCAGTTGCCGGCCCTCGACGGCAAGGCACTGGCGGCAGCGCTCGGCTGCCAACCGGAGCGTTGGCAGGAGGCCTGCGCCCTCCACTGGGCACTGCAGCTGCGCAGCCTCGATGCCCCCGTGGGCCACGGGGAGGAATCCTCTCTGGCCCTGGTCGACCTGCTCGAAGCCCCGCAGACCCCCCACCCCTGCCGCCCAGACAGCCCGGCTGAATCGCCCTGCTGCGAACCCGAACCCCAGGACTGGCTGCGGCTGCGGCTGGGCCGCCTCGACCCCGACCTCCGCCAACTGCTGGAAGGACGGGTGTTGGCGGGAGCGTCGTGGCGCGAGCTCGGCGAAGCCCTGGGCCTGAAGGCCCGGGTGGCCCAGAAGCGCTTTGAGACGTTGGTGGCCCAGCTGCGGCTCGAACTCGGCGCCGAACTCGGCGAGCTGTTCAGCCCCCAAGACGAGCTGCAGAGCGCTGCCGCTCGGATCGTGCCGGGCTAGGGCAGCAGCAGGGCCAGGCCGATCGCCAGTAGCGCCGCGATCAGGGTCTGCAGACCGTTGACCAGCTCGTTGCTCAGCCAGCGATAGCGCCCCTGCAGAGTGGCGCCGATCAGGCTCTCGATCAGGGTCGCCAGCAGGCCCACCAGGGTCACCAGCCCAACGGCCGCCGGAGAAGAGAGCAGGCCCAGGGCCCAGAGCAGCAGGGCCATGGCACCACTGCCCACCAGGCTGGCCAGGGTTCCCTCCAGGCTGATTGCCCCCTCGGTGCCAGCCGGAACCCGCCGCAGGCTGGTGATCAACACGGTGGTGCGTCCCCAGCGCTTGCCGATCTCGCTGCCGCAGGTGTCAGCCAGCTTGGCGGCAAAACTGGCGCTGAAGCCCAGCAACAGCAAGGGCACCGGTGCAGCCGGCGCGGTGGTGAGCAGGGCCAGGCCAGCGCCGGTCGCCGCCGAACCCCAGACGTTCTCAGGTCCGCGCCGGCCGCCGCGGGCTTCGGCCAGCCCCGCTTGCTGCTTGCGGCGATAGCCCAGCCTGGTCACCAGCGACCCCAGCAGCAGATAGAGCACCACCGCCAGCCAGCCGCGCCAGCCCAGGGTCCCCCAGAGCAGGCTGCCGAGGATGCCGGCATGGACCCAGCCGGCAGGGGTGAGCAGGGGCAGGCGCTGGGCCAGGGCGATCAGGGCGGCGTTGAGCCCCAGGGCTAGAAGCCAGTGCACAAGGGTCTGGGTTGGCAGGGCAAACGGCACGACAAGGCGAAGGCGGCTGCTGTTCAGTGTCGATGGCGGTGGCAGTGGCGATGGCGGTGGCTGGGCGATGACTGTGTTGCACTAGCCCGAGGCCTTGGCACCAGGCTCTCGCCCAGGCGGATAATTGGGAGACCTGCTGCTCCTACCCTCGCCATGGTGTTCAACCGCAAGCCTGCGTTCTTCCTCAACCTTGACAAGAACGAGCCGAAAGACCCTCTGGCTGTGGCCCCCGTTGCCCCAAAAGCGGACGCAGCCAAGAAGGCCAGTCCGGCCATGGCAGCGACTGCGGCGAAACCTGCAGTTGCCTCCGCGCCTGCCGCTGAACCGGCTCGGGCCGCCAGCCCAGCGGTTCTGACCACCGCCAAAGTTCTGACCACCGCCGAGGTGATCGCCGCCGAGCTTCGCCTCAGCCAGGAGAACAGCCCCCCGCCGTCGACGGTCACCTTTGCGCCGGAACAGCTGATCCCCTCCGCTGCCCTGCCCCGCCCCCGTCGCCTGGCCGGCGCCAACCTGGCTGGCTTCAAGGCGATCGCCAATTCCCTGACCAGCGGCTAAACAGCCGTTGATCAGCGGCTGAACTCAGCAGCCCCAGCGGGCCGCTCTCCACGCGCTGATCTGGCCCAGTCCGGCGACGGCTGCGGTGGACGTGCGCAGGATGCGCGGACCCAGGTCCACCGCCTGCCAGCCCGCCGCGATGGCCCGCTCCTCTTCATTCGGGCTCCAACCCCCTTCTGGCCCGATGGCGAGCTTTACGCCCTGGGACGCCAGCGGCGCGCTGAGGGAGTCGGCCCATGGGCCCAGAAGCTCGCAGAGGCGGGGCAGCTCCTGCCGACGCGAGGTGGCGATCAGGGCCAGGCCCGGCCAGGGCTGCGCCAGCCACTCCTGGGCCTGCACGGCCTCGCCCAGCTCGGGCAGCCACAGCCGCTCGCATTGCTCGCTGGCCTCGCGCAGGATCGCCGTCCAGCGTTCCGTCCGCCCCGCCTGAATCCCCCCTGTGCCGCGCTCTGCCAGCAACGGCTGCAGCCGGTCGACCCCCAGCTCGCAGGCCATCCGCACCACCACGTCGCCATCGAGCCGAGGCATCGCCACCGCCAGGGTGAGGGCAGGGGCGGCGGCGGCGACGGCTTCAAGGGGTTGGCCGGGCGGTTGCTCCAGCCGGGCGGTGCGCCGATCGAGCAGCACGGCACTCCAGAGGCGGCCAGCGCCATCAACAACGGCAAAGCGATCACCGTTGCCGTACCGCAGCACGCGCGTGAGGTAGCGGCTCTCCTCGGCATTGAGGGCCAGGTCGCCGCCAAGCCGGGCGGGATCGATCAGCAGGCGGCGCAGTTCGCGGGCCATGGCAGGGGGGCAGCGGGGTGTGCTGTTGCGGGCAGTGCCGCTCAGTTGTTACCCAGCGGGAAGAGGGCGTCGGCCTGTTCCTCCACGGGCCAGTCCTCGTTGACCCCACCGATCACCAGTTCGGCGATCTCGACGACTTCCTTGTCGAGCTGGTGCAGGGCATTGATCAGCACGTCGAGGGCCACACCATCGCTGGTGCCGAGATCCAGCCAGCAGCGGGCCCAGTCGTCCTGATACTCCAGCTCACCCATGTTGTGCATCAGGGCCGGCAACGACTTTTCAGCGCCCTCGCTGTCGTACGTCATCCAGCTCAGATCAGCGCCCTCCTCGTGCACCTGCAGGTTTTCAGCGTTGAAGGCCCCCAACTTGCCGAGGAAAAACAGACTTTCAAACACCGTGTTCACATAGCCCTGCTCTCCCTGGCCGGGGTTATCGGCGAAACGGAGCCAGATCCAGCAGTTGAACGGATCCACGTCCCGAAATCTGACGTCCATCGGCAGCGCTTTCGCATTGGCCCCCCATCCAACACGGCCACTGCAAGCTGGTACGACCTGAGGCCCCCCATGCTGGAGCTCCAAGCCCTGCGTTACCAGCCAGCCACCGCCGCTGAAGCCGTGCTCAACGGCCTGGATCTGACGCTCAAACCAGGGGAGCCGGCCCTGGTGGCGGGCCGCAGCGGCTCGGGTAAGACCACCTTGATGGAGCTGATCTGCGGCCTGGCCACGCCCAGTGGCGGCACGATCCGCTGGCAGGGTCAGCCGCTGAACGCCCGCCAGCGCCGCTGGCTCTGCGGTCTGGTTTTTCAGTTTCCTGAGCGTCACTTCCTGGGGTTGAGCGTGGGCCAGGAATTGAAACTGGGTCAGCGTCGGCTGCCGGCCGAGAAGCTCGAGGCCGTGCTTCACCAGGTGGGTCTGGGCTCTCTATCGCTGCAACAGGCACCGGAGCGGCTCAGCGGCGGCCAGCAACGGCGCCTGGCGCTGGCGGTGCAACTGGTGCGCGATCCAGCCGTTCTGCTGCTCGATGAACCCACCGCCGGGCTGGATTGGTCGGTGCGCCAGGAGGTGCTGCAACTGTTGGCCCAGCTCAGCCGCGACCGGGTTCTGCTGGTGGTCACCCACGAGCCGGAGCTGTTCCGTGGCGTGATTGATCGGGGTTGGCTGTTAGAGCAGGGCGCGCTTCGCCCCCTGCCCGCACTCCTTACGATGCTCTGAAATGGGGGTGGGCCGATGCCCGATCAGTTGGTGCGGGCCACGGCGGCCGAGGGCGGGATTCGGCTGGTGGCAGCTACCACCACCGTCACCAGTCGCTATGCGCGCCGGCGGCACAAACTCTCGTATCTCACCACGGCCCTGCTCGGCCGGGCGATGACCGCCGGCCTGCTGCTGGCCAGCTCGATGAAGGTGGCCCACGGCCGGGTGAACCTGAGGATCCAGTCCGATGGCCCGTTGCGCGGCCTGATGGTGGATGCCGGCCGCGATGGCAGCGTCCGCGGCCATGTGGGGGCGCCGGGCCTGGAGCTCGACCTGGTTGAAACGGGCGGAGGACGGCACGGTTTCGATTTTCGCAAGGCCACCGGCACCGGCTACCTCCACGTCGTGCGCGACCTGGGCAAGGGCGAGCCCTACAGCAGCACCGTGGAGCTGGTCAGCGGCGGCATCGGGGAGGATGTGGCCTCCTACCTGCTCCACTCCGAGCAGACGCCCTCGGCCCTGTTCGTCGGCGAGCAGATCGACAACAGCGGCGTGCGCTGTTGCGGCGGTGTGCTGGTGCAGGTGCTGCCCAAGGCGGCCAGCGAGCCGGCGCTGGTGGCCCTGCTGGAGGCGCGCTGCCGGGAGATCACCGGCTTCAGCCGCCGCCTGGCCGCTTGTGACGGCAACCTGCAATCCCTGCTCGAAGACATCTTTCCGGATCTCGATCCCCACCTGCTCGAAGACGCCGAAGCCCAGCAGAACGTGACCTTCCACTGCCCCTGCACCCGTCGCCGCAGCGTCGATGCCCTGCGCATGCTCGGCGAGGCGGAACTGAATGCCATCCTCGATGAGGACGGCCGAGCTGAACTGACCTGCCACTTCTGCAACGAGGTCTACGGGGTGGAGGAAGGGGAGCTGCGGGAGCTGATCCGGGAGCTGGCCCTGGCCTGAACTCAGGGCATCAACAGCCTGAGCTCAGGTGATCATCAGGGCTCCCCAGAGCAGCAGCAGCATGGCCGGCAAGCTCTGCACCTGCTCGGGATCGAGGGGCAGCCCGAGCGGAAGGGAGGGATCGAGCAGCTGAAGCAGACCGCCACCGAGCAGCAGGCCGACGCACAGCAACGCGAAGCTCCAGCCCACAGCCCCGAGTAAGCGGCCGTTGCGGCGCTGCAGATTCACCACCGTCACGCCCGTGGCCAGGGCCAACAGCACTTCGGCCGAGCCGGCGGGGGCGACCAGCAGCAGCAGAATCACCAGGCCGCCGGCGATCAGCGGAAACCAACGCTCACGATTTTCGGCCAACACCAGGGTCGGCAGGCTCAGTGACGGGCGACTGAGCTTGACGCCACTGAGCTGGGGCAGGGCGGGCATGGCAGGCAGCGAGGGCCGAGAGGGCGTGCGGCTCGCCACGGCCGGCTTGAGTTCCTCGCGCTTGGAGGCCGTCACCGCCGCACTGCTGACCTTGCCTTGCTGGCGCTCGCGCAGCCGTTCCATCAGAACGGCGTCGTAGGCGGTTTCCACCTGAGCACGGGCCTGGGGGTCGTCGCCGACGGCGCTGAGGCGATCCTTGCGGGCTGCCTGAACGTCATCAAAACTGGCATCAGGGGCAATGCCGAGCCGCTCGTAGGGGCTGGCGCCATCGGCAGCACTGGGAAATGGGGCGGAACCGTTGGTCATGGCCTCCAATGCAGCGGACAGAGTGATAGCCCGAGCGTATCGAGGCGCGGCGCCGGCGGACGTTCAGGGAAGGTACCGAAGCACGATTCAGAAGAGCGGTTCGCTGAATTGATAGCCATCCTCCTGTTGCAGATCACGGCGCCGGGCCTCGGCTTCTTCAGCCGCCAGCCAGTGGCGGTGCTTGAGCAGGGGCATCTGGGGCGGCAGATGGCTGCCTTCGTGCACTTCGACGGTTTCCTGACGGGGTAAAAAACGCACGTAATCACAGCCCCCGTCACGGCAGGGACGCACCAGCCAAAGATGGTCGGGCACGGTTGTTACCTTTCTTTGTAATCGATTCTGGCGAGGCCCGGCGGGTGCCGTGGCTCAGCGCAGACGATCTTCAGAGGGCGATCGGCTCGACACCGCTGACCACCGGAGCCACGGCACTGAGGCCGAGTTCTGGGTGGTCCTCGTTGAGCTGGTTGAGGTTCCAGCTGTTCTTGAACAGCAGCACCGGCCGGCCCCAGGCATCGCGCACGGTCTTGCAGTTGAACAGACGACCGACAACCTCAAGGGCTTCCCAGCCACCGGTTACCCAGCGAGCCAGGGAGAAGCCCAGCGGTTCGAGCCGGGTTTCCACGCCGTATTCGTTCTGCAGCCGGTATTGCACCACCTCCAGCTGCAACTGGCCGACTGCCGCCAGGATCGGGTCCCGCTTGCTGAGATCGGTGTCGTAGAGCACCTGCACGGCGCCTTCCTCACGCAGCTCATTCACCCCCTTGCGGAAGGCCTTGAAGGCCGAGGGGTTGGGGTTGCGCAGCCAGGAGAAGATCTCAGGGCTGAAGCAGGGAATGCCTTCGTACTCCACCTTCTGACCCACATAGAGAGTGTCGCCGATGGCGAACATGCCGGGGTTGTTCAGGCCGATCACGTCGCCGGGGTAGGCGTCTTCGACCACCTCGCGGTCTTGGCCGAACAGCTTCTGGGGGCGCGAGAGCCGGATCGAGCGGCCGGTGCGGGCATGGCGCACGGTCATGTCCTTGGCGAAGTGGCCGGAGCAGACCCGCACGAAGGCGATCCGGTCGCGGTGGCGCGGATCCATGTTGGCCTGGAGCTTGAACACAAAGCCGCTGAACTCGGGCCGCAGCGGATCCACCGGGCCGTCCTGGCTGTGGCGGGCCACCGGCCGCTGGGCCAGCTCCAGGAAGGCATCGAGGAAGGGCCGCACGCCGAAGTTGGTCATCGCCGAGCCGAAGAACACCGGGCTCAGCTCGCCGGCATGGACCAGCTCCAGATCGAGCTCGGCACCGGCGCCATCGAGCAACTCCAGTTCGTCGAGCGCCTGAGCCAGGAGTTCCGGCTCCACCAGTTCGGCCAGTTCGGGGCTGCCGGCGGCCAGGTGCCGCTCGCCTGCCTGCCGGCCGCGCTCGGCTCGCGTAAACAGAATCACGTCGCGGCTGCGGCGATCGATCACACCGCGAAAACGATCGCCGCTACCGATCGGCCAGTTCACCGGCCAGCAGGTGAGCCCCAGCTCGCTTTCGATCTCGTCGATCAGCTCCAGGGGCTCACGCCCCGGCCGGTCCATCTTGTTGATGAAGGTGAAGATCGGCACGCGCCGCATCCGGCACACCTCAAACAGCTTGCGGGTCTGGGGCTCCAGGCCTTTGGCGGCGTCTTCGAGCATCACCGCGTTATCGGCGGCGGCCAGGGTGCGGTAGGTGTCTTCTGAAAAATCCTGGTGCCCCGGCGTGTCGAGCAGGTTGATCGTGCTGCCGGCGTAGTCGAACTGGAGCACGGTGGAGGTGATCGAGATGCCGCGCTGCTTCTCGAGCTCCATCCAGTCGGAGGTGACCTTGCGTTGCTCGCCCTTGGCCTTCACCGCGCCCGCCTGCTGAATAGCCCCGCCGTAGAGCAACAGTTTTTCGGTGAGGGTGGTCTTGCCCGCGTCGGGGTGGGAAATGATCGCGAAATTGCGGCGCCGGGCCACCGCTTCGGCCAGGGAGCTCAGGCCCGTGGGCTCACTGGTGCTGCTGGAGCTGCTGGTCATGGAGCCAGCCTGCCAGCAGGCTCACCCGGGCTTTCGCCGCTGCTGCCTCCACCGCCGCCTTCACCACTGTCTCTGGTGCTTTCGGAACCTTGCCGCCACCACAGGTGGCGTTTAAGCTGAGCCAACCAGACCAGCAGCGCTGCCGTGACCCTCACCCCCACCCGTCTCGACCTGGCTGATCCCAGCCGGCGCGGCACCAGCGAGCACCCCGATTTTCCGGCCACCGCTCCGGCGGCCAATCCGGTCTTTTACCGCACCTATTCCCGCCGCACCGAAGGCGGCCGCGAGAGCTGGCACCAGGTGTCGGAGCGCAACCTCGAGGGTCTGCGCCAGCTGGGCGACCTCAGCGCTGAGGAAGTGGCGCTGATCCGCCGCATGCAGACCTACCAGCAGGCCCTGCCCTCGGGGCGCTGGCTCTGGATCGGTGGCACGCCCTGGATTCAGCAGCGCCACAACTTCTCCGGCGCCTACAACTGCACCTCCACCAACCTGATCGACTGGGAAGCCTTCGGTCTGATGATGGACCTGGCGATGATGGGCTGCGGCACCGGCGCCATCATCGAACCGCGCTTAATTGAGCGGCTGCCGCTGCTGCGCAACCGGCTGGTGATCGAGAGCGTCAGCCCGATCGGTGTCACCCCCGCAGCCGAGCGCCAGGAGGCCACCCGCTCCAGCAGCGCGGGCAACCGGGTGACGATCAAGGTGGGGGACACCCGCCGCGGCTGGGTGGACAGCTACCAGCGTTTGCTGGAACTGAGCAGCGACACCAGCTTCAGCGCCGATGCTGCGATCACGGTGAACGTGGATCTCTCCGATGTGCGGCCAGTGGGCGAAACGCTCAAGGGCTTCGGCGGCATGGCCAACCCGGTGAAACTGGGCGATCTCTACGGCCGGGTGGCCCAGATCCTCAACAAGGCGAATGGCCGCCAGCTCACGTCGGTGGAGTGCTGCCTGCTGATCGATGAGGCCGCCGTCACGATCGTGGCGGGCAACATCCGCCGCAGCGCCGGCATGCGCCAGTTCGCCGCCGAGGATGGCTCCGCCGCTGGCGCCAAGGAAAACCTCTGGCAGCAAGACGCTGAAGGCAACTGGAGCATTGATCCCGACCGCGACGCGCTGCGGATGGCCAACCACACCCGGGTGTTCCACAACCGCCCCTCCAAAGAGGTGGTGCTCGAAGCGGTGGTCAAGCAGTTCCAGAGCGGCGAAGGCGCGATCCAGTTCGCCCCTGAGGCGATCGCCCGCTCCAATGCCGACCTGCTGCCCACCGCCGAGCTGCGCAGCGAGTTCATCGACATCTACGTCGACCAGGGCCGCGAGGAAGCCGGCCGCTGGCTCAACCTCCATCACCCCGAGATCAGCGCCGCCGAGCTGGAGCACCGGCTGGGACGTTATGGGCTCAATCCCTGCGGCGAAATCCTGGGAGCTGATTTCCACTGCAACCTGGCCGAAATCCACCTCAACCGCATCGATCCAGCCGACCATCAGGCCCAGGCCGATGCCTTCAAGGCCGCTGGCCTGGCGGTGGCCTGCCTGCTCAACCACGATTTCGAGGTGGAGCGTTACCGCCAGAGCCGCGCCTGGGATCCGATTGTGGGCGTGAGCTTCACCGGCCTGTTCGATTTCTTCGTGCATGCCTTCGGCACCCCCTGGCTGAACTGGTGGGAGGCGGGCCGCCCCGAAACAGAAGCCGGTCTGGCCTTCAAGGCGCAGGAAGCGGAGTATCTGAGCCGCTGGAAGCAGGTGGTGAACACGGCGGTGTGGGACTACTGCGATCGCCACGGCCTGCGTCGCCCCAATCGTTGCACCACCGTGCAACCGGCCGGCACCAAGAGCCTGCTCACCGGCGCCAGCCCCGGCTGGCACCCTCCCAAGGCGCAGCGCTTCATCCGCCGCATCACCTTCCGCAAGAACGATCCGGTGGCCCTGGCCTGCCTCGACTACGGCTACACGATCGTGCCAAGCCAATCGGACAAAGACGACAACGGTCGCCTGCTGGATAATCCCTTCGATCCACGCTGCACCGAATGGCTGGTGGAAATCCCCACCGAAGTGAGCTGGGCGAACATCCCTGGCGCCGATGCGGTGGAGATCAACAACTTCTCCGCCCTGGCCCAGTTCGACTTCTACATGCAAGTGCAGACGCACTACACGGCCCACAACACCTCTGCCACCGTCGAGTTTCGCGAGAACGAAATCGAGCCGTTGGCCGAAGCGATCCATCAAGCGATCGATGGCGGCAAGGGCTATATCTCAGCAGCCCTGCTGGCCCGCTTCGATGCCAACGCCACCTTCCCGCGCCTGCCGTTTGAACCCATCGATCAGGCCACCTACAGCCGCCTGAGCGAAGAGGTGTTAAGCCGCCGCCGCACCGGTGATTTCTTCGAAGCCCTGCAGCGCTACGACCGCGGCGAACTGGTGGAAGCCGGTCCGGCTGGTTGTGATTCCGACAAGTGTTTGCTGCCCCTGGCCAAGCCCACCCCATGAACTGGCGATTGCTGGCGTTGGTGAGTGGCCTGCTGCCGGTGGCTTTGCAGGCTTCGCCTGGTTGGGCCAACAGTTCACTTAACCCCAGCATCGAAGAGATGTGCGAGGGCTTGGTTGTGATCAACGACAAAATCGGAGCCACTGCCGCCCCAGGAACAGCAATGGGAGCGCGCATGCAAACGGAACTCTCACTCTCACCGGCGCAATACGGCGCCCTCTGGTCGTTGATGAAACTCACACCCACCCCCACTTGCACAAAGCTCTACTGAAGAAGTCATACCCGCAGTGGCTGGCCAGAAAGTTGCTCTCCAAGGCAGCAGCCCAGGTCCGAAAGCTGACCAGAATCAGTTGAGCATTGAAATCTGGAAGGGCCCATGAATCGCCTACTCAAGAGCTATACGGTCATCGTATTTGCCGGGATCCTCTATGCTATTGCCCTCAAATATTTCATTCTTCCCTCGAAGGTGATTCTAACGGGGACCGAGGGTATTGCCACAGCTTTGTCGTACTACTTCGAAAGCTTCAATCTATTCATTGTCCTCTATGTGATCTTTCAGGCCCTTTTGCTGGTCTTTGCTTTTACGCGGATCAGCAAGGTATTTGCCCTGCGATCGCTGGTTGTCGTCAGCACCGTTGTGCTGACTCTGTTGATCTTGCCAGAACAGAGCTTTGCCCGGCCTGAACCCCAGAATGAACGCATCATTCTGGTGATTTTCGGTGGCTTGCTGGCCGGGGTGGCCAAGGCTCTGGCCTTCAAGAATCGTGGGTCCACCGGCGATGAAGACATCATTGGTGCCTATTACGCCACCAAACACCTCAAGCCAGTTGGATCGATCGCCGTAATCGCCTCGGTTGGATCCACCGCCTTCGGGTTGATTGTTGACTTCCTCAAGAATGGTGAGTTTGAGTCTGTGGTCAACACACTGATGTACACCTGCCTCTACATCTTTGTTTCCACAGAAACTTTAAATGACCTTTACCACAAGTTCAAGATCACGATGCTGGCGATCATCACGCACCAACGCGATGCCATCGGCCAGGCCATTTGTGATTCCTCCTCGCATCGCACCTACTCGGCCCACCCGATCACCGGTGGCCGCAGTGGAGACTCCTACTACGTGGTGAGAACGATCATCACCCAGGAAGAACTACCACCGATGATCACTTCAATCCAAGCCATTGACCCCGATTGCTTCTACTACTATCATGACGTTGAAGGTGTCTCCAGCCAGTACTACATCACACCAATTGGCTGACTCACACCAATAAACTGAAACACAGCCATTGGACAATCAAGACCGATCAAAACCTATGCACTGAGGCTGTGGCCAGCTGGCCACCACCATCGCCGCCCGCCTTCCCCATCAGATGGGCTGCAGCGCTGAGCAGGGCATCGATTTTGTGGATTTCAGCCCCTGGGAAGCCTTTTTGAAGGCCTGGGGCATGGGAAGCTAGGAGAGCTGCTGGCCGTTACGGGCTCCAGTGGCTATTCTGGAGGGGTGGTCGAGTGGTTGATGGCTCTGGTCTTGAAAACCAGCGAGGCGAAAGCCTCCGCGGGTTCGAATCCCGCCCCCTCCGTTGCCCACGAGTCCCACTGCTCCACATCGGGCTCGATTCAGCAGCAGCGGGGAAGGCAGAGTACGGCGAAACAACAGCCAATTGTATCCGTTGATACCGGCAAAACTTTGCATGCTTGCTTCTCTCACTGAGTCGCAAGAAGCCCTTCCCAATGCCTTGATACCAACTCAAAAAACATCAATTCTAGGTTGTTTAGACGCCAGCACTGAAGAGCATTCACAACATAAACTCATCCATTGATTCGAAGATATTCTTGGTTAAGACAAGATTCACTATTTAAGCTACTGGCCATTGACCATCAAGCCGCTGATGCACACAACCGCACCTGCCCGCAAGGGGCTGATTCTGGCAGGCGGCAATGGCACACGGCTGGCACCGCTCACAACTGCCGTCAGCAAACAGTTGATGCCCGTCTATGACAAACCGATGATCTATTACCCACTCAGCACCTTGATGCTGGCGGGTATTCGTGAAATTCTGATCATCACCACACCGGTCGACCGCGCCGCCTTTGAGCGTCTGCTGGGCGATGGCAGTAGCTGGGGAATGGAGATTCACTATGCCGTTCAGCCCAGTCCTGATGGCCTTGCTCAGGCCTTTCTGATTGGCGAGGACTTTCTAGGTGGAGCAGCCGCAGCCCTCGTCTTGGGCGACAATCTTTTTCATGGCCATGAGCTGGCCCAGCAACTTCAAACCTCTAACGCCAGCCATGATGGCGCCACGGTTTTCGCCTATGGAGTCGGCGATCCTGAGCGCTATGGCGTCGTCGAATTTGCTGCTGATGGACGTGTCTTGAGTATCGAGGAAAAACCCGAAAAGCCTAAATCCCGCTATGCCATCACCGGCCTTTACGTGTATGACCACACGGTGGTGGAACGAGCCAAACAGGTGAAGCCATCAGGGCGCGGCGAACTGGAAATCACTGATCTGAATCGCCAATACCTGGATGAAGGCCTTCTGCGGGTCGAATTGATGGGTCGCGGCATGGCCTGGCTGGATACGGGCACCCCGGATTCGCTGCATGAGGCCGCCAGTTACATCCGCACCTTGGAGCACCGGCAAGGGCTCAAGGTGGGTTGCCCTGAAGAAGTGGCCTGGCGGCTGGGGTGGATTGATGACGACCAGCTTGAACGTTTGGCCCAACCACTCAAGAAAAGCGGCTACGGCAACTATCTACTACGCCTGCTCAGTGATGGCATGGATTCCGTGCTGACGACTGCCGCGATCAAAGGAGCTGCTTGATGGAAGCCAAGACTTACGCGATCGCAGGGCCCATCTTGCTCACACCCAAGGTATTCGAAGATGATCGAGGCTTTTTCTTCGAGAGCTGGAATGCGCGCAGTTTTGCTGCGGCCCTCGGCGTCAGCGAAGCGGAAGCGCCGATCTTCATGCAGGACAACCACTCCCGCTCGAGCCAGGGAGTGCTGCGTGGTCTTCACTATCAACTGCAGCCAGAACCACAAGGCAAGCTGGTGCGCTGCGTCGCCGGCGAAATTTTTGATGTGGCCGTCGACATCCGGGGCAGCTCGGCCACTTTCGGGCAGTGGGTTGGTGAGCGCCTGAGCGCCGAAAACCACCAATTGCTGTGGATACCACCCGGCTTTGCCCATGGTTTTCTCACCCTCAGCCCCTCAGCCGACGTTCTCTATAAGGCCAGTGGCCTATGGAGCAAAACTTGTGAACGCTCCCTGCTCTGGAGCGACCCAGCCATCGCCATCGCCTGGCTACTGGGCGAACTGAGCGGCGTGGAACCGTTGCTGGCCAGCAAAGATGCGTCGGCGCCGCTGTTGGTGGATGCCGAGGTGTTTGCGTGAAGGTGATCATCACGGGCAAAGATGGCCAGCTTGGTCAGGCCCTGATCGATTCCGTGCCCCAGGGGGTGGAACTGATGGCAACGGGGCGGGATCAGCTCAACCTCGCCGATGCCGGGGCCTGCCGCCAAATCGTCTATGAATTCAAACCCGATTGGGTCATCAGCGCTGGGGCCTACACGGCGGTCGATCGCGCCGAATCAGAACCAGACCTGGCCATGGCGGTGAATGCCAGTGCACCGGGGGCCTTTGCCGAAGCCCTCGCTGAAACTGGCGGAAAGCTGCTCCAAGTGAGCACCGATTTCGTCTTCAACGGCGCCCAAGGCCATCCCTATGAACCCGCCCAAGCCATGCAACCGCTGGGGGTCTACGGCAAGACAAAGGCGGCAGGTGAATCCGCCGCACAGGCCGCTTTAACACCAGAGCAGCTCACAATCCTGCGCACCAGCTGGGTCTATGGGCCGGTGGGCAAGAACTTCTGCCTCACCATGCTGCGCCTGCACCGGCAGAACGCCGAAACGGGAGAACCCCTCGGAGTGGTGGCCGATCAGGTGGGATGCCCTACCAGCACCCTCACCCTGGCCAGCGCCTGCTGGGCTGCCACCGCAAAGCAAGGGGGTGGAGTGCTCCATTGGTGCGATGCCGGTGCAGCCAGCTGGTACGACTTCGCCATCGCCATCGGCGAACTCGGTGTCAGCGCCGGACTGCTGCACAAAGCCGCCCAGGTCAAGCCGCTCACAACGGCCGACTACCCGACACCAGCAGAGCGGCCCAGCTATACCCTGCTCGATTGCACCAGTAGCCGCCAGGCACTCAACCTGCAGGCCACCCACTGGCGAGAAGCTCTGGCCGCTGTGCTCGGAGCGGTGTCGACACCAAAAAGCTAAGGCCCATCCTTCAGGAGATCACCCAACACACCACCCACAGGCCCATGGATCATCAGCAGACGACAACCCCAGAAATCGCTGAGTTGCTGGAAGGCCGCCAACGGATCTTGGTGACTGGTGGCGCCGGCTTCATCGGTGGAGCCGTGGTGCGGCGGCTGTTACGCGAGAGCACGGCCACGGTATTCAATCTCGACAAGATGGGTTACGCCAGTGACTTGAGCAGCATCGAAGGCGTGCTGAGGGAAGCAGGCGAAGCCAGTGAAGAGCGCCATCAACTGTTGCAGGTAGATCTCACGAATGCAGAGGCATTGGAAGCGGCCATTCGCCAGGCTGACCCCGATCTTGTCATGCATCTAGCAGCAGAGAGCCACGTGGATCGTTCCATCGAAGGACCAGGTGATTTCATTGCCAGCAATGTGACAGGAACCTTCAATTTGTTGCAAGCCATCAGAGGACATTGGGATCGCCTCGGTGGTGAAAGAAAAGAACAGTTCCGATTGCATCACATCAGCACGGATGAAGTGTTCGGGTCCCTGGGGGAAACAGGTCGCTTTTCTGAAACCACTCCCTACGATCCACGCTCTCCCTACTCCGCCAGCAAGGCTGCCAGTGATCACTTGGTGAGTGCCTGGCATCACACCTATGGCCTGCCTGTTGTTCTCACCAATTGCAGCAATAATTATGGGCCGTGGCAATTTCCCGAAAAATTGATCCCCGTCGTGATCCTCAAGGCAGTCGCGGGTGAACCCATTCCGTTGTATGGAGATGGTGCGAACATCCGCGATTGGCTGTATGTAGAAGATCACGTTGATGCTCTGCTGCTCTCAGCCACAAAAGGACGCCTTGGCCAGAGCTATTGCGTGGGCGGGCATGGCGAGCGCACCAACAAACAGGTTGTGGAGGCGATCTGCCTCTTACTTGATGAACTTCTACCCAGCAAAGCTGCTCACTCCAACCTGATTACACCTGTCACTGATAGGCCCGGTCATGATCGTCGATATGCGATCGATCCCAGCAAAATCAGTGACGAATTAGGATGGACTTCAAGCCACAGTTTTGAAGAGGGCCTGAAGAATACGCTAAAATGGTTCCTGAAAAGTCAAAGTTGGTGCGATAAAGTTCGAAAAAGGGCAAACTATCGGGGGAACAGATTGGGAGTGGTGGAGCATGGCTTGGTCCATGCTCAGAACAGTTAAACCTTCTTTCATCGAAGCATTCGAAGAATTTCGACCCACTTTTTGCTGGCCTCACGCCTGCTGAACTGCTCAATTTAAATACCACCTTCGAATGGATACTGCCTGGCTTTGCATGCAGTGCCCCCGTTCATCTTGAAGCCTCCTCCGCCAATCGATCAAGTTCCAGCTGCATTTCCTGCACCACGCGCTGATAGCAGGCCTCCACATAGGGGCGATCACGGCTGGCGGCGTGGCCGGTTCGCCCGAACAGGATCGGCGGGCAGACACGGGTGTGAATTTGTGCCGGCAGGGGGATATTGGGCAGAGGGCCGAAAGCGATTCCCCAGGGCAGGCCGAGGTAGATCGGAAACACTTCGGGATCGATTCCCAACAGCCAGGGCAGACCCAGGGCATGTAATCGCTGGACCCTTGTGTAGCAATCGTCGAGCACGATCAGGGTGTCGTGGCTGCCCCAGGAAATCAGTGGAATGATCGGCAGGGAATGCCAGAGGGCCAGGCGCAGGAAGCCGGTGCGGCCGCCGAAATGAATCTGGCCACGGTCACGATGGGGGCGAAAGGCGTCGTGACCGCCTCCCGGATACACCAGCAGGCTGTGGCCCTGATCCAGGATCGCCAGGGCATTTCTGGGATAGAAGGGAATCGCACCCACCCGCGCTGCCAGCTGGGCCATCGGCGCATAGGTCTGCCAGACCTTGGCGTGGGCGAGTCCGTACACCTGGCGCTTATATCCGAACCGCCTGAACCAGTCGTACAAAAACATCGGCAGGTCGGGGGTGGCCAGGCCACCGTTGTGGGAGCCCACCAGCAGCAGCTGCCCCCGGCGCGGGATGTGCTCCCAGCCGCTGGTTTGAACGTGGAAGTAATGGCGGTAGAACCACTCCCAGATCGGCATCAATTCCCGGATCAACTGGGGATCGCGCAGCGCTCCAGGGTCTCGATCAAGCGCTCCAGGATCACGATCAAAGGTGGCGTGGGGCATCAGCAGGAGGAAAGCCGGGCGCGCGCGCCAAGGGGAACTCCGGGCAGGCTGGCACCTCGAACCCTGCGCTGGCCCCCGTCTCAGGGAGTGGCTTTCTGCCAGCAGCATTTCCAGCTCTGAGCGGCAAGGCTTGAGCGATCGGCAACAGGCCAGGGCCCTGAACAGATCGCGAGGTTTTGCAGGCGACCTTCAGAAGCTGTCGCGGGAGCAGCCCTGCTGCTCCAACTGGGCCAGCAGCCGTTGCGCGGCGCGGGCCTGGCTGGCGCCGCTCGGGGTGAAGAAGCGAAAGCCCCCTTGGGCTGTGAAAAGAAGGGGGCTGGCGGCCTGGACAGCCCGTTCCGCCTGCTGACGACAGGCGAGCAGGCCACCGATATCGAGTTCCTGATCGGGGCCTCTCAAGTTGGCACCGCCTTCTCGAGGTGGTTCGAGATCCGGGCAGAGGCGCCGGCGGGTTGCCGAGAGCAGCTCAACCTCCGCTGAGATGGCCTCAGCGAACAGGTGTTGATACTCCGCTCGCAACGCCCCGCAGTCACGGAACTCAGCGGCATCGCCAGGTGCAGGGGCAGGCTGGAGGCCAACGAGCACTCCGGCAGCCATCAACCAGCTGTAGGGGCACACGCCGCGCCTAGGTGAGAATCAGAGAAATGCCGAGAACAGCCACCATCAAGGCGATGGCCGCGACCGCCCAGATCGCATGGGACTGGGCATCGGCCCTGCTTTCGCCAGCCTGGATGGTTCCTTCCTCAGCGTAGAGATTGTCGTGTTGCTCTCGATCCTGGGTACGCATGGCCGTTCCTCGATCACAGTTCACTTACCCGATCAGCCTAGAAATGGTCGGCCGTTACGCCCACAGATCGTCACACGGCCCGGCTGGGGGATCGGCCGCCTGTCCGCTCCGCCAGAGTTGAAGCCCGCTTCCGGCCTGATCCCGATGCCAGCCTCCACGCCCCCCAGCTCCAAAGACCTGATCGCCAGTTCCGCCGGCTGGGTGGCGGTGCTGCTCAACCTGGTTCCGGGTCTTGGCACCGGCTACATCTACCAACGCCGCTGGAAGGCTTACTGGATCTGCTCGCTGATCACCACCTCCTGGTTCGTGCTCGGCGCCGTGCTGGCAGGCGAAGCCACCCTGGCGGCAGAACAACAGAACCAACGGATCGGCCTGGCCGGTCTGCTGCTGGTAGCCGTGGTCACCGCGGTTGAGGCGGGTCTGGCCACCAAGCGCGCCCGCCAGGAATGAGCGAGCCAGCAGACTCTTCGGCCCTTGAACCGGTGCCTGCTCGGGCGTTACCGGCGTGGCCCGATGGTGCCGAGCTGCTCGAGCGTGAACGGATCAGCCGCCGCAAGGGGAGCGGCATCGCAGCCCCCGATCTGGTTGGCACCTGGCTGCTGCAGAAGGTCTGGCCGCGCACGTCCAGCCAACCCGCCGCGATCAGCGCAGCCATCCTGCGCAGCCTGGGGGCCAGCCTGACCCTGGTCAGCCCGAGCAGCGATCCTGATGATCCTGAACCAGCGGCGCCATTCCAGATCGCCAACATGGTTGGGATCGGGGCCCTGGAGCTGCGTTTCCAGGGCCACGCCTGGCTCGAAGGCAAACGCCCGCTGCTCCGGTTCCGCTTCGAGCGGCTACAGGTTCGCTTCGGACGTCGCTGCTGGCTTGATCGTCCCCTGGCCGCACCCGGCACGGCCTCCAGCCCATTTTTCGCCTTGATCGCCACAGGGTCTGGGACTGACTCTGGCTCTGAAGCTGAAACCGTCTGGTTGGCTGCCCGGGGAAAGGGAGGGGGGCTGGCGCTCTGGCGGCGGGCGGAGGACCCCAGCCATCATGACGATTGAATCAGGCCCATTCCTATTCCTCGCTGAGCCGCCATGCCTGCCTGGCTGATCCTGCTTCTGGTCCAGGTTGGCGTCAGCCTGGCGCTGAACCCCAGCCGCGAGGATTTCCAGTGGTTTCTGCAGCTGCGCCGGCCGGCCTGGCTGACATTCGAGCGCCTGATCCCCTTGATCTGGCTGGCGATCTACGCCTGCTTCTATGCCTCCGCCCTGATCAGCTGGCGGGCCGGTAGTGGCTGGTGGGCGATGGCCGGCTACCTGGTGCTGTTGCTGCTGGTCCAGAGCTACACCTGGCTGATCTGCCGCACCCGCTCGCTCACCGCAGGCACGGCCGTCGGCTTCGCCGGCTGGGTCTGGGGCGTGGCGCTCACGGTCCTGGTGGCCTCCAGTTCAGGCCTGGCGGCCGTGCTGCTGGTGCCCTACCTGCTCTGGAGCCCCCTGGGCACCCTGCTGACCTGGCAGATGCGTCGCCTGAATCGCTGAGACGGGAAGCCAATACAGCCCGCTGGCAGCCCGCTGGATCCGTGGCCAGAATCGCCTCACTGCCGACCACGATGCCTGCTCACGATGGCTTCTCCCCGTAGCTCGATTCAGCAGATCCGGCCAAACCTGCAACACCAGCGGAACCTGCAACCCCGGCTGAACCGTTGGAGCTGGCCTAACGGCTGGAGCGCCCTGGTTGCCGTCGTGCTCTGCCTTGGTCTGTGCGCCGGCCTGGCCAGCCCGGCCTGGGGGCAGGTGGTGGAGCTCGACTACCGCTGCGATGGGGATTTGCTCGCCGCCCGTTACGACAGCGGCCCCGTCGATGATCCGCTGGTGGGGAATGTTTCAGCCGGCACCATCCCCGGGGCGTTCGCGGTGCTGCGCTGGCGCGAGGTGAGTTTGCAGTTGCCGCGCAGCAATGACGCCGGCCCACCCCAGTACACCGATGGCAAGTGGTTCTGGGGCCTGGAGGACCCGGCCCATCCCCGTTTCCTGCTCAATAGCGGCGCTCAGTATTCATTTGCCTGCGAGGCCGTCAACGCAGGTTGAGAACGGGCCAGAGAACTTCGCCTCCTACGCTGGCGCTTCGCCACTACAGAGCCCGGCAGAGCATTTTTTGATGGACACCCTGCAGACCCAGCTGCGAGGTCATCAGCTGCTGGCCGATCCCCACCTCAACAAAGGCACGGCCTTCAGCCGCGAGGAGCGCCAGGCGCTGGGGCTCGACGGATTGCTGCCGCTGGCGGTGGAAACCCTGGAGCAGCAGGTGGCCAGGGTCTGGCATGCCTTCAACGATCTCTCGGCCGATCTGGAGAAATATCGCTTCGCCCAGGTGCTCAGGGCCAGCAATGCCACCCTCTTCCACCGCTTTCTCGCCGACCACATCGACGCCCTGCTGCCGATCGTCTACACCCCCACGGTGGGAGCGGCGATTCAGCGCTTCAGCCTGGATTTCCGCAGCCCCTCCGGTGGCGTTTACCTCCACCACCAGGCCCAGGATCACTTCGACACCATCCTGCGCCAGTCGGCCCGGGGCCCGGTCGATCTGATTCTGGTCACCGATGCCCAGGGCATTCTTGGCCTGGGCGACCAAGGCATTGGTGGCGTTGAGATCTGCCAGGGCAAGTTGGCTGTCTATACCCTCTGCGCCGGACTTGACCCCAGCCGCATGCTTCCGGTGGTGCTTGATGTGGGCACCGACAACCCGCAGTTGCGCGACGATCCCCTCTACCCCGGCTGCCGCCAGCCGCGCCTGAGCGGCGGCGCCTACGACGCCGTGATCGCCGCCTTCGTGGCCGCCGTTCAAGCCGCCTTTCCCGGCGCCCTGTTGCATTGGGAGGATTTCGGCGTCGGCAACGCCCGCCGCAATCTCGACCTCTACCGCGCACAGCTGCCCAGCTTCAACGACGACATCCAGGGCACCAGCGGCGTGGCCACGGCCGTGGTGCTGGCGGCCTCCCGCGGAGCCGGGATGGCCGTTGAGGATCATCGGATCGTGGTGTTCGGGGCCGGCACTGCCGGCTGTGGGATCGCCGAGGGGCTGGTGGGCCTGCTCCAGCGCGCTGGCCTCTCAGAGGCACAAGCCCGCCAGCGTCTCTGGATGATCGATCGCGACGGCCTGCTGGCGGAAGGGCTCAGCTCGATCCAAGCGATGGCCGCGCCGCTGGCGCGATCGGCGGCCGAGCAGGACAGCTTCGGGCGGGACCCTCAGGGCCGGATCGGACTGCTGGAGGTGGTGCGTCAGGTGCACCCCACCGTGCTGATCGGCACCTCCACGGTGGCCGGAGCCTTCGATCAGGTCGTGGTTGAGGCGATGGCCGCCCAGGTGGAGCGGCCGATCATCCTGCCTCTTTCGAACCCCACCCATCTGGCTGAGGCCAGGCCCGGCGATCTGCTGGCCTGGACCGGCGGGCGCGCCCTGGTGGCCACCGGCAGCCCCTTCGATCCGGTGCAGGTGGGGGGAACGTCGCGCCGGATCGGTCAGTGCAACAACTGCTTCCTGTTCCCCGGACTGGGTTTCGCCTGCGTGGCGGTGGGCGCCCGCGAGGTGAGTGAGGCGATGGTGGTGGCCGGCCTTGAAGCCCTGGCTCAGCGCATCCCAGCCAGCACGGATCCCGAGGCCCCGCTGATGCCCGACCTCAGCGAGGTGGCGGCGGTGGCCAGAGCCGTGGCTGAAGCCGTAGCCATCGCGGCGGTGCAAGCGGGCCTGGCCCGCCTGGCGACAACACCCGAGCAAGCGATCGAACGGCTGGATCAGGCCACCTGGGAACCCAGTTATCGCCCCGTTGAGGCGATCTGAGCAAAAAAGCTGGCGCCAAGGAGCTCAGAGATCCTCTGAAACGCCCGGCTTGATCCTGCAATCACTCATCGGATAGCTGACACAGAGCAACGCGTAGCCCTGGGCAATCTGATCGTCATCGAGGAAGCTCTGATCGGATTGATCCACGCTGCCCGAGAGAATCTTGCCGGCACAGGTGCTGCAGGCTCCGGCCCGGCAGGAATAGGGCAGGTCGATGCCCTGCTCTTCGGCGGCATCGAGCACGTACTGGTCGTCGGGACAGCTGAAGCTTTTGCCGTTGTCCAGGGTGATCGTGAAGGAGGTCATGGCCGGGATGCTGCGGAAGGAAGTCTGTCCTGGATAGGAAGGCCCTGGCGCTGGCGGGGTAGTGCTCGTCACACAGGGCGGGGCCGGCTCCCATGTGGTGGCATGAACACAAGCCGCCCCAGTCGCTTGCATTGCCACACCCCTGGGCCCGTCAATAGAGGCCAGCTCGTTGAAGGGATACGTGGTCAGGGTGCTGGTCCCGGCGGAACGACGGAGTCAGGAGCAGCGGGTGGCCGCCTCGCCGGAGACGGTGCGCCGCCTGCTCGCCAAGGGTTGTGAGGTGGCGCTGGAGGAGCGGGCCGGGCTGGCGGCTGGATTCAGCGACGACGCCTACCGCCAGAGCGGTGCTGCGGTTGTGCCGGTGGGCTGCCCCGAAAGCTGGAGCCAGGCCGATGTGGCCCTCTGCGTGCAGCCCCCCCTGCCGGAATCCGATGGCGGCAGCGGCGGCCTCGAGCGGCTGCGCTCGGGCTCCCTGCTGCTCGGCCTGCTCGATCCCTACGCCAACCGTGCCTTGATCGAGCGCTTGAGCGCCGGTGGCGTCTCGACCATTGCCCTGGAGCTGCTGCCCCGCATCAGCCGCGCCCAGTCGATGGACGTGCTCTCGTCGCAGGCCAACATCGCCGGCTATAAGGCCGTGCTGCTGGCCGCCGCCGAACTCGATCGCTTCTTCCCCATGCTGATGACGGCGGCCGGCACCGTCCAGCCCGCCAAGGTACTGGTGCTGGGCGCCGGGGTGGCCGGCTTGCAGGCCGTGGCCACCGCCCGCCGCCTCGGCGCGGTGGTCAAGGTGTCTGACGTGCGGGCGGCCGCCAGGGAGCAGGTGGAATCCCTCGGCGCCCGCTTCATCGATCCCCCCGAACGCGAGGCTCCCGGTGAGAGCGGTGGCTATGCCCGCGAGGCGGGTGCCTCCTTCCTGGAGGCGCAGCGCCAGCAGCTGACCCTGCATCTGGCCGAGGCCGATGCGGTGATCACCACCGCCCAGGTGCCAGGACGCCCCGCTCCGCTGCTGATCACCACGGAGATGCTGGCCGCCCTGCGGCCCGGTGCTGTGGTGGTGGATCTGGCGGTGTCAAGCGGTGGCAACTGCGCTGGCAGCCAGCCCGATTGCACCGTGGAGATCGGCGGGGTGCGGATCATCGGCGCCTCCAACCTGCCCTCCACCGTTCCTCACCACGCCAGTGCCCTCTATTCCCGCAATCTGGTGGCGCTGCTGGAAACCCTGCTCGCCGATGACGGCCTGACACTCAACCCCGAGGATCCCTTGCTCGACTCCTGCCTGATCACCCACGGCGGGCTATGCCGCCGCACCGACCTCTGGCCTTCGCTTGAGGAGGTGGTGGCATGAGTGGTGAGATCGGCCTTTCCCAAGCCCTCTGGGTGCTCGTGCTCGGCAGCCTGCTCGGCCTGGAGCTGATCGGCAAGGTGCCGCCCACGCTGCACACGCCGTTGATGTCGGGGGCGAACGCGATCAGCGGCATCACCCTGCTGGCCGCCCTGACGCTGATCAGCCAGGCCGCCAGCCCCGCCCTGCGGGCGGTGGGTGCCGTGGCGCTCGGCTTCGCCCTGTTCAACGTGGTCGGCGGCTTCCTTGTCACCGACCGGATGCTGGCCATGTTCCGACGCAAAGAGAGCAGCTGATGGGCGAACTGACGATCGAACTGGGCGCCGTGCTGCTACTGGCCCTCGGCCTCAAGGGCCTGGCCAAGATCCGCACCGCCCGCACGGCCAACGGTCTGGCGGCCCTGGCCCTGGCCCTGGCGGTGGTCGGCTTGCTGGCCCAGCAGGGGCTGGCGGGCTGGCCCTGGATGCTGGGCGGCCTGGCGGTCGGCGGCGGCCTCGGTGCCCTGCTGGCCTTCCGGGTCGCCATGACCTCCATGCCAGAAACCGTCGCCCTGTTCAACGGCTGCGGCGGCGTCTCCTCCTTGCTGGTCGCCCTCGGCGCCATGCAGCTGCCCGGCGGCCTCAACCTGCTGGGTCAGGTCTCGGTGCTGGTGTCGGTGCTGGTGGGGGCGATCACCTGCAGCGGTTCGCTGGTGGCGGTGGGCAAGCTCAAGGAATGGATCGGCACGCCGCGCTGGACGCTTCGTCCCCAGCGCCATGCCATCAATATCCTGATGGCGGTGGCCTGCCTGATCTGCTGCGGCTTCGTGCTCAAGGGATTCACGCTGGCGCTGGTGCCGCTCACCGTTCTGTCGTTGCTGCTGGGCGTGGGCCTGACCCTGCCCGTCGGCGGTGCCGACATGCCGGTGGTGATCTCCCTGCTCAACTCCTATTCGGGCGTGGCCGCCGCCGCCGCCGGTTTCGTGGTGGGCAGTGAACTGCTGATCATGGCTGGCGCCATGGTGGGGGCCGCCGGCCTGATCCTCACCCAGGTGATGTGCACGGCGATGAACCGCTCGCTCACCTCCGTGCTCTTCGGTGGCGCCCTCGGAGTGGCCGGCCCCACAGAGGCTGGCAGCGAAGGCAAAGAGACCTATACCAATGTCACCTCCTGCAGCCCCGAGGAGTGTGCCCTCACCCTCGAGGCCGCCGAGCGGGTCGTGTTCGTGCCGGGCTATGGCCTGGCGGTGGCCCAGGCCCAGCACAGCCTCAAGGAGCTGGCCCGGCTGCTGGAACAACACGGCGTCGCCGTCAGCTACGCCATCCACCCGGTGGCGGGCCGGATGCCGGGCCACATGAACGTGCTGCTGGCCGAGGCCGATGTGCCCTACGACCAGCTGATCGAGATGGATGTGATCAACCCGGATTTTCCGCGCACCGACGTGGTGATCGTTCTGGGCGCCAACGACGTGGTCAACCCCCGCGCCAAGAGCGATCCGACCAGCCCCCTGTACGGCATGCCCGTGCTGGAGGTCGACCAGGCCCGCTCGGTGTTCGTGGTCAAGCGCAGCCTTGGTTCGGGCTATGCCGGCATCCGCAACGACCTGTTTGAGCTGCCCCAGACCTCAATGGTGTTCGGCGATGCCAAGCAGGTGCTGCAGGGCCTGATCCAGAACCTGCGCGAACTCGGCGTGGGCAAGGTGCCGGTGGCCTCCGGCAAGGGGAGTTAGCTGGCCCTCAGGAGGTTGTCAGACCGGCCTGCAGCCGATTCGGCAGCCCAGGATGAGGCGTTGCACTTCTGGCTCGGCTGTTGGCATTCGCCATTCGCCAGGCCTCCCGCCAACTGTGGGCCAGCGCCACGGCGGCCACCACTCCATCGAGCAGCACCACCACCATCCAGATCAGCAACGCCACCCCCTTGTGAATGGAGCTTGGCGGTGGCGACGCAGGGCCAGGGGCGAGAAGCACAGATGGCTTGGCCGGATTAGCGACGGGATTAGCCACGGTGATGGCTCCTGATTCCTTCCTGTCGATGCTTCTCCGGCTTGCCTCCAGTTCTGATGCGGCAGAGTTTGCAGCAAGAACGCTTTCTGTAGGCACACTGACCGGCGGAATTCCACTGCCAAAACCGGAAACCGCCTCAACGACAACCTCTGCCATCGCTGGTTGGATGGGCGGCTTGATCCCTGCACTGATCAGCTGGGGGCCCTGAGCCGGCGCCTGGACGCAGCTGGCCAGTCCCGTGATCTTCTGCCAGGGGCGCAGAGGAGGGCGCCAGCTGCGCTCGCCGCTCCGGCTCGCCTGACGCAGCCGGTTGTAGAGGGTTGGATTCATGGCGGTAGCCAAACAGCGACGGGAGGGGCCCTCAGGACATGATCTCAGTTCTGCCCACGTAGAATGGAGTTCTTGCGAGGACTTTTCCGATTTCTGTTCTGACCCACCCAGCTCCGGGACAGGAGCAGACCGGTACGCCCACCCCCTCCGTCGTCGATTTTTCAGCCTTCGGCCTCTCTGAACCGCTGCTCAAGGCGATCGCCGCCAAGGGTTACACCACCCCGTCGCCGATTCAGGTTCAGTCGATTCCCGCCGTGCTCGGCGGTCATGATGTGATGGCCGCCGCCCAGACAGGCACCGGCAAAACGGCCGGGTTCACCCTGCCGATGCTGGAGCGTCTCCGGCATGGGCCCCATGCCCGCAACAACCAGGTGCGCTCCCTGGTGCTGACCCCCACCCGCGAACTGGCGGCCCAGGTGGCCGAAAGCGTGCGGGAGTACGGCCAATACCTCGATCTGCGCAGTGATGTGGTGTTCGGCGGTGTCAAGATCAACCCGCAGATGCAGCGGCTGCGCCGCGGCGCCGACGTGCTGGTGGCCACCCCCGGCCGGCTGATGGATCTGTACCAGCAGAACGCGATCCGCTTCGATCGTCTGGAAATCCTGGTGCTCGATGAAGCCGATCGCATGCTCGACATGGGCTTCATCCGCGACATCCAGAAAATCCTGGCGCTGCTGCCGGCCAAACGCCAGAACCTGCTGTTCTCTGCCACCTTCAACCCCTCGATCCGCAAGTTGGCCCACGGGCTGCTGCACCAGCCCGTGCAACTGCAGGCCACCCCTGAAAACCGGGCGGCGCCGCTGGTGGAGCAGGTGATGCACCCCTGCGACATGGCCCGCAAAGGCGATCTGATCAGCCACCTGATCCGCAGCAACAACTGGCAGCAGGTGCTGGTGTTCTCGCGCACCAAACACGGAGCCAACCGGCTCGCCGACCGTCTCAGTCAGGAAGGCATCAGCGCCATGGCCATCCACGGCAACAAGAGCCAGGGGGCCCGCACCCGCGCCCTGGCCGGCTTCAAAACAGGCGAGATGCGCGTGCTGGTGGCCACCGACCTGGCCGCCCGCGGCCTCGACATCGAGCAGCTCCCCCACGTGGTGAATCTGGACCTGCCCAACGTCGCCGAAGATTATGTGCACCGGATCGGCCGGACCGGCCGCGCCGGCCAGAGCGGCCACGCCCTCTCGCTGGTGGCCGCCGAAGAGCATGAACTACTGCGCGCGATCGAAAAGGTGATCGGCAATCCCTTGCGCCGCCAGGAAGTGCCGGGCTTCGAGCCCACCATCCACTCAGCGCCACCCCTCGATCTCAGCGGTGGTCGCGGCAAGGGCGGCAGCCGTGGGGGAGGCGGTCGTAGCGGCGGCAGATCAGCCGGAGGCCCCGGCGGGTCGATGCCGCGTCGCAGCGCCTCCTCCCGCACCATTCCCTCGCGCAGCCAGCCCTCCTCAAGGGACAGCCGGCCGCGGGGCAGGGGCTGAGGCTGGGACCCAACCCTATGGATTACCTCGCAACTCGAAGCTCTGTTCTTCCACACGAGCCCATCGATGAGCGAACTGCCCCGCGGCTGATGGGTGACCCGGCAGCGATCTAACTCGGTAGCCCTCGTTTTGAATCACGACACCAACAACCCGTCCCATGGCATGGGCAAAAGTGCCATCGGTTCGACCGGATTCATATGCAAAAACTGAGGATCTTTCGCCATCTCCAGAAGGGGAGCCAAATCAACAGTGTGAGCCGCCATCATGCTTCCGGCCAAAAACAAATGGCCAAGAAATTTTTAAGCATCCATCTCCCATTCCTCGAAGATTTCCACAAGATTTTCAATATTTTCTGTCAAGAAAACCGTGGATGGCACAAGGGATCTGGGAGGCGCCAAGAGACCAAGCTCGGGATCATCCAGGAAAGCCTTACGAATGAAGTTCAAGCGGGGCATTCAACCAGACTTTCAAAAAGATGCTCCGCCCAACATTCTCTTATCTTGAGAAGGAGAGAGCATTTTACATTTAAATTCACAAGGACTGGGCGCCCCGCTGCCATTCCTTTGGAGAATAGGTGATTGAGGAAAAGCTGGCACGATTGAGCAGAGTTTCTGCCAAATCAAGGCCGGGGCTTGATCAGGTCGAGGAGTTGCTCGAGAAGATCAAGGTAGAACCCATGCACTATCCCACCAAAATAATTGGGACTGAATTGCCCACTTTGGCGCGACTCCAAGTCTGATGAGCGGGCGCGCCCTTCACATTCCCCCATAGTTACACGCCGTTTCTGGAGCTGCCCGGCCACCATCAGCTCCCTGAAATCCTCGGATTCGGGGGACCGCAAGCAGACCTGGAATTCCCCCCCGGGCTGCCCTAGATGCGTAGTCCCACCATGAGGCCGATCACAACCAGAACCCCCACCGCCGACTTGGTGATCGCGCTTCCTTACCTGGAGGGAGGGGTGGGCAGAAGAGACATAAGATCAGCCGGCTGTTGCACCAATGGCTCCAATCCACGCGCCTGGAACCTGAATGTCCGCTGAACGCATCACCGCCGACCTGCCCAGGACCGGCCTGATTACCCCGCACGGGGGCAGCCTGGTTGATCTCCAGGCTGCCTCTGAGCAGCACCAGGCGATCAAGGCGGGAGTGGATCGGGTGGTGGAGTGCTCAGACCGCAACGCCTGCGACGTGGAGCTGCTGGTGGTGGGTGGCTTCTCCCCCCTGCGCGGCTTCATGCACGAAGACGATTACCACGCTGTGGTGGCCGGCCACCGCACCAGCTCAGGCCTGCTCTTCGGCCTGCCGATCGTGCTGGATACAGACGATGAGAGCATCACGGTTGGGGACCGGCTGTTGCTCACTTACCGGGGCCAGGACCTGGCTGTGATGACGGTCGAAAGCCGCTGGGAGCCCGACAAGGTGCGCGAGGCGGCTGGTTGCTACGGCACCACCTCGATTGAGCATCCCGCCGTGCGGATGATCTGCTGCGAACGGGGCCGATTTTATCTGGGCGGTGCCGTGCAGGGCCTCGAACTCCCCCAGCGTGACTTCCCCTGCCAGACCCCTGCTGAGGTGAGGGCCAGCTTGCCCAACGACCAGGACGTGGTGGCCTTCCAGTGCCGCAACCCGATTCACCGCGCCCACTACGAACTGTTCACCCGCGCCCTGCACGCCAGCAACGTGAGCGCAGCCGCCGTGGTGCTCGTTCACCCCACCTGTGGACCCACCCAGGACGACGACATCGCCGGGGCTGTGCGCTTTGCCACCTACGAACGGCTGGCCGCCGAAGTGGCCAACCCGCGCATCCGCTGGGCCTATCTCCCCTACGCCATGCACATGGCCGGCCCCCGCGAAGCGTTGCAGCACATGATCATCCGCAAGAACTACGGCTGCACCCACTTCATCATCGGCCGCGACATGGCCGGCTGCAAATCATCGCTTAGCGGTGATGATTTCTACGGCCCCTACCAGGCCCAGGACTTTGCCAGAGACAACGCCAGCGAACTGGGCATGGAAACGGTCCCTTCCCTCAATCTCGTCTATACCGAAGAAGAGGGCTACGTGACAGCCGAGCATGCCGAAGCACGTGGGCTGCATGTCAAGAAACTGAGCGGCACCCAGTTCCGCAAGATGTTGCGGGCCGGGGAGGAAATTCCTGAATGGTTCGCCTTCCGCAGCGTGGTGGAGGTGTTGCGTGAGGCCAGCTGATCAGCTCCCCGTCGGCATCGATCCCGAGGTCCTGCTGGCGGTGCTGCGACGCCTGGCCTGGGAATCGGCCGCCATCCTGCGCGCCTATGCCCGCGGCGAGCAGCCCCCCTTCGGCTACCCGGCCGTGCTCTCGGTCGATGACAATCCCAAGGGGCCTGTCTCAGCCGCCGATCTGGCGGTCAATGATCACCTGCTTACCGGCCTTGGCAAAGCCTTTCCCATTGCACCCTGGACCCTGCTGAGTGAGGAAACGGCCAGCCAGTGGCCCGCCGGCCAGCCGATCGATGCCGAGTGGCTCTGGATCCTCGATCCTCTCGATGGCACCAAGGATTTTCTGCAGGGCACCGGCGAATACGCCGTTCACCTCGCCTTGATCCACCAGCAGCGTCCCGTCCTCGGGGTGGTGCTGCTTCCCGAGCTTGATCAGCTCTGGTTCGGGGTGGTCGCTGCTGATCCAGGCGAGTCCCAGGCCTGGTGCGAGTCGCCGTCTGGGGAGCGTCAGCCGGTGCGTTTCAGCAGCCGGGCACACTTGCGGGAGTTGATCCCCGTCACCAGTCGCAGCCACCGTGATGATCGCCTGGAGCTTCTGATGGGCTCGCTGGGGGTGGCTGCGGGCCTCGCCCGCGGCAGTGTGGGCGGCAAGGTTGGCGCGATCCTGCGGGGCGAAACCGATCTGTATGTCTCCCTTTCGGGCCGCACCGCCCCCAAAGATTGGGACATGGCCGCGCCGGAAGCCGTGCTGCTGGCCGCTGGCGGGGCCTTCACCCACGCCGATGGTCGCCCCTTGCTCTACAACACCGGTGATTCCCGTCAGGCCGGCTGCCTGATCGCCAGCCATGGCCGCTCCCACGCCGATCTCTGCCAGGCCGCTGCGGCCGCGATGGCGCGGATCGACCCGGCATTCCCTGTTTAAGGCGGTCACGCCTAACGCGATCCCGTTCAGGGCGATCCAGTCCGCCCCTTCTTGATCCATCCGTTTCCTGATCCATCCCTTCCCCTGACGAGCCCATGCCCCCAAGCCCCAGCGGAAAAGCCACCAACATCGTCTGGCATCAAGCCTCGATCACCCGCGAGAGCAGGGCTCAGCAACGGGGCCATCGCAGCGCGATCCTCTGGCTCACGGGCCTCTCCGGCAGCGGTAAAAGCACCCTGGCCAACGCCCTCAACGCCGAATTGTTCAGCCGCGGCCTGGCCACCTATGTGCTCGATGGTGACAACGTCCGCCACGGGCTCTGCCAGGACCTGGGTTTCTCCGACGCCGATCGGGAAGAGAACATTCGCCGCATCGGCGAAGTGGCCAAATTGTTTCTCGATGCCGGCCTGATCGTGCTCACCGCCTTCGTGTCGCCCTTCCGCTCTGATCGCGACAAGGCCCGCTCCCTGGTGGAAACGGCGGATTTCATCGAGATTCATTGCGCCGCCGATCTCGATGTCTGCGAAAGCCGCGACCCCAAGGGCCTCTATGCCAAGGCCCGCGCCGGCCAGATCAAAGACTTCACGGGCATCTCCAGCCCCTACGAAGCCCCTGAAGCCGCCGAACTGCGGGTGGCCACCGGCCTTCAGAGCCTGGAGGAATCCGTTGCCCAGGTGATCGCTTACCTGGAGAAGGAAGCGATCATTGAACCGGCGCCGCGCCCTTAATCATGGCTGTATCAATCAGCTGAACCCAGAGGTTTACTGATTTGCCTAGGTGTGTGGTGGGTCAGCCCTGAGCTGGTGGGGTAACCAGATGATCACAGGTGTGAGATCGCCAGGGTCAGAGCTCCCTTAGGCCTTCTAGGCAGTCTCGGGAACCTATCGAAACGGAGAGGGTGGGATTCGAACCCACGGAAGGTTTCCCTTCAAACGATTTCGAGTCGTTCGCTTTCGACCACTCAGCCACCTCTCCCTGTGCGTCCACGGCCGACAGGGCGGAGTGGAGCAGATCTGGAGTTTACGGAGCCGTCAGCCGGCGGGGCTATCGAGCGCTCCACTGCCACCACTGGCTTGCCAGCCACTGGGTGCATCGGGCCATTCCCCACTCACCCAGAGGCGCCGGGGCGCCGCCGCTGCCACGGCCTGCCGCTCAAGCGGCCAGGGCTGGAAACCCAGCCAGGTGCCGCTCCAGCCATCAGCGCGATCGGAGCCGGGACCGGCCTCCGGACCCAGCTGCTGTTGCCAGGCCAGCAAAGACTGGCGATCGGGCAGCAGCAGCCAGCGGTGGCTGCCCACCGTTAAAACGTGGGCGTGGCTGTCGGCGCTCAACGGCGTGAGCGCCAGGCCTGGGCTCTCCAACCGCTGACCCGGCAGCAGGGGCGCTCGGCCTTCGCTGGCGGCCAGCACCAGGGGGCTTTGTTGCTGCCAGCAGGCGTGCTCGTCGCTCGCCACTGGATCGAGCAGGGCAATCCAGTCGTAGCGGCTGAGGCCGAGGCCGGTGGCCAACCTGGCGGCGCTGGAGCAGCTGAGGCCATCGGCGCGAAGGCTGATCAGGGCGCCGCGACCCCGGTGGCGGGCCAGCAGCAGATCGCCCCCCCATTGATGCACCAGTAGCAGCCGGTCGGCGCCCAGCAGCGAGAGGTGCAACGCCAGGGTGAGGCCCAGGCCAGCCAGCCCCAGCCGGCGCCAGCGCTGCCCCTGCAGCAACCAGGGCAGCAGCGACAGGAAGAGCAGCAGCACCAACCAGGGAATCGGCCGGCCCACCTGCCACTGGGCCATCGGCAGGGCCGCAAAGCCGCGCACCAGCAGCAGCAGCAGGCCGCACAGTGCCCCCAGCGGCCAGGCCAGCAGGGGCAGCAGCGCCGGCAGGGTCACGGCGCAGAGGGCCATCGCCATCGCCCCGAGCGTGAGCGGGGTCAGCAGCGGTGCCACCACCAGGTTGGCGGGAACGGCATACAGCGGGACAACACCGAAGTGGAGCAGTTGCAGTGGCAAGGTCCAGAGCGAGGCCGCCACCGGCACCGCCAGGCCAGCACCAATCCAGCCAGACCCCTCCCCAGCCGGCAGCCAGCGCTGCAGGGCCTGCTCCAGGTCGGAGGCGGTGAGGATCAGGCCGGCCGTGGCGGCCACTGAGAGCTGGAAGCCCACATCCAGCAGCCAGTTCGGACGCACCAGCAGCATCACCAGCACGCTCAGCAGCAACACACCCAGGGGCCGGCTGCGGCCACCGCCTTCAAGCACCGCAAAGGCGACGCCCCCCATCAACACCGCCCGCACCACCGAGGGCTGGGGGCCGGCCAGCAGCAGGAACAGGAGCATGGCGCCGATCGCCAGCGCCGCCCGAGGTGGCCGCGGCAGCCTTCGCCCGAGGGCCATCACCGCACCGAGCAGCACGGTGAGGTGGAACCCCGAGGCCGCCAGGGCGTGGGAAAGCCCGGCGGCCCGGAAGGCTTCGCGCACCTCGGCGGGCAAGGGCACCACGGCACTCCCGAGCACCAGCGCAGCGAGTACCCCGCCGCGTTCCGGGCCGCCGGAGGCCAGCAGGGCCGCCGCCATCCGCCGCCGCACCTCCGCGATCGGCGGGGCGGGGCGCTCCAGCACCGTGGGGGGATCCTCCAGCCGCAGCTGGCTCCAGATCCCCTGGCGGGCCAGCCGCTCGGCCGGGCCACTCAACAACGGATGGGGACCGCTGGCCGGCCGGCGCAGCAGGCCATCCACCTCCAGCCGCCAACCCTGCTGAACGGCGGGGCACTGGCGCCAGAGCAGTTCCGTGCGGCCACCGGTCTGCTCAAGCACGGCGCTGCAGCCGCCCTGATCACCCCGCGGCCTGGGATCGGCGACCAAGGTGCCCCGCAATCGCACTTGCTGAGGAACTGCAGACATGGGGGCGGCAGGCAGCAGCCGCACCGGATCGGCGGGGCCGGGCTGGGGCTGGCGCACCACCCCCCAAAGCAGCAGGGCCGGCACGAGCAGCAGCAGGGCCAGCCGCGCAGCCAGTCCAGCCCCAAGCTGCCCGGCCCGCCACCAGCTGAACCCCAGCACCAGCAGGAGGCCAACAACACGCAGCCACTCCCCTGCTGCCCCCTCCAGAGGCAGCACACCCAGGGCCAGGCCGGCCAGCGCCAGCGACACCGTCAGCAGAGGCATCCAACGTCCGAAGGGAAGAGCACCCTTCAGCGTTCCCCAGCCATGCCCACTTCAGCCCAGTGAAAACTTCAACCCAGCCCAAACGCTTAGAAGCTCGGCAGCTTCAGCAGCAGATCGCAGAGCTCGGGGCTGGGCAGGTCGGCGCCCAGCAGCGGGGCCACCAGGGCGGCGACCGGCCGCAGCCGGCAGGGCCAGATCGCCCGCTCGCTGAAGCGGCCGGCCTCAAAAGCGCCAACCAGCAGCAATACGCTCAGCAGAACGCGTTTCACCCGGCCAGCCTTCACCCCTTCAGCAAGGGGAAGCCGAGCTGGCGCCGCTCCTCCAACCAACCCTCCGCCACCTGGCGGGCGAGGTGACGGATCCGGGCGATCGTGGCAGTGCGCTCCGTCACCGAAATCACGCCACGGGCCTCGAGCAGGTTGAAGGTGTGACTGCACTTGAGCACGTAATCGAGGGCCGGCGCCGGCAGGCCCGCCGCCGCCAGATCGCTGGCTTCGGCCTCATAGAGAGCAAACAACTGCTGCAGCCGTTCGGGGTTGGAGGCCTCGAAGTTGTAGCTGCACTGGGCCTTCTCGGAGGCCAGCCAGAGATCGCCGTAGCTGCGCTCGCCATTCCAGCTCAACTCCCAGATACTCTCCACGTCCTGGAGATACATGGCGAGGCGCTCGAGGCCGTAGGTGATCTCGATCGACACCGGCCGGCAATCAAGGCCGCCGCACTGCTGGAAATAGGTGAACTGGGTGACCTCCATGCCATCGAGCCACACCTCCCAGCCCACGCCCCAGGCGCCGAGGGTGGGCGATTCCCAGTTGTCTTCCACAAAGCGGATGTCGTGGTCAGCGGCGCGGATGCCAAGGGCTTCGAGCGAGGCCAGATAGGTGTCCTGGATGCCATCGGGTGATGGCTTGATCAACACCTGGTACTGGAAGTAGTGCTGGGCCCGGTTGGGATTGTCGCCGTAGCGGCCGTCGGTGGGACGGCGGCAGGGCTCGGGATAGGCCACCGCCCAGGGTTCCGGTCCGATCGCCCGCAGCACCGTGTGGGGGCTCATCGTGCCGGCGCCTTTTTCGGTGTCATAGGGCTGCAGCAACAGGCATCCCTGCTCGGCCCAGAACCGGTTCAAGCTGGTGATGATGTCCTGGAAATGCATCGTCTGATCTTCTCAGAGCGGCTTCAGGCGACCAGCTGAAGCAAACCCATCAGCCCACCGGCCACGGGGCGGTGGCGAGCAAAAGCGAAGCCGGCCGCCAGCGCCAGCCGCTCCTGCTCGGGTGCGGTCGGGAAGCGCTCCAGGCTGGTTTCGAGATAGGCGTACTGCTCGGGCAGCTCAAACCAGCGCGCGGTGGGCACCACCAGATTGCGCAGATAGAAGCGCTGGAACGCGGCCGTGAGGGCACCGGCCGCCGTGGCCGGATCGGACCGGTTGAAATCCAGCACGGCGGCGCGGCCAGCGGGCCGCAGCAGGCGCCGCAGTTCGCGCAGCCCTGCGGCCGGATCGGCCAGGTTGCGCAGCCCGTAGGCCATCACTGCCCCATCGGCCGAGCCGGCGGGCAGGCCCGTGGCCAGGGCATCGCCCTGCTGCCAGCGCAGGGGCAACCAGGGCTGGAGCTGGCTGCGGCGGCGGGCAACGGCCAGGGGCGCGGCGGCGGCATCGAGGCCGAGCACCTCCCCACCGGGCCGCAGCCGCTCGGCGAGCACCAAGGCCAGATCACCGGTGCCGCAGCAGAGATCGATCAGCCGCTGGCCGGGACGGGGCTGCAGCCAATGCAGCGCCTGACGCTTCCAGAAGCGATGCAGACCAAGGCTGAGCAGGTCGTTGAGCTGGTCATAACGCGGGGCGATGGCGTCGAACAACTCACGCACCGCCTCGGGATCAGCAGGCTTCAAGCGGCAGCTGGGGCGAATGACAACTCTGAAACATGGCTGCTCAGGAGGATGGCAGACCGGGGCAACGGGCGGGTTCCACCAGACAATCGAGCGAGGTGTCCCAGGGCAGAGCGACGGAATCGAGGCTGATACCGGTGCCCGTGGCGAACGGTACGTTCGTCAGGCCATCGACCATCAGCCGGTAGGGGGAACTGACAGTGAGCACCATCACTGTGGCCAGGCCGACGGCGGCGGAGCAGACCATGCAGCCGGCCAGCATCAACGAAAACTCCTGGCGGTCGTTGGCGGCCTGCATCAGCGAAAGCGCCCAACCCACCAGCGCCACCACAGTTGCAACCACCAGAAGAGCGAGGGTTGTCGAGACGAGTGGGGGCAGAGCCGACACGGTGGCGTCAGAAGAAAGTGAATCAGGTGTTACAACCTGAGAATCAACTGTAAAGGCTCGTTACAGCCTTTTGCGGCCCCTCCAGCGGACGGATCGCCAGCCCCCTGGCGATCAGGTCGGTCTTGATCGCTTCGATGCTGAGCACGCCGTCGTGGAGCAGGGAGGCGAGCAGGGAGGCCGAGGCCCCGCCCTGCTCCAGGGCGGCGGCGATGTGATCGATGCAGCCGGCGCCTCCTGAGGCGATCACCGGCACCGAGACGGCGCTGGCCACCGCGCTGGTGAGCGCCAGGTCGTAGCCGGCCTGGGTGCCATCGCCATCCATGGAGGTGAGCAGCAGTTCGCCGGCACCGAGCGCCACCACCTGGCGGGCCCAGGCCACGGCATCGAGGCCGGTGTTCTGCCGGCCCCCTTGCACAAACACATCCCAACCCGTGCCCTCGGCGCGGCGGCGGGCATCGATCGCCACAACGATGCATTGACAGCCGAACTGCCGGGCCCCTTGCGCCACCAGATCGGGATCGCGCACCGCCGCTGAATTGAGGCTCACCTTGTCGGCGCCAGCGCGCAGCAGGGCGGTGATCCCCTCCACGCTGCCAATGCCGCCGCCGACGGTGAAGGGGATCGTCACGGCTTCAGCGGTCTGGCGCACCAGCTCCACCAGGGTGGTGCGGCCCTGATGGCTGGCGGCGATGTCGAGAAAGACCAGTTCGTCGGCACCGGCGGCGTCGTAACGGCAGGCCAGGGCCACCGGATCACCGGCATCGCGCAGCCCAACGAAATTGACCCCCTTGACCACCCGGCCGTCAGCCACATCGAGGCAGGGAATGATGCGCTTGGCGACCATGGAGGGGGGAAACGGGGGGCGCTGTTAGGGTTGCGCGACTTGCCCAGCCGCGCTGGCCATGACTCAGGCTGCCACCCCAGGATCCATCGACATCGGCTCCCGGGTGAGGATCACCCGCGTGCGCGATCGCATCCCCGCCGATCTGGTTGAAGCGCTCAAGAGCGATGCCTCCGGCACCGTCAGCGGTTTCAAGATGACCGACGGCAGCGGCATCGGCGTGGTGGTGGAACTCAGCAACGGCAGCAGCGGCTGGTTCTTCGACGACGAAATCGCCCCGGCCTGAAACCATCCATCCCGCCGATGACGGTCGAGCCGGTTTCGGTCATGCTGGTGATCTCTGCTTCCATCTCTTGAGCGACGCCCCCGATTCCCCCCCCAGCAGCAGCGGCGGAAAAGCCCGCCAGCTGCTGGGCATGAAGGGGGCCGCAGGCACCACCAGCATCTGGAAGCTGCGGCTGCAGCTGATGAAACCGGTCACCTGGATCCCCCTGATCTGGGGCGTGATCTGTGGAGCGGCTGCCTCGGGCAACTACGTGTGGAGCGGCCGCGACTTCGGCGCCGCCATCGCCTGCATGTTGATGAGTGGTCCGTTGCTGGCCGGCTACACCCAAACCATCAACGACTACTACGACCGCGAGATCGACGCGATCAACGAGCCCTACCGGCCGATCCCCTCCGGGGCGATCTCCCTGGAGCAGGTGCGGGTGCAGATCTGGGTGCTGCTGCTCTCGGGGCTGGCCGTGGCGGGGGGCCTCGATCTCTGGGCGGGCCACCGCACCCCGGTGCTGTTGCTACTCGCCCTGGGCGGATCGCTGGTCAGTTACATCTATTCGGCGCCACCGCTGAAGCTCAAGCAGAACGGCTGGCTGGGCAACTATGCCCTTGGCGCCAGTTACATCGCTTTGCCCTGGTGGGCCGGGCAGGCCCTGTTCGGCCGGCTCACCTGGACCACAGCCCTGCTCACCCTGGCCTACAGCCTGGCCGGGCTCGGCATTGCTGTGGTCAACGACTTCAAGAGCGTGGAAGGCGACCGGGCGATGGGGCTGAAATCGCTGCCGGTGGTGTTCGGCATCGAGCGGGCCAGCTGGATCAGCGCCGGCATGATTGATCTGTTCCAGCTGGCGATGGTGGCTGTGCTGATCGCCATTGGCCAGAACTTCGCCGCGGTGCTGCTGGTGCTGCTGATCATTCCCCAGATCACCTTCCAGGACATCTGGCTGCTGCGCGATCCGGTGGCCTTTGACGTGAAGTATCAGGCGAGCGCCCAGCCGTTTCTGGTGCTGGGGATGCTGGTGACGGCGCTCGCGATCGGCCACAGCAGCCTCACGGCCGTGTTGTGACCAGCGAAGTCTCTCGCAAGGGATCCCCCACCCGCCTGAGGGGCGAGGAAAGGAAAACGTCGACCCGGCAAAGCCGCAAGAAGCTGCTGCTGGCCGGGCTGTTGGCAGCGGGAGTCGGCAGCGCCGCAGCCTTCGGCCAAGCGTCGCTGGTGCGCTCGGTCGACGGGATGCTGCCTGACGTGGCGCGGATCAACACCTTCAACCGACCCGGCACGGTGACGATCCTTTCGGCCGATGGCCAGGTGCTGCAGAAGCTCGGCCCTGCCACCCGCGAGAAGGTGGCTGCCGGTTCGATGCCCGAGCTGCTGCGCCAGGCGTTCGTGGCCGCCGAAGACCGGCGCTTCTACGAGCACGACGGTGTTGACATCTGGGGGATCGGCCGGGCCATGGTGCGCAACATCCGCCGCGGCGCAGTGGAAGAAGGCGCCAGCACCATCACCCAGCAGCTGGCCCGCACGGTGTACCTCAGCCAGGACCGCACCCTGGTCCGCAAGCTCAAAGAGGCGGCCCTGGCCGGCAAGATCGAGCGCCAGCTCAGCAAACAAGAGATCCTCGATCAATACATCAACTATGTGTATCTGGGCTCAGGCGCCTACGGCGTCGCCGATGCGGCCTGGATCTACTTCTCCAAGGCCGCCGACCAGCTCACCCTGCCGGAAGCAGCCCTGATCGCCGGCCTGCCGCCGGCCCCGTCGGTGTATTCGCCGCTCGTGAACGAAGACCTGGCCCTACAGCGGCGAGCACTGGTGCTGGGCCGGATGCGCCAGGCGGGGTTCATCAGCGCTTCCGAGCAGACCGAGGCCGAGGCCACACCGCTCCGGCTCCAACCGGCCTTGCCCAAGTACTGGAACAGTGAGGCCCCCTACTTCACCAGCTGGGTGGCCCAGGAGCTACCCAATGTGTTAACTCCTGAGCAGCTTGAGGTGGGCGGACTGACGATACGCAGCAGCCTCAACCTGGCCATGCAGACGGAGGCCCAGAAGGTGATCAGCAGCAGTGCCAGCGGCTCCATGGAGGGGGCGCTAGTCACCGTCGAGCCGGGCACCGGCCTGGTGCGTGCCCTGGTGGGCGGTAAGGATTACAACAAAAGCCAGTTCAACCGAGCCACTCAGGCGCTGCGATCACCCGGCTCCACCTTCAAGCTGTTCGTCTATCTCGCCGCCCTCAAGGAGGGGATGCGGCCAGAAACCGTCTTGGACGACAAGAAGCGCTGCTTCGCTGGCTACTGCCCCAAGAACTTCGGTGATCGCTACCGAGGCAAGGTGACGATGGCCACGGCCCTGCAGAGCTCTCTCAACGTGGTGGCGGTGAGCCTGCTGCAGCAGGTGGGCTTCGACAAGGTGATCGCCATGGCTAAGAGCCTGGGAATCACCCGTGAGCTGGGCCGCTTCTACCCGATGGCGCTGGGCGCCTACGAGCAGACCGTGCTTGACATGACCGCCGCCTATGCCGCCGTGATCAACCGCGGCGTGTTCGTGCCACCCACCCCGTTCGAGGAGATCAGCGGCCCCGACGGCGAACTGCTCTGGAGCAGGCGCCTGCAGTCGGACCGGGGCCGGCGGGTGGTCGACAGCGACATCGCCGACGCGATGGTCTGGATGCTGCAGCGGGTGGTGACTGGTGGCACCGGTGGAGCGGCGTCGATCGGCAGGCCTGTGGCCGGCAAGACCGGCACCTCCGAGGGCGCCCGTGACGTCTGGTTCATCGGCGCGATCCCCCAGCTCACCACCGGCATCTGGCTGGGCTGGGACAACAACCGCTCCTCCAAGAGCGACAGCGGTGCTGCCGCCGCCGCCTGGGGCCGGTACATGCGCGTGATCGCGAAGGATCTGCCCGTACGGCAGTTCCCGCCCAAGCCCGTGCTCACGGGCAGCTTCAAGGCCAACAAACCCGCCGCGAAGAAGCCAGCCGCCCCAACCGCCAGCCCGGCCCCCGCCCGCGAGCAGCCCAGGCCGTGGGAGCAGGATCGGCCAGAGCCGACGTCCAGCTTCGAGCCCCGTGACTTCCAGCCCGAGGAACCAATTCCGGCACCCACTCGGGCTCCCGCGAGCCGCCCATCCCAACCCCAGTCCAGGCCAGCCCCACAGGCGGTGCCCAGACCGGCCTCGCCACCGAGCCGCCCGCCCCAGCCAGTCGCTCCTGTTCCGGCGCCAACTCCTGCTGCCCGGCCGCCGGCCAGCCAGCCAGCACCAGCGCCCGCTCCCCCGCCAGCACCACCGCCAACAGCACCACCGCCGGTGCTGGCACCAACGGCACCACCGCCACCACCTTGAGCTAACGCCTTGAGCCTTCAGCCCGGGGCCTGGAGCACGGCGGCGTAGAAGCCATCGCCGCCGCCCGGCGTGGGCCAGAGCTGAAGTTCCGAACGCTGGCTCCAGCTGGGGTGGCCCGCCAGGAAGGCCGTGACCAGTTCACCGTTTTCACGGGGATGGACGGTGCAGGTGGCATAAACCAGCCGACCGCCTGGCTTGAGCAAGGGCACCATCCCCTCCAGCAGGCGGCGTTGCAGCACAACCAGATCATCGATGGCGGCGGGGGTGATCCGCCAGCGGGCATCGGCATGGCGGGCCAGGGTGCCAAGACCGGAGCAGGGGGCGTCGACAAGAATCCGATCGAAGCTCTCAGCTGGCAATTCGCTGGCCAGCTCGGCCGCATCGGTCTCGTGCTGCTGAATCGAGGCCAGCCCCAACCGCTCGGCATTGACGCCGACGCGGCGCAGGCGGCCAGCGGAGCGATCAACGGCCAGCACCACCCCCTGATCGGCCATCAATTCGGCCAGATGGGTGCTCTTGCCGCCGGGGGCCGCGCAGGCATCAAGCAGACGTTCACCAGGGAGGGGCTCCAGCAAAGGGGCGATCCGCTGGGCGCTGCGGTCCTGAACGCACCAGTGGCCTTCGGCATAGCCGGGCAGGGCGCGCAGATCACCGCAGCGGCCGTGGAGCGTCAGCCCCCAGGCTTGATCAACAAGGGGTTCAGCGGCCACGCCAGCGGCGGCAAAAGCGGCGAGCACCGCCTCACGGCTTGCCTGCAGCCGGTTGACACGCAGATCCAGGGAGGGCGGCAGATTGGCCGCCACACCGAACGCCTCAGCGCCTTCGGGCGGCAGCCATTGCAGCAGATCGGCAGCCAGCCAGTTGGGCAGGGAGTGGCGCAAACCAAGGGCCGCGACGGGTTCGGCAGGCAGCGGTAGGGGGCTGCTGGCAGCGGCGCTACGGCGACGCAGAAAGGCGCGCAACACACCATTCACCACCGGCGCCAGCCGGGCCAGACCATCCCGTTTGGCCAGTTCCACGGTGGTGCTCACCGCCGCTGAGGCGGGAACCCGTTCGGTGGCGAGCAGCTGGTAGAGGCCGAGGTGCAGCAGCCAGCGCAGCTTGGGAGGCTGACGTTCGGCCGGCACCTTGCCGAGCTGGTCGAGCCAGGCATCCAGGCGGCGGCGCTGGCGGATCGCCCCGAAACAGAGCTCGGTCGCCAGGGCACGGTCAGGCGGCGAGAGCGGCAGGCGGCGCAGTTCCCGCTCCAGGGCCAAATCGGCATAGGCCCCGGCCGCCACGGCCAGAAGCGCCCGCCAGGCCACCCGCCGCGAGTCGAGTCCGGCGGCTTCTGGCTGCAAGGCAGCCGCAAAAGCATCGCGATCCGGCGCAGCGGTCATGGTTGGGGAGTGGTCATTGCGGCACCCAGAGATAGCTCCGCAGGGCCAGGCGGCCCGCCCCATCCACGGGGATGCCTTCAGCGATCAGCAGCTCGCGCTGGATCCAATCGCTGCCTTCGCGGCTGAGGCTCATGCTGATCTGGCCTCGGGCGCTGACGACCCGGTGCCAGGGGACCGGTGAGGGCAGGGCGAGACGACGCAACGACCAACCCACCTGGCGGGCGCAGCCGTAAGCGCCGATCCAGTCGGCAACCTGGCCATAGGTGGCGAGGCGACCCTGGGGGATGGGCGCCACGACGGCATAGACCCGCTGATCGAAGCCAACGGCGGCGGCAGGCAGGGCAGGCCTCATCAATTCATGATCCCACCCCTGCTTGCAGGAGCCGCGCTTGCTGCAGTCAAACCATGATCGAGCCTTAAGGTCTGAAGCTCCGCCCCGTTCCATGCCGCTGCTGCCGCGCCGCTACGAGCGACTCCAGGCCGTGCTGAATCGGCGCATGGCCGATCTCACGCTGCTGCTGGAGGCGGTGGACAAGCCCCACAACCTCTCGGCAATCTTGCGCAGCTGCGACGCCGTTGGGGTGCTCGAAGCCCATGCGGTGAGTCTGCCGGGCCGCAGCCGCCGCTTCAACCAGGCCTCCCTGGGCAGCGAGAAGTGGGTGGCGGTGCACCCCCACGCCACGGTGGAGGAGGGGCTGCAACGGCTGCGGCGGGAAGGGTTCCGGATCTACGGCACCCATCTGGGCGTGAACGCGGTGGACTATCGCCAATGCGATTTCACCGGACCAACGGCCTTCGTGCTCGGGGCCGAGAAGTGGGGCCTGAGCGCGGCGGCCAGCGCAGGCGTGGACCAGGGTCTGTTTGTGCCGATGGGCGGCATGGTTCAGTCGCTGAACGTATCGGTGGCGGCGGCGGTGCTGCTGTTCGAGGCACTGCGCCAGCGGCAGGCAGCAGGGCTTCTGCCCCTGGCCGGCGAGGGGGTGCCGGCAGAGCGGCGTAATGGCCTGCTGTTCGAGTGGGCCTACCCCCAGGTCGCCGACTGGTGCCGCCGCGAAGGTCGTGCTTACCCAGCGCTCTCAGCGGAAGGGGCGATCAGCGAAGAGCTGCCGCGCACACTGCGGCTGCGCTGCTGACACGTCTGAAGTGGTCAGTAGGCCAACACTCAGAATGGAATCATCACATCATCGCGATGGGGCTCCGTCCGACCGGCCTGGCCGGAGCGGGCCCGCGGCAACCAGAGGGCCAGAGCCAGACCAGCGAGCTCAAGCAGCAGGAGCCGACCGCCAAGCAAGACCACAAGCAGCAACCCCACCGCCAGGATGTGCTCCAGCAGAGCGATCACGTCGTCGGCGTTGGCGGAACCAAGCAACCAGAGCAAGGTGGCGGCAGCGAGCAGAACAAACGTGAGCCAGAGGGGCATGGGGAATGTCGAGGCGCCTAGGCGTAGCGGATTAATCCCGGCCATTCATTTTGAGCGGCTCGGTGGCGCTGCGTGGGTTCAGGGGGAACGTTCCAGCCAGGAGAGTCGCCGGATCAATCAGTACAGCGGCTATGGACGGGCCGTGTGCTGGGCGAAGCGAGCTGAGAATCACGCAGTTCTGGGCGAAGGTGAGGGTAGAGATCATGGCCGCGGTCGCAGGAGACAGCTGCGCCATCGCCATCAGGGTTTCTACAAAGCTGTTTCCACAAGGCTGCGGTCGTCAGGTGAGAGAAAGGAGCGATTGGTGTAATCGATACAGAGCTTGAGCACTTCCAGGGCAGACCAGCAATTGTGCAGGCCTTAGCGGGTGGGATAGCCGTAAATATCGACAGTGATCCAATAGGACGTTTCCACATCTTCAAAGATGTAGAGGCCGCCAGGACGGAGCAACTGATCGAACAGAATTGAGAAACTGGAGAGCTGATGGGGCGGAAAATGGGAGCCGTCGTCGACGATCAGATGAACGGGGTGGCGAATGGATGCGATCACGCCCTGCACGGCAGCGGGATCCCCCTGATCCACCTGGAACACATCATTGCCAACACCAGAGAGGCTCAGGTCACGATCCAGGCAATACACATGCGCGCGTGGGAATCAAGAGATGCGAGAAGGGAAGGCTCTTACCCTCCCCATAGCCGATTTCGACAATGGCCAGAGTTTTGCAGCGCCTGAGCGGGGCAAGAAAAAGAGGACAAAAGCGGACATAGCCGTGATGCGTGGTCTTGTCGGTCCGGCATTCAGCTCCGACCGCCTGCACGAAGGCCTGATCAAAGGTAGGTCGTTTGGACGGAGAGGCCATCGAAACACAGGCATGATCGCCTGCGCACTCAACGTACACACGTTGCAGAGATCCAGACAACCACTCTGGAGGGTCAGAGCGTTACGCACATCGGCATGGATGACTGGAAATCAGAATGCAGCAGAAACAGCCTTTTGCAGGCAGACTAGGTCAAAAGACATGTCGTAACTCCATCGGTATTGACATCGATTGTCAGTTCATTCGTCGCTGCAATTGTTTCAACGGCCATGCATCGAATACCAGCAGGCCCAGGCTCAAGGGTGACAACAAAAGTACCGCCACCAACGCAGTTATCCACTGCGTTAACGGCAATAACATTTTGATCACTCGGTTCCGTCATACCAATAGCCAAATCAGAAGCAGCAGATGTTGCACATTCTTTGGCAAGGCCAAGCGCCTCTCCTATCAGCGCCCCATTGGCAGCCGCTCGGCGGGCTTGAAGATATTGCGGTAAAGCAACGGCAGCAAGCACACCAACGACCGCTACAACGATCATCAGCTCAACGAGCGTGAAAGCTCGATTCTTGCTGCGGCTTGCATGGATGCCGCGAAGCACACGGAGTTGAGCCTTGGGCAAGAGTTTCATCAGACCAGGAACAGTTTTGATCATGAACTGTAAAGGCTTGATCCATTAGAGCCAATGCTCTTTTCCGAAAATCGATGAAGCAATAGCCGACAAGATAGAGAAAGCAAGGTGAACGCAAGCTGAGAGAGCACTCTGCTCCGCAGTGCTGAACATCAGCCTCCCTTGCCCCCATCGCCGCCGCTCACCCAGGCCTCCAGGCCCTCGCCCAGGAACGAAAGCCCCAGTACCAACACAAACATCGCCAGGCCGGGATAGAGCGCCGTCCACCAGATGCCGGTGGGCAGCGCGGTGAGAGCCTGCTGCAGGTCGGCGCCCCATTCCGGAATCGATTCGGGGAGCCCCAGGCCCAGGAAGCCCAGGCCGCCCAGCACGAGTACGGCGTCGGCAGCGTTGAGGGTGAGCAGCACCGGCACCGAGGTGATCACGTTGCGCAGCAGGTAACGGCGCAGGATCCACAGCGGCCCCGCCCCCAGCGATTGAGCCGCTTCCACATAGAGCTCCGCCTTCACCTGGGCCGTCTGGTTGCGCACCACCCGGAAATACTGGGGGATGTACACCACACACAGCGCCGCCGCCGCATTGGGAAGGCCGCGCCCCAGCAGGAAGGCGAGCACCACCGAGAGCAGCAGCACCGGCAAGGTGTAAAGCGTGTCCATCAGCAGCACCAGGATTCGGTCGAGGCCACCGCCCAGGTAGCCGCTCACCATGCCCAGCGGCACGCCGATCAGCAGTGCCGTGATCAGGGCCAGCAGCACCACCTGCAACGCCACACCACTACCGGCCAGGGTGCGCACGCAGACATCGCGACCGAGGCGGTCAGTGCCGCACCAGTGCTGCAGCGAAGGGGTGGCATAAATCTCGTTGGCCAGGCCGGCGTTCGGATCGTCCAGCAGGCCCAGATGAATGAGTAGGGGCGTGGCCAGGGCCACCAAGCCGTAGGACAACACGATCAGCAGGCCCCAGCGGGCCATGCGGCCAGAAAGGTTCTTCGGGCGCCAGCGCAGCCATTCCCTGGGCTGGAAGACGGTCATGGCGGCAGCTTGAGCGGCGTGAGCGGGCCCAGTGTGGGACCCAAAGCGACCTTTGGGAGCGGTGGCCAGCCAAGAGGCCTAACCAGACTTGAAGAAACCCGCATCAAAACCCGGCCTATTGCTACAACAAAGCCAACATGGATCCAGCAAAATCAATGCGCCGAAGCTGAATGTTTCCCAGCGGGGGAAGTCATGCGCGATACAGTCATGCGCGATACAGAAAGCAGCCCACGCATTCTCATCGTCGATGACGATTTCGAATTGCGCCGTTTCCTCCAGGGGGAGTTTCTGGTGGAGGGTTTTGCAGTAGGCGAAGCCGATACGGGCCTGAGCGCCCTCACCCAGTTACGCGACAACCCCAACCCCTTCGATCTGGTGCTACTCGATTGGACCCTGCCCGATTTCAGTGGTGTCGAGATCTGCCGCCGGCTTCGCTCCAGCGGCGTCACCGTGCCGGTGGTGATGCTCACGGCGCGAGACGACATCCGCGACCGAGTTGAGGCGCTGGATTCCGGCGCCGACGACTTCATCAACAAACCATTCTCCATCGAGGAACTGCTAGCCCGCGTCCGCGCCCGCATGCGCCGCACCGGACTCAACTTGAACGGCAGCGTTGGCGAGCTACTCAGCTATCGCGGCCTGACCATGAACACCGGTAACCGGGAAGTTCGCCGCAATGGTGCCCCGATTCATCTCACCGTGCGCGAATACGACCTCCTCCAGACCCTGCTGCGCGAACCGAACCGGGTGCAGACGCGCAATCAGATCCTTGCCAGCGTCTGGGGCGCCAACCATTTCGGTGATGACAACCTGCTCGACGTCTACATCCGTTACCTGCGCAAGAAGGTCGAGCAATCCGGCTGCCCCAGCCTGATTCAGACCGTCCGTGGTGTCGGCTTCATGCTCAAGGAAGGGGATCCTTGGAACTGAACCGGCGCAGCAGCAACTGAAAATCGGAACCGCCCCCTGGGCCGGGGGCATCCACCACCCGCGCCTCCCCTCCCATCCGCTCCATCAGCAACTTCACCACCGACAGACCAATGCCGCTGCCCCGACGCCTTGAAGAAGCGCTGCCCTGAACAAACCGCTCGAAGATCCGCTCTTTTTCGGCATCCGCCACCCCAGGCCCGCGGTCACGCACATGCACCACCACCACCTCCGCACTGCAGGCCAGGCTCTCCCCTGAGGCCTGGGGAGTGGTCTTGGGGGTGCACTGGGAGGTGGCAAACAACTCGATCGGACTGCCTGGATCGGCGTACTTCAGGGCGTTTTCCACCAGGTTGGTGAGGCACTGCTGCAATCGATCGGCATCACCGCAGGCCACCAGGACCTCAGCCTCGACGGGCGCCAACAGCCGCAGCCGCGAACCGGCATGGTCCACCAGCTGCTCATAAGTCGCCAGCAGCAGCAGCTCCACATCGATGACCTGGTGGCTCACCTCCAGGTGGCCGGCCTCATCGCGGGCGATGGCGAGCAAGTCGCTCACCAGCCGCCCCACCCGCTCTGCTTCGCCCTGGATCAACGCCAACGGCGCGATCATTTCCGCAGCAGCCCCATCGCTGTCCACGTCGCTGGCCGGATCGCGCTCACGGGTCGAGCTGGTTTGTTCTGCCTGGCGCTGCAACCGCTGGGCGTAGCCACTGATCAGCGTCATCGATGTACGCAGCTCATGGGAGACCCCATCGACAAAATCCCGCTGGCGCTCGAAGGAGATAGCCAGGCGATCTAGCAAGTCGTCGAAGGCGAGGGCGATCGGTTGAAGCTCCTCGGGTTGGGGTTGCTCCTGCAACCGTTGGCGGCCGAGGCCATCGGCGCTGATCGCCGCCACGCTGTTGCCAAGCCGCTGCAGGGGCCGCAACCCCCCCTCCATCACCAGCCGCAGCAGGGCACTGGTCAGCAGGGCTGTCATCCCGGCCATGGCGATCAACAGCAACTGGGTGATCCGCTCCCGCCCAGCATCGGCGCTGAAATCCTCGAGGACATGCAGGCGAGCCGGGCCGCTGCTCAGCAGCACCGGGTTGGCATAGGTCAGGAAGATGCCGCCACCCTCCCGGAAGGAGACCGGCCCATCGACTTGCCGGGCCAGGCGGCTGGCGGTGCTCTCCAAAGGACCGAGGGTCTCCGCCGCCCCTGGAGCACCTTCCAGCCACACCGTGACGCCGGGGAGGAGCATCGAGCTGATCCGCCGTTGCATTTCCGTCGAATCGGGAATCTCAGCGGATTCAGTGAGCTTCTTCTGAAGCGCATACACCCCGTCGCTGTGGGCGTCGTAGCGGCTCAGAGCGGCGAGCTGCCTGTTGGCAAGAAGAAGCACGCCGTAGCCAACAAGCACGGCCAACAGACTGGTGGCTTGAAGTCGACGACGAATCGAACTCAAATTCGATCACCATTCAAGGCCAAAGGTACCTTCAGAATCGCTGGTTTGTCCCTCCTCAGAACACATGGTCCTGAGCGGAGATCTGAGTCAACAGTCGCAAGGGCGCAGAGCGATCGCATTCGACTAACCGGCACCCGCCAACACTTCGCTGACGATCGTTTGCGCTCTTCCGCCAGCCTCGCTGAAGCTCTGCTCCAGCCGCAGCGCCACCAGCTGGGTCTCGGGATCGAGGCAAGCCGAGAATGGCAGCCGTGACGAACCATTCAGTTCCACCCCAGCCGCTACCGCGGCTTCGCCGCCGTTGAGCAACAGGCTGCAGCCCTGCCAGGGCGTGGCCTGGGCAGCCAGCCCGTCCAGCACGACCCGGCTCTGGAACGTCGTGCCGGCGGACACTTGGCCGTCAAGCCCGAAGGCAGGCCCACAGCGGACCAGCACCCTGCCCTGCCAGAGGCCACTGGGCGCTGCTCCAACCGAATAGGTGATCGTTCCCTCCGGCGTCCTGAGCTGCAGCACGGCCGGCCGCCCCGCCAGGCCGCAGGCTGAGCCGTAGCGCTCTGGGTCGGGCGCCACCGCCGTGGCCCGCTGCAGATCGGCCTGGATCAGGTCCAGGGCTCGGCCCTGGTTCGCCCGCTCCCGCAGCAGGCGGCTGAACCGTCCGGCGTTCAGCCCTTCCCCCAACAGCGCCTGGACCACCACCCCGCAGAACAGCAGCCCCAGCCCCATCGCCAGCAGCAGCTCCACCAAAGAGAAGCCGCCCCCCTGACGGCGCAAACCCTGCTGTTGGTGTTGAAACGGAATGGACGACCCGGCGGTACGCATGGTGATGAACAACAACGATCAGAGCGTGGGATCGGGTTGGCAGAGGCTGCTGTCGGGCCTGCTGCCGCTGGCCCCGCCATAGCGGCCCAGCCGCACGATTCCCAGCGGCAGCGCCATCACCAGACAGCGGCGCAGGGGAGTGCCGCTGCTGGCCAGCACCACCGTGCCGCCATCAAGCACCAGGCCATTGCTGCTGAAGCGCAACACCTCTGGCAGGTTGTGGAGCACGTCCACCGCGGTGCTCTCCACCCCCTCACCCAGTTCCATCAGCGTGTCGCGACAGGGCCTCAAAGCTCCGCCCTGCGGCGGCTGCCAGCCCTGCTCCGAGAGGGTGAGTCCACAGGCTTCCCCCTGCTGTTCGGCCTCACTGCGGCCACGCTCGATGCCCTGAGCCAAGCGCCGACTCGCCACCTCCAGGCGTTGCCTGGCCAGGCTTTCACCCCCCGACCGCAGGCCCAGGCCAGCCAGCAGGCCGATCACCGCCAGGGTCACCAGCAGCTCCACCAGGCTGAAGCCAGCCTGGTGGCTGAAGCGGCTCGGCCTGGCCTGCAGACGCTGTCTCACGTGCCCTCCTCCAGATCGGAAGTGGCAGCCGCTGACGGACAGAGGCCATGGGCGGCAGCGGTGAACAGCCGGCGACGCTCCAGGCCCATGGGCTCGATGCGGTAGACGAGCCAGAGCCCATCCACTCCCGACGACGTCGCGCTCACCTGGCGCTGCACTCCCACCGGCAGAGCTCCAGCCCCGCTCTGGAGCTGCTCCGCCATCCACTGGCCTGCCGCCGCACAACCGGCTGCCGGCTGTTCAGGGCCTTCAGCTTCCACTCCAGCCACCACAGCGAGCGCCGCCTGGCGCAGGCCGTGCTCGCGGCGCAGCAAGTCGGCATCGACACGGCGCAACATTTCCTGCTGTTCAGCGTTGGCCTGGCTCCAGCGGGCGCTGGAGCTCCACAGTTGCAACGAGGTGTTGGCCGCCAGGGAGAACACCAGCATCGCCATCGTGATCTCGATCAGGTTCATCGCCCCATCCGCCGCACCGTCAGCAGCCGCTCCGGCCGGTCGGGATCAAGCCGCAATCCGAACAGGGCCTGGGCCCGACTGCCCGTCTCCTCTCCCCCTAACTCCAGCCGCAGCCGAGCCTCCAGTGCCGTCACCGGTTCAGCAGCAGGCCCAGGAGCAGGCCACCACTCCACCAGCCTGTAGCGGGAGCTGCCCACCTCCCCTTCACGGAGCCCGGCGAGGCTGGCGCCCGCTCCGCAACCCGCCGGTGGCCACTGCGACGACGGGACTTGCAGCAGGCAGCGGTAGGGGCCATGGAGCTGGGCCGCCACCTGCTGGGCGGCCGAAGCCAGGGCGTCGCTGGCCTGGCGTTGCCGCCATTGCCCTGCCATCTGTCGATGGCCATGCAGGGCAGCGGTTTGCAGCGAGAGGCTGCTGAGCAGCAACACCAGCCCCACGCCGAAGGAGAGGGGCAGAAAGAAGCCCGACTGGCCAGCATGCTGGGCGGCCATGGACTTGCTTCGAAGCTGAGAAGGCATCGGTGGCCTCAGGTGGGGATCACGCCTTCAGCGTTCCCCTCCTCTCGCCGCTTGAACCTGGGCGAGCAGCGGCTTACTGATTCAGCTTCAACACCGCCATGAAGGCCTCCTGGGGCACTTCCACCCGACCCATCGCCTTCATGCGCTTCTTGCCCTTGGCCTGCTTCGAAAGCAGTTTCTTCTTGCGGGAGATGTCACCGCCATAGCACTTGGCCAGCACATCCTTGCGGATCGCGCTGATGCTTTCGCTGGCGATGATGCGGCTGCCGATCGAGGCCTGGATCGGAATCTTGAATTGTTGGCGCGGGATCAATTCCTTGAGTTTCTCCACCAACCCCTTGCCCACGTTGTAGGCCTTGTCACGGTGCACGATCGTGGTGAGCGGATCAGCCTTCTCGGCATTGATCAGCACATCGAGGCGCACCAGTTCATTCTTGCGGTAGCCGATCAGGCTGTATTCCATCGAGGCATAGCCCTTGGTGCGGCTCTTCATCTGATCGAAGAAATCAGTGACCACTTCAGCCAGCGGCATCTCGTAGTGCAGCGTGACGCGCTCAGTGGTGATGAACTTCATATCAATGAATTCACCGCGCCGCTCCTGGCATAGCTCCATCAAGGTGCCGTTATAGGTATTGGGCGTATAGATCTCCAGCTTCACATAGGGCTCCTCGATCGATTCACGCTTCTGCGGATCAGGCAAGGTGGCCGGATTGTCCACCATGATCAGCGTGCCGTCGATCAAGGTCACCTGGTAGATCACCGATGGCGCCGTCACGATCAGGTCAAGGTTGTATTCCCGCTCCAGCCGCTCCTGCACGATTTCCATGTGCAGCAGCCCAAGGAAGCCGCAGCGGAAGCCGAAGCCCATGGCGCTGCTGGTTTCGGGCTCAAACTTCAGCGCCGCATCGGAGAGCTGCAACTTGTTGAGTGCTTCGCGCAGATCGGGGTATTGATCCGCGTCGGTGGGGAACAGCCCGCAGAACACCATCGGCTTGGCCTCGGCATAGCCGGGCAGCGCTTGGGCGGCCGGATTCGCCAGCAGGGTGATTGTGTCGCCCACCCGGGCATCGGCCACCGCCTTGATCGAGGCCGACAGGTAGCCCACCTCACCGGCATGCAGGCTCTCCACCTGGCGCTGGTCTGGGGCCATCACCCCCACCTCGTCGAGTTCGTAGCTGGTTTTGCTGGCCATCAGCAGCACCTTGTCCTTGCGGGCGACCCGGCCACTGATCACCCGGAAGTACACGATCACGCCGCGGTAGGCGTCGTAATAGGAGTCGAAGATCAGGGCACTCAACGGCTCAGAGAGCCGATCCGGCGGCGGCGGCACCCGATCCACCACCGCCTGCAGGATGGCTGCCACCCCCAGGCCGGTCTTGGCGGAACAGGCGATGGCGTTACTGGTGTCGAGGCCGATGATCGCTTCGATCTCCTCGCTGATCCGGGCTGGATCGGCGCCGGGCAGGTCGATCTTGTTGAGCACCGGAATGATCTCCAGATCGTTCTCCAGCGCCAGATACACGTTCGCGAGCGTCTGCGCCTCCACCCCCTGGCTGGCATCCACCACCAGCAGCGCCCCCTCGCAGGCCTGCAGGCTGCGACTCACCTCATAGGAGAAATCCACATGGCCGGGCGTGTCGATCAGGTTGAGGATGTAATTTTCGCCATCGGCCGCCTTGAACTCCATGCGCGCCGCCTGGAGCTTGATCGTGATCCCCCGTTCGCGCTCCAGTTCCATGTTGTCGAGGAACTGGGCCTGCATGTCCCGCGCCGCCACCGTGCCGGTTTCCTGCAACAGACGATCGGCCAGCGTCGACTTGCCGTGGTCGATGTGGGCAATGATGCAGAAATTGCGGATCCGAGAAACGGGAACGTCGGTCATCGCGTTGGGAAAGCCCGTTCAGGGAAGCCAGTGGGATCAATCCTAGGAATCGGGCGACAAGCCCAAAGCCATTCCTCTCGATTCAACTAAGCTAAGCCTTAGTCCATCGTCGCGCCATGGCGCTTTCAGCCACGCCCAAAACCACGCAGGCAAGCCTCCGCCAGGTGAACGTGCACGAAGCCAAGACCCAGCTCTCCCGCCTGCTTCAGGAGGTGGAGGCCGGTCAGGCGGTGGTGATCGCCAGGGCTGGTGTCCCCATCGCCCAACTGGTCCCCATTCAGGCCCAAGCCTCCGGCGTCGCGCCTCCAGGGGCGATGCGCGGTGAGATCACCATGGCGGACGACTTCGATCGCACCCTGGACGACCTGTTCACCGTTCTGCAGCTGCCGATCGCCCCTTGATCCATGGCCCGGTTGCTCCTCGACACGCACCTGGTGCTCTGGTGGATCGCAGACCACCCACAGTTGCCCAAGGCTGCGGTCGGCCTGATCCGCGACCCTGAGAACGAGGTTCATGTCAGCCAGGTTTCCCTCTGGGAACTGGCGATCAAAGCCTCCGTGGGGCGGCTGGATGTGGACCTGGCCAAGCTTGAACGCACCATTCCCGCCCAGGGCTTCCGCTGGCTGGCAATCCGCAACCAGCACCTGCTGGCTGTGGCCGAACTGGGAACCAGCCCCGTGCATCGCGATCCCTTTGATCGCTTGCTGGTGGCCCAGAGCCGCAGCGAACCGCTGAGGCTGCTCACGGCCGATCGCCAGCTCGCGGCCTACGGACCGACGGTGACGGTTTTTTGAACCCAGACGATCCATGGCCTGGATCCAGGCGACCTCCAGGCTGCCTCCCTAAACTCAAACCACACCTCGAATTCTGTTGATGAGTCCCGAAACTGCCACCAGCGAAACCACCACTCCAGAGCTGAACGTTGAAGCGGCGATCAGCGACCCCCGGGCCCTCACCATCCCCAACGTGGAGCGTGTGCTCGATGAGCTGCGCCCGTACCTGATGGCCGATGGCGGCAATGTCGAGATCGTCGAGATCGACGGTCCGATCGTCAAGGTGCGTCTCCAGGGTGCCTGCGGCTCCTGCCCCAGCAGCACCATGACCCTGAAGATGGGCATCGAGCGCAAGCTGCGTGAATCGATCCCCGAAGTGAGCGAAGTGGTTCAGGTGCTCTGAGGCCCCTGCGCCGAGTGATCACGGCCAGCCTTCGCTGAGGGCTGGTTAAGGGTTGTTGCCCAGAAAACCCTGGCACCACTGAGCCGTAGGCTTCCCACACTTGCCTGATTGGCTGTGCTGGACCTGCGCTTGGTGCGCGATACGCCGGAGCTGATCGTCGAGCAGCTCGGCCGCCGCGGCCTGAAGCTCGATCTCACCGCCCTGCAGATGATCGCCCGCCAGGAGCGGGATCTTGAGCAGCAACGCAGCAGTCTCCAGGCCGAGGGCAACCTGGTGGGGCGTCAGGTGGGAGAGCTGATTCGCTCCGGCGAAGCGCCCCACAGCCCGGAGGTGCAGGCGCTGCGCGACCAGGGCAACCGCCTCAAACAGCAGGTGGGGGTGCTTGAAGAAGAGGAGAAGAGCCTCGAAACCCGCCTGCGCGACCAACTGCTCGCTTTCCCCAATCTACCGTCGCCCCACTGCCCGGAGGGACGATCGGAAGCCGACAACATCGAGGTGCGTCGCTGGGGAACGCCCCGCCAGGGCGAGGGCCTGCAGGAGCACTGGCAGATCGCCGAGAGGCTGGGCCTGATCGACAGCGAGCGCTCGGTGCGGATTGCCCAGAGCCGCTTTGTCACCCTGCTGGGCCAGGGCGCTCGCCTGGAGCGCGCCCTGATCAGCCTGATGCTCGACCTGCACGGCCGGCGCGGCTACCGGGAGGTGATGCCGCCGATCCTGGTGAACAGCGCAAGCCTGATGGGCTCCGGCCAGCTGCCGAAATTCGCCGAAGAAAGCTTTCGCTGCGCCGACGACGACCTCTGGCTGACGCCCACCGCCGAGGTGCCGATCACCTCGTTCCACCGCGACGAGCTGATCGCGGCCGAACAACTGCCGCTCAAATACGCCGCTTACACCCCCTGCTTCCGGCGCGAGGCGGGTACCTACGGCCGTGACACCCGCGGCCTGATCCGCCTGCACCAGTTCAACAAGGTGGAGCTGTACTGGTTCTGCAGCCCAGAAGCGTCGGAGGCCGCCCACGCCCAGCTCACCGGCGACGCCGAGGCGGTGCTGCAGGCCCTGGACCTGCCCTACCGGGTGTTGGAGCTCTGCACCGGTGATCTCGGCTTCTCCGCGGCCCGCACCTTTGATCTGGAGGTGTGGCTGCCCGGCGCCGGCGCCTATCGGGAAATCTCCAGCTGCAGCAATTGCGGTGACTTCCAGGCCCGCCGCTCCGCCATCCGCCAGAAGGATGGCAAGAAGACGCGCCTGCTCCACACCCTCAACGGCAGCGGCCTGGCGGTGGGGCGCACGATGGCGGCCCTGCTCGAAACCGGACAGCAAGCCGATGGCAGCGTCCTGCTGCCGCAGGCGCTGGTCCCCTACATGGGCTGTGACCGCCTCGTTGCCGAAACCTGAACCCAGTCTCTTACGGCCTCCCCCACACCTACCCAACCGCCTTCAGCCCGCCGGCGGGCGGGTTGCCCCTCCACAATGAGGGCACTGCGTCACGGTCTGAATGGGTGTTCTTTCAGCTCTGGCGATCCTGGCCGCCCTGATCGTTGTGCATGAGGCTGGCCACTTCTTTGCCGCCACCTGGCAGGGCATCCGCGTCAGCGGTTTTTCGATCGGCTTCGGTCCGGTGCTGCTGGAGCGTCAGCGCCGCGGCGTTCAGTTCGCCCTGCGGGCGATCCCGCTCGGCGGCTTTGTCGCCTTCCCTGACGATGACGAAGACGAGACCAGCGCCATCGCTGCCGACGATCCCGATCTGCTGCGCAACCGCCCCCTGCACCAGCGCGCCCTGGTGATCGCCGCCGGCGTGCTCGCCAACCTGCTGCTGGCCTGGACGGTGCTGGCGGCCCAGGGAATTGTGGTGGGCATTCCGGCCGGTTTCAGCGCCAACCCGGGCGTGGTCGTGGCGGCCGTACAGCCTGGCCAGCCGGCGGCCCTCTCGGGCCTGGTCGCCGGCGATCGGATCGTCAGCCTCGGCGGCGTCAGCCTGCTGGGAGGCCAGGAGGCGGTGGTCGGCCTGGTCGGCGATATCAAGGCCGCCCCCAGCCAGACCCTGGACCTGGTGGCCGAGCGTGACGGCAAGACACTCACGCTCAACCTCACCCCCGCCGACAACGACGGCATCGGCCGCATCGGCGCCCAGCTGCAACCCAATGGCAGCGAGGCCTTCCGCCCCGCCACTGGCCCACTGGAGGTGATCAACCAGACCAACCGCATCTTCGCCCAGCTCACCGGCCGCACCATCGATGGCTTCGTCGCCCTGGTCACCCGCTTCAGTGAAACGGCTCCGCAGATGTCGGGGCCGGTCAAGATCGTTGAAATGGGCGCCACGCTGGCCAAGAGCGGCGGCAGCAGTCTCTACCTGTTCACAGCCCTGATCTCGATCAACCTGGCCGTGATCAATGCCCTGCCCCTGCCCCTGCTCGATGGCGGTCAGTTCCTGCTGCTGTTGATTGAGGGGGTGCGCGGTCGCCCCCTGCCCCAGCGGCTGCAGATGGTCTTCATGCAGTCGGGCTTCCTGCTGTTGGTGGGGCTCAGTGCCGTACTGATCGTTAAGGACACCAGCCAGCTCTCGGTGGTGCAGCAGCTGATCGGCCGCTGAGGTGAGCGAACGTCTCCGGCGGCCTCGCTTCCCGACGGCGCGGCAGCGGGCTCCGTTGATCCTGGCCCGGCTTGGTGAGCTCTATCCCGAGGCCACCTGTTCGCTGAACTGGCGCACCCCCTGGGAGCTGCTGGTGGCCACGATGCTCTCGGCCCAGTGCACTGATGAACGGGTCAACCGGGTCACCCCGGCCCTGTTCGAGCGCTTCGCCGATGCGGAGGCCGCCGCCGCTGCCACCGCCGCAGAGGTGGAGCCGTACGTGCATTCCACAGGCTTCTTTCGCAACAAGGCCAAAAACATCGTGGCCGCCTCGCGGCTGCTGATCGAGCACCACGGCGGGGCGGTGCCGCCGCGCATGGACGCCCTGCTGGAGCTCCCTGGTGTGGCCCGGAAAACCGCGAATGTGGTGCTGGCCCATGCCTTCGGGATCAACGCCGGCGTCACTGTCGACACCCATGTGCGGCGGCTGAGCAACCGGCTCGGCCTGAGCAAGCAGAGCGAGCCGCGCCGCATCGAACCGGAGCTGATGAAGCTGCTGCCCCAGCCGGAGTGGGAGAACTTCTCGATCCGGATGATCTTCCACGGCCGCGCCGTCTGCAACGCCCGCAAACCCGCCTGCGACGGCTGCCCCCTCGCCGACCTCTGCCCCAGCCATCCCGAGCACGGCCGCGCGGTAGACTGATACATCCCTGAACCAGCTCTGAAGCCGCATGGCGAAGAAGTCGATGATCGCGCGCGATGTCAAGCGCAAAAAAATCGTGGCTCGCTTCGCCGTTAAGCGCGCCGCCCTGATGGCCGCGTTCGAGGCCGCCCCAGGCCCGATGGAGCGCCTTGAAGTGCACCGCAAGATCCAGGGCCTGCCCCGCAACAGCGCCGCCAACAGGGTGCGTAACCGCTGCTGGGCCACTGGCAAGCCCCGTGGCTACTACCGCGATTTCGGTCTGTGCCGCAACCAGTTGCGGGAGATGGCTCACAAGGGTCTGCTGCCCGGCGTCACCAAATCCAGCTGGTGAGCCCATTCGGCTGGCAACCAACTCCAGCTGATGAAAAAATCTGGCTGATGGTATGTGGCCGATGCTGAACTGCTCTGTTCCGCTTCATTGTCCGCAAACTTTTTGACTGTTGTGTTCTATCGCCCCTTTTTTGCGACCCCATTCGTTGCGAAAAAGTGGCGGCAAGATCAACAGCACGGGTGGCCCTGACGCCACCCTCTGTCGGGCGTTTTTGTAGGCCAGCGCTGCCGGCAGGCAAGCAGGCGCAGCCGATATTGATTGCAGGTTTGGGGCCCTGATCACCCCGTTTTGCCTCTTCACTAGTGGGCGCAGCCCATACGGGGGCAAGACAAAATGCGAGAATCAACAACGTCAACAAAACGGACATAATCAGAAGTGCCAGGAAAAATTCAGTCGGTCTCCTTCGATGGTCGGGAGATCCGGCTGACCACAGGGTTGTTTGCCCCTCAAGCAGGCGGGGCCGTGTTAGTTGAATGTGGTGATACGTCCGTGCTGGTCACGGCCACCAGGGCCAAGGGTCGCGAAGGGATCGATTTCCTCCCCCTCACCTGCGACTACGAAGAGCGTCTCTACGCCGCCGGACGCATCCCCGGCAGCTTCTTCCGCCGCGAAGGCCGCCCCCCCGAGCGCGCCATCCTCACCACGCGCCTGATCGACCGCCCGATGCGGCCGCTGTTTCCCTCCTGGCTACGGGACGACCTCCAGGTGGTCGCCACATGCCTGTCGCTGGATGAACGGGTCCCGCCCGATGTGCTCGCCGTGACCGGCGCCTCGATCGCCACCCTGCTGGCCAAAATCCCCTTCAACGGCCCGATGGCGGCCGTGCGCGTCGGCCTGCTTGGCGACGACTTCGTGCTCAACCCCAGCTACCGCGAGATCGAGCGCAGTGAGCTGGATCTGGTGGTGGCCGGCACCCCGTCCGGGGTGGTGATGGTTGAAGCGGGCGCCAACCAGCTGCCCGAACAAGACGTGATCGAAGCGATCGACTTCGGCTACGAAGCCGTGGGCGAGCTGATCAAGGCCCAACAGACCCTCCTCGCCGACCTGGGCATCGAGCAGGTATTCCCGGAAGCGCAGGTGCTCGACGCCGCCCTGCCGAATTTCCTGGAGCAGGAATGCGGCGCCGGCATCGGCGAAGTGCTCAAGCAGTTCAGCCTCACCAAGGCGGAGCGCGACGCCCAGCTCGATGTGATCAAGGCAGGCGTGGCCCAGAAGATTGCCGGTCTCTCCGACGACGATCCGATCCGCCTGGCCGCCACCGGCAAGGCCCTCGGCAACACCTACAAGGGCATCACCAAGAAGCTGATGCGCGCCCAGATCCTCAGCGAGGGCAAGCGGGTCGATGGCCGCAACCTCGATGAAGTGCGGCCGATCACGGCGGCCGTCGGCGTGCTGCCCAAGCGGGTGCATGGCTCCGGCCTCTTCCAGCGCGGGCTCACCCAGGTGCTCTCCTGCGCCACCCTCGGCACCCCCAGCGATGCCCAGGAGATGGACGACCTCAACCCGATGGGCGAGAAGACCTATCTCCACCACTACAACTTCCCCCCCTATTCCGTCGGCGAAACCCGGCCGATGCGCTCCCCCGGCCGCCGCGAAGTCGGCCACGGCGCCCTCGCCGAGCGGGCCCTGATTCCCGTGCTTCCCGCCAAGGAGGGCTTCCCTTACGTGATGCGGGTCGTCTCGGAGTGCCTCAGCTCCAACGGCTCCACCTCGATGGGCTCGGTCTGCGGCAGCACCCTGGCGCTGATGGATGCCGGTGTGCCGCTCAAGGCTCCCGTAAGCGGCGCCGCCATGGGCCTGATCAAGGAGGGTGATGAGGTGCGCATCCTCACCGACATCCAGGGCATCGAGGATTTCCTCGGCGACATGGACTTCAAGGTGGCCGGCACCGAGAAGGGCATCACCGCCCTGCAGATGGACATGAAAATGTCCGGTCTGGCGGTGAAGACCATCGCCGAAGCCGTCAACCAGGCCCGCCCGGCCCGGCTGCACATCCTCGAGAAGATGCTGGAGGCAATCGAGAAGCCCCGTGAGATCCTCTCGCCGCATGCCCCGCGGCTGCTCAGCTTCCGCATCGATCCCGAGCTGATCGGCACGGTGATCGGCCCCGGTGGGCGCACGATCAAGGGCATCACCGAGCGCACCAACACCAAGATCGACATCGAGGATGGCGGCATCGTCACGATCGCCAGCCACGACGGCGCCGCCGCCGAGGAAGCCCAGCGGATCATCGAGGGGCTGACCCGCCGGATCAGTGAAGGCGAGCAGTTCAGCGGCACGGTCACCCGGGTGATCCCGATCGGCGCCTTCGTGGAGATCCTCCCCGGCAAGGAAGGGATGATCCACATCTCCCAGCTCTCCGAAGCCAGGGTCGAGAAGGTGGAAGACGTGATCAAGGTGGGCGATGCCGTCACCGTGCGGGTGCGCGAGATCGACAACCGCGGTCGTATCAACCTCACCCTGCGCGGTGTGTCCCAGGAACCCGTGGCGGTCTGAGATCGATCGGGCCCCGCTGAAGCTGGATCCCCCGGCTGAACCCGCCGCCGGTGTGCTCTACCTGGTGGGCACACCGATCGGCAACCGGGGCGATCTCTCGCCCCGGGCCCGGCAGGTGCTTGAAGGGGTTGATCGCATCGCCTGCGAAGACACCCGCCACAGCGGCCAGCTGTTGGCGGGTTTCGCCATTCGTGGCCGCCTGCTCAGCTTTCACCAGCACAACCAGCACGGCCGCACCCCCGAGCTGCTCGCGGCGCTGCAGGCCGGCGAAAGCCTGGCGCTGATCAGCGATGCCGGCCTGCCGGGCATCTCCGATCCCGGCGAGCTGCTGGTGGCGGCCGTGCGCGCCGCCGGGCTGCCGGTGATCTGCATTCCGGGCCCCTGCGCCGTCACCACGGCCCTGGTGAGCAGTGGCCTGCCGACGGGGCGTTTCTGCTTCGAAGGCTTCCTACCCGCCAAGGCCCGCCTGCGCCGCCAGGCCCTGCAGGAGCTGGCCGCGGAACGCCGCACGCTGGTGCTGTTCGAAGCGCCGCACCGGTTGGTCGAACTGCTGGAGGACCTGCTCGATCTGCTCGGCAATCGACCGCTGCTGGTGGCCCGGGAACTCACCAAACGCCACGAACAGCAGGTTGGTCCCACGGTGGAGGCGGCCCTGGAGCACTTCCGCCAGGTGCCCCCCCGCGGCGAATGCACCCTGGTGCTCGGCGGCGCCCCTGCCCCCGAAGCTCCCCAGTGGAGCGAGCACGAGCTCAGGGCGGAACTGGCGCGGCGCCTGGCAGCGGGCCTCAGTGGCAGCGACGCCGCCCGCCAGCTCGCCGCCGAAACCGGCCTCTCCCGCCGCAGGATCTACGCCCTGCTCCACCAGCCACCCCCATAGCAGCCGCCACTACCAGTTCGCCTGGCCACTGTTCGCTCGCCCACCAGCAGTCAGAATCACAAGAGCCAACTGTTTTGTCCCGTGCTGCTGCGTCTGCGCCTGCTGCTCTCCAGCCTCGGTGGCGGCCTGTTGCTGCTGCTGATCCTGTGCCTGGGCTCGCAGAACCTCAACGAACGGGCCGTGCTGCAGCTTGGCATTGGCCGCACCGTGCCGCTGCCCACCGGCTTTTTGGTGGGCGTCGCCCTGGTGGTGGGCGTGATCAGCGGCGGCAGCGCCACCGCCCTGGTGATGCCCAGGGGTGATCAGGATCCCGGCAGGGAATAGACAGCGCCTTCGAGCACGAGTCGGGTGATGCCCTGAACCAGCAGGTAGGGGGCGGTGCGCCGCAACACCTGGCTGTCAGGCAGCTTGATCACCCGTTGGGTGCGCCCGCAGTGGCGCTTGGCCTGGCGCGGGTTGGCGAACACCAGCAGCGCCTGACCTTGTTGCTCCCCATCGGGCAGTCGGCCCAGCTCAGGAAAATCGCTGAGGGGGCGGGCCTGCAGTTCCACCGTCTTGTCGACGAGCATGTAGAGGCTTTCAGGCAGTGGCGCGCTCTCCAGCGGCTGGCGGCAGGCTGCCGCTGGGCGATCCTCAAGGGCAACGCCCACGGGGACGGCCACAAACAGATTGCCTTCTCGGTCCCGCCCGAAGCCATCGCCGCCATCGCCGCCCTCGTCGTCGCTGTCGTCGTCCTCACCGAAATCATCGGCATCATCGATCGCCAGCACACCGGGCCTGGTGTCCTCGTCGTCGTCCTCTTGGCCTAATTCAGCGCCGTCTTCAACGTCTTCAACGTCTTCAGCGCCAGCACCTAGGTCAGCGCCGGCAACAGCAACTGGCGCTGTGGTGGCAAGCGGAGAAGCTTGGGCCTTGCCCCGTTGCCGCTTGAGCTGTCCGTAGACCTCCTCCCCCAGAGCCGCCTTGACCAGGCGCGTCACCGTGTTGGCGCTGCAACCGAAGGCCGCAGCCAGCGCCTGGGAGCCCTCGCCCCGCTGATAGCGCCGCACCAAGTCCTGTTTCTGCTCGTCGCTGAGCCGGTTGGCCGCCATGGAACTGGAGAGGGTTGCGTAGCCGCTCACCTTAGGCTGCCCGGGTGGGCCGTTAGCTCAGTTGGATAGAGCATGCGACTTCTAATCGCACGGTCGCTGGTTCGAGTCCAGCACGGCCCGTTGAACAGCTCCAGCCCTGCCGGCCAGCAGAAGACGCCAGGGTTCGCTCACACCCGAACGGTTCGGTGATAAACAAGTCATTGGGCGCAACGTTTTGTAACCAGAATTGACGAATCAACGCGCTCACCCGTCAATGGCCCTTTCGCCATCCGTCGAGGTCGTACAGCTGGAGCGCAGCTGTACCGGCCGCACCACCTTCTGCGCAGCCCAATCCAGCGACCAGACCCTGATTGCCGAGTTGGCACCGCAACAACCCTGGGAGCTGTTCTGCCATCGCCACCAGACCGATCAGCTGATCCTGTTGCGTGGCTCCCTCGACTTAGTCGTGCTCCACAACGGCCGCTTCGAGCGGATCACCCTGCGCGAAGACGACCCGGTGATGGTGCGCATTCCCCCCGGCGTGCCGCACGGGGCAATCAACCAGGGTCGTTACTCCGCCACCCTGGTTAACGCCGTGCTGCGCCATGGACCCGCCGCTGCCGGCGATTACCGGCCCCGGCCGATTCCAGCCGGCCTGCTTGGTCAGTGGCAGAAACTGCTGAACGTGCCCGATTCAACAGCTCACCTTGGCTTGGAACAATCAGGCGAGACGCCAGGCCGCAGCGTTCCAGGAAACGGATGAAGCCATAGGTGGGATCCGGCAGCACGCAAACCTGGCCCGCCTGCAGGGTGAACCCTTGCCGCGCCGATGACTGGAAGGCGTGGTGCAGGTTGTGCCATCCCTCGCCGAGGGTCAGCAGCGCCACTAAGCCATTGTTGCGGCTGTGATCATCGGTGCGAAACGGCTGGTCGCCCGCTAGGTGGGCCAAGGAATTCACGGTCGCCACGCCGTGGAACAGCACTGTGGTGCTGAGGCAGTAGGCCGCCAGCAAGGGAAGGCCGCCCAGGGCGAACGACAACCAGCCCAGGCCTACGGCCGGCAGGACATGCAGCCGGTCGATCAGGCGCAGCACCGGATCAGCCTCCACGTCCGGGGGGAGCCGCTCGGGGAAAAAGGAAGGCCGCAGCAGCCAGCCGACCTGGGAACGCCAGAAGCCTGCCCAGCCCCTGAGGGGCGCCAGGGGGCTGTGGGGATCCCGATCGGTGTCGACGTAGCGATGGTGACTGAGGTGGTGAGCCTTCCACCAGCTCGGGCCCATCTGCCCTGCCGAAGCCCCCACCAACGCCCCAAGCCAGAGCACCAGTTTGGGGGCCTGGTAGCTGCGATGGGTGATCAGGCGGTGATAGATCGCCGTTGTGGCCAGCATTCGCAGCAGATAGAGCGTCACGGCCCAGGCGATCGCGCCGAGCCCGAGGCCCGTGGCCAGCAGCAGCAGGCAGCCCAGATGGACAGCCACGATGAACACCGGTCCGAGGACGTAGAGGAAACGGGTAAGAACGGAGTACAGAACAGGCCTTGCACCAGACCCGACGCTAGAGGCTGGCTCTCACCAACGAGCCCGGACCCGTTGCTCAAAACCCCTGATTTCAGAACATTTGATCATCGCCCTGGTACGGCTCGAATTCACTCCATCCTGGGCTGGCGTCATCGAACAGTCCGTAGCGGGCCGCTTCGTCATTGAGCAAGGTGTTGCCTTCCGGCTGGGTATCACAGGTGATTCCGCCGCCGACAGCCGGGCGGCAATTGTCGAAGCGGATATCAGCCAACAGGGGCTCAGCTCGTCCAGGAGCCGCAGCGCCCACCAGGAGCAGAAGTGCTGCCGTTGCGCTGGAGGCGGCAATCGAAGTTGCGATGGAAATGGCGGCTTGCCAGGGGCTTTGGTGATGGGCGGTTGTCATGGTTTAGGTGCTGACCGGCGAAACGGGATGATGGCGACGAGCTTTTCTCGCCACGATGTACACCGACTGGACTGCCGTCATCCTGCTGCTGCTCACGGCTGCGCCCTTAGCGGTGGTGGTCGGGACCGCCACCTTCTTCATCTGGAGCCAGAAGAGAAGGCCCCAGCGTTGATCTCCTGGTTCCAGGGCTGAATCACGTCCGGCTGGATCATGTCTTGAAGCCTCGGCTGGGGCTCGAAGCGCGGCTCATGACCCTGGCCAAGGCAGTCGAGGCAGGTGCGAAAGCGCTGCTCACTCATCCTCAGCACCCCACTACCGCCGCAATGCGGGCACGGCGGCAGCGGAACATTCGGCAAGGAGGCACTGGGGCCTGAGCCGGAGGGGGGAAGGGAGGTCACGAAACGAACACCATCTGCATGAATGCAGTCTGCCCCTCCTGCTCCTCACAGGGAGGACCGATCCAGCTTCATTCCTTAAGAATTCCTTTCTTAAGTGTTTGTTTCTTGAGCCTTCCTTGCCTGAGCATTCGTTTTCACAGAAACCGGCTTTACAGGGGCTGGCGTAGCCGCTCCCGCAACAGGGGCAGGCTGAGTTGCTCGCAGAGCTCCAGGGCACTGAGGCGACTGCCGACTGGCACCAGCTGCAGACTCGCCGCCAACTGACCGATCACCGCCGGTCCATCCAGTCCCTGAGCGCGCAACCCAGCCAGCCCTTCGGCCGCCGATCGCTTGGCCAGCCGTTCGCCGCCGGGCCCGCACCAGAGCGGCACATGCCAGTAGTCGGGAGGACGCCGCTCCAGGCAGGCCATCACAGCCAGCTGCGGGGCGGTGGAGTGCCAGAGGTCGGCTCCACGCAGCACCGTGCTGATGCCCAGGGTCAGCTCATCGACTGCCGTGGCCAGGTGATAAGCCACAAAGCCATCGGCCCTGCGCAGCACCACGTCACCGACAGCCGTAGGACCATCCAGCCCAGCCTCGCGTCCAACCAGTTCAGGCCAATGCAGCCGCCCCGGCGCCAGCCGCAAGCGCCAGCTGGGCTGGCGGCCATCCTTGGTACCCCAATCGGCAGGAACGGCGCGGCAGAGACCTGGATAGGGCGACCATCCGCCGTGGGGGGCTGAAAGATCGGCGAGCATCCGCCGGCTGCAATGGCAGGGATAGAGCTGGCCCGAGGAGCGCAGCCTGGCCAGTGCCGCGTCGTAGAGCGAGCGGCGCTCACTTTGAAAGAGCGCCGGGCCGTCCCAATCGAGACCCAACCAGCCCAGGTCGGCCTCGATGGCTTCGCAGGCACCGCTGCGGTTGCGGGGCGTGTCGAGATCGTCGAAGCGCAGCAACCACTCGCCACCGCTCAGCCTGGTCTGCAACCAGCTGAGCAGGGCCGTGCGCAGATTGCCGAGGTGAAGATCGCCGCTGGGGGAAGGGGCAAAGCGCCCGCGGTGGTGGCCCTGCCGCAGACAATCGCCGCGCTCGAGCTGCTGCTCAAGCGCGTCTTGAAAACCTTCTCTGGAGGCACCGGGCCTGCCGGCGCCTGGCCTGCTGGGGCTGGCGGAAGGAATCGACCCGATTCAGCCCTGAACCTGGTCTTTGAACTGCTTGCCGGCGGTGAAGGCGGGCACGCGCTTGGCGGGGATGGCGATTTTCTCACCAGTCTTGGGGTTCAGGCCCTGACGGGCCGAGCGCTCGCGGGCCTCGAAGGAGCCGAAACCGAGGATCGACACCTTTTTGCCTTCGACCACCGAATCGATGATCGTGGAGATGGCGGCGTCTACGACATTGGAGACGTCGGTCTTGGTGAGTTCGGTGCGGGCTGCGACGAGATTGACGAGATCAGCTTTGTTCATCGGATAGGAAAACCTTCAGGGAGTGCGGGATCTGGGCGGAGCGGAAAATCCCCTCCCGCCATGCGGTGGAGCAGCCAACGGGATGTTGAGCGCGCCAATCGTATGGGGGAAGGGCTGATCCAGCAACTGAAATCGCCCTGTCGGCAACGGTTTTGACCCAATTGGGCCCAAATTGGGCCGATTTGGGCCTGGATCGAGCGGCGATCGCTGCCAGAGCGGGCCGTTGAACACCGTGTTGGAGCAGGCCAGGCAGCGGTTGCAAAGCCTCCTAGTTTGTGCGCGCCCCAGAACTGAGCCCTTGGCGGCGATCCAGCTCGGACATCCCTGGCCCCTGGGAGCAAGCGTGACGGCGCGGGGGGTGAACTTCTCTGTGGTGGCTCCGCGGGCCACCCGGGTGGAGTTGCTGCTGTTCCGCGATGGTGCGGCCGCGGAGCCTTACCGGGTGTTCGCCCTCGATGGCCGCCACCGCTCCGGTGACTACTGGCATGGCGAAGTTGAAGGGCTGGGGATCGGCTGCCGCTACGGCTACCGGGTGTTCGGTCCGCTACTGCCGGGGCTGCACGGGTTCAATCCGGCCAAGGTGCTGCTCGATCCCTGCGCCCGGGCGATCGATGGCTGGGAGGTCTACGACCGCGCGGCGGCCAGCGGCACGGTGCTCAACACCAGCTGCTGCCTGAAGGGGGTGGTGACCGAACGGGACCGCTTCGATTTCGATTCCGCCCCCCGGCCCCGCCACAGCTGGCAGCGCAGCGTGATCTATGAGCTGCATGTGGGTGGCTTCAGCCATGGGGCGGGCAGCCCCACCCCGGCGGAGCGCCAGGGCAGCCTGCTGGGCCTGATCGACACCCTGCCCTACCTGCGCAGCCTCGGGGTCACCACCCTGGAGCTGTTGCCGGTGATGGCCTTCGATCCCCAGGATGCACCCACCGGCCGCCACAACTACTGGGGCTACAGCCCCCTGAGCTGGATGGCTCCCCATCAGGGCTATCTGGTGGGGAACGATCCGCTCGAGGCTCGCCAGCAGGTGCGCGCCCTCGTCACCGCCTGTCACCAGGCGGGCCTGGAGGTGCTGCTGGATGTGGTCTACAACCACACCAGCGAAGGCAACCAGAACGGTCCAACCCTCAGCTGGCGAGGCTTTGCCGACGCCCTTTATTACCAGCAGAACGAGTCGAGCGAGTACCAGGACGTCACCGGTTGCGGCAACACGATCGCGGCCAACCGGCCGCTGGTGCGGCGTCTGATCATCGAGTCGATGCGCTGCTGGGCCCTGGAGCTGGGCATCGATGGCTTCCGCTTCGATCTGGGCATCGCCCTCTCCCGCGGCGAGAACATGCTGCCGCTGGATCAGCCGCCCCTGTTCGAGGAGATCGAAGCCGATCCGGAGCTCAGCGACCTGAAGCTGGTGAGTGAACCCTGGGACTGCGGCGGCCTCTACCGGCTCAGCGATTTCCCGGCCAAGCGCATGGGCACCTGGAACGGCCGCTTCCGCGACGATCTGCGTCGCTTCTGGAAAGGGGACGACGACTGCAGCTGGCTGATGGCCGAGCGACTGAGCGGCAGCCCCGATCTCTACGGCGGCCGCCCAGCGGCCGTGGGGCGGGCCATCACCTTCATCACCGCCCACGACGGCTTCACCCTGGCCGATCTGGTCAGCTACAACGGCAAACACAACCTGGCCAATGGCGAGGACAACCGCGACGGCGACAACCACAACAACAGCTGGAATCACGGGGTGGAAGGCCCCTGCAACGATCACGCCATCACCGCCCTGCGCAACCGCCAGCAGCGCAATCTCCTGGCCACCCTGCTGCTCGCCCCGGGGGTGCCGATGCTGCTGATGGGCGACGAGGTGCGCCGCAGCCAGGGGGGCAACAACAACACCTGGTGCCAGAACAATCCCCTCGGTTGGATGCACTGGCGGCCCGATGCCGGCGATCTGGCCCTGCGTCAGTTCGTGCAAAGGCTGCTGGTGTTGCGCCGCAAACTCGCCGGCCTGCTCAACCCGGAGCAGCCCTACGTGCAAGGCAAGCCGGGCCGACCCACAGCCTCCACAACCCTCTGGCGCGAGTGGCACGGCGTCGAAGTGGAACGCCCCGACTGGGGCAGCTGGTCGCACACCCTGGCCTGGAGCCTACACAGCGCCGAGCGCGGAGCGCTGCTCTGGTGCGGCCTGAACGCCTACAGCAAGGCGATCCACTTCGATCTGCCCAAACCCAGCGAGGGCTGGTTGCGCGTGATCGACACAGCCCTGCCCAGCGGCCAGGACCTGCCCCTCCACCCCGAGCTCTGGACCCCCAGCGGGGCCCCGCTGGAGAGCCGCAGCCTGATGCTGATGGTGGCCCCGGAGCTGCTGCAGAAGCCAGCCAAGCCGAAACAGGCCGGGAGCGCGGCCAGGGCCAGCGCTCAGGCCACCTGACAACCCTGGCTCCACGCTCACCGGCCCAACCGGCTTCATCCGCTCGGATCCGCCAACACCCCCCTGGCCGCGCCCCTTCCCGCCTTGACCACCACCGTCCCCTATCTCGACCTCCAGGCCGTGGAGGCCTACCTGGGCCCCCGCCCGGTCTTCACCAACCTCAGCCTGCGGCTACACCAGGGTGAACACACCGTGATCCTCGGGCCGAACGGGTCAGGCAAGAGTGCCCTGATCAAGCTGCTGTGCCGCGAAATCTACCCGGTGGTCAAGCCGGGATCCTGGCTGCGCCTCTTCGGCCACCAGACGGCGAATCTCTGGGATCTGCGGGCCCGGATCGGGCTCGTCTCCCAGGATCTGCAGGCCAACTATCGAGGCGGCGTGCTGGCCCGCGATGTGGTGCTCTCCGGCTTCTTCGGCTCGGTGGGCATCGGCCCGAGCCAGCAGCCCACAGCCGCCCACAGGCTGAGGGTGGGTGAGCTGATGGACCAACTCGGGCTGGCGGATCTGGCCGAACGCCCCTACCGCCAGCTCTCGGACGGCCAACGGCGACGGCTGCTGCTGGCCCGGGCCCTGGTGCACGATCCAGAGGTGCTGGTGCTCGATGAGCCCACCAATGGCCTCGATATCCAGGCCCGCTTCCAGCTGCTGACGATCCTGCGCGGCCTGGCCCAGTCCGGCACAACCCTGCTGCTGGTGACCCACCAATTCGATGCAATCATCCCGGAAATCAGTCGCTGCGTGCTGTTGCGGCAAGGGGCCGTGCAGGAGGATGGCCCCGTCAGCGAGCTGCTGCAGGACGGCCCCCTCAGCGCCCTGTTCGCCACGCCCCTGCAGGTGTGCACAGCCGGCGGTTATCACCAGGTGCTGCCGGCGGGGGAAGCTCCTTGAAATTATTCTGTAAAATGAAGCAGACAGCTGAGCAATCAAGGAATTTCGCGGGATCATCAGCACCACGGCTCCTCTCGATGAAGTCCTTTCGACGAAGCCCTTTCGATCAAGCCTGTCTTTTTTCATCACGGAGATAACTTTGTTCCCTGTCAACTGCCGTTTCCTACGCCTGCGATCAAACGCAAGATCAACGGCAAGATCAACGGCAAGATCAACGGCAAAGCTGATGCTGCCGCTGCTTGCGTTCGCTGTGGCCCTCCCAGCAGCACATGCCGGCCCATTCAGCTTTGACCCTGTGTCGTTTGCCGGCTATGCCAACAACTGGCAGAAGTTGCAGGGTAATGATCTGGTCTTTCGCAACCTCTCCCTCTGCGCCAAGGAGGGCAACGGTGGCTACAGCTGCCTGGCAGGCGAGGTGCTGCGCAAAGAACCTGGCAAGTCAGGGCGATTTTTCTGCAAACTGCGCTCCGTGGGCTATCACCCCAACACCCGCAGCATCACCTTCGTGACCCGCTCCTGCGAGTATCGCAGCGGCCAGCGGCGGATCATCGATCAATCCGAAAAACTATTCCAGAAGGGCCTCGACACCCTTGAGAATTTCACCAATTAAGCCAGCAACAATCATCAATTAAGCCAGCAGCAATGGTGACCCAAAAATGCTGATTGAGAAAAACCCTGATTTGGGAAAGTAAGCGGACGGCGGGAATCGAATCCGCATCATCAGCTTGGAAGGCTGAGCCACCAATCGCCCAGTCTCCTTGTTGTGCCTGACATATCAACAACAAAAAATCAACAACAAAAAAGCCATTTTGTGAGTTACTTGGTGAGATGCTTCGCTCCTGAAAGCCGTCTGGGGGCCTGGAGGTGGTCCATGCGCCGCGAGGCCTCTGGCCACAACGAGGTCGCCAGCACCGCCGGTGTTGCACTCAGGGCCGGTGTCCGCTGCAGTGGCACCTTGAGAGCAAGGAGGCCACCATCACTGGCTTGTATGGACGTAGAGTCGTGTATCGACACTGCTGGCAAGATCCAAGGCGGTCCCGTGACAGAGTCCATGGCCCAGAACCATCCCGTTGATACAGGTAGGCACTTCCAGCAGGCGATCCGCCGCTGGGGAAACAGCCTGGCCGTTCGGCTCCCCGCTGACTGCCTGCGTCAGGCCGGCCTGCGGGAAGGCGATCAGATCGAGATCGTCGTTGGCCCTGACGGCCGGCTGAGTCTCGAACCCCTGCGCCAGCTGGATCGCTCGGCTCTTGCCGCTGTTCTTCGCGAGCTCCAGGCCACCATGCCCCTCACTCCCTCTGTGGTTGAAGAATGCCGCGCCAATGAGCGCTGGTGAGACCGTCCGCTCGATGATCTACCTCGACACCAGCGTGGTGGTGGCTCTGCTGACCTCGGAGGAGCGCAGCCCGCACGCCCTCGACTGGTTGGCGCAGTGCCGCGAACCCTTGATCAGCAGCGACTGGCTGATCACCGAGACCCACAGCGCCCTTGGGATCAAGCAGCGCCATCACGGCCTCAGCCCCCAGGCCCGCCAGGCCGCCGGGGACCAGTTCGAGCGCCTGCTGCAGGGCGGAGTTGAACTGCGCTCGCTTGCTCGCGACCGCTTTCGTCAGGCAGCCGAGCTGCTTCAAGATCCTGCTCTCGCCCTGCGGGCCGGTGATGCGCTGCATCTGGCGGTGGCGCTGCACAGCCGCTGCACCCAGCTGGCCAGCTTTGATGGGCGGATGCTGCAAGCTGCGGCTGCCCTCGGGCTGAGGCCGGTCAAGGAGCTCGGCATGGGCTAGTGAGCTGAAATCAGGGACTATCCCATGGCCCGATAGCCCAGCAGCCTGCTGGTGGGAATCCGCGATTCGATCAGCCGTTTGGCCAGCGTCTCCTGAAACTGCTCCCGAATCCATGCAGTCGAGGTTCGCTACTCCCGCAGGGCCTCGGGATGGTCCTCAGACATGACGGCCCTGGCCGAAAACCCTGATTTGGGAAAGTAAGCGGGCGGCGGGAATCGAACCCGCATCATCAGCTTGGAAGGCTGAGGTTTTACCACTAAACTACGCCCGCAGCAGCACAGATGATCTGATGCTGTGATCGTTAACGCCTCACCCGCGCCACACCCCGATCACTGCAGCATTATGGCCTGCGTCGGAGTGCCCCAGCTTGAGCCCCATCCCAGCGCCGGTTCCCTCTGCTGGAACCCCGGCCATTGCCGATGCGGCCGATGCGTCCAGGGCCGAGCAGCGCCGCCTGCTCTGGGCCTACGGGCTGGGTGACACCGGCACCGGCATGGCCGCGACCCAGCTGGGCTTCTATCTCTTTGTGTTTTATACCGGAGTCGCCGGTCTGCCGGCCTGGATGGCCGGGCTGGTGCTGATGGTGATCAAGGTCTGGGACGGCATCAACGATCCCTTCGTGGGCTGGCTCAGCGACCACACCAAGAGCCGCTGGGGTCCGCGGCTGCCCTGGATTGCCTGGAGTGCCGTGCCGATGGGGCTGGCGATGGCCGCCAACTGGTGGGTGCCGCCGGGCAGCCTCTGGCAGAAGTTCGCCTACTTCGTGGTGATCGCCCTGCTCTCCCAGGGACTGTTCACCTGCGTGAACCTGCCCTATTCCGCCCTCGCCAGCGAGCTCACCGTCGACACCAGCCTGCGCACCCGGCTGAACACGGCGCGCTTCACCGGCTCGATCCTTGCCGGACTCAGCGGCCTCGTGCTCGGCGCCCTGCTGGTCCGCGGCGGACCATCGGGCTACCTCAGCATGGGGCTCGCCTCCGGCCTGCTGATCATTCTGGGAACCCTGGGCTGCGCTTGGGGTCTGTCGCCGTTCACGGGCCATTGCCAGCGGCCCACCGGCGATCCCGAGCCGATTGGACGCCAGTTGCGACGCATTGGCGCCAATGGTCGTTTCCTGCGGGTCCTTGGCCTCTACCTGCTGCTCTGGTGCGGCCTGCAGCTGATGCAACCCGTGTCGCTGATCTTTTTCGAGGCTGTGATGCGACTGCCCAAGAGCTGGAGCGTCTGGATCCTGATTCCCTTCCAGCTCAGCGCCTTGGTCGGGCTGCAGGTCTGGAGCCGGGTGTCCTACAGGCGCGGGCGGGTGCATGCGCTGCGCTGGGGCGCCGGCCTCTGGATCGCCGGCTGCGCCCTCTCGATGGTGCTGGTTCCACTGGAGGCCAGCATCAGTCCGCTCGGTTCGCTCAGCAACATGGTCAGCCTCGGCCTGCTGGTGCTCACGATCGTGCTGGTGGGACTGGGGGGCTCCACCGCCTTCCTGATCCCCTGGTCGCTGCTTCCCGACGCGATCGATGCCGACCCTGACAAACCGGCGGGCCTCTACACGGCCTGGATGGTGATCACCCAGAAACTGGGCATCGGCCTGGCCGTGTTCGCTTTGGGCAACGTGCTCAGCTTCAGCGGCTATGAAGCAGGTCTGCAAGGCCTCCAGCCCGAGAGCGCCCTGCTGACGATCCGGTTGTGCATGGGCCTGATCCCCGCCACCCTGGTGGTGTTGGGGCTGCTGGTGATGCGCCGCTGGCCGGAGCGAGGGCTGCATCTGCAGCGGGCACCACGATGAGGACAACCCGATGAGAACTCCCCGGTGGGTCAGCCGGCTCGGCACCAGCTGCCTGATCGGCGGCCAGACGCTCTCGGCGATCGCCCGCGGCCAGATCAATTTCAACGACCTCTCTGAGCAGATGCTTGAGGCCGGTCCTGGCAGTTTCCTGATCGTGGCGATCACCGCCCTGGCTGCCGGCACCGTGTTCAACATCCAGGTGGCAGCTGAACTGACGAAACAAGGGGCCGGGATGGCCGTGGGCGGGATCCTCTCGCTCGGTCTGGCCAGGGAGATTGCGCCCCTGCTCACCGCCACCTTGCTCACCGGCAAGGTGGCCACCGCCTATGCGGCCCAGCTCGGAACCATGAAGGTGACCGAGCAGATCGATGCCATCACGATGCTGCGCACCGATCCGGTGTCCTATCTGGTGGTGCCGCGGGTGCTGGCCCTGGTGATCATGGCGCCGGTGCAATGCATGCTCTTTTTTGCGGTCGGGGTGTGGTCGGGGCAGCTGAGCAGCACCTTCCTGTTCTCGATCCCGCCGAACGTGTTCTGGAACTCGGTGCGCACCTGGATGCAGCCCAGTGACCTGCCCTCGATGCTGGTCAAAGCGGTGGTGTTCGGCCTGCAGATCGCTGTGATTGCCTGTGGTTGGGGCCTCACCACCAAGGGCGGCCCGAAGGAGGTGGGCACCAGCACCACCGGCGCCGTGGTGATGATTCTGGTCACCGTCAGCCTGATGGACGTGCTGCTCACCAAAGTGCTGTTCGGCGACTGAGCGGCCGGTAGCCCAGCATGGAGGCCATGATTCCAGGCCATGACCACTCCCTCCAGCTCCAGCGACAGCTCGGCCGACAGTTCCACCGACAGCTCGGCCCCCAGCCCCACGCCCGCTGACACCCCAGGGGTGATCCTCACGCCCCGTCCCTGGGTTCCGCTGGGGTTGGTGCTGCTCGGCCTGGCCAGCCTGCTGTTGCTGCCGCGCTGGAGCGGGGCGCTCTGGTTGGCCGGTGCGCTCGTGCTGTTCGGCCTGCTGCTGCTGCTGCAGACCGCCCTGCTGCGGCTGCAGTTCAGCCCCGATGCCCTGCTGGTCTGGCGGCGTCAGACCCTGTTGCGCCGCTTCCCCTACGACGAATGGCTGGGCTGGGCCGTGTGGTGGTCGCCGCTACCGGTGCTGTTTTATTTCCGTGAACAGCGCAGCATCCACCTGCTGCCGGTGTTGTTTGATGCCACCGCCCTGCGCGAGCAGCTCAACCTGCACATCAGCGCCCCGAAATGACCGATCCGTCCACCTCCCCTGATCCGGCAGCCGAAGTGCCGAACGAAGCGCTCAGCGAAGCGCCGGCTCAATCCGGCTCCCCCTGGCAGGACCTGGCCCTGACCGAGCTGAGCGGGCGACGCCAGGCGCTGCTGGCGGAGATCGAAGGGCTTGAGGCCCGCCGCGATCTGCTGGCCAAGGACCTGCTGGGCACGGTCGCTGGACAGTCCGATGCCATTGCCAGGCGCCTGAAGGGCTTTCAGGACTATCTGGTGGTTGCCCTGCAGGATCTGGCCAGCCAGGCAGAGCAGATTGATCTGGCGGTGCCGCCGCTGCAGCTGCAACCCTCTCCCCTCGATCAAATGGCCGCACCGGCGGCAGCGCCCGAAGCCGCTGCGGCGGTGAGCCCTGGGGTGGGTCTGTTCAGCCAGGACGAGGCCCTGATCAGCGACCAGCTGCGGCGCTTTCAAGGCCAACCAGACTTCTACGCCGATCCCTGGAAGCTGCGCCGCAGCATCGAGCCCTCCGCCACGGCCCTGCTTGAAGACTGGTTCCTGCAGCAGGGCGGCCGCGGCGCCCAGGCCAGCAGCGGCAGCCGCAACCGCAACGCCCTGGTGGTGGCGGCCGCCGTTGCCATCCTCGGCGAGCTCTACGGGGAGCGTTTTCAGACCCTGGTACTGGCCGGCCAGCCCGAACGCCTCGGTGAGTGGCGCCGCGGCCTGCAGGACTGCCTGGGCCTGGGTCGGGAAGACTTCGGCCCCAACAGCGGCATCGTGCTGTTCGAGCGGCCCGATGCCCTGATCGAGCGGGCTGATCGGCTCGAAGAACGGGGGGAGTTGCCGTTCATCGTGATCGATGCCTCCGAGCAGGTGGTCGACATCCCGATCCTGCAGTTCCCGCTCTGGCTCGCTTTCGCCGCCACCGCCAACGAATTGGCCCTCGAGGAGGACCAGCTCTGAGACCCGCGCCACCAGCCCGCCCGCAACCCCGGACCCGCCCATGAACGCGCTTCTGCCCCTTGTGGTGATGCTGACGGGATACCTACTCGGCTCGATCCCATTCGGCTGGCTGGCGGGCCGCTGGTGGGGGGGAATCGACCTGCGCGAACTGGGTTCGGGCTCCACAGGCGCCACCAACGTGCTGCGGCAGATGGGCAAGGGCCCGGCCCTGGTGGTGTTCCTGCTCGATGTGCTCAAGGGCAGCGCCGCGGTGTTGCTCGCCAAGGCCCTGCTCCAGCCGCTCCTGATCAGCGACAGCAGCGACTGGTGGGTGGTCGCCGCTGGCCTGGCCGCCCTGGCCGGCCACATCTGGCCGATCTGGCTGGGGTGCAAGGGCGGCAAGGCCGTGGCCACCGGCCTGGGCATGCTGCTCGGCCTGGTGCCGGCCGTGGGTCTGGCCTGCTTCGGCCTGTTTCTGGCCACCCTGACGGTCAGCCGGATCGTCTCGCTCTCGAGCGTGGTGGCCGCCCTGAGCCTGCCGCTGTTGATGCAGGGCAGCTTCATGACCGCCGGAACCGGCCTGCGGCCGGCCTATCTGGCCCTGGCCGTGCTCACCACCGTGTTGGTGGTGTGGCGACACCGCGCCAACCTCGGGCGCCTGATCGCCGGCACCGAACCGAAGCTGGGCAGCAAATCCGGCGCCAACTGATCCAGCCAGACAACTCAGCCTTCGGCCAGGGCCCGGCTGCGTTCGGCGGCCGCCAGCACCGCCTCGATCAAGGCGGAACGCACACCGCCCTGCTCCAGGCGCCTGAGGGCCGCGATCGTGGTGCCAGCTGGGCTGGCCACCATGTCCTTGAGCTGGCCGGGGTGCAGCTGCTGCTGTTGCAGCAGCTGCACCGAGCCGGCCATCATCCCGCCGGCGAGCTGCAAAGACAGGGCGCGCGGCAGGCCGGCGGCCACGCCGCCATCCGCCAGCGCTTCGATCACCACCGCCGCCAGCGCCGGCCCGGAGGAGGCCAGGGCGAGGAAGCCATCGAGCTGGCTCTCCGGCAGCTCGAACACCTGGCCGACCGACGCAAACCAAGACCGCACCTGATCACACTGCTCCGTCTGCACCGCCGCACCCCAGGCCAGGCCGGTAATGCCGGCGCGCACCAGGCAGGGCGTGTTGGGCACGGCCCGAACCACCTGGCAGTGGGGAAAGGCCTGCTCCAGCTGCCGCAGGGTCACCCCGGCGAGAACCGAAATCAGCAGCGGGGCTTGACCCGCCGCGAAAGACGGGGCAGCGGCGGCAACCCGGCGTAATTGCTGGGGTTTGACAGCCAGCAGCACCACCGCTTCTGCCCAGGCAGCGGCTGGATCGGTGCCGACAGCCACCCCCAGCTCCGCCCGCAGGCGCCCGGCACTGGCCTCGCTGGCCACCACGGCCTGGACCCGCCCCGCAGCCACGGCGCCTTGCTCAAGCAGCGGAACCAGCAGCGCCCGGGCCATGCGGCCCAGACCAATCACACCAAGACCAGTCACATCAGGACGGATCACACCGGGATCAGCCCAGGCCGGCACCGAGATCGGTTCGGCCCCAGGCAGGGCTGGGGGCGGCCACCGAATCGGCGCCGAGATCCTTGGAGGTCACGATGGTGGGCGAGGAGGGCTCTTCGCCGGAGGCCGTGGTGACGGTGACACAGCTGGGGGCAAACAGGAAAATGCTTTCGCCGACCCGTTCCTGGTGGCCATCGATGGCGTAGGTGCCGCCAGCCACGAAATCGACGGCGCGCTGGGCCTGATCGGGCTCCATCATCGTGAGGTTGATGATCACGGTCTTGCGGTCACGCAGGGCCTGAATCGCCCGCGGCATCTCATCGAAGCTGCGGGGCTCCATCAGGGTGACTTCCGCGGCCGTCGGCGAAAGACCGGGCATGCCGATCACCTTCCCACCGGCGAATGGATCGTCCATCGAAAAATCTGAGCTGAGGCTCAGGGCGCTGCCGCTGCTGCTCTGGCCAGCGGCGCTGCCGCGGGGGGTGCTGGCGGTGGCTGTGGCCTCACCGGCGTCGTAGTCGAGTTCGTCGTCGTAGTCGCCATCGAGATAGTCGTCACCCGAGACAACCGCACGCAGGCGTGAGAACAACGACACCTTGAGTTCCTTCGTGTTGGTCTGTACCTCAATAGCGTCCCACGCCAGCGGTGGCAACTGGTCACACATCGAACAATCCCGTTCCGAAACAGCGATTGGCCTGGATCGGGCCGCTCAGATCAGACCGCTCAGACCTGGCCGCTCAGATCGGGCGTGGACCGAACAGCGCCGAGCCAATTCGCAGCCAGTGGCTTCCGGCAGCCACCGCTTCAGGCCAGTCACCGCTCATGCCCATCGAGAGCTCCGGCAGTCCCAGGCGTGCCGCCAGGGCCGCGCAGTCGCGGAACAGCGCCAGGCGCTCAGCCGGCTCCAGCCCCATCGGCGCAATCGTCATCAATCCCACCAGCCGCAGCGGATCGAGGGCCCGGAGTTCAGGCCAGAGCCGCTCGAGTTCGGCCGCCTCAAAGCCGGTCTTGCCGGGGTCAGGCCGCAACTTCACCTGCAGAAACAGCCTGGGGCTGAGGCCCTCCTCGCTGGCGATGCGCTGCAGGCGCTCGGCCAGGGCGGCGCTGTCGACGGAATGGATCGTGCCGAAATGACGCAGCACCGCCCTGGCCTTGTTGGCCTGAAGGCGACCGATGAAATGCCAGTCGAGCGGTTCGAGATCGGCCAGTTCGAGCTGCTTCGCCACGGCCTCCTGCAGGCGGCTCTCGCCAAAGGAGCGCTGGCCACACCCCACCAGACGGCGGATCCGCTCGGCCGGCTGCCCCTTGCTCACCGCCAGCAGCCGACTGCCCGGCGGCAATGCAGCGGTCAGGCGCTGGAAGCGCTGCTCGAGGCCCTCAGCGGCATCCACGCCTAGATGAAGGTCTGGTCGAACAGCTGGCGCCAGCGGGGGAGGTGGGCGCTGCCATCGCGGCGGGCCCGCGCCAGGTTCTGCTCGGCGTAGTGACGGGCATCCATCAAGGGAATCACCTCGAACTGGGCACTGCGCGACTGCAGGGTGACCAGAAAAAACATCCTCTGGGCGTAGAGGGTGGCGAACAGGTCACGCCCTTCTCCGGCCGGGGACACCCGATAGAGCAGACCGAAGGTGGGGTGATTCAGATACCGCTCCGTACTCGCGTCTGCGCTCACTGATGGTTCTAGCGGCTACCAATCACAGCGCACCGTACTGCCAGCGCAGTCCGAGCAAGGCGATCAGGGCGGTTGCGGCGATCCAATTGAGTGGGTGAGCCGCCCGGACCACCAGCCGCAGTTGCCGGGGTGGCAACCACTGGCCGCCCCTGGCCATCAGGGCTTCGGCGCCCTGCTCGGCCCGCAGCAACAGGTTGGCCAACAAGCGTTCTCCCACCGCCAGAACGATTCCAAGCGCCCCCTTCAGGCCAAGGCTGCGCAGGTTCACGGCCCGGGTGGCCAGCGAGCGCAACAGGTTCTGGAATTCTTCCTGCACCAGGGGCAGAAAGCGCAGCGCCAGCAGCAGGGTGAAACCAAGCCGATCCACCGGCAGGCCCAGCAGGCGCAAGGGGCTGATCGCCCAGGTCAGGGCCCAGACCAGCTCCTCGGGAGGGGTGCTCAGCAGCAGCAGGTTGGCGCTGTGGATCAAGGTGAACAGCAGGGTGGCGCTGTTGAGGCCCAGTTCGGCTGAGCGGCGGTTGACCACCAAGGGCCCGAGCGGCAGCGGGCCGAGTTGCACGGGCCCCCAGCGCAGCAGTTCCCAGGGTTCTCCCAGGCGCTGGGTTGCGGGCTGGCCGGCAGCACTGGGGGCCAGCGTCAGCTCCTGCGGCGATCGGCTGATCGGTGCCGCTGGCACCGCCCTGGTGGGCAGCAGGGCAGAGAGCAGCCCCACCAGCAGGCTGAGGGCGAGCAGAGCAGGAAGGTTCCGGCGCCACAGCCGCCAGGACAGACCGCTGAGCGCGGTGATCAGCAGCAGCAAGCCCACCAGGGCGATCCGCCAGAGGGGTCCAGCCAGAATCGGCGTGACCAGGAAGGCCAGGGTCCAGCCGAGCTTGAGGCGGGGATCGAGGCGGCGCAGCCAACTCGATGAGCCATCGACGAATTGGCCAATCGGAAGCTGCCGAAGCCAGTCCATCAGCGAAAAACTCTCACGTCTGCGCCATCAACCCAAAGCCATCAAGACAGCGGGGCGTCGGCGGAGTCGGCCGTTAAATCATCCAGATCAGCGGTTGCACCAGTCTTGGAATCGCCCCTGGAGCGGGCCACGGAACGGGAATCGGAACGGGAATCGGCGTGGGCGGTGGCGCGGGCCTGCTGGCGGTTGAGCTCCTTCTCCGCATCCCGTTCCTGCTTGCCACGCCAGAACAACTTGATCGGCGAGCCATCGAAGCCCAGGCCTTCGCGGATCTGGCGTTCCACATAACGCCGGTAGGTTTCACCGAACAGCTTCGGATCATTCACGAACAGCGTGAAGCTGGGGGGCCGGGTGGCCACCTGGGTGCCGTAGTAGAGGCGTCCCTGGCGCCCGCCGCGGCTGGTGGGGGGCGAGCGCCAGCTCAGCGCCTCCTGCAGCACTTCGTTCACCACCGAGGTGGTGACCCGACGCCGGTGCTGCTCCACCGCCAGCAGGGCCAAGGCAAAGATGCTCTCCACCCGCTGGCCGCTGAGGGCGGAGGTGAACAGCATCGGCGCCCAATCGAGGAAATAGAGCTTGGCGCGCAGCTCCTTCTCCATCGCCGGCATGGTGTGGCTGTCTTTTTCGATGGCGTCCCACTTGTTGACCACCACCACGCAGGCGCGGCCGTCTTCCTCGATGCGCCCGGCAACGCGCTGATCCTGCTCGGTGACGCCGTCGAGGGCGTCGATCACCAGCACACAGACATCGCTGCGTTCCACCGCCTTGAAGCTGCGGGTGATGCCGAAGTATTCGGGGCCGTAGCTGACACTGCGGCGACGGCGAATGCCGGCGGTGTCAAGCAGTTTCCAGGTTTTGCCTTCGCGCTCGATCGTCGTGTCGATCGTGTCGCGGGTGGTGCCACGGATCGGGCTGACGATCGCCCTGGGCTCGCCGCAGATCGCATTGAGCAAGCTCGACTTGCCCACATTCGGGCGGCCGATGATCGCCAATTGGATCGGCTCCTCGCCTTCGAGCTCGTCGTGGGGGGGCAGGAAGCCAATCAGCTTATCGAGCAGATCGCCGGTGCCGGCCCCGTGAATCGCCGAGACGGGGTGGGGTTCGCCCAGGCCGAGCCCCCAGAAGTCAGCGGCCATGGCCAGACCCTGGTCGGGCGACTCACACTTGTTGACTGCCAGCAGCACGGGCACCTTCTGGCCGCGCAACCATTCAGCGATGGACTGATCGGCGGCAGTGAGCCCCTGCTGACCATCGACCACCACCACGGCGACGGCCGCTTCGGCCATGGCCAGGTTGGCTTGCTGGCGGATTTCCGGCAGAAATTCGCTGTCGTCGTCAAAGACCAGACCGCCGGTATCGACCACCCGGAAGGTGCGATCTCCCCAGAAGCCTTCTTGGTAGGTGCGGTCCCGGGTGACCCCGGGCTGGTCATGAACGATGGCTTCGCGGCTGCGGCAGAGCCTGTTGACGAAGGTGGACTTGCCCACATTGGGGCGGCCGATAATGGCGACGACTGGAAGCGCCAAAAATACTTATCTCAACCAAACCGTGGCTACTCTTGACACTACAGAGCGCCGGGCTGCTGCGGAAGCGCCCCGTTCTGCGGCAGCGGCTCGCCGCAGCCAGCCAGCCAGGCCAGCAACCAGTTCACCGCCGTGGCCCGGCGGGTGCGGCGGGGATGGAGCTCACCGATCCGGTAGCCAGCGAATCCCAGCTGCTCCTTGAGCAATTGCTTGTAGGGCGCCGCGATCGAGCGGGTGAGCCTGACGCTGGCGGGACGCTCGGCGATCAGCTCCGGGGCCAGCGGATAGGCCTCGGCCCACTCCTGTGGTGTCTGGGGACCGGCACTCCAGGGCTGGCCGGCCGACTCGGGCCGGTAGCCCAGCCGTTGCCAGACCAATTCACAGACGAAGCGATCGCTGAACTCGTCGTCGAGGATCCGCCGCAGCAGGTCGGCGCTGAGCGGGAAGGTATCGGGATGCATCGAGGCCTGCCGCTGCTGAAGCCATGCTGACCCCTCCACTGCGCTGGCCGGGCCGGGGCGTAGCCCGCCAGCTCGATTGCCGCGTGTTTCAGTCGCCGCTGGCGGGTGTGAGCGACAGGATCTTCCGCTCCCTGGTACGGCGTTGGGCGCCGGAGGCCCTGCTGTTCACCGAGATGGTTCACGCCACCAGCCTGGAGCGCGGCCATGGCGGCGAGAAATTCGAGGACTTAGCTGGCGAAACCGGCCCGATCGCGGTGCAAATCTTTGATCACCGTCCGGCGGCGATGGCCGAAGCGGCGCGGCGGGCCGAAGCCGCCGGTGCCTTCCTGATCGACATCAACATGGGCTGCCCGGTGCGCAAGATCGCCCGCAAGGGCGGCGGCAGTGGCCTGCTGCGCGATCCGGAGCTGGCCCAGCGGATCGTGGCGGCGGTGAGCGGGGCGGTGCGGATTCCGGTCACGGTCAAAACGCGGCTGGGCTGGTGCGGCAGCAGCGCCGATCCGCTGGGCTTTGCCCTGGCCCTGGAGAACGCTGGTGCCCAGGCCCTGACCCTGCACGGCCGCACCCGGGAGCAGGGCTTAAGCGGCGAGGCCGACTGGGGCGCGATCGCCGCGGTGAAGCGGGCCCTGCGCATTCCGGTGATCGCCAACGGCGATGTGACCAGTCCGGAGCGGGCGCTCGCCTGCCTGGCGATCACCGGCGCCGATGGGGTGATGGTGGGCCGGGGCAGCCTCGGTGCCCCCTGGCTGGTAGGGCGGATCGATGCGGCCCTACGCGGCCGGCCGGTGCCGCCGATCCCCACGGCCACGCAGCGACTGCAGCTGGCGGCCGAGCAGCTCACGGCCCTGGTGGAGGCCAGGGGCGACAAGGGCCTGCTGATCGCCCGCAAACATCTCGGCTGGACCTGCCAGGGCTTTGCTGGCGCGGCGCAGCTGCGCCGTCAGCTGATGGGGGCGCCGAACCTGGCCGAGGCGCTGGCCCTGCTCAGGGAGGCGGGTCTGGAAAGGGATGGGGCGGCGCTGAGCTGCCCCTGAACCGATCCCTGCCGGCTCAAGGGCAGGCCCAGCAAATCGCGGCTGCCGGTGATCGCCTGCACCGCCAGCAGCACGGCCACCAGCAGGTTGGCGCTCACATGCAGGCGCCGGAAGCGCAGCGAGGCGATGATCTCCGGCCCCGCCGCCATCGAAAACAGCAACAGGCCCATCAGCAACATGCCGCTCCAGTAGTGGGAACTCCAGAAGGCCCCGCTGAACGGGTTGTCGGCCTGGCGCCAGACCTCGGGCTGGCTGCCCAGCGCCAGCAGGCCGGCCCAGGTGAGCAAAGCGAAGCTGGCCCGCAGCGCCGCCAGCCGCACCCTCCAGAGCGCCAGCAGACTCGCGAAGGTGCCGGCACAGACCAGCAACAACAGCGCCAAGCGGGGAAAGCTGACGGCACTGCTGAGGGAGGTGCCGCTGAGAAACGAATGAATCAGGGCGATCAACACGGCCACCACCGCACCGGAGCCAACCCAGCGGCCGTGGTCGGCATGCTCCACCCCGACGCTGGCGGGCAGGGGGTTGATCTCAAGCCGCCGCTCCCGCGCCAGGATTCCCAGCCGGATCGTGGCCCCCACCACGGGATAGACAAACAGGATCATCAGCACCGGATGGAGCAGGGAGAACCACTCGATCGGGGTCATGGCGGCGGCTGGCGATGGGGAGAGCAAAGCATCTGGCGTGCCATCAGGGGAGCACCTCTGGCCAGCCCAGGCGGATCAGCAGCAGGGAGAAGTAGGGCTGCTCGGCGGCCGGCACCTGCTCGGCCGCTGCCAACAGCTCATCGGGCCAGCCCAGGCGCTGGGCCAGCTGGCAGCCCGCCAGCAGCTGGCGGCGGGCCAGCAGCGGCCTCACCCAGGACCAGCGCCGGCCGAGCTTGAGCAGCACCAGATTGGCGCGCTGCTCCGGCGGTGGCTCCTGCAGCTGATCGAGCAGGGCTTCTAAGGCCTCGGGCTGATCCGGTGTGGTTCGCACCAGCAGCCCCTGCTGCTGCAGGGCCAGGGGCCAATGGGCCGCCGCCGCCGCCGCCGCCAGCGCGGTGATGCCCGGGATCAGCCGCAGCGGACAGTTGGGGTGACGCTCCGCCAGGGCCAGCAGGGCATAGGAGGCGCTGGCAAACAGCGACACATCCCCCTCACAGAGCAACACCACCCGCCGGCCGGCGGCCACCTCCGCCGCCAGCCGATCGGCCGCCGCTCGCCAGGCCAGACGACGCGGCGCATCGGCGGCCACCATCGGGAACAGCAACGGCAACAGGTCCTGCTGCGGCGTCAGCCAGGGCGCCGCGATCGCCGCGGCCATTCCGTCGCCGCCCTGTCGCCCCACCGGATAGGCGACCACCTCCGCAGCCCGGATCGCGCGCACCGCCGCCACGGTGAGCAGGTCGGGATCGCCGGGGCCCACCCCCACCAGCACCAGGCCCGGCTGTGGATCCAGTGGCAGATCCAGCGACGGATCCAGTGGCGACTCAGGGGCCAATCCGCTGCGCTCGAAGGCTTCGCTCAACGCCTTGTTCTCTTCGATTTCTAAACTTGCTGATTGTCCTGCCCAACCCGGGTTCCACCAGCCCGCTGACCCTTGAGCCGTTTGCAGATCTACGCCGCCTGCCATCCCGCTGGGAATGGCAATGGCCTTGGCGTTGGCCCCGCCCAACTGGAGAGCGACGACGGGGCCGTGATCGCCGCTGAACTGGCAGCCCGCGGCATCGGCTTTGAGCGCTGGCTGGCCACAGTCGAGCTGGCGGCCGATGCCGATGCCACAGCGATCCTGGCGGCCTATGCCACGGAGGTTGCCGCGCTGCAGGCCCAGGGCGACTACCCCACGGTGGACGCGATCCGCCTGGTCCCCGACCACCCGGAGCGCGCGGCCCTGCGCCAGAAGTTCCTCGCCGAGCACACCCACAGCGAAGACGAGGTGCGCTTTTTCGTGGAAGGCCGTGGGCTGTTCTGCCTGCATCTGGGGGAGGAGGTGCTGCTGGTGCTCTGCGAGCGCGACGACCTGATCCGCGTGCCGGCCGGCAGCCGCCACTGGTTCGACATGGGCAGTTCCCCCCGCTTCACCGCCCTGCGCTTCTTCAACAACCCCGCCGGCTGGGTGGCCAACTTCACCGGCGACCCGATCGCCGAGCGCTTTCCGCTGCTCGCCTGAACTGAGCTGTTCAATTCGAGCAAAATTCAGCTGTGCAGGCGCGGCTGGGGGTGCAGATCCACCAGCAGCGCCGACTCCTCAGCCGCCAGCTGCTCGAGCCGCTCGATCACGGCCGATCGCGGCCAGCGGCGCTCGCACAGCACCCAATAGAGCCCGAAGTGACGGGCCTCGCTAGCCAGCAGGTCGCCGTAGAGCGCGGCCAGTTCGGCGTCGGGGCAATGGGCGGCCAGCAGGGCGAGGCGCTCGTGGCTGCGGGCCTCGATCAAGCCGGCCACCAGAAAGCTGTCGAGCATGCGCCCCGGCTCCTGCCGGCGCACCAACTTGGCCAAAGCGGCGCCGTAGGGCGGCGGCGCCAGCGGACGCAGGGGAATGCCACGGCGCTGCAACAGGGCCAGCACCCGCTCGAAATGCTCCAGCTCCTCGCGGGCCAGGGGGCTGAGCACCGCGCCAAGGGCCGGATCGCAGGGGTAGCGGAACATCAGCTGCAGGGCCACACCAGCCGCCTTGCGCTCGCAGTTGGCGTGATCGATCAGCAGATCAGCGGGATGGGCCAGGGCCTGCTGCAGCCAGGCGCCGCTGCTGGGTTCAGCCAACCAGCGCACCCTCACCCCCGAAGAGCTGACACCAACAGTTGCTTCAGTCCTCACAGTGGCTTCGTTCATCAAGCTGCGCGCAGGTGGTCGACCAGGCCGTCTAGGGCGAGGCGGTAGCTGGTGGGGCCAAAGCCGCAGATCACACCCACCGCCACAGCCGCCAGGGTGGAGGTGTGGCGGAACGGCTCCCGGGCATGGGTGTTGCTGAGGTGCAGTTCCACGAAGGGCAGGGAGACCGCCAGCAGGGCATCACGCAGGGCGATCGACGTGTGGGTGTAGGCGCCGGCATTGATCAAGATGCCGGCGCTCTGACCAGCGGCCTGCTGGATCCGGTCCACCAGTTCGCCCTCATGGTTGCTCTGAAAGCAGCTGAGTGTGACCCCCAGCGCCGCCGCCCGCTCCGCCAGGCCCTGATTGATCTGCTCAAGGCTGGTGGTGCCATAAAGACCGGGCTCACGGCGGCCCAGCAGGTTGAGATTGGGGCCGTGCAGCACGAGCAAATGCATGGGGGAGGTTGGCTGGTAAGTTGACGAGGTGTGGTGCGGGTCGGTGCCCGAGTGGTTAATGGGGGCGGACTGTAAATCCGCTGGCTTCGCCTACGTTGGTTCAAATCCAACCCGGCCCACCTTCCACATGCCCTTGTAGCTCAGCGGTAGAGCACTCCCTTGGTAAGGGAGAGGTCACGAGTTCAATTCTCGTCAAGGGCTTTCAACGTTGCAAGGGCGCTATCAGGATCACAACTTGTTTAGGCAAGTTGTTGGCGCCTGAATACAGGCCAAAGCCAACTATCTACAGAAAAACCATTCAGCGGCGCTGCTGGGCCAGCACGCCATGGCGGGGTGCAAACAGAAAACTGAGCACGAACAGGCCGGTCTGGGTGAGCACGATGCAGCCGGCGGTGGAGGCATCCATCCAGTAGCTCCAGTAGATGCCCACGAGGCTCGAGAGCATCGCCGAGCCCACGGCAATCCAGACCATGCGGTCAAAGCGATCGGTGAGCAGGTGGGCTGTAGCCCCCGGCGTGACGAGCATGGCCACCACCAGGATGATGCCCACGGTCTGCAGACCGGCGACGGCGGCTAAGGACAGTACCGAGAGCAGCAGGTAATAGAGCACGCCGGTATTGATGCCGATCGAGCGGGCGTGGGTGGGGTCAAAACAAAACAGGATCAGGTCGCGGCGGAACACCATCAGCACCACCAGCACCACCGCGCTGATCAGCACCGTCTGCTGGATGTCGGAGTCACTGATTCCCAGCACATTGCCGAAGAGAATATGGGTGAGATCAATGTTGCTGCGTATTTTTGACACCAGGACCAAGCCAAGGGCAAAGAAGCCGGTGAACACCAGGCCGATCACCGTGTCTTCCTTGATCCGGGTCATCTGTTTGACAAAACCGATCACCGCCACCGACCCCACCCCGAACACGAAAGCACCGAGCGCGAAGGGAAGATTGAGGGCATAGGCGATCACCACGCCGGGCATCACGGCGTGGGAAACGGCATCCCCCATCAGGGCCCAACCCTTGAGGGTCATGAAGCAGGAGAGCAGCCCACAGACCGCCGCCACCAACGCGCTCACCAACAGCGCCCGCACCATGAAGTCATGGCGGATCGGTTCGAGCAGCCAGGCGGCGATGTCAGCTGTCATCACGAGTCCCCCAACCTGATTCCATCCTTGAGCGGCAGGAGCAGGTCCTGGGGAGCGGTGGTGCTGAAGGTGCGCGCCAGGTTCTCCTCGGTGAACACTTCCGAGGTTTCGCCATAGGCCATCACGGTCTTGTTGATCAGCACCACCTGATCACAGAAGCCGCGCACATGCGAGAAATCATGGGTGGAGATCAGCAGGGTGCGGCCTTCAGCGCGGAACTGCTCAAACAGTTGGATCATCAGTTTCTCGGTGCGGATGTCGACGCCGGCGAAGGGTTCATCGAGCAGCATCACCGCAGCCCCTTGGGCCAGGGCCCGGGCGAGAAAGGCACGCTTGCGCTGACCACCGGAGAGTTCGCCGATCTGGCGATCGCGCAAGGGCCAGAGATCAACCCGCTCCAGGCTCTCGCGCACAGCCCTGTGGTCGCTTGGCCGGGGGATGCGCAGCAGGTTCATACCGCCATAGCGGCCCATCATCACCACGTTGCCCACATTCACCGGGAAGTTCCAATCCACGCTCTCCATCTGGGGCACGTAGGCGACGGCCTGGCTGCGGCGCGCCTGCCGCAGCGGCCGGCCATTGATGGTGATGCTGCCTTTGGAGGGGTGCACAAAACCCATCAACGCCTTGAACAGCGTCGATTTGCCAGCGCCGTTCATGCCCACCAGCCCGCAGAGGCTGCTGGCCTGAACCTGCAGGGAGACGTCGTGGAGCGCAACGATGCCGTGATAGTCGACGCTGAGGTTGCGGACGCTGATGCGCTCGCTGGGGGCAGGTTCGCTCAAGATCGCTTCCATCGGATCAACTCCCGCCAAGGCCGTCCAGCAGCGTCTTCGCATTGTGACGCTGCAATCCCAGCAGGGATGGGGCCGGGCCATCGGCGGCCGAAAGCGAATCCACGAAGAACACCCCGCCGAAACGGGCGCCGCTTTCCTTGGCCACCTGGCGCTGGGCTTCGTCGCTCACCGTGCTCTCACAGAACACCGCCGGCACCTCACGCTCGCGCACCAGGGCGATCAACCGCGCCATGCGTTTGGGGGTCACCTGGGATTCGGCATTGACCGGCCAGAGGTAGGCCTCCTCCAGGCCGTAATCCCGGGCCAGATAGGAAAAGGCTCCCTCGCAGGTGGCCAGCACCCGCTGCGCGGGGGGGATCGCCGACAGGCTGGCGTGGAGTTCGCGATCGAGGCTGCGCAACTGGGCGCGGTAGGCCTCGGCATTGCGGCGGTAAGCCTCGGCGTTGGCGGGATCGAGCTTGGTGAAGGCCTTGCGGATGTTCTCCACATAGATCTCAGCGAGCTTCGGGGACATCCAGGCATGGGGATTGGGCTTGCCCTTGTAGGCATCCTCAGCGATCGGCATCGGCTCGATCCCCTCGCTCAAGCTGACCCGGGCTGACTCGGGCAGACCGGCGGTGAAACGCCGGGCCCAGAGTTCGAGACTCAGGCCGTTTTCAAGCACCAGATCGGCGCCGCTGGCCCGCTCCAGATCGCTGGGGGTGGGCTCGTAACCATGGATTTCAGTGCCCAGCTTGGTGATCGATTCCACCCGGAGGTGCTCCCCTGCCACCTGCCGCGCCATGTCCGCCAGCACGGTGAAGGTGGTGAGCACCAGGGGGCGCGGGTCAGCAGCCTGCTGGGCCTCGGGCCCTGTCGAGCGCGGCTGCCGGCAGGCGCTGCTCAGCAGCAACAGCGGCACCAGGCCTGCCTGCACCAGCAAGGAAGCAAGCCGTTTCGGGTGCATAGGCAGCAAGCCAACCCGACCAACGTTAGGAGATGCTGACGGACCCAGGACCTCTGCCTGCTGCGGAGCCAACCGCCAGCAGCGTCCTGCGGTTGGCCTGGGCCAGACGACACACTGAAGTTCGAGCCTGCGTCCCCCTGAGCGATGACCCTCTCCAGCACCGGCCAGCCCAGCACCATCGCCGTTGCTGCTCTGGCGCTGTCGCTGGAGCGCTTGCGCGAACCGGTGCGCCAGGGCACCACAGCTCCGCTGGCCTGGCGCCTCCAGCAACTTGAGGGGATGGCCGAGCTGCTGAACAGTCATGAGCAGGCGGTGCTCGACGCCCTCGCCGCCGACCTGGGCAAGCCGCCGGTGGAGGCCTACTTCGAGCTGGTGGCGGTGCGGCAGGAGCTGAAGCTGGCCCAACGGCGGCTGCGGCGCTGGATGGCGCCCCGCAACGTGTCGTTGCCGCTCTCCCAACGCCCCGGCCGGGCCCAGCTGATCGCCGAGCCCCTGGGCTGCGTGCTGATCATCGGGCCCTGGAACTATCCGTTCTCGCTCTCGATGCAGCCCCTGGTGAGTGCGCTGGCGGCGGGGAACACAGCCGTGCTCAAGCCCTCCGAACACGCCCCGCGCACCTCGGCCCTGATCGCCGAGCTGGCCGGTCGCCATCTCGATCCAGCTGCCGTGGCGGTGGTGGAAGGCGACGGCGACACCGCCCGGCAGCTGCTGGAGATGCACTTTGACCACATCTTCTTCACCGGCGGCGGCCGGGTCGGTCGCCTGGTGATGGCCGCCGCCGCCCGCCATCTCACCCCGGTCACGCTGGAACTGGGTGGCAAGAGCCCGGCGGTGGTGCTCAGCGATGCCGATCTGGCCGTGACCGCCCGGCGCATCGCCTGGGGGAAGGGCCTCAATGCCGGCCAGACCTGCATCGCCCCCGACCACCTGTTGGTGGAAGAAGCGGTGCGGCCCGCCCTGATCAGCGCCCTGGAGGCCGAATTCCTGCGGGCCTATGGCCCGGATCCGCTGCGTTCGCCCGATCTGGCCAGGATCGTCAACCGGGGCCAGTTCGAGCGGCTCTCGGCCCTGCTGGAGGGGGCCAGGCAACGGGGTCAGATCCTGGCCGGCGGCCAGAGCGATCCCGAGAGCCTGCGCATCGCCCCCACCCTGCTGGCCGTCGATCAGGCCGACGACCCGCTGATGGCCGACGAACTGTTCGGGCCCTTACTGCCCGTGCTGAGTGTCCCCTCGCTGGCCGCGGCGATCGCCCGCATCAATGACGCCCCCAAACCCCTGGCCCTGTATCTGTTCAGCCAAAGCCTCTCGGCCCAGGAGACCCTGTTGGCCGGCACGAGCTCGGGAGGGGTCTGCTTCAACGACGTGGTGATGCAGGTGGGGGTGCCGGAACTGCCGTTCGGAGGCGTGGGCGCCAGCGGCATGGGCAACTACCACGGCAAAGCCGGCTTCGACACCTTCTCGCACCATCGCAGCGTGCTCAGACGCCCCTTCCGGTTCGATCTGCCGTTCCGCTATCCGCCCTACGGCGACCGCCTCGGCCTGATCAAGCGGCTGCTGGGATGAACCCCTGCCAGGGGGCTGGCGCAATGGTGCGTTCTCCTTATGGTTCGAGCATGCTTCTGACCCTGTCCATGCGACGTTCCCTCGCCGCCCTGGTCCTCGCCCTGCTGTTGCCCCTGCCCGCCATGGCGGCCGAAAGGCATGTGGTGAAACCGGGCGAAACCCTCTCCCAGATTGCCGAGCGCTACGGCGTGTCCACCTCCAGGCTGATGCAGCTCAACAGCATCAAGAGCGCCGATCTGATCCAAACGGGCACCAGCCTGCGCCTGCCGGCGACCCGGCCCGCGGCCAGCGCAGCGTCTGGACGCGGCACCTACAGGGTTAAACCGGGTGAAACCCTCTCGGAGATCGCCGAACGCAGTGGCATCTCCGTACGCCGCCTGATGGATCTCAACAACCTCAGCCGCGCCGACCATGTGGAAGCGGGCCGCCTCCTGGTGGTGCCTGGTGCTCCTGCCACTGCTGCTGCCTCCTCCAGGCCAGCAGCGGTGAACAAAGCGGCCAGCACGCATGTGGTGCGGCCCGGCGAAACCCTCTCGGGCATTGCCGAGCTCTATGGCGTGCCGGTCAGCAGGCTGGTGTCGCTCAACGCCATCTCCAGCCCCGACAAGGTGGAGGCCGGCACCCGCCTGGCCCTGCGTTCACCAGCTGCGGCGGCGAAACCTGCTCCAGCCAGACCCGCCACTCCCCAAGCAACCCAGGCCAAACCCGCCACGCCAGCACCAGCCGCAACCACCGCCGCCGCCCCAGCCACTGCCGCCACCACCACCCCAGCAACCACAGCCGCAGCAACCACAGCCGCCGCTGGCGGCCCGCCTGACTGGCGCACCTATGGCCCTATCCAGGTGGATTTCACCACCTGGCAGCCCCTGGGAGGCAGCCAGGTCGCGTCCGCGCTCAATAACCAGGGCCAGCAGCTGTTTCTGGCGGTGAACTGCTCGGCCAAGAAGATCAACACCACCGGCGAGGGCGGCGTCTGGAAGACCTGGGCCGCACCCCAGGCCGACTTTGAAGAACGGCTGATCGTTGATGCCTGCTGAGCTCAGGCGACCCAGCGCAGCGGCCACGGCTGCTGCAGATAGCGACGGCCGGCCGAGCGCAACCACAGGCGCTGGCTGCCGTCATCGCTCTCACTGATCAGCTCTTCCTGGACCAGGCGGCGAGCCAGCCAGCCCCAACGATCCTCTTCTGATTCCGCCGTGGCCAGGGCATCGGCCAGGCGGCGCAGATCAAAGCCGCTGCGCTGCTCCAGGGCCAGAAGCACCTGGGCCACCTCGAGCGACCAATCGGTGGGACGGCTGCCGGCGTTGCAGTTGTCACAGCGACCGCAGGGGGGCACGAGCTCACCGACGGCCAGCAGCAGCGTCTGCTCGCGGCAGGTTGACCCTTCCGCCACCGCCTCCATGCGCCGGAGCTGCTGCTGGGCCAGCTCCAGGCGGGGTCGCTCCTGCTCCTGCACGTCGTCTGTGAGCTGCCGCATCGAGGCCCGCATCGCCCAACCCAGGCTGGTGCGATCGGCCGGATCGAACAGCACCAGGCACTGGGCCGGCAGCCCATCGCGTCCCGCCCGGCCCGACTCCTGCAGGTAGCCCTCGGCGCTGGCCGGCAGGTCCAGGTGCAAGACCAGGCCCACATCGGAGCGGTCGACCCCCATGCCGAAGGCGACCGTGGCCACCAGCACGGGCCGGGGGTGCTGCTGAAAATGCTCCAGGGCCAGCAGTCGGCTCTCCGGATCCATACCGGCGTGATAAGCGATGGCCGCCACCCCAGCCGCCGAGAGCCGGGCGGCCCAGGCCTCCACCGAACGCCGCGTGCGCGCGTAGATCAGCACCGCCCCCCTGGCGGCGGCCACCGCCTCAAGCACCGCCGGCAGCGGCTCGGCCGGCCGCCGGCGCATGGCGTAGCAGAGGTTGTGGCGACGGGCCGAGCGCACCTGGATCAGGGGCCGGCGCAACTGCAGCAGGCGAATGATGTCGGCCCGCACCCGCGGGGCCGCCGTGGCGCTCAGGGCCACCAGCGGCACGCCAGGGCAGAGGGCGCGCAACTCCCCCAGCCGGCGGTACTCGGGCCGGAAGTCATGGCCCCAGGCGCTGATGCAGTGGGCCTCATCCACGGCCAGAGCCACCAGGCTGCCCTGCTCCAGCACCTCCTCCAGCAGCCGGCGGGTGGCCTCGGCGCGCAGCCGCTCCGGAGCGAGGTAGAGCAGCCGCAGGCCATTGGCCTCGATCTGGCGGTGCAGGCGGTGGCGCGAGGCCGTGTCGAGGCCGCCGTGCAGGCAGGCCGCCGGGATCCCGCGCCGCCGCAACTGGCTCACCTGGTCCTGCATCAGCGCCACCAGGGGCGAGATCACCAGCACCAGCCCCTGGCGCACCAGGGCCGGCAACTGGAAACAGAGCGACTTGCCACCGCCGGTGGGCAGCACCGCCAGGCAGTCACGGCCGGCCAGCAGGGCCTCTACCACCGGCCGCTGGCCCGGCCGAAAGTCACTCCAGCCGAACTGGCTCTCGAGGACGGTCTCGAGGGTGCTGTCCAGACTGGTCTCGAGTGGATCCGGTGCCAATCCCACCCCAGATCTGGTGTGTGGCCACTGTAGCGACGCCAGATCTGCTCAGCTCGCCGGGAAGGCCAGCACCAGCCCGTGCTGGGGCGGCAGCTCGCGGGGCGGCGGCCCACCCACCGATTGCGGTGGCCAAAGCACCGTGGTGGCGCCGGCGGGCAGCGCCAACGGCAGCGCCAGCAGCCCCCGATTGATCACCACCCAGACCCGCTCCGGGCCTTCACCCCGGCTCAGCTGCAGGAGATCATCGTGGCCGCTACCGGTGAAGGCCAGCTCAGATGAGCGCAAGGCCGGCTGGCTACGGCGCAGGGCACTCAGCCCGGCCAGCAGCGGCCGCAGCGGTGGCGCGGCGCCCAGGGGAAAAGCGTCCCAGGGCATGGCCTCGCGGCAGCCGGGTTCAGTGCCACCAGCGAGGCCCATCTCGGTGCCGTAATAGAGGCAGGGCGCACCCGGCAGCAGGAACAGGAGCAGCAGGGCCAGGGCCAGGGCCTCCCGGTCGCCGCCGAGCACATGCAGGGCCCGGGGGGTGTCATGGCTGTCAAGCAGGTTGAGCTGGCAGCGGTTGATCGCCGGGCCGTACCAACCCAGCACCTCCTCAACCCTGGCGCGGAAGCCGGCCTGATCCAGGGGCTGGTAGGGGGGCTCGGGCAGGGCCGGCAGCCGCAGCTGAGCCGGCACCTGCCTGGCGCCGACCCAGCCGAGGATCGCCCAGGCCAGCGGGTAGTTCATCGTGCCGTCGAACAGCCCGCTCTGCAGCCAGGGGCGGGCGTCGCGCCAGAGCTCGCCGACGATCCAGGCGTCGGGCCGCTCAGCGCGCACCACCGCCCGGAACTCCCGCCAGAAGTCGTCGGGTACCTCATCGGGCACATCCAGCCGCCAGCCATCCACCCCGGCGGCAATCCAGTGCCGCGCCACCGCCAGCAGATAGGCCCGCACCGCCGGGTTGGCGTGGTTGAAGCTGGGCAGGGCCGGATCGTTCCACCAGCAGTGGTAGCCACAAGAGCCGTCCTTTGCAGCAGCGCCACCGCCACCACCACCGCCACCGCCGTAGGGGTTCAGTGGCCAGTGCTCCACGTGGAACCAATCCACGTAGGGCGAGAGCGGCCCGTTCTCGAGCAGGTGATGGAAGGCCCAGAAGCCGCGGCCGCAGTGGTTGAAGACGCCATCGAGGATCAGGCGCATGCCGCGGCGATGCAGCTCCGCCACCAGAGCGGCCAGGGCGCCGTTGCCCCCCAGCAGCGGGTCCACCTGGAAATACTCGAAGGTGTGATAGCGGTGGTTGGCGGCTGAGGCGAAGACCGGATTGAGATAGAGGCAGGTGGCGCCAAGTTCCTGGAGATCGTCGAGCGCCTCGATCACGCCGTAGAGATCACCGCCTTGAAACCCCTGGGCGGCCGGGTCCTCCCCCCACGGCTGCAGGGCCAGCCCCTGCTGGGCCGCCACCTTGCCGCTGCGGCGAAAGCGGTCGGGGAAGATCTGCACGATCACGGCATCGACCACCCAGTCAGGGCGGCTGGCGGGGTGGCTGGCGGGGCGGCTAGCCGTGTCGTCGTTCGTGTCAACCCGCATCGACCAGCCTGAACATGCGCTCAACAGCGCTAGCACGGACAAAACGGAGCCCCCATGCCCAACGACGCCCTCCTTCTGACGCTCGACCAGGGCACCACCAGCTCGAGGGCCTCCCTCCACACCGCCGCAGGCCAGAGGCTGCTCAGCCGCAGCGCTCCCCTGAGCTGCCGGCACCCCGCCGACGGCTGGGTCGAGCAGGACGGCGAAGAGATCTGGGCCAGCCAGCTGGCGGCCCTCCAAGCCCTGGAGCAGGCGATCAGCCCGGAGCAACGCCGCGCCGTGGCGGCCTGCGGCATCGCCAACCAGCGGGAGACCACCCTGCTCTGGCATCGCCGCAGCGGGGCACTGCTGGGGCCGGCGATCGTCTGGCAGGACGGCCGCACCGCCGGCCTCTGCGCCGACTGGAAACGCAACGGCCTGGAGCCGTTGGTGCGGGGCCGCACCGGCCTGCTGCTGGATCCCTATTTCAGCGCCAGCAAGATCGTCTGGCTGCTGCGCGAGCAGCCGCAGGCGGCGGCCGCTGCTGCGGCCGGGGAGCTCTGCTTTGGCACCGTCAACAGCTGGCTGCTCTGGCGCCTCACCGGCGGCCAGGTGCATGCCACCGACCGCAGCAACGCCAGCCGCACCCTGCTGATGGACCTGGAGCGGGGTCAGTGGGATCCGGAACTCTGTGACGCCTTCGGGGTGCCGGCCGGCCTCCTGCCGGAGCTGCGCCCCTGCCACGCCGACTTCGGCGCCATCACTGCGGAGCTGCCCTTCGCCGGTGTGCCGATCCGGGCCATGCTCGGCGATCAACAGGCCGCCACCCTGGGTCAGAACTGCCTGCAGCCGGGTGAAGCCAAATGCACCTACGGCACCGGCGCCTTTCTGGTGATCAACACCGGCAGCAGCATCGTGCGCAGCGACGGGGGCCTGCTGAGCACCTACGGCTGGTGCGGCGCCGACGGCTCCGCCACCTACTGCCTGGAGGGCAGCGTGCTCAATGCCGGCACCGCCATCCAGTGGCTGCGTGACGGGCTGGGCCTGATCGAGAGTTCCGCCGAGATCGATGCGCTGGCGGCAACAGCTCCCGCCGGCAGCGGCCTGATGCTGGTACCGGCCTTCACAGGCTGGGGAACGCCCCACTGGGATCCCCACGCCCGCGGCCTGCTGATCGGCATCACCCGCGACACCGGCGGCGGCGCCATCGCCCGGGCCACCCTCGAGAGCATCGCCCTGGCCGTGGCCACCCTGGTGGAGCTGGCCACCGAAGCCCTGGGAGCTCCGCTGAAGGAGCTGGCCACCGATGGCGGCGCCGCCGCCGCCGATGGGCTGCTGCAGGCCCAGGCCGACAGCTGCGGCCTGGAGGTGCGCCGCCGCGCCGATCTCGAGAGCACCAGCCGGGGCGTGGCCCTGCTCGCCGCCCTCGATGCCGGTTTGGTGCCTGGCCTTGAGGCCTGGGCGACCATCCCCGGCGAACCAGCCGCCAGCCGCTTTCAACCAAGCCTCAGCGAAGACGACCGCCAGCGGTGGCTGAAGCGCTGGCGGGAGGCGGTGCGTCGCAGTTTGGCCTGGTATGCGCAACCCTGAGGAGAGGCCCAGAGCCGCCCAGACCGCACCTCCGCAGAGAATCCTTGCCGATCGCCAACGGAATGTCTTCTCCTGGCCCCAACCATTCAGGCCCCAGTCACGGCCCTGACCAGAACCCTGGCCACGACCCGGACAAGGTCTTCGATCTGCTGGTGATCGGCGCCGGCGCCACCGGCGCCACCATCGCCTTGGAGGCCGTGCGCCGCGGCCTCTCGGTGGTGCTGGTGGAGGGCAGTGACATCGCCTCGGGCACCAGCAGCCGCAGCACCAAGTTGCTGCATGGCGGCGTGCGCTATTTGGAGCTGGCCGTCAAAACCTTTGATCTGCGCCAGCTGCAGCTGGTGCGCGAAGCTCTGGGCGAGCGCGGCCACTGGCTGCAGGCCGTGCCGTTCCTGGCCCAGCCCCTGGAGCTGCTGCTGCCCACCCGCAACCCGCTGGCCACCGCCTACTACGGCGCCGGCCTGGCGGTCTACGACCTGCTGGCCGGCCGGCGGCGCATCAGCGCCAGCCGCTGCCTCTCGCGCCAGGAGGTGAGCCGCCAGATGCCCGAGCTGGCGCCTGGCCACGGCGGCGTCGCCTACGCCGATGCCCGCTTCGACGACGCCCGCCTCAACCTGCTGATCGCCCGCAGCGCCGCCCTCGCCGGCGCCGCTGTACACACCCGCAGCGCCGTGGTGGAGCTGCTGCGCGACGGCCAGGGCCAGCTGAATGGGGCCGTGATCGCAGCGGAGCCGGATGGCGCCAGGCAGCGGCTGCGCGCCCGGGTGGTGGTGAACGCCACCGGCATCGGCGCCGACGCCCTGCGCCGCATGGCCCAGGCCGATCTGCCGCCCAGGCTGCAGGTGAGCCGCGGCATGCACGTGGTGCTCGACGACGACCTCTGCCCCGGCGGCCTGGGCCTGCTGGTGCCCGCCACCGACGACGGTCGGGTGCTGTTCATGCTGCCCTTCTTCGGCCGCACGCTGGTGGGCACCACCGACACCGCCTGCCCCCTGGCCGAAGCCGAGCGGCCCGCCGCCAACGAAGAGGCCTACCTGCTCGACTACGTGCAGCGCTGGTTCCCCTCAGATACTCCACGCCAGGTGAGCAGCCGCTGGGCCGGCGGCCGCCCGCTGTTGCTGCCCGAAACAGCGGCGGAAGCGGCCGCCGGCACGGCGCGGGTGGTGCGGGAGCACGCGGTGGAGCGGCTCAGCTGCGGTCTGATCAGCGTGATGGGCGGCAAGTGGACCACCTGCCGCAGCATGGCCATCGACGCCCTGGCCGTGGTGGCCGAGCAGCTCGGCCGGCCCTTGGGGGAGCCTGTCGCCGGAGCGATCCTGGGTGCCGCCAGCGACCCCGGCCGCAGCGCCGCCGAGCTGGCCGCCCTGGCCACAAAGCTCAGCAACGAGCTGGGAGGCCCACTGGCGGCCCACCTGATCGCCAGCCATGGCCTGGAGGCCCCCGCGGTGCTCGCCTGCGCCGCCGATGCCAGCGAGCGCACCCCCCTCAGCGACGTGATCCCCCTGACCGCCGCGGAGGTGCGCCACATGGCCCGCCATGAGTGGGCCCGGCAACCGGAGGATGTGCTGGCCCGCCGCTGCCGGCTGGCCTTTGTCGATCAGGCCGAGGCCGACCGGCTGGAGGGCACGGTGGGCGATCTGCTCGAGCAGGAAGCCGCCGCGGCCTACTCGCTCACCAGCCACCAGAAGAACCCATAGGCGGGCAGGTAGACGAACCACTCCGGGCTCGCCGGGGCAAACTCACAACCCCAGAGCGTTTCGCGCATGCGATGGCCCTGCCACTGGCTGAGGTCGAGCCGGGTGGAGGCGCCCGTGCCGGAGAGGTTGGCGGCCACGATCACCGTCATCGCCGACAGGGTTTCCTCGCCCTCGCTGCGCTCCTGGCAGGAACGGGCGTAGCAGAGCACGCTGGGGTGGCCGCTCTCGATCATCACCATGTCGCCGTAGCGCAGGGCCGGTAGCAACCGGCGACTGGTGAGCATGCGGTGGTGCCAGTTGAGCAGGGAGCCCGAGAGCTGCTGCTGCACCTCCACGTTGACCACGCGGTAATCAAAACCGGGTGAGGTGATCGGCGGCAGCACCAGCAAGGGGTCTGGAGCGCTGGAGAAACCACCGTTGGGGGCCCGGCTCCAGGCCATCGGTGTGCGGTTGGGGTCGCGGTCGCGCAGTCCCGGCCAGTCGCCCATGCCCAGTTCATCGCCGTAATAGAGGCAGGGCAGGCCGGGCAGGCTGTAGATGAGGGCATGTAGCAGGGTGTTGGGCCTGGCATCGCCATTGAGCAGGGGGGCCAGCCGCCGGTTGATTCCCCAGTTCAGCCAGTGGTCACGTGCGTCGGGAAAGCCATTGAGGATGGCCTCCACCACCGCATCGGGCACCAGGTGACCATCCCCGAGCCAGAGCTCATCGTGGTTGCGCAGCGGCAGGGCCCAGCGGCAGCCCGGCACCATCTCCTGGGCATGGGTGAGGCAATCGCGCAGGGCATCGCTGCGGCCATTGGCCACGGCCGCGAACAGGTGGGCCGTGAGGCCGAAGTCGAAGGCGGCATGCAGTTCATCGTTGGCCAGGTAGGGCGCCGACTCATCGACCGGCTGGATCGCCTCGGCCAACAGCAGCACATCCCGCCCGCTGGCCTCCACCCGGGCCCTCAACCGCCGCAGGAAGGCGTGAGTTTCGGGCAGGCCCTCGCAGCGGCTGCCCTCCGCCTCGAACAGGAAGGGCACGGCATCGAGGCGAAAGCCGTCGGCCCCCATGTCCAGCCAGAAGTCGACCACCTTCAGCATCTCCTCCTGCACCTCGGGATTGGCGTAGTTGAGATCGGGCTGGTGGCGCAGGAAACGGTGCAGGTAGAACTGGCCCGCCACCTCGTTCCATTCCCAGTTCGAGGCTTCGAAGTGGCGGAACAGCACCGGCGCATCGGCATAGCCCTGGTCGTCGTCGCGCCAGACGTAAAAATCACGCTCGCTGCTGCCCTGGGGCGCCCAGAGGGCGCGCTGAAACCAGGGGTGCAAAACGCTGGTGTGGTTCAACACCAGGTCGAGGATCACGCGGATGCCGTGGATGTGGGCCTGCTCCAGCAACAGCCCCACGTCGCGAAGATCGCCGAGATCGGGGTGGACGCTGGTGAAGTCGGTGATGTCGTAACCGCCATCGCGCAGCGGCGAGGGATAGATCGGCGTCAGCCAGATCGCATCGACCCCGAGCCACTCCAGGTAAGGAAGTTTCTGGGTGATACCGGCCAGGTCACCGATGCCATTGCCGTCGGCGTCGTGGAAGCTGCGCGGCATCAACTGATAGATGACGCAGCCTTCCCACCAGGGAGGTTTGGCTTTCGGCATGACAGTGAATGGAGAGGGTGAATGGAGGGGGTGAATCGAGAGAATGAATTGGTGGTCAAGCCGTCAGACGCCGGCCGCCGGCCGCAAATCGATGCTCATGTTGTGGCTCCCAGGCGATGCGCACGGCATCGCCGATGCTTCGCCCGCCATCGCAGACCCAGCGCAGGGGTCCGCGGGCTGTGTCGAGCTGCAGTTGCTGGCTGGCGCCCTGCCATTCCCGACTCACCACCCGAACCTGCAGTCCACCTTCCCGCACAGCATGGAGGTGTTCGGGCCGCACGGCCAGCAGGCTGCCATCGGGTTCTTGGAGCACGTTGATCTGGGGCCGACCGATGAACTGGGCCACAAACAGCGTGGCGGGTCGGTGGTAGAGCTCGCGAGCCGTGCCGCACTGCTGCAGGCGGCCGGCATCGAGCACGGCGATGCGATCGGCGATGCCCATGGCTTCTTGCTGGTCATGGGTGACGTAGACCACCGGCGCCCCACCGCCGCAGAGGATCGCGCGCAGCTGGGGCCGCAGCTCCTCGCGCAGCTGGGCGTCGAGGTTGCTCATCGGTTCATCGAGCAGGAACACCTGCGGGCGCCGCAGCAGGGCCCGAGCCAGGGCCACCCGCTGGCGCTGGCCGCCGGAGAGATCGGCGGGCCGCCTTTGGCGCAGCTCACCGAGCTGCAGCAGCTCGAGCACGGCATCGAGGTCGCGGGCGATGGTGGCCGCATCGACGCCGCGGATCTCCATCCCCAGCGAAAGGTTGCGGGCCACGCTCAGGTGGGGATAGAGCGCGTAGCTCTGAAACACCATCGCCACCTGACGGCGGGCCGGCGGCAGGGCGGTGATGTCGCGCTCGCCGAGCAGGATGCGGCCCCGGTCGGGGGAATCGAGGCCGGAGATCAGGCGCAGGGTGCTGCTCTTGCCGCAACCGCTGGGGCCGAGCAGGGCCAGGCACTCGCCGGGGCTCACCGTCAGATCGAGATCTTCGAGGATCGTGCGCGCGCCGATGCGGCGGCTGATCCCCTCCAACTGCAACGCCGTGGCAGCGCTGGTGGTGGTGCTGGAAATCGTGCTGGAAACGGTCATCGGCGGGAGCGGCGGACAGCAGGTTCAACCCTTGATGGCGCCCTGGGTGAGGCCGGCCACGATCGGCCGCTGAAAGACCAGCAGTAGCAGCAGCAATGGCACGCTGCCCAGCACCGTGGCCGCAGCGAAGGCGCCATAGGGAACCGAGAACACCGAGGAACCGGCGATGCGGGCCATGGCGGGCGCCAGGGTGAGCAGCTCCGAGCGGCTCAGCCAGGTGAGGGCGATCGGGAACTCATTCCAGCTGAACAGAAACACGAGCACGGCCGTGCTCGCCACCGCCGGGCCGAGCAGGGGCACCAGGATCCAGCGCAGACGCTGCCAGAGGCCAAAGCCCTCCAGCAGTGCGCTCTCTTCGAGCTCGCGGGGCAATTCGGCAAAGGCCGCCTCCAGCAGCAGCACCGCCAGGGGAAGCGAAAGCCCGGCATAGGGCAGACAGAGCGCCAGCAGGTTGTTGGCCAGGCCGAACTGGCGCGCCAGCTGCAGCAGCGCCAGGAACAGCAGCACCGAGGGGAAGGCGGCGGCCACCAGCAGGGCCCCATCCACCAGCTGCCGCTGCAGGCCGCCGCGCCGCTGCAGGGCGTAGGCGCAGGGGATGGCCAGCAGCAGGGTCAGCAGCGTTGTTCCCACCCCCACCAGGGTGCTGTTGAGCAGGTAGCGCCAGAAGGGCGGATCACTGCTGAGGATCTGGCCGTAGTTGGCCAGGGTCCAGCCCCGACCGATCGCCGCCAGCCCGCCCAGCAGGGCATCGGGGGTGCGCAGCGAGGTGTAGAGCTGCCAGAGCATCGGCGCGAGGCTCCAGAACAGCAGCAACGCCACCAGGGTCCAGCGGCGCGGGTTCTGCCCCCTCTGTGAGGCGATCGGTTGTGCAGACGGCGAAGCAGGCATCGGATGCGGGGTGCTTGACAAAAAAATCAGTGCAAGGAAAAGGGCGCGGGGCAGCTCAAGCCCTGGCAGGACGGCGCAAAACCAGCAACAACACGCCCCCCAGCAGCAGCAGCACGCCAAACATGCCGATCATCACGGTGGCGCTGTAGCCGAAATCGAGGAAGCGCATGGCATTGAGATAGGCGTAGCCCGCCACACTCTCGGTGCTGCTGGCAGGCCCGCCGCCGGTGAGCACCACGATCAGATCGAAGACGCCCAGGGCCTGGGCCAGGCGGAACAGCAGCACCAGCAGCAGGTAGGGCCTGAGCAGGGGCAGGGTGATGCGCAGCAAGGCCTGACGGGCGCTGCCACCCTCCAGCGCCAGCGCCTCGTAGAGATCGGCGGGGATCATCTGCAGCCCGGCCAGCAGCAACAGGGCCACGAAGGGCGTCGTCTTCCAGACATCGGCAAAAACCACGGCCAGCCAGGCCAGGGAGGGGGAGGCGAGGAAGGGCAGCGTGCTGCCGGTGAGGCCAGCGATCACGCCGTTGATCGGGCCGCTGGGGTCGTTGAAGATCCAGCGCCAGCCCAGGGCCATCACCGTGGTGGGCAGGGCCCAGGGCAGCAGGGTGAGGCTGCGCACCAGCCCGCGACCGCGCCAGCGCTGATTGAGCAGCAGGGCCATGGCCAGGCCCAGCCCCAGCTCCAACGACACCGACACCAACGCGAAGCGCAGGGTCTGGGCCGCGTCCTGCCAGAAGCGGGCATCGAGAACCAGGCGGTGCCAATTGAGCATCCCCACCGGAACGGGCTGGAGATCCGTGAACAGGTTCTGGGCGTGGAAACTCAGCCACAGGTAAGAGGCCATCGGCCAGAGGAACACCAGCAGCAACAGCAGCAGGGCCGGGCCGATCAGCACCACGCCCATCAGACCGCCTCCACGCCACTGGCGTTGAGCACCGCCCGGCTGCTGCGTCCGGCCCGGCCCATCGCCACTTCAGGGGCCGTCCCGCCGGTGATCGCGTCGCTGAGTTGGCGCTGAAGGATGTCGCTGAGTTGGGCATAGACCGGGGTGATCGGCCGCAAGGCCGCCACCTCCAGGGCCTGGCGCAGGGCGGGCAGCAGGGGCAGGGCCGCACGCAGCTCGGGATCGTCGAACAGGGAGGCGAGCGTGGGCGTGTAGCCCCAATCACGGGCCAGCCGCCGCTGGCTCTGCTCACCGGTGAGGGCCTGCAGCACCGCCACGGCTTCGGCCGGATGGGCACTGCCGCGCAGCACCGACAGCCCCCAGCTGCCCTGGGTGGCAGCCGGCGACTGGCCCGGCTCCGCCACCATCGTTGTGATCGCCACCTTGCCGGCCACGGCACTGCCCGGTTTCTGCAGCTCTTTCCAGGCGTAGGGCCAATTGCGCATGAAGGCGGCCTCGCCACTGGCGAAGGCCTGCAGGCTTTCGGGTTCGGCGAAATCGGCCACCGACGCGGGCGTCACACCCGTTTCGACCAGCTGGCGCAGCCAGGAGGCGGCCGCTGCGGCCTGGGGTGAGTCCAGGCCGATGCCGCTGGCCGCCGCCCCGCCCCACTGGCCGCCGAAGCCACGCAACACTTCGAGGAACACACAGCTGAGGCCCTCGTACTGACGGCCCTGCCAGACGTACCCCCAGCGCACTAAGCCCTGCTCTTGCAGCTCTTTAGAGCGATCCACCAACTCGGCGGGCGTGCGCGGCGGCGCCGCCATCAGATCGGTGCGCCAGTAGAGCAGGCCCATCGAGGCCAGCATCGGCAGGCGCCAGAGCTGGCCATCGAGGCGATTGCCCTCGCGGGCACCGGGCACAACATCGACAAGGGGATCGCCGTCGAGCCAGTCGTCGAGGGGCAGCAGCCAGCCGGCGGCGGCGTATTTGGCCGTCCAGGTGACATCCATCATCAGCAGGTCGTAGGGGCTGTCGCCCAGCAGCAGGCTGCTGATCGCCAGATCCGACACCGCCTCAGTTTCAAACGGTCCGCGGGCCACGGCGATGCGCAGCCGACGGTGGTCGCGGTTGAAGGCCGCCACCGTGTCAGCGGTGGCTTCAGCGAAGGGAGCGGGCATCAGCACGGTGATCGTCAGCGGCGGCCGCGCCCAGGCCACGGGCAGCGCCAGCAGGACCAGGATCCCAGCCAGGACGATCGCCAGGGCCAGCGCCCGGGGCCTGGCTCTGGCACGGCCCACGATCACAGAACGCTGAGTTCACCCAGCTGCTGCTCGGCCCAGTGCTCCACGGTGAACTCCTCGACGGCCTGGTTCATCGTCACCATGCGCTCGCACTGTTCGGGCTTGGGCATCACCAGGGCTTCGGCAATGGCCCGGTCCATGCTGCCGTGGGAGTAGGGGTTGGCGAGCACCGCCCCCTGCAGTTCCACCGACGCTCCGGTGAATTCGGAGAGCACCAGCACCCCATCGCGACCCCGCCGGGCCGCCACGTATTCCTTGGCCACCAGGTTGAGGCCGTCGCGCAGGGGGGTGATCCAGCAAACATCGGCCTCGCCGAACCAGGCCACCAGCTCTTCGTAGGGAATCCGCCGGGTCGAGAGGCGCACCGGCGTCCAGTCGATGCGGGCAAAGCGGCCGTTGATGCGGCCGACGATTTCTTCCACCGCCCGCTGGATGTCGTCGTAGATGCGCATGCCACCGGCAGCCGCCACGCAGCCAAGGAACAGCTCAACCTTGCCGTGCCAGGTCTTGTCGGCCTCCAGCAAACGCTCGTAGGCGAGCAGCATCTCCTCGTTGCCCTTGGTGTAATCCACCCGGGAGGCGGAGAGGATCAGCTTGCGGTCGGAATGCTGCTCCGAGATCTGCTTCGACATGGCGCAGATCTCGGGACTGGACGCAATGCGGCGGATCTGATCGGGGGAGGTGCCCACCGGCGAGGCGACGATGCGCACGCGCCGGCCTTCATGCATCAGGTAAGGAACAACGAACGGTTCGGCCAGGGCGCTGCCGTTACGGCGGAACTTCTCGGCGACCGGCACCGGATCCACCCCCTTCACGGCGCGGAGGCTGACGGCCGAGCGGGCGAAGTTGTTGGCGTAACGGGGAATGTGGAAACCGACTAAATCACAACAGAGCAGGCTGTCGAGGATTTCATCCCGCCAGGGAAGAATGCTGAAGACGTCTGTGGACGGGAAGGGCGTGTGGTGGAAAAAGGCGATCCGCACATCGGGGCGTTCCTTGCGGATGTAAGCGGGCGCGAGCCAGAGATTGTAATCATGAATCCAGATCGTGGCCCCCGGTGCGGCTTCCAGGCAGGCCGCCCTGGCGAAGGAGGCATTCACCTCCTCAAAGATGCACCAGTCGGAATTGTCAACGCTGAAATGGCTGGGAAAGGAGTGCAGAATCGGCCAGAAGGATTCCTTCGACGTGACGTGATAGAAGCTGGATATTTGTTTGGTGGTCAGCGGCAGACGCCGCAACATGAAGTCGTTGGGGGGATCCATCTGGACCAGTTCGTCGTCTGACGGCCCCTCTTCGTCTTGGCGGCGCCAGGCCACCCAGGTGCCTGAGCGCTGGCTGCGAAACAGGTTCCTGAGGGTGGGAATGATGCCGTTGGGGCTCTTCTGATCCACCCAATGCCGGGTTCCATCGGCATCGATCTTTTCATCGAACGGCGAGCGGTGATAGACGAGCACAAAGGCGCTGGTGCCCGCCACCGCTGGGGCTGTAGCCGGAAGGTCTGCGGAAGTTTTGCTGGTCATCTCTGGCCTTCACGTGGGGCCATCCTCTCACCGTTGAACGGGGGCGCTCAAAGTGAGCGTTCAGGGCAAGGGAGGCGCTTCAAGCTGGTCTGGGCTTTCTTCCACCAGTTGAATCCGCACCCGCTTGCCACCGGCGAGCTCCCCGAGTGACACCCGCAGCGTGCTGCCACTGAGGCTCTGCAACAGGGTGAGCAGCTCGCGCAGGTGGGGGGTGCTGCTGCCGCTCTCCACCCAGAGCCGCTCCTGCAGGCCGCCCAGGCGCCGCCAGCTGGTGTGCAGTTTGAGCACGGCGCTCTCGATGTGCTGGGCCTGGCCAACGGCATCGGCCAGCAGGCCGAGGGCATCGAGGCGCTGGGCTTCCTGCAGGGCCTTTTCAAAGTTGAGGTCTCCCTGCTGGAAGGCCCGCACCGCCGCGCCGGCCTCCGCCGCCTTGCTCAGCCAGCGGGCCGTATGGGTCACGTCCTTGACCCGCTCCAGCTCCGGCTCCTCGCGCAGGGCGCGGCGCAGGTCGTCCTGCTGGGGTTCCGGCAGCTTGGCCAGCTCCTTGACCAGCGGCGCCACAATCCGCGGCGGCAGCAGGTTCTCCTGGGTGCGTTGGCGAATCTCCTCCGGCAGCAGGGGGCTGGTGGCGGCGGTGAACTCATCGGTGAGCCGGCGCACCTGTTTGCGCGTGATCTGGCGGCCCTCGTTGGCCGCCTCGCTGATCATCAGCTGCACCTCGGCGTCTGCCTGGGCCGTCTCCAGGAAGGCCCGTTTCGAGAAGTTGTTGACGCTGGCCTGCTCCAGCAGGCCGCCACCGACGAGGTTGTCGGCGGATTCAGCCAGCTGGATCAGGCCATAGGCCCTGGTTTTGCTGATCTCGCGCTCGCGCAGCCACTGCAGAAAGCCGGTGCCCCGGCCTTCGCCACCGCGCTTTTCCCGATCCCGCACCGAGCCGAGGATGCGGCCGCGCCAGATTTCGGTCTGCAGATCGAAGCGATCACAGACCTCCCAGGCCTCCTCGAGCCGGGCGAGGAACTCGACGGTGCTGATGTCCTCGCGGTTGGGATCGGGCAATTCGAGGCTGAGGACAGGTGCCTCCATCGAGGGCCACGGGCAGGGGAGGCGATCGTGCCACGCGGGCCCGGGCGACCCTTGACCCCGAAGCGGCGACGATTCGTGACATGACCTGGTTGCCAAGCCCCTGCCGCGGGTAGTTTCCGCAAGGAAGTCACCCTCATCTAGGCAGCGATGGCCATTTCACGCGGCGACAAGGTGCGCATCAAGCGGGCTGAGTCTTACTGGTTCAACGACGTCGGCACTGTGGCCTCCGTTGACACCTCCGGTATCCGCTACCCGGTGGTGGTGCGTTTTGACAAGGTGAACTACACCGGATTCAGCGGCACCGACGGCGGCATCAACACCAACAACTTCGCCGAGTTCGAACTCGACAAGGCTTAAGGCCGTAGGCCTGAGGCTCTAAAACCTGATAATCCTGCCCGGAGTTTCCGTGGCAGGATTTTTTTGCTGGTCGTCAGCAGACGAGTCAGAAGGCATTCGGTGAACGGATGTTCAGGATGGTTTTGATCATGATCTTGAGATCGAGCCCGAGCGACCAATCGCGTTGGTAGCGCAGATCAGCCTCGATACGCTGAACCATCGCCTCAAGATCAGCGGTTTCGCCGCGCCACCCTTCCACCTGGGCCAGGCCGGTCATCCCAGGCTTGAACTGGTGCCGTTGCATGTAGCCAGGAATCACCTTGCGATAGAGCTCGTTGTGATCCACAGCATGGGGCCTGGGGCCGACAAGGCTCATCGAATCACTCAAAAGGATGGTTTCGCGAAGATGCAAGAATTCATTGCCCGAGAATTTGCTGAGAAAGAGCCAGAAACTACTCTCAACGGTAAAACGTAACCCCAGATGTTTGGATCATCAAGGCAATCAACAAGTTCTACCAAACGATATGGAGCTGATCAGGTTGACGGCCAAGGTCAAATCCACAGCAAGCTAGGCATTGAGTCCGTAGCCTTCCCAAAAAAGTTGCGGTGAAAAACGTTGATCCTGGTTCCTATCGTTGTCAGTCGTAGAGGCTTTGGATACGGCCCACCCGTTTCAAACTCTCCTCTCCAAGAGAGCTGCCAGCTCGGCAGAGCAGATTATTGAGGCTCCAGTTCACGTCGCGGCTGCGGAATTCCACCACTGAAGAAGACTGGCCATGGTCTTGCAACAGAGGCCGCAGAACCTTCAACACGGTTTCAAGACTGATCAGGCAGGCGTCGACTACGGCAGGATCCGTGCTGACCATGGAACTATCGGAGCGTTGGAGGTAGCGATACTCCGTTTGGATGGTGCTGGCATAGGTGTGCGCGCAACGGTAAAGCAGCACCGTGCACAGCATGTCTTCGCAGAAGTTCAGCTGGGGGTCCTTGGGGAGGCCCATAGTCTTGAGCTGCGCCATGGCTTGCTCCAAAAGGCTGCGGCGGATCAGTTTGTTGGCCAGGTTGTTATGGGATTCACCAATCAGATAGCTCTCCAGGATGGCGGCATCACGCGCATCGTTTCTGTTGCAAACTGCTGAAGGATGTAAGGGGCCTTCCCTGGTGGCACGACCCAGAATGGACACTCCACCACATCGGCCTCGGTGCTGCGGGCCCTTGCCAGCATCCGTTCCATGAACACTGCTTCCCCGTGGTCGTCATGGTCAAAGAACCAGAGGTAGCTGCCCGATGTTGCATTGGCAACCGCCGCTCGGGCGCGGAAGGCTCCCTGGCGCTCTGGAAGCTGCAACAAGGAAGCGGGGATTCCCTGGGCCCTCAGCCCGTCCAGCACGTCCTCCTCCACAGCGCAGCCATCGGCCACCACCACCACCTCGAAATCGCGGAATGTCTGTAGAACCAAGGCGGCCAGTGCAACCTCCAACTCGCTGACCTTGCCGTGGAAGGGAATCACCACCGAGATCTGCAGGCGCCGGGCTGCGGCTCGGCTCGCCTGATCAAAATTGGGCTTTAAGTGAGCAAGCACTTCAGCGTGATCCACCAGTTGGTCCTGCCACTGCTTCAACAACAGCATTCGGGAATGGGCGCTCTCTGGCAGGGCCTGATCATCTGCAAGGTCAGTCTCCAGAAGCTCCCTGGCTGCGCCCAACACCCATTCCGGGCAGGGGACATGGAGCTGGCTGAGTCGTAACAACAGAACGATCGCGCGCCGGCGTGCTTCACGGCCAGCCACCCCGCCGGCATGAGAACTCTCCCGCCACTGAAGCGCCCCGTAGCGGCTGAACTGTTCGTTCAGGATGGGCAGCCAGCTTGGCAGGGCATCGCCAGAAAGGAGAGGCCCCAGCCGATCCAGCACAACCACGCCAGACCAACACAGCTCGGCTCTCTGGTCCGCATCCGGTGCCGCCTCGGTTTCGGCCTGGATCCGCCCATCGATCGCGGCCAGCAGTTCCATCCATTGGGCGGCGATTCCCTCCAGCTTCAAGGCGATGGCAGGCGGTTGCTCCAGGATGGTGGCGAGTTGATCGAGAGCCTCGCCGTCGCGGCCCGCCGCCAAGGCGTCCAGGCAGGCATCGAGAGCCTGGCGTAAGGCTTCCAGGCCTTGCTGGCACGCCTGTTGCTGCTGCACCCACTTCTGTTCATTCAGCACCTCCAGGCCAACCTCGAACATCAGCGCCACGCGGTGCTCCAACAGGTGGGCACCCCGCACTCGCAAGCTGGCCGCCTCCCGGTCTTGAAGGCGATGGGTCTCGAGCGCACGTTGCCTGGCCGCCCTCAGTTCCCGGGGCGACGACACGTCCACCAGCAGGAAATCACGACCGGCGATCAGGGAAGGAGCCAGGTCGTCGAGCACGGCACCAGCAAGCTCACGATCCACGATTGGCAGTTGTCCAGCTGCAATTGCGTCGAAGAATCGCAACGAGAGATCGGATCGAACCGGCAGGCAAAGCGAGAAGAGATGTTGGCACCAGTCAGCAAAACGCTCTTCGGCCGACATCGTAAAATAGGAATAAACTTCATTTTCTTCAAGCTGTAACTTCACATGCTCACTCACCAAACCCTTGCCATAGCAACGCACAAGTTCACTCCGCCTGGTACCGACAGCCCAGTCACTTTTAGTATTGGAATAACTTGTGAACCGGCCAGATATTTCGGTAGAGCGCTGATCGCCAAGCGGGGTGGCGACAAGAAGCCGTTCCAGCGTAGGCATCGACCACTGGGCGCAGCAGAGTGGCAGTGGATAGGTGGTTCTAGGATTGACATCGGCCAAAAAACCGCTGCCGTGATGATGGGAAGGGACACAGACATCCAGCTCCTTAGCAAGCCTACAATTACTAATGTAGCTATGATGATTGTCCCAGAACCAACCAATCACCAGAGAGTTTGTCTCGGCCCGAATCCGTTGGATCTCCTCCAGCTCCCCGTTGATTAGGTGCAGACACGCTAGATAGAGAGTGTCGCGGCGTGGTGGGCCGAGTTTTTCCCCCACCGTGATCCGCTCAATCTCCGCCAGAGCCGTGCTCCCACAGGCGGGCTCGAGCAATCCACGCAACGTGTCTTCCAGCGTTGCGTATAATCCAGGATCGAAGTATCGCCCCAGCCTCCTGCTGGCCAGATGGATCCGGCGTGGCCGGAACGAACCAAGTCGTTCCTGCTCATCCAAACAGCGGCGAACCATCGCCTTGAGATCGGCGCTGACCCTGGCAGCGAACCGTGGCGGATGTTCGGCCAGCCTTTCGGCAGGATCAGCCAACTTCAGCCTCAAGGCAGCCTGTACTCCTGGCACAGATCCATGAAGCGGGTGCTGCCGCAAGCTTTTCAGGCCAGCCTGCTGCCGCTCCGTGAACCGATGCCCACCGGATGCGAGATCAAGCTGCATCCGATGCCGCTTGGACGTGAGTCCAGTGGAGAACGGAGCCACGGGCGTCAATCCAATCCCTGCCATCTGCAGAAACAAGCCAACGGTGGCATCTTCAAAGAGGATGGTGTCGTTAGCCAAAAACGCCTGATGGGTAACGAAGGCATAGGCGAGCGCCTCCAGTCCGCGTCGCCCAAGCACGTAGGCGAATCCCCCATCGGCGTACTGGCTGACGATCGGTGCCTGATAGCTGAGGCCATCCAGATTCTGGTTCCGGCACGTACCTAAATGATCTCCATTCCAGAACTGGCGATGATTCGGAAAGCCGGTGACAGGATGCCCCGCATAGGCCACGTCGTTTCTGAGCAGATCGTGGAGGTGGGATCGAAAGAGGTCCGCTGAGTCCAGCCGTATGTCGTCTTCGAATTTGTAGATCAGCCGTGGTGCCGCCACCATGGCCAGCAAGGTGTAGGCGAGAAGGCACTTGCTGCAGAGGCCTTCGTAATCGTCGCGGCAGCTCAGACCGAGAAGCGAATCCCCATAGCTGAAGCGAAAACCACCTTCCCGTCCCTCTGGATTTCCCACCGCGATGAGATGGAGCAGTTCGCTGTCCAAGCTCTTGAAGGAATCGAGGCTTCGCTGAGCCTGCTCCACTCTCGGCAGGCAGCTGATATGCAGAATGCAGACCTGATCCTTCAAATCTTGCCGCAGCCGCTCAGCAGCGTCACCGCTGAGCAGTGCAAACAGGTGGCTGCCCAGCGACAGGAAGCCCTCGTTCTGCGCATGCAGCGACCAGATAGCACAGATCCGCCTGAACAGCCACTGATCAATGGCCTCCGGATCGTCGCATTCAGCCAGATCCTCTCGAAAAGATCCCACCAGCTCAGCCAGCCTCAGACGCTGCGCGCTAAGCCCTGGCGCCAACTCCGAAGGCATGCTGAGGCCCTCATTGGCATCAAGCGTGAGACGCTCGAGCTGTTGCGTGTAATCGAGCGCCTGATCGAGTACTTCGAGCACCTGATGGGCCAACATCTAGGCGACAGGGTCGAAGGAATCCATGGCATCCAGTTTAAGGGAGACACGGCGCCGGTATCGTGCGACCTGAGCGCCAGGGGCAACTCCCTCACACCACGGCACCTCCCGACCCTCCCAGCACTCTCTTCTCCTGTCTGTGGGAATCCGCCGATCCCGCGTCGGCCATTCGCACCTTGGCGGCTGGAGCGCTGGAGACCGAGCCGATCTCATTTGACGCGATCGAAGCCGTCTGTCGCTTGCGCGATCCTGACCTGCTCGAACGGGCCTGGCAGCGGCTGAGTCGTTGCACGCCAGGTCCCTGGCAGTGGTATTACCGCACCTGGCTCTGGCTCTGCGCTGGCCGTCGCTGGGACTGGGAGCCCAGCTCCGATCCGCAGGCCTGGGCGATCGTGCCGCTGCTTCCCCCGGAAGGCCTGCGCCGCCTGCGTGCCGCTGCAGCAGAAGGCAGCCTCTCGTTGCCCCCCGATCGGCAACAAGAGTTGCTGACCTGTCTTGCCGCCAGCGAAAAGCCGGCCCCCATCTCCCTAGCGCTCGCGGAAAATTTCTACGCCAGGCTCGGCCCCAGCCTGCGCCGGCCTTGGCACAACTGGGAGTCGCCAGAAGCAGCCAGCCCGGAGGCCCTTGAGGGGCTCGTTGCAACCCTGCGGGATGCCCAGGCGATGCAGCAACCATTCAGCCTGATCCGCCTCGGTGATGGTGAGGGGCTGTTCCTTTGCGGCGAGCGTCACGATCTCGGTGGCGCCATCGCCAACGGCACACACATCGATCCCCAGCTCCATGCCCTGGGCAACCGGCTCGACCCCACCAGCTACGAGCAGCTCCTTGAACACTTCCGTCAGGCCATCGCCGGCAGCGACCTCATCGCCATCCCGGATCTGGAGCAATGCCACCACGGGCCTGAATTCATGCACACCGTGGCCGCTGGCCTGCAGCGCCACTTTCCAGGCGCTGCCCTGGAGAACCTGCGGCCGCGCCTGCTCAACGGCGGCTGGCACCTGCACAACTTCCTTCTGCAACACAATGCCTACCGCCATGGACCGTTCCTGGCGGTGGCGGCAGTGATCGCTCCTTCGCTGCCGCCCTCCCTGGCACACCTGGCGGCGAGCAGCTTCTTGATCCCAGGGGAATTGAACCGCCGTGCCGATGCCTATGGCAGCGATGCCCATTACCCGGTGATCTATGGGCAGGTGCTCGCCTGGATCGAAGCCTCCATCCGCCCGGGAATGCTGGTGCTCGTAGCGGCCGGCATCCTGGGCAAGATCTACTGCCACGCCATCCGCGAGCAGGGCGGCATCGCCCTCGATGTGGGCTCCGTGCTCGATCTCTGTGCCGGCCATGGCCACACCCGCGGCGAATACCGCCTCAACCCCTGGCTCAAGGCGCGGGCGGAACAGGCCTTCACCCCACTCTTCACCCCAGTGCTCGCGTCTTGAGCCTTCCTGCCAGGCTGCGTGAATCAATCCTGAGCGCATGCCCGAACTCCCTGAGGTGGAAACCGTGCGCCGCGGGCTGGAGCGCCAGCTCAACAACGCCTTCGAGATCGACAGGGTCGAGGTGCTGCGGGCACGCGCCATCGCCGCGCCCGCAGATGTCGATCAGTTCCGTGCCGGGCTGATCGGTTGCCTGGTGGGCACCTGGAGCCGCCGCGGCAAATACCTGATGGCCGAGCTGAGCCGCGGCGGCCAGGCGGCAGGCCACTGGGGCGTGCATTTGCGCATGACCGGCCAATTTCTCTGGCTGGATCAACCCCGCGACCCCTGCCGCCACACCCGGGTGCGCTGCTGGAACCGCCAGGGGCAGGAATTGCGCTTCATCGACGTGCGCAGCTTCGGCCAGATGTGGTTCATCCCCTCCGGCCAGGCTTGCTCCAGCGTGATGACGGGCCTGCAGAAGCTGGGCCCCGAACCCTTCAGCTCAGGCTTCAACGGCCCCTACCTGCAGCAGAAACTCAAAGGCTCCGTCCGCCCAATCAAGGCCGCCCTGCTCGACCAGGCGCTGGTGGCTGGCGTCGGCAACATCTACGCCGATGAATCCCTCTTCAACGCAGGCGTGGCCCCCCAGCGCCGCAGCGGCAGCCTCAGCCCCGCAGAGCTCGAGCGGCTATGCCAATCACTGATCGAGGTGCTCGAGATCAGCATCGGCTCAGGTGGCACCACCTTCAGCGACTTCCGCGATCTCAGCGGCACCAATGGCAACTACGGCGGCGTCGCCTGGGTCTATCGCCGCAGCGGCCAACCCTGCCGCCGCTGCGGCCAACCGATCCAGCGCCTGCGCCTGGCAGGACGCAGCAGCCACTGGTGCCCCAACTGCCAGCATTGAACCGGTGCAGGAGAATGGTGATCGTGCCGTGAATGGGTCCGTGCCCACAACCGCTCCTGACGACCAGGCCAGGGCCTTGAGCGCAGTCATCGCGGCGATTCATGCCAGGGGCTGGTGCGACGGCACCGGCGGAAATTTCAGCTGCGTCAGCCGGACCGAGCCGCTGGAGCTGCTGATGGCCCCCAGCGGTGTCGACAAGGGCTCCATTGAGCCCGAAGACCTGATCCTGGTGAATGGCGAGGGCCAGGTGATCGCCGGCCATGGGGCAGCCAGCGCCGAAACCCTGCTGCACCTGGAAATCGTCAGGCGCACGGGGGCCGGAGCCGTACTGCACACCCACTCCCAGGCCGCCACCCTGCTCTCCCGTCGGGCCCTGCGCAACGGGTCGCTGCGGATCGGTTCTCTGCAAATAGAGGGCCTGGAAATGCTCAAGGGCCTGGCGGGCCAGTTCAGCCACAACAGCTCGATTGCTATTCCCGTGCTGGCCAACGATCAGGATCTGCGTCGCCTCAGCCTGGCGGCCTCACCACACCTGGGCGAAGCCCCCCACGGCCTGCTGATCGCCGGCCACGGGCTCTATGCCTGGGGACAGGATCTCTTCTGCGCCCGCCGCCATCTGGAAATTCTCGAATTCCTGCTCGAGCAGAGCTGGCGTGAGTTGCTGCTGCCACCCCTTACCAAGCCATGAACACAGCCACGAACGCAGCCACCAACGCCGCCATGACCACCATCAGCCATGTCCTGCTCGACATCGAAGGCACCACCTGCCCGGTGAGCTTCGTGGCCGCCACGCTCTTCCCCTACGCCCGAGCTCGCCTTCAGCCCTTCCTGCAAGCACACGGGCAGGATGCCGATCTGCAACCGTTGCTCAGCGATCTCAACGCGGCCTGGCACAGCGCCCATCACGAAGCCAAAAAACCACAGAATGAGCCTCCCAGCCTTGATCAACTCTGCCGTTTTCTTCAGCAGCTGATCGATGCCGACCGCAAGCTCACCGCCCTCAAAGATCTGCAGGGATTGATCTGGAACGAGGGCTATGCCGATGGCGAACTGTGCACTCCCCTGTTTAACGATGTGCCACCAACACTGAAGCGCTGGCATGCCGATGGCCTGCAACTGGCGGTGTATTCATCAGGATCCGTAGCGGCCCAGCAACTGCTCTACGCGCACAGCAACGCCGGTGATCTGTGCCCACTGTTCAGCGCCTGGTTTGACACCCGCAGCGGCCCCAAACAGGATCCAGCCAGCTATCTACAAATCGCCAACTCTCTCGCCGTATCTGCCGCCAAAATCCTGTTCGTGAGCGACTCCCTTGCCGAGCTCGATGCCGCCCAGGCCAGCGGCCTGGCCACACGCTTCAGCCGCAGAGCTGGCAATCCAGAACAGCACCCCGGCAGCCACAACCTGATCAACAGCCTGGACGACATTCAACTCACAGGCTGAGTTGAAGTGACTTGAGTTGAAAAGACTGATTTCAAACCACAAAAAAAGCCACCTTGCGGTGGCCTTTTCGTCTTGGTCTAGCCGCTAGATCTAGCCGCGCTCAACCAAAAATGGATGGACAAGAGTTTTATCCTGGCATCGAGCTATTTTTGCAGGAAGCTTCCCTCCAACTATCGTCGCCGCTACTGCGTTTCACAACCGAGTTCGAGATGGATCGGAGTGGGTCCACAGTGCCATGAACACCAGGAAATAATCTCTTGCCCCCAAGGTGAACCCTGAGAACTGCCTAGGTAAGTAGAATCCCATCAACACACCCTTTCAGGCCGTTGGCAGAATCCTTCTGAATATCAAACAGCTCATGCTATCTGCAGCAAGAGCGAAGTGTTGGTCAAGCCCTCGGTCTATTAGTACTCCTCCGCTTCACGCATTGCTGCGCTTCCACGTAGAGCCTATCAACGGGTGTTCTTCCCGTGACCTTACTGGCTTAAGCCATGAGAACACTCATCTTGAGGTGGGCTTCCCACTTAGATGCTTTCAGCGGTTATCCTCTCCGCACATGGCTACCCAGCGTTTACCGTTGGCACGATAACTGGTACACCAGAGGTGCGTTCCTCCCGGTCCTCTCGTACTAGGGAGAACTCCTCTCAATGTTCTTACGCATGCACCGGATATGGACCGAACTGTCTCACGACGTTCTGAACCCAGCTCGCGTACCGCTTTAATGGGCGAACAGCCCAACCCTTGGGACCGACTTCAGCCCCAGGTTGCGATGAGCCGACATCGAGGTGCCAAACCTCCCCGTCGATGTGAACTCTTGGGGGAGATCAGCCTGTTATCCCTAGAGTAACTTTTATCCGTTGAGCGACGGCCCTTCCACTCAGAACCGTCGGATCACTAAAGCCGACTTTCGTCCCTGTTCGACTTGTTGGTCTCACAGTCAAGCTTGCTTCTGCTTTTACACTCGTCGGCTGATTTCCAACCAGCCTGAGCAAACCTTTGCGCGCCTCCGTTACCTTTTAGGAGGCGACCGCCCCAGTCAAACTGCCCACCTGATACTGTCCAGCCCCCGGATAACGGGTGGCTGTTAGAACCCTAGCTCTGAAAGAGTGGTATCTCACCGTTGGCTCACCATGACCCGCAAGCCATGGATCAAAGCCTCCCACCTATCCTGCGCATTCAGAGCCCGGGCACAATACCAAGCTACAGTAAAGCTTCATAGGGTCTTTCTGTCCGGGTGCACGTAGTCCGCATCTTCACAGACAATTCTATTTCGCCGAGCCTCTCTCCGAGACAGCGCCCAGATCGTTACGCCTTTCGTGCGGGTCGGAACTTACCCGACAAGGAATTTCGCTACCTTAGGACCGTTATAGTTACGGCCGCCGTTCACCGGGGCTTCAGTCGCTAGCTTCGCTTTCGCTGACCAGCTTCCTTAACCTTCCGGCACTGGGCAGGCGTCAGCCCCCATACATCGTCTTGCGACTTAGCGGAGACCTGTGTTTTTGGTAAACAGTCGCCTGGGCCTCTTCACTGCGACCACCTTGCGGTGGCACCCCTTCTCCCGAAGTTACGGGGCCATTTTGCCGAGTTCCTTAGAGAGAGTTATCTCGCGCCCCTCGGTATTCTCTACCACCCCACCTGTGTCGGTTTCGGGTACAGGCCATCATGCCTTAACGGGTATAGGGCTTTTCTTGGAAGCTTGACATCACCCACTTCGCTGCCGTAGCAGCTCGTACTCACGCCTCAGCTCAGAGCGTTTTCTCCGCTCCTCAACGCCTCGAACGCTTGAACCAGTAACCAACATCTGGCTGGGCTAGCCTTCTCCGTCCCCCTTCCCAAAACATGACAGGTACAGGAATGTTGACCTGTTGTCCATCGACTACGCCTTTCGGCCTCGCCTTAGGTCCTGACTAACCCTCCGCGGACGAGCCTGCCGGAGGAACCCTTAGGGTTTCGGGGCATGGGATTCTCACCCATGTTTTCGCTACTCAAGCCGACATTCTCACTTCCATGCAGTCCACGCCCGCTTACGCTAACGCTTCACCCCACATGGAACGCTCCCCTACCATTTGAATGTTCCTAAGAACAATTAAATCCGCAGCTTCGGTACAATGCTTAGCCCCGTTCATTTTCGGCGCAGGATCGCTCGACCAGTGAGCTATTACGCACTCCTTTGAGGATGGCTGCTTCTGGGCAAACCTCCTGGTTGTCTGGGCAATCCCACCTCCTTTATCACTCAGCATTGATTTAGGGACCTTAGCTGGCGGTCTGGGCTGTTTCCCTTTCGACCATGGAGCTTATCCCCCACAGTCTGACTGCCTAGTTTCACACAGGGTATTCAGAGTTCGTATCGATTTGGTACCGCTCTCGCAGCCCGCACCGAAACGGTGGCTTTACCCCCCTGCTATAGCACTAAACGCTACGCCTCAACGTATTTCGGGGAGAACCAGCTAGCTCCGGGTTCGATTGGCATTTCACCCCTAACCACAGCTCATCCGCTGGTTTTTCAACACCAGTCGGTTCGGACCTCCACTTGGTATCACCCAAGCTTCATCCTGGCCATGGTTAGATCACCCGGGTTCGGGTCTATAAACACTGACGATCGCCCTATTCAGACTCGCTTTCGCTATGGCTCCACCATTTCCGGTTTAACCTGCCAGTGCCTATAAGTCGCCGGCTCATTCTTCAACAGGCACACGGTCATCCTATGAGTAGGACTCCCATTGCTTGTAAGCTCACGGTTTCATGTTCTATTTCACTCCCCTCCCGGGGTTCTTTTCACCTTTCCCTCGCGGTACTGTTGCGCTATCGGTCACACAGGAGTACTTAGCCTTACGAGGTGGTCCTCGCGGATTCACACGGAATTTCACGTGCTCCGTGCTACTCGGGATACAGCTAGGCCAGTTTCGTTTTCGAGTACGGGGCTTTCACCCTCTCTGGCGCGCCATTCAAACGCTTCCTCTAACGTCCCTGGTCCACATTGCTGTCCCACAACCCCGATGGTCGAAACCATCGGTTTAGGCTCGTCCCCGTTCGCTCGCCGCTACTCAGGGAGTCGTTTTTACTTTCCTTTCCTCCAGCTACTAAGATGTTTCAGTTCGCTGGGTTGGCTCGAGCCAGCCTATGGATTCAGCTGGCCGTTCTAGGGGTTGCCCCATTCGGAAATTCCCGGATCAAAGCGTGTTTCCAGCTCCCCGAGACTTATCGCAGGTAACTACGTCCTTCATCGCCTCTGTGTGCCAAGGTATCCACCGTGAGCCCTTTGTAGCTTGACCAATGTTTCTCCACACAGCATTGCTGCGGTTGTACGCAGATTCTCCTGGTTTTACCATCATCAGCTCTGCAACCTTTCAACCACAAGGATTAAAAGATTAAAGACTTCAGAGGTAAAAACAAGATCAAACCCAGTTGTTTCGGCAACAACCAGGAACCATGCAGAGTCTCGGCTCTTACTTTAGAATCTCTCAATTCCTCCTCAGCAACAACGCCATCCGCTCGCCGCTCACCAAAGCAAGCGATCAAGCCAATGGAGCTATCACTGGATCTGGAATTGAGCATCTATGAGATGCTTAATATTCAGACTTACCTATGCAGTTGTCAAGGTTCTGCTGACCACCACTCCATCAGCCTTACAGCCAACAGAGCAAGAGTCCAGCGTCTTTTCAATGGATTAAAATGTTAAAATAACTCTAGTAGAATCTATTCAAAAAAATAAATCCAATAGAATGACTCTAATCTAATCAAATGAAAGGAAGCTGAAATCCATTCACAGCAAAAAAATCTAGTCTCACCATCAAAGTTTCTCCTGTTGCTTTCGCTAAAGGAAGGTTTGGTCAGTGGAGGTTAGCGGACTCGAACCGCTGACATCCTGCTTGCAAAGCAGGCGCTCTACCAACTGAGCTAAACCCCCAAACACGAATGGGCCATCCTGGACTTGAACCAGGGACCTCACCCTTATCAGGGGTGCGCTCTAACCACCTGAGCTAATGGCCCAGGGGAACCCTTGTGGGGTGTGACCTAGACAAAGTTTAGGAACAGAATAAACTTAAACTGACATCACCATCATGATCACCATTGCTGGTCACCACCATGTTCATATCAGCTAAGTCATCGAGGTACCGATTATCCATCGAGATGACAGGACTTTGGCCTCACCACAAATTGGGTCAGACATCAAAGTCAGTTTTGTCTCCCTGTTAGGAGGTGATCCAGCCGCACCTTCCGGTACGGCTACCTTGTTACGACTTCACCCCAGTCATCAGCCCCACCTTCGGCGTCCTCCTCCCTTACGGGTTGGAGTAACGACTTCGGGCATGGCCAACTTCCATGGTGTGACGGGCGGTGTGTACAAGGCCCGGGAACGTATTCACCGCAGTATGCTGACCTGCGATTACTAGCGATTCCTCCTTCACGTAGGCGAGTTGCAGCCTACGATCTGAACTGAGCCACGGTTTATGGGATTTGCTAGCTCTCGCGAGTTTGCTGCCCTTTGTCCGTAGCATTGTAGTACGTGTGTAGCCCAGGACGTAAGGGGCATGATGACTTGACGTCATCCACACCTTCCTCCGGTTTATCACCGGCGGTCTCTCTAGAGTGCCCAACTAAATGCTGGCAACTAAAGACGTGGGTTGCGCTCGTTGCGGGACTTAACCCAACATCTCACGACACGAGCTGACGACAGCCATGCACCACCTGTCACTGCGTTCCCGAAGGCACCCCCCGATCTCTCAGGGGTTCGCAGGATGTCAAGCCCTGGTAAGGTTCTTCGCGTTGCATCGAATTAAACCACATACTCCACCGCTTGTGCGGGCCCCCGTCAATTCCTTTGAGTTTCACACTTGCGTGCGTACTCCCCAGGCGGAACACTTAACGCGTTGGCTACGACACCGAGAGGGATAATTCTCCCGACACCTAGTGTTCATCGTTTACGGCTAGGACTACAGGGGTATCTAATCCCTTTCGCTCCCCTAGCTTTCGTCCATGAGCGTCAGTTATGGCCCAGCAGAGCGCCTTCGCCACTGGTGTTCTTCCCGATATCTACGCATTTCACCGCTACACCGGGAATTCCCTCTGCCCCTACCACACTCTAGCCCAGTAGTTTCCATTGCCTGGATGGAGTTGAGCTCCACTTTTTAACAACAGACTTTCTGGGCCGCCTGCGGACGCTTTACGCCCAATAATTCCGGATAACGCTTGCCACTCCCGTATTACCGCGGCTGCTGGCACGGAATTAGCCGTGGCTTATTCCTCAAGTACCGTCATGTCTTCTTCCTTGAGAAAAGAGGTTTACAGCCCAGAGGCCTTCGTCCCTCACGCGGCGTTGCTCCGTCAGGCTTGCGCCCATTGCGGAAAATTCCCCACTGCTGCCTCCCGTAGGAGTCTGGGCCGTGTCTCAGTCCCAGTGTGGCTGATCATCCTCTCAGACCAGCTACTGATCGATGCCTTGGTGAGCCATTACCTCACCAACAAGCTAATCAGACGCGAGCTCATCCTCAGGCGAAATTCGTTTCACCTCTCGGCATATGGGGTATTAGCAGCCGTTTCCAGCTGTTATCCCCCTCCTGAGGGCAGATTCTCACGCGTTACTCACCCGTCCGCCACTAGCCCGAAGGCCCGTTCGACTTGCATGTGTTAAGCACGCCGCCAGCGTTCATCCTGAGCCAGGATCAAACTCTCCGTTGTAGTCACTCGTCCTGTAAACCAGCTCAACCAACCTAAAACTTTCGTCTTAAACTAATCTCACCAATCGCAACCAGTGCCGCCACTGAACAAATCGCCTTACCTTACGATAATCGCTTCACCCAGGGCCTCCTTCTCGCAAGAAGGGTTCGAGAGTGCATCAACCACTTCGTCATCACCTTGCAGCAACAACCAGCGCATCAATGACTTTCCAAATCACTCAGATCCGGTCGCAGTCTTCTCTATTGGAACTTTTCATCGCCTGCAACACCCGTGAAAGCGCTACTGGCAACATCCCAACAAACAAGCTGCTTGTTTCTTTTTGACGGGACCTCACACCTTTGCTGCTCGTTCGTTAAAACCCCAGCCTGCTAACCGTAAATTCACGTCGCTTTCGCTTCGCTCACTCACGCTCACAAGCCAAGACCTCAACGCAGCAAAAGCGTCGGTTCCTAAACTTTTCTTTTGTCCAGGTGCGTCGCTCCGCCCTCTCAGGCTCACGACTCGGCGGTCTCTCAACCGCTTTTGAAACCTACAGCATCGTTGGCTTGCGCCTTCT